>OBBN01000001.1_pt1 | contig 682147 bp, 628 predicted proteins | sample 1480761 | NCBI WGS metagenome assembly OBBN01 (sample SAMN05301482, study PRJEB22388) | human gut metagenome | isolation source: Infant 1 DOL 25 gut | host: Homo sapiens | place: USA: Pittsburgh, Magee-Womens Hospital of UPMC | collected 2013/2014
ACCGGTACTAATGAACCGTGAGGCTTAACCTTACAACGCCGAAGATGTTTTGGCGATTTGAGAGACGATTTTCAGCTTTGATTACAGATTAGTGTTTAATGCGGAAGGCATTAGACGAACAGAATTTGCCTGGCGGCCGTAGCGCGGTGGTCCCACCTGACCCCATGCCGAACTCAGAAGTGAAACGCCGTAGCGCCGATGGTAGTGTGGGGTCTCCCCATGCGAGAGTAGGGAACTGCCAGGCATCAAATTTAGCGTGCTGATATGGCTCAGTTGGTAGAGCGCACCCTTGGTAAGGGTGAGGTCCCCAGTTCGACTCTGGGTATCAGCACCACTTAATATGGTTAAAGTTCGGCACTTTAGAAAAGAATTTGTCTGGCGGCCGTAGCGCGGTGGTCCCACCTGACCCCATGCCGAACTCAGAAGTGAAACGCCGTAGCGCCGATGGTAGTGTGGGGTCTCCCCATGCGAGAGTAGGGAACTGCCAGACATCAAATCAAGCGAAGGGCCCGGTCGAAAGATCGGGCCTTTTTGCGTTTACGCGCCCTGAGAACTGCCGGATGGCGGCTGTGCCTTATCCGGCTCGCGTTCCACCTGATAAGCGCAGCGCCACCGGGCAGTTAGTGAATGACTTGCGATAAAAACGCCCGGGTGCGCTCTGATTTAGGATGGGCAAAAAACTCTTCCGGTGGCGCCTGCTCAACAATTTCACCACGATCCATAAAGATCACCCTGTCTGCTACCGTTCGGGCAAAGCCCATTTCGTGGGTGACGCAAAGCATTGTCATCCCGGACTGTGCCAGACCAATCATGGTATCCAGCACCTCTTTCACCATCTCAGGATCCAGCGCGGAAGTCGGCTCATCAAACAGCATAATTTTGGGCTTCATGCATAGCGAACGTGCAATAGCCACGCGCTGCTGTTGCCCGCCGGAAATCTGCCCTGGAAACTTATGGGCGTGCTCAGCGATGCGCACACGTTCCAGGTAATGCATCGCCAGTGCTTCAGCTTCTTTCTTTGGCATCTTCCGCACCCAAATCGGCGCCAGAGTACAGTTTTGCAGTACCGTCAGATGTGGGAAGAGGTTGAAGTGCTGGAACACCATACCGACTTCCTGTCTTACCCGCTCGATATTGCGAATGTCTTCATTGAGTTCAATACCGTCTACCACAATACGCCCTTGTTGATGTTCCTCCAGATGATTAATACAGCGAATGGTCGTGGATTTACCCGAGCCGGAAGGGCCACACAGCACGATACGCTCCCCTTGTTTCACGTTCAGATTAATGTCTTTCAGAACATGAAACTGACCGTACCATTTATTGACGTTTTCCAGCGTGATCATCGCGTCGGCAGGTTGAATTAGTAATTGGCTCATAAAATCCTCAGTGCGGCGTACGCCCGGTGTTAAAACGTTTCTCCAGATGCTGGCTGTAACGCGACATGCTGAAGCAGAAAATCCAGTAAATCAGTGCGGCAAAAACATACCCTTCGGTCGACATCCCCAGCCATGCAGGGTCAACAGTTGCCTGCTGAACGCTACTGAAAAGGTCAAATAAGCCAATAATGATCACCAGGCTGGTATCTTTAAACAGGGCGATAATGGTGTTCACCAGACCCGGTATTACCAGCTTCAACGCCTGGGGGAGAATGACCAGTCCCTGGGTTTTCCAGTACCCGAGCGCCAGAGATTCCGCGGCCTCATACTGCCCTTTCGGTAATGCCTGTAACCCTCCGCGTACGACCTCCGCGACGTAGGCAGACTGAAAAAGGATCACCCCGACCAGCGCCCGGATAAGTTTGTCGATACTGGTTCCTTCCGACATAAACAGTGGCAACATGACCGAAGACATAAACAGCACGGTGATTAACGGTACGCCTCGCCAGAACTCGATAAAGATAACGGAGAGCATCCGAACGATCGGCATATGAGAGCGACGGCCCAGCGCCAGCAAAATTCCCAGAGGAAGGGCACCCGCAATACCGACGGAAGCGATGATCAACGTGAGTGTTAATCCTCCCCATTGCCGCGTTTCTACCCGCTCCAGCCCGAAGAAACCGCCATACATCAGCCACCAGACAACAATGGGATAGATAACCGCCCATGCGGCGATGTAGCACCCGCGACGGAGCATTGCTTTCCAGAACATCGGCACAATGGAGGCCAGACCAACGAGTAATGCCAGGTTGATGCGCCAGCGTTGGTCATGTGGATAAAGCCCATACATAAACTGACCAAAACGTTCGTGGATAAATACCCAGCAGGCACCTGCCTTCGTACAATCAGCACGCGTCGAACCCACCCAGTTAGCCTGTAGAAACGCCCAGTTCAGCAAGGGGGGAATGAGTATCCACATGAGCCACAGACAAAAAAGGGTTAGCAGGCTATTGGACCAACTGGAAAAGAGATTTTTACGTACCCACAAAATTATGCGACCTGCGCCGTTATTGGCCGGGCGCATGGGATGAGACAGAAGAGCTTTTGTCATCATGGTTCCTTAGCGCTCAATCAGGGCGATACGGCGGTTATAAATATTCATCAGCAGGGAAATACTGAGGCTGATGATCAGATATACCGACATGGTGATGGCGATGGTTTCAATGGCCTGACCCGTCTGGTTCAGTACCGTTCCGGCAAACAGGGAAACCATATCCGGGTAGCCGATAGCGGCGGCAAGTGATGAGTTTTTCACGATATTCAGATACTGGCTGGTCAATGGGGGAATGATCACGCGCAGTGCCTGGGGAATGATGACCTGACGCAGCGTTACCGGATTAGGGAGGCCCAGTGAACGCGCGGCCTCATGCTGGCCGTGGGGAACCGCCTGGATACCGGAACGGATGATCTCAGCAATAAATGCCGAGGTGTATACCGAAAGCGCCAGCGTCAACGCAGCCAGTTCTGGAATTAATGCCATCCCTCCCCGGAAGTTAAACCCGCGTAACTCGGGTACATCCCAGTGCAGCGCCGCGCCAAATAGCCACTGAGCGACAGCCGGCAATAGTACGATGAGCGCTAACGCCGTAGGCCATGTTCGGCGCAATTGCCCCGTCTTAATCTGGTGCATTTTATTGAAGCGAAAGAGCCCAGTGGAGATGACGATCGCCAGAAGGATTGCCACACAAAAAGCGATAATGCCTTCACCCACTTGTGGCGCCGGAATATAAAGTCCCCGATTACTCAGAAAAACCAAATCCAGCGCGCTGACCGCCTGCCGTGGCCCGGGTAAATTACGCAGGACGGCAAAGTACCAGAAGAAGATTTGCAGCAATGGCGGAATATTGCGAAAGGTTTCGATGTAAATGGTCGATAACTTACGCAATAACCAGTTATCCGACAGGCGTGCAAGGCCGAGGAAAAAACCTAAAAATGACGCAAAAACAATACACAGTGCTGAGACCAACAGGGTATTGAGCAAGCCGACCAGAAAGACGCGACCGTATGTATCCCCTTGCTCGTAGTCGATCAGGTGCTGAACAATACCGAACCCGGCGCTGCGATCGAGAAACGCGAATCCTGAGGTAATCCCCCGGCTGCTCAGATTGTTAATCGTATTATGAATTAAATAGACCGCAACACTGACAACCGCAATAACGGCGAGTATTTGAAATAACCAGGCGCGGACCGCAGGGTTAGAAAAGGAGAGCATTCCTTTCACGGTTGAGCGGCGATGGGACATAAGAAAACCTCGGTAACCATAACTCTGGGCTGAGCGCCGCAGGTGCGGCGCCCGTTACATCACAACGGCTTAGCGTACGGGTGGTGCGTACTGAATGCCGCCGTTATTCCAGAGATTGTTCTGGCCTCGTTTGATCTTCAGCGGGCTTTCCGATCCCACGTTACGTTCAAAGATCTCCGCGTAGTTACCAACCTGTTTAATGATGTTGTAGGCCCATTTGTTATCCAGTTTCAGATCCTTACCGTAATCCCCTTCTTTGCCCAACAAATGCGCCATGTCCGGTGTTGCCGGATTCGCCGCTTTCTCATCTACGTTCTGCGAGTTAATCCCCATTTCTTCAGCATTCAGCATAGCGAACAGCGTCCAGCGGACGACAGAGAACCACTCATCATCACCACGGCGCACAACGGGCCCCAGAGGCTCTTTTGAGATGACTTCAGGCAAGACGATCCATTCGGCAGGGTCGCTCAGCTTGATTCGCAGGGCATATAACTGAGACTGGTCAGAAGCCAGCGTGTCACAGCGGCCCGATTCCAGCGCTTTGGCTGACTCATCAGAGCGATCAAAAGTGACCGGGGTGTATTTCATTTTGTTGGCTTTGAAATAATCGGCCACGTTCAGTTCGGTATCCGTGCCAGCCTGTATACATACGGTGGCGCCGTCCAGCTCTTTAGCGCTTTTTAACCCCGCTTTGTTATGCGTCAGGAAACCAATCCCGTCGTAATACGTCACGCCAGTGAATGACATGCCCATACCTGCGTCGCGTGAAGAGGTCCAGGTTGTATTACGGGATAACAGATCGACTTCGCCGGATTGCAAGGCGGTGAAGCGTTCCTTTGCAGTGAGTGGGGTATATTTTACTTTTGTATCATCGCCAAAGACGGCTGCGGCAACGCCACGACAAACATCGACGTCAATACCCGTGAATTTACCGCTTGCATCTGCATAAGAAAAACCAGGCAGGCCGTCACTGATCCCACATTGTACGAATCCTTTTTTCTTTACGGCATCCAGTGTTGCGCCAGCATGCGCCTGATTTGCAACAGCAAGCAGCACGCCGACCGCAGCCAGGCTGGCTATCATCATCTTTTTCATAATGCATCCTGTGTGGAGAAATTATCGTTATAGAGAGACGTTCTGGAACGTCTTTACCTGTCTGTGGCTTTGGCCATACTCTTTTAAGCAAAGGTAGTGCCAGGTTTTGCGAACGAATGCTCGACGCAATATGCAGAGTGTAGACAGGAAAAAATAAATGCAGCGCCCTGAAATGGTGCGAAAATGAAACGTAAGCCACATTTTGGAGCAAAATATTTAAATTTACGGGCGCTGTGCGGAGTAACGATTTCGCCCGTTAATATCGGCAGGATAAGTATGATAAATGCAGTTTCACTAAGACAGAATAATGAAAAGCGCCAATCTTATAGAGTAGATATGTGAGAGAAATCTATAATTGATGATTAATAATAAATCGATTGTCCAGAGCTTTGTCTTATATTAAAAGCGCGGGTTGCCGCGCTTTTAATAAAACCTATTTCGTCAGGGCAACAATCCCCAGCGTCAGGCCTGCGACAGCGGCTGCGCCACCGGCAATCGCCCCCGCTGTTTCCCAGTTATCCTGCGTGGTGCCCTTCATACAGGTATTGGTATGAACCAGACGACCCTGGTCGTCATAAACCGGAACGCAAGGAGAGTCATGCGCACACCCCGCCAGCAAGGTTGTGAGCAATGCAACAGGAATTAATCTTTTCATGGTGTTACCTCAAAAATAAACGTTTCGCTACATCCAGCAAAGTCGAATGCTCCGCTAGCTGCGAACCCGACGCTATTTTATCACGCCTTAAAAAGGCACCCGCATGTGGAATAATTTCAATTCATGTGGATTGTAAAAATAATGGAGAAAAGGATGGCTAAGCGGTGCATGTCTGGTAAATAGCAGGGAAAATAAATGACTATCTTTTTAATACATAAATGGATAATTATTTTGGAAAAAGGCGCCCGAGGGCGCCGTAATTTTAGTGGTTAATCATGATGCCGGTTAAAACGACGTCTCACGACCACAAAGAAGACCGGAACGAAGAAGATTGCCAGCAATGTCGCCGTCAGCATTCCTCCCATAACCCCTGTTCCCACCGCATTTTGCGCGCCACTGCCTGCGCCATGACTGATAACCAGCGGCATAACGCCGAGGATGAACGCCAGAGATGTCATCAGGATTGGGCGTAAACGCATACGCGACGCTTCAAGCGTTGCCTCAATCAACCCTCGTCCCTCTTTCTCCATCAGATCTTTGGCAAACTCCACAATCAGGATGGCATTTTTAGCAGAAAGACCAATGGTTGTGAGCAGGCCAACCTGGAAGTAAACGTCGTTATTCAGTCCGCGAAGCGAGGCGGCCAGCAATGCGCCGACCACGCCGAGCGGTACGACGAGCATAACGGAGAACGGAATGGACCAGCTTTCATACAATGCAGCCAGGCAAAGGAAGACCACAATCAGTGAGATTGCATACAACGCCGGAGCCTGGTTGCCGGAGAGGCGCTCCTGATACGACATGCCTGTCCAGTCATGACCAATACCGTTCGGTAATTTTGCCGCCAGGCTTTCCATTAATGCCATCGCTTCCCCGGTACTTCTGCCGGGCGCCGCTTCACCCAACAGCTCCATTGAAGGCATACCGTTGTAGCGTTCCAGACGTGGTGAGCCGTAAATCCACCGTGCCGAACTGAAGGTGGAGAACGGAACCATTTCACCGTTTGCGCTACGGACATACAGATTGTTGATGTCACCGGGCAACATGCGGAACGGCGCATCCGCCTGGACATAGACTTTCTTCACTCGTCCATGATCGATGAAATCATTCACGTACGTGCCGCCAAGCGCGGTGGAAATCGTCTGGTTGATGTCTGACAGGCTGACTCCCAGAGCCTGTGCTTTTTCCTGATCGACATCCAGCTTGAACTGTGGCGTATCTTCCAGTCCGTTAGGGCGTACGCGAACCAGCAGGTCAGGATGCTCTTTTATCATACCCAGCAACTGGTTCCGGGCTTTGGTGAGCTCCGTGTGGCCCAGGTTCGCCTGATCGATCAGTTCAAAGTCAAACCCCGTTGCCGTACCCAGCTCAATAATCGCGGGCAGGTTGAACGGGAAGACAAGACCATCCTTTATCTGGCTGAATGCCCTGGTTGCGCGGGCAACGATCGCTTCTACGCCATTTTCTTCGCCGGGGCGTTCTTCCCAGGGCTTCAGGCTAATAAAGACAATACCGGAGTTCTGCCCCTGTCCGCTAAAGCTAAAACCATTCACGGTAAAGACGGATTCAACGTTGGCTTTTTCCTGGTTCAGATAGTAGTTCTGAATCTGATCCAGCACTTGCTGCGTACGCGTCTGCGTTGCGCCAGCAGGTAGCTGCACCATCGTCATGAATACGCCCTGATCTTCTTCTGGCAGGAAGGAGGTGGGTAAGCGCAGGAACAAAATGGCCATGCCGCCGACGATAAGGACATACAGCAGCAAATAACGCCCGGTCTTGCGCAAAATACCGCTGACGCTGTTACTGTAATGCCCGACGCTTTTATCAAACAGCGTGTTAAACCACCCGAAGAAGCCACCTTTCTTTTCATGGTGATCGGCAGACGCAGGCTTAAGCAGCGTGGCGCAAAGCGCAGGCGTCAGGATGAGCGCAACCAGTACAGAAAGCGCCATTGCAGAAACGATAGTCAGCGAGAACTGGCGGTAAATTGCGCCAGTTGAGCCACCAAAGAAGGCCATCGGCACAAATACGGCGGAAAGCACCATCGCGATCCCCACCAGCGCGCCCTGAATCTGCGACATTGATTTCTGGGTCGCTTCTTTGGGCGGTAGCTTTTCTTCCACCATCACGCGTTCGACGTTTTCCACGACGACGATAGCGTCATCGACCAGTAAGCCGATGGCGAGCACCATCCCGAACATTGTTAACGTATTAATAGAGAAACCGAACGCCGCCAGGATGGCGAATGTACCCAGCAGTACAACCGGTACCGCAATGGTCGGTATCAATGTCGCGCGTATGTTTTGCAGGAAAAGATACATGACCAGGAAAACGAGGATGATCGCTTCAAACAGCGTTTTCACCACTTCATGAATCGATATTTTCACAAACGGCGTGGTGTCATACGGATAGACCACTTTCAACCCTTGCGGGAAGAAGGGCTGTAGTTCCGCAAGCTTCGCTTTAATGGCCGCCGCCGTGTCCAGCGCGTTCGCGCCGGTTGCCAGCTTAATACCCAGGCCTGTCGCCGCCTGGCCATTAATCTTCGTCACCATGTTGTAGTTTTCGCCGCCAAGTTCGATGCGGGCCACATCTTTAAGATGGACCATCGAACCATCCTGATTCACTTTCAGCGTGATGCGGCCAAACTCTTCAGGCGTTTTCAGTCGTGTTTGCGCGATGATAGAGGCGTTAAGCTGCTGTCCCGGGATGGAAGGCGTCCCGCCCAGTTGGCCTGCGGCAATCTGGTTGTTCTGCGTTTTCAGCTGGTTAATAACATCTAACGGCGTCAGTTGGTATTTGTTTAACGCATTGCTGTCGAGCCAGATACGCATCGCGTACTGTGCGCCAAACAGTTGGACGTCGCCGACGCCGGATGTCCGGCTGATGGTATCTTTAACGTTAGACGCCACATAATCGGAAATATCATCCTGCGTCAGGTTCTTATTGTCGGAAACAAAACCGGCCACCAGAAGGAAGCTACTGCTTGATTTCTCGACGCTGATACCTTGCTGCTGTACTTCCTGCGGCAACAAAGGCATGGCCAGTTGCAGTTTATTTTGTACCTGAACCTGCGCGATATCCGGGTCGGTGCCGGACTGGAACGTCAACGTAATAGTTACGCTACCGGACGAGTCGCTGGTGGACGACATATACATCAGGTTATCGATACCGTTCATATTCTGTTCGATAACCTGCGTTACGGTATCCTGCACCGTTTGCGCGTCCGCTCCCGGGTAGGTTGCGGAAATCGCAACGGCGGGCGGCGCGATGGTCGGGTACTGCGCAACGGGCAGCTGCATGATCGCCAGGGCGCCAGCCATCATGAGAATGATGGCCAGAACCCAGGCAAAAATCGGGCGATTAATAAAAAAGTTTGCCATGTCCGGTTACCTTATTGCGCTGCATTCGCCGCAGGGGCATCGGTGGTGGCTTTAACCTGTTCGCCCGGGCGGGCTTTCTGCAAGCCGCTGACGATAACTTTGTCGCCCGGTTGCAACCCTTTGCTGATTAACCATTTATCGCCGATCGCCTGAGTAGCGATAACGTCGCGCGCTTCAACCTGATCTTTATCATTGACGATCATCACCATCGCATCGCCACGCGGCGTACGCGTTACGCCCTGCTGTGGAACGAGAATGGCATTGGGCTGAATGCCTTCATCAATTCGCGCGCGGACAAACATACCGGGAAGCAGGGTGTGCTGAGGATTGGGGAAAACAGCCCGAAGGGTGATAGAACCGGTACTTTCATCTACCGTAACGTCGGAAAATTGCAGCGTGCCTTTCAGCGGGTACGCCTGACCATTTTCCATTACCAACTCGACGTTGCTGCGGGTGTTGTCTTTGTGCAGGCTACCCTGCTCGACGGACTGCCTGAGACGCATAAAATCGCTGCTGGACTGCGTCACATCAACGTAAATAGGATCAAGCTGTTGCACGGTCGCCAGTTCGGTTGCCTGACCATTGGTTACCAGCGCGCCTTCGGTGACACTGGATTTACCAATGCGCCCGCTGATCGGCGAAGTCACTTTGGTGTAGGCGAGGTTGATGCGCGCGCTTTCTACTGCGGCTTTTGCGGCGATAACGGCGGCATCGGCCTGACGAGCATCGGCGATGGCCTGGTCGTACTCTTGTTGGCTAATGTATTTTGTGCCAACCAGCGGAACGTAGCGTTTAACCGTTAAGTGTGCAATGGCGGCGGCAGCTTCGCTTTTTGCCAGCTCGCCTTTGGCGCTGTCGTAATCAGCCTGATAAGTCGCCGGGTCAATCTGATAAAGCGACTGGCCTGCTTCGATATCGCTACCTTCGGTGAAATTCCTTTTCAGTACAATGCCGCTGACCTGAGGCCGGACTTCCGCAATACGAAATGGCGTCGTGCGCCCCGGCAGCTCGGTCGTCACCGCTAAGGGGGCAGATTCGACTACGTGGACGGTGACTTGCGGCTCAGCAGGGTGAGCTTGCGTATCTCCCTGATCGTTACAACCGGCGAGTAACGCAGCGGAGATTATGATGAATGAGGGCAGGAGTGCAAACCTGGCATGTTTCGTCATTACTGTTCCTTAGAAAACCGAAGCTCGTTATTTACCGGATAACGGTAAGGCGTTAACGCGCACAAATAAAATAGCAGTTGGCTATCCTACAAATTATCAGCTCGTGATGTAAGCAATACTTATTTCCGGTCGTCATGCACGGCACGTAAAAGCAAAAAAAGATTAATATCCTGTCGTTTCATAATGCGGTGGAAAAGTAAAATCCTGTCTTTCATCAACACAACTAGAAATATGCATTCTTTTGATGAATGATTTTATTTGATTCATTTGTATTTATTATTTGTTTGGATGTATTGTGCGTAATAATACACGAGGACTCTCGTTTAAATAAAAATGAAGTGATACATTTGCGCGTTATCCCTGAACAGTATTTACTGTCATCCTTCGGTTTCAGACACACTTCATTATGGCCAGGAAAACAAAAGCGGACGCCCTCAGAACCCGACAACACTTGATTGAAACAGCGATCGTACAGTTCGCCTTGCACGGGGTCGGCAACACCACGCTAAACGACATTGCAGACGCCGCGAATGTTACGCGGGGCGCTATCTATTGGCATTTTGAGAACAAGACGCAGTTGTTTAATGAGGTATGGGGTCAGCAACCGCCGCTACGCGATCTCATTCAGGACAGGTTAACAACGTGTGGGGGCGATAATCCGCTACAGAATTTGCGTGAAAAACTGATTGCCGCTTTGCAGTATATTGCTGAGGTGCCTCGACAACAGGCATTAATGCAGATTTTATATCATAAATGTGAATTTCATAATGATATGATATCAGAGCAGGATATTCGGGAAAAAATAGGCTTCAGTTATCAGATAATGCGTGAAGCATTACAGCAATGTATGAATAAAGGACTGATTGCGACCGGTCTTGATGTCGAGGTCAATTTAATTGTGCTTCATGGCAGTTTTAGCGGAATCGTAAAGAACTGGTTAATGAATCCTTCCAGTTATGATCTCTATAAGCAGGCGCCGCAATTAGTGGATAATGTATTAAAAATGTTAGTTCCGAATGGCAATGTGATGGTATTAACGCAGAATAACAAGCCGGTCGTGGAAGCGTAACGGTTATCCCCAACTGTGCGTCGGCATAATTTGCATAGAACTGGCTGGCGTACTACTCAAGGTCGGCGCAGTTGACGAGTTTGAGCGGGTTAACCGAATTCATGTTGCGGCATTTATCGTATTCCGTTGTCATCAGTTCGATCCACTGCATGAGTAATGCGTCAAAAAGGAAAACGGAGACTGCGAAAACAACCAGCCACCAATACTTACGAATCATTGCCAAATCCTGTGTATTCATGCCCAAGCGTGCAAGGAATATACACGAAACAACGCGGCAGAAAAGCAGACTTACAATGCTTTTACTTCACCTGAGACGTATCCGTCATTTCGGTCATTCGGCTCTTTTTGGACAGGTTTGTTGTCTTGCGCTTTTTCACCTTTGCCAGCTCGTTTTCCGCATAGTGAGAGGTGACGTTCAGCCTTCTGATGCCCATTTTTACGTATTCATTGTTGATTTCGATGCCGACAAATTTTCGCCCGGTTTCCACGGCTACGGCGCCCGTCGTGAAGCTTCCGGCGAAGGGATCTAACACCGTGTCGCCCGGGTTTGAGGAGGCCAGGATGATCCGGCTCAACAGCGCTCTGGGTTTTTGCGTGGGATGGTTCTCATACTCATCCATTAAGTAGCGGACGCGGGGAAAATCCCAGACGTTTCCGGGGACTTTTTGCGTGTTGTAGGGCTGGGGTGGATTTTTGCGGTAATCGATCAACGCTCTTTTTGCGCCGGTTTTGGTTTCAACCAGGATGTCATCACGATTAAACGTATAGTTCTTCGCATCTTTTACCATCATCAGGATGGGTTCATACATTGAGCCAAAATACTTTTTGGCCTGCACGCCTGAGCTGTCGTACGACCATATGATGCGGCTTTTGATATCGAACAGTTTCCTGCATTTGAGGTCGAGATAGGGCATGTTCTCCGTGCTGTTCATGATGTACATCGTGCCGTGTTTTTTCAGCACCCGATGGCACTCATCAATGCATTCAAACAGCCAGGCCAAAAAGGTCTCTTCGTCCCAGGACTCCACCAGACCGTCAAAATTTTTTCCGATGTTGTAGGGCGGGTCGGCAAAAATTAAATCGGCACTTTCCGGGGGCAGTTTTTTCAATTCTGAAAGCGCATCACCGTGAATGATCTTCTTCGATTCATCGCCAAAATATTGCGGCTCAAATCCGACATTCATGAACAAACTCCTGTCTGACGCGAATAAAAAAGGCGCTTCCCCATGCCGAGTAGCGCCTTTTTAAACAAGCAATTAGCTAATCGAAATTAGTTCATGCCGTATTTTTTCAATTTTTTACGCAGCGTACCACGGTTGATGCCCATCATCAGGGCAGCACGGGTCTGGTTACCACGGGTGTATTGCATCACCATGTCCAACAGGGGCTGTTCTACTTCAGCCAGTACCAGCTCATAGAGGTCATTAACATCCTGACCGTTCAGTTGAGCAAAATAGTTCTTCAGTGCCTGTTTAACCGAGTCACGCAGGGGCTTTTGAGTCACCTGATCCTGAGAGTTAACGGTAGAAACGGTCAGTACGTCAGAATTTACGCGTTGTTCGAACATAGTTCTGTCAGCTCTTTATTTCATTACGCAAAATTTTCGAAGTATGCCTCCAACGCCTCCAGCTGTTCGCTGGCATCCTCAATGGCGTTGAATGTGCGCCGAAACTGGTCATTTGGAGCGTGCTCCTGGAGATACCAGGAGACGTGTTTACGTGCAATTCGGTACCCTTTTGCCTGGCCATAAAAGTCATGCAGTTCCCGAACATGCGCGCAAAGCAAGCGCTTAACCTCTGCCAAAGGCAGGGGGGGTAGCAACTCCCCAGTGTCCAGATAATGCTGGATTTCCCGAAAGATCCAGGGTCTTCCCTGAGCTGCGCGGCCTATCATCAGGGCATCCGCCCCCGTATAGTTGAGCACAGCTCTGGCTTTATGCGGGTCAGTAATGTCGCCATTCGCGATAATCGGAATGGAAACTTTCTGCTTAACTGCCCGAATACTGTCGTATTCAGCATCTCCATTGAACAAACAGGCGCGGGTGCGTCCATGAATGGTCAGAGCCTGAATGCCACAGTCTTCAGCCAGTTGGGCAATCTCTACGCAGTTACGGTGTTCCGGGGCCCAGCCGGTGCGAATCTTCAGGGTGACAGGAACGTCCACTGCACTCACGACCTCGGTTAGTATCGACTTCACTAAATCCGGGTACTGCAAGAGGGCTGAACCTGCGAGCTTGCGATTCACTTTTTTAGCCGGACACCCCATATTGATATCAATAATCTGGGCGCCGCTTTCCACGTTAATACGTGCGGCATCGGCCATCTCAACAGGGTCGCTACCGGCGATTTGCACCGTGCGAACGCCTGGCTCATCAACGTGCACCATCCGTAAACGAGATTTGTCGCTTTCCCAAACCTGCGGGTTAGAAGACATCATCTCGGATACCGTCAATCCTGCTCCCATCTCATAGCACAGCGTCCGAAAAGGTCTGTCAGTAATGCCAGCCATGGGCGCTGCGATCAGGCGATTTCTAAGCTGGTATTGTCCGATGCGCATGAGTTAAGAAATGACCATACTGTGACTGCAAGGCGGCGTATATTACGCATTTTTTGCACGAGATGAAAGGCCAAACTTTGACCAATCCTCTGAGGTGGATCAAAGAATCGCAGTTAAGATGAACGATGAGAATTAATTAACTTTATAAATCATTGCGTTATAAAATGAGGCCGAATTTTTATACGCTTACAATTTTGCGTAACTTCTCATTTTTTCTTCTATGGCTGACGGCTGGACAACATAATCTGCTGATTTAACCAGCAGATTATCGTTTCATAGTGTGATCGCCGCCTCATTTCAGGACAGGATCGCGAAGTGTCGGTATCGACCATTCGTTAATGACGCGGCCATTCAAAGGCTGGACAGGGCGATTGTTGGCAGGGTGTATCGTATGGCGAAACTTTTCCAGTTGACCAGCAGAAAGCGTCATAGGCTGTTTCAGGACAATCCAGGTTACGCCTTCGCTACAGGGAGGCGTCGTTAACGAACCGCTAAAGCGCCAGTAGGTTCTGTCTTCCGGCAACAGCAGATTGATATCGACGGGGGAAAGCAACGGTATGCTGTCGCCCGGGGTTGCCGGGATGGATTGCCATAAACGTTCAATTGCCTCATTTGGCTCACCGATATCAAACATGACGGCAACAACGGCAATCTCACCTTCCTGGTTTTTGTGCGTCAGGTGCAGCTCCATCGCATAGTGTTTACCATTGATGGTATTTTCACTTGGGGCATGAAAATGAAATTCTGCTAAAGCATAAGGCTGGTCGTCAATCTGAGCGGAAGCAGAAGAATAGGGGTTCATTGTTACCTGAAGAGTGTGGTTAACGTTCAGGAGCATGTCGGCGCGATCGATGTACTGTACGTTAAGCGGCGGGAGCTGGATTTCATTCGTGGTGAGAATATCAACAGGGGACTGGCTCATTCCGGTCTGGCACAGCTTGTATGCTTTATTGATTTCACCCCAGTGCGCGGGAGAGGTGTCGCCTTCATAGCTCCAGTCAGTTGCCGAAACGGAGACGGGCATCATACAGATTGCCAGAAAGGCAGTGGCCAAAGAAATTAACTTCATGCATTTACCCGATGAATTGAAAACAACATAACATTATATAAATCAATCAATTATAAAGAATATTGTATCGGTGACGAGCAGGAGAGGAAAGCGAATCGTGTGAAAAAGGCGTGGCCAGATGACCACGCCGGAAAGGACTGATTATTTTTTACGACCGGTAATGCGACACCACTCTTCTTTCTCTACCACCGGGTCGAGCGTAAAGAGTTCGGTATAGGCTTCGCATACGCTTTCCGCCTGGCTGGCCAGGATGCCGGAAAGCCCCAGTAAACCGCCCTCAACGGGCAGTACGCTGATTAACGGGGCCAGTTCACGTAATGGGCCAGCCAGGATGTTAGCGACCACCACATCGGCTTTCATGGCTTCTGGCTGGTCTTTGGGGAGATAGAGCTCCAGACGCTCAGATACGCCGTTGCGCTCTGCGTTATCACGGCTGGCCTGGATCGCCTGCGGATCGATATCGATCCCGATAGCTTTCGCTGCGCCCAGTTTTAATGCGGCAATCGCCAGGATGCCGGAACCGCAGCCAAAGTCGATCACCGTCTTACCGTTCAGATCAAGCCCGTCGAGCCATTGCAGGCAGAGGGATGTGGTGGGATGCGTGCCGGTACCGAAGGCCAGACCCGGGTCCAGCATGACGTTGACGGCGTTCTCATCCGGTACATCGCGCCAGCTCGGGCAAATCCACAGACGCTCGCCAAAGCGCATCGGGTGAAAGTTGTCCATCCATTCGCGTTCCCAGTCTTTATCTTCCAGTTGCTCAATCTTATGCGCGAAACCCGCGCCCAGCAGCGGATGATGCTCAAGGATTGCCACCACCTCTTTCATGTCGGTTTCGGCATCGAACAGGCCGATAACGTCGGTATCGCCCCACAGACGCGTTTCACCTGGCAGCGGCTCAAATACCGGCGTGTCGTGCGTGTCCTGGAAGGTCACAGAGACCGCGCCGGTTTCCACCAGTGCATCGCTAAGTTCTTCGGCGTTCGTACCGGTCGTATTCAGTTTCAGTTGGATCCACGGCATGGCAAAACTCTTTATTTATCAGTAGTCAATAAGGTGGCTTGCTGGGCAGATGAACCAAAACGGTTTCCGGCCAGAAAAGCCAATAAACTGAGCAGTAGCGAGGGCACGATGGGGTGAAAGCCCAGGTACTGAACGTTAAAGGTGGCGAGCACGGCATACAACACGCCGCCAATGATCATGGCGCTTAGCGCGCCTGTCGCGTTTGCACGCTCCCAGTACAGGCCCAGCACCAGCGGCCATAAGAACACCGCTTCCAGGCCGCCGAAAGCCAGCAGGTTAAGCCAGATAATCATTTCCGGCGGTTTCCAGGCCGCGAGCAGCAGCAACGCGCCTAACAGCAGCGTGATGATGGCTGACATCCGCTTCAGGCGAGTTTCGTTATGCATTTGCTCCGGGCGAATATTCAGATAGAGATCTTTAATGATCGTAGCGGAACTTTGCAGCAACTGGGCATTGATTGTCGACATAATGGCCGCCATCGGCGCGGCGAGAAAGATGCCGGCGGCAATCGGCGGCAGAACCTTAACCATCAGCGTTGGAATGACCAGGTCCGGTACGGTCAGGTCAGGAATCACCGCCCGTCCCAGCGCGCCCGCCAGGTGCATACCGAACATCAGGATCGCCACCACAATCGTGCCGATGATAATGCCGCGATGCACCGCCTTACTGTCTTTATAGGAGATGCAACGCACGGCAGTATGCGGCAGGCCGATCACGCCAAAGCACACCAGCACCCAGAATGAGGTCATAAAGGTCGGTGACAGAATGTCATCCGCACCCTGCGGCGTCACCAGTTTCGGGTCGATTGTTTGCAGGGTTTCGACCGCGTGTCCGAGCCCTCCTGCCGCATGAACCACGCCGACCAACAGGACGATGGTGCCAATTAGCATGACCATGCCCTGCATCGTATCGTTGAGCACGCTGGCGCGAAAACCGCCAAATGCGGTATACAACGCGATGCTGACGCCAAAGATTAACAGCCCTGTTTCGTAGGGGATGCCCGCTGCGGTCTCAAGCAGACGCGCGCCGCCAATAAACTGTACGGTCATCGCCCCGACGAAAGCCACCAGCAGGCTGAGGCTTGCCAGCCAGACCAGCAGACGGCTTTGATAGCGGGCAAACAGCATATCGTTAAGAGTGACGGCGTTGTAGCGCCGCGCCAGAATAGCGAACTTCTTACCCAGAATACCCAGCGAGAGCCAGACGGCGGGTAACTGGATCATCGCCAGCAATACCCAGCCCAGGCCGTATTTATAGGCCGCGCCCGGGCCGCCGATAAATGAGCTGGCGCTGATGTAGGTGGCGGTCAGCGTCATCGCCAATACAATTCCGCCCATCGAACGGCTACCGAGGAAATACTCATTCAGGAAGGTGCCCGTCGTCCTTTTTCGCATGGCATAGACCGACAGACCAAACACCACCAGCAGATAGGCGATAAGCGGCAGAATGACTTCAAGCTGCATCATCGTCCTCCAGAGGAATGTCGCGATAGATAAATTTCACCATAGCCCAGCACAGTAAAATGAAAACAAGCGGCGTCAGCAGGCAGGCCATTTCAAACCAGTGTGGAAGGCCCGTTATGCCGGGTGCCGCGCCTGGTAAGTAAGCAGTCACTAACCACGCAGCCAGATACAGAAGGGTCAGCCACAGCGCCCAACGCGCCTCTTTGTTGGCCTGAACAAAACGCGTGTCCATTTTTTGTCCCTTGTGGATGAAGAAAGCGGGGATTGTACCTTATGGGATGTACCGGAGGGAAAAAAACAAAAGGCCGGAAAACCGGCCTTTTTCAATTAACGCACGCTTATTTTTCCTGAAGACCGAGTTTCTTCTCCAGATAGTGGATGTTGGTGCCACCGTGCTGGAAGTGCTCGTCGTTCATGATGCGGGTTTGCAGGTCAATGTTGGTTTTGATGCCATCAATGATCAGTTCCTGCAATGCGTTTTTCATACGGGCAATCGCTACGTCACGGTTTTCACCGTAGCAGATCAGCTTGCCGATCATGGAGTCATAGTACGGCGGTACGGTGTAACCCGCGTAGATATGGGACTCCCAGCGTACGCCAAAGCCGCCCGGCGCGTGGAAGCGCGTGATTTTACCCGGGCTTGGCAGGAAGGTGTTCGGGTCTTCGGCGTTGATACGGCATTCTACCGCATGGCCTTTCACCACAACTTCTTCCTGCTTGATGGACAGCGGCTGGCCCGCAGCGATACGCAGCTGTTCTTTGATCAGGTCAACGCCGGTGATCATTTCAGTAACCGGGTGTTCTACCTGAATACGGGTGTTCATTTCGATGAAATAGAACTCGCCGTTTTCGAACAGGAACTCAAACGTACCTGCTCCGCGATAGCCGATATCGACACACGCTTTGGAGCAACGCTCGCCGATGTAACGACGCAGTTCCGGGGTAATGCCCGGCGCTGGCGCTTCTTCGACCACTTTCTGGTGACGACGCTGCATGGAGCAATCACGTTCAGCCAGATAGATAGCGTTACCCTGGCCGTCAGCCAACACCTGAATTTCGATGTGGCGTGGGTTTTCCAGGTATTTTTCCATGTACACCATGTCATTGCTGAAGGCTGCTTTCGCTTCCGCTTTGGTCATGGAAATGGATTGCGCCAGTTCGGCATCGCCGCGCACAACGCGCATACCGCGACCGCCGCCGCCGCCGGACGCTTTGATAATAACCGGGTAGCCGATGCGTTTTGCAATGGCGCGGTTTTTATCCATATCGTCGCCCAACGGGCCGTCAGAACCCGGTACGCATGGAACGCCAGCCTGCTTCATTGCGCTGATTGCGGACACTTTATCGCCCATCAGGCGGATGGTGTCGGCTTTCGGGCCAATGAAGATAAAGCCGGAGCGTTCAACCTGCTCAGCGAAGTTGGCGTTCTCAGACAAGAAGCCGTAACCCGGATGGATTGCCACCGCGCCGGTGATTTCAGCGGCGCTGATGATAGCCGGGATGTTCAGATAGCTTTTTACGGACGGAGCCGGGCCAATACAGACCGTCTCATCCGCCAGCAATACGTGTTTTAAATCGCGATCCGCGCTTGAGTGCACAGCCACGGTCTTGATACCCAGTTCTTTACAGGCACGAAGAATACGCAGTGCAATCTCGCCACGGTTGGCGATGACAATTTTATCCAGCATGTTCGCCTCGTTATTCGATGACGACCAGCGGCTCGTCAAATTCTACCGGCTGACCACTTTCGACCAGAATTGCTTTCACCACGCCGGATTTATCGGCTTCGATCTGGTTCATCATTTTCATGGCTTCAACGATGCACAGGGTATCGCCCGCGTTAACTTTCTGACCGACTTCGACGAATGCTTTCGCATCCGGGCTCGGGGTGCGGTAGAAAGTACCAACCATTGGGGAACGTACGATGTGACCACTGATTTCCGCTGATGCAGCAGGCGCTTCCATTGCTGGAACAGCCGCCGGAGCGACAGCGTTAGACAGAGCTGGCTGCTGCATTGGCGCAGCATAAGCTTGTTGCATCACCGGAAAACCTGCGTTTGGCGCGGTGCGGCTGATGCGCACAGACTCTTCGCCTTCAGAAATTTCCAGTTCGGAGATGCCTGATTCTTCAACCAGCTCGATCAGTTTTTTAATCTTACGAATATCCATGAGTGGGTTCCGTACTCTTTGTTTAGTGTGATTGTGACAGGCGTTTTACCGCCGTCTGTAAAGCGTATGAGTAACCGTCAGCGCCGAATCCGCAAATGACGCCAGCCGCAATATCGGAAAGATACGAATGCTGGCGAAACGGTTCCCGCGCATGTACGTTGCTCAGGTGAATCTCGATAAACGGGATGCTCACCGCGAGCAGCGCATCGCGAATCGCAACACTGGTGTGCGTAAACGCGGCCGGATTAATCAGGATATAGTCCACAGTGTCTTTAGCCTGATGAATACGGTCGATGAGTGCGTACTCCGCGTTAGACTGCAAATGATCCAGCGTCACATTCAGCGCGTCGGCCTCTGCATTCAAACGGTTAACAATTTCCGTTAATGTCAGGGTGCCGTACTTATCAGGTTCACGGGTGCCGAGCATATTAAGGTTCGGACCGTTTAAAAGCAAAATGTGTAATTTGTCGGCCATCGTGCAGCTATCTCCTGCGATTCTCCGGTAAAAAACAAAATATACCTTTGATGCGCGATTGTCACCCTTTCAGCGGCTTAAAAACCCTGTCCGGGAAACCAAGGTCGCACATTATAACGATTTCGTAGCATTTGGCAGCTAAATACTGGTCTTATCAGGGAAGATTATCAACTGCTAACACGCAAAGACCCAAGGCGAGTCCTGGTTTTGCAACAAACCGCACATAACGGAGGCGTTACAGCATTTTGCCCGCAAACGACCGCCACCACTGGCGAAATGTCTTGTAGCGCCAGGCTAAAAGCGCCAGCGCCAGCAGGACATAAATGACTGGCTGCGGCGATAAAATTTTTACCGACCACAGATAATGAATGGGAGCCAGAATCGCGACAAGATAAACGAAGTTATGCAAACGTTGCCAGCGTTTCCCCAGTTTTCGTTGCGCCGCCTGCGTGGAGGTCAACGTAAGGGCGAATAAAATGAACCAACTGATAATGCCCAACGTTAAATAAGGACGAGTGATTAACTCCTGGCCCAGCAGCGCCAGATTATTTATGCCCAGTTCAAGTAGCGCATAGCTGGTTAAATGCAGCGTGGCCCAGGAGAAGCACCATAACCCTAACAAGCGGCGAGTGCGGATCAATAATGGTTGTTTAGCGTAGCGCGCCAGCGGTGAAACCAGCAAGGTGGCGAGCAAAAATTTCAGCGCTGTCCTACCGGTAAAGTGTTGAATATCTTTGACCGGATCGGCGCTGAGCCCTCCCTGATTCACCGCCCAGACGAGCCAGAGAAACGGTAATAATCCGGCAAGATGCAGCAGTACTTTTAGCCAGACGATCTGTTTTTGTGTCAGACGCACTTAGAAATTCTCCCGCAGATCCAGACCGCGATATAAAGACGCCACTTCACTGGCATAGCCGTTAAACAGCAGCGTCGGCTGTCTTTGTACATCCAGAATGCCGCCCGCGCCAATAAAACGCTCGGTCGCCTGTGACCAGCGCGGATGATCAACGTGCGGATTCACGTTGGCGTAAAATCCGTATTCGTTTGGCGCGGCCAGATTCCAGGTGGTCGGCGGGCGTTCGCGGGTCAGTTTAATACTGACGATCGACTTAATCCCCTTGAACCCGTATTTCCACGGCACCGTCAGACGGATGGGCGCGCCGTTTTGCGGCGGCAGCGCTTTACCATAGACGCCGACAGTCAGCAGCGTGAGCGGGTGCATTGCCTCGTCCAGACGCAATCCTTCGACGTAAGGGTATTTTAGCCCGCCGCCGATAAAGCGGTCTTTTTGTCCCGGCATATCGTCGGGCGCGTAGATCGTTTCGAACGCCACATAGTTGGCATTGCTGGTGGGTTCGACCAGTGCGAGCAGTTTATGTAAGGGGAAGCCAATCCAGGGAACCACCATCGACCATGCTTCAACGCAGCGCATACGATAGATTCGCTCTTCCAGCGGGAAACGCGTCGTGAGCGCATCGTGATCGAGCGTTAGGGGTTTCGCCACTTCGCCGCTAATTTTCAACGTCCAGGGGGCGGTTTTCAGGCTACCCGCGTTGGCGGCCGGGTCTGCTTTATCGAGGCCGAATTCATAGAAATTATTATAACCGGTGACTTTGTTTTCCGGCGTTAACGGGAGGTCGTTTTGCCAGGCGGCGGGTTTGCTGAAATCAAGCGGCTTACCGGCAGGCGCAGGGGGACGATCGTTGCCTTTAAACCAGCTCAGCAGGTCGGCCTGGGCGGTAGCGGGCAGAGAAAGGGCGGCCGCGCTGATACCTAAAGCTTTCAGTACCTGGCGGCGCTGCAACATAAAAACGGACTCCGCGGTTACGTCGGCTTCCGTCAGTTTTTTCATTTTCATAGCATCCTCCGTCATGCGTTTTTTTAAGCATGACGGAGGCGAAACGTTAACGCGAATATGTCACGAAAATTTGAAGATTAGGCAATCTTCACCAGCGTACGGCCCTGTGCCTGGTTATTGATGATGGCATCGGCGAATTTCGGCGCGTCTGCCAGCGTGATTTCTGTTGCAGCCTGCGCATAGAAAGAGGCTGGCAGGTCGTTGACCAGGCGTTTCCAGGCTTCTGCGCGGCGGGCAGGCGGAGTCATCACGGAATCCACGCCCTGCAAGCGGACATTACGCAGAATAAACGGCATGACCGTGGTGGGGAGCGCGAAGCCGCCCGCCAGACCACAGGCCGCAACGCAGCCGCCGTAGTTCATCTGCGCCAGCACTTTCGCCAGCACTTTATCGCCAACGGTGTCGATGGCACCGGCCCAGAGTTGTTTTTCCAGCGGGCGGGATTCGGCAAACTCATCGCGCCCCAGAATGCGGTTGGCGCCCAGGCTACGCAGGTAGTCGTGGGTGCTTTCGCGTCCTGACACGGCCACAACCTGGTAGCCCAGCTTATGCAGCAACGCAACGGCAGTGCTGCCCACGCCGCCGCTGGCGCCGGTCACGACAATCTCGCCATCTTCAGGACGAATGCCCGCGTCTTCCAGCGCCATCACGCACAGCATGGCGGTAAAACCGGCGGTGCCGATAATCATCGCATTTCGGCTATCAAGACCTTTCGGGAGAGCAACCAGCCAGTCGCCTTTTACGCGGGCGCGCTCAGCCAGACCGCCCCAGTGGTTTTCGCCTACGCCCCAGCCGGTCAGTAAAACCTCCTGACCGGCATGGAAGCGGGGATCTTCACTGGCGCGTACGGTTCCGGCGAAATCGATGCCAGGAATCATCGGAAAGTTACGGATGATTTTCCCCTTCCCGGTGATGGCCAGAGCATCTTTATAGTTCAGGCTGGACCAGTGGACATCTACCGTTACATCCCCTTCCGGTAGCCGACTTTCTTCAAGGGTCTGAACGGAAGCAAGGGTTTTACCGTCCTGCTGTTCTAAGATCAAAGCCTGCATAACCTGTCCTCAATTTGCATAGTGGATTGGAAAAATATTTATGAAGACTATACTCGCTAATCAAAACGTGATGCCGATTCAACGCAATAAATTGCCAGATAGACCTGATTTGGTAGTATGCCCGCTTAGCTGTGCAATTTAACGGACTTCGCGTTCAGAGTTGCTCTTTCATGTCGTTTATAACTGTCGGAGTTAACACACGGATGCGATTAACGACGAAATTCTCAGCCTTTGTCACGCTGCTTACCGGGTTAACGATCTTCGTTACGCTCATCGGCTGCTCGCTGAGTTTTTACAATGCCATCGAGAATAAATTCACCAGCCGCATTCAGGCGGTCGCCACCGCTATTGACACGCATCTTGTCTCCTCTGATTTTGTCACGCTAACGCCGCAGATTAATGAACTGATGGTATCGGTCGATATCGTGCGCGTCGATTTGTTGCAGGATGGCCGCCAGGTGTATAGCCATTCGCGCAACAGCAGCTATCGGCCAGCGGGAAGCAACAACCTGTATCGTGAGCTGACGATTCCGCTGGTAAAACATCCCGGCACCTCGCTGCATGTGGTGTTTCAGGACCCGATGGGCAACTATTTTCACTCGCTCGTGACCACCGCGCCGCTCACGCTGGCGATCGGCTTTATCGTTCTCATCCTGTTCTTATCGGTACGCTGGCTACAGCGCCAGCTGTCCGGGCAGGAGCTGCTGGAAATTCGTGCAACGCGTATTCTGAACGGCGAACGCGGGCCGAATGCGCGAGGGTCGGTCTATGAATGGCCCGCGCGTACCAGCAGCGCGTTGGATATGCTGCTGTCTGAAATTCAGTTTGCCAGCGAACAGCGCAGCCGTCTGGATACGCTTATCCGTTCTTATGCGGCGCAGGATGTCAAAACCGGGCTGGGCAATCGCCTGTTTTTTGATAACCAACTGGCGACGCTGCTGGAAGATCAGGAAAAAGTGGGATCGCATGGCGTGGTGATGATGATCCGCCTGCCAGACTTTAACCTGCTTCACGACAGCTGGGGGCGCGATCTCGCGGAAGAACAGCTGTTTGCGCTGATTAATCTGCTGTCGACATTTATTATGCGCTACCCGGGTTCGCTGCTGGCGCGCTACCACCGCAGCGACTTTGCCGTCCTGTTGCCGCACCGCACATTGAAAGAAGCGGAGAGCATCGCCGGGCAGTTATTAAAAGCGGTAGATGCATTACCGGTTAATAAAAAGCTCGATCGTGACGATATGGTACATATCGGCATTTGCGCATGGCGTAGCGGTCAGTCAACGGAGCAGGTGATGGAACATGCCGAAGCCGCGACCCGAAATGCCGTGTTGCAGGGAGGGAACAGTTGGGCGGTGTATGACGATTCGCTGCCGGAAAAAGGCCGTGGCAATGTACGCTGGCGCACCCTTATTGAGCAGATGCTCAGCCGGGGCGGGCCGCGGATTTATCAGAAACCGGCGGTAATGCGTGAAGGACGCGTACACCACCGGGAGCTGATGTGCCGTATCTTTGACGGCGCCGAAGAGGTGATTTCGGCGGAATACATGCCGATGGTATTGCAGTTCGGTTTATCGGAAGAGTATGACCGCTTACAAATTAGCCGTTTGATCCCGCTGCTGAAATACTGGCCGGAGGAAAATCTGGCGATGCAGGTAACGGTAGAATCGTTGATCCGCCCACGGTTTCAGCGCTGGCTGCGTGATACGTTGATGCAGTGCGAAAAATCGCAGCGAAAACGTATTATTTTTGAACTTGCCGAGGCAGATGTTTGTCAACACATCAGTCGGTTACAGCCTGTTATTCGTTTAATGAATGCGCTTGGCGTTCGGATCGCAGTGACACAGGCGGGTTTGACGCTGGTGAGTACCAGCTGGATTAAAGAACTTAATGTGGAATTACTGAAACTTCATCCGAGTCTGGTAAGAAACATTGAGAAACGAACGGAAAACCAGTTACTGGTACAGAGCCTGGTGGAAGCCTGCACGGGAACGCATACGCAGGTTTACGCGACAGGCGTCCGTTCGCGTAGCGAGTGGCATACGCTGACGGGGCGCGGAGTGGCGGGCGGACAGGGGGATTTTTTTGCCTCCTCCCAACCACTTGACACCAACGTGAAAAAATATTCGCAAAGATACTCGGTTTAACCTGCCGTTTAATTTGTTTTCACGTAGAATAACGCGCGCTGTGCCTCATGGGGGTGTGCTTGTCTGCTCGCCAGATTGTTGCAGCAAATATGCAGGTAAACGACCTTTTACAGGTTGCAAATGAAGGCCAGGATTGCTGCTGATGTATTCAGTTCTGATGGACCCAGACAGAGATTTGTAACAAAGGAAACGTACTGCGCTAATTTTCACCGTAGCAGATGATTTTTGCGCCTTGTCGCTGCTGCGTGTGGTTGGTAAAGTAAGCGGATTTTGTTTTCCGCCCCAGCTTTCAGGATTATCCCTTAGTATGTTGAAAAAATTTCGTGGCATGTTTTCCAATGACCTGTCCATTGACCTGGGTACTGCGAATACCCTCATTTACGTAAAAGGACAAGGCATCGTATTGAATGAGCCTTCCGTTGTGGCCATTCGTCAGGATCGTGCCGGTTCACCGAAAAGCGTGGCCGCAGTAGGTCATGATGCGAAGCAGATGCTGGGTCGTACGCCGGGCAATATCGCTGCTATTCGCCCGATGAAAGACGGCGTTATCGCTGACTTCTTCGTGACTGAAAAAATGCTCCAGCACTTCATCAAACAAGTGCACAGCAACAGCTTTATGCGTCCAAGCCCTCGTGTGCTGGTGTGTGTACCGGTAGGAGCGACCCAGGTAGAGCGTCGTGCGATTCGTGAATCCGCACAGGGCGCTGGCGCTCGTGAAGTGTTCCTGATTGAAGAACCGATGGCTGCGGCAATCGGTGCCGGTCTGCCGGTGTCTGAAGCAACCGGTTCAATGGTTGTCGATATCGGTGGCGGTACGACGGAAGTGGCCGTTATCTCTCTGAACGGCGTGGTTTACTCTTCTTCCGTGCGTATTGGCGGCGACCGCTTCGACGAAGCGATCATCAATTATGTGCGCCGTAACTACGGTTCTCTGATCGGCGAAGCGACCGCAGAACGTATCAAACACGAAATCGGTTCTGCGTATCCGGGCGACGAAGTGCGTGAAATCGAAGTTCGCGGGCGTAACCTGGCGGAAGGCGTTCCACGCGGCTTTACCCTGAACTCCAACGAGATTCTGGAAGCGTTGCAGGAGCCGCTGACCGGTATTGTGAGCGCGGTGATGGTTGCGCTGGAACAGTGCCCGCCGGAACTGGCGTCTGATATCTCCGAGCGCGGTATGGTGCTCACGGGCGGCGGCGCGCTGCTGCGTAACCTTGATCGTCTGTTAATGGAAGAAACCGGCATTCCTGTCGTTGTTGCTGAAGATCCGCTGACCTGCGTGGCGCGCGGCGGCGGCAAGGCGCTGGAAATGATCGATATGCACGGCGGCGACCTGTTCAGCGAAGAGTAATCGGATACCGGCAGGGTGATGGTTTGATTACCCTGCCGACTCTGATACGAGAATACGCAAACTTATGAAGCCAATTTTTAGCCGTGGCCCGTCGCTACAGATTCGCCTTATTCTGGCGGTGCTGGTGGCGCTCGGCGTGATTATAGCCGACAGCCGCCTGGGGACGTTCAGCCAAATCCGCACGTACATGGATACCGCCGTCAGCCCTTTCTACTTTATTTCCAATGGTCCCCGTGAATTACTCGACGGCGTGTCGCAAACGCTGGCTTCGCGTGACCAACTCGAACTTGAAAACCGGGCGCTGCGCCAGGAACTGTTGCTGAAAAACAGCGAATTGCTGATGCTGGGGCAATACAAACAGGAGAACGCGCGTTTGCGCGAGCTGCTGGGTTCGCCGCTGCGTCAGGACGAACAAAAAATGGTGACTCAGGTCATCTCCACGGTTAACGATCCTTACAGCGATCAGGTGGTGATCGACAAAGGAAGCGTGAACGGGGTCTATGAGGGGCAACCGGTCATCAGCGACAAAGGCGTAGTGGGCCAGGTCGTTGCGGTGGCGAAACTGACCAGCCGCGTTCTGCTTATTTGCGATGCGACACATGCGTTGCCGATTCAGGTGCTGCGTAACGATATCCGCGTCATTGCCGCCGGTAACGGCTGCACGGACGATTTACAGCTTGAGCATTTGCCGGCAAACACCGACATTCGCGTTGGCGATGTGCTGGTAACGTCGGGTCTGGGCGGCCGTTTCCCGGAAGGGTATCCGGTGGGCGTGGTTTCGTCCGTCAAGCTGGACACCCAACGTGCTTACACCGTGATTCAGGCGCGTCCGACTGCGGGTTTACAGCGTTTGCGTTATCTGCTGCTGCTGTGGGGAGCCGATCGCAACGGCGCTAATCCGATGACGCCGGAAGATGTGCATCGCGTCGCTAACGAACGACTGATGCAGATGATGCCGCAGGTTCTGCCTTCGCCAGATGCGATGGGGCCGCCAGCGCCAATGCCGGACCCTGCCACGGGGATTAGCCCGGCGCCTGCCGCGCCTCAACAACCGTCGGCTACGCGCGCAACGGGGGGGCAATAGTGGCAAGTTATCGTAGCCAGGGTCGCTGGGTTATCTGGCTCTCGTTTCTTATTGCGCTATTGCTGCAAATCATGCCCTGGCCGGATGACATCATCGTTTTCCGGCCAAACTGGGTGCTCCTTATCTTGCTGTACTGGATCCTCGCACTGCCGCACCGCGTAAATGTGGGTACAGGTTTTGTGATGGGTGCCATACTGGATCTGATCAGCGGCTCTACGCTTGGCGTGCGGGCCTTGTCGATGAGTATCATTGCTTATCTGGTTGCACTGAAATTCCAGCTATTCCGTAACCTGGCGCTCTGGCAACAGGCACTGGTGGTGATATTGCTCTCACTGGTCGTGGACATTATTGTTTTCTGGGCCGAGTTTTTAGTGATCAACGTCTCTTTCAGACCGGAAGTGTTCTGGAGTAGTGTAGTAAACGGTGTGCTCTGGCCCTGGCTTTTCCTGCTGATGCGCAAAGTGCGCCAGCAGTTTGCTGTGCAGTAAAGGTTTCTATGACTGACGTTTATCTTGCTTCCGGTTCACCTCGCCGCCAGGAGCTGCTTGCGCAGCTGGGCGTCTCTTTTGCACGTATCGTTACGGGAATTGAAGAAACGCGTGGCGAAGGCGAAAGCGCGCAACAGTATGTCTCCCGTCTGGCGCGGGAAAAGGCGCTGGCAGGCGTGGCGCAAACGGCGCGCGACTTGCCGGTGCTGGGCGCCGATACTATCGTGATTCTTAACGGTGAAGTGCTGGAGAAACCGCGCGATGCAGAACACGCGGCGCATATGCTGCGCAAACTGTCGGGGCAGACGCATCAGGTGATGACGGCCGTCGCGCTGGCGGACAGCCAGTACGTGCTGGATTGTCTGGTGGTGACGGAGGTGACGTTCAGGACACTGAGTGATGAGGACATCGCAGGCTATGTCGCCAGCGGTGAGCCTATGGATAAAGCTGGAGCATACGGTATTCAGGGGCAGGGTGGCTGTTTTGTCAGGAAGATAAACGGCAGCTATCACGCCGTGGTCGGCTTACCGCTGGTTGAAACGTATGAGTTGCTGAGCAATTTTAACGCACTGCGTGAGAAAAGGGATAAACATGACGGCTGAATTGTTGGTAAACGTAACGCCATCGGAAACACGCGTGGCGTACATTGATGGCGGTATTCTTCAGGAAATTCATATTGAGCGTGAAGCGCGACGAGGCATCGTAGGCAATATCTACAAAGGCCGTGTAAGCCGTGTACTTCCGGGTATGCAGGCGGCTTTTGTAGATATTGGACTGGAGAAAGCCGCGTTTCTTCATGCTTCAGACATTATGCCGCATACCGAATGCGTGGCGGGTGAAGAGCAAAAGAACTTCACCGTACGCGACATCTCTGAGCTGGTGCGTCAGGGGCAGGATCTGATGGTGCAGGTGGTAAAAGATCCGCTTGGCACCAAAGGCGCGCGCCTGACGACGGACATCACGTTGCCTTCCCGCTACCTCGTCTTTATGCCCGGCGCGTCGCACGTTGGCGTTTCTCAGCGTATTGAAAGCGAAACCGAACGTGAACGCCTGAAGAAGGTGGTGGCGGAGTATTGCGACGAGCAGGGCGGATTTATCATCCGTACGGCGGCGGAAGGGGTGTGCGAAGAGGATCTGGCGTCGGACGCCGCTTACCTCAAACGCGTCTGGACGAAAGTCATGGAGCGTAAAAAGCGGCCGCAAACGCGCTATCAGATGTACGGCGAACTGGCGCTGGCGCAGCGCGTACTGCGTGATTTTGCCGATGCCGAGCTGGACAGAATCCGCGTGGATTCGCGTCTGACGTACGAGGCATTGCTGGAATTTACCGCGGAATATATTCCTGAGATGACCAGCAAGCTCGAACACTACAGCGGCCATCAGCCGATTTTCGATCTCTTTGATGTTGAAAATGAGATTCAGCGCGCGCTGGAACGCAAGGTGGAGCTGAAATCCGGCGGTTATCTGATTATCGATCAAACCGAAGCCATGACCACCGTTGATATCAATACCGGGGCGTTTGTCGGGCACCGTAATCTCGATGACACGATCTTCAATACCAATATTGAGGCGACGCAGGCGATTGCGCGGCAGCTGCGTCTGCGCAATCTGGGCGGTATCATCATCATCGATTTTATCGACATGAATAATGAAGATCATCGCCGTCGGGTACTGCATTCTCTGGAGCAGGCGCTGAGCAAAGATCGCGTGAAAACCAGCATCAACGGCTTTTCGCAACTGGGTCTGGTAGAGATGACCCGTAAGCGTACGCGCGAAAGCGTGGAACATGTGCTATGCAATGAATGTCCAACGTGTCATGGACGCGGTACGGTGAAAACGGTGGAAACCGTCTGCTATGAAATTATGCGTGAAATCGTGCGTGTGCATCATGCCTACGACTCCGATCGTTTCCTCGTTTATGCCTCTCCGGCGGTGGCGGAAACGTTAAAAGGCGAAGAGTCGCACGCGCTGGCAGAGGTGGAAATTTTTGTCGGCAAGCAAGTTAAAGTCCAGATTGAACCGCTCTATAACCAGGAGCAATTTGACGTCGTAATGATGTAAAAGACCGCCGTTTCCAGGCCGGATAACGGGTTTGTGAGTCACATTTTTGGCAGACAAGGAGAGACGCGTGAGGCGATTGCCGGGGATATTACTGCTCACTGGAGCCGCGCTCGTCGTCGTCGTTGCGCTGCTGATCAGTGGATTGCGCCTTGCGCTCCCCCATCTGGATAGCTGGCGCCCGGCGATCCTCAGCAAAATTGAATCTGCCACGGGTATTCCTGTTGCCGCCAGCCAGTTGCATGCGAACTGGCAAACCTTTGGCCCCACGCTTGAAGCCCGGGACATCCATGCCAGTTTGAAAGATGGCGGCGAGCTTTCAGTAAAGCGCGTCACGCTGGCGCTGGATGTCTGGCAAAGCCTGTTGCATATGCGCTGGCAGTTTCGCGATCTCACCTTCTGGCAACTGCACATCCGCACCAATACGCCGATCCAACGCAGCGACGGCGACGAAGGCATTGAAACCAACCGTATTAGCGATCTTTTCCTGCGTCAGTTTGATCACTTCGATCTCCGGGACAGCCAAATTAGCTTTCTGACCTTATCAGGCCAGCGAGCCGAACTGGCGATCCCGCAGCTTACCTGGTTGAACGGCAAAGACAGGCACCGCGCGGAAGGTCAGGTCAGCCTCTCCAGCCTGACCGGGCAGCATGGCGTGATGCAGGTTCGTATGGATCTGCGTGACGACGACGGGCTACTGAACAACGGTCGGGTCTGGCTACAGGCCGACGATATTGACGTGAAGCCGTGGCTGGGCAAATGGATGCAGGATAACGTGGCGCTGCAAACCGCACGCTTTAGCCTGGAAGGCTGGATGACGCTCACGAAAGGCGAAGTCTCCAGCGGCGATATCTGGCTTAAGCAGGGCGGCGCGAGCTGGCAGGGCGATAATCATTCGCACACGCTTTCCGTTGATAACCTGACCGCGCACATTACGCGCGAACAGCCGGGCTGGCAGTTTTATATTCCTGACACGCGTATCACGCTGGATAGCAAACCCTGGCCGCGCGGCGCGTTAACGCTGGCCTGGGTGCCGGAACAAGAAGTTGGCGGTCAGAACAACATACGCAGCGATGAATTGCGTATTCGCGCCAGCAACCTTGAACTGGCCGATATGGACGGGCTGCGTCCGGTGGCGGCGAAACTCTCGCCTGCGCTTGGCGACATCTGGCAGGCCACACAGCCACGCGGAAAAATAGACACTCTCGCGCTGGATATCCCGCTACAGGCGACGGAGAAAACGCGTTTCCAGGCGTCGTGGGATAACCTCGCCTGGAAGCAGTGGAAGCTCTTACCGGGCGCGGAACACTTCTCCGGCACCTTGTCCGGCAGCGTGGAAAACGGCGCGCTGACCGCCTCGATGCAGCAGGCCGAAATGCCGTATGAAACCGTCTTTCGCGCACCGCTGGAAATTGAAAACGGCGTGGCGACGCTCACCTGGCTGAAGAATGACAAAGGGTTTCAGCTGGACGGGCGCAACATCGATGTGAAAGCGAAAGCCGTACATGCGCGCGGCGGTTTTCGTTACCTGCAACCCGCCGGAGAGGAGCCCTGGCTGGGGATTCTGGCAGGGATCAGCACCGATGACGGTTCACAGGCCTGGCGTTATTTCCCGGAAAACCTGATGGGCAAAGAGCTGGTTGATTACCTTAGCGGCGCGATTCAGGGCGGTGAAGCGGATAACGCCACGCTGGTGTATGGCGGCAATCCACATCTTTTCCCCTACAAACATAATGAAGGTCAGTTTGAAGTGCTGGTGCCGCTGCGTAACGCGAAGTTTGCTTTCCAGCCGGACTGGCCCGCGCTGACCGACCTCAACATTGAGCTGGACTTCCTGAACGACGGCCTGTGGATGAAGGCGGATAGCGTCAATCTGGGCGGTGTTAAGGCCAGCAATCTGACCGCAATAATCCCGGACTATGCCAAAGAAAAGCTGCTGATTGATGCCGATATCAATGGGCCGGGTAAAGCGGTCGGCCCGTATTTTGACGACACGCCGCTGAAAGATTCTCTCGGCGCCACGCTGGAGCAACTCCAGATTGACGGCGATGTGAATGCTCGCTTACATCTTGATATTCCGCTGGATGGCGAGCTGGTCACCGCCAAAGGGGACGTCTTGCTGCATAATAATAGTTTGTTCATTAAGCCGCTCGACAGCACGCTGAAGAACCTGAGCGGTAAGTTCAGCTTCAACAACGGCAATCTTAAGAGCGAACCGTTAACGGCAAACTGGTTTAATCAGCCGTTGAACGTGGATTTCTCCACCAATGAAGGGGAAAAGGCCTATCAGGTTGACGTCAACCTTAACGGCAACTGGCAGCCGGGCCGTATGGGCGTGCTACCTGCGCAGGTGAACGATGCTATAAGCGGCGGTATGGCGTGGAACGGTAAAGTGGGCATTGCGCTTCCTTATCACTCTGGTGCGACATACAACGTAGAACTGAAAGGCGACCTGAAGAATGTGAGCAGTCACTTACCTTCACCGCTCGACAAGCAGGCCGGGGAATCCTTGCCGGTGAGCATTAAGGCTGACGGTAACTTGCGTAGCTTCGCGCTGACCGGCAGCGCCGGGAAAAATAATCACTTTAACAGCCGCTGGCTGCTGAATCAGAAACTGACGCTGGATCGGGCAATCTGGACAACGGATAGCCGCACCACGCCGACATTGCCTGACCGACAAGGCGTTGAGCTTAATCTTCCGGCAATGGATGGCGCAGAGTGGCTGGCGCTGTTCCAGAAAGGCGCGGCGGATAACGTTGGCGCAAAGACCAGTTTGCCGCAGCGCGTGACGCTACGAACGCCTTCGCTGTCGCTGGGCGGGCAACAGTGGAATAACCTGAGCATTGTCTCTGAGCCGTCGCTGAATGGTCAGAAGGTCGAAGCGCAGGGGCGCGAGATTAACGCCACGCTGGCGATACGCAATAATGCCCCGTGGCAGGCGAACATCAAATACCTGTATTACAACCCGAGCGCGGCGAAGCGTACAGACGGCGCGCAGGCGACCTCGCCGTTCTCCTCCCTTGAGCGAGTCAGTTTCCGCGGCTGGCCTGATGTGCAGTTACGCTGCGTTGAATGCTGGCTGTGGGGGCAAAAATATGGGCGTATTGACGGCGACGTCGCGATTCAGGGAAATACGCTGACCCTGAGTAACGGGCTGCTGGATACGGGCTTCTCCCGGCTGACGGCTGAGGGTGTCTGGGTGAACACGCCGGGTAGCGAGCGCACGTCGCTGAAGGGGAAACTGCGCGGCCATAAAATTGATGCCGCAGCGGGATTCTTTGGCGTTTCAACCCCTATCCGCAACGCCTCGTTTAACGTGGACTATGACTTACACTGGCGTAACCTGCCCTGGCAGCCGGATGAGGCTTCCCTTAATGGCATTTTACGTACCCGCCTGGGGAAAGGTGAAATTACCGAGCTGAGCACCGGTCATGCGGGGCAGCTTCTACGTCTGCTGAGTTTTGATGCACTGCTGCGTAAGCTGCGTTTTGATTTTAGCGATACGTTCAGCGACGGTTTCTACTTTGACTCTATTCGCAGTACGGCGTGGATCAAAGACGGCGTGATGCACACTGACGATACGCTGGTGGATGGGCTGGAGGCCGACATCGCCATGAAAGGTTCTGTCAATCTGGTGCGTCGGGAACTCGATATTGAAGCCGTCGTCGCACCGGAAATCTCCGCCACGGTAGGGGTTGCCGCCGCGTTTGCGGTGAACCCGATTGTCGGGGCGGCGGTATTTGCCGCGAGTAAAGTGTTGGGGCCGTTGTGGAGCAAAGTCTCCATTCTGCGCTATCGCATCACGGGCCCGGTAGACAAACCGCAGATTAACGAAGTCCTGCGCCAGCCGCGTAAAGAAAGCCAGCAATGATTTGACGGGGGCGAGTAATTGCCCCAATCTCAGTAAATAGAAATGAATGACGAACTGCAAAAGCCGGATGGCGCTGCGCTTATCCGGTCTACATAACTTCTACCGCAGTCCGGCATTGAAGCGCCTGATGGCGACGCAGGCGCGTCTTATCAGGCCTACAACAGTAACTAACGAGTAGCAAAACGATGAGTCTGAACCTGGTAAGTGAACAATTGCTAGCGGCGAACGGCCTGAACCATCAGGATTTGTTTGCCATTCTGGGCCAACTGGCCGAACGCCGTCTCGATTACGGCGATCTCTATTTTCAGTCGAGCTATCACGAATCCTGGGTTTTAGAAGATCGCATCATCAAAGATGGTTCTTACAACATCGATCAGGGCGTTGGCGTGCGCGCTATCAACGGTGAAAAAACAGGGTTTGCCTATGCCGATCAGATCAGCATGCAAGCGCTGGAGCAGAGCGCGCAGGCCGCGCGTACCATCGTACGCGACAGCGGCGACGGCAAAGTAAAAACACTGGGCGCGGTAGAGCACCCGATGCTTTATACCGCCATTGATCCGCTACAGAGCATGAGCCGCGAAGAGAAACTCGACATTCTGCGTCGCGTGGACAAGGCAGCGCGTGAAGCCGACAAGCGCGTACAGGAAGTGACGGCCAGCCTGACCGGTGTGTATGAGCTGATTCTGGTGGCGGCGACCGACGGTACGCTGGCGGCGGATGTGCGCCCGCTGGTGCGTCTGTCTGTCAGCGTGCAGGTAGAGGAAGACGGTAAACGCGAGCGCGGCTCCAGTGGCGGCGGCGGTCGTTTTGGTTATGACTTTTTCTTAAGCGATTTGGACGGTGAAGTACGCGCCGATGCCTGGGCGAAAGAGGCGGTGCGCATGGCGCTGGTGAATCTGTCGGCGGTTGCCGCTCCGGCGGGAACATTACCCGTTGTGCTGGGCGCGGGCTGGCCTGGCGTGCTGCTGCACGAAGCGGTAGGCCACGGACTGGAAGGGGATTTCAACCGTCGCGGTACGTCGGTGTTCAGCGGTCATATCGGTGAACTGGTCGCGTCTGAACTGTGTACCGTGGTTGATGACGGCACGATCGCCGATCGCCGTGGTTCGGTCGCCATTGATGATGAAGGTACGCCGGGCCAGTACAACGTGTTGATTGAAAACGGCATCCTGAAAGGGTACATGCAGGATAAACTCAACGCGCGTCTGATGGGCGTTGCGCCGACCGGTAACGGACGTCGTGAATCATATGCGCATCTGCCGATGCCGCGTATGACTAACACCTATATGCTGGCCGGGAAATCCACACCGCAAGAGATTATCGAGTCTGTGGAATACGGTATCTATGCGCCTAACTTTGGCGGCGGGCAGGTGGATATCACCTCCGGGAAGTTTGTGTTCTCGACTTCAGAAGCGTACCTGATCGAAAACGGTAAGGTGACGAAACCCGTGAAAGGGGCGACGCTGATTGGTTCTGGTATCGAAGCGATGCAGCAGATCTCTATGGTCGGGAACGATCTGAAACTGGATAACGGCGTTGGCGTCTGCGGTAAAGAAGGGCAGAGTCTGCCGGTAGGCGTGGGCCAGCCGACGTTAAAAGTGGATAACCTGACCGTGGGCGGCACCGCGTAAAGTCGTTTTGTAGGCCCGATACGCCGTTACGTTATCGGGCCTTTTGCCGGATGCGGCGTGAACGCCTTATCCGGCCTGCCTGTTCTGTAGTCGGGCCGTTGATCACTTCTCTTTCCCTCGACCGTACATTCCCTGAAATAGCTGCGCGACATCGACAAAATAGTCTGTCAGATAGTTAATTACCACCTGCACCTTCAGCGGCAACTTATCTTTTTCGGTATACAGCGCGTAAACCGGGCGTGGATCGGACTGGTAGCGGGGCAGCAGGATCTCCAGCTCTCCGCTGTTGATCTCATTGATCACCCACATCAACGGAACGTAGGCGATCCCGGCGCCTGCGGTCAGCCAGCGGCTGAGCGTCATCGGATCGTTGGTGACGAAGCGTCCTTGTGGGATCAGCCGGGTGGAGATCCCTTCCGGCGCAATCAACTCAAACTCGTTATCCGGGCGCACGCTGTATTCCAGCCATGAGTGATTGCTGAGGTCGGCGGGTTTTTCCGGCACGCCAAATTGCGCGAGATAACTTTTGGCGGCGCACACCACCATCGGCATTGCCCCCAGACGGCGTGAAAACAGGCTGGAGTCCTGCAACGCACCGACGCGGATCACCACGTCCAGACCATCAGCGATCAGGTCCGGCGCCGGGATGCCGGTCACCAGGTTAACCGTCAGGCCAGGGTACTCTTTCAGCATTTTGGCCGTTAACCCGGCGAGGACATTTTGTGCCATGGTTGAAGAACAACCAATTCGCAAGGTGCCGATAGGCGTGTTGTTGAAGGCATAAAGCTGCTCATGGACATCCTGCACTTCGTGCAGCATCCGACGGCAACCCTGATAATAAATTTTACCGGCCTCGGTCAGCCCAATGCTGCGCGTACTGCGGTTTAGCAGCTTAACCTGTAGCTCATCTTCCAGTTTTGCCACGGTCTGGCTGATAGAGGAAACGCTCATTTGTAGCTGTCTGGCAGCGGCGGTAAAGGAGCCAAATTCAACGACTTTGGCGAACACCGACATGCGTTTTAATCTTTCCATTATTCACTCTGGCTTAAAAGTGATTTAGATCACATATTATAGATAACAGCATAACAGTTACGTTAATATATTATTATTCAAATAACCGCTATGCCGCTCTCGCCTGGCTTTCCACGCCCTTCCCTGCGGTGGCATTGGCTGAAAACTGTATCGCCTGCACTCTCTTTATAAATCAAGGTCAACATGAGTCTGTTTCCCGTTATCGTGGTGTTTGGTCTCTCCTTCCCACCGATATTTTTCGAATTGCTTTTGTCACTGGCGATTTTCTGGCTGGTGCGCCGGATGCTGGTTCCAACCGGCATTTATGACTTCGTCTGGCATCCGGCTCTGTTTAATACCGCGCTGTATTGCTGCCTGTTCTATTTAATATCGCGCTTGTTCGTTTGAGGTAGAAGTGAAAACACTAACAAGAAAACTCTCTCGTACGGCCATCACGCTCGTACTGGTCATTCTGGCCTTCATCGCAATTTTCCGTGCCTGGGTCTATTACACCGAGTCGCCGTGGACGCGTGACGCGCGCTTCAGCGCCGACGTGGTTGCCATTGCGCCAGACGTCGCGGGCCTTATCACCAACGTGAGTGTGCATGATAACCAGCTGGTGAAGAAAGACCAGATACTGTTCACCATCGATCAGCCGCGCTATAAAAAAGCCCTCGAAGAAGCGGAAGCTGATGTTGCCTACTACCAGGTGCTGGCACAGGAAAAACGTCAGGAGGCTGGCCGCCGTAACCGCCTTGGCGTCCAGGCGATGTCGCGTGAAGAGATCGATCAGGCCAATAACGTTCTGCAAACCGTATTACATCAGCTTGCCAAAGCGCAGGCGACGCGCGATCTGGCAAAATTAGACCTCGAACGTACCGTGATTCGCGCCCCTGCTGACGGTTGGGTCACCAACCTGAACGTCTACACCGGCGAGTTTATTACCCGTGGCTCAACGGCGGTTGCGTTGGTGAAACAGCACTCTTTCTACGTGCTGGCCTATATGGAAGAGACCAAACTGGAAGGCGTCCGTCCAGGCTATCGCGCAGAGATAACGCCGCTTGGCAGTAACAAAGTGTTGAAAGGCACCGTTGACAGCGTGGCGGCTGGGGTCACTAACGCCAGCAGCACGCGTGACGCCAAAGGGATGGCGACCATCGACTCCAATCTGGAGTGGGTACGTCTGGCGCAGCGTGTTCCGGTACGTATCCGTCTGGACGATCAGCAGGACAACCTGTGGCCTGCCGGGACAACCGCAACCGTTGTGATTACCGGCAAGCAGGATCGAGATGAAACGCAGGACTCCTTCTTCCGTAAAATGGCGCACCGTCTGCGCGAGTTTGGTTAATCACCATGGGTATCTTCTCCATTGCCAACCAGCATATCCGCTTTGCGGTAAAACTGGCATGCGCCATCGTCCTGGCGCTGTTTGTTGGCTTTCACTTTCAGCTTGAGACGCCGCGCTGGGCGGTGCTGACCGCCGCGATTGTCGCCGCAGGCCCGGCATTCGCCGCCGGCGGGGAACCCTATTCCGGCGCGATTCGCTATCGCGGGATGCTGCGTATCATCGGGACATTTATTGGCTGTATCGCCGCGCTGACCATTATCATCACCATGATTCGCGCGCCGTTATTAATGATTCTGGTGTGCTGTATCTGGGCGGGATTTTGTACCTGGATCTCCTCGCTGGTGCGGGTTGAAAACTCTTATGCATGGGGGCTGTCCGGGTATACGGCGCTGATCATCGTCATTACCATTCAGGCGGAGCCACTACTGACGCCGCAGTTCGCGGTTGAACGTTGCAGCGAGATCGTGATTGGTATCGTCTGCGCTATTATGGCGGATCTGCTCTTTTCGCCGCGTTCAGTGAAACAGGAAGTGGATCGTGAAGTCGACGGCCTGCTGGTGGCGCAATACCAGCTGATGCAGCTGTGTATTAAGCACGGCGACAGTGAGGAAGTGGACAAAGCCTGGGGCGATCTGGTGCGGCGGACGGCGGCGCTGGAAGGCATGCGCAGCAATCTCAATATGGAGTCATCGCGCTGGGGGCGCGCCAACCGCCGCCTGAAAGCGCTGAATACGCTCTCGTTGACGCTGATCACCCAGTCCTGTGAAACATACCTGATTCAGAACACTCACCCGGAGTTGATCACCGACACTTTCCGCGAGCTGTTCGAAACGCCCGTCGAAACCGCGCAGGACGTACATAAACAGCTTAAGCGGATGCGCCGCATCATCGCCTGGACAGGCGAACGTGAAACGCCCGTAACCCTTTACACCTGGGCCGGTGCGGCGACGCGCTATCTGCTGCTAAAGCGCGGCGTGATTGGCAACGCCAAAATCAGCGTGACGGAAGAGGAAGTGTTGCAGGGCGAGCCCGTCGTGAAGGTGGAATCTGCCGAGCGCCATCACGCGATGGTTAACTTCTGGCGTACCACGCTGTCCTGTGTGCTGGGCACCTTATTCTGGCTGTGGACGGGCTGGACGTCGGGAAGCGGCGCGATGGTGATGATTGCGGTCGTCACGTCGCTGGCGATGCGCTTACCCAATCCGCGCATGGTCGCAATCGACTTTATTTACGGGACGCTGGCGGCGCTGCCGTTGGGCCTGCTCTATTTTTTAGTGATCATCCCGAATACACAGCAAAGCATGTTGCTGCTGTGTCTGAGCCTGGCGGTGCTGGGATTCTTTCTCGGGATCGAAGTCCAGAAACGGCGGCTGGGTTCAATGGGGGCGCTGGCCAGTACCATTAACATCATCGTGCTGGACAACCCGATGACCTTCCACTTCAGCCAGTTCCTTGACAGCGCGCTCGGGCAGATTGTGGGGTGCATGATGGCGTTTATCGTCATTCTGTTGGTTCGTGATAATTCACGCGACAGAACCGGACGTGTGCTGCTTAACCAGTTCGTTTCCGCAGCGGTGTCTGCGATGACCACCAACGTTGTGCGCCGTAAAGAGAACCACCTTCCGGCGCTGTATCAGCAGTTGTTCTTGTTAATGAACAAATTCCCGGGCGACCTGCCGAAGTTTCGTCTGGCGCTGACGATGATCATTGCGCACCAACGTCTGCGTGATGCGCCCATCCCGGTCAATCATGATTTATCTGCTTTTCACCGCCAGCTCCGGCGTACGGCCGATCATGTGATTTCAGCCGGAAATGACGATAAGCGTCGGCGCTACTTTGGACAACTGCTGGATGAGCTTGATGTCTATCAGGAAAAATTGCGAGTCTGGGAAGCGCCGCCACGGGTGACGGAGCCGGTAAAACGACTATCCGGCATGTTGCACAAATATCAGCACGCCTTGACGGATAACTAACACTCAGGAGCCGACGCCAAAAGCGTCGGTTTTTTTGTGGCTATACTTATCTGACGTGCGAAAAACATGACATCAGGAGGAGAAAGAACCATGCAAACGCTCCAGGACAACGAACTTTTTCAGACGGGATATCTGGTTGATGGACTTTGGAAAACGCTGGATAACACCTTTGATGTTCTTAATCCGGCAACCGGTGAAACGATAGCCGCCGTTGCTAAAGCCGGTAAAAAAGAGACCGAAGAGGCGATTGCGGCGGCGGCAAAAGCCTTCCCTGCCTGGCGGGCCAAAACGGCAAAAGAGCGCTCGGCCATTCTGTATCGCTGGTATGAACTGATCATTGAGCATAAATCCTGGCTGGGCCGTCTGATGACCACTGAGCAGGGGAAGCCGTTGAAAGAGGCGGAAGGCGAAGTGGAGTACGCCGCCAGTTTCATCCAGTGGTTTGCTGAACAGGCCAAGCGGGCGAATGGTGAAATAATCCCGCCGATCAAACCCGGATCGCGGATCTTTGCCACCCGTGAACCGATTGGCGTCGTGGCGGCGATTACGCCGTGGAACTTCCCGATGGCAATGTTGACCCGTAAATTAGGCCCGGCGCTGGCGGCAGGCTGTACGGGGGTCATTAAACCGGCGAATAACACGCCGCTTAGCGCATTCGCCTTGCTGACGCTGGCGAAGAAAGCTGGCGTACCTGACGGCGTGCTGAACGCCGTCGCGGGCAATACCCCAGAGATCAGCGACGCCATTATGGCCAGCCACGAAGTGCGCAAAATCTCCTTTACCGGATCGACCGCCGTTGGGAAAACGCTGGTGCGTAACGCGGCTGACACGATGAAGAAAGTCTCGATGGAACTGGGGGGCAATGCGCCGTATATCGTGTTTGACGATGCGGATATTGACGCTGCGGTACAGGGGGCGATCGCCAATAAATTCCGCAACGCGGGGCAGGTGTGCGTCAGCGTTAACCGTTTCTATATCCATGAGTCGGTCTATGACGAATTTACCCGCAAGCTGGCGGATGCCGTACAAAAACTGAAGGTCGGAAATGGTCTGGAGGAGGGCGTGATCGTCGGCCCGCTGATTGAACCGGCGGCCGTCGATAAAGTGCGTGAGCATGTTGAGGACGCTATCGCAAAAGGGGCGAAGGTGCTGGCAGGCGCTAAAGTGCATTCGTTAGGCGGGAATTTCTGGCAGCCCACCGTACTGGGCGACTGTAGCGATGGGATGAAACTGGCCAGTGAAGAGACCTTCGGGCCGGTCGCGGCCTGCTTTCGTTTTACCAGTGAAGAAGAGGTCATTCAGCGCGCCAACAATACGCCGTTTGGCCTGGCGGCTTACTTCTACACGCAAAATTTACAACGCGTATTCCGTGTTTCCCAGGCGATTGAAAGCGGCATGATTGGGATTAATGAATGCGCCGTATCAACCGAGCTGGGGCCATTTGGCGGGGTGAAAGAGTCGGGTCTGGGGCGTGAAGGATCGGTGCTGGGGCTTGAAGAGTTTCTGGAAGTGAAGACCCTGCACATCGGCGGCCTGTAATGTGACTGCGTCGGGGATGGTGGCTGGCTATGAACATCTATACCTTTGATTTTGATGAAATAGAAGACCAGAACGATTTTTACCGCGAATTTACGCGGATGTTTGGCCTTGCCAGAGAGAAAGTCGGCGATCTTGATTCTCTATGGGATGCTCTCATGAGCGAGGTGCTGCCATTGCCGCTGGAGATTGAGTTTGTTCATCTGCCGGAAAAACTGCGCAGGCGTTACGGCGCGCTGATTTTGCTGTTTGATGAAGCAGAAGAGGAACTGGAAGGGCAGCTGCGGTTTAATGTTCGCCATTCGTGATGACAAACATAAAAAAGCCCCCGGCAGTCGGGGGCAAGTCGTCGGACTAGACGACGAGGGTTTATTTGTAAAGTTCTGCCGTAGCGTGCCAGTTGTCGCCGCTACGTGCTTCAGTAATCTGATAGGCGGATGCGCCGTTTGCTTCTGCTTTTTTGTTCAGCATTTCATGCATATCCATCGGGGAAGAACCGATAGCGCTTACGGAAACAGAGCCGATAGCCTGACGGCCTTGCGCTTGTTCTGCGTTGATGGATTCGGCTGCGAATGCGCCAAAAGAGAGAACGGACAGAACGCTTAATGCTGCAACAGTAGTTTTGATTTTCATGATTTTTACCTCGTCGAATTCTTTTATTAGGGTCTGTGTTTCGTGACCCTCATCACAAAATCAAGTATACACTAATCACGCGATTAATTAATACCACGCTAATGGTTTCATGGGTTATTGTGTGTTAACGATTTGTTTTTTTATAACCGTATGGAATTAAAAACGTGTTAAAAAGCGTGTGACTAAGATTAAATGCAATAAAATCATAAGGATATGAAATTTTGCAATTTGTGCGTTTTTTCCATTGCACATTCACCATGTAAATGATTTTTGACGGTTAAACGCACTATTTGTTAAGTGACAGGCAGTGAAAAATGACGGCGGAAGAGGTGGCGGCAGGTTTTTTCCCCGTCGCGCTTAACGACGGGGAGAAGGGATTACAGCTCTTGTTCGAACAGTTCCAGAATGGCTTCGTACAGATCTTTCACCGTAAAGCCATTCGCGGGGGTGGTGAAAATGGTGTCGTCACCGGCAATGGTCCCGAGGATGCCTTCCGCTTTCCCCAGCGAGTCCAGCAGACGCGCGATCAGCTGTGCGGCGCCAGGACTGGTATGGATCACCACAACAGCATCGTTGTAGTCGATATCTAACACCAGATTCTTTAAAGGGCTGGAGGTGGTTGGCACGCCTAGCTCAGCCGGGAGACAGTAGACCATCTCCATTTTTGCGTTGCGGGTACGCACCGCGCCGAACTTGGTCAGCATGCGCGAGACCTTGGACTGGTTGATGTTATCAAAGCCCTGATCCTGTAACGCGAGGACGATTTCGCCCTGTGAACTGAATTTTTCTTCTTTGAGTAGCGCTTTGAACGCCTTGACTAATTCTTCTTGTTTAGCCGAGCTTCGCATAAGTCACCCGTAATATGAGGATGGAAACAACATTATTATGCATACAGATGAATTTTTATGCAAACAGTCTGCCTCACCGGAGGCTGAAATAATGTTATGAAAGAGCGGAATTCTATCAAATTCCGTTATCAAGAAACATGCCTGCGTCACGGCGCGCAAATAAGCTTAAAAGTAAATTAAATGTTATCAAATTGATGTTGTTTTGGAGGGGCAGTAGAGTATATTGTCAGCACTTGTTGGAAAGTTGTTCTGTGGTTCAGGCGCTTTTGAATTACGTAAATTAGCTTTTCTATTACGTAAGTTAAATGCATAAAAGCCAAATTTGCGTGACTACGCATTCTTGACGCGTGGTGGTTGTATTCATTGGATTTGTGAATTATGGTCGCCGCCGCGGAGCAACAAACACTTAGCTTATCAATATAATAAGGAGTTTAGGATGAAAGTCGCAGTCCTCGGCGCTGCCGGCGGTATCGGCCAGGCGCTTGCACTACTGTTAAAAACCCAACTGCCTTCAGGTTCAGAACTCTCCCTGTACGACATCGCTCCAGTGACCCCAGGTGTGGCCGTTGACTTGAGCCATATCCCTACAGCAGTAAAAATCAAAGGTTTCTCCGGCGAAGACGCGACCCCGGCGCTTGAAGGCGCAGACGTCGTACTGATCTCGGCTGGCGTGGCGCGTAAACCGGGTATGGATCGTTCCGACCTGTTTAACGTCAACGCAGGTATCGTGAAGAACCTGGTACAACAGATCGCAACGACCTGTCCGAAAGCCTGTGTGGGCATCATCACCAACCCGGTGAACACTACCGTCGCTATCGCTGCTGAAGTGCTGAAAAAAGCCGGCGTTTACGACAAGAACAAACTGTTTGGCGTGACCACGCTGGACATCATCCGCTCCAACACCTTTGTCGCGGAACTGAAAGGCAAACTGCCGACCGACGTTGAAGTTCCGGTTATCGGCGGTCACTCTGGCGTGACCATTCTGCCGCTGCTGTCGCAGATCCCGGGTGTCAGCTTCACCGAGCAGGAAGTGGCTGACCTGACCAAACGTATCCAGAATGCGGGTACGGAAGTGGTTGAAGCGAAGGCTGGCGGCGGATCGGCAACCCTGTCTATGGGTCAGGCTGCTGCGCGCTTTGGTCTTTCTCTGGTGCGCGCGCTGCAAGGCGAGAAGGACGTGGTGGAATGTGCCTACGTTGAAGGTGACGGCCAGTATGCGCGCTTCTTCTCTCAGCCGCTGCTGCTGGGTAAAAACGGCGTGGAAGAGCGCAAGTCTATCGGCAAACTGAGCGCGTTTGAACAGAATGCGCTGGAAGGTATGCTGGATACGCTGAAAAAAGATATCGCCCTGGGCGAAGAGTTCGTTAACAAGTAAGCGCTTTTGTGCAGGCCGGATGGCGGTGTAAACACCTTATCCGGCCTACAAGTTAACCGAGACACAGTAAAAAACCGGAGATGACTCCGGTTTTTTTATTACGTTAATTTGTCGCCGGGTATTCCTGAATGGTGACCTGGAGCGTCAGCTTTTTATCGTCACGCATCACAATCACCGGGATCACCGAACCTGGACGTATTTCAGCAACCTGATCCATGGTCTCCAGAGCGGAAACGGCAGGTTTGTTGTTGACTGAAATGATCACATCATTGACCTGAATACCCGCCTGCGCAGCCGGGCCGTCCGGCGACACTTCATTGACCACAATCCCCTGGATTTGATCCATTCCGGCGCCCTGCGCATGCAGCGGCGCGATTTCTCGCCCACCGATGCCGATATAACCGCGAATCACGCGACCATCGCGGATCAGCTTATCCATAATCTTGGTCGCTAACTGGAACGGGATTGCAAAACCGATCCCTTCCGGCGTCTCGCCGTCGTTACTCTTATCAAATGACAGGGTGTTAATGCCCATCAGTTCGCCCAGCGAGTTAACCAGCGCTCCGCCGGAGTTACCGTGGTTGATGGAGGCGTCCGTTTGCAGGAAGTTTTGTCGTCCGGTCGGGTTCAGACCGATACGCCCGGTGGCGCTGATGATCCCCTGAGTAATGGTCTGCCCCAGGTTATACGGGTTGCCGATGGCCAGAACCACATCACCAATATGCGGTGAGCGTTTCGTGTTGATCGGGATTGTCGGCAGACCGCCCGTGGCATTAATCTTTAACACCGCCAGATCCGTCAGCGTATCCGAACCAACCAGCAGCGCTTCAAACACGCGTCCATCCTGTAGGGCGACGATGATCTGATCCGCATCGTTGATCACATGCTTATTGGTGATGATGTAACCGCGCTGATCCATGATCACGCCCGATCCCAGCGTACGGATCTCAAGCTGATTATGCGTGGTGCTGTTCATACTGCGGTTATAAACGTTGACGACGGCAGGCGCGGCGCGGCGAACCGCCGAATTATAGCTGGCTGGCGTCTCATCCGCGCTGTCGAATTGCGGTGTGGTCAGGGTATTTATTTTGCGCAGCGAGGGCATGGCCGCCAACAGAATGGCACCCACAATAAGACCAATTGCGACCGAACGTAAGATCTTCACAAACATGATGGAGGCGTCATTAAAAAAGGGAACGGCAGCAGCATACCACGAGTTAACCGGACATCGCACGTGGGGCTGATGTCCGGTTAACGATGACTTAACGCAGGAGCAGGTAAATGTTCTCGTTACCGCGTACGACCTGTAGCGCAATAATCGACGGTTTCGCTTCCAGCACTTTGCGCATTTCCGCAATCGAGTGCACGCGATCGCGGTTAACGCTAATGATCACGTCATCTTTGTGCAAACCGGCCTGGGCGGCGGGACTGCTTTTTTCAACGTTATCAATTTTGATGCCTTTATTGCCGTCTTTTAACTGACCATCGCTCAGCGTTGCGCCCTGCAATGCCGGGGCGATCATCTCCGCGCTGGCGGAGGATGACGTGCTGGTGTCGAGGGTGACTTCGACTTCTAGCGGTTTGCCGTCGCGTAACAGACCGAGCTTCACTTTCGTGCCGGGTTCCGTCGTTGCGATGCGTGAGCGCAGTTCGGCAAAGCTGCTCAGCGGCTTGCCGTTGAGACTGGTGATCACGTCGCCGGATTTCACACCCGCTTTCGCGGAACCTGAACCCGGGAGCACTTCGCTGATGAACGCCCCGCGCTGTACATCCAGCTTGAAGGCTTTGGCGATATCGGCGGTCAATTCCATGCCTTTAATTCCCAGCAGGCCGCGTTTAATTTCACCAAACTGAATCAGCTGTTGCGCCAGCGTGCGCGCCATATTACTCGGAATCGCAAACCCAATGCCGATGCTACCGCCGCCAGGCGCCAGAATAGCGGTGTTGATGCCGATCAGCTCGCCGTTGAGATTCAGCAGCGCGCCGCCGGAGTTGCCGCGGTTAATCGAGGCGTCGGTCTGAATAAAGTTTTCCAGCCCTTCCAGATTCAGCCCGCTCCGGCCAAGCGCGGAGACAATGCCGGAGGTGGCGGTTTGCCCCAGACCAAACGGGTTGCCTACCGCGACGGCAAAGTCGCCGACGCGCAGTTTGTCGGAGTCGGCGATGGCGATTTGCGTCAGGTTGCTGGCGTTCTGGATTTGCAGCAGCGCGATGTCGCTCTGGTCGTCGCTGCCGATCAGTTTAGCGTCAAACTCGCGTCCGTCATTTAACTGAACGCTGATCTTCTGTGCCTGATTAATGACATGGTTATTGGTCAGAACGTAGCCTTTGGCGGCGTCAATGATGACGCCCGATCCCAGCCCTTCGAACGGCTGAGAGGGTTGATCAGGCAACTCGTCGCCAAAAAACTTTTTAAACTCTTCTGGAACCTTCTGACTTTGGGTCGCGGTTCCCTCAACCTTCACGCTAATCACGGCCGGCAGCACTTTTTCCAGCATTGGCGCGAGACTAGGGAGCGCCGCCTGACCGGGAATCTGCGCGGGTATCGATGCGACGGCCTGAAACGGTGCCGAGAGCGTTAATCCGACACTTAACGCTAATGCACTTAACAACGGGGTTTGTTTTTTCATGGAGCCTGCTCTCGTACCTTGAGTGAACGGAAAGACGATTCAAAACAGTTTGATGTTATTGAATTTTCGGCCTGGTAACAATGAGGTTAATGACTAAATAATAGCTGGGACAGGAGAGAAGAGACGGGCGCAATCGCTGCGCCCGAAAAATTTCTTAACGATGTGCGATTAGTCGCGTTTTGCGCCACTACGCAGCAGGCCGGAAGCGCCTTCGGAATAGTCACGCGGCATCTGAACCGGCGCCTGATCGTTACTGGCTTCAGACTCCGCCAGACGGTTACGGAACGGGTTCGATTCCGCAGACAGTTCCGGCAGCAGGCTGCTGGAGCTTTTCGCCATGTGCTGATACAGCTGACGATAATCATGCGCCATGGTATCCAGCAGCTCGGCGCTGCGGGCAAAGTGGCTGACCAGCTCTTCACGATACTCTTCCAGCTCAGCTTTATTCTTTTCCAGTTCGTACTGCAATGCCTGCTGTTGGCGTAATTTACGATTACCAAAACGCATGGCTACGGCACCAATGATGATACCGACGACTAACCCAATTAGCGCATATTCCCAGGTCATGAACATCTCCCGTTGTCTTTTGTTTCCGTAGGGTGTTGGCTTTAGGCTCCATGCCTGCGCCTGATTATGCCACTATAACCGCTAATCCCGTAGAAGTGGAATCCCGTGTTTATATCACGTAATGTAGAACGGCCTTTTTTTCGTCAGCCGTGAACGTCGGCACATCGATTTTCAAGGAATAACAATAACATCATGCAAAGCATTTCCCCCACATCGCGTTACCTTCAGGCCCTCAACGATGGCAGCCATCAACCCGACGACGTGCAAAAAGATGCGGTCAACCGACTGGAGTCGATTTACCAGGCGCTGATCGCTAAAACGCCTCCGGCGCCGCAAACCGGCGGACTGATGGCCCGTTTCGGTAAACTGCTTGGCAAACGTGAACCGTCAGCGAATGCGCCGGTGCGTGGTCTGTATATGTGGGGCGGGGTCGGGCGAGGGAAAACCTGGCTGATGGATCTCTTCTATCATAGTCTGCCGGGCGAGCGGAAACAGCGTCTGCATTTCCACCGCTTTATGCTGCGTGTGCATGAGGAGCTAACGGCGCTACAGGGGCAGACCGACCCGCTGGAGATTATTGCCGATCGTTTCAAAGCCGAAACGGATGTGCTCTGCTTTGATGAGTTTTTTGTTTCCGACATCACCGACGCGATGCTGCTTGGCGGCTTAATGAAAGCGCTGTTTGCCCGCGGCATTACCCTGGTGGCGACCTCGAACATCCCGCCGGATGAGCTGTACCGCAATGGCCTGCAACGTACCCGCTTCCTTCCGGCTATCGACGCTATCAAAGCGCATTGCGACATCATGAATGTGGATGCCGGGGTGGATTATCGTCTGCGCACGCTGACGCAGGCGCATCTGTGGCTTTCGCCGCGTAATAACGAAACGCAGCAACAGATGGATAAACTCTGGCTGGCGCTGGCCGGTGCGAAACGTGAGAATGCGCCAACGCTGGAGGTGAATCATCGTCCGCTACCGACGATGGGGGTGGAAAACCAGACGCTGGCGGTCTCCTTCATCACCTTATGCGTGGACGCTCGCAGCCAGCATGACTATATTGCGCTGTCGCGCCTGTTCCACACGGTTCTGCTGTTTGATGTACCGGTCATGACGCCGCTGATGGAAAGCGAAGCGCGCCGTTTTATCGCGCTGGTGGATGAATTCTACGAGCGCCATGTGAAGCTGGTGGTGAGCGCCGACGCGCCTTTATATGAGATCTATCAGGGCGAACGCCTGAAGTTTGAGTTCCAGCGCTGTTTGTCGCGTTTGCAGGAGATGCAGAGCGAGGAGTATCTGAAACGCTCGCATATGCCGTAGGCCGGATAAGGCGTTTCTCCGCCATCCGGCGCAGGTTGCCTGGTGGCGCTTCGCTTATCAGACCGGCAGAAATGCCCCGCACAAAACCCATTGCAAATCACAAAAAGGGGTCGATCTTTGCCCCTGACTTCTCTATAATCCTGCGACCCCACGTTACAAGAAAGTTTTTTTCCCAAAACTTTTTGTGTGCTGGCATTGGCTATTCGAAGGGGTAGGTTTGCCGGACTTTGTCGTGTGAACCTCAACAATTGAAAACGTTTGGGTGTTCACCAACGTGTAACTATCTATTGGGTAAGCTTTTAATGAAAACTTTTACAGCTAAACCAGAAACCGTAAAACGCGACTGGTACGTTGTTGACGCGACCGGTAAAACTCTGGGCCGTCTGGCTACTGAACTGGCTCTTCGCCTGCGCGGTAAGCACAAAGCGGAATACACTCCGCACGTCGATACCGGTGATTACATCATCGTTCTGAACGCTGACAAAGTTGCTGTAACCGGCAACAAGCGTACTGACAAAGTGTACTATCACCACACCGGTCACATCGGTGGTATCAAACAAGCGACCTTTGAAGAGATGATTGCTCGCCGTCCTGAGCGTGTGATTGAAATCGCGGTTAAAGGCATGCTGCCAAAAGGCCCGCTGGGTCGTGCTATGTTCCGTAAACTGAAAGTTTACGCTGGCAACGAGCACAACCACGCGGCACAGCAACCGCAAGTTCTTGACATCTAATCGGGATTATAGGCAATGGCTGAAAATCAATACTACGGCACTGGTCGCCGCAAAAGTTCCGCAGCTCGCGTGTTCATCAAACCGGGCAACGGCAAAATCGTTATCAACCAACGTTCTCTGGAACAGTACTTCGGTCGTGAAACTGCCCGCATGGTAGTTCGTCAGCCGCTGGAACTGGTCGACATGGTTGAGAAACTGGATCTGTACATCACTGTTAAAGGTGGTGGTATCTCTGGTCAGGCTGGTGCGATCCGTCACGGTATCACCCGCGCTCTGATGGAGTACGACGAGTCTCTGCGTTCTGAACTGCGTAAAGCTGGCTTCGTTACTCGTGACGCTCGTCAGGTTGAACGTAAGAAAGTCGGTCTGCGTAAAGCACGTCGTCGTCCGCAGTTCTCCAAACGTTAATGGGTTTCTGCTCTGGCAGATTACCATTGGCGAAAAAACCCGCTTCGGCGGGTTTTTTTATGGAAAAAATGCGCGTGTGTCCAAAGTAATCCTCTGATTGCCACCTCTTTTTCCCCATTTCCAGAATCGACTCACCACAAAGGTCACAAAATCTGGTAAACTATCATCCAATTTTCTGCCCAAATAACGGGTATTGTTCATTTTTTGTTTGCTTTTTGAACAATAATGACTTTTCCGCAGGCGGGTGACATAACTTCTGGCTGGCCACGCGGTGGCTGGTAGCAGTAAAAATTCTGAATATACCTGGAGGTTTTCATGGCTGTCGCTGCCAACAAACGTTCGGTAATGACGCTGTTTTCTGGTCCTACTGACATCTATAGCCATCAGGTCCGCATTGTGCTGGCGGAGAAAGGTGTTAGTTTCGAGATCGAGCATGTGGAGAAGGATAACCCACCTCAGGATCTGATTGACCTCAACCCGAGTCAGAGCGTACCGACCCTGGTGGATCGTGAGCTGACCCTGTGGGAATCTCGCATCATTATGGAATACCTGGATGAGCGTTTCCCTCATCCGCCGCTGATGCCGGTTTACCCGGTTGCGCGTGGCGAAAGCCGCCTGTACATGCACCGTATCGAAAAAGACTGGTACACGCTGATGAACGTCATCGTGAACGGGTCCGCTTCTGAAGCTGACGTTGCGCGTAAACAACTGCGTGAAGAGTTGCAGGCGATCGCGCCTGTGTTTGGTCAAAAACCGTATTTCCTGAGCGATGAGTTCAGCCTGGTTGATTGCTATCTGGCGCCGCTGCTGTGGCGTTTGCCGCAACTGGGTATTGAGTTCAGCGGTGCGGGCGCTAAAGAGCTGAAAGGCTATATGACCCGCGTCTTTGAACGTGACTCGTTCCTCGCTTCTTTAACTGAAGCTGAACGTGAAATGCGCCTCGGTCGGGGTTAATCAGTATGGATTTGTCACAGCTATCCCCACGCCGTCCATATTTGCTGCGTGCATTCTATGAATGGTTGCTGGATAACCAGCTCACGCCGCACCTGGTGGTGGATGTGACGCTGCCTGGTGTGCATGTCCCTATGGAATATGCGCGCGACGGGCAAATTGTTCTGAACATTGCTCCCCGTGCGGTTGGCAATCTGGAGTTGGCCAACGACGAAGTGCGTTTCAACGCGCGCTTTGGCGGCGTCCCACGCCAGGTCTCCGTACCGCTGGCTGCGGTACTGGCGATCTATGCGCGTGAAAACGGCGCAGGCACAATGTTTGAACCTGAAGCCGCTTACGATGAAGACGTCGCCAGCTTAAATGATGACGATGTAACGCCGGGCGCGGAGAGCGAAACGGTCATGTCCGTGATTGATGGTGATAAGCCCGATCATGACGATGACAACAATCCTGATGACGATCCGCCGCCGCCGCGTGGTGGTCGACCCGCATTACGCGTAGTGAAGTAACCAAGACAGACAGGCCCTGAGGGCCTGTTTTTTTTCACGCCTGCCACGATTTCACCCCACTTTCGATCCTGTGATAGGATGGCCCTAGTTGCTGTTTTCCTCGACGATTTACATAATGGACGCTATGAACGCATTTGATTCGCAAGCAGAAAATTCTCCGCCAACCATCGGCCGTAGTTTGCGCAGCCGTCCGCTGGCGCGTAAAAAACTGTCGGAAATGGTAGAAGAAGAACTGGAGCAGATGATTCGTCGCGGTGAATTCGGCGAAGGGGAGCAGCTGCCGTCTGAGCGGGAGTTGATGACCTTCTTCAACGTGGGCCGCCCGTCGGTGCGTGAAGCGCTTGCCGCGCTCAAGCGTAAAGGTCTGGTGCAAATCAATAACGGCGAACGCGCCCGCGTGTCGCGGCCTTCTGCTGATACCATCATCAGCGAACTTTCCGGCATGGCGAAAGATTTCCTCTCGCACCCCGGCGGTATCGCCCACTTTGAGCAACTGCGCCTGTTCTTTGAATCAAGCCTTGTGCGCTATGCGGCGGAACACGCGACGGATGAGCAAATTGATCTGCTGGCGAAAGCCCTGGAGATCAACAGCCAGTCGCTGGACGATAACGCGCTCTTCATTCGTTCCGACGTCGAGTTTCACCGCGTGCTGGCGGAAATCCCCGGCAATCCGATCTTCATGGCGATTCATGTCGCGCTGCTGGACTGGCTGATCGCTGCGCGTCCTGCGGTCTCCGGGCAGGAGTTACATGAGCATAATAGCGTGAGCTATCAAGAGCATATCGCTATTGTCGATGCCATTCGTCGGCGCGATCCAGATGAAGCTGACCGCGCGCTGCAAACCCACCTCAATAGCGTATCCGCCACCTGGCACGCCTTCGATCAAAAGAAAAAATTGCGTTAGCGATCGCGATCCTGACGATCGTTTAGTGAAGTAGATCGCACTCTGTGCGTTCTGTACTGGGGTGCTGCTTATTTGATCTGGTATAACAGGTATAAAGGTATGTAGTCAGATAACACTAATCATCGACAGAGGTCGTTATGGCAAAAGATTTACGAGGCGTAATGCCAGCGTTGTTAACTCCTTTTGATAACCAGCAGAAACTGGATATTGAGAGCCTGCGCCGTCTGGTGCGTTTCAACATTGCGCAGGGCATTGATGGGCTGTACGTCGGCGGCTCGACCGGAGAAGCGTTCGTTCAGAGCCGCGCAGAAAGAGAGCAGGTCCTGGAAATTGTGGCGGAAGAGGCGAAGGGCAAAGTGACGCTGATTGCCCATGTCGGTACGGTCAGTACCGAAGAGAGCCAGCAGCTGGCCAGCGCGGCGCATCGTTACGGTTTTGATGCCGTTTCCGCCGTGACGCCGTTTTATTATCCGTTTAGCTTTGAAGAGCATTGCGATCACTACCGCGCCATTATCGATTCCGCTGAAGGATTACCGATGGTGGTGTACAACATTCCTGCGCTGAGCGGCGTGAAGCTGACGCTGGATCAAATCAACACGCTGGTCACGCTGCCCGGCGTTGGCGCGCTGAAACAAACCTCCGGCGATCTCTATCAGATGGAGCAGATCCGCCGTGCGCATCCTGATCTGGTGCTCTACAACGGTTATGACGAAATCTTCGCTTCCGGTCTGCTGGCAGGCGCAGACGGGGGAATCGGCAGCACTTACAACATTATGGGCTGGCGTTATCAGGGGATTGTTAAGGCCTTGCAGGAAGGCGATGTAGCGAAAGCGCAGCATCTGCAAACCGAGTGCAATAAGGTCATCGATCTGCTCATTAAAACCGGCGTATTCCGTGGGTTGAAAACGGTGCTGCACTACATGGATGTGGTCTCCGTACCGCTGTGCCGTAAGCCGTTTGCGCCGGTTGATGAGAAGTATCTGCCTGAACTGAAAGCGCTGGCGCAGCAGTTAATGCAGGAACGCGGTTGACCGGTTGCCGGATAGCGCTAACGCTTATCCGGCCTACAAAATATGAAACGTAGGCCGGATAAGGCGAGTCGAAGCCGCCATCCGGCAAAGCGACAATAAAAATCGTCGGGAGAATGAAAAATGAGTACTTCTACCCAGAATATCCCGTGGTATCGCCATCTCAACCGGGCGCAGTGGCGGGCATTTTCCGCCGCCTGGCTGGGATATTTGCTTGATGGTTTTGATTTTGTGTTGATTGCCCTTGTTCTGACGGAAGTACAGGGCGAGTTTGGGTTAACGACGGTTCAGGCGGCCAGCCTGATCTCGGCGGCGTTTATTTCCCGCTGGTTTGGCGGGCTGATGTTAGGCGCAATGGGTGACCGCTATGGCCGACGTCTGGCGATGGTCACCAGTATCATTCTTTTCTCTATGGGGACGCTGGCCTGCGGTTTTGCGCCCGGCTATACCACCATGTTTATCGCCCGTCTGGTGATCGGTATGGGAATGGCGGGCGAATATGGCTCCAGTGCCACCTATGTCATTGAAAGCTGGCCGAAGCACTTACGTAATAAAGCCAGTGGATTCCTGATTTCCGGTTTCTCCGTCGGGGCGGTCGTGGCGGCGCAGGTTTACAGCCTGGTGGTTCCGGTCTGGGGCTGGCGCGCGCTGTTCTTCATTGGCATTCTGCCGATCATTTTCGCGCTCTGGCTGCGTAAAAACATCCCTGAAGCGGAAGACTGGAAAGAGAAACACGAAGGCAAAGCGCCGGTGCGCACGATGGTGGATATTCTCTACCGGGGCGAACATCGCGTCGTCAATGTGCTGATGACGATCGCCGCCGCAACCGCGCTGTGGTTCTGCTTTGCGGGCGACCTGCAAAACGCGGCGATCGTGGCGGTGTTAGGGTTACTGTGCGCCGTTATCTTCATCAGTTTTATGGTGCAAAGCAGCGGCAAACGCTGGCCAACGGGCGTGATGCTGATGATCGTGGTGCTCTTTGCTTTCCTCTATTCATGGCCGATTCAGGCGCTGCTGCCAACGTATCTGAAAACTGAACTGGCTTACGATCCTCACACCGTTGCGCAGGTGCTTTTCTTTAGCGGCTTTGGGGCGGCAGTCGGCTGCTGCGTGGGCGGTTTCCTCGGCGACTGGCTGGGTACGCGCAAAGCCTACGTTTGCAGTTTGCTGGCTTCCCAGGTGCTGATCATTCCGGTATTTGCGATTGGCGGCGCAAACGTCTGGGTACTGGGTCTGCTACTGTTTTTCCAGCAGATGCTGGGGCAGGGGATCTCCGGGATCTTACCGAAACTCATTGGCGGTTATTTTGATACCGACCAGCGAGCGGCAGGTCTGGGTTTTACCTATAACGTTGGCGCACTGGGCGGCGCGCTGGCCCCTATCCTCGGGGCGCTGATCGCACAGCGTCTGGATCTGGGCACCGCGCTGGGATCGCTCTCCTTCAGCCTGACCTTTGTGGTGATCCTGTTGATTGGGTTGGATATGCCGTCTCGCGTACAGCGCTGGCTGCGTCCTGAAGCATTACGTATGCATGATGCTATCGACGGAAAACCATTCAGCGGGGCCGTGCCGTTTGGCGGCGACAAAAGCGCCTTTGTAAAAACCAAAAGCTGATGAGGTTTGCCCGGCCAGTTTGCCGGGCGACCTGCGTAAGGAAGTGGATATGTCGTTACTTGAACAACTGGATAAAAACATTGCCGCCAATGGCGGGTTGATTGTCTCCTGCCAGCCGGTTCCTGGCAGCCCGCTCGATAAACCGGACATCGTGGCTGCGATGGCGCTGGCGGCGGAGCAGGCTGGCGCCGTCGCGCTACGCATTGAAGGCGTGGACAATTTGCGGGCGACCCGTGCGCTGGTCTCCGTACCGATTATCGGTATTCTCAAGCGTGACCTTGACGACTCCCCGGTACGCATCACGCCATTCCTTGAGGATGTGGATGCGCTGGCACAGGCCGGGGCGGATATTATTGCGGTTGACGGTACTGACCGTGTACGTCCGGCGACCGTCGATGCGCTGCTGGCGCGTATTCATCAGCACCAGTTGCTGGCGATGACCGACTGCTCGTCACTGGAGGATGGCTTAGCCTGTCAGCGGCGTGGCGCGGAAATTATCGGCACCACGCTGTCGGGATACACCACGCCGGACACGCCGGACGAACCTGACCTCGCGCTGGTCAAAGTCCTGCATGATGCCGGATGCCGGGTGATTGCCGAGGGGCGTTACAACACGCCGACACAGGCCGCTGAAGCCATGCGTCACGGCGCGTGGGCGGTGACGGTGGGATCTGCCATTACGCGGCTGGAACATATTTGTCAGTGGTACAACACGGCATTGAAAAAGGCGACGTCATGAGCACGCTGGCGATCGATATTGGCGGCACCAAGCTGGCTGCCGCGCGGGTGGATGATGATTTACGCATCCGCGAACGACGTGAATTGCCGACCCCCGCCAGCAAAACGCCGGATGCGCTGCGAGAGGCGCTAAAAGTGCTGGTTGAACCGCTGCAAACGACCGCGCAGCGGGTGGCGATAGCCTCTACCGGCATTATCAGAGAAGGCGCGCTACTGGCGATAAATCCGCATAACCTGGGTGGTCTGCTGCATTTTCCGTTGGTGCAGACGTTAGAAGATCTTACCGGTCTGCCGACGCTGGCGGTGAATGACGCGCAGGCGGCGGCATGGGCGGAATACCATGCCCTTACGTCTGATGTCCGCGATATGGTGTTTATTACCGTGTCGACCGGCGTTGGCGGCGGCGTGGTGAGCGACGGCAGATTGCTCACCGGGATGAGCGGTCTGGCCGGGCATCTGGGGCATACTCTGGCCGATCCGCAGGGGCCGGTTTGCGGTTGCGGCCGACGCGGCTGTGTGGAGGCTATCGCCTCAGGACGCGGCATCGCGGCAGCGGCGCAGGGTTCCCTGGCCGGGTGCGACGCCAGAACTGTCTTTGCACATGCGGCGGCCGGGAACGAACAGGCTGTGCGTCTGGTTCAGCACTCCGCGCAGGTTGTCGCGCGGTTAATTGCCGATGTTAAAGCGACAACGGATTGCCAGCAGGTGGTTATTGGCGGCAGCGTAGGGTTAGCTGAGGGATATCTGGCGCAGGTACGCCACTTTCTGGCGCAGGAGCCGGCGGTTTATCAGGTGGCGTTGAGCGCAGCGCATTACCGACATGACGCGGGGCTACTGGGCGCTGCGTTGTTAGCTCAGGGAGATAAATGATGTTGATGGGAGAAATTCAGTCGTTACCGTCTGCCGGGCTGCATCCGGTATTGCTGGATGCGTTAACCCTGGCGCTGGCGGCAAGGCCGCAGGAGAAAACGCCCGGGCGCTACGAATTGCAGGGCGACGATGTGTTTATGAATGTGATGCAGTTTGCCACGCAGTCGCCGCAGGAGAAAAAAGCGGAGCTGCATGTGCAGTACATCGACATTCAGCTGTTATTGACGGGTGAGGAGCGCATTCTGTTCGGCGTAGTCGGGTCAGCGCGCGAATGCGAGGAGCTGCATGGTGAAGAGGATTACCAGCTTTGCCGCCGTATCCATGAACAGCAGTCCATTACGCTGACACCGGGGATGTTCTCCGTGTTTATGCCGGGGGAACCCCATAAGCCCGGGTGTATGGCTGGCGAGCCAGGGGAGATTAAGAAAGCTGTAGTGAAGGTGCGCGCCAGCTTATTAGAGGCATGAAAATACCGGATGGTTTATAGCCATCCGGTGTAACGCTTTATATCTCCCGATAGTGCATAATCCCGTCAGTCGAGTTGTTGAAAATTCAGCTCGTGACGCAGTGCTTTTCCTGATGTGCAAAGTAAATTGGTTATTCAGTTGATTCAACTTGCTGTGCAGTCAGTGCTATTTGTGAACGAATGAGCTCATCTGCCAGTAGTTTTTCGTCAGGCAACTGCACTTTGTACTCGCTCGCCATGATGGTATTCGGCAGGCCGTTCAGCGCGTAATGCGCTTCCCCCGCGCCTTTTCCTGCGCACAAAACCAACCCGACGGGCGGGTTTTCTCCCGGCATTGTCCAGTGCTCTTTGGCATAGTTCAGGTACATATTCATCTGCCCGGCATCCGCATAACTGAATTTGCCGACCTTCAGGTCAACGAGCAACAGGCAGCGCAAGCGGCGATGGAAGAACAACAGATCGACGCGGAACCAGCTATCGTCTATGCGTAATCGGCGCTGGCGGCCGACAAAAGCAAAATCGTCACCAAGCTCCAGCATAAAGTCCATCAGGTGACTGAGCAGCGCTTCTTCGAGATCCGACTCGGAATACTCGTCCTTCAGGTTAAGAAATTCCAGAATGAACGGGTCGCGTATGGCTCGCTCCGGCAAGACTGTTGGCTCGGCGGGCGCAGGTTGCTGCAACATGGCGGATTTGTCATGGGACAGTAGCGTCCGTTCGTAGAACTGGGTGGAGATTTGCCGATCGAGTTGCCGCACAGACCAGCCGTTACGTAGCGTCTCTTTCTCGTAAAAAGTGCGGGCATCGGGATTTTTTACCGATAGTAAACGCACGTAAGCTGACCAGGGAAGCGGAAAAACTTTAGCGAGGTAAATGAGATTTGAAGATTCACCAGACAGTGTCTGCTGAATTTCAATATCTTGAAAATAAAGATAAAACATGCGCATTTGTCGTAGGTTTGCGGTGGAGAACCCACGCTTATAGCGCTGGCTTAAATCTGCGGATAACCGCTCAATGAGTTGAATACCATAAGCCGCTCGTGCTTCGCCGCCTTGTTCAAACTCGACAATTCTCCTGCCGATTTCCCAGTAGGTTGCCGTCATCAAAGCATTAATACTGCGGACGGCCTCGGTATGGGCATTGTCCACTAATCGAATAATACCGTCATGGATTTGCTGATAATCGTCAGCGTGTTGAAGTGGTGTTGGTACAGTCATGTCATCCCTGGCGCGATAGTTGCGAAATGAAAAATATATCGCTACCAATACGCTTCAGGCATATCCCGGTCAATCCAGGAGAGGTGTATTACATTGAGTTACAGCCGTATTTGCGAGCGGCTTTCGAAGAATGAATTCGCATGTATTTAGCAGAGAAATATTGGCTCCCCATCCATCAGCGTCAGGCTGTGGCAGGGGAGCCAGAAGTATTACACTTCCAGGTAGTTCAGGATACCGTCTGCCGCTTTACGGCCTTCGGCAATTGCCGTGACCACCAGATCCGAGCCGCGCACGATGTCGCCACCGGCGAAGATTTTCGGGTTGCTGGTCTGGAAGGCGTTTTCATTGCCTTCCGGCGCGATAATCCGCCCCTGGGAGTCCAGTTCCACGCTGTGTTTCGCCAGCCACGCCATGTTGTGCGGGCGGAAACCAAACGCCATTACCACCGCATCTGCCGGGATCACATGCTCGGAACCGGCGACGATTTCCGCACGACGACGACCTTTCGCGTCCGGCGCGCCCATTTCGGTACGCACCATCTTCACGCCGCTTACTTTACCGTTGGCATTCACTTCTACGCCCAGCGGCTGCACGTTGAACTGGAATTCAACCCCTTCTTCGCGCGCGTTTTTCACTTCGCGTCTGGAGCCAGGCATATTCTCTTCGTCACGACGATAGGCGCAGATGACGTGCGTCGCGCCCTGGCGAACCGAGGTACGCACGCAGTCCATCGCGGTGTCGCCGCCGCCCAGTACCACGACGCGTTTGCCTTCCATACTGACGAACGGTTCGTCAGTGGTTTCGCCAAAGCCCATGATCTGTTTGGTGTTGGCAATCAGGAACGGCAGGGCATCGAACACGCCGTCGGCATCTTCGTTTTCCAGCCCGCCGCGCATTGATTGATAGGTGCCAACGCCGAGGAACACCGCATCGTACTCTGCCAGCAAGTCGTCCAGCTGCACGTCGCGACCCACTTCGGTATTCAGTTTGAACTCAATGCCCATGCCGGTGAAGATCTCACGACGGCGGGTCATCACCTCTTTTTCCAGCTTGAAAGCCGGGATACCGAACGTCAGCAAACCGCCGATTTCCGGGTGACGGTCAAAGACCACCGCCTTCACGCCGTTACGGGTGAGTACGTCGGCACAGGCCAGCCCTGCCGGGCCCGCGCCGATAATCGCCACGCGTTTGTCGGTCTGACGCACGCCAGTCATATCCGGGCGCCAGCCCATTTCGAACGCTTTATCGTTGATATAACGCTCGATGTTGCCGATAGTCACTGCGCCGAACTCGTCGTTGAGCGTACAGGAGCCCTCGCACAAACGATCCTGCGGGCAGACGCGGCCGCACACTTCCGGCAGCGTGTTGGTCTGGTGAGACAACTCCGCCGCTTCGAAAATACGTCCTTCGTTCGCCAGCTTCAGCCAGTTCGGGATGTAGTTATGTACCGGACACTTCCACTCGCAGTACGGGTTGCCGCAGGAGAGGCAGCGATCCGCCTGCGCTTTGGCCTGGCCTTCGGAAAACGGTTCGTAAATTTCAACAAACTCGATTTTGCGGATCTTCAGCGCCTTCTTCGGCGGATCAACACGTTGCAGGTCGATAAATTGGTATACGTTCTGACTCATTGCTCTACCCCTTACTGCGCCTGCACACGCAGCTCAGCTGCGCTACGACTACGGTGACCCAACAGTGCTTTCACATCACTGGACTTCGGCTTAACCAGCGCGAATTTGGTTGAGAATACTGACCAGTTAGCCAGGATCTCTTCACCGCGCTGGGAACCGGTATGCTGCACATGCTCGGTAATCAGACCGCGCAGATGTTCTTCGTGGATGGCCAGGTCATCGACGTTCAGCACTTCCACCAGCTCCGGGTTCACGCGTTTGCGGAACTCGCCGTCTTCATCCAGCACGTAGGCGAAGCCGCCCGTCATGCCAGCACCGAAGTTAACGCCCGTTTTGCCCAGTACACAGACAATACCGCCCGTCATGTATTCACAACCGTTGTCGCCAATGCCTTCTACCACGGTGATGGCCCCGGAGTTACGTACTGCGAAACGTTCGCCCGCGCGGCCCGCCGCATACAGACGACCGCCGGTCGCGCCGTACAGACAGGTATTGCCGATGATGCTGGCCTCATGACTGCGAAACGCTGAACCCACCGGAGGACGCACCGCCAGCAGACCGCCTGCCATGCCTTTACCGACGTAGTCGTTGGCATCGCCCGTCAAATACAGCTCCACGCCGCCCGCGTTCCAGACGCCGAAGCTCTGACCTGCGGTGCCGCTGAAGTGTGCCTTGATCGGGTCAGAGGCCAGCCCCTGATCGCCATGCGTCTGAGCGATATAGCCAGAGAGCGACGCGCCCACGGAGCGGTCGGTGTTGCGAATGTCGAACCAGAAGGTTTTGCTCTGGCGCTCATCGACGAACGGCTTCGCCTGTTGCAGCAGTTGCGCGTTCAGTACGCCGTTATCAAACGGCGGGTTATGCTCGGTGCAGTACAGCGCTTTACCCGGATGAGGCTCAGCGGTTTCCAGCAGTCGGGACAGTTCCAGCTTCTGCTGCTTAGCGGTAAACCCTTCCAGCTCTTTCAGCAGGTCGGTGCGGCCAATCAGATCCACCAGACGCTTCACGCCAAGCTGCGCCATCAGCTCGCGGGTTTCGCGGGCGATAAACTCAAAGTAGTTGGTCACTTTGAACGGCAGGCCGTGGTAGTGGTTCTTACGCAGTTTGTCATCCTGAGTCGCCACGCCCGTTGCGCAGTTGTTCAGGTGGCAAATACGCAGGTATTTACAGCCCAGCGCCACCATCGGGCCGGTGCCGAAGCCAAAGCTTTCCGCGCCGAGAATCGCCGCTTTGATGATGTCGAGGCCGGTTTTCAGGCCGCCGTCCACCTGCAAACGGATCTTGTGACGCAGACCGTTAGCCACCAGCGCCTGCTGGGTTTCCACCAGGCCCAGCTCCCACGGACAGCCCGCATATTTCACGGAGGAGAGCGGGCTGGCGCCGGTGCCGCCGTCATATCCGGCGATAGTGATCAGATCCGCATAGGCTTTCGCCACGCCGGTAGCGATGGTGCCGACGCCCGGTTCAGAAACCAGCTTCACGGAGATCATCGCTTTCGGGTTGACCTGTTTCAGGTCGAAAATCAGCTGCGCCAGATCCTCGATAGAGTAGATATCGTGGTGCGGCGGCGGAGAAATCAGCGTCACGCCCGGTACGGAATAGCGCAGTTTGGCGATGTACGGGGTCACTTTGTCACCCGGCAACTGGCCGCCTTCGCCCGGCTTCGCGCCCTGAGCGACTTTAATCTGAATGACGTCAGCATTGACCAGATACGCTGGCGTTACGCCGAAGCGGCCGGAAGCGACCTGTTTGATGCGCGACACTTTGTTGGTGCCGTAGCGCGCCGGGTCTTCGCCGCCTTCGCCGGAGTTGGAGTTACCGCCGATGCTGTTCATCGCTTCCGCCAGCGCTTCGTGCGCTTCCGGGCTCAGCGCGCCGATGGACATCGCGGCGGTATCGAAGCGTTTAAACAGCTCATTCGCCGGTTCAACATCGTTGATGCTGATGGCGTTATCGCCAGGATTGAGCGCCAGCAGATCGCGCAGCGTTGCCGCCGGGCGTTCGTTAACAAGCGCGGCATATGCCTGGTAATCGCAGTACTCGCCGCTCTGCACCGCCTGTTGCAGGGTGCGCACCACGTCCGGGTTATAGGCGTGGTATTCGCCGCCGTGCACGTATTTCAGCAGACCGCCCTGATCCAGTGGTTTACGCGCCAGCCAGGCACGTTTCGAGAGGTTCAGCAGATCCTGCTGGAAGTCGGCAAAACCGGCGCCGCCAATGCGGCTGACCACGCCCTGGAAGCAGTGGCTCACCACGTCGTCATGCAGACCGACCGCTTCAAACAGCTTGGAGCAGCGGTATGAGGCGATGGTCGAAATGCCCATTTTGGACATGATCTTGTACAGACCTTTATTGATGCCGTTACGGTAGTTCAGCATCACGGTACGGTAGTCTTTGGCGATGGCCTGGGTGTCGATCAGACGGCCCAGCGTTTCATAGGCGAGATACGGATAGATCGCCGTGGCGCCAAAGCCCAGCAGCACGGCAAAGTGGTGCGGGTCACGCGCGCTTGCGGTTTCTACGATGATGTTGGCATCGCAGCGCAGGCTCTTATCCACCAGACGAGTCTGTACCGCCCCGACAGCCATCGGCGCCGGAACCGGTAAACGGTTTTTGGCGATGTTACGGTCAGAGAGCACCAGCAAGACAGTGCCGTTACGCACCATCTGTTCAGCCTTATCGCACAGCGCTTTCACCGTTTCTTCGAGCGAGGTTTCCGTCACATCGAAGGTGATATCCAGCGTATCGGCGCGGTAATGCTCCTCTTTCATGGTGGTGAGCTGTTTGAAATCGGAGTACAGCAGAATTGGCGATTTAAAGCTCAGACGGTGCGCCTGTCCTTCCGCTTCGCAAAAGACGTTCATCTCGCGGCCAATGCTGGTGGCCAGTGACATGACGTGCGCTTCACGCAGCGGATCGATCGGCGGGTTAGTTACCTGTGCGAACTGCTGACGGAAGTAGTCGTAAATAATGCGCGGCTGGCTGGAAAGCACAGCGAACGGGGTATCGTCACCCATTGAACCGACCGCTTCCTGACCGTTTTCACCCAGCACGCGGATGACGGAATCCAGCTCTTCGGCGCTGTAGTTAAACTGTTTCTGATAGCTGGCGAGCATGTCGTCATCCAGCTCGCGGTTTCCGACCTGATCGTCGGCCAGATCTTCAAACGGCACCAGGCGGCGGACGTTCTTCTCCATCCACTCTTTATACGGATGGCGGCTTTTCAAATCGTCATCGGTTTCCGCAGAGTGCAGGATGCGCCCGCCACGGGTGTCGATCACCATCAGTTCACCGGGGCCGACGCGGCCCTTTTCCACGACTTCGTCAGGCTGGTAGTCCCAGATCCCCACCTCAGAGGCGCAGGTGATCAGTTTATCTTTGGTGATGACGTAGCGCGCCGGACGCAGACCGTTACGGTCGAGGTTACAGGCAGCGAAACGACCGTCGGACATCACGATGCCCGCCGGGCCATCCCACGGCTCCATGTGCATGGAGTTAAAGTCAAAGAAGGCGCGCAGGTCCGGGTCCATATCCGGGTTGTTCTGCCATGCGGGCGGCACCAGCAGGCGCATGGCGCGCACGATGTCCATCCCGCCTGCCAGCAGCAGTTCCAGCATGTTATCCAGCGAGCTGGAGTCGGAACCGGTCTCGTTGACGAACGGCGCGGCGGATTGTAAATCCGGGATCAGCGGCGTCTGGAATTTATAAGTACGGGCGCGCGCCCACTGACGGTTGCCGGTAATGGTGTTGATTTCGCCGTTGTGCGCCAGGTAGCGGAACGGCTGCGCCAGCGGCCAGCGCGGCACGGTATTGGTGGAGAAGCGCTGGTGGAACAGGCAAATGGCCGATTCCAGACGCAAATCCGCCAGGTCCAGGTAGAAGCGCGGCAGATCCGCCGGCATACACAGACCTTTATAGATGTTCACCAGGTTCGACAGGCTACAAACGTAGAAGTCTTTATCGTCCTGAAGGCGTTTCTCAATGCGGCGGCGGGCGATAAACAGGCGGCGTTCCATATCCCGGGGACGCCAGCCCGCAGGGGCGTTAACAAAAATTTGCTCAATACGTGGCAGGGAGGAGAGGGCGATTTCACCGAGGACACCTTCGTTGGTCGGCACATCGCGCCAGCCCACAATCGACAGGGTTTCCCGCTGTAATTCTTCTTCGACGATACGACGTGATACCGACGCCAGCTCAGGGTCCTTATTCAGGAAGAGCATACCGACAGCGTAGTTTTTGGCTAAACGCCAGCCGCGCTCTTCTGCAACGATGCGAAAAAAGCGATCGGGTTTTTGCAGCAGCAAACCGCAACCGTCGCCGGTTTTACCGTCAGCGAGGATCGCGCCACGGTGCTGCATACGGGCCAGTGCGTGTATGGCGGTACGCACTACCTTGTGGCTAGGTTCGCCTTCTATGTGGGCGATCAGGCCGAAACCACAGTTATCCCTCTCAAGGGATTTATCGTACAACATATCAGTGAACCTCCCCAGGCTCTGCGGGACTCCCATCCGATACCGATTGCGCACGGGCACAGAAAGAGCGTGGCGACGGGGGTTGCGTATCATACGCTTACCTCGCATTCGCCCTCTTTTATCCTTTTCGCATCGGTAAATACGTTTAAGAGGGAATCTCAATTACTGCATAAATATGATGAGCAGGCTGCTCATCCAGAAAGCTTCCAGCGGATTTCCAACTTATCGGGAATCCACACACAGGTCAAATGGCAATCTTATTTATGCAAAAATGTGCTATAGGTCGATTAACTTTATGAATGTATTGAAAATAATGACTTTTTTACATTGATTTGATGCGGCATAAGCGCGGGGGAGAGTGTGATCTGTCTCACTATCATAACGGCCTGTTAACCCTTATCTCACCTTGATTATCCGTAATGCTTAGCATTTTATGCTGGTTTAAGCGGCGCAGGCATTTCATGATACTGTTTTTTAGCCAGTGTCATCAGAAGATAAAAAAAGTGTGCAGTTATAAGGAAAAGTAATTAGCCATGGAGTGAATGAAATCGCGGTAATTTTGCTTGATTATGCAATAAATAAAAGCCTGCCGGAGCGATTGATCCAGGTCATCGCCGACAAAGGCTAAAAATGGCAGGCTTTGGCCTCTTTTCAAGGCGCGGTCTATCGGATTATGCAGTTACAGAAATTAGTCAATATGTTTGGTGGGGATCTTTCTCGTCGTTATGGGCAAAAAGTTCATAAACTGACGTTGCACGGCGGATTTAGCTGTCCAAACCGCGATGGCACCATCGGACGTGGCGGGTGTACTTTCTGTAATGTCGCCTCTTTCGCCGATGAGGCGCAGCAGTATCGCTCCATTGCCGAACAACTGGCGCATCAGGCGCATCTGGTCAATCGCGCCAAACGTTATCTGGCCTATTTCCAGGCGTACACCAGTACCTTTGCCGAAGTGCAGGTGCTGCGTTCTATGTATCAGCAGGCGGTAAGCCAGGCCAGCATTGTCGGGCTGTGTGTCGGGACGCGCCCCGACTGTGTACCGGATGCGGTGCTCGATCTGCTCTGCGAATATAAAGACCAGGGCTATGAAGTGTGGCTGGAACTGGGATTGCAAACCGCGCATGACAAAACGCTGCGCCGTATTAATCGCGGCCATGATTTTGCCTGTTATCAGCGAACCACCCAACTGGCGCGCGAACGCGGGCTGAAAGTGTGCTCGCATCTGATTGTGGGTTTACCCGGCGAAGGGCAGACGGAATGCCTGCAAACGCTGGAGCGCGTGGTGGAAACGGGCGTGGATGGCATTAAGCTGCACCCGCTGCATATTGTAAAAGGCAGCATTATGGCGAAAGCCTGGGAAGCGGGGCGCCTGAACGGCATTGCGCTGGAGGCGTATACGCTGACGGCGGGGGAGATGATTCGCCATACGCCGCCGGAGGTTATTTATCATCGCATTTCCGCCAGCGCCCGTCGTCCGACGTTGCTCGCCCCGCTATGGTGTGAGAATCGCTGGACGGGCATGGTGGAGTTGGACCGCTATCTTAACGAACATGGTGCGCAAGGCTCCGCGCTTGGTACGCCGTGGATTCAGCCGGGGAGCTAACCACCCGTAGGCGTGTAGGCCTGATAAGCGAAGCGCCATCAGGCAGCCTTGCGCACATTGCCGGATGGCGGCTATGCCTTATCCGGCCTACCGCCTACCCGGTCATTTCACCGATAACCTCCGCATTTATTGCACAATTTTCAACGTACTGCTCAGAATTGAGTATTATTGTGCGAAGTTGTCGTGAAGGAATCCCCTATGAAGCAAATTCGTATGCTGGCGCAATACTATGTCGACCTGATGATGAAGCTGGGTCTGGTGCGCTTTTCGATGCTGTTGGCATTAGCGCTGGTGGTGCTGGCGATAGTGGTGCAGATGGCGGTCACCATGGTGTTGCATGGTCAGGTCGAAAGTATTGATGTCATCCGCTCCATCTTTTTTGGCCTGTTAATCACGCCCTGGGCCGTCTATTTCTTGTCGGTGGTGGTGGAGCAACTGGAGGAGTCCAGGCAGCGCCTGTCACGGCTGGTACAAAAGCTGGAAGAGATGCGCGAGCGCGATCTCAAACTCACGGTACAACTGAAAGACAATATTGCTCAGCTTAATCAGGAAATTGCCGATCGCGAAAAAGCGGAGGCTGAGCGCCAGTCGACCTTCGAACAGCTAAAAGTGGAAATCAAGGAGCGTGAAGAGACGCAGATTCAGCTTGAACAGCAATCCTCTTTCTTACGCTCTTTCCTCGATGCGTCGCCGGATTTGGTTTTTTATCGCAATGAGGATAAAGAGTTTTCCGGCTGTAACCGCGCGATGGAACTGCTGACCGGCAAGAGTGAAAAACAGCTCGTCCATTTAAAACCGGCTGACGTCTATTCCCCCGAAGCGGCGGAAAAAGTGATTGAGACCGACGAAAAAGTCTTCCGCCATAACGTCTCGCTGACCTATGAACAGTGGCTCGATTACCCGGACGGGCGCAAAGCGTGCTTTGAAATTCGCAAGGTGCCCTATTACGACCGCGTTGGTAAACGTCATGGCCTGATGGGCTTTGGGCGCGATATTACGGAACGTAAGCGTTATCAGGACGCGCTTGAACGCGCCAGCCGCGACAAGACCACGTTTATCTCTACGATCAGCCACGAGTTGCGTACGCCGCTGAACGGCATTGTCGGCTTAAGCCGCATTCTGCTGGACACCGACCTTACCAGCGAGCAGGAAAAATACCTGAAAACCATCCATGTCTCTGCGGTCACGTTGGGGAATATTTTCAACGATATCATTGATATGGATAAGATGGAGCGGCGTAAAGTCCAGCTGGATAACCAGCCGGTAGATTTCACCAGTTTCATGGCGGATCTGGAGAATCTCTCCGGCCTGCAAGCGCAGCAAAAAGGGCTACGCTTTGTGCTCGATCCGACGTTGCCGCTGCCGCATAAGGTGATCACCGACGGCACGCGTTTGCGCCAAATTCTGTGGAACCTGATCAGCAACGCCGTGAAGTTTACCCAGCAAGGGCAGGTGACGGTGCGCGTACGCTATGACGAAGGCGATGTGCTGCATTTTGACGTGGAAGATTCCGGCATCGGTATTCCGCAGGATGAGCAGGATAAAATCTTCGCCATGTATTATCAGGTGAAAGACAGTCATGGTGGTAAACCCGCGACGGGGACCGGGATTGGCCTGGCGGTATCGCGCCGCCTGGCAAAAAATATGGGCGGCGACATCACCGTTTCCAGCCAGCCGGGTAAAGGTTCCGTCTTTACGTTAACCGTACATGCGCCAGCCGTGGCGGAAGAGGTCGAGGACACACTGGAAGAGAATGACATGCCGCTGCCTGCGCTGCATGTGCTGCTGGTCGAGGACATTGAGCTGAACGTCATTGTGGCGCGTTCAGTGCTGGAAAAACTGGGCAACAGCGTTGACGTGGCGATGACCGGGAAAGCCGCGCTGGAAATGTTCACCCCGGGTGAATACGATCTGCTGCTGCTGGATATTCAACTGCCGGATATGACGGGTCTGGATATCTCCAGAGAACTTACCCGCCGCTATGCGCGGGAAGAATTACCGCCGCTGGTCGCACTCACTGCTAACGTCCTGAAAGACAAGAAAGAGTATCTGGACGCGGGAATGGACGATGTGTTGAGCAAGCCGCTGTCGGTTCCGGCGTTAACCGCAATGATTAAAAAATACTGGGATACCCGTAACGAAGAGGAGAGCACTGTGACATCTGAAGAGAGCAGTAAATCGCAAGCGTTGTTAGATATCCCGATGTTAGAGCAGTATATCGAACTGGTCGGCCCGAAATTAATTACGGATGGACTGGCGGTGTTCGAGAAAATGATGCCGGGTTACTTAAGCATCCTGGAGTCCAACCTGACGGCGCGGGATACCAAAGGCGTTGTTGAAGAAGGGCACAAAATTAAAGGCGCGGCGGGCTCCGTCGGGTTGCGTCATCTACAGCAACTGGGCCAGCAAATTCAGTCGCCGGATCTTCCTGCCTGGGAAGATAACGTGGGTGAATGGGTTGAAGAGATGAAGCAGGAGTGGCAGCACGACGTCGCGGTGCTGAAAGCCTGGGTGGCAAACGCGGAAAAAAAATGACCCCGGATTGACCGGGGTGCGCGAATACTGCGCCAACACCAGGGAAATCGTGGCTGCGCCGTAAGTTATGATTGTTTTTTACACAGGCGCAGCTCTGCTTTTCAGGCCGCACGCAGTTAAGATAGCAAATCTTAAATGTTTTGTTACATGAATCAGTTAAATGTGTGAAGCGCAGCATTTTAATCAGAATTATTAATACGCTTCAGTAAGTTGCGAAAAGGATCATCACGATGAAAAAAATTGGCGTAGTGCTCAGTGGATGTGGCGTATACGACGGCGCCGAGATTCATGAAGCCGTTCTGACCCTTCTGGCGATTGCTCGCAGCGGCGCGCAGGCCATCTGCTTTGCGCCGGATAAACAGCAGGCTGATGTGATTAATCACCTGACGGGCGAAGCGATGGCGGAGACGCGAAATGTCCTGATCGAAGCCGCGCGCATTACGCGAGGGGAAATTCGTCCACTCGCTCAGGCGGTCTCCAGCGATCTGGACGCGCTGATTGTTCCGGGTGGATTTGGCGCGGCGAAAAACCTGAGTAATTTTGCCAGCCAGGGCAGCGAGTGCCGGGTAGATAGCGACCTGGCCGCGCTGGCAATCGCCATGCACCAGTCGGGTAAGCCGTTAGGGTTTATGTGCATTGCCCCGGCAATGCTGCCCAGGATTTTTGGTTTCCCGCTTCGTCTGACGATTGGCACCGATATCGATACGGCGGAAGTGCTGGAAGATATGGGAGCCGAGCATGTGCCATGTCCGGTTGACGATATTGTGGTGGATGAAGATAACAAAATTGTCACCACGCCTGCTTACATGCTGGCGCAGGATATTGCACAGGCGGCGACCGGCATTGAAAAACTGGTGTCTCGCGTACTGGTTCTGGCTGAATGAGTAAAGGGCGTTGCACTCCGCTGGCGTCCCTGCGCCGTTTGCTCCTGCGCATCCTTGTGGTGCTGGCGGTTTTTTGGGGCGGCGGCATCGCGCTGTTCAGCGTCGTTCCGGTGCCTTTTTCCGCAGTGATGGTGGAACGGCAGATTAGCGCGTGGCTGCAAGGCGATTTCGGCTATGTTGCGCATTCCGACTGGGCTGGCATGGATGCGATCTCGCCGTGGATGGGGCTGGCGGTGATTGCGGCGGAAGATCAGAAATTCCCGGAGCACTGGGGATTTGATGTTTCGGCCATTGAGAAGGCGCTGGCGCACAATGAGCGCAATGAAAACCGAATTCGTGGGGCGTCCACGCTTTCTCAGCAAACGGCGAAGAATCTCTTTTTATGGGATGGACGCAGTTGGGTGCGTAAAGGGCTGGAGGCCGGGCTCACCGTCGGGCTGGAAACCGTCTGGAGTAAAAAACGCATCCTGACCGTCTACCTGAATATTGCGGAGTTTGGCGACGGCGTGTTTGGCGTGGAAGCGGCGTCGCAGCGCTATTTTAATAAACCTGCCAGCCGGTTAAGTATGTCAGAAGCCGCGCTATTGGCGGCGGTGCTGCCAAACCCTTTACGCTTTAAAGCGAACGCGCCTTCAGGCTACGTGCGTAGCCGTCAGGCGTGGATTTTGCGTCAAATGCGCCAATTGGGCGGCGAATCGTTTATGACGCGTAACCATCTGTATTAAGATTGCGCTGACGCGCGGCCTCAAGAGAGGGGAGCGGCAGCGCGCTTTTGTCTTCTTCCTGGCGGTTCATCTTCAGCGCCGCCACCAGACCCGGTTGGGCGATCAACCGTTCCCACTGTCTTTCCTGTTTGCGATGGCAAAACCAGGCTGACCAGCTTGCCAGCGGGATCAGCGTGCTCTCGCCGATGTTGTCGCAGATCACCGGGATCGCTTCGGATTCGCTAATGCGGTGACACAGAATATTTTGCGGCTTCAGGGTCATGGTGACGATGCGGTTATCGTAGATATAACGCTTGAGCGTTTTCAGCAACTGGCGCAGGACGGCGGCATCTTCGTCATTGCGGCACTGCGCCACAAATTCAGTCAGCGTGACGGACGGTTTGCCATCGAAATCGGTTATCACATCGTAGACGTAGCCCGTACCACAATCGGTCTCTACCGTACCGTGATAGCGCGGGATGCCGCTCCAGTCTTGCAGGTAACGTGACAGATGCGCGTAATATTTCAGCTCACGGCGGATCTCTTTCTTGCCGCTGCGGTCGGCATTGTAAATGATCTTAATGCAGCGTTGGGCATCGCCCGGATGCGCATAACATTTACGATGGCGTCCGGTGCCCAGGGGATTTTGTTCAGATAAAAGTATCATGAGATCTCCTGGTAATGTTGCTAATAGAACCAGTATGAACGCTCAACTTAAATAGAACGTAAACAACCCTTCTTAAGGTTTTCTTAAGGTTTGATCGGAACGGAAAAGCGCACGGAATGTACAATATCGATGCAGGCAGAAAGACGAGGGAATAAAAAAAACGCCGGATGGCGTTTTCTGGGGGAAAGGAAGAGACGAAAGCGAAATGGCCTAATCTTCGTCGAATCCTGAATTGAACAGCGCGATCACCGCCGCCAGCGCTTCGACCTCCTGCGGGCCGGTAGCTTCAATTTCTATCTGGCGACCTTTAGCAGAGTCCAGCATCAGCAGGGCAATGACGCTATTGGCTTCGGCTTCGGTGCCTTCATCATTGCGTAACAGCACTTCGGCCTCAAAACCCTGCATTAATTCAAACAGTTTCATGGCAGGCCGGGCATGCATACCCAGCTTGTTCGTGACTTCTACAGTCTGCTTCACGGTCATGTTTTGCGTTTTTCCAGCGTTCTATGGCGTGACTGCACGTTCTTACCGCGTGAGCGGAAGTAGTCTGCCAGCTGTTCTGCAATATACACCGAACGGTGTTTCCCGCCGGTACAGCCGATGGCTACGGTGAGATAGCTACGGTTGTTTGTCTCCAGCATGGGTAACCATAACTCAAGATAGCTGCGAGTCTGGTAGATAAAATTGTGTACTTCTGTGTGTCTGTCGAGGAATGCCGCAACCGGTTTATCGAGGCCGGTCATTGGACGCAGTTTCGGGTCCCAGTGCGGGTTAGGCAGGAAGCGCACGTCAAAAACATAATCGGCATCGATAGGAATACCGTGCTTGAAGCCGAAGGACTCGAACACCATTGTCAGTTCGCGTTCGCGCTTGCCCAGCAGACGGGTACGCAGCATTTCCGCCAGTTCATGCACGGACATTTCAGAGGTATCGACAATCAGATCGGCGCGGGAACGCAGCGGTTCCAGCAGATCGCTTTCCTGGTCGATGGCGCTCTCCAGGGAGAGATTTTTGCTGGAAAGCGGATGCAGACGGCGCGTATCGCTGTAACGGCGAATCAGCGTGTTGCGATCGGCATCAAGGAACAGAAGCTGTGGTGAAAACGCATCGGGCAGGTTGTTCATCGCCTGCTCGAAAATTTCAGGGGACTCAGGCATGTTACGCACGTCAATGCTGACGGCCGCAGAAATCTGGCGATCGGCCAGCGTACGAGCCAGATCGGGCAACAGCACCACGGGGAGGTTGTCCACGCAGTAAAAACCCATATCTTCCAGCGCACGCAGGGCGACAGATTTCCCTGACCCTGAACGACCGCTGACGATCATCAGTACCATGTACCGTTTCTCCTCACAACAGATGCCATTGGGTGGTTATGCCTCATCCTTTCCACCTTCGGTGTCAGTGATGATTTGATACAGCTCTTCGTCACTCTGCGCGGCGCGCAGGCGGCGGCAGATGGTTTTATCCGCCAGACGTTTAGCGACCAGCGACAGTGTATGCAGATGCGTTTTGGTCTGATCTGCGGGCACCAGCAGGGCGAAAAGCAGATCGACCGGTTGATTATCAATGGCATCGAAAGCGATAGGCGTTTCGAGTTGGACGAACACGCCGACGGCGCGCAGCGTATCTTCTTCCAGCTTGCCGTGCGGGATGGCGATACCATTGCCAATGCCGGTACTGCCCATTTTCTCACGCGTCAGGATTGCTTCAAATACCACCTGCGGAGGCAGGCTGAGCTGTTTTGCCGCCAGTTCACTGATAATCTCCAGCGCACGTTTTTTGCTCTGGCAGTGAACGCCGCTGCGCGTACATTCCTGGTTAAGTACGCTGCTCAGTTGTAGAGTCGTATCGTTATTTGTCATAATTTCACCTAAGAACCTGTTCCATCAGAATGATTCCTGATGAGGCAGATTCGGAGCGCTAACTGTACAAATGGCCTGTTGTGCGTCACAACAGGCCGTCCTGCACTCGCTAACTGCCCGGACAATTAGTGTTGTTTCAGTTTATCTTTGTGTTTCGTTAGCTGCCTTGCCAGTTTATCGATCAAACCGTCAATGGCGGCATACATATCCTGACCTTCCGCGCTGGCGTGAATTTCGCCACCGTTTACATGCAGTGTCGCATCCGAGATGTGTGTTACCTTCTCCACTTTCAAAACAACGTAGACCTGATTAATCCTGTCAAAATACTGCTCAAGTTTGGCGAATTTGGTTGAGACAAAGTCGCGCAGGGCTTCAGTAATTTCGACGTTATTTCCAGTGATGTTGAGCTGCATAGTGTCTTCCTTATCGGTTGGTTCAAACCAGCTGTTTGCGCTGATTGGACGGCGGAATGGATAAAGACTCTCGGTACTTCGCAACGGTGCGGCGCGCCACCATGATACCCTGATCCGACAACATAGAGGTTAACTTGCTGTCGCTCAGCGGCTTCGCGGGGTTCTCCGCAGCAATTAATTTCTTCACCAGCGCACGTATCGCCGTGGAAGAGGCTTCGCCTCCGCCTTCGGTATTCACATGGCTGGAAAAGAAATACTTCAGTTCAAAAATGCCGCGTGGACTGTGCAGATACTTCTGCGTGGTCACACGGGAAATCGTCGATTCGTGCATCTCGACGGCCTGGGCGATGTCCGCCAGCACCATCGGTTTCATAAACTCTTCGCCTTGCTCGAAGAAGGCCTGCTGCTGCTCAACAATACAGCGGCTCACGCGTAACAGGGTGTCGTTGCGGCTTTCCAGACTTTTGATCAGCCACTTCGCATCCTGAAGGTTGCTGCGAATGAACTGGCTGTCGGCATCATTACGCGCGCCGTTGCACAGGGCGGCATAATGTTGATTGATCTGTAGACGGGGAATGCTGTCGCCGTTCAGCTCCACCATCCAGTAACCGTTATGCTTACGCACCAGCACATCCGGGATCACATATTCAGGTTCGCCGGTCTGGATAGACTGACCCGGTCTGGGATCGAGCGACTGGATAAGATTGACCGCCTCTTTCAGCACCTCTTCTTTCAGCCGCGTAACGCGCATCAGGGTGCGGAAGTCATGATTGGCCAGCAGATCGAGGTGATCGCTGATGATCAACCGGGCGTCTTCCAGCCAGGGCGTGGATTTATCGAACTGTGAGAGCTGGATCAGCAGGCAGTCACGGAGATCTTTCGCCGCCACGCCGATGGGATCGAAGCGCTGAACGCGTTTGAGTACCGCTTCTATTTCATCGAGGCCAATCTCTTCATCGCCGATGCTTTCGAGAATGTCATCCAGCGAAATGGTGAGATAGCCGGTATCATCAACGGCATCGACAATTGAGGTGGCAATCGCGCGATCGGTATCCGAGAACGGAGTCAGCCCGACTTGCCACATCAGGTAGTCCTGGAGGGACTGCGTGGTTTCGCCCTGGTACACCGGCAGCTCGTCGTCGATGTAGTCGCCGCTGGTGCCGGACGGCGTACCTGCGGTGTAAATCTCATCCCAGCTGGCGTCAAGCGGTAGCTCTTCGGGCATCTCTTTCTGTTCGAGCGCGTCTGCGGTATCCAGGGCTTCGTTGTCCTGGGTTTCACGCGTGTCGATTTCATCGTGAAGATCGGTTTGCTCAAGCAGCGGATTACTCTCCAGCGCTTGCTGAAGTTCCTGCTGAAGTTCCAGCGTAGACAACTGCAACAGACGGATGGCCTGTTGTAGCTGGGGCGTCATCGCCAGTTGTTGGCTGAGCCTGAGTTGCAAACCTTGCTTCATGTTCAGAGTCGTTTTCTCCCGCTGTGACGTCGCAGTCTTCTACCCTATCAGAGTCTGAAGTCTTCCCCAAGGTATACGCGCTTAACGTGCTCGTCTTGCAGGATTTCTGTCGGTGTGCCGTGTGCGATCAGATGCCCCTGGCTGACAATATACGCGCGTTCACACACCGCCAGCGTCTCACGAACGTTGTGGTCGGTAATCAGAACGCCGAGGCCGCTGTCGCGCAGGTGCTCGATAATGCGTTTGATGTCGATGACGGAAATCGGGTCAACGCCTGCAAACGGTTCATCCAGCAGGATAAATTTCGGATTTGCGGCCAGCGCGCGGGCAATCTCCACACGGCGGCGTTCACCGCCGGACAACGCTTGTCCGAGGCTGTCGCGCAGATGCTCGATGTGGAACTCTTCCATCAGTTCATTGGCGCGGTCTTCACGCTGTTCGGTCGTGAGATCGTCGCGAATTTGCAGCACCGCCATCAGGTTATCAAACACGCTCAGACGGCGGAAAATGGAGGCTTCCTGCGGTAAATAGCCAATACCGCGACGCGCGCGGGCATGCAGCGGCAGCAGGCTGATGTCTTCATCGTCAATAATAATGTTGCCAGCGTCGCGCGGCACAATGCCCACCACCATGTAGAAGGTAGTGGTTTTGCCTGCGCCGTTCGGCCCGAGCAGACCGACGATCTCCCCGGAATTCACGGTCAGGCTGACATCTTCCACCACGCGACGGCCTTTATAGGCTTTCGCAAGATTCTTTGCAGTTAATGTTGCCATAACGAATTAGTTACCCTTCTTCTGTGCCGGGGTCTGGTCTTTGTTTTTGTCCTGCAACTGCGACGGCACCAGAACCGTCGTTACACGTTTGCCTTTTTCGCTGAACGCCTGCATTTTCTGCTCTTTCACCAGGTAAGTGATCTTATCGCCGGTGATGTTGCTGTCGAGCTGCTCCAGGTAGGCGTTACCGGTCAGGACGACGAAATCTTTCGCCAGCTCATAATGCATTTTTTGGGCGTGGCCTTTTACCGGCTTGCCGTTGTCCTGCATCTGATAAAACGTCGCCGGGTTGCCGAAGCCGTCGATCACCTCTTTGCCTTGCTCGCCGCCCGGACGGGTAACGACCACTTTGTCGGCATTGATTTTGATGGTGCCCTGAGTCACGACGACATTTCCGGTAAACGTCACCACGTTACCCTGCATATCCAGTGACTGCTGGTCCGATTCAATATGAATTGGTTGTTCGGTATCGCCGGTGACCGCGAACGCCGGAAGACTGGCGGCCAGAAGTGTGCTGGCAAGCACAAGATTAAGGCTGAGTTTGTTTGTTTTGAATTTCATAGGAGGTTCTAACCTTTTCAATCAGCTCGGCGTTCTTGCTGCGTAAGTTGCCGCGCATTTTCAGTCCGCTGGAGTTAAATGTTGTTCCGTATAACGTGACCAGATCTTCAGAGGTGACATCCTGCGTCACCAGGTTGATCGTCGCGTTATCCGTCGTGATTCTGCGTAGTTGAGCGTCAGGCGCCAGCGCATTGACTTCAACGTGACCATACAGATAGAGCATCCGGTCTTCGGTCAATTTCGCCTTATCCGCTTTAATCGACCATGTCGGGACTTTATCTTTATCAAAGGTGGTTAATACCGGTTGGGTAAACCACGAAAGCGCCTGTTCTGAATAATATTCAACGTGCTGCGCAATAAGACGATAGTTCAACGCGCCTTCCGGGCTATAGACGACCGTATCGGTATGCTCGCTCTTATAAGTCGGATCGCTGGTGTTCACCACAACCTGAGCAGGATCGTCTTTATCCGCCAGATTAATTCCGATCAACACCAGTACGGCCAACGACAGTAGAATGATAACCCAACGTCTGGTTTTACTCATATCGATTGCCCTTTGGCCTCATCAAGCTTACCCTGCGCCAGCAAGAGTAGATCGCACACTTCCCGCACCGCGCCGCGTCCACCGGCGATATGCGTCACATAGTCGGCGCGGGGGATCAGGAGCGGATGCGCATCAGCGACCGCAACGCTCAGACCCACTTTTTCCATTACCGGCCAGTCGATCAGATCGTCACCGACGTAAGCCACATTTTCAGGCGCAACGCCCAGCTTATCGAGCAGGTCGCCAAACGCGATAAGTTTGTCCGACTGCCCCTGATAGAGATGCGTGATCCCCAGGGTGGCACAGCGATCTTCTACAAGTTTAGCCTTTCGTCCGGTAATAATAGCGACCTCAATCCCGGAAGTGAGCGCACAGCGAATGCCGTAGCCATCACGGACGTTAAAGGCCTTCAGCTCTTCACCGTTGTTGCCCATATAAATCAGACCATCAGACAGCACGCCATCCACATCGAGGATGAGCAGACGGATGTTTTCCGCCTGGGCGATAACCTGTGTACTGACGGGGCCATAACAGGTCGCAAGCGACGCACCTGCTTTACTCATTTCTTTTATCCTTGAGTTTCTACACTACGCCTGCACGCAGTAAATCATGCATATGTAACACACCCAGTAACTGGTCGCCATCAGCAACCAAAACGGAGGTGATATGACGGGACTGCATTAAGTTCAGGGCGTTAACGGCGAGAATACCGGGGCGAACGCGAATTCCCCCAGGCGTCATGACGTCGGCAATCCCTAACTGGCGAACATCCACACCCATATCGAAAACACGACGCAAGTCGCCATCGGTAAAGATGCCGTCAATCTTCATTGTGTCATCACAAATGACGGTCATGCCGAGATTTTTACGCGTAATTTCCAGCAGGGCATCACGCAGGCTGGCGTTTTTATTCACATGCGGGATTTCATCGCCGGTATGCATGATATCGTTAACGCGCAGCAGAAGTTTACGGCCAAGTGCGCCGCCCGGATGCGACAACGCAAAATCTTCGGCGGTAAAACCGCGGGCTTTTAATAACGCGACCGCGAGCGCATCGCCCATGACCAACGTAGCCGTAGTGCTGCTGGTCGGCGCCAGACCCAACGGGCAGGCTTCTTTCGGCACTTTAACACACAGATGCACATCCGCCGCACGCGCCATGCTGCTTTCTGGCCGCCCGGTGATACAAATCAGCGGCACCTGCAAGCGTTTGAGAACCGGGATTAATGCGGCAATCTCATTGGATTCGCCAGAGTTGGAAATCGCGATCACCACATCCTGCGAGGTGACCATGCCGAGATCGCCATGCGCGGCCTCGCCCGGGTGAACAAAAAAGGCGGAAGTGCCGGTGCTGGCAAAGGTGGCGGCCATTTTCCGCCCGATATGACCTGATTTTCCCATCCCCATGACAACGACTTTGCCTGTGCATGAGAAGATTTTTTCACAGGCGAGCGTGAAGTTCTGGTCGATGTATTGATCAAGCTCCGCCAGGCCTTCACGTTCAATCTCCAGGACGTCTTTGCCTGCTTTCTGAAAGTCAAAACCCGGTTGTAACGCTAAGTGCGACATAGTCCGTTTTCCCGTTATCCAATAAGAAGCGGCGATAGCCAGTACAGCATCGCCAGCCATACGATAAAACCGCCGGTCAGCAGCACGCCTGCGCCCCGACCAATCTGGCGCGGACGCCGCCAGCACAGCAATGCCAAAACAATGCTCACTAACAGCATCACGCTATAGTCACGCCCAAACGCCAGCGGGTTGACGTCGCCTGGCGTAATCAATGCAGGCAGCCCCAGAACGATGGCGATATTAGAAATATTGGCGCCGATAATGTTGCCAATGGCGATATCATTTTCACCTTTGCGGATGCCCGCGATCGCTGTCGCCAGCTCCGGCAGGCTGGTGCCAATCGCAATCACCGTCAGGCCGATAGTCAGTTCGCTCATGGCGAAGTAGTTCGCCAGTACGGTGGCGTTATCAACCACCATCCGCGTCGCCATCGGCATAATAATCAGCGCGATACCCAGCCACAAAAACGCGACGGGTAAGCCGCCTTCGCGCGGCAGCTCCGCCACCTGCTCCCGGGTGAGGCTGTCATTTCCCTGCCGCTCCGCCAGGCGCGCGATCTTAACAATGAACAGCAGCCATAGCACGGCCAGCAGCAGAAGAAAGATTCCGTCGCTACGGCTCAGCTCGCCATCGTGCAGGACGGAACCCGCCAGCACACTGACAAATAACATTAGCGGCAATTCGCGGCGCAAAACATCAGAATGTACGGTAAAAGGGTGAAACAGCGCCGCCAGGCCCAGAATCAGCAAGATATTGATGATGTTGGAGCCGAGCGCGGTGCCCACGGCTAAATCCAGTTGCCCGTGAAGCGACGCGGCAACTGAGACAATTATCTCCGGTAATGATGTTCCGATACTGACGACTGTCATCCCGATAATGAGCGGAGGAATCCCCACTGCCCGGCACAAAATCGATGCGGCAAACACCAGACGATCGGCGCTGTAGACCACCAGAAGTAAACCAATAATTAACAGCGCCGTAGCTAAAAGCATCTAAAGTCCTTTCTTCAGGTATACTCGCCGGTCCACTGGAGGGATCTTCTGGAAGCCGTAACGAAGTCTTAATTTTGACTTTATGCGGCTAAAAAGTAAAACAAATGCCAGCTTTAGCTAACCAGGGCAGGTAATATTCTGTAAATATGTTGGGTTCATGGCTAAATTCAGCGCCATGCTTAGATCAACAAGGCGATACAAAGGATGAATCAATGGGTCAGTCTGTGGCGAATTTAGTCGATATGCGCGACGTCAGCTTTTCGCGTGGCGACCGCTGCATTTTCGATAATATTTCCCTGACCGTGCCACGCGGGAAGATCACGGCGATCATGGGGCCATCGGGGATCGGTAAAACCACGCTGTTACGACTGATTGGCGGACAGATCCCGCCGGATAGCGGAGAAATACTGTTTGATGGCGAAAACGTACCTGCTATGTCTCGCTCGCGGTTGTACACGGTACGAAAACGGATGAGCATGCTGTTTCAGTCGGGGGCGCTGTTCACCGACATGAACGTGTTTGATAACGTAGCCTACCCGCTGCGGGAGCACACGAATTTACCCGCGCCGCTGTTGAAAAGCACGGTGATGATGAAACTGGAAGCCGTTGGCCTGCGCGGCGCGGCAAAGCTCATGCCTTCTGAACTGTCCGGGGGGATGGCGCGGCGTGCGGCATTAGCCCGTGCTATTGCGCTGGAACCCGACCTCATTATGTTCGATGAGCCGTTTGTAGGTCAGGACCCGATTACGATGGGCGTACTGGTGAAGCTGATTTCAGAACTGAACAGCACGCTGGGCGTAACCTGCGTTGTCGTGTCCCACGATGTGCCGGAGGTGCTGAGCATCGCCGATCACGCCTGGATTATGGCGGACAAAAAAATCGTGGCGCACGGTAGCGCGAAGGAACTGCAAGAAAATGCCGACCCGCGCGTCCGCCAGTTCCTGGACGGTATTGCCGACGGGCCGGTTCCGTTCCGCTATCCGGCGGGCGATTATCACTCCGATTTACTCGAAACAGGGAGTTAAGCCACTCATGCTGTTAAATGCGCTGGCATCGCTTGGACACCGGGGGATCAAAACCCTCAGAACGTTCGGGCGTGCCGGGTTAATGTTATTCAATGCGGTGATTGGTAAGCCGGAATTTCGCAAGCATGCGCCACTGCTGGTGCGTCAGCTCTATAATGTGGGCGTCCTGTCGATGCTCATTATTATCGTCTCTGGCGTTTTTATCGGCATGGTGCTCGGGTTGCAGGGCTATCTGGTTCTGACGACCTACAGCGCGGAAACCAGCCTGGGTATGCTGGTGGCGCTTTCATTGCTGCGTGAACTGGGGCCGGTTGTCGCGGCGTTGCTGTTTGCCGGGCGCGCAGGGTCTGCGCTGACCGCAGAAATTGGTCTTATGCGAGCGACTGAGCAGCTCTCCAGTATGGAAATGATGGCCGTCGATCCGCTGCGCCGGGTGATCTCTCCGCGCCTGTGGGCGGGGGTGATTTCGCTGCCGCTGCTGACGATTATCTTCGTGGCTGTTGGCATCTGGGGTGGATCGCTGGTTGGCGTTAGCTGGAAGGGGATCGATGCCGGTTTCTTCTGGTCGGCGATGCAGGATGCCGTCGACTGGCGTCTGGATCTCGTGAACTGTTTGATTAAGAGCGTGGTGTTCGCCATCACGGTAACGTGGATTGCGCTGTTCAATGGGTATGACGCGATTCCGACCTCTGCCGGGATTAGCCGCGCAACCACGCGCACCGTTGTGCATTCGTCTTTGGCCGTTCTGGGTCTGGATTTTGTGTTGACCGCACTGATGTTTGGGAATTGAGTTCATGCAAACGAAAAAAAGTGAAATTTGGGTAGGGATCTTCTTGCTGGTTGCGTTGCTGGCGGCGCTGTTTGTTTGCCTGAAAGCGGCCAATGTCACCTCAATGCGCACGGAGCCGACCTACACGATTTATGCGACCTTCGACAATATTGGCGGCCTGAAAGCGCGCTCTCCGGTGCGCATCGGCGGGGTGGTTGTCGGCCGGGTTGCGGATATCTCGCTGGATCCGAAAACCTACCTGCCGCGCGTCACGCTGGATATTGAAGAGCGCTATAACCACATTCCTGATACCAGTTCGCTGAGTATCCGCACCTCTGGCCTGCTGGGGGAGCAATATCTGGCGTTAAACGTTGGGTTTGAAGATCCTGAACTGGGAACGTCTATTCTCAAAGATGGCGACACTATTCAGGACACCAAGTCCGCGATGGTGCTTGAAGACATGATTGGTCAGTTCCTTTACAACAGCAAAGGGGACGACAATAAGAATTCTGGCGATGCGCCAGCGCCAACTGAAGGCAATAATGAAGCGACACCGCCTGCGGGCGCAACAAATTAATCACAGGAGAATCGATGTATGTTTAAGCGATTAATGATGGTAGCGCTGCTGGTCATTGCACCGTTGAGCGCGGCAACCGCGGCGGACCAGACTAACCCGTATAAATTGATGAATGAGGCGGCGCAGAAAACCTTCGATCGTCTGAAAAACGAACAGCCGAAAATCCGTGCCAACCCGGATTACCTACGCGACGTCGTTGACCAGGAACTGCTGCCGTATGTGCAGGTGAAATACGCGGGCGCGCTGGTACTGGGTCGTTACTACCGGGAGGCGACGCCGGCGCAGCGTGACGCCTATTTCGCGGCGTTCCGTGAATACCTGAAACAGGCTTATGGTCAGGCGCTGGCGATGTACCACGGCCAGACTTACCAGATTGCGCCGGAACAACCGCTGGGCAATGCGACCATCGTGCCGATCCGCGTGACGATCATCGATCCGAATGGCCGTCCTCCGGTTCGACTGGATTTCCAATGGCGTAAAAACACCCAGACCGGTAACTGGCAGGCTTATGACATGATCGCGGAAGGCGTCAGTATGATCACCACAAAACAGAATGAGTGGAGCGATCTGCTGCGTACTAAAGGCATCGACGGCCTGACCGCGCAGTTGCAGTCAATTTCTCGTCAGAAAATTTCGCTGGAAGAGAAAAAATAATGACGCAGTCACTTAGCTGGACGCGCGAAGGTGACACGCTGGCATTAGCGGGAGAGCTGGACCAGGACGTGCTGAACCCTCTGTGGGATGCGCGCGTTGATGCGATGAAAGGCGTAACCTGCATCGATCTGAGCCAGGTCTCCCGGGTGGATACCGGTGGTCTGGCGTTACTGGTGCATCTTGTCGATCAGGCGAAGCGACAGGGCAACAGCGTTTCGCTGCAAGGGGTAAACGAGAAGGTTTACACGCTGGCGAAGCTCTATAATTTGCCTGCTGACGTGCTTCCACGTTAATTTTTGTAGGCCGGATAAGGCCTTGTGCCGCCATCCGGCAAAACCCCTAAGTGGGATTTGCCACCAAAGCCTTGCCTGATTTATCAGCTGGGCTTTTTGCTTATTTATGACAGCGCCACTTTGCTCTAAGATGTTGGGCTGTTTTCCCTATTTGACGAATGAAGAGCCCATGGAAAATCATGAAATTCAGAGCGTGCTGATGAGCGCACTCTCCCTCCAGGAAGTCCACGTCTCTGGCGATGGCAGTCACTTTCAGGTTATCGCCGTGGGTGAGATGTTTGACGGCATGAGCCGGGTCAAGAAGCAGCAGTCTGTTTACGGCCCGTTGATGGAGTTTATTGCGGATAACCGTATCCATGCCGTATCGATCAAAGCGTATACCCCAGCGGAATGGGAACGCGATCGCAAACTTAACGGTTTTTGAGCGACGGGCGACACGCCGGTAGCAGATATGAATTCTTAACAGAGAACAGAATAATGGATAAATTTCGTGTACAGGGGCCGACAACGCTCCAGGGCGAAGTCACAATTTCAGGCGCTAAAAATGCCGCATTGCCGATCCTTTTCGCGGCGCTGCTGGCAGAGGAGCCGGTAGAGATCCAGAACGTTCCAAAGCTGAAAGACATCGATACGACGATGAAACTGCTCAGCCAGCTTGGAACGAAAGTGGAACGTAACGGTTCTGTCTGGATTGACGCCAGCCAGGTCAACATCTTCTGCGCGCCTTATGAACTGGTAAAAACCATGCGCGCGTCGATTTGGGCGCTGGGGCCGCTGGTTGCGCGTTTTGGTCAGGGGCAGGTTTCTCTGCCAGGCGGTTGCGCCATCGGCGCGCGTCCGGTCGATCTGCACATCACCGGCCTGGAACAACTGGGCGCTGAGATCAAGCTGGAAGAAGGCTATGTGAAGGCGTCTGTTAATGGTCGCCTGAAAGGCGCGCATATCGTGATGGACAAAGTCAGCGTCGGTGCGACGGTGACCATTATGTCTGCGGCAACGCTGGCCGAAGGGACCACCGTGATTGAAAACGCCGCGCGTGAGCCGGAGATCGTCGATACCGCGAACTTCCTGGTGACGTTGGGAGCGAAGATCAGCGGTCAGGGCACCGATCGTATTACCATTGAGGGCGTTGAGCGTCTGGGCGGCGGCGTATACCGTGTTCTGCCCGATCGCATTGAAACCGGCACCTTCCTGGTCGCGGCGGCGATTTCCGGCGGTAAAATCGTCTGCCGTAACGCGCAGCCGGATACGCTGGATGCCGTACTGGCTAAACTGCGTGACGCCGGAGCGGATATTGAAACCGGTGAAGACTGGATCAGCCTGGACATGCATGGCCAGCGTCCGAAAGCTGTGAATGTGCGCACCGCGCCGCACCCGGCTTTCCCGACCGATATGCAGGCGCAGTTCACGCTGCTGAACCTTGTCGCGGAAGGGACGGGTTTCATCACGGAAACCATTTTCGAAAACCGCTTTATGCATGTGCCTGAACTGATCCGTATGGGCGCGCACGCGGAAATCGAGAGCAACACTGTGATTTGCCACGGCGTTGAAAAACTTTCCGGGGCGCAGGTGATGGCGACCGACTTGCGTGCGTCTGCGAGCCTGGTGCTGGCGGGATGCATTGCAGAAGGCACGACGCTGGTCGATCGTATTTATCACATCGATCGTGGCTATGAGCGCATTGAAGACAAACTGCGCGCGCTGGGCGCGAATATTGAGCGTGTGAAAGGCGAGTAATTTTTTCCGCATGCACTGGTAGCCCCTGTTCGGGGGCTACCGTTCAGAGCGTTATCCGTTCCTTACTTCTCTATTTCCCTTTTCGAGCCCGCATCAGACGCGTTCTGTCAATGAACTCATGGGTTTCTGGGTCATGATAGCGCGACGGCCAGATCACCCAGGGTTCTGTACCCAGCGCCTTCGCAATGATGAGCTCTCCTTTCGGCCACGGTCGGGTCAGGGCGTTTGCCAGCGTCGAGGAACTTAATCCATTCTTGCGCGATTCCGCCGCCATAGATGTCCCTTTTTTACGTAATCCGGCAATGATGTCTGCGGGATGCCAGTCAATGAGTTTATTTTCCATTATTCCCTCACTCCTTCGGTCAGTCAGTCGCTTGCGGCCTGGATAATCAGCCTGTGAGAAATACTATACGCCAGGTGATAGTATTGCTCTAATATGTTCCTGTAAAGAGTATGCATATTCATAAAATGTGACAGCATACGTGCGATGGGAAAAGGGCTGGAAAAGAAATGAGTAACTGGAATTTACTGGAGCTTAAAGATTCATCCCGCGCAGAGCACGGGATGAGAAGGGAGGGTTAACGATCGCGTTGTACGGCGATGTGCGCCAGACCGATCAGGGCTTCGCGCCAGGGCGTATCAGGCAGAATCTGTAGGGCGGCGATGGCTTTATCGGCCTCGTCTTCTGCACGCTGACGCGTCCATTCCAGTGAACCGCAGGCGGTCATGGCTTCCAGAACGGGTTCCAGAAGGTGGCGGCCATTGCCTTGTTCAATGGCGGTACGGATCATTTGCGCCTGCTCTGGTGTACCGTTACGCATGGCGTGCAGCAGCGGCAGCGTTGGTTTTCCTTCGTTGAGGTCATCGCCGACATTTTTACCTAACTGCTCGCCATCAGCGCTGTAATCGAGTAAATCGTCAATCAGCTGAAAGGCCGTACCGAGATAACGACCATAATCCTGCAACCCTTTTTCTTGCTCAGGAGTACAGCCAGCAAGAAGACCGGAACACTGCGCCGCAGCTTCAAACAGGCGCGCCGTTTTGCTGTAAATCACGCGCATGTAATTTTCTTCGGTGATGTCCGGGTCGTTGACGTTCATCAGTTGCAGCACTTCGCCTTCGGCGATGACGTTCACCGCTTCTGACATTACCTCCAGCACTTTCAGCGAGCCAAGGCTGGTCATCATCTGGAACGCGCGGGTGTAGATAAAATCACCGACCAGGACGCTGGCGGCGTTGCCAAATGCTGCATTCGCCGTTGCCTTCCCACGACGCATATCGGATTCATCCACAACATCGTCGTGTAGCAGGGTGGCGGTGTGGATAAACTCGATTAAGGCAGCGATCGTGACGTGCGCATTTTCCTGATAACCAACGGCGCGCGCAGCGAGTACGGCAATCATCGGGCGGATACGTTTTCCGCCGCCGCTAACGATGTAATACCCTAACTGATTGATCAGTTGGACGTCGGAATTGAGCTGTTCAAGGATTGTCGCATTGACACCCGCCATATCTTGCGCGGTTAACTCATTGATTTTTTCTAAATTCATCGCAAAAGCCGGGCTTATCGCCCCGATTAACTCATCATGGGATGAGATAACTAAGGGTTTAGGGTTAGGAATATATGCTGATTGTACTGAAAAAACGGCGCAGATAAACGTTACCGTACACGTTGTGTTTTTTTTCTTCATGTATTGACGGTAGCACTTGTCAAAGGCTCGCGTTTTGCGTAATATTCGCGCCCTATTGTGAATATTTATAGCGCACTCTGAATCATTGAAAAGGCGTGCGCGGAAGCGGAGTTTTTTATGTACGCGGTTTTCCAAAGTGGTGGTAAACAACACCGAGTAAGCGAAGGTCAGACCGTTCGCCTGGAAAAGCTGGACATCGCAACTGGCGAAACTATTGAGTTCGCTGAAGTTCTGATGATCGCAAACGGTGAAGAAGTCAAAATCGGCGTTCCTTTCGTTGATGGCGGCGTAATCAAAGCTGAAGTTGTTGCTCACGGTCGTGGCGAGAAAGTTAAAATCGTTAAGTTTCGTCGTCGTAAACACTATCGTAAGCAGCAAGGCCACCGTCAGTGGTTCACTGATGTGAAAATTACTGGCATCAGCGCCTAAGACCTGAGGAGAGATTTAAATGGCACATAAAAAGGCTGGCGGCTCAACTCGTAACGGTCGCGATTCAGAAGCTAAACGCCTGGGCGTTAAGCGTTTCGGTGGCGAAACCGTTCTGGCGGGTAGCATCATCGTTCGTCAACGTGGCACCAAATTCCACGCTGGCACTAACGTAGGTTGCGGTCGTGACCACACTCTGTTTGCTAAAGCAGACGGTAAAGTGAAATTCGAAGTTAAAGGCCCGAACAACCGTAAATACATCAGCATCGTTGCTGAGTAAGTTCTTCGTGGTCCGGTAACGGATTAAAGCCCCGCAACGTGTTGCGGGGCTTTTTACATTGAAAACCCGGAAAATTTTCTTGTAGGGAAAACGGGCATGAAGCAGCAGGCTGGCATTGGCATCCTTTTAGCACTCACCACTGCAATGTGTTGGGGCGCTTTGCCAATTGCAATGAAGCAGGTGCTGGAGGTGATGGAACCTCCAACCATTGTCTTCTATCGCTTTTTAATGGCGAGTATCGGCCTCGGCGCGATCCTGGCAGTTAAAAGAAAGCTCCCGCCATTGCGTATTTTTCGCAAACCGCGCTGGCTGGTGTTGCTGGCGATTGCAACAGGTGGACTTTTCGGGAATTTCATCCTGTTCAGCTCTTCCCTGCAATATTTGAGTCCGACGGCATCGCAGGTTATCGGTCAGTTGTCACCGGTTGGCATGATGGTCGCCAGCGTCTTTATTTTGAAAGAAAAGATGCGCGGCACGCAGGTGATTGGCGCGCTCATGCTGCTTTGTGGGCTGGTGATGTTCTTTAATACCAGTCTGGTCGAGATTTTTACCAAACTGACCGATTACACCTGGGGTGTGATCTTTGGGGTCGGTGCGGCGACGGTCTGGGTGAGTTATGGCGTCGCGCAAAAGGTGTTATTGCGTCGTCTGGCCTCACAGCAGATCCTGTTTTTACTGTACACTTTATGTACGATTGCGTTATTGCCGCTGGCGAAGCCGGGGGTTATCTCGCAGTTAAGCGACTGGCAGCTCGCGTGTTTGATTTTCTGTGGGCTGAATACGCTGGTAGGATATGGCGCCCTGGCGGAAGCGATGGCGCGTTGGCAGGCAGCGCAGGTAAGTGCGTTAATCACGCTCACTCCGCTGTTTACGCTGTTATTTTCAGATCTATTATCTATGGCCTGGCCCGATTTCTTCGCCAGACCGATGTTAAACCTTTTAGGTTATCTCGGTGCGTTTGTCGTGGTTGCGGGCGCGATGTATTCCGCCATTGGTCATCGTATTTGGGGCGGTTTACGCAAGCATGAAACGGTGGTTTCGCAACCCCGCTCAGGCGAATGATTTACGGAGAGTAAAATGAAGTTTGTTGATGAAGCATCGATTCTGGTCGTTGCTGGCGATGGCGGCAATGGTTGCGTGAGCTTCCGCCGCGAAAAATACATCCCGAAAGGCGGCCCGGATGGCGGTGATGGCGGCGATGGCGGCGACGTCTGGCTGGAAGCCGACGAAAACCTGAACACGCTGATCGATTACCGCTTTGAAAAATCGTTCCGCGCTGAACGTGGTCAGAATGGCGCAAGCCGTGACTGCACCGGTAAACGTGGGAAAGATGTCACGATCAAAGTGCCTGTCGGTACGCGTGTTATCGATCAGGGCACCGGCGAAACCATGGGCGATATGACCAAACACGGTCAGCGTCTGATGGTTGCCAAAGGCGGCTGGCACGGCCTGGGCAATACCCGCTTTAAGTCCTCTGTTAACCGTACTCCGCGTCAGAAAACGATGGGTACGCCGGGCGATAAGCGCGATTTGATGCTGGAGCTGATGCTGCTGGCGGACGTGGGTATGCTGGGTATGCCAAACGCCGGTAAATCAACCTTTATCCGCGCGGTATCTGCGGCAAAACCGAAAGTGGCGGACTATCCGTTTACCACTCTGGTGCCGAGCCTTGGCGTTGTGCGTATGGACAACGAAAAGAGCTTTGTGGTTGCCGATATTCCGGGGCTGATTGAAGGCGCGGCGGAAGGCGCGGGTCTGGGGATTCGCTTCCTGAAGCACCTGGAACGTTGCCGCGTACTGCTGCACCTTATTGATATCGATCCGATCGACGGTTCCGATCCGGTGGAAAACGCCCGTATCATTATCGGCGAACTGGAAAAATACAGTCAGGATCTGGCTGCTAAGCCGCGCTGGTTAGTGTTCAACAAAATTGATTTGCTGGACCAGGCCGAAGCGGAAGAAAAAGCGAAAGCTATCGCGCAGGCGCTGGGCTGGGAAGATAAGTACTACATGATTTCCGCTGCCAGCCAGACTGGCGTGAAAGATCTTTGCTGGGATGTGATGACCTTTATCATTGAGAACCCCATCGTTCAGGCTGATGAAGCGAAGCAGCCGGAGAAAGTGGAGTTCATGTGGGACGATTATCACCGTCAGCAGCTCGCTGAAGTCGAAGATGAAGCAGAAGATGACTGGGATGACGACTGGGACGAAGACGACGAAGAAGGCGTCGAGTTCATCTACAAACGTTAATCTGGTTCAAATGCCCGGTGGCGCTTACGCTTACCGGGCCTACGGATAGTAGGCCGGATAAGGCGCAAAGCGCCGCCATCCGGCAATTAAATGACCCATCTAGTGTGTAGGCCGGATAAGCGTCAGCGCCATCCGGCACTATCCTCACCTAGTTGTTCTGATAAAGATCTTTGTACAACCGGCTTTCAAAACGTACTAACGGAATACGACGATTGCGCTGGTCAGCTGGCGTAACGGCATACCCGGAAAGATACTGAACAAACGCCATTCGTTGCCCACTTGCCGTTGTAATAAATCCCGCCAGATTATAGACCCCTTGCAGCGAGCCTGTTTTCGCCGAAACTTTACCATCGACCCCAGCCTGATGCAGACCCGCACGGTATTGCAGAGAGCCGTCATATCCCGCCAGTGGCAGCATGGAGATAAAGTTCAGTTCGCTGTCGTGTTGGGCGATGTATTGCAGCACCTGCATCATGGTGGCCGGGGCAATCAGGTTGTGGCGAGAGAGGCCCGAACCGTCAGCGATGATGGTGTTGCCAATATCAACGCCAGCCTGCTGACGCAGGATCTGGCGTACGGCATCAGATCCCGCCCGCCATGTGCCGGGAACGTTGAAGCGTGCGTGGCCGATCATGCGAAAGACGGTATCGGCAATCATGTTGTCCGATTTTTTCAGCATAATCTTAAGCAAATCATGCAGCGGCGCAGACTGCTTGCTGGCAACCACCGTTCCGGGTTCGTTGACCTGCGTCTGGCGTAACAGCGTACCACTGTAGGTAATACCTGCTTGTTTTAACTCGTCTTTCAGGATCGCTCCGGCATAGCTGGCGCCGTCCTGAATGGCGAAGGCCAGCGGTAACGGTTCGGCGCGCTGCGGCAGGCAGCCTGTCAGCGTGAAGCGGTTTAAATCCCCCGGAACGACATCCAGCTCACAGTATTGCGCTTCCGCAGAGCCGCGTGGGAGAGTGCGAACCTGACTGAACATGGTCACCGGGTAATAGGACGCCACGCGAATATACGCTAAGTCATTCGGTTTTTGCGCGCTGTAGAGGGAGATGGAAAAGCAGTTGCGATCGACAATGGCGGCTGCGGGTGGTGCGCTAAAACATTGCGTCATGTCATTCCAGGGCCAGCCTGGCGCTTTATCATGGCTGGCGAAAATGGAGGTGTCGATGAGCACATTTCCCGCAATTTGCGTCACGCCGGATTTTTTCAGCGTTGCGACCATATTGCGAATATCCTGGCGTTTTAGCGTCGGATCGGCACCAAATCGCGCCACTAAGTCCCCTTTTAAGACGCCATTGTCCACGTTGCCTTTTGTCTCCAGCGTGGTGGTAAAACGAAAATCGGGGCCGAGCTGAATCAATGCCGCGAGGGCCGTGATCACTTTTTGCGTACTGGCGGGCAGCGCCATCTGCTGGCTATGGTAATCAATCGCGGGCGTGGACGCGCCGACCTTCTGAGCCATGAAAGCAAGGTTGGCCCCATCAGGGAGCTGATTGATGTATTCATCAACATTCGCGGCCTGGACGCTGAACGCTATACTGGTGGTCAATCCGATGATAAATCTGGAAAATCGCATAATCTCGCGCTAACAACCTGGAAACAAGCCGTCATACTACGGCGCAATGCCCTGGAAAGTAAACGATGACCCATAGGGAACTCCAGGGTAAAATACGTATCAAATTGAGAATTGTAGCTGACCTGGGGCTTTGTACCCGGGTCGGTATTTTTTTGCTTCTGGCTTTGGTAGAACGCATACCGGAGCAGGCTTAGCAGCCGAGGTGGGGTCAATCACCCCCTACAGGAATGTTCAAGAGGTATAACAAATGCAAGCTATTCCGATGACTTTACGTGGTGCCGAAAAACTGCGCGAAGAGCTGGATTTTCTGAAATCTGTGCGCCGTCCTGAAATCATCGCCGCTATCGCGGAAGCGCGTGAGCATGGCGACCTGAAAGAGAACGCCGAGTATCACGCTGCGCGTGAACAGCAGGGTTTCTGCGAAGGACGTATCAAGGATATCGAGGCGAAGCTGTCGAATGCGCAGGTGATCGACGTGACGAAGATGCCGAACAACGGACGTGTTGTTTTCGGCGCAACGGTAACTGTTCTGAATCTCGATAACGATGAAGAGCAGACCTGGCGTATTGTCGGCGATGACGAAGCGGATTTTAAACAGAACCTGATTTCCGTGAATTCACCTATCGCGCGCGGCCTGGTTGGCAAAGAGCAGGATGACGTCGTGACCATCAAAACGCCTGGCGGCGAAGTGGAATACGAAGTGATTAAGGTGGAATACCTGTAAGAATTACCCAATACTCAAGATGTTGATGTATTGTAAAGAAAGGAAAAAGGCCGCTATGCGGCCTTTTATCAACGAAGAGAGCGTGGCATTTTGCTCTCCTGCTTGCGGAAAACCCCTCGTTTTACACAGATTTTGTGTTCGACTTTAGGATATTCTTAGCGTGGCAGCGAGATTTTACGTTCTTTAGTTGGGCGATAAAGTACCAGCGTTTTACCGATGACCTGTACGTTACAGGCGCCGGTTTCGCGTACGATAGCTTCCACGATCAAGGTTTTGGTTTCGCGATCTTCCGAGGCGATCTTCACCTTGATAAGTTCATGGTGCTCTAACGCTTGTTCAATCTCGGCCAGTACCCCTTCGGTCAAACCATTGTTGCCAAGCATAACTACCGGCTTGAGCGGATGTGCCAGACCTTTCAGGTGCTGTTTTTGTTTAGTACTCAGATTCATCGTATATTTTTGCTTACGTTGGGATTGAAAACGGGTCATTCTACCGCCATCTCCCATATATCACCAAATGAGCGCGTAAAAATTTACGCTACGGGTAACGATGAATTGCCCCGACGGGAAAGTTAAATGACAGGTAAAAAGCGTTCTGCCAGCTCGAGTCGCTGGCTTCAGGAACACTTTAGCGATAAATATGTTCAACAGGCGCAGAAAAAGGGGTTACGTTCCCGTGCCTGGTTTAAACTTGATGAAATACAGCAAAGTGACAAACTTTTTAAGCCGGGGATGACGGTTGTCGACCTCGGTGCTGCGCCAGGAGGCTGGTCACAGTATGTGGTCACGCAGATTGGCGGCAAAGGCCGTATCATCGCTTGCGATCTTTTACCTATGGATCCTATCGTTGGTGTGGACTTTCTTCAGGGCGACTTTCGTGATGAACTTGTTATGAAAGCGCTGCTGGAACGCGTGGGTGACAGTAAAGTACAAGTTGTCATGTCAGATATGGCACCAAACATGAGCGGAACACCGGCGGTGGATATCCCCCGCGCCATGTATCTGGTGGAACTGGCGTTAGAAATGTGTCGTGATGTGCTGGCGCCAGGTGGAAGTTTTGTAGTGAAGGTGTTCCAGGGCGAAGGTTTCGATGAGTACCTAAGGGAAATTCGCTCCCTGTTTACGAAGGTTAAAGTTCGTAAGCCGGACTCTTCGCGTGCGCGTTCACGCGAAGTGTATATTGTAGCGACCGGGCGAAAACCATAACCGGGGGATTTCAGACGAAAGTTTGAAAGAAGCTGGATATAGAGTATCCTGACGCTGTTTTTAACACAGTTGTAATAAGAGGTTAATCCCTTGAGTGACATGGCGAAAAACCTAATACTCTGGCTGGTCATTGCCGTTGTGCTGATGTCAGTATTCCAGAGCTTTGGGCCCAGCGAGTCTAATGGCCGTAAGGTGGATTACTCTACCTTCCTGCAAGAGGTCAACCAGGACCAGGTTCGTGAAGCGCGTATCAACGGACGTGAGATCAACGTTACCAAGAAAGATAGTAACCGTTACACGACCTACATTCCGGTTAACGATCCGAAGCTGCTTGATAACCTGCTGACCAAAAACGTCAAGGTTGTTGGCGAACCACCTGAAGAGCCGAGCCTGCTGGCTTCAATCTTTATTTCCTGGTTCCCGATGCTGTTGCTGATCGGCGTCTGGATCTTCTTCATGCGTCAGATGCAGGGCGGCGGTGGCAAAGGCGCCATGTCGTTCGGTAAGAGTAAAGCGCGCATGCTGACGGAAGATCAGATCAAAACCACTTTTGCCGATGTCGCAGGTTGTGACGAAGCGAAAGAAGAAGTGGCTGAGCTGGTCGAGTATCTGCGTGAACCAAGCCGCTTCCAGAAGCTGGGCGGTAAAATCCCGAAAGGCGTCCTGATGGTCGGCCCTCCGGGTACGGGTAAAACCCTGCTGGCGAAAGCTATTGCAGGCGAAGCGAAAGTCCCGTTCTTTACGATTTCCGGTTCTGACTTCGTCGAAATGTTCGTCGGTGTTGGCGCATCTCGTGTGCGTGACATGTTCGAACAGGCTAAGAAAGCGGCGCCGTGCATTATCTTCATTGATGAAATCGACGCCGTAGGCCGCCAGCGTGGCGCGGGTCTGGGCGGCGGTCATGATGAACGTGAACAGACATTGAACCAGATGCTGGTTGAGATGGACGGCTTCGAAGGTAACGAAGGTATCATCGTTATCGCGGCGACTAACCGTCCAGACGTACTTGACCCTGCGCTGCTGCGTCCTGGCCGTTTCGACCGTCAGGTCGTGGTAGGTCTGCCAGACGTGCGTGGTCGTGAGCAGATCCTGAAAGTGCATATGCGTCGCGTACCGCTGGCGCCGGATATCGATGCGGCAATCATCGCACGCGGCACGCCGGGCTTCTCTGGCGCCGATCTGGCGAACCTTGTGAACGAAGCGGCGCTGTTTGCTGCCCGTGGCAACAAGCGTGTGGTATCCATGGTTGAGTTCGAGAAAGCGAAAGACAAAATCATGATGGGTGCGGAACGCCGCTCCATGGTGATGACGGAAGCGCAGAAAGAATCTACCGCTTACCACGAAGCAGGCCATGCGATTATTGGTCGCCTTGTTCCAGAGCACGATCCGGTGCATAAAGTGACGATTATTCCGCGCGGTCGTGCGCTGGGTGTGACCTTCTTCCTGCCTGAAGGCGACGCGATTAGCGCCAGCCGTCAGAAACTGGAAAGCCAGATCTCCACGCTGTACGGCGGTCGTCTGGCGGAAGAGATCATCTATGGTGTAGAGCATGTTTCTACCGGTGCGTCGAACGACATTAAAGTCGCGACTAACCTGGCGCGTAACATGGTCACCCAGTGGGGCTTCTCCGATAAGCTCGGTCCGCTGCTGTATGCAGAGGAAGAGGGTGAAGTGTTCCTGGGACGTAGCGTCGCGAAAGCCAAACACATGTCTGATGAAACCGCGCGTATCATCGACCAGGAAGTGAAAGCGCTGATTGAACGTAACTACAATCGTGCTCGTCAGATCCTGAATGACAATATGGACATCCTGCATGCAATGAAAGATGCGCTCATGAAGTATGAGACCATCGATGCGCCGCAGATTGATGACCTGATGGCGCGCCGCGAAGTTCGCCCGCCGGCTGGCTGGGAAGATCCGAACGGCACCAACAACTCTGACAACAATGGCACGCCTCGTGCGCCGCGCCCGGTTGATGAACCGCGTACGCCGAACCCAGGCAACACCATGTCAGAGCAGTTAGGCGACAAATAAGTTATCTGTTATTGATGACTCTGCTTCACCGAAACCCTGGGGCTTGCTCCGGGGTTTTTTATATTTGAAATAACATCAGAAGGATTAGCTATGAAACTCTTCGCCCAGGGCTCCACGCTGGATCTCTCTCACCCACACGTAATGGGCATCCTGAACGTCACGCCGGATTCTTTCTCCGATGGCGGGACGCACAATACGCTGGTGGAGGCGGTGAAGCACGCTAATCTGATGATTAACGCCGGAGCGACGATTATTGATGTCGGCGGCGAATCAACGCGACCTGGCGCGGCGGATGTCAGCGTTGAAGAAGAACTGGAACGCGTGATCCCGGTGGTTGAGTCCATCGCCCAGCGTTTTGAGGTATGGATTTCAGTGGATACCTCAAAACCGGAGGTGATTCGGGAATCGGCAAGAGTGGGCGCTCACATCATCAACGACATTCGCTCTCTCTCTGAACCGGGAGCGCTTGAGGCGGCGGCTGAGACAGGTTTACCGGTCTGCCTGATGCATATGCAAGGGCAGCCTAAAACAATGCAGGAAGCGCCAAAGTACGAAGACGTTTTTGCGGAGGTCAATCGCTACTTTATTGACCAAATAGCACGCTGTGAAAGGGCTGGCATCGCAAAAGAGAAATTGTTGCTCGACCCGGGGTTCGGTTTCGGTAAAAATCTCTCCCATAACTATACGTTACTGGCACATCTGGCGGAGTTTCATCATTTTAACCTGCCGCTGCTGGTGGGAATGTCACGTAAATCGATGATTGGTCAGTTGCTCAACGTCGGGCCCTCCGATCGTTTGAGTGGGAGCCTGGCGTGTGCGGTTATCGCCGCAATGCAGGGGGCGCATATCATTCGTGTCCATGACGTTAAAGAAACCGTAGAAGCGATGCGTGTGGTAGAAGCCACCCTGTCTGCAAAGGAAAATAAACGCTATGAGTAATCGTAAATATTTTGGCACCGATGGGATCCGTGGTCGTGTAGGCGATGCGCCCATTACTCCTGACTTTGTGCTGAAGCTGGGCTGGGCCGCAGGGAAAGTGCTGGCGCGTCATGGTTCACGTAAAATCATTATCGGTAAAGACACGCGTATTTCTGGCTATATGCTGGAGTCTGCGCTGGAAGCCGGTCTGGCGGCGGCGGGATTGTCTGCCTCTTTTACCGGCCCGATGCCGACGCCTGCGGTGGCTTACCTGACCCGAACCTTCCGTGCAGAGGCCGGGATCGTTATCTCCGCTTCGCATAACCCGTTTTATGACAACGGGATTAAATTCTTCTCCATTGACGGCACCAAACTGCCTGATGAAGTTGAAGAGGCTATTGAAGCTGAGATGGAAAAAGAGATCACCTGCGTGGATTCCTCAGAGCTGGGTAAAGCCAGCCGTATTGTGGATGCTGCGGGGCGCTACATTGAGTTCTGCAAAGGTACGTTCCCGAACGAACTGAGCCTGAATGAGCTGAAGATTGTTGTGGATTGCGCCAACGGCGCGACCTATCACATTGCACCGAACGTCCTGCGTGAACTGGGTGCGAATGTCATTGCGATTGGCTGTGAGCCGAACGGCGTCAATATTAATGAAGAAGTCGGCGCTACGGATGTGCGTGCGCTACAGGCGCGCGTGATCGCGGAGAAAGCCGATTTAGGGATCGCGCTGGACGGCGACGGCGATCGCGTGATCATGGTTGACCATGAAGGGAATAAAGTCGATGGCGATCAGATCATGTATATCATCGCCCGCGAAGGTTTGCGTCAGGGTCAACTGCGCGGTGGCGCAGTCGGTACGCTGATGAGCAACATGGGCCTGGAGCTGGCGTTGAAACAGCTGGGCATTCCGTTCGCGCGTGCTAAAGTCGGCGACCGCTACGTGCTGGAAAAACTGCAAGAAAAAGGCTGGCGTATTGGGGCGGAAAACTCCGGTCACGTTATTCTGCTGGATAAAACCACCACCGGTGACGGTATTGTCGCGGGGCTACAGGTTCTGGCGGCGATGGTGCGTAACCACATGAGTCTGCACGATTTGTGCAGCGGCATGAAAATGTTCCCGCAGATTCTGGTTAACGTACGTTATGCAGCCGGTAGCGGCGATCCGCTGGAGAATGACAACGTTAAGGCGGTGACGGCGGAAGTCGAAGCGGCGCTGGGAAATCGTGGTCGCGTGCTGCTGCGTAAGTCCGGTACTGAACCGTTAATTCGCGTAATGGTAGAAGGCGAGGATGAAGCACAGGTTACTGAGTTTGCTCATCGTATTGCGGATGCCGTAAAAGCGGTTTAATCCTGGTGATAAGTGACTAAAAAGGCGGCGTTTGCTGCCTTTTTGTTGCAGGAAAAAGACCTTTTTGCTGTTTTTTTCCGCAGTTGATACAATGCACTAAAATTGCCCTTGCGAAGGTCATTCGCTTTGGTTAGTATTCACACCCGCTTCAGTGGGAAACAGTAAATTATCCCGCTTTATTGGTTGAAGCATTGGTATGCGGCAACTCCGCAAGGAACAGGTTGATTATGTACGAAGCTCTTTTGGTAGTTTTCCTTATTGTGGCAATTGGCCTGGTAGGCTTGATCATGCTACAGCAAGGTAAAGGCGCTGATATGGGAGCCTCCTTTGGAGCAGGCGCTTCCGCTACGCTGTTTGGTTCAAGTGGTTCTGGTAACTTCATGACCCGTATGACGGCTGTGCTGGCAACGCTGTTCTTCATCATCAGTCTGGCGCTGGGCAATATCAACAGCAACAAGACCAATAAAGGAAGTGAGTGGGAAAATCTGAGCGCTCCGGCAAAAACCGAGCAGACTCAGCCAGTTGCACCGGCACAGCCGAGCAGCGATATCCCACACTAAGATTTCCGTGCCGAGGTGGTGGAATTGGTAGACACGCTACCTTGAGGTGGTAGTGCCCAATAGGGCTTACGGGTTCAAGTCCCGTCCTCGGTACCAATATTCCGAAAGAAAGACGCTGAAAAGCGTCTTTTTTTTCGTCTGTATCTCGCGGGGGTTATAGACTTTGTTTTTGTCGGTTGGATAAGGCGTTTACGCCGCCATCCGACATGTTACGTAATGTGCCTGATGGCACTTTGTTTATCAGGCCTACACCGCCCAAAAAAGGCCGCTTACGCGGCCTTTAATCGTTGTCCGTTAACTTACTTGCCTTTGTTTTCCAGATTCTCAACCTGCGGCAAACCCGTAGCGGAAGAGGCGGAAAGCAGGCCTGACTGCGCATAACCAAACAGTTTTTCACGCGTATCGGTGATATCCAGGTTGCGCATCGTCAACTGACCGATACGGTCATCCGGCGAGAACACGGAGTCTCCTTTTTCCATCGTCAGACGCTCTGGTTTGTAGGTCAGATTGTCAGAGACGGTATTCAGGATCGAGTAGTCGTTACCACGACGCAGCTCCAGCGTGACTTCACCGGTAATCTGGCTGGCCACCCAACGTTGCAGACCGTCACGCAGCATCAGCGCCTGGGAGTCAAACCAGCGGCCCTGATACAGCAGTCGGCCTAACTGACGGCCATGCGCATGATACTGCTCGATCGTGTCTTCGTTGTGGATGCCGGTCAGCAGACGCTCGTAGGCAATATGCAGCAGCGCCATCCCCGGCGCTTCATAGATACCCCGGCTCTTCGCTTCGATGATACGGTTCTCAATCTGATCGCTCATACCCAGACCGTGACGGCCGCCGATACGGTTGGCTTCCAGCATCAGTTCAACATCATCGCTGAAGGTCTTACCGTTCAACGCGACAGGATGCCCCTGTTCAAAGCGCACGGTAACTTCTTCCGCCGGGATTTTCACGTTTTCATCCCAGAACTTGACGCCCATGATTGGATTGACGATCTTGACGCTGGAGTTCAGGAATTCCAGATCTTTGGCTTCATGGGTCGCGCCGAGCATGTTGGAGTCAGTGGAATAGGCCTTTTCGACGGACATCTTGTAGTCGAAACCGCAGGCAATCATAAACTCGGACATCTCATGACGACCGCCCAGCTCATCAATAAAGTCGGTATCCAGCCACGGTTTGTAAATCTGTAGCTCCGCGTTGGTCAACAGGCCGTAACGGTAGAAACGCTCGATGTCGTTTCCTTTATAGGTACTGCCGTCGCCCCAGATGTTAACACCATCTTCCTTCATCGCGGCGACCAGCATCGTGCCGGTAACGGCGCGGCCCAGCGGCGTGGTGTTGAAATAGGTCAGTCCGCCGGTGGTGTTATGGAAAGCGCCGCACTGGATCGCGGCGATCCCTTCGGCAACCAGCTGTTTACGGCAATCAATCAGGCGAGCGTTCTCTGCGCCGTATTCCATTGCGCGACGAGGAATGGCGTCATAGTCATCCTCATCCGGCTGACCCAGATTCGCAGTATATGCATAAGGGACAGCGCCTTTTTGTCGCATCCACAGCAGTGCAGCACTGGTGTCCAGGCCGCCGGAAAAAGCGATACCAATACGTTGACCTACCGGAAGATGCTTGAGAATCGTCGTCATAAATAAAACCCTGCTTGATAGACTGATGAAGAGATCGGCTTTCTGCTCTCAGTGCATTTTTATGCAAAATAAGTGAGTTTTCATTTAATCATCTTTTACGGATGACAGGAAGAGTTTAGTGATAATTTCGTTAAAAAACGGTATGGGGTGGCTTCTTTCCTGACTGGTACGGTTTCTTAACGGAGGCCGGGTTAGTATTCATTCATGTGCATATTATTAACGCGGTTGACATATCGCATATTGAATCAATATAATACGCGCAGATTTTACGTCCCGTCCTCGGTACCAAATCCCAGCAGTATTTGCATCTTTTACCCAAAGCGAGTAAAATTTGCCACGTTTCAGGCGCGGGGTGGAGCAGCCTGGTAGCTCGTCGGGCTCATAACCCGAAGGTCGTCGGTTCAAATCCGGCCCCCGCAACCACTTTCCCTTAGAGTTCTTTTTCAAATATACTGTGAAGACTTAGGCCTTCGTAGCTGGATTTGAAAAAAATTCTTTCGGAAGGTTCTCCAGACCGCAGTTGCGGTTATAGGGTTCAGTTATCTAAAGCCCCGATTTATCGGGGTTTTTTGTTATCTGACTACAGAATAACTGGGCTTTAGGCCCTTTTTTTATGTCTTGGGGGTGGGCTTGTCCACATTAGAGCAAAAATTAACAGAGATGATTACAGCGCCAGTTGAAGCCTTAGGTTACGAACTGGTCGGCATCGAATTTATTCGCGGTCGCACATCCACACTGCGCATCTATATTGATAGTGAAGATGGCATCAATGTTGATGATTGTGCTGATGTGAGTCACCAGGTGAGTGCGGTGCTGGATGTCGAAGATCCCATCACTGTGGCATACAACCTGGAAGTCTCCTCGCCAGGTCTCGACCGTCCTATGTTCACGGCTGAGCACTACGCGCGTTTCCTGGGTGAAGAAGTGACGCTGGTACTTCGTATGGCGGTACAAAACCGTCGTAAATGGCAGGGCGTTATCAAAGCGGTTGACGGTGAAATGATCACTGTCACAGTCGAAGGTAAAGATGAAGTGTTCGCGCTGAGTAATATCCAGAAGGCGAACCTGGTTCCCCACTTTTAATAGTCTGGATTGAGGTGAAAAGCCCGCGATGAACAAAGAAATTTTGGCCGTTGTTGAAGCCGTTTCCAATGAGAAAGCGCTGCCACGCGAGAAGATTTTTGAAGCGCTGGAAAGTGCGCTGGCTACAGCAACGAAGAAAAAATACGAACAAGAGATCGATGTTCGCGTACAAATCGATCGTAAAAGCGGTGATTTCGATACCTTCCGTCGTTGGTTAATCGTAGAAGAAGTCACGCTGCCGACAAAAGAAATTACGCTGGAAGCGGCGCGTTTTGAAGACGAAAGCCTGAACCTGGGCGACTACGTTGAAGATCAGATTGAATCTGTCACCTTTGACCGTATCACCACCCAGACGGCAAAACAGGTTATCGTACAGAAAGTTCGTGAAGCCGAGCGTGCGATGGTGGTCGATCAGTTCCGCGAGCACGAAGGCGAAATCATCACCGGCGTGGTGAAGAAAGTAAACCGCGACAACATCTCTTTGGATCTGGGCAGCAATGCTGAAGCCGTGATCCTGCGTGAAGATATGCTGCCGCGCGAAAACTTCCGTCCTGGCGACCGTATTCGTGGCGTTCTGTACTCCGTTCGCCCGGAAGCGCGCGGTGCGCAACTGTTTGTGACGCGTTCCAAACCGGAAATGCTGATCGAGCTGTTCCGTATCGAAGTACCGGAAATCGGCGAAGAAGTCATCGAAATTAAAGCGGCGGCCCGCGATCCGGGTTCCCGTGCGAAAATCGCGGTGAAAACCAACGACAAGCGTATCGATCCGGTCGGCGCCTGTGTGGGTATGCGTGGTGCGCGCGTTCAGGCCGTTTCTACTGAACTGGGCGGCGAGCGTATCGATATCGTCCTGTGGGATGATAACCCGGCGCAGTTCGTGATTAACGCGATGGCGCCAGCAGACGTCGCTTCTATCGTGGTGGATGAAGATAAACACACCATGGATATCGCTGTTGAAGCCGGTAACCTGGCTCAGGCGATCGGACGTAATGGTCAGAACGTCCGTCTGGCTGCGCAACTGAGCGGCTGGGAACTTAACGTGATGACGGTTGATGACTTGCAGGCTAAGCATCAGGCTGAAGCACATGCAGCTATCGATACCTTCACCAAATATCTCGATATTGATGAAGAGTTCGCAACCGTACTGGTTGAAGAAGGTTTCGCGACGCTGGAAGAACTGGCCTACGTGCCAATGAAAGAACTGCTGGAAATCGACGGGCTGGATGAACCGACCGTTGAAGCGCTGCGCGAGCGTGCCAAAAACGCACTGACCACTCTGGCACTGGCCCAGGAAGAAAGCCTTGGTGATAACAAACCGTCTGACGATCTGCTGAATCTGGAAGGATTGGGTCGCGACCTGGCATTCAAACTGGCTGCCCGTGGTGTTTGTACGCTGGAAGATCTCGCTGAGCAGGGCATTGATGATCTGGCTGATATCGAAGGGTTGACCGACGAAAAAGCCGGTGAGCTGATTATGGCTGCCCGTAATATTTGCTGGTTCGGCGACGAAGCGTAATAAACTGTAGCAGGAAGGAACAGCATGACAGATGTAACCGTAAAAGCGCTGGCCGCAGAGATACAGACCTCCGTGGATCGCCTGGTACAGCAATTCGCTGATGCCGGTATCCCGAAGTCTGCTGATGACTCTGTGTCCGCACAAGAAAAACAGACTTTACTGGCGCACCTGAATCGTGAAAATGGTTCAGGGCCGGATAAGTTGACGCTGCAACGTAAAACGCGCAGCACGTTGAATATTCCAGGTACCGGTGGAAAAAGTAAATCGGTACAAATCGAAGTCCGCAAGAAACGCACCTTTGTGAAACGCGATCCGCAAGAGACAGAACGTCTCGCCGCGGAAGAGCAGGCGCAGCGTGAAGCGGAAGAGCAAGCCCGTCGTGAGGCAGAAGAAACAGCCAAACGCGAGGCGCAACAAAAAGCTGACCGTGAGGCCGCAGAACAAGCTAAACGTGACGCCGCTGAAAAAGCGAAACGTGAAGCTGCGGAAAAAGACAAAGTGAGCAATCAACAGACTGACGATATGACCAAAACCGCCCAGGCCGAAAAAGCCCGCCGTGAAAATGAAGCAGCAGAGCTGAAGCGTAAAGCGGAAGAAGAAGCGCGTCGCAAACTTGAAGAAGAAGCGCGTCGCGTAGCAGAAGAAGCTCGCCGCATGGCGGAAGAGAACAAATGGACTGATAACGCGGAGCCGACTGAAGACACCAGCGATTATCACGTTACCACGTCTCAACACGCCCGCCAGGCCGAAGACGAAAACGACCGTGAAGTTGAAGGCGGCCGTGGTCGTAGTCGCAATGCGAAAGCAGCGCGTCCGGCGAAAAAAGGCAACAAACACTCTGAATCGAAAGCCGATCGTGAAGAAGCCCGTGCGGCCGTTCGCGGCGGTAAAGGCGGTAAAAACCGTAAAGGTTCTGCTCTGCAACAGAGCTTCCAGAAACCGGTTCAGGCTGTTAACCGTGACGTTGTGATTGGTGAAACCATCACCGTTGGCGAGCTGGCGAACAAGATGGCGGTAAAAGGCTCTCAGGTCATCAAAGCGATGATGAAGCTGGGCGCGATGGCAACCATCAACCAGGTCATCGACCAGGAAACCGCACAGCTGGTTGCTGAAGAGATGGGCCATAAAGTTATCCTGCGTCGTGAAAACGAGCTGGAAGAAGCGGTAATGAGCGACCGTGATACAGGTGCGGCGGCAGAACCGCGTGCTCCGGTTGTGACCATCATGGGCCACGTTGACCACGGTAAAACCTCTCTGCTGGACTACATTCGTTCAACGAAAGTTGCCTCTGGCGAAGCGGGCGGCATTACCCAGCACATCGGTGCTTACCACGTTGAAACCGACAACGGTATGATCACCTTCCTGGATACCCCGGGTCACGCCGCGTTTACCTCTATGCGTGCTCGTGGTGCGCAGGCAACGGATATCGTTGTTCTGGTTGTGGCGGCAGACGACGGCGTGATGCCGCAGACCATCGAAGCTATCCAGCACGCGAAAGCGGCGGGTGTGCCGGTTGTGGTTGCGGTGAACAAGATCGATAAGCCAGAAGCCGATCCGGATCGTGTTAAAAACGAACTGTCCCAGTACGGCATCCTGCCGGAAGAGTGGGGCGGCGAAAGCCAGTTCGTCCACGTATCTGCAAAAGCGGGTACCGGCATCGACGAACTGCTGGATGCAATCCTGTTGCAGGCTGAAGTCCTCGAACTGAAAGCAGTTCGTAAAGGCATGGCGAGCGGCGCGGTAATCGAATCCTTCCTGGATAAAGGTCGTGGTCCGGTTGCAACCGTCCTGGTTCGTGAAGGTACGCTGAACAAAGGCGACATCGTCCTGTGTGGCTTCGAATATGGCCGCGTTCGTGCAATGCGTAACGAACTGGGTCAGGAAGTGCTGGAAGCGGGTCCGTCCATTCCGGTTGAGATCCTGGGTCTGTCCGGTGTTCCGGCTGCCGGTGATGAAGTGACCGTGGTTCGTGACGAGAAGAAAGCCCGTGAAGTTGCGCTGTATCGTCAGGGTAAATTCCGCGAAGTTAAACTGGCGCGTCAGCAGAAATCTAAACTTGAGAACATGTTCGCTAACATGACCGAAGGCGAAGTTCATGAAGTGAACATCGTGCTGAAAGCGGACGTTCAGGGCTCTGTGGAAGCAATCTCCGACTCTTTACTGAAACTGTCTACCGACGAAGTTAAAGTGAAGATCATCGGTTCCGGCGTAGGTGGTATCACCGAAACCGACGCAACCCTGGCTGCTGCATCCAATGCGATCCTGGTTGGCTTCAACGTGCGTGCTGATGCCTCTGCGCGTAAAGTGATTGAAGCGGAAAGCCTGGATCTGCGCTACTACTCCGTCATCTATAACCTGATCGACGAAGTGAAAGCGGCAATGAGCGGCATGCTGTCTCCAGAACTGAAACAGCAGATCATTGGTCTGGCTGAAGTCCGTGACGTGTTCAAATCACCGAAATTTGGCGCTGTCGCAGGCTGTATGGTTACTGAAGGTACGATTAAACGCCACAACCCGATCCGCGTACTGCGCGACAACGTGGTTATCTACGAAGGCGAGCTGGAATCCCTGCGCCGCTTCAAAGATGACGTTAACGAAGTCCGTAACGGCATGGAATGTGGTATCGGCGTTAAGAACTACAACGACGTTCGCGTTGGCGATATGATCGAAGTGTTCGAGATCATCGAGATCCAACGTACGATTGCGTAAGGTCGGCCGGGTTGTAGGCCGGATAAGGCGTTTACGCCGCCATCCGGCAATGTAATGCCTGATGGCGCCATGCTTATCAGGCCTACAGTTTATAGCCCACGCCACCCGGCATGAAATTTAAAAAGGGGCTTTTGGCCCCTTTTTTGTCTTTATTCTGGAGAATTTATTATGGCGAAAGAATTTGGTCGCCCGCAGCGCGTAGCCCAGGAAATGCAAAAAGAGATCGCTATCATCCTGCAACGCGAAATTAAAGATCCGCGTCTTGGCATGATGACCACCGTTTCCGGTGTGGAGATGTCCCGCGATCTGGCCTATGCCAAAGTGTATGTCACCTTTCTGAACGACAAAGATGAAGACGCGGTAAAAGCGGGCATCAAAGCGTTGCAGGAAGCGTCTGGCTTTATCCGTACCCTGCTGGGGAAAGCGATGCGTCTGCGTATCGTGCCGGAACTGACCTTCTTCTACGACAACTCGCTGGTTGAAGGGATGCGTATGTCTAACCTGGTGACTAACGTGGTGAAACATGACGAAGAACGTCGTGTGAACCCGGACGACAGCAAGGAGGACTAATGAGTCGTCCTCGTCGTCGTGGTCGCGACATTCACGGCGTCCTGCTGCTGGATAAGCAGCAGGGCATGTCCAGCAATGACGTCTTGCAGAAAGTAAAACGCATCTATAACGCCAACCGTGCCGGACATACCGGCGCGCTGGACCCGCTGGCGACGGGCATGTTGCCCATCTGCCTTGGGGAAGCGACAAAGTTTTCGCAGTATCTGCTGGATTCTGACAAACGTTACCGCGTGATTGCCCGCCTGGGGCAGCGTACCGACACCTCCGATGCCGATGGTCAAATCGTGCAGGAACGTCCGGTGACCTTCAGCGCAGAGCAGTTAGCTGCCGCGCTGGAGACGTTCCGTGGCGATATCGAGCAGATTCCATCGATGTATTCGGCGCTGAAGTATCAGGGCAAGAAGCTCTACGAATATGCGCGTCAGGGGATTGAAGTTCCCCGTGAAGCCCGCCCGATTACCGTTTACGAACTGCTGTTTATTCGCCATGAAGGGGATGAACTGGAGCTGGAGGTTCACTGCTCGAAGGGCACCTACATTCGTACCATTATCGATGATTTGGGTGAGAAACTTGGGTGTGGCGCGCATGTGATCTTCCTGCGACGTCTGGCGGTCAGTAAATATCCGGTTGACCGTATGGTCACGCTGGAACAGCTACGTGAGCTTGTTGAACAGGCGGAACGGCAGGATATTCCGGCTGCGCAACTGTTAGATCCGCTGTTGATGCCGATGGACAGTCCGGCTTCGGACTATCCAGTTGTCAATCTTCCTTTAACGTCATCGGTTTACTTTAAAAACGGTAACCCGGTACGGACGACAGGCGTGCCGCTTGAAGGGCTGGTTCGCGTGACGGAAGGTGATGACGAAAAATTTATTGGCATGGGCGAAATCGACGATGAAGGCCGCGTGGCGCCTCGTCGGTTAGTGGTTGAGTACCCGGCGTAATGCTGCTCCGTCTTGCGATAACAGGACGCTACGAGTAGAATACCGCCGCTTAACGTCACGTAAATTTTTTAACAAGTTCGCGCGGCGTTTACATGGGGTCGCTGAATTAGAGATTGGCACCCTTTCATTCTTTATTATTTTTGGAGTTCATCATGTCTCTAAGCGTTGAAGCTAAAGCTAAAATCGTTTCTGAGTTTGGTCGTGGTACTAACGACAGCGGTTCTACCGAAGTTCAGGTTGCTCTGCTGACTGCACAGATTAACCACCTGCAGGGCCACTTTGCAGAGCACAAAAAAGATCACCACAGCCGTCGTGGTCTGCTGCGCATGGTTTCTCAGCGTCGTAAACTGCTCGACTACCTGAAACGTAAAGATGTTGCACGTTACACCGCGCTGATCGAGCGTCTGGGTCTGCGTCGCTAATTCTTGCGAGTTTCAGAAAGAGGGGGCCTTCATGGCCCCTTTTTTCAACCAGACGGCAGCAATTCACTGGAAACTAATGTATTGTTGCTATGGATGATCTTCCGTTGCAGAGGTTCGCGCGGCTAATGAGAGGCTTCACCCAAAGAGCATGGGTTAGGGTTGTCATTAGTCGCGAGGATGCGCAGAAGATCGGGTATTAACGATGGCGCCTGAGTGTGCCGTCAAAAATTAAGAAAGGGTATTATTTTGCTTAATCCGATCGTTCGTAAATTCCAGTACGGTCAGCATACCGTTACGCTGGAAACTGGCATGATGGCGCGTCAGGCAACTGCCGCCGTTATGGTAAGCATGGATGACACTGCGGTATTCGTTACCGTTGTTGGTCAGAAAAAAGCGAAGCCGGGCCAGGATTTCTTCCCGCTGACCGTTAACTATCAGGAGCGTACTTACGCTGCTGGCCGTATCCCGGGCAGCTTCTTCCGTCGTGAAGGCCGTCCGAGCGAAGGCGAAACCCTGATCGCGCGTCTGATTGACCGCCCGGTTCGTCCGCTGTTCCCGGAAGGCTTCGTTAACGAAGTTCAGGTTATCGCAACCGTCGTTTCCGTTAACCCGCAGGTTAACCCGGATATCGTCGCGATGATCGGTGCTTCCGCCGCGCTGTCTCTGTCCGGCATTCCGTTCAACGGCCCGATTGGCGCCGCGCGTGTTGGTTATATCAATGACCAGTATGTACTGAACCCGACTCAGGACGAACTGAAAGAAAGTAAGCTGGACCTGGTGGTTGCCGGTACTGAAGCGGCTGTTCTGATGGTTGAATCCGAAGCAGAACTGCTGAGCGAAGACACCATGCTGGGCGCCGTGGTATTCGGCCACGAGCAGCAGCAGATTGTGATTCAGAACATCAACGATCTGGTGAAAGAAGCGGGCAAACCGCGTTGGGACTGGCAGCCGGAAGCGGTAAACGAAGCGCTGAACGCGCGCGTTGCTGCACTGGCCGAAGCTCGCCTGAGCGACGCTTACCGTATCACCGACAAACAGGAGCGTTATGCTCAGGTTGACGTGATCAAATCTGAAACCATCGCTGCGCTGGTTGCAGAAGACGAAACCCTGGACGAAAACGAACTGGGCGAAATCCTGCACGCTATCGAGAAAAACGTTGTTCGTAGCCGCGTACTGGCCGGCGAGCCGCGTATTGATGGCCGTGAAAAAGACATGATCCGTGGCCTGGACGTGCGTACTGGCGTGCTGCCGCGTACTCACGGTTCCGCGCTGTTCACTCGTGGCGAAACGCAGGCGCTGGTCACGGCGACGCTGGGTACCGCTCGTGACGCGCAGGTTCTTGATGAACTGATGGGCGAACGCACTGACAGCTTCCTGTTCCACTACAACTTCCCTCCGTACTCCGTTGGCGAAACCGGCATGGTCGGTTCTCCGAAGCGTCGTGAAATTGGTCACGGTCGTCTGGCGAAGCGCGGCGTTCTGGCAGTTATGCCGGAAATGGACAAATTCCCGTACACCGTTCGCGTGGTGTCTGAAATCACCGAATCCAACGGGTCTTCCTCTATGGCTTCCGTGTGTGGCGCTTCCCTGGCGCTGATGGACGCAGGCGTGCCGATTAAAGCGGCCGTTGCGGGTATCGCGATGGGTCTGGTGAAAGAAGGCGACAACTTTGTTGTTCTGTCTGACATCCTGGGCGACGAAGACCACCTGGGCGATATGGACTTCAAAGTGGCGGGTTCCCGCGACGGTATCTCTGCGTTGCAGATGGATATCAAAATTGAAGGTATCACCAAAGAGATCATGCAGGTTGCGCTGAACCAGGCAAAAGGTGCGCGTCTGCACATCCTGGGCGTGATGGAACAGGCGATCAACGCGCCGCGTGGCGACATTTCTCAGTTCGCTCCGCGTATCCACACCATCAAGATCAACCCGGACAAGATCAAAGACGTTATCGGTAAGGGCGGTTCTGTTATCCGTGCTCTGACCGAAGAAACCGGCACCACCATCGAAATCGAAGATGACGGTACGGTGAAGATCGCGGCGACCGACGGCGAAAAAGCGAAACATGCTATCCGTCGTATCGAAGAGATCACTGCGGAAATCGAAGTGGGCCGTATCTACAATGGTAAAGTGACCCGCATCGTTGACTTTGGCGCGTTTGTTGCCATTGGCGGCGGTAAAGAAGGTCTGGTACACATCTCTCAGATCGCTGACAAGCGCGTAGAGAAAGTGACCGATTACCTGCAAATGGGTCAGGAAGTACCGGTTAAAGTTCTGGAAGTTGATCGCCAGGGCCGCGTACGTCTGAGCATTAAAGAAGCAACTGAGCAGTCTCAACCAGCTGCTGCGCCGGAAGCTCCGGCAGCAGAACAGGGCGAGTAAGGTTGCCATTTGCCCTCCGCTTTGGCGGAGGGCCTTTGACCCGGCAGGACGCCTTGTCAGCAACCGGGGAACAGGACGTTCATTCAATCGTTGTCTTCGGGAGTGGGAAATGAAGCCTTTTTTGCGCTGGTGTTTCGTTGCGACAGCACTCACGCTGGCAGGATGCAGCAACTCTGCCTGGCGTAAGAGTGAAGTCCTCGCGGTGCCATTGCAACCGACTTTGCAGCAGGAAGTGATTCTGGCACGCATGGAACAAATTCTTGCCAGTCGGGCTTTAACCGATGACGAACGCGCACAGCTTTTATATGAGCGCGGAGTGTTGTATGATAGTCTGGGTCTGAGGGCATTAGCGCGAAATGATTTTTCACAAGCGCTGGCAATCCGACCGGATATGCCTGAAGTATTCAATTACTTAGGCATTTATTTAACGCAGGCAGGCAATTTTGATGCTGCCTATGAAGCGTTTGATTCTGTACTTGAGCTTGATCCAACTTACAACTACGCGTACTTAAATCGCGGTATCGCATTGTATTACGGCGGTCGCGACAAGTTAGCGCAAGATGATCTGCTGGCGTTTTATCAAGACGATCCCAATGATCCTTTCCGCAGTCTGTGGCTTTATCTCGCTGAGCAGAAGCTCGATGAGAAGCAGGCGAAAGAAGCGTTAAAGCAACGCTTCGAGAAATCGGATAAAGAACAATGGGGATGGAACATTGTCGAGTTCTACCTGGGCAACATTAGCGAAGCAACGCTGATGGAACGCCTGAAGGCGGACGCAACGGATAACACCTCGCTCGCTGAGCATCTCAGTGAAACCAACTTCTATTTAGGTAAGTATTACCTAAGTCTGGGGGATTTGGACAACGCTACGGCATTGTTCAAACTGGCGGTGGCTAACAACGTTCATAACTTTGTTGAGCACCGATACGCATTGTTGGAATTATCGCTCCTGGGCCAGGACCAAGATGACCTGGCAGAATCGGACCAGCAATAGCTGACGTACACATCAGCCCGTAATCTTTTTGATTGCCATCACCTTCACGGGTGAGGGCGTTGTTGTTCGTTAATACACCTACTTTGAGCCGGTTCACACTTTTCAATGAAAATTGCAGATCAATTTCATGATGAGTTATGTAGACTGGCCGCCATTAATTTTGAGGCACACGTACTACATGGCTGAATTCGAAACCACTTTTGCAGATCTGGGCCTGAAGGCTCCTATCCTTGACGCCCTTAACGATCTGGGTTACGAAAAACCATCTCCAATCCAGGCAGAGTGCATCCCGCATCTGCTGGGCGGTCGCGATGTTCTGGGTATGGCCCAGACCGGTAGCGGCAAAACCGCAGCGTTCTCCTTACCGCTGCTTAACAATCTTGATCCTGAGCTGAAGGCACCTCAGATTCTGGTGCTGGCACCGACCCGCGAACTGGCGGTTCAGGTTGCTGAAGCCATGACGGATTTCTCTAAACATATGCGCGGCGTGAACGTGGTTGCCCTGTACGGCGGCCAGCGTTATGACGTGCAGTTACGCGCCCTGCGTCAAGGGCCGCAGATCGTTGTCGGTACGCCGGGACGTCTGCTTGATCACTTAAAACGCGGCACGCTGGATCTCTCTAAACTGAGCGGTCTGGTGCTGGACGAAGCCGACGAAATGCTGCGTATGGGCTTCATCGAAGACGTTGAAACCATCATGGCGCAGATTCCTGAAGGTCATCAGACCGCACTGTTCTCTGCCACCATGCCGGAAGCGATTCGTCGCATTACCCGCCGCTTTATGAAAGAGCCGCAGGAAGTGCGCATTCAGTCCAGCGTGACCACGCGTCCTGACATCAGCCAGAGCTACTGGACTGTCTGGGGCATGCGTAAAAACGAAGCGCTGGTGCGTTTCCTGGAAGCTGAAGATTTTGATGCGGCGATTATCTTCGTTCGTACTAAAAATGCGACCCTGGAAGTGGCTGAAGCGCTGGAGCGTAGCGGTTACAACAGCGCCGCGCTGAACGGCGACATGAACCAGGCGCTGCGTGAGCAGACTCTGGAGCGTCTGAAAGACGGTCGTCTGGATATCCTGATTGCAACTGACGTTGCGGCCCGTGGCCTGGACGTTGAGCGCATCAGCTTGGTTGTAAACTACGATATCCCGATGGACTCCGAGTCTTACGTTCACCGTATCGGCCGTACCGGTCGTGCGGGTCGTGCTGGCCGCGCGCTGCTGTTCGTTGAGAACCGCGAGCGTCGTCTGCTGCGCAACATTGAACGCACCATGAAGCTGACCATCCCGGAAGTGGAACTGCCGAACGCAGAACTGCTGGGCAAACGCCGTCTGGAAAAATTTGCAGCGAAAGTTCAGCAGCAGCTGGAAAGCAGCGATCTGGATCAGTACCGCGCACTGCTGGCGAAAATCCAGCCGACCGAAGAAGGCGAAGAGCTGGATCTCGAAACGCTGGCTGCCGCACTGCTGAAAATGGCGCAGGGCGAACGCACGCTGATCGTACCGCCGGATGCGCCGATGCGTCCTAAACGTGAATTCCGTGACCGTGATGACCGTGGTCCGCGCGATCGTAACGATCGTGGCCCGCGTGCTGATCGTGGTGACCGTGAAGATCGTCCGCGTCGTGAACGTCGTGACGTTGGCGATATGCAGCTGTACCGCATTGAAGTGGGCCGTGATGACGGTGTTGAAGTGCGTCATATCGTTGGCGCGATTGCTAACGAAGGCGACATCAGCAGCCGTTACATTGGTAACATCAAGCTGTTTGCTTCCCACTCCACCATTGAGCTGCCGAAAGGTATGCCGGGTGAGGTGTTGCAGCACTTTACGCGCACCCGCATCCTGAACAAGCCGATGAACATGCAACTGCTGGGCGATGCGCAACCGCATTCCGGTAACGAGCGTCGTGGCGGTGGTCGTAGCTTCGGTGGCGAGCGTCGTGAAGGCGGTCGTGGTTTTGGCGGTGAGCGCCGTGAAGGTGGCCGTGGTGATGGTCGTCGTTTCAGCGGTGAGCGTCGTGAAGGCCGTGCGCCGCGTCGTGACGACTCCACCGGTCGTCGTCGTTTCGGCGGTGATGCGTAATTCACGCTAAATCGCGGTCTCGCACCGTAAAGTAAAATATACAGCCCCGATGATTGCGATCGGGGCTTTTTTTATTTCTTTTGTACTCGCGTACTGGTACAGTGCGACACAATAAAATGCAGTCGCAATATTATTCACTGGAGAGAGGGCTGAATGGCAACACTAACCACCACCCAAACGTCACCTTCGCTGCTTGGCGGCGTGGTGATCATCGGCGGCACCATTATTGGCGCGGGAATGTTCTCCCTGCCGGTGGTCATGTCCGGTGCGTGGTTCTTCTGGTCGATGGCGGCGTTGGTGTTTACCTGGTTCTGTATGCTGCATTCCGGGCTGATGATCCTCGAAGCCAACCTCAACTACCGGATTGGCTCCAGCTTTGACACCATCACCAAAGACCTGCTGGGTAAAGGCTGGAACGTGGTGAATGGGATCTCTATTGCCTTTGTGCTCTATATCCTGACCTACGCCTATATCTCGGCGAGCGGCTCGATTCTGCATCATACCTTTGCTGAAATGTCGCTGAACGTTCCGGCGCGGGCGGCAGGTTTTGCGTTTGCGTTGCTGGTGGCTTTTGTTGTCTGGTTAAGTACCAAAGCGGTTAGCCGGATGACGGCGATTGTGCTGGGCGCGAAAGTCATCACCTTCTTTCTGACCTTCGGCAGTCTGCTGGGGCACGTCACGCCAGCGACGCTGTTTAACGTGGCCGAAAGCAATGCGTCTTACACGCCGTACCTGCTGATGACACTGCCGTTTTGCCTGGCGTCGTTTGGTTATCACGGCAACGTGCCAAGCCTGATGAAGTATTACGGTAAAGATCCGCGTACCATCGTGAAATGCCTGGTGTACGGTACGCTGATGGCGCTGGTGCTGTATACCATCTGGCTGTTGGGTACGATGGGTAATATTCCGCGCCCGGCGTTTATCGGTATTGCGCAGCGGGGCGGTAATATTGATGTGCTGGTACAGGCGCTGAGCGGCGTACTGAACAGCCGCAGTCTGGATCTGCTGCTGGTGGTGTTCTCTAACTTTGCGGTGGCGAGTTCGTTCCTCGGCGTGACGCTCGGTCTGTTTGACTATCTGGCGGATCTGTTTGGTTTTGATGATTCGGCGCTGGGGCGCTTCAAAACTGCGCTGCTGACTTTCCTGCCGCCGGTGATTGGCGGTCTGCTGTGGCCGAACGGGTTCCTGTATGCTATCGGCTATGCGGGGCTGGCGGCAACCATCTGGGCAGCCATTGTTCCGGCTCTGCTGGCGCGAGCTTCACGCCAACGCTTCGGCAGCCCGAAATTCCGTGTCTGGGGCGGCAAGCCGATGATTGCGCTGATCCTGGTATTCGGTATCGGCAACGCGCTGGTGCATATTCTGTCGAGCGTGAACTTGCTACCAGTGTACCAGTAAGTTTGTTGTGCCGGATGGCGGCTACGCCTTATCCGGCCTGAACAATCTCGTAGGCCCGGTAAGCGAAGCGCCACCGGGCAAAACAACGTACTACCCCACCAACTCTTCTTTCACCTGCATCGCCAGGTCAAACGAATGCAGCCGCGCCTGATGATCGAAAATCTGCCCGTTGACCATAATCTCATCCGCCTGCGTTTCGCGCAGAATAGATTCCAGCCCGTGACGTACTTTGGCTTTATCGCCCACCAGCGACATGCTCAGCGCCTGCTGCACGCCATATTGCTCGGACGGCGACCAGAACTGATCCATATTTTGAATTGGCGCGGGTAGCTGCCCGGTCTCGCCGCGACGCAGTTTCACAAACGCCTGCTGCATAGAGGTAAACAGAAATTCCGCATCGCGATTGCTGTCAGCGGCGATGATATTGATGCACACCATCGCATACGGTTTTTCCAGCCGCGCGGACGGCTTGAACTGGGTGCGATAGAGATGCAGCGCCTGGAACAGCATATCGGGCGCGAAGTGGGAGGCGAAGGCGAACGGCAGACCACGCTGCGCCGCCAGCTGTGCACCGTACAGGCTGGAACCCAGCAGCCACACCGGTATCTTCTCGCCATAGCCCGGAACCGGGCGTACATGTGGATTGGGATCGCGCGCGTCGAACCAGTCCACCAGTTCAGCAACGTCGCGCGGGAAATTATCAATATCGCCGTTCATATGACGGCGCAGCGCCATCATGGTGCGCTGATCGCTTCCCGGCGCGCGCCCCAGGCCCAGATCAATCCGTCCAGGATAGAGCGTATTCAGCGTACCGAACTGCTCGGCGATAACCAGCGGTGAGTGGTTGGGGAGCATCACCCCGCCAGAACCCAGATGCAACGTGGTGGTATTGGCGGCCAGATAGCCAATCAGCACCGATGTCGCCGCGCTGGCGATACCGGTCATGTTGTGATGTTCCGCCAGCCAGTAGCGGTGATAGCCGCGCCGCTCTGCCAGACGGGCGAGATCCAGTGAGTGTGAGAAGGCCTCTTTCGCAGAGGAGCCTTCGGGGATCGGTGCCAGATCCAGCAGCGAAAATGGAATGGTTTTGTCAGTCATAACGGCTCACTTTGTCGTCGGTGAATCATTTAATACTGCATTAAAATTTGATTACCGTTGTTAACAAAGTGAGCGGTATAAGGCGGGGCGCAAACATCAACTGCCTGATGGCGCTTCGCTTATCAGGCCTACAAATGCATTGTAGGCCGGATAAGGCATTTATGCCGCCATCCGGCAAAAGTTTATCAGTCCAACCGTAGGCCGGATAAAGCATTTATGCCGCCATCCGGCAAGGTTCAGTTACACCTGTAGTTCCAGACCGGCCAGGCGTTTCCAGTAACCGTTGCAGTCGCTGTGCGCGGCCAGCGGCAACGGCGCGCTGCCGTTTTCATTGGCGCGGAAGGCGTCGAGCATGGCGAATATCTCCGTACCCAGCGGGGAAAGGCGCACAATGTCGACCAGCCCCTGCATGGAGGTCAGTTCGTTGCCGAGGTTATAAACGTAGCCGCTCATGGTCTGAATACCGTTAAGCACGAACACCTGCTGATTCTCCTGCGACAACACGTTACGCCCGTTCGGGTACTTGATGCAGCAGGTTTCACACTCGTCTTTCGGGCGATCTTCCGAACGCGCGGTAAAACAGCGGGCGGAGTACGCCAGCGGCAGATGACCGTAGCTCAGCACTTCCACTTCAAACTGATTGCGGATGCCGAGCTCATCGCACTGGTTCAGCAGATTCACCAGCCAGTCGCGGGAAAGCTCGACCGGCATGCACCAGCGCACCATGCCCTGTTTAAGCAGCAGACGCAGCGTTACCGCGTTATAGCAGTTAAGCGCATGACCGGCGACAAACGGCAACTTGCGCTCGGCGCACATATTCACGACGCCGAGATCGCTGGCCTCCAGCAGGAAGTCGCCGTTTTCCACATAGCGTTTTAGTTCGCCTAATTCAGAGGAGGCCTGTACCAGCGCCAGCGTGGAGAGCACGATCTGCTTGCCGCTTCCGGCAAGGGATTTCGCCATATCAAGCCAGTCGCCCACTTTGGTGGCGCGGCGTTTGCTGCACACCGCTTCGCCAAGGTAAATCACGTCGGCGCTGCTGGTGGCGGCCTGCTGATAAAATGCTTCCAGCGTCTCTTTCGACCAATAGTAAAGCACCGGCCCTAAGGAATATTTCATTGCTTCTCTCACTGCCATTTACGGTGATACGCGCCAAGCGTGGTCTGAGTGCCTTCGGACATGGAGCCAAGCGTCTCCATCCAGGCGCTTTGCGGGACGAAGTTTTGCGGGTCGGCCATGCAGCGGTCGATCGCCTGACGCCACACTTTCGCCACCTGGCTGACATACGCCGGGCTGCGCTGACGTCCTTCAATTTTCACCGAGGCGATATTCGCCGCCAGCAGGTCAGGCAGCAGTTCCAGCGTGTTGAGGCTGGTAGGTTCTTCCAGCGCGTGGTAGCGCTCGCCATCAACCAGATAGCGACCTTTACACAGCGTTGGATAACCGGCGTTCTCACCGTCCTGATAGCGGTCGATGAGCACCTCGTTCAGGCGCGATTCCAGCCCCTGAGGGGTCTGTTGCCAGCGCACGAAGCGGGCCGGAGAGCAGGCGCCGACGGTATTGGGGGATTCACCCGTCAGATAAGAGGAGAGGTAGCAACGGCCCTCCGCCATAATGCACAGGCTGCCGAAGGCGAAGACCTCCAGCGGCACGGGCGTGACGCGGGCGAGCTGTTTCACCTGATGAATGGAAAGCACGCGCGGCAGGACGACGCGCGCAACGTCAAAGTTGCGATGGTAGAAGTTAATTGCTTCTTCATTCGTTGCCGATGCCTGAACAGAGACATGGCGCTCAATATGCGGATAGCGTTCTGCTGCATACTCAAGCATAGCAAGGTCGGCCAGGATCAGCGCATCCGCGCCCAGTTGCGCCGCCATATCCACGGCACGCTGCCAGCGAACATATCCATCCGGGTGTGCAAACGTGTTAATCGCGATGTGCAGTTTACGGCGATGTTGATGGACGTAATTCACCGCTTCCTGCAATTTTTTCTCAGTAAAATTAAGACCGGCGAAGTGACGGGCGTTAGTATCATCTTTTAGCCCGATATAAACGGCATCAGCACCGTTCTCAATGGCCGCCTTAAGCGCCGGGAGATTTCCGGCAGGGCAGAGCAGCTCCATAATTATTCCTGAATGTTGCGCCGTCCAGGCCGCAAAATTGTTAACGAAGAGAGATTTTAGTTAACCTTGCTGCGACAATTTTTGATTTAAGGCAGTTAAAGGCGTATTGGTTACACCTATAACTGGGTAACAATTTCGTATCGAATTGTTGATTTACGCCGCTATGTCGTTTATCTGATATGGCAAAATAACGGGATTATTGAAACAGGGAGTAAAGCTCGTGTTGGATAAACTGCGTTCACGCTTAGTACATTTTGGCCCGTCTCTGATGAGTGTTCCGGTTAAACTGACGCCCTTTGCGCTGAAGCGCCAGGTTCTGGAACAGGTTCTGAGCTGGCAATTTCGTCAGGCGCTGGCAGATGGGGAGCTTGAGTTCCTCGAAGGCCGTTGGTTAAGTATTACGGTGCGTGATATTAACCTTAGATGGTACACCTCTGTTGAGAACGGCAAACTGATTGTCAGTCAGAACGCTGAGGCCGACGTGAGCTTTAGCGCCGATGCCAGCGACTTGTTGATGATTGCGGCGCGTAAGCAGGACCCTGATACGCTCTTCTTCCAGCGCCGTCTGGTCATTGAAGGCGATACAGAGTTAGGGCTGTATGTGAAAAACCTGATGGACGCCATCGAACTGGAGCAGATGCCGAAAGCGTTACGCATTATGCTGCTGCAACTGGCGGATTTTGTTGAGGCGGGTATGAAAAACTCGCCAGAAACCAAACAGACCTCGGTAGGTGAACCATGCTGATTCGAGTTGAAATTCCCATTGACGCGCCCGGTATCGACGCTTTGCTGCGCCGCACGTTCGAAAGCGATGCGGAAGCGAAGCTGGTGCATGACCTGCGCGAAGATGGCTTCCTGACGCTGGGTCTGGTCGCCACTGACGACGAAGGTCAGGTGGTTGGCTATGTGGCGTTTAGTCCGGTCGATGTACAGGGTGAAGACCTGCAATGGGTGGGAATGGCGCCGTTGGCGGTAGATGAAAACTACCGTGGACAAGGGCTTGCGCGCCAACTGGTCTACGAAGGACTGGATTCACTCAACGAGTTTGGCTATGCGGCGGTCGTCACGCTGGGCGAGCCGGCATTGTACAGCCGTTTCGGTTTTGAACTGGCGGCGCATTACGATCTTCATTGCCGTTGGCCGGGCACCGAAAGCGCTTTCCAGGTACACCGCCTGGCGGAAGACGCGCTGGACGGCGTGACGGGCCTGGTGGAATACCACGACCATTTCAATCGCTTTTAAGCGTTGGGGTTTGCAGGCTGGCCAGTAGCGCCTCAAACCCTTCACCTTCTGTCACGAGGCGCTCCTTCTGGCGCTTTGTGAGTCTCTTGATGCGATACTCCATGCGCAGGGCAAGCGATCGCTCGCCGACCTGCGCCGAAAACGCCAGGGTGAGTTCCCCTTTTCCGCGCAACGCTTTTGCGCCTTTACCACTTTGATGCTGCTTATAGCGGCGCGCCACATCGGTCGTAATCCCGGTGTAGAGGGCATTGTCTGCGGTGCGGATCAGATACAGATACCAGGGTGTCATCATGACCATCAGCGTGTTAATTTTCAGATGCCCAGTATAAGAGAGAATAACGATGGAAACACTCACCGCGATAAGCCGCTGGCTGGCAAAGCAGCATGTGGTCACCTGGTGCGTTCAGCATGAGGGTGAACTCTGGTGCGCAAACGCGTTTTATCTGTTTGATGCGCAAAAGGTCGCGTTTTATGTACTCACGGAAGAGAAAACGCGCCATGCGCAGATGTCCGGCCCGCGCGCGCCCGTTGCCGGAACGGTCAACGGTCAGCCGAAAACGGTGGCGCGGATTCGCGGAATACAGTTTAAAGGGGAGATCCGCAAGCTTGAGGGAGAGGAAAGCGATGCGGCGCGTCAGGCCTATCTCCGCCGCTTTCCTGTCGCCAGAATGTTGCCTGCGCCAGTATGGGAAATCCGCCTGGATGAAATCAAATTCACTGACAACACGTTGGGATTTGGCAAAAAAATGCACTGGCTACGCAGCCCGATCCGTAGCCTATAGTTAGATTAATGGTTGAGGTTATGGAGCGCGCGATGACTCAGGTGTTAATTACAGGGGCGACGGGGCTGGTGGGAGGACACCTCCTGCGGATGTTGCTTAATGAACCCCGGATTCATTCGATAGCCGCGCCTACACGCCGCCCTCTGGCGGATATGGTCGGCGTTTATAATCCTCACGATCCTCAACTGACCGATGCGCTGGCGCAGGTGACCGATCCGGTGGACATTGTTTTTTGCTGTCTGGGAACGACTCGCCGCGAGGCCGGAAGCAAAGAGGCGTTTATTCATGCGGATTATACGCTGGTGGTGGATACCGCGCTGACGGGGCGGCGGCTGGGCGCCCGACATATGCTGGTCGTGAGCGCAATGGGCGCAAATGCGCGATCGCCGTTTTTCTATAACCGGGTCAAAGGTGAAATGGAAGAGGCGTTAATCGCCCAGCAATGGCCGCGCCTGACGATTGCGCGTCCCTCCATGTTGCTTGGCGACAGAGCTAAACACCGGATGAATGAAACGCTGTTTGCGCCGCTGTTCCGGCTGCTGCCGGGAAACTGGAAATCCATCGACGCCAGAGATGTGGCGCGTGCGATGCTGGAGGAGGCTCTGGCACCGGAGCAAGAAGGCGTTACCATCCTGACCTCATCCCAGTTGCGGGAAAGGGCGTTATAGCATCTGTTCACTGCCGGCTGGTGGCTAACGCCTTATCCGGCCTGGGATTTCGTGGCGTTCTCCAGGCCCGGTAAGCGCGAGCGCCACCGGGCATTTTGCCCCCATCCGATAAAAAACGACGTTTCCAAACATTTCCCAAAGGCGTAGTATTCACGGGCTTAATTATCTCAATAACTTCCTGGGGAATGCTATGGCTGGTCAGTCTTCATCTCAGGCGGTGACGCCATTTCAATGGTGGAAACCCGCACTCTTCTTTCTCGTCGTTATCGTTGGCCTCTGGTATGTGAAATGGCAGCCTTATTACGGCAAAGCCTTCACGGCTGCGGAAACGCACAGTATCGGTAAATCTATTCTGGCGCAGGCGGATGCGAACCCGTGGCGAGCGGCCTGGGACTACGCGATGATCTATTTTATCGCGGTCTGGAAGGCGGCGGTGCTGGGGGTGATCCTCGGTTCGCTGATTCAGGTGTTGATCCCGCGCGACTGGCTGCTACGTACGCTGGGGCAGTCGCGTTTTCGCGGCACGCTGTTTGGCACCCTGTTCTCGCTGCCAGGTATGATGTGTACCTGCTGCGCCGCGCCGGTGGCGGCGGGAATGCGTCGCCAGCAGGTTTCTATGGGCGGCGCGCTGGCGTTCTGGATGGGGAATCCGCTGTTAAACCCGGCAACGCTGGTGTTTATGGGCTTTGTGCTCGGCTGGCATTTTGCGGCTATTCGTCTGGTTGCCGGGCTGGCGATGGTGCTGGTGGTGGCGACGCTGGTGCAGAAATGGGTGAAAGAGTCGCCGCAGGTAGACATTCCTCAGGAGATCACCGTATCTGAACCGCAGGGCGGATTCTTTGCTCGCTGGGGAAAAGCATTGTGGGCGCTGTTCTGGAGTACGATCCCGGTTTATATCCTGGCGGTACTGGTATTAGGCGCGGCGCGCGTCTGGCTGTTCCCGCATGCCGATGGCGCAGTTGATAATACGCTGATGTGGGTTATTGCGATGGCCGTCGCGGGATGCCTGTTTGTGATCCCTACCGCCGCAGAGATTCCGATTGTACAAACGATGATGCTGGCAGGAATGGGAACCGCGCCTGCTCTGGCGCTGCTGATGACCTTGCCGGCGGTGAGTCTGCCGTCGCTGATTATGCTGCGTAAAGCCTTCCCGGCAAAAGCGTTGTGGCTTACAGGCGTACTGGTGGCGATTTCTGGGGTGATAGTGGGAAGTATTGCGCTGGTGTGAAGTGGCAATGCCGGGGGCGCTTCGCTTGCCCGGCCTACGTAAGTGCTTCTCTGTAGGCCGGATAAGGCGAAGCCGCCATCCGGCTCAATGCCCGGTGGCGCTGGCGCTTACCGGGCCTACAAATGGTACTTCCCGTAGGCCGGATAAGGCGCAGCCGCCATCCGGCTAAAACGGCGGGTTATTTGATAAACGTAAAGGCGGTGGTGACGCGTTTCACACCGCTGACCCGGCTGGCGATGTCCGCAGCGGCTTTTGATTCACGTTCGGTGACCAGACCCAACAGGAAAACCTCGCCATTTTCGGTCGTCACTTTTACGTTGGACGATTTCACCTGATCGCTGGTCAACAGCTGCGAACGCACTTTGGTGGTGATCCAGGTATCGTTCGAAGCCGTCCCAAGACCAATCGGCTGGCCCTGACGGATTTCGTTATACACTTCCGTCGCCCCATCGACACCCATCGCAATCTGTTTTGCCCGCGAGGAGAGTTCGCTATTCGGCGACTGACCCACCAGTAATACCTTGCCCTGATACGCCGTTACGTTGATGCGCGCTTCTTTCTTGATTTGTTCGTCTTTCGACAGCGCGCTGTTTACGCGCAGCTCCAGGGTTCCGTCATCCACCTGGGTGCCAACGCTACGTGGATCGGTTGCGGCTTTCGTACCCACAGCGGCGGTTCCAACCACCGCGGCAGCGACGCAACCTTGCAACAGCAACGCAGAAATAAGGACTGCGAGTGGCGAAAATGCCTTCATATGTACTCCTTAATCATCCTGGTGAGGGAAAAGCGTGTTGTCGATCAAATCGCACAAGCAGTTTACCGTCAGCATATGCATTTCCTGAATGCGCGCGCTGTGGTGCGAGGGAATACGGATTTCAACATCCTGCGGCCCTAATAACCCGGCCAGCTCGCCCCCGTCATAGCCTGTCAACGCCACAATGGTCATATCCCGAGTGACGGCGGCCTCAACGGCCTTAACGATATCGCGACTGTTGCCACGCGTAGAAATCGCCAATAAAACATCACCGGCATGGCCCAGCGCACGGACCTGTTTTGCATAGATTTCATCATGCAGGCGATCGTTGGCAATCGCTGTTAAGACCACATTATCGGTATTAAGTGCAATAGCGGGTAAACTGGGACGTTCTGTTTCAAAACGGTTGATCATGCTGGCAGCAAAATGCTGTGCGTTGGCGGCGGAAGTACCATTACCACAACAGAGAATTTTGTTGCCGTTGAGCAGGGAGTGAACCAGCGTCATGGCGGCACGGGAAATTGCATCCGGGAGAGCTTCTGCCGCAGCAATTTGCGTTTGAATGCTTTCTGTAAAGCAGACTTTAATTCTATCGAGCACGCTAATCCTTAAATCTTCAATTATGAGCGGTCGTTAAAGGCATCCTTAAACCACTCAACATCATTTCCGGTGAAGGCTAACACATCGAACCGGCAATCCACAGTATCAAAACTCCCATTGTGGCGAGCAAGCCACAAGCGGGCGGTCTGTAATAATTTGTGTTGTTTGCTCCAGGTCACACTGGCGGCCGCGCCGCCAAACTGTGCCGAGCGGCGATAACGAACCTCAACAAAGACCGTGGTTTTTCCGTCACGCATTATCAGATCGATTTCGCCGCCGCGCTCACGCACGTTGGCGGCAACAAAACGCAGTCCCTTGCTCTCCAGCCAGCGGCGTGCGGCGGCTTCCCACACGTCGCCGGTCTGTTTACTCGTTAACTGGCGGGGACGATTTGCCCTTGCTGGTATTTGAGCCATGATAACTTCCTGTTAATCACGCAATCCTGTGTGGCGGTTAACGCCCCGGTATTACCGTTAATTTCGAAACCCGGCACCTGGCGCATCTGCGAGAAGTGGTTCGCCAGCGACCACGCGTCTACGCCCATCGCGTACATACGGGCAAGGGAGTAGTCGTTGCGTACGGCGCCGAGCGCCTGCTGCATTAACGGCATGTTGCTACCGGCCAGCATTGGGATCTCGCTGTACTGCAAGCCTTCCATCTCCAGACGGAAGTCGGGGCCGGAAGTGCCCTGCGCGCTGCGCGAGCTGGCGTACAGCGTTGCGCCGCTTTGGCTGCCGTTACGCATGGCGATCATCGGTTTAATAAACCCGATCTCTTCCGGCGTCGCCAGAATGTAGACCGCGTCAACGCGACCGCCGCCGCCAGTGATCTGCGCGTCTGTCGGCGGTGCTGGAATCGTCAGACCGCCAATGGTGACGCCCGGCTGTGAGGGCTGGCTGGCGGCGACAGGGCTGCCCGTCAGGGCAATGCCGGAGCCGCCGTTGACGCCCATTCTCAGTTCAGCGGTAGAACCGAATTTCTGCTGCAACACCGTGCCGCCGCCCAGCTTCTGCCACTCCTGAGCGAAAGCGTTCGCCACGCGATCGCCCAGCCCGCTGCGTGGAATCAGCAACAGCGGATTTTGTTTGCCCTGGTCGTGAATATGATGCGCCGCGTCGCGGGCTTCATCTTCAGGTGAGAGGGCAAAGTAGCAAATATTGGCGTGGTTCTGCACTTTTTCTGGCTGATTAAGCGCCAGGACATTCAGCGGCGTATTGCTTTTGATCAGCTCTTCAACGTTATTTTTCAGCAGCGGGCCGACAACAATGCTGGCGCCGTCCTGCTGAACCTGCGTGAGGATCTGATCCAGCGGTTGAGAGGTGGTGTCGTAGATTTTCAGTTCAGCGGAAGGGTTGGCCGGCGCGCTCGCCGTAGCGGTCTGCGCCGGGGCGCTTACCGGTTGTTCGGCAGGCTGCGTTTGTTCGTCGCCGGTTAAATCGTTCACCGCCGCCTGGGAAGGGCTGGCGACGCCGTCAGCGGCTTGCGGCTGGGCAGGTTCTGCTGGCGCTGTCGGTTCCGCGACAGGCGCAGCGGCAGGCTGCGCGTCCACCGGTTGCGTCCCCAGATTTTTCGCCGCTTCAAAACCTTGCTGAATGGTGCGGCCAAAAATGGCGGCCTGGCCGTTCAGCGGCAGCAGCAGGGCGATTTTGCTGGTGGAAGCCGGTTTAAAGCTTTGCACATTGACCAGTTGCGTGGGCAGCAGTTTTGCCCCTGGATTTTGCGGGTAGCGTTTTTGCCAGTCGGCAATCCCGGCTTTCATCATGTCCGGGTCGTTACGGTTATCGAACCAGACACGCTGTAAATCCAGCCAGCCTTGCAGGACGTTTTCATCGGCGTTAATGACCAGCGCCTGAGCCTGTTCCTGGGTCATAGAGGAGAGTGCTTGCCAGGTGGCGTCCATGTTCTTCTGCTTGTCTTTTGCAGACAGTAGCGGCTCCTGGGCGATTAACGCGCGCAGCAGTGAAAGAGAAGGGCGACCCTGGCTGGCATCAATTTTCGCCTGCCAGTAACGCGCCTGTTGGTTCTGATCCAAATCAGCCGGAGTGAGTTTTTCCAGCAGCGCCTGCGCGCCGGCGATATCTTTCTGCGCCAGTTTGATCTCAACCGCCAGCAGCGACTGTTCGCGACGCTGCGCATCGTTCAGGTTTTGCGGCAACTGGTTGAATAATTCGATGGCATGTTGGCTTTTGCCTTCTTTCAGCAGTGCACGAATGGCGAGTAATTGCCAGTTGGTCTTGCTATCATCTGAACTTTGCTGCATTTGTTGCAGATAAAAGCCGGAATCAGCTTGCGCCGTGCCCTGCATATGGGCAGCACTTTGATCCGGCGCCTGGGTGCCACAGCCCGCGAAAATCAATGCTGCCAGAATGACAGGCAGCGCGCGCGCGGCTTTCAAACGAGAAAATGTTGAGGGTACCATACTGTATCCAGTGATATTTTTTACGCAATGCTCAATATTAAATCGGCAATACGGACGACACAATGAAACAAAACGAATCGGCGGATAATTCTCAGGGCCAACTCTATATTGTACCTACTCCTATCGGGAATTTGGCTGATATTACCCAACGAGCGCTCGAAGTTTTGCAAGCCGTTGATTTAATTGCCGCTGAAGACACTCGTCATACCGGGCTATTGTTACAACACTTCGCGATTAACGCCCGTTTGTTCGCTTTACATGACCATAATGAGCAGCAAAAAGCCGAGACGCTGGTGGCGAAGCTGAAAGAGGGGCAGAACATTGCGCTGGTTTCTGATGCCGGAACGCCATTGATCAATGATCCGGGTTACCATCTGGTGCGTACCTGTCGTGAAGCCGGCATCCGTGTGGTTCCGTTGCCGGGGCCGTGCGCTGCGATTGCCGCGCTGAGCGCCGCCGGGTTGCCGTCCGATCGTTTTTGCTATGAAGGTTTTCTGCCCGCGAAATCGAAAGGCCGCCGTGATGCGCTGAAAGCGATTGAAGCAGAACCACGGACGCTGATTTTTTATGAGTCCACGCACCGTTTGCTGGACAGCCTGGAAGATATGGTCGCCGTGTGGGGAGAATCTCGCTACGTGGTGTTGGCGCGTGAGCTGACCAAAACCTGGGAGACCATTTACGGCGCGCCGGTCGGCGAACTGCTGGCATGGGTGAAAGAGGACGAAAACCGCCGCAAGGGGGAAATGGTACTGATTGTCGAAGGGCACAAAGCCCAGGACGATGCGCTTCCTGCCGACGCGCTGCGAACGCTGGCGTTGTTACAGGCGGAACTGCCGCTGAAAAAGGCCGCCGCCCTTGCCGCCGAAATCCACGGCGTGAAAAAGAACGCGCTGTATAAGTATGCGCTGGAGCAGCAGGGGGAGTAACAGTGAGCACCTACCAACCACCTTTCGTCATCACTCCATTGATCCTCAATCAAGTCATTGAGGTTGGTGAGTTGATGGGGCATTGGGCTGCGATGGCTGGTAGGACATCTCCTCTTTTGCGCAAAGAGAATCGTATTCGCACTATTCAGGCCTCTTTAGCGATTGAGCATAATTCGTTGACTACGGAACAAGTCACCGCTCTGATGGAGGGGAAACGTATTCTGGCTCCTGCTAAAGATATACAGGAAGTTAGAAATGCGATTCTGGCCTATGAAAAGATGTCGGAATGGAAAAGTGAAAAGTTATCTGACCTTTTACAAGCACATCGGGTCCTTATGCTCGGTCTGGTCGATAATCCGGGCCAGTTACGTACCGGAAATGTTGGTGTTTACAGGGAAAAACAGCTTATTCACATGGCTCCTCCGGCCTCACAAGTTTTTCGTTTGATGAATGATTTACTTGGCTGGTTAAAAACGACAGAGCTCCACCCACTGATTGCTGGTGCTGTTTTCCATTATGAGTTTGAATTTATTCATCCTTTTTCCGACGGAAATGGACGTATGGGGCGGTTGTGGCAGACATTAATCCTACGTGAGTGGCGATCGGAATTGGCGTGGCTACCTGTAGAGACGCTGATCCACTACCAACAGGACCGCTATTACCAGGTGTTAGGGCAGTGCGATCGGCAAAGTAGCTGCACGCCATTTATAGAATTTATCCTGGAAAACATCATCTCTGCTTTGCAGGAGGGATTGGGAAAATCATCAGCCCTGTCGGAAGAAATGTCGGAAGAAATGTCGGAAGAAATGTCGCCTGATTTACTGGATATAGAAAAACGCATTCTACAAATCTTGTCGAATCATCCGGGCAGATCTGCCAAAAGTATCGCTGATGAGTGTGAGCTCTCAGCCCGAACCGTAGAACGCTATCTGAAAGCGTTGCAGCTAAAAGGCAAACTGCAACGCGTTGGCGCGACAAAAGGGGGGATGTGGCGGGTAATTTAAACGACCAGCAGTTCAACGCCTGTTTTGGCCAGCGCTGATTTATCCTGTTTGCTGATGCTGTCGTCGGTTATTACACAGTTAATCTTCTCCATTGGAAGTACCTGATTAAAACCACGGCGGTTAAATTTTGTCGCATCCAGTACGGCAATGACCTTATGTGCCGCAGCAGCCATCACGCTACTAATCGAATAGCCTTCATTGAAAGTTGTAATGCCGTTAGTTGCATCAATCCCATCAGCTCCAACAAACATGAGATCCGCACTGATCCCATGTAGCGAGCGTTCCGCAATTGTGCCATGCATGGAATGCGTTTTGTGTCGCACGGTACCACCACAAACGACCAGGGTCAGGTCTTTATTGTCGGATAAGGTAAATGCGGCAGGTAAGCTATTTGTGATAACGGTGATATTGCTTTTTCGGGTTAATGCTTCAGCAATCAGCAATGTCGTACTTCCGCTATCCAGAATAATGGTCATCCCTTCTTCAACCATCGAGGCTGCGGCCTGGGCAATCCGTTTTTTAGGGTCGCTGGCGAGTTGATAGCGATCTTCGAGTATGACTTCCTGATTGTCGCCTTCAGCCAGATGACTTCCAGGTTTTGCCGCGCCGCCATGAAAACGTGTGACAAGCCCTTTTTCTTCCAGCAAACGCAGGTCGGCGCGGATAGTGACTTCAGAGATACCAAAGGTATTCGAAAGATCCATAACCAGTACGCTACCTTGCGTATTAATCAGATCGACAATTTTGTTCCTTCTCTCAAATGAGTTCATATTGATTTGCCTGACAATTAACTGTGACTAGTTTAATCGAAGGATTGCGAAAGGTGAACGCTAAATTTCGAAAGTAATTGTGAGCCAGCGCAGGTTGCTGGCTCATGATGTCAGGAGAGCTTAAGTAAGATTTTTCCCTGCATTGGCGCGCCGTTAAGCGCTTTCACTGCGTCGGCAAAACTATCAGCATCACCGCGATGGGCAATTAACGGTTCAAGTTGTAGACGTTTTTCCGTGAGTAAACGCGCTGCGGTTTCCCACTCTTCACCAGGCCAGGGACTGGAATAGTTCATCCAACTACCAAGTATTGTTAACTCTTTACGCAGAATTTGCCCAAACACGCCTGATGTCAGCGTCAGGTCATGGTGCAATGTTCCTACCAGAGCTAACTGGGCGCGTGGCCCTGCTATTTCGATGGTCAGGGAGACCGTTTGCGGCGTACCTGCTGTCTCCAGAATCAATTGATCAAACTGAATATCAGATAGTGCGGCGTAGATCTCTGACGCGGTCATTTCACGACTGTTAAAGGTGTACGTTGCGCCCAGCTCTTTAGCCAGTTCAAGTTTCTGGGGATTAATATCGATTGCTGTAACGCTTTTGGCTCCCAGCTCACGGGCGCACTGCATCGCCAGCAGGCCAATGGTACCTGCCCCTACGATAATAACGTTTTTACCTTTACAGCCTTGCGCCAGGTGAAAGGCGTGTAACCCTACGGTGATAGGTTCGATAAATGCGCCATCTTCAATTGGCATATCGGAAGGAAGCCGGAAGAGGTTGGCGCGTTTAACGACAACGTATTCAGCATTGCCCCCTTCACTACGTGAACCGACAAACTGGTATTGCTTGCATAATGAAAAATATCCCCGTTCGCATTGCGGGCAGTGGAAGCAAGGAAGAAGCGGAACACAGGCGACAGCATCGCCAGGCTGCATATCGGTAACACCTGAACCATAAGATTCAACGTAACCGCTAAATTCATGGCCTAACGTGATTGGATAATAATGCGCCCCGTGGGCGAAAATACGGGGGATATCTGAACCACAAAGACCCGAGCTAATAACCTTGATTAATACATCATCATCGGCCTGTATTTGTGGTATGGGACGTTCTTCAACGCGCACGTCTCCCTCAGCGTGAATCACCACTGATTTCATAAGTTTCTCCAAAGATGTTAAGGGGAGCGAATGCTCCCCTGGAATTAAGAGGCTGTTTGACTTTGCTGGGTAGCTGCTGCTTTTTCAGCGGCCATAAAGTTACGGGCTCTGCGCCAGGTCAACAGAACGCCGGTAAAGTAGATGGCACCGATAACCACGAGACCAATAACATTTTGCCAGGTGAAAAGTTCAATGAGTAACCAGGTGACTGGAGAACCCCCCTGGTCCATGGAAGCTACCATGCCGCCAGTCTTCAGAGCCCCGGCATTAGCGGCGAGTTGGGTATGCAGGCCGATAGTTTGTGTGGCGATCCATAGCGTGATACCCATGATAATGACACCGGATATCAACGTGCGGAACAGGTTACCCTGATGTACTGCTACCGCCATTGCGACAAAGAAACCGATAGTGGCGAGATCACCGAATGGGAGTACCTGATTACCGGGCACCAGTACCGCGATCAGAATAGTCAGCGGAATAAAAATCAGGCTGGCGGAAACCACTGAGGTGTGGCCTAGTAATAGTGCAGGGTCCAGGCCAATCAGGAATTCCTGCCCGCCAAATTTAGCTTGCAGACGTTTGCGGGCATGCCTGGCAATAGGCGTTAAACCATCCATGATCGGTTTAATCACCCGTGGCATCAGGAGCATGACTGCTGCTGTCTTTACAGCCAGTTGCAGCACGCTTTTCACGTCATAGCCTGCCAACATACCGATAACGAGCCCCATGACGAAACCGACAGTAACGGGTTCTCCGAAAGGACCAAAGCGTTTTTGTACATCATCTGCGCTGAAGTGAATGCGATTCAGGCCCGGAATTTTTTCAATGATCGTATCAACCAGTACCGCTATCGGGCCAAGATAAGCAGACGAACCATGTGGGATGGCGATCCCCTCCAGACCAAAGAAATCGCGGGTATCTTTGGCAAACCAGTCACCCAGTTTGTAGACAAAGGCGGCATGAACAACGACGCCCAGGATACCCAACCAGTAAGAACCTGTCGCAAGATGCAGCATGGCGCCAGTAAATGTCATGTGCCAAATATTCCAGATATCGACATTCACAACGCGTGTCATTCGCGTGATCAGCATAATGACATTAACGCCAATAGCGACAGGGATGGCGATCAGTGCAATTTGCGACGCCTAGGTCATCGGAGACGAACCCGGCCAGCCGATATCAATAACATGCAGGTTTATCTGGAACTGTTCTGCCATGGCTTTCGCCGCAGGTCCGATAGAGTCGAGCATCAGACCAATCACCAGCCCAATACCAACAAAACCAATGCCGATGTGCAGACCGGATTTAAAACAATCCCCGAGCTTCATCCCCAGCAATTTAGAGAAGACGATAATTACCAGAGGCAGCATTACCGTGGGTCCTAAGTCCAGGATATAACGCATTATTTCGCTAAACATGACGTTACCCCTTAAGGATGCTCAGGATTTTTTGCTGCAATGCTTCAATACCCACGCCAGAAACAAATGGCATGCCGTGAACGACCGGGATATCGCCAAAGGTACGGTCAACGCGGGCGGTGGTACAAATAAGATCCGCGCCATCCATATAGGTTTCGATCTCCGTGACCCGGCATTGCACGAGATCAAGATCGATATTGTGAGCTTCACATAATTCTTTAATTTCTTCTGCGGCCATGGTTGAGGTCGCTACCGCACCGCCACAGGCCACGATTACTTTACGTTTCATAGGGTATTCCTTTTATTATCAGTTTGTTATTAGGCCTGGGCGCACGGCTCAGACTCAAGGATGGTTTCCCGGAAGAGCGTAGCCAGCTCGGAATCAGGTGCGCTCAGCAAGGCGTCAAGAATGCTCGGATTTTGTAGCTCACTAAAAAGACGGCGCAGAAGCTTCAGCTGTGCCGCAGGGTTTTCAACGATAAGTGCGATGATTAAAGAAACGGCGATCTCTTCGTCATCGTCGGCCTGTTGAAACTTCACCGGGTTATCCGGTCGAATCAGATAGATTGCGGGTGATTTAGCATGAATGGCTTCGCAGTGCGGAATGGCGACGGCATGGCGTTCCAGCGCGATCCCTGTCGGGAAATTCGCCTCGCGTTCTACCAGTGCCTGCGGATAGCTTTCATGTACAACACCTTTTGCCAGCATCTCCTCTCCAATGTGTGCCAGCACTTGCTGGCACGAGTTAAAGTCAATTCCGGTTCGGACAAAAAGTTGGCTCATATATTCTCCGAATATCAGGCGGTTTCAGGCACACAACCAAAGCGGTAGGCACGCAGAACGTCCTGGATTTTGTCGATAATCAAGTTATGAGGTGTGGCGGTTAGTACCCCTTCGGACAGACGTTCAAACTGTACGGGCATAAACTGACTGATGAGTCCTGGCGGTAATGAAACCCCGTTCAGATTGGCAATTAATTTCTCCACACTTTGACGAATGCGTGGATGCGGCCAGTAGTAGCGAATACGATCGGATAAGCTGAAGTGAATATCGATCATCGCCTGGCTCCAGGTCGGACGATAATACTTCTTCCAGTAACCTGGCTCGTTAAGCATCACTTCATCGATCACTTCCAGTACCCGGCTGCGTTGTTCTGGAGAAATCAGTTCGTTCTCCATTTGCGCGAGTGCAAAAATCGCTTCACGTAAAGCAAAGGTCAGTGCCGGGCCGACTTTCAGAATGGCGTAGTGATCGCGTACCAGTGCGCGGTAGGCGTGACGTGTTTGATAGTCGGTAGAGTGGGCCTCATACACCATCGGCGTGTCTTTAATCCATGCGGAAAGCGCTTCAGCGGCCTGCGGTTGATAATGAATAATTTGGGAGTGATCGAATTCCACGCCAGGCTGTACCACAATGGCGATAATGCGAGTTAATGCTTCCTCGAGCCCTAATGCGCGAAAGGCGACCTGGTGCGTTTCCAGCGTACGGGCGGCATCTTCTTCACGCGTGACGTGAACGCGGCCGATGCTACTGGCTTCACCGCCGGGAACAGGAACTTCAGTGCCAATGACATAGGTTAAATGGCGCTTTTGTTCTTCAGTGGCCGTTGTTTCAGCGGCCTGGCAAAGTACAGCTGCGCGTTGGGCCACGACCATAGGATCAAGTGGGGTTGGATCGTCGGCACATGACATTGATGCATCCAGGTGGATTTTGCTAAAACCTGCGGCGACATAAGCCTTAATTAACTCAACAGATTTCTCCATTGCGGCGGCTGCGGATTCATTCTGCCAGCAGTTAGGCCCCAGGTGATCGCCACCCAGAATCAATCTTTCACGCGGGAATCCTGTTTCCTGTGCAATGTTATAAACAAAATCGCGGAAGTCGGCGGGTTTCATGCCGGTATAACCGCCGAACTGATTAACCTGGTTGGATGTTGCTTCAATCAAAACTTTATTGTTTGTCGCGAGATCAAAGCGTAGCGCCGCTTCAATCACTAACGGATGTGCTGAACAGACGGAACAAATGCCTGACGCTTCACCTGCCTTATGACGAGAGATTATCTCTTTCACATCTATCTCCGATATCTTTTGTTTATCTTCATAATATTTTTGGATTGAAGGCAAAGGGTAAAAGCGACTTTCGTGATCCAGCTATAAAAAGATACCCTTGACCAAAATCCTTACAATTCATGTAAATGAATGAGTTAAGAGGCTGTGATATAGCAGCCTTATAGCCTTCCTTCGCAACCGCAGTCGGTGATGACTTTACGTACGACATCTTTCATTGCGGCTTTGGCCGGAACCATGTAATGCCGTGGATCGCTGGCATCGGAATGTGTATGCAAATAATTTTTCAGGGCGTCGGAAAAAGCGATTTTTAGCTCGGTTGCGACGTTGACTTTACAAATACCCAGTGAGATAGCCTTGCGAATATCACTGCCGGGTAGCCCTGATGCGCCATGTAAAACCAAAGGGATATCAACATGCTGTCGGATCTCTGCCAGGCGTTCGAAATCCAGTTTCGGTTCTGCGGTATACAGACCATGTGCGGTGCCAATCGCTACGGCCAAAGAGTCGATACCTGTTTTAGCCACAAATTCTTGAGCCTGTTCTGGATGGGTATACAAAGCATCTTTGCCATCCACGATGAGATCATCTTCCTGTCCGCCCAGACGCCCCAGTTCTGCCTCAACACTGACGTCATAGCGATGGCAGTAATCCGTTACGTTTTTCACTAAGGCGATGTTGTCTGCAAACGGCAGATGCGAGCCGTCGATCATCACTGAGCGAACGCCTGCCCTGACTTTCTCTTCGATATCCATTGTTTTCTCATGATGATCGAGATGAATGGCCAGAGGATGGTTCCAGGTTTTTGCCAACTCGCTGGCAATTGCCACGATATTACTGACGCCAGCGTAGCTGAAGGTTCCTGGTGTTCCGGCAACGATCAATGGCGCGCGCATTTCAGCGGCGGTTTCCACCACGACCTGTAATGTTTCGAGGTTGTGGATGTTGAATGCGGGCACCGCGTAACCTTCACGCTGAGCTTTCTTTAGCATCGTTTTGGTTGAAATGATAAACATCCTTCCTCCGAATTCTTTCGTTTGTTTTCTTCGAAAGAATGTATAGGGTTTCGTAATGTTGTTTTGTGATTTTGATCTAATAAATGAAAGTTTCGAAAGTATCTGGAGGGTTGCGAAAGTCGTGCGATGAAAAGCGCTGTAAGAATGAAGTAGGGGTTGGGGGGCTTATCAATTCAGACGTAGAAAGAGGGAGGCAGCAGAAGATATAAAATGTAGGTCTTCAAAATGTAGAGTCTTTAAAAAGTGTTGCCGGATGGCGATGCGATCCCCATCCGGCCTTTTTTCGTCATCAGGTCACTGGCGCGGGGTTAAACACGGCCAGCTGGTTATGCAGCCCCCATTGGTCTGAGAAGGTTTTTTTACGACCGCTCGCGACGTCCAGAATAAAGTGGAACAGCTTCCAGCCCACGTCCTCAATGCTCTCTTCCCCTGTGGCAATGGTGCCCGCGTTGATGTCCATCAAATCAAACCAGCGATTCGCCAGCTCTGTGCGGGTCGCCATTTTGATTACCGGAACCGCCATCAGGCCATATGGCGTTCCGCGACCGGTTGTGAACACCTGCACGGTGATCCCGGAAGCGACCTGCTGCGTGCCGCAGACAAAATCACTGGCGGGCGTGGCGGCGTAAATTAAACCGCGTTTTGTCGGTCGCTGACCGGGGGACAGCACTTCCACAATTGCGCTCTGCCCGGATTTTGCGATAGAGCCCAACGCTTTTTCCACCACGTTCGCGAGACCGCCTTTTTTGTTGCCCGGCGACGGGTTGGCGCTGCGGTCGGTTTTCCCCATATCAAGATAGTTATCGTACCAGGCCATCTCTTCCAGCAGGCGTTTGCCGACCTCTTCGTTAATCGCGCGTGGCGTGAGAAGGTGGATTGCATCACGGACTTCGGTGACTTCCGAGAACATCACCGTCGCGCCGCAACGCACTAACAGATCCGAGGCGTAACCCACCGCCGGGTTGGCCGTCACGCCGGAAAACGCATCGCTGCCGCCGCACTGCATTCCGACCACCAGTTCGGAAGCCGGGCAGGTTTCACGCTGGCGCTGGTTGAGCTTCGCCAGGTGGCGTTCGGCCACCTGCAAAATATCCTCGACCATTGACTTAAAGCCGACGTGCTGCTCATCCTGCAAACGCACAATACTGGCGCTGTCCACCGGAATCCCTTTCACATCTTCCGTGCCTTCCAGCAGACGTTCCGGCTGAAGTTTTTCACAGCCAAGGCCGATGACCATAACTTCGCCGCCGAAGTTCGGGTTCAACGAGATGTTATGAATGGTGCGGATAGGCACCACGGCCGCAGGCGCGTTGATCGCCACGCCGCAGCCGTACAAGTGGTTCAGACCGACAACGCCGTCTACGTTCGGGTATCCGGGCAGCAGGTCACGCTCAATGATCTTCACGACATAATCCACGACGCCCGCCACGCAGTGTACGCTGGTGGTGATGCCGAGCAGGTTTTTGGTGCCGACGCTGCCATCCGCGTTGCGGTAGCCTTCAAACGTGTAGCCTTCCAGCGGCGGCAGCGGTTCCGGCACTTTCGTCGCCAGCGGCAGGGTGTGTAACGGCGGCGCTTTCGGTAGCTCAACCAGCGACTCATCTATCCAGCTGCCGCGTGCGATGTCGCGAACGGCATAGCCGATCACCTCGCCATAACGCACGATTTCGCCGTGGGCAGGAATCGCCTCCAGCGCCACTTTATGCCCCTGAGGAATATGTTCAACCAACGCCAGACCGTCCGGGAAACGCGTTCCGGCTTGCAGACCATTGTCATTAACAATAATTGCCACGTTATCGGTGTCATGCACTTTAATATAAAACGCGGTTGGCGATTCTTGTCTAATTTCGATATCGGCCATTGTCCAGTATTCTCCAGCCAGGTGGTGATAATAAATGTGTTAAAGAGAACAACTGCTTTTTATTGTCAGAATTAAAAATACGTTGCTGCTAAATAAAGAATGCCAGGAGTTTTTGTTTAAAAATGTGATCGCGATCGGCCATTATTCCCGATGGTACGGGCGCTGGGCGAGTAATGTACAAATCTGTGCATCACCGCCCATGACGTTGTGCAAATGCTCAAAATATTATTCATTGTGAATATTAAAATTGAGCAATACAACAATGTTTAGCGGCGTAAGTATGATTATACTGATTCACGACTTTCATTATCCGCTATCGATAAAATATCAGCGTAATTCCTTAGATGAGCAAATCGAAATATCTCCCGGAATTGCGGAAATAAATAATGATTCATCCAGGGTATAAATGATGAGTAACGATATCTTCCCGAACAAATTTAAAGCTGCGCTGGCAGCGCAACGCATTCAGATCGGCTGTTGGTCCGCGCTGGCAAACCCCATCAGTACGGAAGTATTAGGGCTGGCAGGTTTTGACTGGCTGGTGCTGGATGGCGAACATGCGCCGAACGATATCTCAACTTTTATTCCACAACTGATGGCGTTGAAAGGCAGCGCCAGCGCGCCGGTGGTACGGGTGCCGACGAACGAGCCGGTCATTATTAAGCGTCTGCTGGATATCGGTTTCTATAACTTCCTGATCCCGTTTGTTGAGACGGAAGAAGAAGCCGTTCGCGCCGTGGCCTCGACGCGTTATCCGCCGGAAGGCATCCGCGGGGTCTCCGTTTCCCATCGCGCCAATATGTTTGGCACCGTGCCGGATTACTTTGCCCAGTCAAATAAGAACATCACCATTCTGGTGCAGATCGAAAGCCAGCAGGGGGTGGATAACGTTGATGCTATCGCGGCCACTGAAGGCGTTGACGGTATTTTTGTCGGCCCAAGCGATCTGGCTGCGGCGTTAGGTCATCTTGGCAACGCCTCTCACCCGGAAGTACAGAAAACCATTCAGCATATCTTTGCCCGCGCCAAAGCCCACGGTAAACCGTGCGGCATTCTGGCGCCGGTCGAAGCCGACGCGCGCCGCTATCTGGAATGGGGCGCGACGTTCGTTGCCGTGGGGAGCGATTTGGGCGTGTTCCGCTCCGCCACGCAAAAGCTGGCTGACGCCTTTAAGAAATAACCACCACTGAAACAAGAGAGAGAAGATTATGACGATGAAAGTAGGTTTCATTGGCCTGGGCATCATGGGTAAACCAATGAGCAAAAACCTCCTCAAAGCCGGTTACTCGCTGGTGGTTTCTGACCGTAACCCTGACGCGATTGCCGAAGTTATTGCCGCAGGCGCAGAAACCGCAACCACGGCAAAAGCCGTTGCCGAACAGTGCGATGTGATTATCACCATGTTGCCGAACTCGCCGCATGTGAAAGAAGTGGCGCTGGGCGAAGGCGGCATTATTGAAGGCGCGAAGCCAGGCACCGTTTTGATCGATATGAGCTCTATCGCTCCGCTGGCAAGCCGTGAAATCAGCGACGCGCTGAAAGCAAAAGGTATCGATATGCTGGATGCGCCGGTAAGCGGCGGCGAGCCGAAAGCGATCGACGGCACGCTGTCGGTGATGGTTGGCGGCGATAAAGCGATTTTCGATAAATATTACGATCTGCTAAAAGCAATGGCCGGTTCCGTGGTGCATACCGGTGATATTGGCGCGGGCAACGTGACCAAACTGGCTAACCAGGTGATTGTCGCGCTGAACATCGCAGCCATGTCTGAAGCGCTAACGCTGGCGACCAAAGCGGGGGTGAACCCGGATCTGGTGTATCAGGCGATTCGCGGCGGTCTGGCGGGTAGCACCGTGCTGGATGCGAAAGCGCCGATGGTGATGGAACGGAATTTCAAACCGGGCTTTCGCATCGATCTGCATATTAAAGATCTGGCGAATGCGCTGGACACCTCTCATGGCGTAGGCGCGCAGCTGCCGCTGACCGCCGCCGTGATGGAAATGATGCAGGCGCTACGTGCCGATGGTCTGGGCACGGCCGACCATAGCGCCCTGGCCTGCTACTACGAAAAACTGGCGAAAGTGGAAATCGCTCGCTAATGACGTCATGCCCGGTCGCGCGCGGCGGTCCGGGCCTATGACCCTGGCCGGATAAGTGAAACGCCATCCGGCGTTGTGCAGTAACAGGCTACAACTATGAAAATCGTAATCGCCCCAGACTCTTATAAAGAAAGCCTTTCTGCCGCTGAAGTTGCGCAGGCGATAGAAAAAGGATTCCGGGAAATTTTTCCCGATGCGCAGTATGTTTCTATCCCGGTCGCTGACGGCGGAGAGGGAACGGTCGAAGCCATGATTGCCGCCACGCATGGAACGCAGTATACCGCTTTTGTGACGGGGCCGCTGGGGGAGACCGTCATGGCCAACTGGGGCATGTCCGGGGACGGCAGCACCGCGTTTATTGAAATGGCGGCGGCCAGCGGGCTGGCGTTGGTTCCGCCAGAAAAGCGTAATCCGTTGATTACCACGTCGCGCGGTACCGGAGAGCTGATCCTGCATGCGCTGGAGCACGGCGCCAGAAGCATTATCATCGGCATTGGCGGCAGCGCGACCAATGACGGCGGCGCGGGCATGGTGCAGGCGCTGGGCGCCCGATTAACGGATGCGAACGGTACTGAAATTGGGAACGGCGGCGGCAGCCTGAACAGCCTGAATGCGATTGATATCTCTGGTCTCGATCCGCGTTTAAAAACGTGTGCTATCCGGGTGGCCTGCGATGTGACCAATCCACTGACGGGCGAAAATGGCGCGTCGCGAATCTTTGGGCCGCAGAAAGGCGCGACCGAAAAGCTCATTCATGAACTGGATGGCAATCTTGCTCATTATGCCGACATGATTAAAAAGTCGCTGCGCGTGGATGTGGAAAATGTCCCCGGCGCGGGCGCGGCTGGCGGGATGGGGGCGGCCTTAATGGCTTTCCTCGGCGCAGAGTTGCGCAGCGGCATTGAGATAGTCACCACGGCGCTCAATCTGGAAGAACATATCCACGACTGCGCGTTAGTCGTCACCGGCGAAGGGCGCATCGACAGCCAGAGTATTCACGGCAAAGTACCGATAGGCGTCGCCAGTGTGGCGAAAAAGTATCATAAGCCAGTAATTGGGATCGCGGGGAGTCTGACGCATGATGTGGGAGTGGTGCATCAGCATGGTATTGATGCCGTGTTCAGCGTGCTTACCCGCATTGGCACGCTGGATGAAGCCTTTCGCGGCGCGTTTGATAATATCTACCGCGCCTCGCGAAACATCGCCGCAACGCTGGCGATAGGAATGCGCAGTGCAGGGTGACAATGGCGTGCAAACCCTCTATACTGCGCGCCGAAGCTGACCAGACAGTCGCCGCTTCGTCGTCGTCCCTTTCGGGGGAGACGGGCGGAGGGGAGGAAAGTCCGGGCTCCATAGGGCAGGGTGCCAGGTAACGCCTGGGGGGCGCAAGCCCACGACCAGTGCAACAGAGAGCAAACCGCCGATGGCCCGCGCAAGCGGGATCAGGTAAGGGTGAAAGGGTGCGGTAAGAGCGCACCGCGCGGCTGGTAACAGTTCGCGGCACGGTAAACTCCACCCGGAGCAAGGCCAAATAGGGGTTCATAAGGTACGGCCCGTACTGAACCCGGGTAGGCTGCTTGAGCCAGTGAGCGATTGCTGGCCTAGATGAATGACTGTCCACGACAGAACCCGGCTTATCGGTCAGTTTCACCTCTTCATGTAAAAACCCGCTTCGGCGGGTTTTTGCTTTCATAGCGTTTGGGTTCCCGGTACTGCCTGATGGCAGAGCGCTTTGGTAGGCCGGATAAGACGCGTGAGCGTCGCCATCCGGCAGATTCTCCGCGTACGTTGCCTGATGGCGCTGCGCTTATCAGGCCTACAGCTGAGTGCTTTGGTAGGCCGGATAAGACGCGTGAGCGTCACCATCCGGCGGATTCCCCGCGTACGTTACCTGATGGCGCTGCGCTTATCAGGCCTACGGCAGAGCGCTTTGGTAGGCCGGATAAGACGCGTGAGCGTCACCATCCGGCGGATTCCCCGCGTACGTTACCTGATGGCGCTGCGCTTATCAGGCCTACGGCAGAGCGCTTTGGTAGGCCGGATAAGACGCGTGAGCGTCACCATCCGGCGGATTCCCCGCGTACGTTACCTGATGGCGCTGCGCTTATCAGGCCTGTGGCTGAGTGCTTTGGTAGGCCGGATAAGACGCGCTAGCGTCGCCATCCGGCAGATTCCCCGCAGAAGGTGCCCGATCGCGCCGCGTAACATAATTTCCCCGCCAAAAGATATTTCTTGTTCTGTGACCACTAACACAAAACGCTGTGTGGTGATTTTTTAACCGGATAAAAGATTGGCTGTTGATCGCTATCACAAAATTACGCGCTACAAAAATTGACAATCACAGTGTTAATATATTGTTGGTAATGATAATGGCGTGTATTAAATGAATTAAATATTCGTGTGTGTAATGTTTTTTTACAAACAAATAAGAAGAAAAAATGTGATATGCCACAATCTTTAATCCCAATAAGGGTGTAATTGTACTTATTTTTGATTAATTGTCCGTTAAATTTAAACGTAAATCTGCGTGTTAATTATGCGATAATTGATTGAATTATCGTCTTTCCCGAATTTGTAAAATAGCGAATGAAACGCATATGTTATCGCCATAAAATATTGTTATCCCCTCATGATTTTTTGACAAAAATCATGATAAAGTGCAGTCTGATTCTTTCAACTTATTGATAATAAATGGTTTATTTTTTAAAAAATAAGCTTACAAAATGTAAGGTCAGTTAATTTGTGAGTAGTCGCACATAACCATGTAACCTTTATTTGGTACACTTCATGCCGTCAACAAAGTAATTAGTGCAGGTCGATATGAATACTATTCTTCTCCCTAAAACACAGCACTTGGTGGTCTTTCAGGAAGTCATTAGAAGTGGTTCTATCGGTTCTGCCGCAAAAGAGTTAGGGTTAACTCAGCCTGCTGTAAGTAAAATCATCAATGATGTTGAGGCCTATTTTGGCGTTGAGTTAATCGTTCGCAAAAATACCGGTGTCACGTTAACCAGCGCAGGTCAGGTGCTGCTTACCTGGTCTGAATCCATCACCCGTGAAATGAAAAACATGGTGAACGAGATGAACAGCATGACCTGCAACACGGTGGTCGACGTTTCGTTTGGTTTTCCTTCGTTGATTGGCTTTACCTTTATGTCTGACATGATTCATAAATTTAAAGAGGTGTTCCCAAAAGCGCAGGTGTCGATGTATGAAGCGCAGCTCTCCTCGTTCCTGCCCGCGATTCGCGACGGACGCCTGGATTTCGCTATCGGCACACTCAGTGATGAGATGAAACTACAGGATCTACACGTGGAGCCGCTTTTTGAGTCAGAGTTTGTCCTGGTGGCCAGTAAGTCCCGAACATGCACCGGCATCACCACACTGGAATCGTTGCAGAACGAACAGTGGGTGTTGCCACAAACGAATATGGGCTACTACAGCGAACTCCTCACCACGTTACAAAGAAATGGCATCAGCAGTGAAAACATCGTTAAAACAGATTCCGTTGTCACTATTTATAATCTTGTTCTCAATGCTGATTTTCTGACCGTCATTCCCTGCGATATGACATCTCCATTCGGTTCAAACCAGTTTATTACGATTCCAGTAGAGGAAGATTTACCGGTCGCGCGTTATGCCGCGATCTGGTCTAAAAATTATCGGATTAAAAAAGCAGCATCGGTTTTGGTGGAATTAGCCAAAGAATATTCATCTTATAATGGTTGCAGACGAAAGCAATTAATAGAAATTAAGTAACGGATTAAATTTAATTTAATCAAAAACTGATGCCATCTGTCTGAATATCAGACGTTGGTACTGACTATTTATTTTACCTTAATACCCAGGTTAAGAGGTTATAATGCATATTACATACGATCTCCCGGTTGCGATTGAAGATATCCTCGAAGCGAAAAAAAGACTTGCGGGGAAAATTTATAAAACAGGTATGCCGCGCTCTAACTATTTCAGCGAGCGCTGCAAAGGCGAAATATTCCTTAAGTTCGAAAATATGCAACGCACGGGCTCTTTTAAAATCCGCGGTGCGTTTAACAAACTCAGTTCATTAACGGAAGAAGAAAAACGTAAAGGCGTGGTGGCTTGCTCTGCCGGTAACCATGCGCAAGGGGTGTCTCTCTCCTGCGCGATGCTCGGTATCGACGGCAAAGTCGTGATGCCGAAAGGCGCGCCGAAGTCCAAAGTGGCGGCCACCTGCGACTACTCCGCTGAAGTGGTGCTGCACGGTGACAACTTCAACGATACCATCGCCAAAGTGAGCGAAATTGTTGAGACTGAAGGCCGCATTTTTATTCCACCTTATGACGATCCGAAAGTGATTGCCGGGCAGGGAACGATTGGCCTGGAAATTATGGAAGATCTGTATGATGTCGATAACGTCATTGTACCAATTGGCGGCGGCGGTCTGATTGCCGGTGTCGCGATTGCTATAAAATCCATTAACCCGACAATTAAAGTTATTGGCGTACAGTCCGAAAACGTACACGGCATGGCGGCATCTTATCATGCAGGAGAAATAACCACTCACCGAACGACCGGCACCCTGGCGGATGGTTGTGATGTTTCTCGCCCGGGTAATTTAACGTATGAGATTGTTCGTGAATTAGTGGATGACATTGTCCTGGTCAGCGAAGATGAAATTCGTAACAGCATGATTGCATTAATTCAGCGCAATAAAGTCGTCACTGAAGGCGCTGGCGCACTGGCATGTGCCGCATTATTAAGCGGGAAATTAGATAGCTATATCCAGAACAGAAAAACGGTCAGCATTATTTCTGGCGGCAATATCGATCTTTCTCGTGTATCGCAAATTACGGGCTTAGTTGACGCTTAAACCCGGCTATTAATCTTTTCGTTGAGGATAGGATATGAGTACTACTGATAGCATTGTATCCAGCCAGACAAAACAGTCGTCCTGGCGTAAATCGGACACCACATGGACACTGGGACTATTTGGTACTGCCATCGGCGCCGGGGTGTTGTTCTTCCCTATTCGCGCAGGCTTTGGCGGGCTGATCCCGATTCTTTTGATGCTGGTGTTGGCCTACCCCATCGCGTTTTACTGCCACCGTGCGCTGGCGCGCCTGTGTCTTTCCGGTTCTAACCCTTCCGGCAACATCACAGAAACGGTAGAAGAGCACTTTGGTAAAACAGGCGGCGTGGTCATCACGTTCCTGTACTTCTTCGCTATCTGTCCGCTGCTGTGGATTTATGGCGTAACCATTACCAACACCTTTATGACCTTCTGGGAAAACCAGTTGCAGATGCCGGCGCTTAACCGTGGCTTTGTGGCGCTGTTCCTGCTGCTGCTGATGGCTTTCGTTATCTGGTTTGGTAAAGACCTGATGGTTAAAGTGATGAGCTACCTGGTATGGCCGTTCATTGCCAGCCTGGTGCTGATCTCTCTGTCGCTGATCCCTTACTGGAACTCTGCGGTTATCGATCAGGTGGATCTCAGCAATATCGCGTTAACCGGGCATGACGGCATTCTGGTTACCGTGTGGCTGGGTATCTCCATCATGGTGTTCTCCTTTAACTTCTCGCCTATCGTCTCTTCTTTCGTGGTTTCCAAACGTGAAGAGTATGAGAAAGACTTTGGTCGTGAATTTACCGAGCGTAAATGTTCGCAGATCATCTCCCGCGCCAGCATGCTGATGGTGGCCGTGGTGATGTTCTTCGCCTTCAGCTGCCTGTTCACGCTCTCTCCGGCCAACATGGCGGATGCGAAAGCGCAGAACATTCCGGTGCTCTCATATCTGGCGAACCACTTTGCGTCGCTGTCTGGCACTAAATCAACGTTTGCTACGGTTCTGGAGTACGGGGCTTCCATCATCGCACTGGTCGCTATCTTCAAATCGTTCTTCGGTCACTATCTGGGCACGCTGGAAGGCCTGAACGGTCTGGTGCTGAAGTTTGGTTACAAAGGCGATAAAACCAAAGTTTCACTGGGCAAACTCAACACCATCAGCATGATCTTCATCATGGGTTCCACCTGGGTTGTGGCATACGCCAACCCGAACATCCTGGACCTGATTGAAGCAATGGGTGCGCCGATCATTGCCTCGCTGCTCTGCCTGTTGCCGATGTACGCCATCCGTAAAGCGCCGTCACTGGCGAAATACCGTGGTCGTCTGGATAACGTGTTTGTGACCGTGATTGGTCTGCTGACCATCCTGAATATCGTGTACAAACTGTTCTAATCCTTTAGCTCAGGATGAGCGGAGTAGTGAAATGAATGAATTTCCGGTAGTTCTGGTGATTAACTGTGGATCGTCTTCCATTAAGTTTTCAGTACTGGATGCAACCCATTGCGATGTGTTAATGGCAGGAATTGCGGACGGTATTAATTCTGAAGATGCGTTTTTATCCGTAAATGGAGGAGAGCCAGCTAAGCTGGCTCACCACAGCTACGAAGGCGCATTAAAGGCGATTGCGTTTGAACTGGAAAAACGTAATTTAATCGACAGCGTGGCCTTAATTGGCCACCGTATTGCCCACGGCGGAAATATCTTTACAGCATCAGCCATTATTACGGATGAAGTTATCGAGAATATCCGCCGGGTTTCTCCTTTAGCGCCGTTACATAATTACGCCAATTTAAGCGGAATTGAATCGGCGCAGCATCTTTTCCCGGGCGTACAGCAGGTGGCGGTATTTGATACCAGCTTCCATCAAACGATGGCGCCTGAAGCGTATTTGTACGGCTTGCCGTGGAAATATTTTGAGGAGTTGGGCGTCCGGCGCTATGGCTTTCATGGCACCTCGCACCGCTATGTCTCGCAGCGTGCGCATGACCTTCTTGCGCTACAGGAAGAGGACTCGGGTCTGGTTGTCGCGCATCTGGGCAATGGCGCTTCTATCTGTGCCGTTCGTAACGGTCAAAGCGTTGATACCTCTATGGGGATGACCCCGCTGGAAGGGCTGATGATGGGCACCCGCAGCGGCGATGTGGACTTCGGCGCGATGGCGTGGATTGCCAGCGAAACCAACCAGACGCTGGGCGATATGGAACGCGTGGTGAATAAAGAGTCTGGTTTGCTGGGGATTTCCGGTCTGTCATCTGACTTACGTGTGCTGGAAAAAGCCTGGCATGAAGGGCATGAACGTGCGCAACTGGCGATTAAAACCTTTGTGCACCGTATTGCCCGCCACATTGCCGGGCATGCCGCATCGTTACACCGTCTGGACGGTATTATTTTTACCGGGGGGATTGGCGAAAACTCCGTGTTAATTCGCCGTCTGGTCATTGAACATTTGGCTGTTCTGGGCGTGAAATTAGATCACGAGATGAATAGCCTGCCTAATTCTCACGGTGAAAGAATTATCTCCAGCAAAGACACCAACGTTATTTGTGCCGTCATTCCAACGAATGAAGAAAAAATGATTGCCCTCGACGCTATTCATTTAGGCAAAGTTAACGCACCTGTGGAATTTGCATAATTTATTGTTGTTCTGTAGAGAGACTATTTTTCATGAAGGTAAATATCGATACCAGCGATATGCTGTATGCCGAAGCCTGGCTTGGCTTTAAAGGTACGGACTGGAAAGAAGAAATTAATGTCCGTGATTTTATTCAGCACAACTATACACCCTATGAGGGAGATGAATCCTTCCTCGCGGAAGCCACGCCTGCGACTACCGCATTGTGGGAAAAAGTTATGGCGGGTATTCGTATTGAAAACTCGACGCATGCGCCAGTCGATTTCGATACCAATATTGCGACCACCATTACTGCCCATGACGCGGGTTATATTGAGCAGGAGCTGGAAAAAATCGTCGGTTTGCAAACCGATAAGCCACTCAAGCGCGCGCTGCATCCGTTTGGCGGCATCAACATGATCAAAAGCTCATTCCAGGCGTATGGTCGTGAAATGGATGCTGATTTTGAATATCAGTTTACCGAGCTGCGTAAAACCCATAACCAGGGTGTATTCGACGCGTATTCGCCGGATATGCTGCGCTGCCGTAAATCCGGGGTGCTGACCGGCTTACCGGATGGCTACGGCCGTGGGCGCATTATCGGCGACTATCGCCGCGTTGCGCTGTACGGTATCCGTTATCTGGTGCGCGAGCGTGAATTGCAGTTTGCCGATCTCCAGTCAAATCTGGAGTGGGGGCAGAACCTTGAAGCGACGATTCGCCTGCGTGAAGAGCTGGCCGAACACCGCCGTGCGCTGCTGCAAATGCAGGAAATGGCCGCCAAATACGGTTGCGATATCTCCCGTCCGGCGCGTAACGCGCAGGAAGCCGTCCAGTGGCTTTACTTCGCCTATCTGGCAGCGGTGAAATCGCAGAACGGCGGCGCAATGTCGCTGGGCCGTACCGCGTCGTTCCTCGACATCTACATTGAGCGAGACTTCAAGGCCGGGATCTTAACGGAAGAACAGGCGCAGGAACTGATCGACCACTTCATCATGAAGATCCGTATGGTGCGCTTCCTGCGCACGCCGGAATTTGACACGCTGTTCTCCGGCGATCCGATTTGGGCAACCGAAGTGATTGGCGGTATGGGGCTGGATGGCCGCACGCTGGTGACCAAAAACTCCTTCCGCTATCTGCATACCCTGCACACGATGGGGCCTGCGCCAGAGCCGAACCTGACCGTGCTGTGGTCAGAAGCGCTGCCGGTCGCCTTTAAAAAGTATGCGGCACAGGTGTCGATCGTCACTTCATCTTTGCAGTATGAAAATGACGATCTGATGCGCGCTGACTTTGACAGCGATGATTACGCCATTGCCTGCTGCGTCAGCCCAATGGTCATCGGTAAGCAGATGCAGTTCTTCGGCGCCCGCGCCAACCTCGCTAAAACGCTGCTGTATGCAATCAACGGCGGTGTGGATGAGAAGCTGAAAATCCAGGTTGGGCCGAAAACGGCGCCATTAATGGATGACGTGCTGGATTACGACACGGTGATGGAGAGCCTTGACCACTTCATGGACTGGCTGGCGGTGCAGTACATCAGCGCGCTGAATATCATCCACTACATGCACGACAAGTACAGCTACGAAGCGTCGCTGATGGCGTTGCACGATCGTGACGTTTATCGCACGATGGCATGCGGCATCGCGGGGCTGTCCGTGGCGACGGATTCGCTGTCCGCCATCAAGTACGCGAAGGTGAAACCGGTGCGTGACCATAACGGGCTGGCAGTCGATTTTGTCATCGAAGGCGAATATCCGCAGTACGGCAACAACGACGAGCGCGTGGACAGCATTGCCTGCGATCTGGTTGAACGCTTTATGAAGAAAATTAAAGTGTTGCCAACCTACCGCAACGCGGTGCCGACGCAGTCCATTCTGACCATCACCTCGAACGTGGTATACGGCCAGAAAACCGGGAACACGCCGGATGGACGTCGTGGCGGTACGCCGTTCGCGCCGGGTGCGAACCCGATGCACGGCCGTGACCGTAAAGGCGCTGTCGCTTCGCTGACTTCCGTCGCGAAACTGCCGTTCACCTATGCCAAAGACGGGATTTCCTACACCTTCTCCATTGTGCCTGCGGCGTTGGGCAAAGATGACGGCGTGCGGAAAACCAATCTGGTCGGCCTGCTGGACGGATACTTCCATCATGAAGCGCATGTGGAAGGCGGCCAGCACCTGAACGTCAACGTGATGAACCGTGAAATGCTGCTGGACGCCATCGAGCACCCGGAAAGCTATCCGAACCTGACGATCCGCGTGTCCGGCTACGCCGTGCGCTTTAATGCGCTCACCCGCGAGCAACAGCAGGATGTGATTTCACGTACCTTTACCCAGGCGATATAACGCCGGAGGCGCTATGAGAAAGATTATTGCCACCCAACATGCACCGGGGGCCATCGGCCCCTACGTACAGGGTGTGGATTTGGGCTGTATGGTGCTGACCTCAGGTCAGATCCCGGTATGCCCGCAAACGGGCGAGGTCGCGGAAAATGTCGTCGATCAGGCGCGTCAGAGCCTGGAAAACGTCAAAGCGATTGTGGAAGCTGCGGGCCTGAAAGTGGGCGATATCGTGAAGACCACTGTGTTCATTACCGATCTGAACGATTTCACCACCATCAACGAGGTGTATCAGCAGTTCTTTGATGAGCATCAGGCGACTTACCCTACGCGCAGCTGTGTGCAGGTCGCCCGTTTGCCGAAGGATGTGAAGCTGGAGATTGAAGCTATCGCGGTGCGTGGCGATACGCTGTAACCCCCTGCGGGGCGATCGTCAGGATCGCCCCGATCCCAAAAACGAGTGTGAAACTATTTGATGTCTGGTCTCCACTGAACGGCAATCCGAGGTTCTGGATATGATTAGCGCATTCGATATTTTTAAGATTGGCATTGGACCTTCCAGCTCCCATACCGTAGGGCCGATGAATGCAGGAAAATGTTTTATCGATCAACTGACCAGCAAGGGTGATTTACTCCGCACGACGCGTATTACGGTTGATCTGTATGGATCGTTATCGCTGACCGGGAAAGGTCATGCGACGGATACCGCCATCATGATGGGGCTGGCAGGCAACAGCCCGCAAAACGTGAATATCGACGCGATTCCCACCTTTATTGAAGACGTAACGCGCAGTGGACGCCTGCCGGTGGCCGAGGGAGCGCACGTTGTTGATTTCCCGGTAGCAGACAGCATTCTCTTTCACGCCGAAACGCTACCGCGCCATGAAAACGGGATGCGTATTACGGCATGGAACGGGCAAGAGACGCTGTTGAGCAAAACCTATTACTCCATCGGCGGCGGGTTTATCGTCGAAGAGGAGCGTTTCGGGCAGGCGCATGATGTCGAAACGCCTGTGCCTTATGATTTTCACTCGGCCAGCGAACTGCTGAAACTGTGTGAGCGAAACGGGCTTTCGGTCTCTGGCCTGATGATGCAAAACGAGCTGGCGCTGCGCAGCAAAGAGGAGATTGACGCCGGATTCGCGCGCATCTGGGATGTGATGCTCGCCGGGATTGAACGCGGTATGAACACCGAGGGCGTACTGCCGGGGCCGCTGAATGTGCCGCGTCGCGCCGTTGCGTTAAGGCGTCTGCTGGTCTCCAGCGACAGCCTCTCCAGCGACCCGATGAACGTTATCGACTGGATCAACATGTTTGCGCTGGCCGTCAGCGAAGAGAACGCGGCAGGAGGACGGGTCGTAACGGCGCCAACTAACGGCGCATGCGGCATTATTCCTGCTGTACTGGCCTATTATGATAAGTTCCGCCGTCCGGTGAATGCCAACTCGATTGCCCGCTATCTGCTGGCTGCGGGCGCGATTGGCGCGCTGTATAAGATGAATGCGTCTATCTCCGGTGCGGAAGTGGGTTGTCAGGGGGAAGTTGGCGTCGCCTGCTCGATGGCTGCGGCAGGGCTGACGGAACTGCTGGGCGGTAGTCCATCGCAGGTTTGCATTGCGGCGGAAATCGCGATGGAGCACAACCTGGGATTGACCTGCGATCCGGTGGCCGGGCAGGTGCAAATTCCTTGCATTGAACGTAACGCGATTAATGCGGTAAAAGCGGTGAATGCGGCGCGAATGGCGCTGCGGCGGACGTCTGAGCCACGGGTGTCGCTCGATAAAGTGATCGAGACGATGTATGAAACCGGCAAGGATATGAACGATAAGTACCGCGAGACTTCGCGCGGTGGGCTGGCGATTAAGGTCGTTTGTACCTGAGGTGAATAGCCGTGCCTGATGGCGCTGCGCTTATCAGGCCTACGGTTTACGTACGTTTGCAGGCCGGAGAAGGCGCAAGCGCCGCCATCCGGCAATGAACTAATCAACATGGCATGATAAAAAAGGTGCACTTTAGTGCACCTTTTTTGTTGTGATCTGCTTCAAGAATAGAAATTTAATTCTTTATTTGGCCATAAAATAGAAAATATTTCTTAACTTTTAGAAATTACAGGGGTTTGTTTGTGAAGTTTTTCTCTGATCCTGCGCGTATGATTTCCTCACTACTCCAATAACTCGCCTGCGCACGATGTACCGCGTATCGCCTTGATGCGGCACGGAAAAATAATAAAAAACTCTACCTACATATTAAGCGAGAACGTAATGGAAACGGCAACGAATAACAGCGTAATACTCGACGTATCAGCTCCGGCGCGCCGGGCAGGGATGACCGAAAGCGAATGGCGCGAAGCCATTAAATTCGACAGCACCGACACGGGCTGGGTCATCATGAGTATTGGTATGGCGATCGGCGCGGGGATTGTTTTTCTCCCGGTGCAGGTCGGTTTAATGGGGCTGTGGGTCTTTTTACTCTCCTCTATTATCGGCTATCCCGCGATGTATCTGTTCCAGCGCCTGTTCATCAACACGCTGGCGGAGTCCCCGGAATGTAAAGACTACCCGAGCGTCATCAGCGGCTATCTGGGGAAAAACTGGGGCATCCTGTTAGGCGCACTCTACTTTGTGATGCTGGTGATCTGGATGTTTGTCTACTCCACCGCCATCACTAACGACAGCGCCTCTTATCTGCACACCTTTGGCGTCACGGAAGGTTTGCTCTCCGACAGCCCGTTTTATGGACTGGTGCTGATTTGCATTCTGGTGGCGATCTCGTCACGCGGCGAGCAGCTTCTGTTCAAGATTTCGACCGGCATGGTGCTGACTAAACTGCTGGTGGTCGCGGCACTCGGCGTCTCAATGATCGGGATGTGGCATTTGTACAACATTGGCGCGCTGCCGCCGATGGCGCTGTTGATTAAAAACGCCATCATCACCTTGCCGTTTACGCTGACCTCTATCCTGTTTATCCAGACCTTGAGTCCGATGGTGATCTCTTATCGTTCACGCGAAAAATCCATTGAGGTCGCACGGCATAAAGCGCTGCGCGCCATGAACATCGCGTTCGGCATTCTGTTTGTTACCGTCTTTTTCTACGCGGTCTCTTTCACCCTAGCGATGGGGCATGACGAAGCGGTCAAAGCCTACGAGCAGAACATCTCTGCACTGGCGATCGCCGCGCAGTTTATTAGCGGCGCGGGTGCGGGCTGGGTGAAAGTGGTCAGTGTGATCCTGAATATCTTTGCCGTTATGACCGCGTTCTTCGGCGTTTACTTAGGCTTTCGCGAAGCGACTCAGGGAATTGTGATGAACCTGCTGCGCCGCAGAATGCCTGTCGAGAAGATTAACGAACGCTTCGTGCAGCGCGGCATTATGGTTTTCGCCATCTTACTGGCCTGGAGCGCCATTGTGCTGAATGCGCCGGTGCTGAGTTTCACCTCTATCTGTAGCCCGATCTTCGGCATGGTGGGATGTTTGATCCCGGCCTGGCTGGTCTACAAAGTTCCTGCACTGCACAAATACAAGGGCGCGTCTCTGTATCTGATTATCGTCACGGGTTTGCTGCTGTGCGTTTCTCCGTTCCTGGCATTTGCTTGATCTTCCTGAAAGTAAGGTTGTTGTTATGTTTGAGTCTACAGAAAATCCGTTATGGCAGCGTTTTATCCTCGCAGTACAAGAAGAGGTAAAACCGGCACTGGGATGTACGGAACCTGTCTCTCTGGCGCTGGCGGCGGCGGTTGCCGCGGCTGAACTTGACGGCGAAGTTGAACGCGTTGACGCGTGGGTCTCGCCGAACCTGATGAAGAATGGCCTGGGCGTCACCGTACCGGGCACCGGGATGGTTGGGCTTCCCATTGCGGCAGCGCTGGGGGCGCTTGGCGGCGATGCCAGCGCGGGGCTGGAAGTGTTGAAAAACGCCTCTTCGGGGGCGATTGCGGATGCGAAAGCGATGCTGGCTGCCGGGAAGGTGTCGGTGATGTTGCAGGAGCCATGCGACGACATCCTCTTCTCACGCGCTAAAGTGTACAGCGGCGATGCGTGGGCCTGCGTAACGATCGTCGGCGGGCACACCAATATCGTGCGCATTGAAACTCACACTGGGGTGATCTTTACGCAGACCGAAAGCGTGCAGGGGGAGGCGCAAGAATCGCCGCTGTCGGTCTTATCAAAGACCTCGCTGGAAGAGATTCTGGCGTTTGTGAATGCGGTGCCATTTGCGTCAATCCGCTTTATTCTGGAGGCCGCCAGACTGAACGGCGCGCTGTCGCAGGAAGGATTGCGCGGCACCTGGGGGCTGCATATCGGGGCTACGTTGCAAAAGCAGTGTGCACGCGGTCTGCTGGCGGACGATCTGTCAACGGCGATCCTGATTCGCACCAGCGCAGCCTCGGATGCGCGGATGGGCGGCGCGACGCTGCCAGCCATGAGTAACTCCGGCTCCGGCAATCAGGGGATCACCGCGACGGTTCCCGTAATGGTGGTGGCGGAGCATGTGGGAGCGGATGACGAACGTCTGGCGCGCGCCCTGATGCTCTCGCACCTGAGCGCGATCTACATTCACCATCAGCTTCCACGCCTGTCAGCGCTCTGTGCGGCGACCACGGCGGCAATGGGGGCGGCGGCAGGAATGGCGTGGCTGATGGATGGCCGCTATAACACGATTGCGATGGCGATCAGCAGTATGATCGGCGACGTGAGCGGGATGATATGCGACGGCGCATCGAATAGCTGTGCGATGAAGGTATCGACCAGCGCGTCTGCGGCCTGGAAAGCGGTGTTAATGGCACTGGATGATACGGCGGTAACCGGCAACGAAGGGATTGTGGCGCATAACGTCGAGCAATCTATTTCGAATTTATGCGCGTTGGCCTGTCATGCAATGCAGCAAACCGACCGTCAGGTTATCGAAATTATGGCCAGTAAGGCGCATTAACCCGGTGGCGTGGGTTTGCCTGATGGCGTTGTGCTTATCAGGCCTACGGTAACTTGTGTTTGTAGGCCGGATAAGGCGTTTACGCCACCATCCGGCATTGCGTTTATCGGAAATTTCAGTTTGCCTGATGGCGCTGCGCTTATCAGGCCTACGGTAACTTGTGTTCGTAGGCCGGATAAGGCGTTTACGCCGCCATCCGGCATTGCGTTTGTCGATAATCAGAAGCCGCCTTTTCAGGCGGCTTCATCTTCTTCCGCTAACCGGATCTCTGCATCCGCGACGATCGCTTCCAGTTCGGTTAGCATCTCCTCGTAGCCAAATTTCCCGGGCGCGTTTGCCGCATCCTGTGCTGTGGGTTGGGTTACGGATTGATGCTTTTTAGCCGATTTTTTGCTCACAGTCATAACTCCCTTATTTTTTCTGACTACACAGGCAAATCTATCAGTAAAGCGCGCAATGGCGTGTCGGCAACTAACGTTATGTTAGCTTCATCACGAATAAATGCGCCGTCGCCGCAGGTAAGCGCTTCTCGCTCCTCGTTATGCGTTACCGCATGAAACGTACCGTGAATCGACTGCAAATAGGCGCGTGGGCCATGCAGTTGAAAGCTCAGCGACTCGCCTTTTTTCAGCGCAATATGGTGCACCCAGACCTGCTGGCGTAATTGCAGGCTGTCCTGCTCTCCATCCGGGGAGGCGAGGAGTTGCTGTTTGCCCGCGGTTAGCGTGGTTTTCTGTACCAACGGGTTTTCCCGCTCAGGACAGGCGTCCAGCCATAGCTGCATCCTGGTAAGCGACTTATCTTTACTGAGGTTATGCTCGCTATAGCTAATGCCCGGCTGCGTGGCGAGCAGCAGGGCTTCGCCCGCTTTCGCCTGGACGTGATTGCCTTCGCTGTCGCGATATTCCGCTTCGCCTTCCAGAATCAGGTTTAAAATATCCACCTTCGGGTAGGTGCGCGGCTGGAAGGAGGCGCCCGGCGCCAGCACTTCCTGGTTGAGTACGCGCAGGGAGGCATAGCCCAGCAGTTTAGGGTCGAAGTAGTGTCCAAAGGAGAAGGTATAACGGGCCTGCAACCATCCGTAGTCTGCCTGTCCGCACTGTTTGGCTGTTCGGGTAGTAATCATAATTCTTGACCTCTCTTTACTTCCTTTTATGTTAAGGGGCTGGACGCTGCATTGTTAGCCAGATATTCTGCCCGGTATGTTCAAATTTCCTGAATGAGAACGATATGGCCAAAGAAAGGGCGTTAACACTGGAAGCGTTACGCGTCATGGACGCAATAGATCGACGCGGGAGCTTCGCGGCGGCGGCAGATGAGTTAGGTCGCGTACCATCCGCGCTCAGCTACACCATGCAAAAACTGGAAGAGGAGCTGGATGTGGTGTTGTTTGACCGCTCCGGCCATCGGACAAAATTCACCAACGTGGGGCGTATGCTGCTGGAACGCGGGCGCGTATTGCTGGAAGCGGCAGACAAGCTGACCACCGATGCCGAAGCGCTGGCGCGCGGTTGGGAAACGCACCTGACGCTGGTGACAGAAGCGCTGGTGCCGACCTCAGCCTTCTTCCCGCTGATTGACCGACTGGCCGCGAAAGCCAACACCCAGCTTTCGGTGATCACGGAAGTGCTGGCGGGCGCCTGGGAGCGTCTGGAGCAGGGGCGGGCCGATATTGTGATTGCACCGGATATGCATTTCCGCTCGTCGTCAGAAATTAACTCCCGCAAACTGTATACGCTGATGAACGTCTACGTGGCGGCGCCGGACCATCCGATTCATCAGGAGCCGGAGCCGCTGTCTGAAGTGACCCGCGTGAAATATCGTGGTGTGGCGGTGGCGGATACCGCCCGCGAGCGACCGGTATTGACCGTGCAGCTGCTGGACAAACAGCCGCGCCTGACGGTGAGTACCATTGAAGACAAACGTCAGGCTTTGCTGGCCGGGCTGGGCGTCGCGACCATGCCGTATCCGCTGGTCGAACAGGATATTGCACAAGGAAGACTGCGGGTCGTCAGCCCGGAATCGACCAGCGAAATTGATATTATTATGGCCTGGCGACGCGACAGCATGGGCGAGGCGAAAGCCTGGTGCCTGCGGGAAATCCCGAAACTGTTTGCCAGCAGATAAGAGCGCAAGCCCGGTTTAGCCGGATGGCGGTGCAGGCGCTCGCGTAGGCCTGATAAGCGCAGCGCCATCAGGCATCTACCGGCTTCACTTCAGGGCAGAATTTTAGGGTCCTGCCCGAAGCGGTTTTCGCCTGGCGTACCGTTCTGGCAGTTAAAGAGGATGATGACCAGCCAGCCAATAACAGGGATGAGGAGCAGTAACAGCCACCATGCGGAACGATCGGTATCATGCAACCGACGGAACTGTACTGCCCACCACGGTAAGAAAATCAGAATGCCATAAATGGTTGTCAGCACGCCTTCGCCCCCGGCGCGTTGCCAGCCGAACATCTTGTCCAGCACGCCCAGCACGAACGTAAAAATGACGTTGACCAGAATAAACATCCAGTACTCTTTACGACGCGCGCGGCCGCCAAAGCCGATATAGTTCTTCAATACTTTTAAATACCAGTCCATTTTCGCCTCAACATACGGTCAATCACTTGTTTTTAAATAAGAATAGCCGTGAATGGAATGGTGGTAAATATTCGAATGATTAATGTTTAATGCACCGGGCGGGTAAGGCGAGTTAGCGCCGCCACCAGACTGTTTCCTGGTGGCGGCGTAAGGGGATTATCCCGCTTTTGCAAAGCGGATGTCGCGTCCGTGAGGCTCATTGAGATCCTGCAACGGGCCAATGGAGATAATCCCCGTCGGGTTGATGGTTTTGTGGCTACGGAAGTAGTGGTTACGGATATGGTCGAAGTTGACGGTTTCCGCAATGCCGGGCATCTGCCAGATATCGCGCAGGAAACCATAAAGGTTCAGGTAATCGCTGATGCGGTATTTGTCGCACTTGAAGTGCGTAACGTAGACCTGGTCAAAACGCACCAGCGTGGTCCACAGGCGAATGTCCGCCTCGGTTAACTGGTCGCCGGTCAGGTAGCGGTGCTGCCCCAGGATTTGCTCCAGACGCGCCAGTGACTCGAACACTTTCTCTACGGCTTCATCATAGGCCTGCTGGCTGGTGGCGAATCCGGCTTTGTACACGCCGTTGTTGACGTTGTCATAAATCCAGCTATTGAGCTCGTCAATTTTTCCGCGCAGGGCCGTCGGGTAGTAATCCCCGGCTTTGGCGCCCAGCGCATCGAATGCGGTATTGAACATGCGAATGATTTCCGCCGATTCATTACTGACGATGGTGTGATTCTTTTTATCCCACAATACCGGTACGGTGACGCGACCGCTGTAGTGCGGATCGGCATGCAGATAGAGTTGATACAGAAACTCGTGTTGATACAGCGTATCACCGGTTGCCGCCGGGAAATTATCATCAAACGTCCAGCCATTCTCCAGCATCAGCGGATTCACAACAGAAACGGAGATAAACGGTTCCAGCCCCTTGAGCTTACGCAGGATCAGCGTGCGATGCGCCCACGGGCAGGCAAGTGAAACATACAGGTGATAGCGATCTTTTTCGGCGGCAAAGCCCCCTTCGCCAGTCGGGCCCGGCGCGCCATCAGCGGTGAGCCAGTTACGGAAAGCCGATACAGAACGTTGAAATTTCCCCCCCGTAGACTTGGTGTCATACCAGGTGTCATGCCATACGCCGTCAATCAGTTGTCCCATTTTCTCTCTCCTCCAGATAGCAAAAACGAGGAGAATATCCCCTCGTTTTTTGATTCAGTATAGCGTGCTTACCACTTTTTATTCAGGACGCGGTCGATGCTGAATGCGCCCGGCCCCGTGATAGCCAGCAGCAGGAAACCGCCTGCGATGGTCAGGTTTTTCATGAACATCAGTGAGTTAACGCCTTCCGCAAAGTTGCTGTGGAAGATGAACGCGGTCAGCAGGGTAAAGCCTGCGGTAAACAGCGCCGTTGTACGGGTCAGGAAACCGAACAGAATCGCCAGACCGCCGCCAAACTCAAGCAGGATAGTCAGCGGTAACAGGAACCCCGGAACCCCCATCGCTTCCATGTATTGTTGGGTACCCGCATAACCGGTGATTTTTCCCCAACCTGCGGTGATAAACAGAATGGGCATCAGAATGCGCGCTACCAGTACACCAACATCTTCTAATTTTTTCATTTTACTCTCCAGGGAACCACTCAGGCTGCTGATTTCATTTTTTGTGCAATCACGCGGAATGTCGCGTCGTTGCGGTTGATGGAGAGAATCATAAACGTGACATGTAACAATTGTTAGCAAGGAAAACTGTCAATAATTTTCAAAAATTTTGAGTGACAGGGCACAAATTGCCGAATGGCGGTGTAAACACCTTATTGGATCAACAGCAATACGTAGACCCGATAAGCGTAGCGCCATCGGGCGTTATGCCGGATGGCGAGGAGGAAGGGTGCAGGAATCAGCCGCGCAGCTGCTGTTTTCGGATCGTGCTTTTGACCAGCCGCCAGGCGCTCCAGATGCCAAAACCGCGTTTTGCCCAGCGCACCAGCAGATTCGGGTGGCGAATCGTCCAGATAGCCATAACGCTGCTGCCGACCAGCGCCCAGGAACGCAGGCTGATCAGCGTGTTCCAGCCGCGATCCCAGCTGTCCGTCGCTTCCAGCCAGTCGCGACGACCGGCTGAAAGGTCCAGCCTTTGCTGCTGGATTTGGCTGAGCAGCAACGCCTTACGCTTTTGACGTTCGACTTTACTGCTCACGGCTTATCATCCTCCAGAATTTGCCGGTCGTTAGCCAGTTCATGACGCGTATGGCGTAACAGCGTTGACTGGCGGGCTTTGTGTAACGTCCAGAGTCCGCCGATCAGCGCCAGAACCAGCAACACAACGGTGGTGGCGATCATCGCATTGAGGCGATACTGAGGGTCAACCGCCCAGATGATAAGCACCATCAGGCTCATCAGACCGAACGCCGCGAAAAGCATGGTCAGCCCCAGCATCAGCAGAAGCTGAAAGAGATTCGCTTTTTCCTCTTCCAGTTCCACAACCGCCAGTCGCAGTCGGGTTTCTACCATCTCAACAAGGATAGTGACAATCCGCTGCCCGATGCCCAGAACGCTTTTGCCTGGCCCCTGCGCGTGATGAGAATCCGCCATAATTAACGACGCGTCAGCAGTACGCCCAGCACCACACCAACGGCTGCGCCAATGCCGACGCCCGTCCACGGGTTCTCGCGTACATAGTCGTCAGCGCGTGCTGCGGCTTCGCGGGTTTGTTTGGCAATCGCATCGCCGGTTTCGCCCAGACGGTTGCGGCTTTCTTTCAGCGCGCGCTCGGCTTTGCTACGAATCTTACTCAACTCTTCTTTCGACTTATCGCCAGAGGAGCTAAGCACCTCTTCGAGCGTATCAGCCAGGGATTTCAACTCAGCGCGCAGATGTTCCGTAGTGTTATCTTTCGACATAGTTTTCTCCAGGTGAGTGAGTCGTTAACGTTTGATTTGACTTAGTAGTCGCGTGCCTCAAGCTTTTTCAGGTCATCCTGAGCTTCAGCCAGCTTGCGTTCACGTTTCGCAATTTTATCCGCATCGCCTTTTTGTTTTGCTTCGACCAGATCACGCTGACGTTCAGCAATCTCATCTTTTTGTTTTGCGATCTTTTTCTGATGGTCAGCACGCAGTTTACTGTCGGTGCAGTTTGCTCTGAGTTCGCTGAGCGCTTTATTCAAACCATTAATGCGGTTCTGGTTGTTGTGCTTTTCGGCGTAGCTAATTTCCTTCTGTATATCCTGCTCTTTTTCCTGACAGAGGGTATTGGCATAGCTGCCTGCACTGAGCGTGAAAAGGGTAATGGCGAAAGCGATGCGGTATTTCATTCTTGAACCTTCCATTGTGATTCGAACCCGTTACCGGGGGACGATGATCCAGGTTATAACACGGCGGACAATAAGTCCGCCTTATTAATCATAGTCAGTAAACGGCGAAATCACCAAAGTGGGTGATATGATTCGGATTCCTGGAAATTAACCGAAGCGATGTGGGTTATCCCGTAAGCGGGTCAACCACTGTACGGCCTGGCTGTCGCCGTTCTGTTGGGCGATGATATAGCCATGCGGCAACGTTCTGTCCAGCACGGCCTTAGCCGCCGCGCTTTGCGCGCTGGAGTCAAACGTAATGAGCAGCGCGTCATTTTGTGGCGTGATGCTTTTGAAGCGAATGCCGTTAGCGTCCAGATGATGCCAGATGGAAAAGCCGTCCGGCATACTGACGCCCTGATGGATGGCGCGAATGGCCAGCGTGGATTCCTGCTGGCGAATGGTCGACCAGACGAGAAAAAGCACGCTCATCAGCACGAGAAAAGAGGTTGTCCAGGCCAGTTGTCGAAGCGTTATGCGTGGTTTCACCATACTCTATCCCCGATTTCCGTATTTCTTTTTCCAGAGCACCACCAGCGAACCCGCCAGCCCAAAGACCAGCAACACCACCGGCAGCAGCATCAGACATGACATCAGTTGGTCTTCGTACTTCAGGAATACAGGCGTTTTGCCCAGCAAGTAACCCAGCGAGGTCAGGATCAGGACCCATAACAACCCGCTCATCCAGTTAAAGAATTGAAAGCGCGCGTTATTAAGGCCGGACAGACCCGCGATAGTGGGTAACAAGGTACGAACGAAAGCGATAAAACGGCCAATTAACAGCGCGGACAGACCATGTTTATGGAACAAATGGTGAGCGCGCTGATGATAATGCGCGGGCAGATGCGACAGCCAGTTTTGTACAATACGCGTGTTGCCCAGCCATCGCCCCTGAATATAACTGACCCAGCAGCCCAGGCTGGCGGCCACGGTTAACAGCAGGAGCGTTTGCGGAAACCCCATTGCGCCTTTGGCGATAAGTACGCCGACCAGCACCAGCAAACTGTCACCAGGTAAAAAGGCGGCAGGAAGCAACCCATTTTCCAGGAACAAAATCATAAATAGTACGAAATAAAGCATGCCAATCATGGAAGGGTTGGCGAGTGTTTCAAAATCCTGAGCCCACAGGGCATTCAGTAATTGAGTCAGTAGTTCCATTCAGTATTCCTGGAGAATCGGTTAACGTCACGCCGGTTTTTTGAGTTTGCAATACCGCAACATTATTCATTTTTTACTTGGGTTGCGGACGGGCGCAAAATCGCGGCCTGAACCATTCCTTGTTAAGTTGTGAAGTAAGCAAGCACTAACACACAAAAATTCAAAATGCATCTAATTGTAACAAAGGTCGACGTAGTCCGTTATAGAAATCGCACGTCGTTAAAATATGATTTTGCTTATCACAAAGGTGGGTGGCGAGAGGATTTACACAGGCTGACACTTTATATCTTACGCTTACTGAGCGGCGTCGCAGACAGGCGCCCTGATGCGCCTGCCAGCGTAAGATTGTCTATTTTGCCCCGTTAGCGGCGGTGTCCAGATGAACAACGGGATTTTCAGCAAAAAGATAGCGGTCGGCGTTAAATTCGAAATCGTCGCTGGTTTCGTTAAACAGCATCTGTTTGGTGTTCTCCAGATGCTGCCACATTGCCAGTTTCGCGGCATGAGGATCTTTGCGAATCAGCGCCTTGAGAATATGGTCATGATCGTCGCACCAGTTATCGACGGTGCGTGAATCAATATGATCGTGCAGTTTTTTCCAGTACGGGTTATGTACGCGCTGAGTCCACATTTTTTCGACAATGGCGGCCAGCGCGGTATTTTGCGTCGCCAGCGCGACCTGCACATGGAACTGGAGATCCCATTCGGAGTCGCGGAAACATTTTTCGTTACGCGCTTTCTCCTGGATTTCCATCAGCTTCATGATGTCCTGTTTCGTCACCTGCGTGGCGGCAAACTCGGCAATATTGCTTTCTATCAACTGGCGCGCCTGGAGAAGTTCGAACGGGCCATAATTGGCGAACTCAAGATTTTCATCCGGGGCGACATAATATTTCGGTTGATTTGAAATAACGTGGATGCCGGAACCTTTGCGGACTTCTACGTAGCCTTCGACCTCCAGCATGATAATCGCTTCACGAACCACCGTACGGCTGACGTTTTTCTCATCGGCAATAAAGCGTTCGGCAGGGAGTTTATCGCCCACAAGGTAGACGCCCTGTTCGATGCGCTCTTTCAGGTCAGCAGCAAGTTGTTGATACAAACGTCGTGGTTCGGTGATTTCCATATGCGCTCCAGGCATAAGACGGCAGACTATATTTGTTATACCACTTTTGCGAGGCTGGCTCCACTTGTACCGTTGAAAAAGCCGCCTGTTTAACAGGCGGCTTTGAATGAGTAAACCTTGTTGGATGATGGCGCAGGTCAGGTCAACTTTGCGTTGCGGGGTGATTGACCTGCGACCCTGGCCCCGCCTCGCTGGCCGGTTTGTTTTGCAGCACCGTCCAGATAACCAGCGCGCCGAGCAGGTCGAACACCGCCAGTACCGCGAACAGCGGGCTGAAGCCGATGGTGTCAGCCAGCGCGCCGACCACCAGAGCAAACAATGTGCTCGCCAGCCAGGCGGACATCCCGGTCAGGCCATTCGCGGTAGCCACTTCATTACGGCCAAAGACGTCAGAAGAGAGCGTAATCAGCGCGCCGGACAGCGCCTGGTGAGCGAAACCGCCGATGCAAAGCAGCATGATGGCGATATACGGGCTGGTGAACAGGCCGATCATGCCTGGGCCAATCATCAGCAGCGCGCCCAGGGTAACGACCATTTTACGGGAGACGATCAGGTTTACGCCGAACCAGCGCTGGAACAGCGGCGGCAGATAACCGCCGATGATGCAGCCTAAGTCGGCAAACAGCATGGGCATCCAGGCGAACATGGCGATCTCTTTCAGGTTAAAGCCGTACACTTTAAACATGAACAGCGGGATCCAGGCGTTGAAGGTTCCCCATGCCGGTTCCGCGAGGAAACGTGGCAGGGCGATACCCCAGAACTGGCGGTTACGCAGGATCTGCGCGAGAGACATTTTCTTCGCAGTGTTGTCTTTGTGCTGCGCTTCCTGACCGCCAATGATGTAGTCGCGTTCTGCATCCGTCAGCTTTTTCTGGTCGCGCGGGTGTTTATAGAACACCAGCCAGGCCATTGCCCAGATGAAGCTCAGCACGCCGGAAATAATAAACGCCATCTGCCAGCTATGTATCACGATAGCCCAGACGACCAGCGGAGGCGCAATCATCGCGCCGATGGAAGAGCCGACGTTAAAGTAGCCGACCGCAATAGAGCGTTCTTTTGCCGGGAACCATTCAGAGCTGGCTTTCAGGCCAGCCGGGATCATCGCGGCTTCAGCAGCGCCGACCGCGCCGCGCGCCAGCGCCAGGCCGCCCCAGCTTCCAGCCAGTGCGGTTGCGCCGCAGAATACGGCCCACAGAACGGCGAACATGGCGTAACCCACCTTCGTACCGAGAACATCCAGTACGTAACCGGCTACGGGTTGCATGACAGTGTAAGCAGCAGAATAGGCTGCGATGATATAGGAATACTGTTGTGTGGAGATGTGTAACTCTTCCATCAGCGTTGGCGCAGCCGCCGCCACAGTGTTACGCGTCAGATAGCCCAGCACGGTGCCTAATGTCACCAGTGCAATCATATACCAACGTAACCCTTTAATTTTACGCATGTAAAACCTCATCGTTTTGTTATTTCCGCAACAATCGCGGTTATCTTCCTGCGCTGAGCGGGGAAGTTATTGACGACGGGATAACCGAAAAAAAGCCGGTACGCCCCGAACGTTGCCATGAGTCATCGTGCTAATTCGGTTTCCGTACCGGTCAATTCGATGTCTTAACCATCGATAACTTTGCATTCCGTCGGCTTATGTATCGCGACGGCCAGAAAGATAACTTGTCATACAACTTAAAAAGGTGAGTGACATCACAAATGCAGGATTCTTAGTGTGGTCATTATTTCGATTTAGAAATACCAGCAATGGCGCGGCCTGGAGCGCTGTTTACTCTTTTAGGGGTAATTTATTTGTTGGTTTTTATTGATCCAACTCACGAAAATATCTTCAGGGTCTGGAAATTGGTGTGATAACTTTGACAGCATCAAAACATAAGCAATCTGACGCACTCGTTGAGAGGAAGACGATAATGACCCCGTTTATGACTGAAGATTTTCTGCTGGATACCGAGTTTGCCCGCCGTCTGTACCATGATTACGCAAAAGATCAGCCCATCTTCGACTACCATTGCCACCTGCCGCCGCAGCAGATCGCGGAAAACTACCGTTTTAACAACCTGTATGATATCTGGCTGAAAGGCGACCACTATAAATGGCGGGCGATGCGCACCAATGGCGTTGCTGAGCGTCTGTGTACGGGCGATGCGTCCGATCGTGAGAAGTTCGACGCCTGGGCCGCCACGGTGCCGCACACGATCGGCAACCCGTTATATCACTGGACGCACCTTGAACTGCGTCGCCCATTTGGTATTACAGGTAAGCTGCTGTCGCCTGCGACGGCAGATGAGATCTGGGATCGTTGCAATGAATTGCTGGCGCAGGATGCATTCTCCGCGCGGGGAATCATGCAGCAGATGAATGTAAAAATGGTCGGCACCACCGACGATCCTGTTGATTCGCTGGAGCACCACGCCACGATCGCGAAAGACAGCGCGTTCACCGTTAAAGTGCTGCCGAGCTGGCGCCCTGATAAAGCGTTCAACATTGAGCAGGCAACCTTTGGCGATTACATGACGAAGCTGGGCGAAGTATCGGATACCGATATTCGCCGCTTCACCGATCTGCAAGCCGCGCTGACTCAGCGTCTGGATCATTTTGCCGCCCACGGCTGTAAGGTTTCTGACCACGCGCTTGACGTCGTTATGTTTGCTGAAGCCAGCGAAGCTGAACTGGACAGCATTCTGGTGCGCCGTCTGGCGGGCGAGACCCTGAGCGAGCATGAGGTCGCGCAGTTCAAAACGGCTGTACTGGTGTGGCTGGGCGCGGAATATGCGCGTCGCGGTTGGGTGCAGCAGTACCACATCGGCGCGCTGCGTAATAACAACCAGCGCCAGTTCAAACTGCTGGGGCCGGATGTCGGCTTCGATTCCATCAACGATCGTCCGCTGGCGGAAGAGCTGTCAAAATTGCTGAGCAAGCAGAATGAAGAAAATCTGCTGCCGAAAACCATCCTGTACTGTCTGAACCCGCGTGATAACGAAGTGCTGGGCACCATGATCGGCAACTTCCAGGGCGAAGGGATGCCGGGCAAGATGCAGTTTGGTTCCGGCTGGTGGTTCAACGATCAGAAAGACGGGATGGAGCGTCAGATGACGCAACTGGCGCAGCTTGGCCTGCTGAGCCGCTTCGTCGGTATGCTGACCGACAGCCGCAGCTTCCTGTCTTATACCCGCCATGAATATTTCCGTCGCATCCTGTGCCAGATGATAGGCCGCTGGGTTAACGCGGGCGAAGCGCCGGCGGATATCCAGTTGCTGGGTGAAATGGTACGAAACATCTGCTTCAACAATGCGCGCGACTATTTCGCCATTGAACTGAACTAAGGTCTGGGGTTGATATGCAATACATCAGGATCCATACGCTGGATAACGTTGCGGTAGCGTTGGCCGATTTAACGCAGGGCGCTGAGGTCAGCGTCGATAACCATACCGTGACGCTACGCCAGGATGTCGTACGCGGTCATAAGTTTGCCTTACGCGATATTGCGCAGGGGGAGAACGTCATCAAATATGGCCTGCCTATCGGCCATACGTTGGTGGACGTCGCGGCGGGTGAGCATATTCATGCCCACAATACCCGGACTAACCTCAGCGATTTGGATGAGTACAGCTATCAACCCGATTTTCAGGCCCCTGAAGTACAACCGGCGGATCGCGATGTACAGATTTATCGCCGTGCCAACGGAGACGTCGGCGTGCGCAATGAGCTGTGGATTCTGCCGACCGTCGGCTGCGTCAACGGCATTGCGCGGCAGATCCAGAACCGTTTCCTGAAAGAGACTTTTGATGCCGAAGGAACTGACGGCGTTTTCCTCTTCAGCCACACCTACGGCTGTTCTCAGCTTGGCGACGATCACATCAACACCCGCACCATGCTGCAAAACATGGTGCGTCACCCGAATGCGGGGGCGGTGCTGGTGATTGGACTGGGTTGCGAAAACAATCAGGTGGATGCCTTTCGCGAGACGCTGGGCGAGTTCGACCCTGAACGCGTTCATTTCATGACCTGCCAACAGCAGGACGATGAAGTGGAGGCGGGCGTTGAGCATCTGCATCAGTTGTATAACATGATGCGCCATGACAAACGCGTGCCGGGCAAACTGAGCGAACTTAAGTTTGGTCTGGAATGCGGCGGTTCAGATGGGCTGTCCGGTATTACCGCGAACCCGATGCTGGGGCGCTTCTCCGACTATGTTATCGCCAACGGCGGGACGACGGTGCTGACGGAAGTGCCGGAAATGTTCGGTGCAGAACAGCTGTTGATGAGCCATTGCCGCGATGAAGAGACGTTTGAAAAACTGGTGACAATGGTCAATGACTTCAAGCAATACTTTATCGCTCACGACCAGCCGATTTATGAAAATCCGTCGCCGGGTAACAAGGCGGGCGGGATTACGACGCTGGAAGACAAGTCTCTGGGGTGCACGCAGAAGGCGGGTTCCAGCCAGGTTGTGGATGTGCTGCGCTACGGTGAGCGCCTGAAAACGCGCGGTCTGAATCTGTTAAGCGCGCCAGGCAACGATGCGGTCGCCACCAGCGCGCTGGCGGGCGCGGGTTGCCACATGGTGCTGTTCAGTACCGGCCGCGGTACGCCATATGGCGGGTTTGTCCCGACGGTGAAGATCGCCACCAACAGCGAACTGGCGGCGAAGAAGAAGCACTGGATCGATTTTGACGCCGGGCAGTTGATTCACGGTAAGGCGATGCCGCAGTTGTTGAATGAATTTGTGGATACGATTGTGGCGTTTGCCAACGGCAAGCAGACCTGCAATGAACGCAATGATTTCCGCGAGCTGGCGATTTTCAAAAGCGGCGTAACGCTGTAGAACAATGCCGGATGGCGACGTAAACGTCTTATCCGGCCTACGTGTGGGGCTGTTGTAGGCCTGATAAGCGTAGCGCCATCAGGCTTGTGGTTATTTAGCTACGCAGCGCGCTTTTCGCTAAACGCGCGTCTTCCGCCTGACATACCGCGGCGGTAAACATAACGTCGGTAGAGGAGTTGATTGCGGTCTCGCAGGAGTCCTGCAACACGCCGATAATGAAGCCAACCGCAACCACCTGCATGGCGATTTCGTTCGGAATACCGAACATGTTGCACGCCAGCGGAATCAGCAACAATGAACCGCCCGCCACGCCGGAAGCGCCGCATGCGCACAGCGATGCCACCACGCTCAACAGCAGTGCCGTCGGCAGATCAACCGGAATACCCAGCGTATACACCGCCGCCAGCGTCAGCACGGTAATCGTGATTGCCGCACCGGCCATATTGACGGTTGCTCCCAGCGGGATGGAAACAGAATAGGTATCTCTGTCCAGATTCAGTTTTTCGCACAGCGACATATTCACCGGAATATTTGCAGCAGAGCTACGGGTAAAGAAGGCGGTCACGCCGCTTTCACGCAGGCAGGTGAGAACCAGCGGATACGGGTTGCGGCGGATCTGTAAAAAGACCAGCAGCGGGTTGATGACCAGCGCCACAATCGCCATACAGCCAATCAGCACCAGTAACAGTTGCGCATAGCCCCACAGCGCTGAGAAGCCCGTAGTGGCGAGCGTTGAGGCGACCAGGCCAAAAATACCGATCGGCGCGAAACGAATCACCAGTTTCACAATAAAGGTGACGGCGTCGGACAGATCGTTCACCAGATTTTTGGTGGTTTGATTACTGTGGCGCAGCGCAAAGCCCAGGCCGATAGCCCACACCAGAATACCGATGTAGTTGGCGTTGATCAGCGCATGGATCGGGTTCGCAACGATGCTCATCAGCAGCCCGTGTATCACCTGGACAATGCCGCTCGGCGGCGTGATATCCGTGGCGCCAGTCGTCAGTTGCAGCGTGGACGGAAAGAGGAAGCTCACCACAACCGCCGTCAGCGCGGCTGAAAATGTGCCGAGCAGATACATCCACAAAATCGGGCGAATATTGGTTTTCTGACCGTGTTGATGATTGGCGATAGACGCCATCACCAGCGTCAGTACCAGAACCGGCGCGACAGCTTTCAGCGCACCAACGAACAGGGTGCCCAGCAGACCCGTTGCCTCTGCGGCAGGTTTTGAAACTAAAGCCAGTAAAATTCCCAGTATAAGCCCAATTAAAATTTGTTTAACCAGGCTCCCTTGAACCAAACGCTGGAGTAGCCCCGATGAACGTTGCGTAGTCATTTCATGATCCTTTCAGTGTGATGTTGTTCATCCTTTGCACGCTCTGTTGGCGCATCTTTCAGGATGTAACAAAGTGTTTGCCTGAGTGAGTATAAGGAAAGATGGGGATTGGGAAAGCGTAAAATGCTGGAATTTACGTACTACGTCATATTTTTTAACTAAATATTTACATGTTATCGGGTAGTGCTGCGTGTACTCAACCCACGACCGTGGTTTTTGTAAGCCCGGCAGACATAGCGCTGCCGGGCAGGATCTTACTGTAGCTGCTGCTTTTTATCGTTCTGGCGATTTACCCACGCGTTAACAATCAGCGTGATCACCAGAATACTGAACACCACGCCCAGCGAGATGGCGATCGGAATATGGTAGAAATCGACGATCAGCATCTTAATACCGATAAAGACCAGAATGACGGCCAGACCATATTTGAGCATCGAGAAACGCTCCGCTACCCCTGCCAGCAGGAAGTACATGGCGCGCAGACCCAGGATCGCAAACAGGTTGGAGGTCAGGACGATGAACGGGTCGGTAGTCACGGCAAAGATGGCCGGAATGCTATCGACGGCGAAAATCACATCGCTCAGTTCCACCAGAATCAGGACCAGCATCAGCGGCGTCACGAACAGCAAGCCATTCTTACGCACAAAGAAATGCTCGTTTTCGATGGTGTCGGTCATGCGAAGGTGGCTACGCAGCCAGCGAACCAGCGGTTTGTCGCCGATGCCGGATTCGTCCTCTTTCACCAGCGCCATCTTCACGCCCGTAAACAGCAGGAAAGCGCCGAACAGGTACAGTATCCAGTCGAACTGGGCGATCAGCCAGCTACCGGCGAAAATCATAATCGTACGCAGAACAATGGCGCCAAGTACGCCATACACCAGAACCCGGCGTTGCAGGGCAGGCGGAACAGAGAAGTAGCTGAACAGCATCAGCCAGACAAAGACGTTATCAACGGCCAGCGATTTTTCGATCAGATAACCGGTGAGAAACGCCAGCGCCTGCGGATCGGCCACCGCCCGACCCTGGGTCTCCGCCAGATACCACCAGAAGGCGGCGTTGAACAGCAATGAAAGTGTCACCCAGACCAGAGACCAGGCCGCCGCCTGCTTCATGGACATCGTATGTACGCCACGACGCCCCTGCAACAGAAGGTCGATAGCCAGCATAATCACCACAACGACAGCGAATCCGCCCCATAACAACGGTGTGCCGACAGTATTCATAGAATTTCCTTACACATAAAAAAAACGGCCAACGTCGAAAGACGTCAGCCGCTGCTTTTTATATGCATAGACCTCGCCTTCCGGCAAGGTCTCACTTACAACAAGAAAGTGATATGTACTCACTCCACGGGTGATGGCGAATCGGCTTCGTCATCAATCAACGACATGAAGGCACATCACTTTCTTATTGCCCGGCGACCGGATGTGGTTTTTCACACATCGTAATGACGATCGACCGACAATGAAGTTACTCCCCTTTGCACGTAACAAAATATGACAGGCCATACGATCAGTCAATGGCCTGTTACATCTGTTTTACATTGTTTTACGCTGTGGCGTCATCAGCAGGGAAGACGACGCCCGTCTGCCGACGAATCTCCGTGAGCAGTTTGGCCGTGATACGGCTGACGGTCAGCTCGGGATGGTTCACCTCGTTGGTCTCGACCAGGTGTGCAAAGCGTTCCGCCTCATACAGCATCGTATTGATATGCTGAGGAACGGATAAATCCTGCGTTTTTCCGCCGCGTGGAATGAAGCACACTTTCTGACATTCCGAAATTTTCTCGATGACCAGAGAACCAGCTTCACCCTGGATTTCGCTGGGCAGTACGGAATCACTCACTTTGGAATGCTGTAGGGTGACGCTGAAGTCGCCGTAATCCAGCACCGCCACGCCATGCGCATCGACACCGCTTTCCAGCAGACTGGCGGATGCCTGAACGTTTTGCGGTTCTCCCCAGAGCGCAACCGCTGACGCCAGACAGTAAAAACCGATATCCATAATGGAGCCATTCGAGAAGGCCGGATTAAAGGTATTGGGGTTTTCGCCGTCCAGATAGCGCTGGTAGCGCGAAGAATACTGGCAGTAGTTGATAAGGGCTTTGCGCATTCTTCCTGCTTTCGGCAGCGACTGCTGTAGCAACTGAAAATTAGGCAGGCTGGCGGTTTTAAAGGCTTCGAACAGGACGACCTGATTTTCACGCGCGCACGCGATGGCGGCGTCGACTTCGGCCAGATTCGAGGCCAGCGGCTTCTCGCAGATCACATGCTTTTTGTGGCTTAAAAAGAGCTGAGTCTGGGGGAAATGCAGCGAGTTCGGGCTGGCGATATACACCGCATCAATGGCGTCGCTTTGCGCCATTGCTTCAAGCGAAGTGAATAAATGCTCGACGGGATAATCATTGGCGAAGGTTTGCGCCTGTTCGAGGCGACGGGAATAGACTGCGGTTAACTTATATTTGCCGGTTTCATGGGCGGCATCGACAAACTGGCGGGTGATCCAGTTTGTGCCAATAACAGCGAAACGTATCATAAACGCCTTCAGGCTCCATAAAGGGATTCTTTCGTCAATTTAGCATGCCTTTATGACAAAGCCAGTGCGCTACTGCTCAGATTGCTTTAACGAAAGATGCGTTAACCACAGGCGGGTATCAAACTCAAGCTGGTGGTACTGCGGCTCCATATGACAGCACAGTTGATAAAACGCTTTGTTGTGCTCTTTCTCTTTCAGATGCGCCAGTTCGTGAACCACGATCATTCGCAGAAAAGGTTCCGGCGCATTGCGAAACACGGTGGCGACGCGGATCTCGGCTTTCGCCTTCAGCTTGCCGCCCTGTACGCGCGAAACGGCGGTATGCAGCCCCAGCGCATTTTTCAGCACATGGATCTTGTTGTCATACATCACTTTGTTGATCGGCGGGGCGTTACGCAGAAACTGGCTTTTCAGATCCTGGGTATACTGCCAGAGCGCTTTATCGGTCGCAAAATCATGCGTTCCCGGATAGCGTTTTTCCAGCACTGCGCCCAGACGCTGTTCAGCAATGAGCGTGCGTACCTGAGACAGTAAATTCTCCGGGTAGCCGTGGAGATAAGTAAGTTGACCCATCAAAGCCCCAAATTAAATCTAAAAAAAGAGTATACTCACGCACCCTTTCAGGGATAACAGCGAAATTTTACCATTCAGGAGGGCCGATGAGCCACGTAGACAACGGTTTCCGTTCACTGACACTGAAACGTTTCCCGGAAACGGATGACGTTAACCCGCTTCAGGCGTGGGAAGCGGCGGATGAATATCTGCTGCAACAGTTAGACGACACGGAAATCAGCGGCCCGCTGCTGATCCTGAATGATGCCTTTGGCGCATTAAGTTGCGCGCTGGCTGAGCATACACCATACAGCATCGGCGACTCGTATTTAAGCGAGCTGGCGACGCGCGAAAATTTACGCCACAACGATATCGCCGAATCCAGCGTGAAGTTTCTCGACAGCACCGCCGCGTACCCGCCGACGCCGGGCGTCGTGTTGATTAAGGTGCCGAAAACGCTGGCGCTGCTGGAGCAACAATTGCGCGCGTTGCGCCAGGTCGTGACTCCACAGACCCGTATTATTGCGGGAGCAAAGGCGCGTGACATTCATACCTCCACGCTGGAACTGTTCGAAAAAGTGCTCGGCCCCACGACCACGACGCTGGCCTGGAAAAAGGCGCGCCTGATCAACTGTACCTTTAGTAAGCCTGAACTGGCGGATGCGCCGCAGACGCTGAGCTGGAAACTGGACGGCACCGACTGGACTATCCACAATCATGCGAACGTTTTCTCGCGTACTGGCCTGGATATCGGCGCGCGCTTCTTTATGCAGCATTTACCGGAAAATCTGGAAGGGGAGATCGTCGATCTCGGCTGCGGCAATGGCGTGATTGGCCTGACGCTGCTGGCGAAGAACCCTCAGGCGAGCGTCGTGTTTGTCGATGAATCGCCGATGGCGGTCGCGTCCAGCCGTTTGAATGTGGAAACCAACATGCCGGAAGCGTTGGATCGCTGCGAGTTTATGATTAACAACGCTTTGTCCGGCGTGGAGCCTTTCCGCTTTAACGCCGTGCTGTGCAACCCGCCGTTCCATCAGAAACATGCGCTGACGGATAACGTTGCCTGGGAAATGTTCCACCATGCGCGCCGTTGCCTGAAGATCAACGGCGAGCTGTACATTGTGGCGAACCGTCACCTGGATTATTTCCACAAGCTGAAGAAGATTTTCGGTAACTGCACCACCATCGCCACCAATAACAAATTCGTGGTGTTGAAAGCGGTCAAAACCGGTCGCCGCCGCTAATAGCGTGTGCCGGATGACGGCTAACGCCTTATCCGGCCTACAACGTGCTACCCCGTAGGCCTGATAAGCGTAGCGCCATCAGGCAATGCCCTTAAATCGCCAGCGCTAATTTTGTTCCCTGCGCAATTGCCCGCCGCGCATCCAGCTCCATCGCCACGTCGCATCCGCCAATCAGGTGTACCGTTTTCCCTGACGCGCGCAGCGGCTCCGCCAGTTCGCGCCGTGGCTCCTGCCCCGCGCAGATCACGACATGATCGACGTTCAGAAGCTGCGGTTCGCCGTTGATCAATACGTGCAATCCGTCATCGTCGATCTTCTGATAACTGACTGCCGGGATCATTTTTACGCCGCGGGACAACAGCGTTGCGCGATGGATCCAGCCGGTGGTTTTCCCCAGCCCCTGACCGGGTTTACTGGCTTTACGCTGTAGCATCACAATCTGACGTGGGCTGCGAGACAGATGCGGCCCTTCCGGGCGTAACCCGCCGGGCTGTTGCAGGCTGGTGTCGATCCCCCATTCCACGCAGAACTCGGCAATGCTCTGGCTGCTGGGATCGCCTGGCTGGCTGAGGTACATCGCGGTATCAAAACCAATCCCGCCGCAGCCGATAATCGCGACACGTTTCCCGACGGGAGTTTTATCGCGCAGCACCTCAAGATAGGTCAGCACTTTCGGGTGATCGATGCCCTCGATCGACGGTTTACGCGGCTCGATCCCGCAAGCGAGGATCGCTTCATCAAACGGTTGCAGATCGTTTGCGGTGACAAACCGGTTGAGCTTCAGCGTCACGCCGGTCACTTCGATCATCCGACGGTAATAGCGCAGCGTTTCATAAAATTCTTCTTTGCCGGGGATCTGTTTAGCGATGTTGAACTGCCCGCCGATCTCGGCCAGGGCATCAAACAGCGTAACGTCGTGCCCGCGCGCCGCTGCGTTAATGGCAAATGCGAGACCCGCCGGGCCTGCGCCGACGACGGCCAGGCTTTTCTTATGTTCAGCCGGAACTATCGGCATTTTGGTTTCGTGGCAGGCGCGTGGATTCACCAGGCAAGAGGTGACTTTACCCACGAAGATCTGATCCAGACAGGCCTGGTTGCAGCCGATACAGGTGTTGATCTCATCCGCCCGCCCTGATTGCGCTTTCGACAGCAGCTCGGCATCCGCCAGGAACGGGCGCGCCATCGACACCATATCCGCATCGCCGCGCGCCAGAATATCGTCTGCTACTTGCGGATCGTTGATCCGGTTGGTCGTGACTAGCGGAACGGTGACGTGGCCTTTCAGTTTGCGCGTCACCCAGCTAAAGGCGCCGCGCGGAACCGGCGTAGCGATCGTCGGGATACGCGCTTCGTGCCAGCCAATACCGGTGTTGATGATCGTCGCGCCAGCCGCTTCAATGGCCTGCGCCAGCTGTACGGTTTCGTCGAACGTCCCGCCGTTTTCCACCAGGTCGAGCATCGACAGACGGTAGATAATGATAAAATCGCTGCCCACGCGCTGGCGTACCGCCCGCACCACTTCCACCGCGAAACGCATACGCCTGGCGTAATCGCCGCCCCATTCATCGTCACGCTGGTTCGTGCGCACGGTAAGAAATTCGTTGATCAGATAGCCTTCCGAACCCATCACCTCGACGCCGTCGTAACCCGCTTCCCGCGCCAGCTGGGCGCAGTGGGCGAAATCGTCAATCAGTTGCAGGATTTCATCGTGCGTGAGTTCGTGCGGCGTAAAACGGTTGATGGGCGCCTGGATCGCCGAAGGGGCGACCAGATGCGGCTGATAGCTATAGCGTCCGGTATGCAGGATCTGCAACGCAATTTTCCCGCCTTCCTCATGAACGGCGTCCGTGATCACGCGGTGGTGCGGCAGCTGGCTGGCATCATTTAATGTAGCGCCGCCTTCCATTCCCACCCCGGACAGTGCGGGGGCAATCCCCCCGGTGACGATCAGCGCGACGCCATGCCGCGCACGTTCGGCGTAGAAAGCCGCCAGCCGTTCGGCGCCATCGGGGTATTCCTCCAGCCCGGTATGCATCGAACCCATTAGCACACGGTTTTTAAGCCGGGTAAAGCCCAGATCGAGCGGGGCGAAAAGCGACGGATAGCTCATAAGTGTGTCCAGTATGTAAAATTATTGTTATGTGGTCGGATGAGTTAATAATTTAGCCGTCGCGGCGTAAAAGGGAAAAGGGGAATGCGATGATTGTGATGGGATTCAAAAAAGGAGCGGGGCCAGAGAACGAATTTGCCGGATGGCGATGCTGGCGCGTCTTATCCGGCCTACAGGTGTGCGGGTTGTGTGAACATTGCCGGATGGCGATGCTGGCGCATCTTATCCGGCCTACGGATCGGATTCCTGTAGGCCGGATAAGCGTAGCGCCATCCGGCGGTGTGTTATGTTTCCTCCACGCTCACCCGTAACGCCGCCAGAGCCTTGCGGGTCGCCTTTAACACCTGCTCACACTGCTCAATTGTTAATGTCAGCGGTGGTTCGATGCGAATCGTTTTCGAATTGTTGAGCGTCCCGGCAACCAGTACCCGCTGGCGGAACATCTCGCTGGCGAAGTTGTAGCCGATTTCGTTGTCAACAAACTCAATCGCCATCAACATCCCTTTTCCGCGAGCGTCCTGCACCAGGTCAGGGTATTCCCTGGCAAGCTGGAGGAAGCCGTCCAGCAACATATCGCCTTTCTGCTCCGCCTGTGCCGGTAGATTCTGCTCCAGCAACACGTTAATGGTCGCTAATGCTGCCGCACAGGCCAGCGGGTTGCCGCCAAAGGTTGTGGTGTGCAGGAACGGATTATCGAACAGAACGGAGAACACCTCTTCGGTGGCGATGGTTGCCCCAACCGGCATCACGCCGCCGCCTAACGCTTTTGCCAGACATAAAATGTCAGGCTGCACGTTTTCATGTTCACAGGCAAACATCTTACCGGTGCGCCCCATGCCGGTCTGGACTTCATCCAGAATCATCAGGGCGCCAAACTCATCGCAGAGTTTACGTACGGCGGTCAGATAGCCCTGCGGCGGCAGGATCACGCCGCCCTCGCCCTGAATTGGTTCCAGAATGACGGCTGCTACATCGTCGCCGGTTTTTTTACACTCGCTAAGCGCAGTACGCATGGCCTCAATGTTGCCAAACGGTACATGGCGAAAGCCCGGCAGCAGCGGCATAAACGGCTTGCGGAACGTGGATTTCGCCGTGGCGGAAAGCGACCCCAGCGATTTACCGTGAAACGCGCCGCTGGTAGCGATAAAGGTAAACTTACCGCGCGGCGACTGATACGCCTTCGCCAGTTTCAGCGCCGCTTCCACCGATTCGGTGCCGCTGTTGCTGAAAAAACTGTACTTCAGTTTTCCAGGCGTGAGCGCTGCGAGCGTTTTAGCCAGCATGGCCCGGAGCGGGTCCAGTAACTCCTGGCTGTGCAGAGGTTGTTTTGCGAGTTGATTCTGTACGGCGGATACGACAACTGGATTACGGTGCCCCACGTTGAAAATGCCAAAACCACCCAGGCAATCAATAAATTCCTGTCCCTGGGTGTCGACAAGCGTATTCAGACTTCCCGCTTGCCACTCTACGGCTCCGTAATCCCCGCCAGCGGTCACAGATTTTCGATACTCTAAAAACCCCGGATTAACATGCTCTTTGAAGTAATCAATCACCTCTCGGTTCAGTGCTTTCATTTCCTCATGATCAAGCGTTCGCTTTTCAATGAGATTCAGTGCGTGTGCGCTACAGGCCAGGGCCGATGCGCTGGAAGGTAACCTGTTCAAAATATGCTCCCGGAACTCGCGTATCACATGATACTGAGTTAAGTATTGCAGGGATTGCGCCATATCGGCGCGGATCATGAAAATCGGGATAAACACCAGGGAAAATATCAAGTGTGCAATATTTAATCTCATTCATTAACAATTGGTGATGTTTTGCGCAGTGCGTGTGTGGGGACGCGGGGGCTGACGGGCGGGCCGTCGCACCAGAACAGTGCGGGCGGTGTGCGTATATGGGGCGGAAGTTATAGCAGAACTGAATAGTTACTTAACGAAAGTATTTTAAATCAATGAATTAGAAAACATACAAATATTACGGTTTAAACGCAAATTGCGATCTAAATCAAATTTAACAACTAAAGATAAACCAATTATCGCCGAAATAACATCTGACAGAAAAGTTAACATTCAAGTAACCTGCACAGGACGCAACCATGTCTTCTCATCCCTACGTCAGCCAGCATAATTATCCGCTGGATGATGATACAACCCTGATGTCCACAACTGACCTGCAAAGCTATATCACCCATGCAAATGATACCTTCGTTCAGGTAAGCGGCTTTACGCTGAATGAACTGCTTACGCAACCGCATAATCTGGTACGCCACCCGGACATGCCGAAAGCCGCGTTTGCGGATATGTGGTACACCCTCAGGCAGGGTGAGCCGTGGAGCGGCATCGTGAAAAACCGACGGAAGAATGGCGATCACTACTGGGTGCGGGCGAATGCGGTGCCGATGGTGCGGGAAGGGCGCGTGACCGGCTATATGTCGATTCGTACCCGCGCGACAGATGAAGAGATTGCTGCCGTTGAGCCTTTGTATAAGGCGCTGAATGAAGGCCGCAGCAACAAACGTATCCACAAAGGACTGGTGGTGCGTAAAGGCTGGCTGGGGAAACTGCCGGCAATCCCCATTCGCTGGCGTGTACGCAGCGTTATGGCGCTAACGGGCGTGGTGCTGATGGCGGCGATGGCGCAAATGGGCGTTGCGTGGCCAGCGCTATTCGTGAACGCCCTGCTGATGCTGGCGGGAACGGCGGTGTTTGAATGGCAGATTGTGCGTCCGATCGAAAATGTCGCCCGGCAGGCGTTGAAAGTCGCAACGGGCGAGCGTAACAGCGTATCGCATCTTAACCGTAGTGACGAACTGGGGCTGATGTTGCGCGCGGTAGGCCAGCTTGGGCTTATGTGCCGCTGGCTGATTAATGATGTCTCAAGCCAGGTTTCCAGCGTAAGAAACGGCAGCGAGACGTTAGCGAAAGGCAATGACGATCTGAACAAACACACCCGCCAGACGGTAGAGAATGTGCAGCAGACGGTGACGACCATGAACCAGATGGCGGAGTCCGTGAAGAAAAATTCCACCACCGCGTCCGCCGCCGATAAATTATCCAGCGCGGCCAGCAGTGCGGCGACGCAGGGCGGAGAGGCGATGGAAACCGTCATTAAAACGATGGATGACATCGCTGACAGCACGCAGCAGATTGGCACAATCACTACGCTGATTAACGATATTGCTTTCCAGACGAATATCCTGGCGCTGAACGCGGCGGTTGAAGCGGCGCGAGCGGGCGAGCAGGGTAAAGGATTTGCCGTTGTCGCCGGGGAGGTTCGCCATCTTGCCAGCCGAAGCGCCAGCGCGGCGAATGATATTCGTAAGCTCATTGACGCCAGCGCAAGCCGGGTACAGTCCGGCTCCGAACAGGTTCATGCGGCAGGACGCACGATGGATGATATTGTGGCCCAGGTGCAAAACGTCACTCAGCTTATTGCGCAAATCAGCCACTCGACGCTGGAACAGGCGGACGGACTCTCCAGCCTGACCCGCGCCGTGGATGAGTTAAACCATATCACGCAGAAAAATGCCGAGCTGGTGGAGGAGAGCGCTCAGGTTTCAGCGATGGTTAAACATCGCGCCAGCCGTCTGGAAGATGCGGTAACGGTTCTGCATTAAATCAAATTCCCTTTATTTCTGCCGACAAACGCTTATCGAAGCCGATAAGCGTTTTGTCATAATATTGGGCTAACAATGTTAAGCACATATTAAATATTTACCATTTCGAGCTATTTCCTTATTTAAACCCGCTGCGTTATTTTGTGTGATTCTTCATTTTCCCGAACCTGAAAAATGAATTGTATAACGATCGGTCTGCCGATATTCATCGTTGAAAACTATTTACCGTAATAACTTGAAATAAAAAACGATCAATATCATAAAGTTAGCGAAGCCGTAACCGATAACGAACCCTGTATAGAGGAAAAACAATCTCCAGGGGGAAATATGCTTTTGCATAACATGAAGATCCGCTCGAAATTATTTATTGCGTTTGGTTTGTTTATTGTACTGATGATCGTGAGTTCTGGCCTTTCGTTGTTCAGCCTGGATCGAACGAATACCAGTATGCAGAACATCATTACTCACGATTATCCCACAACGGTGAAAGCCAACCTGCTGATCGATAATTTTCAGGATTTCGTTAGCACGCAGCAGCTGATGCTGCTGGATGAAGAAGGGCGCTGGAGCCAGGAGTCGCAAAAGCAGCTGGATGCGATTAGCCAGCGCATTACGGTATTGCTCGATGAACTGTCCGCCAGCAGTCAGGATGAGGCCTCAAAGGCTATTATCGCCGGAATTCGCGATGTGCGTCAGCAGTATCTGGCCTCCCGGTTCCGTATTTTGCAGGAAATTCAGAACCATGATCGTCCGGCGGCGATACAGGAAATGATGACGACCACCGTCAACATACAGCAGGCGTATAAAGCCAAAGTACAGGAGCTGATCGCTATTGAAGATACGCTGATGCGCAACGCGGGCGCGTCGGTTGACCAGGATTTTCGCACCAACCGGGCACAGCTGATTCTCCTGGCGCTCATCAGCATTGCCGCCGGAGTGATAATGGGATGGTACATCGTGCGTTCCATTACCCGGCCGCTTAATGACGCCGTGCAGTTTGCCGGGGCGATTGCGGAGGGGGATTTGACCCGCACGATTCATATAGCGCAGAAGGATGAAACCGGCGTGCTGTTGCAGGCGCTGATGGAGATGAAAAACCGTCTGCTGGCGATCGTGCAGGAAGTTCAGAACGGCTCTGAAAATATCTCCAGCGCGGCGGCGCAAATTGTCGCGGGCAACTAGGATCTGGCGGCGCGTACTGAAGAACAGGCCAGTTCTGTTGAGCAAACGGCGGCCTCTATGGAGCAGATTACCGCCACCGTCAAAAATACGGCGGACCACACCAGCGAAGCGACCCATCTTTCTGCCGATGCGGCCAGCGTGGTGAAAAATAACGGTGAGATGATGCGTCAGGTCACGCAAAAAATGCGCGTGATAAATGAGACCTCTAACCGCATGTCCGACATTATCAACCTGATTGATTCTATTGCCTTCCAGACCAACATTCTGGCGCTTAACGCCGCCGTGGAAGCCGCTCGCGCCGGGGAACACGGGCGTGGCTTCGCGGTCGTGGCGGGGGAAGTTCGTCAACTGGCGCAAAAAAGCGCGTCGTCGGCCAGTGAGATCCGCCACCTGATTGAAGACTCTACCAGCCAGACGCAAGAGGGGATGCAACTGGTGGAAAAAGCCAGTGCGTTGATTAATGGTATGGTGGATAACGTTGAAGAGATGGATGTGATTCTGCGTGAAATCGGCCAGGCCAGTCGCGAACAAACCGATGGGATTTCGCAAATCAACAGCGCGATTGGGCTGATTGACGCCACCACGCAACAGAACTCGTGTCTGGTTGAGGAGTCCGTTGCGGCAGCGGCGTCGCTGAATGAGCAGGCCCGGCACTTAAAAGAGATCGTGAAAGTATTCCGCATCCGTGCGGAGGACGTACCGCCTGCTTAATCCAGTTGGCTGATTTCCAGCGCCGCGCGATCGATAACGCCGATGATCTGCTTAAGCTGCGCGTCGCTGATCCCGCCCTGATTCACCCGCAGATCCAACACGGCTTTGAAGTTGTCCAGCGCCCGTTTCATCTGCGGGTTCTTACGCAGTTCAAAGCCGACGCAGCGCGCTTTCACGCGTTCGTGGATGTGCTCCAGGTGTTCACGGTTCTCTTCCAGCCACCGCTGCCCCTGTTCTGTAATGGTGATCTGCTTACGCCCGCCGTCCTCTTCTTTGATAGTGATAAATTCCTGATCCTGAAGAAAATCCAGCGTTGGGTAAATCACGCCTGGGCTTGGGGTGTAGTTGCCCAGCGTCAGGTTCTCGATGGCTTTAATCAATTCGTAACCGTGGCTGGCCTCGCGGGTTAAAATTTCCAGAATCACCAGGCGTAGTTCGCCGTGGCCAAAAAAGCGCTGGCGACGTCCGCCGCCGCCCCGGCCATGACGGTGCTCGCAGCCATGTTCATGGCCGTGGTGATGCTCTCTCTCGCAACCTTCATGATGATGTCGCATGATGTACTCCTGTTTTATTTAGATATATCTAATTTATATCTAAAACTTGTGATCTTGCAAGTTGATCGATTTTTATTTTATTTAATTTATTGATTTTAAAGTGATTAAAATTGTTTTATATCGTGAGATATATCGAAGATTACTGTATCAAAAAAGTGCTTGCAATCTTCATAACTAACAATCATTATCATTTAAAATTTAATTTAGATATATCGTATTATCTGCATGAAGGCGAAAAAATGATAAATACATCCTCACGCTACCCACAGCGCGTTCGTAACGAACTGCGTTTTCGTGAACTTACCGTTCTGCGCGTCGAGCGTATTAGCGCCGGTTTTCAGCGCATTGTTCTTGGCGGTGAAGCGCTGGAAGGCTTTAGCTCGCGCGGCTTTGACGATCACACCAAAGTGTTTTTCCCTGAACCGGGCAGCCTGTTCGTTCCTCCAACGGTGACGGACGAAGGGATTGTCTGGGGAGAGGGCGTACGTCCTGCTTCCCGCGATTACACGCCCTTATATGATGAAGAGCGGCACGAGCTGGCGCTGGATTTCTTTATTCACGACGGCGGCGTGGCGAGCACATGGGCAGTAAACGCTCGCGAAGGCGACACGCTCACCATCGGTGGGCCGCGTGGATCGCTGGTGGTGCCGGAAGACTATGCATATCAGGTTTATGTCTGCGATGAGTCAGGGATGCCAGCGCTGCGCCGCCGCCTGGAAGCGCTCGATCGCTTGTCCGTTCGCCCGCATGTTACGGCGCTGGTCAGCGTACAGGATGCCGCGTATCAGGATTATCTGGCGCATCTTGATGGCTTTGCCATTGAATGGGTGGTCGGACACGATGAGCAGGCGATTGATGAGCGACTGGCGCAATTAACGGTGCCGGAGGCGGATTATTTCATCTGGATCACGGGTGAAGGGAAAGTGGTTAAGCATCTCAGCCGTCGCTTTGAGACGGAACAGTTTGATCCGCAACGGGTGCGCGCCGCAGCATACTGGCATCGTAAGCCGGCTTAATCATTCCTTATAGCTGGAAGTTTAACCGGGCCACTGCGGGCCCGGTTTTCTGCTAACTATCAGGCGTTGTGACTTTCCGCCAGAGCTTTAAACACCATTGCCACGGCATGTGCGCCTGGGTCCATATTGCCAAGCAGGCTTTCGCTGCTGAGGTAGGATGCGCGTCCGGCGTTGGCTTTGCTGGACTGACAGGTACGTTCTGCGCCATTTTGCGCGGCGGAAAAGGCCGCGTGCAGATCCTGTGGCTGCGCAAGCAGCGATGTCAGGGCCGGCTGTAAAGCATCGATCATGGTACGATCGCCTTCATCCGCGCCACCGTAATACTTCATCTGCGCCAGACCGGTATTCAGCGCTTCCGCCACACTGGCGCCTTGCTCCAGTTTCTGCCCCGCAGCGGTAAAGAAAATGGACATCAGCACACCGCTGGAGCCGCCCATGACGACGGTCAGGCGTTCGCCAATGAGTGCGAACAGCGTGGCGAGATGGTCGAGCGGCAACTGCTGGCGGTGTAGCAGGCCCGCGATTTCACGCGCGCCTGCCGCAAAGGTTGAGCCGGTATCGCCGTCGCCGACTTTGGCATCCAGCGCGTTAAGATCCATTTCCAGATCGGACAGCGTGCGGGTGACCTGCTCAACAATCCCGGCAACTAACGCGTTCTCTGAAGGCTGAAACTCTACCCGCGCGCTTTGCAATGAGGATGGCATAATGGTTATCTCACGCGGCGGCACCGGCGTTTGCCAACTGCTGGTTTCCACCCCGGAGAGCAACGCTTTTTCGATACTTTCCTCCAGCACCATTGCCGTCAGTGAAAAACCTTTCATGTCCAGCGCAGTCACTAGCGAAGCCGGGCCGATAAGCCAGTCGATGCGTTTATGTAGCGTGCTGCGCGCCAGTTCACGCGTGATGATGGCCATTTCCGCGACGGAGACGCCGCCAAGGTTATTGACCATCACCGCCAGCCGACCGGTCTCAGGCAGAGCGGAGAGGAGTTTGTCGGCCATCAGGCTCACAATCTGCGCGCTGTTTTGGGTATCAATGACTGATGCGCCGGGTTCACCGTGGATCCCCATGCCCAGCTCAGACTGATTAGGATGATGGCGTGGTGCGTTCTCCGTCTCCTGCGGCAGATGGCAACTGGAAATCGCAACGCCAAGACTCACAGTATTGTTGGCGGCGTACTGCGCTTCACGCAAGACGGTCGCCAGGTTGTAGCCGCGTTCGGCAAAATAGCCGGCGACTTTATGAACCAGAATGGTGCCCGCGATACCACGCGGGTGCTTATTGTCTGGCAGCGAAATGTCATCCCCGACAATCAGCATTTCAACGTTGTAGCCCAGACGGCGCGCTTTCTCTGCCGCAAGGCCGAAGTTCAGACGATCGCCGGTATAGTTTTTTACGATTAACAGGCAGCCGGCGTCGCCAGTGACTGCCTGGATAGCGGTCAGCACTGCATCGACGCTGGGGGAGGCAAACAGATCGCCGCAGACGGCAGCGGTTAACATGCCTTTCCCGATGAAGCCAACGTGGGCAGGTTCGTGCCCGGAGCCGCCGCCGGAAATCACCGCGACGTTGCTACGGTTCAGATCGCGGCGAACCACGACACGAATCGCCGGATCGCTCTCCAGGCGCACCAGATTGTTCCACGGGCTGGAGATAATCGTTCCTTCAATGACGTCATTGACGAGATGGGGTCGCTGGTTAAAAAAGAATTGAGTCATAACGGTTCCTGGAGAGTGGGAAAAACACACCCCCGGCTGCACATTATGGTTGCGGAGGCGCTCATCATCGGGACGCTGCGGGGCAGGTCGGCGATGAGGAGATTCTGGCTGAGTTCATGAAGAAAAAAATTTGAAGAAAAGGAGTTTCATTACGAAACGAAATTATTCTTTTACGTTCCGTAATGAAACGTTTTCTGATGAAAAAAAGCCAAAATGCGAGCCGGAGCGCGCCTTTTTCCCGCTCATTCACGCAGAAAAGTTGGCCGGACAGAAAAATATTTTCCTGTCTTGTCGGCAGTCGGCGGCGAAAACCACGCATGATTCCCCTTTTTTCAGACGCATTATGAGAAGGCTGAACGGATCGGGATCGCAATCCTGCCGTTTTTTAGGGTTTATTGTTCCACTATGAAACGTGATGAATTTTTCTGTGTTCCATTTCAGAACAAAAAGAGGAAAGATTTTTTTGGCGATGCCTCGTCCTACAGTGATTGCATCGCTCCGGTATCGCTCCGTTTTCGCCATTAACACAGGGCCAAACAGAATAACGCCAGGGCTCACCATGTAAATACATGCACTTATTTGAGGATGACAGGAATGCTAAAAGTTATTCAATCTCCAGCCAAATATCTCCAGGGACCAGATGCTTCTGTCTTATTCGGTCAATATGCCAAAGACCTGGCGGACAGCTTTTTCGTGATTGCAGATGACTTCGTCATGAAGCTGGCGGGAGAGAAGGTGCTGAATGGCCTGAATAGCCACGAAATCCGTTGCCATGCAGAACGTTTCAATGGCGAATGCAGCCATGTTGAAATCAACCGTCTGATGGCCATTTTGAAACAAAAAGGCTGCCGTGGCGTGGTGGGGATCGGCGGCGGGAAAACGCTTGATACGGCAAAAGCCATTGGTTACTACCAGAAACTGCCGGTCGTTATTATTCCGACTATTGCGTCCACCGATGCCCCGACCAGCGCATTGTCGGTTATCTATACCGAAGCGGGCGAGTTTGAAGAGTATCTGATCTACCCGAAAAACCCGGATATGGTGGTGATGGACACGGCAATCATCGCCAAAGCGCCGGTGCGTTTACTGGTGTCCGGGATGGGGGATGCGCTTTCCACCTGGTTTGAAGCGAAAGCCTGCTATGACGCCAGAGCGACCAGCATGGCGGGCGGGCAGTCTACGGCGGCGGCCTTGAGCCTGGCGCGCCTGTGTTATGATACATTGCTCGCAGAAGGTGAAAAAGCGCGTCTGGCGGCTCAGGCTGGCGTTGTGACTGATGCGCTGGAACGTATCGTTGAAGCCAACACCTATCTCAGCGGCATTGGCTTTGAGAGCAGCGGTCTGGCCGGGGCGCATGCGATTCACAACGGTTTCACTATTCTGGAAGAGTGCCACCATTTGTATCACGGCGAAAAGGTCGCGTTTGGCACGCTGGCGCAACTGGTATTACAGAACAGCCCGATGGAAGAGATCGAAACCGTTCTGGGGTTCTGCGAGAAAGTGGGACTGCCGATTACCCTCGCGCAGATGGGCGTGAAAGACGGCATTGAAGGGAAAATTCAGGCGGTGGCGAAAGCGACCTGCGCGGAAGGCGAAACCATCCACAATATGCCGTTTGAGGTGACGCCGGACAGCGTTTATGCCGCGATTCTGACGGCGGATCTGTTAGGTCAGCAGTGGCTGGCGCGTTAATCCGCCTTGAGTTACGTTCTCTTCCCGAGATGAAAAGGCAGTTTCTCCTCCCCTCTGACCGTTCCGGCCGGAGGGGTTGTCTATGGTAAAACAGCGGAAAAGGATATGACGGCTCAGACGCAGGACATCGGGAAGGAAGTATCTTCCGTCATCGCTCAGTCATGGCATCGTTGCAGCAAGTTTATGCAGCGAGAAACCTGGCAGACGCCGCACCAGGCGCAAGGGCTGACCTTTGAATCGATTTGCCGACGCAAAACGGCGTTGCTGACGATAGGTCAGGCTGCGCTGGAAGATGCCTGGGAGTTCATGGATGGACGACCTTGCGCGCTGTTTATCCTGGATGAATCCGCCTGTATCTTAAACCGCTGCGGCGATCCCGGGACGCTGGAGAAACTGGCGGAACTGGGCTTTCTCGACGGCAGCTACTGTGCGGAAAGCATCATCGGCAGCTGTGCGCTGTCGCTGGCAACCATGCCGGGGCAGCCAACCAAAACGGCCGGAGAGCAGCATTTTAAACAGGCGCTACACCCGTGGTCATTCTGCTCAACCCCGGTATTTGATAATCACGGCCGCCTGTTTGGCTCCATTTCGCTCTGCTGTCTGGTGGAGCACCAGTCAGTTTCTGATTTATCGCTGACGCTGGCGATCGCCCGTGAAGTGGGAAATTCACTGTTAACTGATAGCCTGTTGGCCGAGTCTAATCGTCATCTGAATCAGATGTACGGGCTGCTGGAAAGCATGGACGATGGCGTTATGGCGTGGAACGAGCAGGGCGTGTTGCAGTTTCTCAACGCGCGGGCGGCCACGATGCTGCATCTGGATACGCAGGCCAGCCAGGGGAAAAACATCCATGATCTGGTCAATTTGCCTGCCTTGCTGCGTCGCGCCATTAAACACGCCCGCGGGTTGAGCCATGTCGAAGTGACCTTTGAAAGTCAGCATCAGTTTGTTGATGCCGTCATTACCCTGAAACCGATAGTTGAGGAGCAGGGCAACAGCTTTATTCTGCTGCTGCACCCGGTGGAGCAAATGCGCCAGTTGATGACCAGTCAACTGGGGAAAGTGAGCCATACCTTTGAACAGATGTCGACGGACGATCCAGAAACGCGTCGGTTGATCCACTTTGGTCGCCAGGCGGCAAGGGGGAGCTTCCCGGTTCTGCTGTGTGGTGAAGAAGGAGTGGGCAAAGAGCTTCTCAGCCAGGCTATCCACAACGAAAGCGAACGCGCGAGCGGGCCTTATATCGCCGTAAACTGCCAGCTCTATGCCAATAGCGTACTGGGGCAGGATTTTATGGGCAGTGCGCCAACCGATGATGAAAATGGTCGTCTGAGCCGCCTTGAACTGGCGAGCGGTGGCACGCTGTTTCTGGAAAAAATTGAATATCTGGCGCCGGAGTTGCAGTCTGCGCTGCTGCAAGTGATCAAGCAGGGCGTGTTAACCCGCCTTGACGCGCGACGTCTGATCCCGGTGGATGTGAAAGTGATCGCGACGACCACGGTTGATCTGGCGAATCTGGTCGAGCAGAACCGCTTTAGCCGTCAGCTTTACTATGCCCTGCATTCGTTTGAAATTATTATTCCTCCGCTGCGCGCGCGGCGTAACAGCATCCCTTCGCTGGTCTATAACCGGCTGAACGGCCTGAAAAAACGCTTTTCAACCAGCCTGAAGGTGGATGATGATGCGCTGGCGCAACTGGTGGCCTATTCCTGGCCGGGCAATGACTTCGAGCTGAACAGCGTCATCGAAAACATCGCTATCAGCAGCGATAACGGCCACATCCGCCTGAGTAATCTGCCGGAATATCTGTTTTCTGAACGCCCCGGCGTGGATACGACATCATCGCTGCTACCCGCCAGCCTGACGTTTACGGCTATCGAGAAAGAGGCGATTATCCATGCCGCCCGCGTCACCAGCGGACGGGTGCAGGAAATGTCTCATTTGCTGAACATTGGCCGCACTACGCTGTGGCGTAAGATGAAGCAGTACGACATCGACGCCAGCCAGTTCAAGCGCAAGCATCACGACTAGACCGGCTTTCGCCGGGGGCTCCCGGCGATATCCGCAAATTTTTCCGGGTTACAGCCCGCCCAATAGTTTGCAGCGTTCGCCCACAACCGAAATGGCATTGGGGCCGAAAAAGTTCACATTTGGCACCAGATAATCAAACATACGATAGCTCATAATAAGACCTTCCCGGGTTCGGATGAGCATTCAGAGAAACAGCGCAACGCAGTTTCTGCCAATAACATATCCTGCTACGACGTACAGGGCTGAGGCCGCGATGAATTATCGCGCGGCGGTAAATGTTTTATTTCGTGTTCTTTATTTTGTCGCTCTCAGGTATTAAGTCAACAGGATAAAAATTGCTCAATTGATAACGTAATTATCTTCCGAACGTATTTTTTGATTAATGTCATTCGACATGATCACACTTTTCTCTACAGACCATTATTTGTGTTTCATACTGAAACTCATATTTTTAGAGGCGTATCAAACTGGAGCGTAATTAATTTTGTTTTTTCTCTCGGTGAACCCGGCACTGACCGCCTTCTCACCAGGCGTCTAATCCCCCACACTTGCTGCGCTTGTTGTCTCCAGCCTTGCGGGCTATCTGGTTGACCTGTGGAGCAGAAGACGGATGGTGTTGTGACTCACCTCGAAACCTGGTTGAAAGAAAAGGATAAATTTAATGATTTCTTTGATATTAAGTTCAATCCAGGGGCATATTAGAGAGGTGTTTTTCAGATGGTTAATTTTAAGGATAAAAGTATGCCAGCAGTCATTGATAAAGCCTTAGATTTCATTAACGGTATGAATACATCCGCTTCAGTTCCACACCCAATGGATGAAAGTACAGCCAAGGGGATTTTTAAATATTTGAACGAGTTGGGGGTTCCGGCGAGAGCAGAAGATGTGGCAGCCCGAGGTGATCGGGAAGGGTGGAATGCCGGGTTTACGGAAAAATTGGTCGGGTGGGCTGAAAAAATTGCGTCAGGAGAACGGGTGCTTATTAAAAACCCTGAATATTTTTCTTTATATATGCGAGAGCAGCTTCGGGCACTGGTATAAGCTGAGCGCGCGCAAAAAGATCTATCTGCCCCTATGCTCTCGCCTTCAATTCGGGAGCATCTATTCCGGCCACCCAAAAAAAAGGACCTGCGATTTCTCGCAAGTCCTTGATATTTGGTGGCCCCTGCTGGACTTGAACCAGCGACCAAGCGATTATGAGTCGCCTGCTCTAACCACTGAGCTAAGGGGCCGTGGCGGTGGATTATAAAGTAACTCTGTGTTGCAATCCAGCCATAACCGTACGGATGCTGTTTTTATAAACAACGTATTTTCAATCCGTTATACTTTCAGCCTGATGTATCGTTCAGGAGTTAATATGGTTAAGGACATACTGGCGCGGGAGCTGAGAGTGGTATTTTGCGGCATCAATCCCGGCCTCTCTTCTGCGGGGACAGGGTTCCCGTTCGCGCATCCTGCCAACCGTTTCTGGAAGGTAATCCACCTTGCCGGATTTACCGGGCGTCAACTGAAACCGGAAGAGGCGCAGCATCTGCTGGATTTCCGCTGTGGCGTTACCAAATTTGTCGACAGGCCTACCGTGCAGGCGAATGAAGTTAAGCTTCAGGAGATGCGTAGCGGCGGCCATAAGCTCATTGAGAAGATTGAGCACTATCAACCTGCGGCGTTGGCGATTCTGGGCAAGCAGGCGTTTGAGCAGGGATTTAGCCAGCGCGGCGCGCAGTGGGGAAAACAGACGATGACCATTGGCGATACGCAGATCTGGGTGTTGCCGAATCCCAGCGGCTTAAATCGCATCAGGACGGAAAAGCTGGTGGAGGCGTATCGGGAACTTGATGAATCGCTGGTGGTTGATGGGCTGTAAGCGGTAAAAAAACGCCACCTTGCGGTGGCGTTGATGCTTATGCGGCGAGATTAATCGTCCAGGAAGCTACGCAGCACTTCAGAACGGCTCGGGTGACGCAGTTTACGCAGCGCCTTCGCTTCGATCTGACGGATACGTTCGCGGGTAACGTCAAACTGTTTACCCACTTCTTCCAGCGTATGGTCGGTGTTCATATCGATACCGAAACGCATACGCAGCACTTTTGCTTCACGCGCCGTCAGGCCAGCCAGCACGTCGTGCGTTGCGGCACGCAGGCTCTCGGTGGTGGCAGAGTCCAGCGGCAGCTCGAGGGTGGTATCCTCGATGAAATCTCCCAGATGCGAATCTTCATCGTCGCCGATCGGCGTTTCCATGGAGATAGGCTCTTTGGCGATCTTCAGCACTTTACGGATCTTGTCTTCCGGCATCAGCATGCGCTCGGCCAGCTCTTCTGGCGTCGGCTCGCGACCCATTTCTTGCAGCATCTGGCGGGAGATACGGTTGAGTTTGTTGATGGTCTCAATCATATGCACCGGAATACGGATGGTGCGCGCCTGATCCGCGATAGAGCGGGTGATCGCCTGGCGAATCCACCAGGTGGCATAGGTGGAGAATTTGTAACCACGACGGTATTCGAACTTGTCTACCGCTTTCATCAGACCGATGTTGCCTTCCTGAATCAGATCCAGGAATTGCAGACCACGGTTGGTGTATTTTTTGGCGATAGAGATAACCAGACGCAAGTTCGCTTCAACCATCTCTTTCTTCGCACGGCGGGCTTTCGCTTCGCCGATGGACATGCGACGGTTGATGTCTTTTACCTGCTCGATGGTCAGGCCGGTTTCTTCTTCAATCTGTTGCAGTTTTTGCAGGCTGCGCTGAACGTCTTCAGTGACATCGTGCAGCTTTTCGGACCACGGCTTGTTCATCGCAATGGCGGCATTGAACCAGGTTTCGCTGGTTTCGTTGCCGGTGAACAGGGTGATGAAGTTTTTCTTCGGCATTTTGCACTGCTCAACGCAGAGCTTCATGATCAGGCGTTCTTGCGTGCGAACGCGATCCATCATGACGCGCATGCTGTTCACCAGGTAGTCGAACTGCTTCGGCACCAGGCGGAACTGCTTAAACACTTCAGACAGCTTCAGAATTTCGGTCTGCGCATCGGCGTGGCTGCGACCTTTCGCTTTGATGGTGTCACGGGTGACTTCGTACTGCGTACGCAGCTCTGCGAATTTTTCGCGCGCCAGTTCCGGGTCGATGCTGTTGTCGTCATCGCTGCTGTCGTCGTCTTCTTCTTCGTCTTCATCATCGTCGTCGTCCATCTCTTCCTGAGAGAGTTCAGAACCGACGTGCGTGGCGGTAGGCGCCATATCTTCTTCAGCGTTCGGGTCAACAAAGCCGGTGATCAGATCTGACAGGCGAGCTTCTTCGGCTTCAACGCGATCGTACTGTTCAAGCAGATAAGTAATCGCTTCCGGGTATTCGGCAACGGAGCATTGAACCTGGTTGATCCCGTCTTCGATACGTTTAGCGATGTCGATTTCGCCTTCACGGGTTAACAGTTCAACCGTACCCATCTCACGCATGTACATGCGTACCGGGTCAGTGGTACGACCGATTTCAGATTCAACACTGGATAAAACTTGAGCAGCAGCTTCTTCCGCGTCTTCGTCGGTGTTGTTGGTGTTTTCAGCAAGCAGCAGATCATCGGCATCCGGTGCTTCTTCCATCACCTGAATACCCATGTCGTTGATCATTTGGATGATGTCTTCGATTTGATCTGAATCGACGATATCTTCCGGCAGATGGTCATTGACCTCGGCATAGGTCAGATAGCCTTGCTCCTTACCACGGGTGACAAGAAGCTTCAGCTGTGACTGCGGGTTTTGCTCCATAAGACGGTATCCACACTTATTTCGTTTGATTGGTGTCGGCGGTGTATCTGCCAACCTTTAAAGCGAGGGCGTACTTATATTTTTGCCGCTGCCTCTCAGTGCGGCTGTCGGGGGCTTCCCGATCGCTATTCGGCACTTAAGCCGTTAAATACGTCATCCTTCAAGTTGTCTCTGCGTTAGCTGAGTTCTCTTGCTGCCTTAATACAACTTGAACGATTTTGTCTATCAATTCATTTTTTGGCCAGTTCCTGGTTCAGCGTCCAGAGTTCCCGGCGTTCTTCGTTGCTTAAACCGTGTGTGCGATCGCGAGCAATCAACTCTTCCTGGCGCAGCTTAAGCATCGAATCAAACATATGGTTGAGTGAGTCGGTGAAGGTTTTTTCAGCAATGTCCTTATCAGCTATATCGTCCCACATCGACAATTTTTCAAGGGTCGCAGCACTATTTGTGCCGCGATAATGTTCTAAAAGTTGGCCGGTGGTCAGACCTGGTTGAGACAAACAAGTGTTGACCAGTTCTTCAAATAAGCCAAGCCCGGGCAGCTTTTTTTGATCCAGACCGCCTAGCGGTGGTACTAACGGCGCTAAATCCGGGTTTTGTACCAGTAACCCTATAAGTATACGCATGGTCGTGCGTTTTAGCTGCGGAGCTGGGCGTACCGTGCCACTTTCTGCCTGTTTTGGCATTAAGCGGTCAAGCTGGCTATCGTCAAAGATGCCTAATTTCAGCCCCAGCATCTGTCGTAGCTGGATCCTGTGCGTATCTCCGGGAACCTGGTTAATCAGCGGCAGCGCCAGCGCGGCAAGCTGCGTACTTCCATCCGGCGTACTCAAATCAACCTGCGGCAAGAGGCTATTGAAGAGAAACAGAGAGAGCGGCAGAGCCTGCTCCATCCGTGCTTCGAATGCTTCTTTGCCCTCTTTACGCACCAGCGTATCCGGGTCTTCGCCATCAGGCAGGAACATAAAGCGCAACTGCCGTCCGTCGGTGATATAGGGCATTGCCGTTTCAAGCGCTCGCCATGCCGCATCGCGTCCGGCCCGATCGCCGTCATAACAGCAAATCACATTGTTAGTCGCCCGGAATAACATGTGGATATGGTCGGCTGTTGTCGATGTCCCCAACGATGCCACGGCGTAGTTAATGTCGTACTGCGCCAGCGCGACAACGTCCATATAGCCTTCAACAACAAGCAGTCGCTGCGGTTCAGCGTTATGTTGCTGAGCTTCATAAAGGCCATACAGCTGTCGACCTTTATGGAAAATATCGGTTTCCGGGGAGTTCAGGTATTTCGGCGTATCGTTACCGAGTACGCGACCACCAAAACCAATCACCCGTCCTCGTTTATCGCGAATCGGGAACATCACCCGATTACGGAAACGGTCATAGGTTCTGCCCTGGTCATTGTTGACCAGCATTCCGGCATCCAGTAACAGCGCTCTGTTGTCGCTATTATTACCGAAACGTTTTAATGCGTTATCCCAGCCTGGCGGAGCGAAACCAATCGCGAAGCGTTGAACGATTTCAGCGCTAAGGCCGCGTTTTTGCAGATATTGGCGCGCAGGCTCTGCTGTGGGGTGGGCGAGCGACTGTTGATAAAACGCATTCAGCCCGTCCATTAACTGATAGAGGTTTTGCCGTTGATGGCGCTCTATCTGGCTAAGACCTGTCCCTGCTTCGTAGGGAATTTCCAGGTTGTGCATTGCAGCCAGTTCTTCGACAGTTTCCACGAAATCGAGCTTGTCGTAGTTCATGAGGAAATCGATCGCGTTGCCGTGTGCGCCGCAGCCAAAGCAGTGGTAAAACTGTTTTTCACCGTTTACGGTGAAAGAGGGGGTTTTTTCGTTATGGAACGGACAGCACGCGTGAAAATTCTTGCCCTGCTTTTTCAGCTTCACCCGCGCATCGATCAGATCGATGATGTCGGTGCGTGCCAGCAGGTCATTGATAAATACGCGTGGGATTCGTCCAGCCATATGCCCCTTTTATACACTTCATCCTTCAGGCGCCGCTTTGCCGCATCCTGAATGATTTTGTATATATGCCAATGCATAAACGAAAATAAGCCGCGCATTCCTTTCGGAAGCACGGCCTTACAACTACAACTCGGTCTGAATCGAGAGCTTACGCCCTCAACGCATTAGTACAGACGAGTGCGGCGTGCGTTTTCGCGAGCCAGTTTCTTCGCGTGACGTTTCACTGCTGAAGCTTTAGCGCGCTTACGTTCGGTAGTCGGTTTTTCATAGAACTCACGACGACGAACTTCCGCCAGAACACCTGCTTTTTCACAGGAACGCTTGAAGCGACGCAGAGCTACGTCGAACGGCTCGTTTTCACGTACTTTAATTACCGGCATGTGCCTCTCACCTTTGATTAAATCGGTTTGCCGCTGGCATCAGCGCCAGCTTATTTCAAAATGGTGCGGAATTTTACTGCAATTGCTGCTGCTTTGTAAAGCACCGACGCCTTTTTTGAAAGGGACTTTTATAAGGGTGAGGAGTATACACGAGGCTGTCGCCAGGGGCGAACAAAGTTTTACATCAACCCGCATTGGCCCTACACTGCGCGGTATCAGAGTGAGGTAAAACAAGTCATGCGTGTACTGGGTATTGAGACATCCTGCGATGAAACCGGCATCGCTATTTACGACGACGAAAAAGGTCTGTTAGCCAACCAATTGTATAGTCAGGTGAAATTGCACGCTGACTACGGCGGCGTAGTGCCTGAACTGGCCTCGCGCGACCACGTACGCAAGACCGTCCCGCTGATCCAGGCGGCGTTGAAAGAGTCGGGTCTGACGGCGAAAGAGATTGATGCCGTGGCCTATACCGCCGGGCCGGGTCTGGTGGGGGCGCTGCTGGTCGGCGCGACCGTTGGCCGTTCGCTGGCGTTTGCCTGGAATGTTCCGGCGATTCCGGTACACCATATGGAAGGGCACCTGCTGGCGCCGATGCTGGAAGACAATCCGCCGGAATTTCCGTTCGTGGCGCTGCTGGTCTCCGGCGGTCATACCCAACTTATCAGCGTGACCGGGATTGGTCAGTATGCGCTGTTAGGCGAATCCATTGACGATGCGGCCGGTGAAGCGTTTGATAAAACCGCCAAACTGCTGGGACTGGATTACCCTGGCGGCCCGATGCTGTCGAAAATGGCGGCACAGGGCACCGCAGGGCGTTTTGTCTTTCCGCGTCCGATGACCGACCGTCCTGGGCTGGATTTCAGCTTCTCCGGGCTGAAAACGTTCGCCGCAAACACGATCCGCAGCAACGGTGATGATGAACAGACCCGCGCCGATATTGCCCGTGCGTTTGAAGATGCGGTGGTGGATACGCTGATGATCAAGTGTAAGCGAGCGCTGGATCAGACCGGCTTTAAGCGTCTGGTGATGGCCGGCGGGGTGAGCGCCAACCGCACGCTGCGTGCGAAGCTGGCGGAAATGATGCAAAAACGGCGTGGCGAAGTGTTCTACGCGCGGCCAGAGTTTTGCACCGATAACGGCGCGATGATCGCCTACGCCGGTATGGTGCGCTTCAAAGCGGGCGCAACGGCGGATTTAGGCGTGAGCGTGCGTCCTCGCTGGCCGCTGGCGGAGTTGCCTGCGGCGTGATTTTTTGCCCGGTGGCGGCTTCGCTTACCGGGCTTACAATACCGTAGGCCGGGTCAGGCGAAGCCGCCTCCCGGCGATAAAAAACGCTATACCCGCAACATCCCTTTATCTTCCAGAAACGCAATAATCGTCGCCAGGCCGTCACCGGTTTTCAGGTTGGTAAACGCCCACGGCCGATCCCCGCGCATGCGCATTGTATCGCGCGCCATTACCTCCAGCGACGCGCCCACATACGGCGCCAGATCCGTTTTGTTGATCACCAGAAAATCGGATTTGGTAATCCCCGGCCCGCCTTTACGCGGGATCTTCTCGCCTTCGGCCACGTCGATCACATAGATCGTCAGATCGGCCAGCTCCGGGCTGAAGGTGGCGCTCAGGTTATCGCCGCCGCTCTCGACAAAGATCAGATCCAGGTTGCCGAATGTCTCGCTTAATGCTTCCACCGCCGCCAGGTTCATTGAGGCGTCTTCGCGAATGGCGGTATGCGGACAACCGCCGGTTTCCACGCCGACAATCCTCTCCGGCGCCAGCGCGCCCGCTTCGGTAAGAATGCGCTGATCCTCTTTGGTATAAATATCGTTAGTCACCACCGCCAGTTGATACGTATCGCGCATCGCTTTGCATAACGCTTCCAGCAGGGCGGTTTTACCGGAACCCACCGGACCGCCCACGCCGACGCGCAGGGGATGTTTATAGTCGTTCATCGTGTCTCCTCAGGAGCGAAATAATCGGCAATATTGTGTTTCGTGACGGGCAGAAGCGATGGCGGTCAGCGGCGTGGATGAGCCCAGATCCGCATCCGGGCGAGCCAGCGCCTGCGCCATACCCTGCGCGTAATGGTCGCAAAGTGAAAGAATGAGTTGCTGCGCCGCCTGTTGTCCGAAGGGCACCAGCTTCACCCCCGCCATCACCGCGCTTTCTAACCAGCTGTAGCCGAGGCTTAACGCCAGATCCGTCAGCGGGATGCGCCAGCGCACGCCCAGCCACGCCATACCGCAGAGCTGGCTGTCGGCAAAAAGCGGACGCCACGTCTGCGGGCAGTCCGGCACCCAGTCCACCACCAGGCGTGTAAACGCCGCCCCCCGGCTGCGCTCTTCTTCGCGCAGTTCCCGGGTTTCCCGACAGGCCAGCAGATATGCGCTCCAGCGGCGAGCGGCGGTAACGTCATTCCGTTCACAGGCGTGGTATAACCGGGCGAAAATCGGCAGGTCGACGGTAAAAAAGTTCTGCTCCAGCTGTTGCGTTTGCCAGTGCGCAAAGTCTTCCGCGTTTTTCACCCAGCCGATCTCCACCGCCCACTCCAGCCCCTGAGACCAGGTAAACGATCCCACCGGTAAACTGCTGCTGGCGAGCTGCATCAGGCGCAGCCGTTGTCTGGCGTCAGTCATCAGTGGGCGTGGCCGTGGTGATGGCCGTGAGATTCGCTGGCATATGCTCCCGCCTCCGGTTCAAAGGGCAGATGCGCGAAAGTCACCTCTAAGCTGAACTGGCGCAGCATGTCGTCGAGTACGTGATCGTGGTGATAGCGCAGTTCGTCAGGCAGAATTTGCAGCGGAACGTGGCGGTTGCCCAGGTGGTAGCAGGCTTTGGCGAGCAGGAACGGATCGGCGCAGCGCACGACCGAAACGGCTTCGTTTGCGGCGATGATCTCCACCACCTCTGCGCCATCTTCCGTACTCAGGCGATCGCCGCCGCGTAACAGCAAACCGCGCGACAGCAGTAAACCGGCTTCGCGTCCGTCGCCCAGCACTACCTTCGCCCGGCTTTTGACGCGGACATCAATGGGGAGCGTCAGCGTTGCCGTGACGGCGGCGGGCGTTTCAATACGTTGCGTCAGATACAGCATGTCGTCTCCTCAAAATAAAAAATAACGCTGGGCCATCGGCAACACGTCTGCCGGTTCGCTGGTGATCGGCTCACCGTCAATGCGCACCTCGTAAGTCTGGGCGTCAACGGTGATGTTGGGTTGCAGGCTGTTGTGGATCATGTCGGCTTTTTTTACCGTCCGGCAGCCTTTCACGACGGCGGTGGCGCTGCGTAAGTTGAGCTGCTGCGCAATGCCGTTTTCAACCGCAGCCTGAGAAAGAAAGGTCAGGCGACAGTGATGACGCGCCGCGCCAAGCGCGCCAAACATCGGCCGGTAATGCACCGGTTGCGGTGTGGGAATCGAGGCGTTGATATCACCCATCGGCGCGCAGACAATCATCCCGCCTTTAATGAGTGTTGCGGGTTTTACGCCAAAAAAGGCCGGAGACCAGAGCACCAGATCCGCCAGCTTTCCGGCCTCAACAGAACCGACCTCATGGGCGATGCCGTGGGTTAACGCCGGGTTTATCGTGTACTTGGCGATGTAGCGTTTTACGCGCTGGTTGTCGTTATCGCCTGTCTCCTCCGCTAACGGGCCGCGTTGTACTTTCATCCGGTGCGCCACCTGCCAGGTGCGCAGAATGACTTCGCCCACCCGTCCCATCGCCTGGGAATCCGACGAGGTCAGGGAAAAGGCGCCGAGATCGTGCAGCACATCTTCGGCGGCGATGGTTTCCCGACGAATACGCGACTCGGCAAACGCCACATCTTCGGCGATATCCGGGTCGAGATGGTGGCAGACCATCAGCATATCGAGATGCTCGTCAATGGTGTTGACGGTATAAGGCAGCGTCGGGTTGGTGGAGGAGGGGAGAATATGGGGATGCGCGCAGGCGGTGATAATATCCGGGGCGTGACCGCCGCCCGCCCCTTCGGTATGAAAGGTATGGATCGTGCGATCGCCAATTGCCGCCAGCGTGTCCTCGACGAAACCGGACTCGTTTAACGTGTCGCTGTGCAGCGCGACCTGAATATCCATCTCTTCAGCCACGGTCAGCGCACAGTCGATCGCCGCAGGCGTCGCGCCCCAGTCCTCGTGGATCTTCAGGCCGATCGCGCCGGCGGCAATCTGCTCACGCAGCGCGTCCGGGTTCGATCCATTCCCTTTGCCGAGAAAACCGATATTCACCGGCAGGCTGTCCGCCGCTTGCAACATGCGGGCGATGTACCACGGGCCAGGCGTGCAGGTGGTGGCATTGGTGCCCGCCGCCGGGCCGGTGCCGCCGCCAATCATGGTCGTCACGCCAGAGACCAGCGCCTCTTCCGCCTGCTGCGGGCAGATCCAGTGAATATGGGTGTCCACGCCGCCTGCGGTAACGATCTTTCCTTCACCGGCGATCGCCTCCGTGCCGACGCCAATCGGGATCGTCACATTGGGCTGAATATCCGGGTTACCGGCTTTGCCGATGGCGAAGATCCTGCCGTCTTTGATGCCGATGTCCGCCTTGACGATCCCCCAGTGATCGACGATCAGCGCGTTGGTGATCACCAGATCCACACACGCGCGAGCACGCATCTGCCCCTGGCCCATACCGTCGCGGATCACTTTGCCGCCGCCGAATTTCACCTCTTCGCCGTAGGTCGTGAGATCGTTTTCGACTTCGATCCACAGTTCGGTATCCGCCAGACGCACCCGGTCGCCGGTCGTCGGGCCAAACATGTCGGCGTAAGCCTGCCGGGAAATCTCAGTCATTGTCTGCCTCCAGAGAGCCCATTACTTCGCCGCGAAAACCAAAAATACGCTGTGCCCCGGCGACGCGCACCAGTTCGACCTCGCGTTTTTGCCCCGGCTCAAAACGCACTGCCGTGCCTGCGGGGATGTTCAGGCGAAAACCGCGTGCGGCTTGCCTGTCAAAGCGTAATGCGGGGTTGACCTCGTAAAAGTGATAGTGCGATCCGACCTGAACCGGGCGATCGCCATGATTCTCAACCACGATCGTGCAGGTTTCTCTGCCTGTATTGATCGCGATGTTTCCCGTGGAGATCCTGTATTCGCCTGGAATCATGGTTCCTCCTTTATACGATCGGGTTATGAACGGTGACCAGTTTCGAGCCGTCTGGAAAGGTGGCTTCAACCTGAATATCCGGGATCATTTCCGGCACGCCCTCCATCACCCGATCGCGGGTCAACACATGGCGACCGTCTTCCATCAGCGACGCCACGCTTTTGCCGTCGCGGGCGCCTTCCATAATGAAAGCGCTGATCAGCGCCACCGATTCCGGGTAGTTCAGCTTTAGTCCGCGCGCCAGACGACGCTCCGCCACCAGCGCGGCGGTAAAGAGCAACAGCTTGTCTTTTTCTCTGGGAGTCAGTTCCATAGTGATTCTCTTATGTCTGCCAGATACGGGGCAGGAGTGGCGGTTTTTGGGTCAGTTGTGGTCGTAAGGATTGCCAGACGGCGCGCATAACGCGCTGGATAAGCAGGTTGTCGTGCCCGAGAAAGCGCAGGGCCAGCAGTGAATCAATCAGCGTCGCGCCAGCGTAGTCGCCGAGGGGGGCAATTTGCTCGCGTACGCCGTCCAGCATCTTTTCCGTGGCGGGATAACAGAGCAGCGTACCGCTCCAGGGATGTCTGGCGACGGTGTGCAGGTTTCCTCCCTCAAGGTGCAGCCTTTCTATTAATAGCGGCGTACCGTCCCGCCATACTTCCAGGCGGTTGCGCAGTGTGCCGTGGCTGAAGGTCTCCTGCATCACCGGTCGCCCCAGACAGAGCAGATCCCAGGCCAGCAGTCGGCTCTCTTGCGCCAGATGAAAGACCGACTGGATGTTAGCGTTCGCGCCGGGAAAAAGGATCGTATCCTGCGGCAGCCACTCCAGCGTGGCCTGTGGGGCGAGATAAAAATCCTGCCGCAGCTGCGCCTGAGGGCCGCGACTGCGGTAAAATTTCCCTGCGCCAGGCTGGGTGATTAACGCATGGCTGTCTGTTGCAAGCGTGGCGGAAATCGTGAGTTCATCGCCCCCGACAATGCCGCCCGGCGGATGAAGCAAATAGAGGTGGCAAACGTCGTCTTCCGGGTAAAACGGACGCTGTACCGTCAGCGGGCCGACGTGTCGCGCCGAAGTGAGCACTGTTTTATGCGCGGCGCGGGTAAACCGCAGATCCAGTTCGGCCTGCCAGCCCCGTGTGAGAGTCTTGTGCGCAACGGTGTCCAGAGCGTTTCCCTTATCAGCGTGAGGGGAGTGCATACAAAAAAGTATGCCTCAGCGCATCGGGAAAACGGTCATACGAGAAGCTTATGGAAAAAAGAGGCGACGTCATGCCGCCCCAACGAGGTTTACAGCAAAACGAGAGGCATCCAGACAAGGCCGGTTATTACCAGCAGAACCAGGAAGATCAGGCCAAAAATAGCGCCCAGCCGCCAGTAATCCACCGTCGGCAGATAACCGCTACCGTAGTAGATGGGGCTTGGGCCGGTCGCATAGGGGGTGAGAATGCTGCCCAGACCAATGGCGGCGCCGACCATCAGGCAAAACACCGGTAAGGGGATGTCCGGCATCGCCAGCGCGGCGGCAATCATCATCGGCGCCAGTGCGGAGGTATAAGCGGTGGCGCTGGCAAAAAAGTAGCGTAACAGATAAAACACCACGATGAGCGCGACCATCACCATCATCGGCGAATAGCCGCTTAGCCCGTTTGCCAGCAGTTTGCCAAACCAGGTGATAAAGCCAGTATTGTTCAGTCCGGTGGCGAGCGTAATCAGCGAAGCCAGCCAGAAGAAAACGTTCCATGCCGCTTTATTGCTGACGATGTCATCCCAGGAGATGATGCGTAATACCAGCATCAATGCCACCACGCTGTAACCGACCATTGCGGCATCAATGTAATCGCCGCCGAAGATCCACAGCACCAGCGCGCCGACCATCAGCACCAGCATCTTTTTCTCGCGCGAGCAGAGCGGACCCATCTCCTTTAGCTCAGCTTCCGCCCAGCGCGGCACCTGGTCGCCCGATTTCAGCACCGGCGGATACAGCACGTAGGCCAGCCACGGAACCAGCAATACCAGCAGAATGCTTAGCGGCAGCATTCCTGAGAACCAGTCGCCCCAGCTTAGCGCCGTATGGGATGCGCTTTTCATCAGGCCAATCAGCAACAGGTTAGGCGCCATCGCCGTCAGGAAAATAGCGCTGGTAACGCAGTCGGCGGTGATGCCCATCCACATAATATACGAGCCAATGGAGCGGGAGCTGGCGTCGTTAGGCTGCGAGTTATAGAGCGGCGGCAGGTTGCGGATAATCGGGTAGATGATCCCGGCGCCGCGCGCGGAGTTAGACGGCGTGACCGGGGCGAGGATCAGCTCGGAAAACATCACCGCATAGCCAAGAAACAGCGTGCGATGGCCCATCTTCTTCACCAGCATCAGCGCAATTCGCCGACCGAGACCGGTTTTTTCATAGCCGGTGCCAAACATAAAGGCGGCGAAAATCAGCCAGATAACCGAGTTAGAAAAACCAGACACCGCCCACGAGAGGGCTTTGGCGGTAAATTTAAAACCTTCCTGCGCGAGCTGATCGGGGCTGAACAGCAGCCACGGCGACAGAACGGCAATGATCGAAATCCCGATCATCGCCACGACCGCGCCCGGTACAGGTTCCAGAATGAGTCCCACAATGACGCCGGTAAAGACCGCAAAATAGAGCCAGGTGTGGCTCTCAAGACCGGTGGGGACGGGCAAAACAGCAATAATGGCGATGACCACCAGTGGAGCCAGGTATCGCCACCAACCAGATAAAGGTGCCATTGTCGTATCCCTGAGAAAAGGGAGAGGCGTAGCGCCTCTCCTGAAGGGTTATTTGATGTAGTGCACGTACTCGCAGATCTCGTCAACGATGGGACCGCGACGCTCGGCGAACTGTTTTTTGTTGTCGGCGATCAGGTTGTTGCCGTGGGTATCGATAGAAACAATCAGCGGCCCGAACTCTTTCACCCGGCAAACCCACAGCGATTCCGGCATGCCGAGTTCCGTCCAGTGCACCTCTTCTATCTCTTCGACCTGGGTCGCCGCCAGCACCGCGCAGCCAGCCGGGAAGATGACGTGCAGCGCTTTGAATTTCTGGCAGCCTTCTTCGGTCAGCGGCCCCATCCCGCCTTTTCCGACCACCAGCTTCACGCCGGTCTGCTCAATGAACTCTTTTTCAAAGGCTTCCATACGCATGCTGGTGGTCGGGCCGACGGAGACCATCTCCCATTTATCACCGTTTTTACGCACAATCGGCCCGGCGTGGAAAATCGCTTTGCCGTTGAGATCGTAAGGAATGGGGCGCTTGAGTTCGATCAGGCGGCGGTGACAAACGTCGCGACAGGTCACCAGCGTTCCGGTCAGGTAGATCACATCGCCAATGCGGATATCTTCCAGGTCTTCGGCTTTGATCGGGGTAGTGAGGATCTTTTTCATAACGCGCTCCGGGTGTGGGACAGGTTTTCGAAGGAGAGGTCAGAATGAACCAGCAGCGTACCGCGACGGTGCGCCCAGCAACCGGTGGAGACAGCCACGCCAATGGTTGACGGATGACGGGCGGCGGATTCGATGTGTACGCCCATCACCGAGCTGTTGCCGGTCAGCCCTTGTGGGCCGATTCCCAGGCGGTTTAGCCCTTCTTCCAGCCGTAGCTCAAGCTCTGCCGCCTTTGGATTCGGATGACGGGTGCCTATCGGGCGCAGAATCGCTTTGCGGGAAAGCACGGCGGCGGTTTCGACGGAGGTTGCGATGCCCACGCCGACCAGTACCGGCGGACAGGCATTGACCGCCAGCGTGGAGATGTTTTCAAAGACGAATTTCACCACGCCTTCGTAGCCTTCGGAAGGCATCAGCACTTTGGAACGCCCCGGCAGCGTGCAACCGCCGCCCGCCATATAAACTTCAATTTCCGCATCGTCGCCATCGGGAATAATCTCCCAGGTGACCCACGGCACGCCGCTGCCGGTGTTTTTGCCGGTATTCACTTCGTCGAAAATTTCGACCGCGTTATGGCGTAGCGGCGCTTTTACGGTGGCGTCTTCCACGGCCTGCTTAAGAATACTTTGCAGCTCGCCCAGCAGCGGGAAGCGGGAACCGACCTTCACGAAGAACATAATTTCGCCCGTGTCCTGGCAGGCCGGGCGGTTCAGGTCGATTGCTTTCTGCATGTTATCGAACATCGTGTGGTAGATAATGTTTCCCATCGATGAGGTTTCGGCATCACGTAGCTGTTTTAATTTATCGACGACGTCGTCGGGCATTCGGGTGGAGATCATGGCGGTAAAATTAGCGACAATATCCGTCAACGTAGTAACCGCATTTTGGTTATTTTGATTGCTCATCATATCAACTCCAGTTCTTTTATTAATCTGGAAATAAATTCTCTGGAGTAAACTACCACTAAAGGTGTGGTTTTATATTTTTTGTCACTGTGTATATGCAATTAACAGTTCGTGAATCACACTACAGAAAGGTGATGAAAATTGAGCAAAGGCAGGGTTTAACGACGTTAAGAGATTTACACTGCGCGTATTAACATCACGGATAACCGACAGATGCTGAACAACTATCCCTTAGCCAAAGACCTACAGGTTTTGGTTGAAATTGTCCATACGGGAAGCTTTAGCGCGGCAGCGGCGGCGCTGGGGCAAACGCCCGCGTTCGTGACGAAACGGATTCAGATTCTTGAGACAACCCTTGCCACCACGCTGTTGAACCGCTCGGCAAGAGGTGTTGCGCTGACGGAAAGCGGGCAACGCTGCTATGAACATGCGCTGAAGCTCCTCACGCACTATCAGCGGCTGGTGGATGAGGTGACGCAAATTAAAACGCGCCCGGAGGGAATGATTCGCATTGGCTGTAGTTTTGGTTTTGGCCGCAGTTATATTGCACCTGCCATTACCGACCTGATGCGCAATTATCCTGAATTACAGGTTCACTTTGAACTCTTCGATCGGCAAATTGATTTGGTACAGGATAATATCGATCTGGATATTCGGATTAACGATGAAATTCCTGATTATTATATTGCGCATTTGTTAACAAAGAATAAAAGAATATTATGCGCGTCTCCCGCATATCTCCAGAAATATCCTGAGCCGAAAACCTTACAAGAATTAAGCGGTCATGATTGTCTGGTGACAAAAGAACGTGATATGACCCACGGCATATGGGAACTGGGGAACGGGCAAGAGAAAAAATCAGTGAAAGTAACCGGACACCTCTCTTCCAATAGCGGTGAAATTGTTTTGCAGTGGGCGCTGGAGGGCAAAGGGATCATGCTGCGTTCAGAGTGGGATGTGCAGCCGTTTCTGGCGAGCGGTAAACTGGTGAGGGTATTGCCGGAGTATGCGCAGAGCGCCAATATCTGGGCGGTCTATCAGGAACCGCTGTACCGCAGCGTAAAGTTACGGGTATGTGTGGAGTTTCTGGCGGCATGGTGCCAGAAGCGACTCGGCAAGCCAGACGAGGGATATCAGGTGGCGTGGTGAACCAATCTGTAGGCCGGATAAGACGCTTTGCGTCGCCATCCGGCGATGCGTATGTGCCCGATGGCGGCTTCGCCTTACCTGGCCTACGGCGTGGTGTAAAAAGCTACTGCGGATCTTTCTCGCGCTTCTTCTTGAGTTTCGTCCAGATCTTCGTCTCCTGACGACGCCACAGGCGCTGGATGTTGTCATGGTGGCGCAGCAAAATCAGGCAAGACAGCATAGAGACCGGGAAGGTGAACTGGGGTTTAAACCACCAGACGTAGAATGGCGCAATCAGCGCGCTGACGATCGCGCCCAATGACGAGTAACCGCTCAGTAAGACGGTCAGCAGCCAGGTGCCCGCCATCACGCCAGTTAAGTCCCAGCCGATGGGCGCGATCGCGCCGAATGCGGTCGCGACGCCTTTTCCGCCTTTGAAGCCAAAAAAGACCGGCCAGATGTGCCCCAGACAGGCGGCGATGGCAATCAGGCCCAGCCAGAAAGGGGTTACGCCTAATGCATAAGCGCCCCAGACCGGCAGCATGCCTTTGAGGACGTCGAAAATCAGTACCGCTACGGCTGCTCCCTTGCCCCCTATGCGTAACACATTGGTCGCGCCAGGGTTACCGGAGCCACTCTGACGCGGGTCGGGTAAACCTGCAATGCGGCAGACCAGAATGGCACTGGAAATTGAGCCGCAGAGGTACGCGAAGAGGATCATTCCAGGCGCGATTGCACTCATAAGCTGTTCCGTTTTGAAAATGTCGTGTTAAACGCTACTTCTGTGGATAATACGCATATTTCGCCGGAAGTGGTATCCGGGTTAGCCAAAAAGCAGGCAGGTCGTGATGGATATTGTATTTATAGAGCAACTTTCGGTAATCACCACTATCGGTGTTTACGACTGGGAGCAAACTATCGAACAGAAACTGGTGTTCGATATCGAAATGGCGTGGGACAACCGTAAGTCAGCCAGAAGCGACGACGTTGCGGATTGTCTGAGCTACGCCGACATTGCCGATACGGTAGTCAGCCATGTGGAGGGCGGCCGTTTTGCGTTAGTCGAACGCGTAGCGGAAGAGGTGGCGGATCTGCTGCTCAGCCGCTTTAACTCTCCGTGGGTGCGCATCAAACTCAGTAAGCCCGGCGCCGTAGCGCGTGCGGCGAATGTTGGCGTTATCATTGAGCGTGGCAATAATCTGAAAGAAAATAATTAACTTCATAGTTTTTAAACCAAACGGCGATATATGGGTCTTAAAGCTGGAGTCATAACTGCTGTTCGTTTTTTTTGATTTAGGGGTTTATTGATGAGCGATATACACTCGCTGCTGGTGGCGGCAATTTTGGGTGTGGTCGAAGGATTGACGGAGTTTTTGCCCGTCTCCAGCACGGGCCATATGATCATTGTCGGTCACCTGTTGGGTTTTGAAGGCGATACGGCAGAGACGTTTGAGGTGGTAATTCAGCTGGGATCGATCCTGGCGGTGGTGGTGATGTTCTGGCGGCGTTTGTTCGGCCTGATCGGCATTCACTTTGGCAAACAACCGCATGAGGGCACCGGAAAAGGGCGCCTGACGTTAGGGCATATTGTGCTGGGGATGATCCCGGCCGTGGTGCTGGGCCTGGTGTTCCATGACACCATTAAGTCTTTGTTTAATCCCGTCAACGTGATGTATGCGTTGGTCGTGGGCGGTCTGCTGCTGATTGCCGCGGAATGCCTGAAGCCGAAAGAGCCGCGCGCGCCGGGCCTGGACGATATGACGTATCGTCAGGCGTTTATGATTGGCTGCTTCCAGTGTCTGGCGCTGTGGCCGGGCTTTTCCCGTTCCGGCGCGACCATTTCCGGTGGGATGTTGATGGGGGTGAGTCGCTATGCCGCATCGGAATTCTCATTCCTGCTGGCTGTTCCGATGATGATGGGCGCGACGGCGTTGGATCTCTACAAGAGCTGGTCGTTCCTGACGGTGGAAGATATCCCCATGTTCGCCGTGGGATTTGTGACTGCGTTCATTGTGGCGCTGATCGCCATCAAAACCTTCCTGCAATTGATTAAGCGCATCTCGTTCATTCCGTTTGCGATTTACCGCTTTATCGTGGCTGCTGCGGTCTACGTTGTTTTCTTCTGATAACGCTTGATGCCGGATGGCGGCGTTTACGCCTTATCCGGCCTACGGTTCGATTTTGTTGCCGGATGGCGGCGTAAATGCCTTATCCGGCCTACGGTTCTATTTTGATGCCGGATGGCGGCGTAAATGCCTTATCCGGCCTACGGTTCGATTTTGATGCTGGATGGGGGTGTAAATGCCTTATCCGGCCTACGGTTCGATTTTGTAGGCCGGATAAGCGGAGCGCCATCCGGCAACAAAACGGTGAGCTTACGCTTCGGGTTTCGGGCAACGCCGTTCCTTCCAGTTCGCCACCGCTGCAATTCGCCGTCTGGTGAGTTCTTCGCGGATCTCCGCGCCTTTAAAGCCTGCCTCCAGCACCTCTTTTGTCGGCACCGCCTGTGCGACCTGCCACGCTTCGCGCAGCCAGCGGCCTTGCGGATAGTCAGACGCCTCAAAACCGGTACGACCGCGCACGTCGGCCTCGCTGGTCAGGGCGATTTGCTCTACGCGCTGCGGCTTACGCCAGGCGTCAATCGAATCGAACAGCTTCACGATCGTTTTCGGCTGCAAAATCGGGAAGGTATGGATGAGATCGTGGAATTCCGCCACCAGTTTGGCTAAATCCCGAATCTCATTCGGCACACGCAGACGCTGGCATAACTGCTCGACCAGCTTTACGCCTGCCGGGCCGTGGCCATGATGGCGCGGCCAGAGCGCTTTGGGCGTCAACCCCTTGCCAAGATCGTGACAGAGCGTGGCGAAACGCACATCAACGTTCGGGCTGAGCATGGCGGCCATTGATAACGTCATTAATGTGTGGATGCCGGTATCGATTTCCGGGTGCCACTTTGCCGGAGCCGGAACGCCAAACAGCGCGTCCACTTCCGGGAACAGAACGCGTAGCGCGCCGCAGTCGCGCAGCACCTGAAAGAAAACCTGCGGATTGCGCGTGGTTAAGGCGTTCTCGGTCTCCTTCCATACGCGCTCCGGCGTGAGGTGTTCCAGTTCGCCTGCGGCGGTCATGTCGCGCATCAACGCCAGGGTTTCATCAGCGATGCGGAAACTGAGGTGCGCGTAGCGGGCGGCAAAACGCGCCACGCGCAACACGCGCAGCGGATCTTCGCTAAAGGCGGGGGAAACATGGCGCAGCAGGCGATTGTCCAGATCGCGACGCCCCTGATAGGGATCGACGATATGGCCGTCGTCATCCTGCGCGAGGGCATTAATGGTGAGGTCGCGACGTTGCAGATCTTCTTCCAGCGTCACGTCCGGCGCGGCATAGCAGGTAAAGCCGGTATAGCCTGAACCGGATTTACGCTCGGTGCGCGCCAGCGCATACTCTTCACGCGTTTGCGGATGAAGAAACACGGGAAAATCGCGGCCTACCTGCTGGTAGCCCGCGTCAAGCATCTCCTGCGGCGTGGCGCCAACCACCACCCAATCTTTATCTTTGACCGGTAGCCCTAACAACGCATCCCGAACAGCACCACCGACCAGATAAATCTTCACGCCACTTTCCCTTCCTGAAAAAAATCATCCCTTAATCATATGTCAGTGCGGCAGAGAAGGCGATTTAGTTCATCCAGCGGTCTTTGCGTTTACGGCTTGGGATCATGTGCGGGAGAACCAGGCCGAGCAGCAGGCCGAGCCCCAGCACGCCGCCGCCATACATGAACCACTGCATAATGATGGTGCGCTGCTTGTCATCAAGTTGCAGATTGGCGGCGCTGACTTTCTTCTGCGCCACGATCAGCTCGTTTTTCAGCTTCTGGTTTTCTTCTTTCAACCCGTTAATCACGCTGTCGCTCTGCGACACTTTTTGCTGCATGTCGGCCGTGCGCTGATTCCAGGTGGTATCAATATTGTTCAGCTTATCGGTCAGCGTCTTAACCTGATTTTCCAGATCCGGTACGCGGATACGCAGGCTGGGCGAGCTGTTCAGCTCTTTCATCGGGATCCAGGCAGTACGACCTGTACTGTCTTTCACCTGAGCGTAATTCGTGTTGGCGTCAGTCTGTAATAATGTCACTTCCTCGCCGGCATTCACCGTACCCACGAGGCGATAATTATCTCCCGGACCGCTGCGGACCCAGGTATTCAGTTCGTCAGAGACATAGCGCTTCTCTTCTGCGTGGGAGACGGCAGTGGCGCTAAGTGCAAGTAAAGTTAATCCAATCAGGCGTAATTTTGGCATCAGGCTGTCGTTTTTGTCATAAAAAGTGGAACGATAGTAGTGGCATCAGTGTCTCTACGCAAAGCATTCGACATCAATCGGAATCATCTGTGTCATCTTTGCCACTGTTTTAAACTTTTACGCCCGTCAAATTGCTCGTTGCATGGCAATTTGGCGCAAAATACTATCTACTGACAAAAAAGAACGCGTTAAGTTCGCCGTCATTCTTCCCATATGTGACATAACCCATAAGTACAAGGCAATGGCTCAGGAAATCGAATTAAAGTTTATCGTTAATCACGACGCTGTAGACGCGTTGCGTGACCATCTGCAAACACTCGGCGGCGAGCACCATGCGCCCAGCCAGTTACAGAATATTTACTACGAAACGCCGGACAAGTGGTTGCGTGGACATGATATGGGTCTGCGCATCCGTGGCGAGAATGGTCGTTATGAAATGACCATGAAAATCGCCGGTCGGGTTACGGGGGGCCTGCATCAACGGCCGGAATACAATGTTGCGCTGAGCGAGCCGACGTTGGATCTCGCACTGCTCCCGCAGGAGGTCTGGCCGAACGGCGAGCTGCCCGCGGATCTCGCTTCACGCGTGCAGCCGCTGTTCAGCACCGATTTTTACCGTGAGAAATGGCTGGTGGACGTTGACGGCAGCCGTATTGAAATCGCGCTCGATCTTGGCGAAGTGAAGGCCGGAGAATGTGCCGAGCCAATTTGCGAGCTGGAGCTGGAACTGTTAAGCGGCGAGACCCGTGCGGTGCTGAAACTGGCAAACCAACTGGTATCGCAAGCGGGTCTGCGTCAGGGCAGCCTGAGCAAGGCCGCACGGGGATATCATCTGGCGCAGGGGAATGCTCCGCGTGGGATCAGACCTACTGCGGTGCTGAAAGCGCCAGCCAAAGCCAGCATTGAGCAGGGGCTGGAAGCGGCGCTGGAGCTGGCATTGTCGCAATGGCAGTACCATGAAGAGCTGTGGGTGCGTGGAAATGACGCCGCCAAAGCGGATGTACTGGCGGCGATGGGGCTGGTTCGCCATGCGCTGATGCTGTTTGGCGGCATTGTACCGCGTAAAGCAAGCGCTCACTTACGCGATTTGCTGACGCAGTCGGAAGCGACCCTTGTCTCTGAGGTTTCAGCCATCACGGCTATCTATAGCACGCAAACGGCGATGGCTAAACTGGCGCTGACCGAATGGCTGGTCACCAAAGCCTGGCAACCGTTCCTCGACGCCAAAGCGCAGGCGAAAATTGCCGATTCTTTCAAACGCTTTGCCGATATTCACCTGTCGCGCCACGCGGCGGAGCTGAAAGCGACTTTCGGGCAGCCGTTGGGCGATCGGTATCGCGATCAGCTTCCGCGCCTGACCCGCGATATTGACAGCATTTTGCTGCTGGCAGGTTATTACGACGCGAATGCGGTACAGGCCTGGCTGGAGAACTGGCAGGGCTTGCGCCACGCGATTGTGACAGGGCAGCGCATTGAAGTTGAACACTTCCGCAATGAGGCGATCTTCCAGGAGCCGTTCTGGCTGCATAGCGGAAAACGATAACCAGTAACGCCTGATGGCGATGCTGCGCATCTTATCAGGCCTACGGGCGCAGGTTTTGTAGGCCGGATAAAGCGTTACGCCGCCATCCGGCAACACTCATCGGGATTAGTTAGCCATCTGAGGACACACCTTAAATGAAGCCGCTTTCTTCACCGTTACAGCAGCACTGGCAGACCGTGGTTGAGCGGTTACCAGAAATCCTGGCTGAAGCCACGCTTAGCGTTCAGGCGAAGTCAGTACTTACATTTAGTGACTTTGTGCAGGACAGCGTGATTGCGCATCCCGAATGGCTGACTGAGCTGGAAAGCGCGCCGCCGCAGGCCGATGAGTGGCGGCATTATGCCGCGTGGCTACAGGACGCGTTGGCGCAGGTGACTGATGAAGCGGCGCTGATGCGCGAGCTTCGCATATTCCGTCGCCGCATCATGGTACGTATCGCCTGGGCGCAGGCGCTGTCGCTGGTGGAAGAAGAAAACATTCTGCAACAGCTAAGCCATCTGGCGGAAACGTTGATCGTCGCCGCGCGCGACTGGTTGTATGACGCCTGCTGTCGCGAATGGGGGACGCCCTGCAACCATGATGGCGTACCTCAACCGTTGCTGATTCTGGGGATGGGAAAACTGGGCGGCGGCGAGCTGAATTTCTCCTCGGATATCGATCTGATCTTCGCCTGGCCGGAGCACGGTTCCACCCGGGGCGGTCGGCGCGAGCTGGATAACGCGCAGTTCTTTACCCGCATGGGGCAGCGTTTGATCAAAGTGCTGGACCAGCCGACGATGGACGGCTTTGTGTACCGGGTGGATATGCGTCTGCGCCCGTTTGGCGACAGTGGCCCGCTGGTGCTGAGTTTTGCCGCGCTGGAAGATTATTACCAGGAACAAGGGCGCGACTGGGAGCGTTATGCGATGGTCAAAGCGCGCATTATGGGCGCTGCCGACAGTGCGTATGTCGATGAACTGCGCGCCATGTTGCGACCTTTCGTGTTCCGCCGCTATATCGATTTCAGCGTGATCCAGTCCCTGCGTAATATGAAAGGGATGATTGCCCGTGAAGTGCGTCGTCGCGGTCTGAAAGACAATATTAAGCTTGGCGCCGGCGGTATTCGTGAAATTGAGTTTATCGTGCAGGTGTTCCAGTTGATTCGCGGCGGACGGGAACCCTCGCTGCAATCGCGCTCGTTGCTGCCGACGCTGAGCGCGATTGATGCGCTGCACCTGTTGCCAGAAAATGACGCCGGACAGTTACGCGCGGCCTATCTCTTCCTGCGCCGTCTGGAAAACCTGCTGCAAAGCATCAATGATGAGCAGACCCAGACGCTGCCGGGCGATGAACTGAACCGGGCGCGTCTGGCCTGGGGAATGCGCACGGATGACTGGTCGCAGCTCACCGACATTCTGGCGGTGCACATGGCTAACGTGCGTCGGGTATTTAACGAACTGATTGGCGATGACGAAACTGATACCCAGGAAGATACGCTGTCGGAACACTGGCGCGAGCTGTGGCAGGATGCGTTACAGGAAGATGATACCACGCCGGTGCTGGCGCATCTGTCCGACGACGATCGCGGACGCGTGCTGGCGTTAATCGCCGACTTTCGTAAAGAGCTGGATAAGCGCACCATTGGCCCGCGTGGGCGGCAGGTGCTCGACCATCTGATGCCACATCTGCTTAGCGACGTGTGCTCGCGCGAAGATGCTTCTGTGCCGCTGTCGCGTATTACGCCGCTGCTGGTGGGGATCGTTACGCGTACCACCTACCTTGAATTACTGAGCGAATTTCCCGGCGCGCTGAAGCACCTGATTTCGCTGTGCGCCGCTTCGCCGATGGTGGCGAGCCAGCTGGCGCGTTATCCGCTGTTGCTCGATGAACTACTGGACCCGAATACGCTGTATCAGCCAACGGCGACCGACGCTTATCGCGATGAGTTACGCCAGTATTTGCTGCGTGTGCCGGAAGATGACGAAGAGCAGCAGCTGGAAGCGCTGCGCCAGTTTAAACAAACGCAACTGTTGCGCATTGCGGCGGCGGATATCGCCGGTACGCTGCCGGTGATGAAGGTCAGCGATCACCTGACCTGGCTGGCGGAGGCCATTATCGACGCCGTTGTCCAGCAGGCGTGGGGGCAAATGGTGGCGCGCTATGGGCAGCCGACGCACCTTGCTGAGCGCACCGGACGCGGGTTTGCGGTGGTGGGTTATGGCAAGCTGGGCGGCTGGGAGCTGGGCTACAGCTCCGATCTTGATCTGATCTTCCTGCACGATTGCCCAATGGACGTGATGACCGACGGCGAGCGTGAAATCGACGGCCGCCAGTTCTACTTACGCCTGGCGCAGCGCATTATGCACCTGTTCAGCACCCGCACCTCTTCCGGTATCTTGTATGAAGTGGACGCGCGGCTGCGCCCGTCCGGCGCGGCGGGAATGCTGGTCACGTCGGCGGAAGCCTTTGCCGATTATCAGAAAAACGAAGCCTGGACATGGGAGCATCAGGCGCTGGTACGCGCCCGTGTGGTTTATGGCGACCCGCAGCTGACCTCGCAGTTTGACGCCGTGCGTCGCGATATCATGACCCTCGCCCGCGAAGGCAAAACGTTGCAGACCGAGGTGCGCGAAATGCGCGAGAAAATGCGCGCGCATCTGGGCAACAAGCATCGCGATCGTTTTGATATCAAAGCCGACGAAGGCGGGATTACCGATATTGAGTTTATTACCCAATATCTGGTGCTGCGCTATGCGCATGAAAAGCCGAAGCTGACGCGCTGGTCCGATAACGTGCGCATTCTGGAACTGCTGGCGCAAAACGACATTATGGATGAACAGGAAGCGCAGGCGCTGACGCAGGCTTATACCACGCTGCGCGATGAGCTTCATCACCTTGCGCTACAGGAGCTTCCGGGGCATGTGGCGCAAGAGTGCTTCAGCAAGGAACGCGCGCTGGTACGGGCAAGCTGGCAGAAGTGGCTGGTTGCCGGGTGAAGTGTGCTATTATCGCGCGCAAATTTTAAGACCCTCAGAGAATCTCTCAGGAGACAGGAATGAAAGTAACGCTGCCAGAGTTTGAACGTGCAGGAGTCATGGTTGTTGGTGATGTGATGCTGGATCGCTACTGGTACGGGCCGACCAGCCGTATTTCCCCCGAAGCGCCGGTGCCCGTTGTCAAAGTGGACACCATTGAAGAACGTCCGGGCGGCGCGGCGAACGTGGCGATGAACATCGCTTCTCTGGGCGCAAATTCGCGTCTGGTGGGTCTGACCGGTATTGACGATGCGGCGCGCGCGCTGAGCAAAACGCTGGCGGATGTGAACGTAAAATGCGACTTCGTTTCTGTGCCTACGCATCCGACGATTACCAAACTGCGTGTACTTTCCCGTAACCAGCAGCTGATTCGCCTGGATTTTGAAGAAGGCTTTGAAGGCGTCGATCCGCTGCCATTGCACGAGCGTATTAACCAGGCGCTGGGCTCAATTGGCGCGCTGGTGTTGTCTGATTACGCCAAAGGCGCGTTGGCCAGCGTTCAGCAGATGATTCAGCTTGCGCGTAAAGCGGGCGTCCCGGTGCTGATCGACCCGAAAGGCACCGATTTCGAACGTTATCGCGGCGCCACGCTGTTGACGCCGAACCTGTCTGAGTTCGAAGCGGTGGCGGGTAAATGTAAAAGTGAAGAAGAGATTGTCGAACGCGGCATGAAGCTGATTGCCGATTTCGAATTTTCTGCGCTGCTGGTGACCCGTTCCGAGCAGGGAATGACGCTGCTGCAACCGGGTAAAGCGCCGCTGCATATGCCGACCCAGGCGCAGGAAGTGTATGACGTTACCGGTGCCGGGGATACGGTGATCGGCGTACTGGCGGCCACATTAGCGGCGGGGAACTCCCTGGAAGAGGCCTGCTATTTCGCGAACGCGGCAGCAGGCGTTGTCGTCGGTAAACTGGGAACATCAACCGTTTCGCCAATCGAACTGGAAAATGCGGTGCGCGGTCGTGCGGATACCGGCTTCGGCGTGATGACGGAAGCCGAACTGAAACAGGCCGTGGCCAGCGCGCGTAAACGCGGCGAGAAAGTGGTCATGACCAACGGCGTTTTCGACATTCTGCATGCCGGACATGTGTCTTACCTGGCGAACGCCCGCAAGCTGGGCGATCGCCTGATCGTCGCGGTGAACAGCGATGCCTCCACCAAACGTCTGAAAGGCGAAACTCGCCCTGTGAATCCGCTGGAACAGCGAATGATCGTGCTGGGTGCGCTGGAGTCCGTTGACTGGGTGGTTTCTTTCGACGAGGACACCCCGCAGCGGCTGATTGCTGGCGTGCTGCCGGATCTGCTGGTGAAAGGCGGTGACTATAAGCCAGAAGAGATTGCCGGTAGCGAAGAAGTCTGGGCCAACGGCGGCGAAGTGCTGGTGCTTAACTTCGAAGACGGTTGTTCGACCACCAATATCATCAAGAAAATCCAGAAAGACAGCGATAAATAACCGCTGAACAGACGGCCCGATACGCACAGCGCCATCGGGCATCTGGCTTGTTTCCAAAGTGTGATGTCAGGCAACTGATATGCGCACTTTTTGCACAACCGTTCAACACATATAAGAGAATACTGGAATTAGAAAAAGCATATGGCCTTAACAGATATTTGATAACTGGAGGGTATGCTGATGAACGACAAGAACGTATATTCGTTAAACAATTTTGATTTTCTGGCGCGCAGTTTCGCCAGGATGCAGGCTGAGGGCCATCCTGTTGATATCCAGGCCGTTACCGGAAATATGGATGAGGCGCACCGCAGCTGGTTTTGCAAACGCTATGCGCTTTACTGCCAACAGGCGACACAGGCTAAGAAGTTAGAACTTGAACACTGAAAATATCAACGGGCCTTACGGCCCGTTGTGGTTTTTACTCTTGCGGATCGACAGGCGGGATGGCGGGCGCAGGTTTAACATCTACAGGTTTCTCACGCGCTTCCAGCTCGCTGAGGCGTTGCTCCAGCAGCGCCAGCTTTTCGCGGGTGCGCAGTAAGACCTGAGTCTGCACGTCAAACTCTTCACGGCTCACCAGATCGAGACGCGTCAGCTGCGATTGCAGCGTCTGACGGATTTTCTTCTCGATATCTTCCCCGAACTCCCGAACCCCTTTCGGCATCGACTCGTGAACCTGACGAGCGAGTTGCTCAATTTTTTTCGGGTCAATCATTGTGGTTTCCCTGAACTGGTAAGTGTCAGAACACATTGTAGTGCGATATGCAGGCGTCATAAACCAGAATTGTGTGTCGCTTAGCGGAGTAAAGGCGTTGATGAAGGTAATCAATAGCGTTATAGTTAACTCGCTTATTCTCAGGGCGGGGCGAAATTCCCCACCGGCGGTAAATCAACGTATGGCCAAAAGATTTCGCGTTGCGGCAATGCAGCAGCGGCGTGAAAGATGAAGGACAGGTTGAAAGCCCGCGAGCGCTTCAGGTGCAAATCTGAAGGTCAGCAGATCCGGTGTAATTCCGGGGCCGACGGTTAAAGTCCGGATGGGAGAGAGTAACGATCCAGTCGGGCATGGGCCCGCTCACGTTATTTTTTTGCCGCTTGTCGGTACTCCTAAGACTGCCCTGATTCTGGTAACCATAATTTTAATGAGGTTTTTTTACCATGAATCAGACGCTACTTTCCTCTTTTGGTACGCCTTTTGAACGTGTGGAACATGCGCTATCCGCGCTGCGTGAAGGACGCGGTGTGATGGTGCTTGACGATGAAGATCGCGAAAACGAAGGCGATATGATTTTCCCGGCCGAGACCATGACCGTTGAGCAGATGGCGCTGACCATTCGCCACGGCAGCGGCATTGTTTGTCTGTGCATCACTGAAGATCGTCGCAAGCAGCTCGATCTGCCGATGATGGTGGAGAACAATACCAGCGCCTACGGCACCGGTTTTACCGTGACCATTGAAGCCGCAAAAGGCGTGACTACCGGCGTTTCTGCCGCAGACCGCGTAACGACAGTTCGCGCAGCCATTGCCGATGGCGCGAAACCTGCCGATCTGCACCGTCCAGGCCACGTTTTCCCGCTGCGCGCGCAGCCGGGCGGCGTTCTGACCCGCGGCGGCCATACTGAAGCCACCATCGATCTGGTGACGCTGGCCGGGTTCAAACCTGCTGGCGTACTGTGCGAGCTGACGAATGACGATGGCACAATGGCGCGCGCGCCGGAATGCATCGCGTTTGCCGGTAAACACAACATGGCAGTAGTGACGATCGAAGATCTGGTGGCTTACCGCCAGGCGCACGAGCGTAAAGCCAGCTAATTCTGTAGGCCTGATAAGCGAAGCGCCATCAGGCGATGAGATAATAATAAAAACCGAAGCCGGTTCGCAGGCTTCGGTTTTTTGTGTTTACAGAGGTCATTAATCCCGCCGTTTATCCCTTATATTTTGCTTTTTTAAACATCCCATCTGTTAATAAAAGCCCAACCTTTTTCTCTATGATCAAAATCATATTCTCGATTTCATACTGTGCCAGTATATAGGGCTACCTCAATATAGGTAGAAAAGGTTATAACGCTAATTGTTTGGTAATATTAGATTTTAAGGGTAAGAGGATGTTTATCGCCTGGTATTGGCTCGTCTTAATTTTTCTGGTGATCGTAGGGTATTTTTGCCATATGAAACGCTATTGTAAGGCGTTTCGGCAGGACAGAGATGCGCTGCTGGAAATCCGCAATAAATTACTTCGTCGCGATGATGAAGAACGCGTTATGACCAAAGAGCAGGAATAAGCGCTTCCTGCTGCCTCTGTTATCCGATTCCCATCGCCTGAAGCACGACAAGACTCAACCCCATCACCGACATTCCACACAGTACGCCGTAGCTGGGATTATTATTAGGGTCGATCTCTTTTGCCAGCGGCATCAGCTCATCAACGGATAATGCCACCATAATTCCCGCGACGGCGGCCATGATGGACGCCATAACGACCGGTGAGATCAGGCTGCCCAGAATAAGCCACGCCATTACACCGCCAAGAATTTCCGCCATCCCGGAGATACCGGCCCAGAAAATTGCTGTCCGTTTTGAACCGGTTGCGGCGTAGACTGGCCCGGCGACCGCTAATCCTTCAGGAATATTGTGCAAGGCGACCGCCAGGGCAATGCCAAAACCCAATTCGAGGTTGCTGCTGGCGGTGACGAAGGTGGCGATACCTTCCGGGAAGTTGTGCAGGCTGATGCCCAGCGTCAGCAGGATGGCGGTGCGTTTTATTGAGCCGGGGAGAGGACGCGCGGTTTTTTGCACTAAATCTTGTGGGTGGGCGTGGGGAAGCAACCTGTCGAGACCGAAATAACCCAGCAAGCCGATAATAAACATGCCGTAACCCAGCACCGGAGACATGCCGTCCGCCGCCAGCGCGGCTGGCAGCATCTCCATCAGCGAGATCAACAGCATAATGCCTGCGGCGAATCCCAGTGAAAACGCCAGCACGCGGTTGGACGGTTTTTGCCCCAGCACGCCAAGAAACGCGCCAATAAAGGTGGCGGCGCCCGCCAGTAAGGTCAGAATTAAAGGTACTGACATCGACAACTCCTTATGATTCAACTGTCCGAACCTGACCTTCAAAATAACTGATGATCTTCATCATGGTTATCTGAGTTCTTCATCCATCGAAAAAGCGTATTGTGATGATATCAAAATGACTCCCTCAGTAAGGATATCATCATGTCTTCAACACGTATGCCAGCATTGTTTTTAGGTCACGGTAGCCCGATGAACGTTCTGGAAGATAATGTGTATACCCGCGCCTGGCGGCATCTGGGGGATACATTGCCGCGTCCAAAAGCGATTGTCGTTGTTTCGGCGCACTGGTTCACGCGAGGGACGGGCGTGACGGCGATGGAAGCGCCAAAGACGATCCATGATTTTGGCGGCTTTCCTCAGGCATTGTATGACACGCACTATCCTGCGCCCGGTTCGCCGGAACTGGCGCAACATCTGGTTGAGCTGCTGTCGCCGACGCCGGTCGCGCTGGATAAAGAGGCGTGGGGCTTTGATCACGGCTCCTGGGGCGTGTTGATCAAGATGTACCCGAATGCGGATATCCCGATGGTGCAGTTGAGCATCGACAGCACCAAACCGGCGGCCTGGCATTTTGAAACAGGGCGCAAACTGGCGGCGTTGCGGGACGAAGGCATTATGCTGGTCGCCAGTGGCAACGTGGTGCATAACCTGCGCACGGCGCGCTGGCATGGCGAGAATACGCCCTACCCGTGGGCAACGTCATTCAATGAGTATGTGAAAGCGAATCTGACATGGCAGGGGCCGGTAGAACAGCATCCGCTGGTTAATTACCTCGATCATGAAGGAGGATCGCTGTCGAACCCAACGCCGGATCACTATCTGCCGCTGCTGTATGTGTTAGGTGCATGGGATGGCAAAGAGCCGGTGACGATCCCGGTTGACGGCATCGAGATGGGCAGCCTGAGTATGCTGTCGGTACAGGTGGGATGATTAATGCCCGATGGCGCTACGCTTGTCGGGCCTACGGCACGAATTGTAGGCCGGGTAAGGCGGAGCCGCCACCCGGCACAAGAGACTATTCGACAAAGATATGCGGGTAGAAGCGGGACAGATCCTGGGTGATCAACGCTCTGTCTTCGCGAATACCGATCCCGGCGGGTTGATCGTTGATCAACCAGCTGCCAATCAGCATATAGCTGTCGCCAAACTTCGGCAGCGGGCAGAACTGCTGCACAATCATGCCTTCTTCGCCGTAAGGGCCTTCCACCGCTTCGATCGTTTTCCCGTTCTCAATGATGGAGACGTTAGCGCCTTCACGCGAGAAGATCGGTTTGACGACGAATTTTTCCATTTGCGGATAGTCATCTTCCGCAAAATAAGCCGGCAGCAGGTTAGGGTGATCCGGGAACATTTCCCATAACATTGGGAGCAGCGCTTTATTGGAGATAATGCTCTTCCAGGCCGGTTCCAGCCAGCGAACGCCAGCATCTTCCAGCTTGGTGGAGAACATTTCACGCAGCATAAATTCCCACGGATAGAGCTTAAACAGATTGGCAATCACCTGATCCTGCAAGTCCGAAAACTGACCTTTTTCACCCAGGCCGATATCTTCAATGTAGAGGAACTCGGTGGCGATTTCAGCTTCGGCGGCGCAGTCCTGTAGATACTGGATCGTCCCGCGATCTTCCACGGTGTCGCGACAGCAGGTGAGGTGCAGCAGTTGGAAGCCATACTGCTCACGCAGCTCGGCGAAGCGTTCGATCAGCTTTTCTTGCAGACTGTTAAACTGATCGCTGCCTTCCGGCAGGTTGCCCGCATTGAGCTGGTCTTCCAGCCAGATCCACTGGAAAAACGCGGCCTCATACAGTGAGGTCGGCGTATCGGCGTTATTTTCTAAAAGTTTAGGCTCACCCGTGCCATCCCACGCCAGATCGAGGCGGGAATAGAGCGACGGCTGCTGCGTTTGCCAGGACTGACGTACAAAGCCCCAGGTATGCTTAGGAATGCGAAACTTCGTCATCAGCTCGTCGCTGGCGATCACTTTCTCCACGACCTTAAGGCACATCTGGTGCAGTTCAGCGGTGACGTCTTCCAGCTTCTCAACCTGGTCGAGCGTCAGCTTGTAGTACGCGTCTTCACACCAGTACGGTTCCCCGTACATCGTGTGAAAATTAAAACCGTATTCGGTGGCTTTCTCGCGCCAGTCCGGGCGCTCAGTAATACTGATTCTTTCCATGCGTCTTAGCCGCCCATCGAACGATTCGAGGTGCCGGTGGCGCTACGCTGCATCGTGTTTTGTTTTGCCACTGACTCGCCAAAACCACCACGGGTAACGGTTGTGGTTGTGGCGGGCTTCGGCGCCATCGCGGTTTTCGGTACAGTCATGGTACGGCCAGGCTGTGCGGCGCCGTAGTTCTTGCCGCTGGCGTCGGTGTATTTACCGTAGGCCGGGCTGGCCGGGTTTTTTGAACTGAACAGTGGTTGCTGAGCAAAGCCCGCGCCGCCGCCCATCATTCGGCCCATCATGTAGCCCGCCATCAGCGGCATCCAGAAGCTGCCGCTGGATTGCGCCTGCGCCTGATTTTCCGGCGCCATGCCAGCCTGAGCCGGCGCCTGCTGGCACTGGCCTTCGCCGAATTCAGCCACGCAGTCTTCACGCGTCGCGTATTTCGGCGCGGTACGTTCCGCTTCTTTCAGGGCATTGTTGAATGCGGTCGTACATTCAGCGTTTTTGCCCGGATTCGCCGCCGAGCAGTCGTCGGCGTTTTGATACAGCGAAACCGTTTCGTCGCTTTTTTCACAGCCGGCCAGCATAAAGACAGCGGTAACCGCCAGAGCAACCGGAGTAAGATGACGTGCGCTCCAGTTTTTGCGGAACGAGGCGTGATGTATAGATTTTGTCCGTTTCATTTTTGTCTTCCAGGACCCAGTGGTAAACACAATAAATAATGCTCAGGATAGTGGATGGCTGGTCGAAATTGAAGCGAGAAGAGGCGAGAATGCGGCAGAATGGCGGGATCTTTACGTTGCCTTACGTTCAGACAAGGTTTAGCGCCCGGTGGCGCGACGCTTACCCTGCCTGGAATCAGGTAGGCTCAATAAGCGAAGCGCCATCGGGCAATTCATCAGTTACGGAACGGGTTGTTACCGTTGCTGCTGGTGGAACGTGCTGAAGCAGGCTGAACCGTACTGGCATTATAGCCATCCGCCGCTGCATCCTGCTGCGGGGTTTCCGGCGCGACGTTGTCCGGGGATGTCGAGATCGGTTTACCCAGCGCATTGTTCAGCGCCACCAGATCCTGCTCGTTCAACGTACCGAGAGCATTCTTGATGTTCAGCTGGTTAATCAGATAGTTATAACGCGCATTCGCCAGTTGTTGCTTCGCTTCATACAGCGCGGTGGTGGCATCCAGCACGTCAACAATGGTACGCGTACCCACGGAATAACCGGCTTCGTTTGCATCCAAAGAGCTTTGCGCGGAAACAACGGCCTGTTTGTAAGCGTTGATGCTGCTGATAGAAGCATTAATGTTGTTGAAGGAAGAGCGCACAGTCTGCACGACGCTGCGGTGCGCGCTTTCCAGCTGTTCGCTCGCGCCAACAAAGTTGTACTGCGCCTGTTTCACCTGAGAGTTGACCATCCCACCCTGATACAGCGGCAGCGAGAAGCTCAGGCCGATTTTGTTCTGGCCCATATTGCTGTCGTCATACTGCGTGCTGTTATGGGTTTTAGAGCCGCTATAAGAGGTGTCAGACACGCCGGTAGAGGCGGTTAAATCCAGCGTTGGCAGATGGCCGTCCTGCGCCTGGCGGATTTGCTCGCGCGCCAGATCCTGGCTCAGACGCGCCTGCAACAGCGTCAGGTTACGGTTTTCGGCCTCTTTCAGCAGCGCGTTAACGGCCTGCGGCTTGTCGGTTTTAAAGTTTGTGACATTCAGCGAAGCCAGTTCCGGGTAGTAGTTACCGGTGACCTGGCGCAGTTCTTCTACGGCGTTATCCAGATTGTTGCGGGCGGTGACTTCGTTCGCCAGCACGGTATCGTATTGTGCACGGGCGTTTTGCACGTCAGTGATAGCGACCAGGCCGACGTTAAAACGCTGGGTGGTTTGATCTAACTGACGATAAACGGCTTCTTTCTGCGCCTGCGTATAAGAGAGAACGTCAATGGCGTTCAGGACTTTAAAGTAGGCGCTCGCCGTATTGAGGATCAGCGTTTGCTGATCGGTCTGGAACGTGACGTCCTGGATACCTGCGGATTTTTCCTGCAACGTCAGCGCGCGCCATTTTGACATATCAAAAAGGGTCTGGGTTAATTGCAGAGAGGCGCTGGTGGCGTTGGAGTTGATGCCATTCGCATCACGATAGCCGTTGCTGTAGGTGTAATCGGCACCTAAACCCAGTTGCGGCAGTAAAGGACTACGCGCTTCGTTAATTTTTTCGAATGCAGCATCGCGATCGGCGGCGGATTTACGCAATTCCGGGTTGCTCAGGCGTGCTTGCTGATAAACTTGCATCAGGTTCTCTGCCTGGCTCAGTGTGCTGAACCCCGTCAGGCTCAGGCCGATAAGGATGGGGAGCAATTTCTTCATTTGCATTCCTTGTTGTGAAGCAGTATTTAGCGCTGATCAAATTGTAAAAATAATTGCTGATTCTAGCAGAATCCGCCACTGCAAAAAGTTGGCGTTACGTGCCATCCGGCGTTAATTTGCACCAATTTATCACAAGGTCGCTGAAACGGCAGTCAAACGCCCTTGAAATTCACATTTTAATCACTATTGGTACCAGGACAGCACAATGCATAAACCAGACAACTCGCCAATGACTTTCTCCAAAAACGATGTAGAAATTATTGCACGAGAAACGCTATATCGCGGTTTTTTTTCACTGGATCTCTATCGTTTCCGCCACCGCCTGTTCAACGGTGAAATGAGCGGTGAAGTGAAACGCGAAATTTTTGAGCGCGGCCACGCCGCAGTGTTGCTACCCTTTGACCCTGAGCGCGACGAAATTGTACTGGTCGAACAGATTCGTATCGCGGCGTATGACACCAGCGAAACGCCGTGGTTGCTGGAAATGGTCGCCGGGATGATCGAAGAGGGCGAAACCGTTGAGGAGGTCGCTCGTCGCGAAGCAATGGAAGAGGCCGGACTTGAGGTCAAACGGACGAAACCAGTCATGAGTTACCTGGCAAGCCCCGGCGGCACCAGCGAGCGTCTTTCTATTTTAGTGGGTGAAGTGGATGCCACGACCGCGAACGGGATTCATGGTCTGGCCGATGAAAACGAAGATATTCGTGTTCATGTGGTAAGTCGGGAGCAGGCTTACCAGTGGGTAGAAGAGGGGAAAATCGACAACGCGGCTTCTGTCATCGCTTTGCAATGGCTGCAACTGCACTATCAAGAGTTAAAACACGAGTGGAAAAAATGAAGCGTTACACACCTGACTTCCCTGAAATGATGCGCCTGTGCGAAACTAATTTTTCGCAATTGCGCCGCCTGTTGCCGCGCAATGACGCACCCGGCGAAACAGTAAGCTATCAGGTGGCCAACGCGCAATATCGGTTAACGATCGTTGAATCGACCCGATACACTACGCTTGTTGCGATCGAGCAGACGGCGCCAGCCATTACGTACTGGAGCCTGCCGTCACTTACGGTGCGCCTGTACCATGACGCGATGGTGGCCGAAGTGTGTTCAAGTCAGCAGATCTTTCGCTTCAAAGCGCGGTATGATTATCCAAATAAAAAGTTGCATCAACGCGACGAAAAGCATCAAATTAATCAGTTTCTGGCCGACTGGCTGCGTTACTGTTTAGCACATGGAGCGATGGCGATTCCGGTTTATTAGCGTCGTGAAACCTAAGGACACCATTTGGAAAGCCTGTTAACCCTTCCTCTGGCTGGTGAGGCCAGAGTCAGGATCTTACAAATTACCGATACTCACCTGTTTGCCGAAAAACATGAAACGCTGCTGGGCGTGAATACCTGGGAAAGTTACCAGGCGGTGCTGGATGCGATTCATGCCGGGCAGCACGAATACGATCTGATCGTGGCGACAGGTGATTTAGCGCAGGATCAAACGGCTGCGGCCTATCAGCACTTTGCTGAAGGTATCGCAAGCTTTCGCGCGCCTTGCGTTTGGTTGCCGGGTAACCATGACTTTCAGCCCGCGATGTACAGCGCGTTGCAGGAAGCGGGGATCTCCCCGGCCAAACGCGTGTTTATCGGCGATCAATGGCAAATCTTGCTGCTGGATAGCCAGGTTTTTGGCGTACCGCATGGTGAATTGAGCGACTTTCAGCTTGAATGGCTGGAGCGCAAACTTGCCGATGCGCCGGAGCGCCACACCTTGCTGCTTCTGCATCACCATCCATTGCCTTCGGGATGCAGCTGGCTGGATCAGCACAGCCTGCGTAACGCGGCCGAACTGGACAGCGTGCTGGCGAACTATCCACGCGTCAAATACCTGCTGTGCGGTCATATTCATCAGGAGCTGGATCTTGACTGGAATGGCCGCCGCCTGCTGGCGACGCCGTCCACCTGCGTCCAGTTCAAGCCGCACTGCGCGAACTTCACGCTGGACACGATAGGGCCAGGCTGGCGGACGCTGGAACTGTACGCCGAGGGTTCTCTGGAAACGCAAGTGCATCGTCTGCCGGGGACTCAATTCCGACCCGATACCGCTTCGGAAGGATACTGATGTCTACGCTTCTTTATCTGCATGGGTTTAATAGCTCTCCGCGTTCGGCAAAGGCATGTCAGCTTAAAAGCTGGCTGGCGGAGCGCCACCCTCATGTTGAGATGATCGTGCCGCAACTGCCGCCGTATCCTGCCGATGCGGCAGAGTTGCTGGAATCTATCGTGCTTGAACACGGTGGAGCGCCGCTCGGCGTCGTCGGATCGTCGCTGGGCGGCTATTACACCACCTGGCTGTCGCAGTGTTTTATGTTGCCTGCGGTGGTGGTGAACCCGGCGGTGCGGCCGTTTGAACTGCTGACCGACTACCTCGGTCAGAACGAGAACCCCTACACCGGGCAGCAATATGTGCTAGAGTCTCGCCATATTTACGATCTTAAAGTCATGCAGATTGACCCGCTGGAAGCGCCGGATTTGATCTGGTTGCTGCAACAGACGGGGGATGAAGTGTTGGACTACCGCCAGGCGGTGGCGTATTACGCCTCCTGCCGCCAGACCGTTATCGAGGGCGGAAACCATGCATTCACGGGCTTCGAAGATTATTTCAACCAGATTGTCGATTTCCTTGGACTGCACAGTTTCTGACAATCAATTCGAATTGCTAATTTAAATCATGACGCAAACTTATAACGCTGATGCCATTGAGGTACTCACTGGGCTAGAGCCGGTACGCCGCCGCCCGGGGATGTACACCGATACAACCCGCCCGAACCATCTTGGGCAGGAAGTGATTGATAACAGTGTGGATGAAGCACTGGCGGGTCACGCAAAACGCGTGGATGTGATTTTACATGCCGATCAGTCACTGGAAGTGATTGATGATGGCCGTGGGATGCCAGTGGATATCCACCCGGAAGAGGGCGTTCCGGCGGTTGAACTGATCCTCTGCCGACTGCATGCGGGCGGTAAGTTCTCCAACAAGAACTACCAGTTCTCCGGCGGTCTGCACGGGGTGGGGATTTCCGTCGTCAACGCCTTGTCAAAACGCGTGGAAGTCACCGTGCGTCGTGATGCTCAGGTCTATAGCATCGCCTTTGAAAACGGCGAGAAAGTGCAGGATCTTCAGGTTGTCGGGACATGCGGTAAACGTAATACCGGCACCAGCGTTCACTTCTGGCCGGATGAAACCTTTTTCGACAGCCCGCGTTTTTCCGTCTCTCGCTTAACCCATATCCTGAAAGCGAAAGCGGTGCTGTGCCCTGGCGTTGAAATCACCTTTAAAGATGAGGTCAACAATAGCGAGCAGCGCTGGTGCTATCAGGATGGCCTGAACGACTATCTGGGCGAAGCGGTTAACGGCTTGCCGACCCTTCCTGAAAAACCGTTTATCGGTAATTTTGCCGGTGATACGGAAGCCGTAGACTGGGCGCTGCTGTGGCTGCCGGAAGGCGGCGAGCTGCTGACCGAAAGCTACGTTAACCTGATTCCGACGATGCAGGGCGGCACCCATGTAAACGGGCTGCGCCAGGGTCTGCTGGACGCGATGCGTGAATTCTGCGAATACCGCAATATTCTGCCGCGCGGCGTGAAGCTGTCTGCGGAAGATATCTGGGATCGCTGCGCTTACGTGCTCTCGGTGAAGATGCAGGACCCGCAGTTCGCCGGGCAGACCAAAGAGCGTCTCTCTTCGCGCCAGTGTGCGGCGTTTGTGTCGGGCGTGGTGAAAGACGCCTTCAGCCTGTGGCTGAATCAGAACGTTCAGTCTGCGGAGCTGCTGGCGGAGATGGCCATTTCCAGCGCCCAGCGTCGACTGCGCGCGGCGAAGAAAGTGGTGCGCAAAAAGCTGACCAGCGGCCCGGCGCTGCCGGGTAAACTGGCGGACTGTACCGCGCAGGATCTCAATCGTACCGAACTGTTCCTCGTGGAAGGGGACTCGGCGGGCGGTTCCGCCAAGCAGGCGCGCGATCGTGAATATCAGGCGATCATGCCGCTTAAAGGTAAGATCCTCAACACCTGGGAAGTCTCTTCCGATGAAGTGCTGGCATCGCAGGAAGTACACGATATTTCTGTGGCGATCGGCATCGATCCAGACAGCGACGATCTGAGCCAGCTGCGTTACGGCAAGATCTGTATCCTGGCGGATGCGGACTCCGATGGTCTGCACATCGCCACGCTGCTCTGCGCCCTGTTTGTGAAGCACTTCCGCACGCTGGTGAAGCACGGGCACGTCTACGTCGCGCTGCCGCCGTTGTACCGTATCGATCTCGGCAAAGAGGTCTACTATGCGCTGACGGAAGAAGAGAAAGCGGGCGTGCTGGAACAGTTGAAGCGTAAGAAAGGCAAGCCGAACGTGCAGCGCTTTAAAGGTCTGGGTGAAATGAACCCGATGCAGCTGCGCGAAACCACGCTCGATCCGAACACCCGTCGCCTGGTGCAGCTCACTATCAGCGACGAAGACGATCAGCGTACCAACGCCATGATGGATATGCTGCTGGCGAAGAAACGCTCCGAAGACCGCCGCAACTGGTTGCAGGAAAAAGGCGATATGGCGGATCTCGACGCGTAATCGACCATTGAATGCCTTATCCGGCCTACGCTCGCATTGTGCCCGTAGGCCGGATAAGCGAAGCGTCATCCGGCGTTACTGTCTATGCCGCTTGCGATACTGTAACGGCGTTTCGCCAATCCCTTTGCCAAAGGCGCTAATAAAGTACGTCACGTCTGAAAACCCCACTTGTCGGGCAATCTCCCGCACACTCTCCTCGCTGTGTAACAACGCTTCACAGGCTTTGCGTAACCGAAGGGTATTGAGGTAATTGAGGATGCTTTCACCGGTTTCAAAATGAAAACGCCGGGAAATGTAGCTTTTTGATTTTCCTGACTCTTCTGCCAGCTCGCTGAGGCTGAATTTACGGGTGTAATTTTCATCCAGCCAGAACATCACCTGGCTTGCTATTCCGGTGCCAATCTCCGTCATATTGACGTTATCTTCGGGCAACAGGCTAAATAAACTCAATAACAGGCAGGAAATCTGTTCGGCGTTAAGCGGCTTGAGCGCTGCCATTTTCTCGTAACGGCTGAAGAGAAAATCAACGTGCGGGTGAATATCCGCCACATCGAATACTCTGGCCTCGCCGCCACGTACGGTCAGACTTTGCAGACGCTGTTGATTAAGCGGAAAATCGCGCAGCACTTTCAGTACCGCATGCTGATCGAGGTGAATAATGGTTCGGCGGTAGTGGTCTTGCGCCTGCTCATCCACCATGATTTTATGCAGGGTAAAGGGCGGGAAAAAGAACAATCGACCTGGTCGCATGGTGTATTGCTGGTGATCGACGATCACCACGCCAAATCCTTCCTCCACATACAGCACCTCCAGACACTGATGCCAGTGGTGATAGCGAACCGAGTTAGCAAATAATCGACTAAATGACGCAATGGCGTCATTGAGCGCGATCAGTTCCAGATGTTCCTGAGATGAGGGTGCATTCATAGTGCAACAGATTTAAATTTTTGCCGCTGAATTCTGATTTATAAACCTTGTTTTTAAATTTTTTCAATCACTGTTTTATTTTAATTCTATTGGTGTGATTGAGATAACATTTCCGCTTGTCGGCGATTCACTATCCTTTAGCCACTTAATTCAGAGGGGCAGAGTATGTGGTCGGCAACTGAAGAAAAATCAAATCCATTGTCATTCCGTGAAGACGTAATCAGCGCCGTCACAACGATGCTGAGCGCGCTGGATAAACAGTTTCCCGCAGGGGCGGCGCAGTTTTCACTGGGTGACACCTGCGCGCACTACAGTGTGGATATCGCCTGCATGGAAGGGCTCTCCAGAGCGTTATGGGGTCTGTTTCCTCTGATGGCTGGCGGCGCTGAGGTGCCGTTTGCTGATAAGTATATTCAGGCGATTAAACTCGGCACCAATCCACTCAGTCCGCACTACTGGGGCGATACCGACCCTTACGATCAGCGCCTGGTCGAGATGGCCGCCTACGGCCTCGGCCTGGCGTTGCTGCAAACGCGTTTAACCGACCAGTTCAGCGAAACGGAACTGGCGAATCTTCATCGCTGGCTAAACCAGATCACCGACGCGCAAATGCCGGACAGCAACTGGAACTACTTTGCGATTATCGTCCAGTTGGGTTTCAAACGTGCCGGGCTGCCGTTCGATCAGGCAGCGATCGACCGCCGTTTTACGATGATGGAAGCGTACTACCTGGGTGACGGCTGGTATGCCGATGGCCCCGGTCGCCCAAAAGATTACTACATCTCGATGGCTTTCCATTTTTACGGACTGCTGTACGCCACGCTGAACCCGGAAGATGCTGCCCGTGCCGCCACCCTGCGCGAACGCGCTCGCCTGTTTGCCGCTGATTTTATCTACATGTCGGCAGCAGATGGCGCATCCGTACCGTTTGGCCGCAGTCTGACCTATCGCTTTGCGATGGTCGCGTTCTGGAGCGCGGCGGCGTTTGCTGAGCTGGATGTCTTCTCGCCGGGCGTGATTAAAGGGGTGATCCTGCGGCATCTGCGCTGGTGGCAGCAGCAGCCGATCGTCGATCGTGACGGCATTCTGACGCTGGGGTTTGCTTATCCGAATCTGGCGATGTGTGAAGATTACAACTCGCCGGGCTCCCCTTACTGGGCGCTGAAGGTTTTTTTGATCCTCGCCTTGCCGGACGATCACGCCTTCTGGCAGGCCGAAGAACTCCCGTTGCCGCAATGCGCAGAAAAACACGTTATTCCCCATGCCGCACAAATTTTGCAGCACAGCGAAAATTCAGACCATGTCACGATGCTGACTTCGGGTCAGCTTGAACTGAATAACTACGTTAACACCGAAGCGAAATACACGAAGTTTGCCTACTCCAGCCGTTTTGGTTTCACCATTGAACGCGGACGCTATGGCCTTAAACATGCGGCGTGTGACTCCATGCTGCTGCTGGCGGATGGCGACAACTATTTCCGTGGCCGCCGTCGCTGCGACGAAGTGCGGGTCGATGAGAATTTTATTTTTTCCCGCTGGTCTCCGTGGCATGACGTCACTGTTGAGACCTGGCTGGCGCCCTTCGGCGAGTGGCATCTTCGCCTGCACCGCATCCACAGCGCGCGAACGTTGCAAACCGTGGAAGGCGGCTTTGCGGTGATGAAAACGGCGCATCAGCTCAGTGAGCGCGGATGCTACCTGGCGGCAGAGAATGGATGCAGCACGATCGTCGATCTGTCGCCCGCGCTGGCCCGCCAGCCGGACAGCATTATTACTCCGCCGAACAGCAGCATTATGTTTGCACAATGCGCCGCGATTCCACTGCTTACCGCAGAAATTGCACAGGGCGAAAGCTGGCTGTGTTGCGCGGTTTCTGCTTCCGGGCAACAGAAAAAATATACGGCAATTCCGCAACTGCAAATAAACGATAACCAGGTGGTTATTCGCGAACCAGAAAGCGCACGCCAGTTATCGTTCTTTTTATAAAACTCTGGCCCCTACACGTTGGCGAGGATGGTATGAAAAATTGTTCAACAAATAACAGAACTGAATATTATAAAATCAGTAGCTTTATATTCCTCTATTTCTTTACCTGGTCTGCCAGTATTGGTTTACTGGCCATCTGGCTGGGGCAGAAAGCACAGCTAAGCGGCACGGTTATTGGTACGGTGTTTGCAGTAAACGGTATTTTTGCGGTTATTCTGAAACCCATTTATGGCTACATTCTCGATAAAATCGGCATGAGCAAATACCTGCTCTATTTTGTTGTTATGATGTCGGCACTAATGGCGCCATTCTTTATTTATGTTTATCAACCATTATTGCTTTCAAACACCATGCTGGGCATTGTTATCGGCGCGATTTACCTGAGCTTTGCCTGGTATGCTGGCGTGGCGGCTTGTGAATCCTACTCTGACCGCTTCAGCCGTCTTAACGGCATGGAGTTTGGCCAAATCCGCATGTGGGGCTCGCTGGGGTGGGCGGTGGCGTCGTCGTTTTCCGGCCTGCTGTTTAACCTCTCTCCGGCGTATAACTTCATTATGGGCAGCGTGGCGTCGGTGGTGATGCTGGTGGTACTGCTGAGTCTGAAAGTGAATGTGAATGCGGCAAACGCAGCGGACGTGCTGACAAAAGAGAAAATCGTCCCGGCGGATGTCTACGCGCTGTTGCGCAGCCGTAAGTTCTGGGCGTTCTGCCTGTATGTCGCCGGCGTGGCGTGGATGATGTTTATCGCAGAGCAGCAGTTCTCCCGCTACTTTGTCACCTTCTTCTCTGACGTTCATGAAGGCAACGCGGTGTTTGGCTATCTGGGAACCGTGCAGTCGGGAATGGAATTTGTCATGTATATGGTGGTTCCATTATTTGTTAACGCGATCGGCGCTAAACGCGGTTTGTTGATTGTGGGGGCGCTGGTTGGCGCGCGTCTGATTATTTCCGGGCTGTGTGATTCACACCTGCTCATCTCTGTACTGAAGCCGCTGTATGGTCTGGAAATCTGTCTGCTGTTGGTTTCGGTCTTTAAATACATTGCTGAACACTTTGATAAACGCGTCAATGCGACCATGTATTTATTGGGCTATCAGGCGATGCTGTATGTCGGCAATGTGGTGATCTCTTCACCTGCCGGATTAATGTATGACCGAATTGGTTTTGAGAAAACGTATATCATCATGGGGATTATTGCACTGACCTTTACGCTTATTTCGGCATTTACCTTATCGGCATGTCAGAGTAAATCCCGCCATCGTACTGCTATTGAGATCGCCGAAAATAATACGGCGCATTAAATTTCATTGGGTTTAATTTAGAAGGAACCGAAATATGTTAAATCATATCGTTGAGGAAACGTTGCGCGCATTTCCTGGCAGCCCGGTTGACGCCGGAACTTTTCAGGATGAAATGATCGGCGCGCGTGAACACGTCCTCGAACTGATTAGCCGTCATTTAACGGAATTCGGTGAAAAATTTCCTGCCGAAACCTGCGTTAAAGGTTATTACCCGTTAACTGACAACGTTGAGTGGACCACCAGCTTCTGGACCGGGCAACTGTGGCTGGCGTGGGAGATGAGCGGCGAGGCGAAATATCGTGAACTGGCAGAAAAACATGTGCGTTCTTTTGGCCTGCGTATTGCCGGACGCCACGACACCAACACCCACGATCTGGGGTTCCTTTATACCCTGTCCTGCGTCGCAGCCTGGCGACTGACGGGCAACCGTGATGCGCGTGGTTTTTCGCTGATGGCGGCGGAAGCGCTACTGGAGCGTTTCCATGAAAAGGCGCAGATTATCCAGGCGTGGGGCGATCTTAACGATCCCGAACAGGCCGGGCGGATGATCATCGACTGCAACATGAACCTGCCGCTGCTGTACTGGGCGAGCGAGCAGACGGGCGATCCGCGTTTTGCCGAGGCGGCAAAAGCCCATGTGGTGCAGGCCGCGAAATACCTGATTCGTGAAGATGCGTCCACCTTCCATACTTACTACATGGATGTGAAAACCGGCGCGCCGCGCTACGGCAACACCCAGCAGGGTTATGCGGATGATTCATGCTGGTCGCGCGGTCAGGCGTGGGGGATTTATGGCTTCCTGCTGAGCTATATCTATACGGGCGACAAAGAGATGGTGGCGCTGTCGAAAAAGCTGGCGAACTATTTCCTTAATCGCCTGCCGGAAGACGCGGTCTGCCATTGGGATCTGGCGCTGGTGGGGACAGACGCGCTGCGTGACGCCTCGTCGGCGGCGATTGCCGTGTGCGGCCTGCTGGAGTTGATCAAACACCTGCCCGTGACCGATCCGGATCGTGAGCGTTATCAGCAGTGGGCGATGGGAATCATGTCATCGCTAACGAAGCGCTATCTGATGGCGAAAAATGAGAAGGGGAACGGGCTGTTGAAACATTCGGTGTACCACCTTTCGAGCAACAAAGGGGTCGATGAGTGTGCAAGCTGGGGGGATTATTTCTACGTGGAAGCGTTAACGCGTTTTACCCAGTGCTGGAAGCTGTACTGGTAACCATATTGCCCGGAATTGCCCGGTGGCACTGCGTTTACCGGGCCTACATTCGGGGAATGCGCTGTAGGCCGGATAAGCGAAGCGCCATCCGGCATTTAGCGCAAAACTTAAACGCCTGACTCCAGAATACGGATACTTGTTTCCAGCACGTCGCCTTTAACGGCTTCGGCGTAGGCTTTCATATGCGGGGTTTGCAAATGCGCTTCGAGATGCACAACGCTTTCCCACTGTTCAACCATCACGATTGAGTCAGGTGCGGTCGTCTGAAAGGCCACGCCCGCAGCGTGATCGACCATCGGCGCGTAGCCGTGGCAACCCTCTTCTTTCAGCACGGTCGGAATGATTTTGGCAAACTGATCCAGTACCGCCTGACGGTGATGTTGACCTGGACGGGTACGGATTTCAGCAATGACAGTAAGCATGGTTAACTCCTTCTAATTCCAGGCTACTAGTTAACCAAAAATCTCGCTCAGATGCTTGCGATATTCTGCGATATAACGCGGGACATCCGGCATTTTGATGACGTCATTGGTGATAAAGGTCGGCAGCGCTTCCATTCCGAGGAACTGATTGGCCTTGTGGAACGGCAGGTATACGCCATCCACGCCAACGCCGTGGAAGAACTGATCGTTGTCGGTGAAAGCCTCCATCGGTGCGTTCCAGGTCAGAGAAAGCATGTATTTTTTCCCCTGAATCAGACCGCCGGAACCGTATTTTTTTGACGCGTCCGAACGGGTGCGGCCATCGCTGGCGTACAGCGTACCGTGGCCTTCGGTAAAGACGTCATCCATGTATTTTTTCACGGTCCACGGCGCGCCCATCCACCAGCCAGGCATCTGCCAGATAACCACGTCAGCCCAGACGAAGTGCTGGACTTCGGCTTTGACATCGTAATCACTTTCAGCGCGGACGATTTTGACATCATGCCCGAGGTCGCGCAGAAGGCCATCCGCCACTTCGGTCAGGGTGTCGTTTAACTGACCATTGGAGTGCGCAAATTTTTTCGCCCCGTTGATAATCAGAATGTTGCTCATTATTTGTCCTCTCAGGAATGCGTTTGAAACAGATTTTACGCAGATGAGCGGCCCGGCGAAATGAGCAAAATGTGCAAAGTCTTTTGCTCATCGCGCAATAATCTCGCGATCACCAGGTTACTACGGCTTCAAAGCCTCCTTCCGGCGCATTGCCAAACGAGACGCTCATCCCATGCAGCGAGGCGATGCGGCGGACAATCGACAAACCCAGACCACTGCCGGTGACGCTCTGACCTGGCGGGCGATAGAATCGTTCGCCGATACGCGCCAGCACCGCCGGCGAAACGCCGGGGCCATTATCCCGGACGGTAAAATACCGGGCATTCAGCGTCACGTTCACCACGCTGCCCTGTGGGCTGTAACGAATGGCGTTATCCAGCAAATTGCGCACCAGCAGGCTGAGCAGCAGCGGTTGGCCCGTGCGCGTGACGTTGTGGGCGTTAACGTGCAGACGCACGTCAATATGCGCCTGCTGGGCCGGTTGCCAGATATCCATCACGGCGGATTGCAGTAGCGCCTCCAGCGAGACTTCCGCGACATCTTGCAGGTTATCGAGCGAGTCGAGCCGTGAAAGGGTTAAGAGCTGGTCCACCAGGCGCGTGGCGCGCTCAATCCCCGTATGCAGTTGCATGAGCGCTTTTTGACGCGCCTGCGGGTCGTCGTCCGAGAGCTGCGCCACCTCAGTTTGTACTTTCAGCGCAGTGAGCGGGCTGCGTAACTCATGCGCCGCGTCCGACGTGAATTGCCGCTCGCGCACCATCATCGAATGCGTACGGGCAAATAACTGGTTGAGCGCGCCGACTAACGGACGAACCTCACTTGGCACACCCTTATCGTCAAGCGGCTCTTCCGATTCCGGGGAGCGCAAATGCAGCGCCTGGGCGAGCTTTTTCAGCGGCCTGAGCTCCCGGCTAAGCAGCACAATCAGGATGAGCAGCATCAGCGGAAGCGCGATCAGCCACGGCGTTAGCTGCGCGGTGACAATCGCCAGCGCCATATCCTCGCGGTACTCCAGCTCCTGAGCGACGACGATACGGTACTTGCCATCCGCAGAGGTCAGCCAGACAAAACGCCATTTATCATCATCGCCATTCAGGTATCCGTCATCAAAACCTTCCCGACGGTAGCTGTAGGGAATATCCCGGCCATTATCGCCATCGTTCAGCACCATTCTGCCGTCGGCGGTATACACCGCAAAGGCCAGCACATCGTCATCGACATGACCATGCTTCAATTTTTTCGGCGTCTGCGCCATCCGTTCAGGCGCCGAGATTTCGTTGACATCCAGAGTAATAAGGCGCTTCGCAAACAGCATGAGCTGGGTATCAAACAGCTCGTCGACGTTGTCGGTCGTCTGTTTCCAGGCCACGAAGCTGGAGGCCACCCAGGTGATGGCGGCCAGGATCAGAAAAATAAGCGTGAGCCTGACGCGCAGGCTGAGACGTTGTGTGAGTTTCATGGGTTGCCCAGGGTGTAGCCGATCCCGTGTACGGTGCGGATAAAATCACTGCCCAGCTTACGGCGTAAGTGATGAACATGTACCTCAATGGTATTGCTGGAGACATCTTCGTCCCAGGTATACAGCTTCTCTTCGATGAGCTTACGCGGCAACACGCGCCCGACGTTGCGCATCAGCAGCTCCAGCAGGGCAAACTCTTTCGGCTTCAGGGGCAGCGGATCGCCTGCCAGCGTCGCGACCAGATTACCGGGATTGAGCGTAACCTGGCCGTGGCGCAGTTCGTTGCTCACCTGGCCGTTAGCGCGGCGTAACAGCGCCTCCAGGCGGGCGGCGACTTCAATCAGCGCGAAAGGTTTGCACAGATAGTCGTCCGCTCCCAGACGCAGCCCCTCCACGCGCTCCGCCAGCGCATCGCGCGCCGTCAGAATCAGTACGGGTTCGCGTTTTCCCTGTTCACGCCATTCGCGCAGGATATCCCGTCCGTCCATCCCCGGTAGCGTAAGGTCGAGGATCACCGCATCATAAGGCGCGCTGTAGAGCGCTTCTTTACCCTGACGACCTTCGGTGAACCAGTCGACGCTGAATCCCATTTTGCTTAAACCCGCCTTGATGCCGTCGCCAATCAGCGCGTCATCTTCTACCAGTAAAATACGCATATGTTCATCCCTGCGGTGACTCTTTCTCTCGCCAGTAAACCCTGTCGTGGCGCGCGTTGTACAGAAAAAAAAGTATCTTTTTTTGCCTTAAGAAGTTGTTAAGGATTACCTTATTTAATTGAGACGAAACAGCGTAAAAAGGGAGAGAGAGTCATGAAAAAATTGGCTGCAATGGTTGCCGTAATGGCGTTGTGTTCCGCTCCGGTTCTGGCGGCTCAGCAAGGTGGATTTTCTGGCCCGACGGCGACGCAAAGTCAGGGCGGCGGGTTTGTTGGCCCGAACGGGAGTAATACGACCGTAGAAAGCGCGAAATCAATGCGTGATGACGCCTGGGTCACCCTGCGCGGCAACATCGTTGAGCGTATCTCCGACGATCTGTATCTGTTCAAGGACGCCACCGGGACGGTGAATGTCGATATCGACCACAAACGCTGGAACGGCGTTACCGTAACGCCGCAGGACCTGGTTGAAATCCAGGGCGAAGTGGATAAAGACTGGAATTCCGTTGAAATCGACGTGAAGCAAATCACCAAAGTCGCCAAATAAACCCCATCAGGGCCGCACTCGCGGCCCTTTTTCTTTGTGACTCAACGCGCCAGATAAGGTAGTATCTGCGGCAATATTGCCTGACGGATACTGGGTTATTGTTCAGGCTAACAGTTGAGGAACCACGATTAATGAGCGATATGGCAGAGCGCCTTGCGCTGCATGAATTCACGGAAAACGCCTATCTGAACTACTCCATGTACGTCATCATGGACAGGGCGTTGCCGTTTATTGGTGACGGACTGAAGCCGGTTCAGCGTCGCATCGTGTACGCGATGTCTGAACTGGGGCTGAACGCCAGCGCCAAATTTAAAAAATCCGCCCGTACCGTCGGCGACGTGCTGGGTAAATACCATCCGCACGGCGACAGCGCCTGTTATGAAGCGATGGTGCTGATGGCGCAGCCGTTCTCTTACCGTTACCCGCTGGTTGACGGGCAGGGGAACTGGGGCGCGCCGGACGATCCGAAATCCTTCGCGGCGATGCGTTATACCGAATCCCGCCTGTCGAAATACGCGGAAGTCCTGCTGAGCGAACTCGGTCAGGGGACGGCGGACTGGGTGCCGAACTTTGATGGCACCCTGCAAGAGCCGAAGATGCTGCCTGCGCGTCTGCCCAATATTCTGCTCAATGGCACCACCGGCATCGCCGTTGGGATGGCGACAGACATTCCGCCGCATAACCTGCGCGAAGTGGCGAAAGCCGCGATCACCCTGATTGAGCAGCCGAAAACAACGCTTGAGCAGGTGCTGGATATCGTGCAGGGGCCGGACTACCCGACCGAAGCGGAAATCATCACCTCCCGTGCGGAAATCCGTAAGATTTACGAAAATGGTCGCGGCTCCGTGCGTATGCGCGCGGTATGGAAAAAAGAAGATGGCGCGGTGGTGATTACCGCGCTGCCGCACCAGGTGTCCGGCGCTCGCGTACTGGAGCAGATCGCCGCCCAGATGCGGAACAAAAAGCTGCCGATGGTTGACGATCTGCGCGACGAGTCCGATCACGAAAACCCGACCCGTCTGGTGATCGTGCCGCGTTCCAACCGCGTGGATATGGAGCAGGTGATGAACCACCTGTTTGCGACCACGGACCTGGAAAAGAGCTACCGCATCAACCTGAACATGATCGGTCTGGACGGTCGCCCGGCGGTGAAAAACCTGCTGGAGATCCTGACCGAATGGCTGGCGTTCCGTCGCGATACCGTGCGCCGCCGCCTGAACTATCGTCTGGAGAAAGTCCTCAAGCGCCTGCATATTCTGGAAGGTTTGCTGGTGGCGTTTCTCAATATCGACGAAGTGATTGAGATAATCCGCCATGAGGATGAACCGAAACCGGCGCTGATGTCGCGTTTTGGCATCACGGAAACTCAGGCCGAAGCCATCCTCGAACTGAAACTGCGCCATCTCGCCAAACTGGAAGAGATGAAGATTCGCGGCGAACAGGATGAGCTGGCGAAAGAGCGCGATCAATTGCAGGGCATTCTGGCCTCCGAGCGCAAAATGAACACCCTGCTGAAGAAAGAGTTGCAGGCGGATTCAGACGCGTATGGCGACGATCGCCGCTCCCCACTGCGCGAGCGTGAAGAAGCTAAAGCGATGAGCGAGCATGACATGCTGCCGTCTGAACCGGTGACGATCGTGCTGTCGCAGATGGGCTGGGTGCGTAGCGCCAAAGGCCATGATATTGACGCGCAGGGTCTGAACTATAAATCGGGCGACAGCTGGAAAGCCTCGGCGAAAGGCAAGAGCAACCAGCCGGTGGTGTTTATCGACACGACCGGGCGCAGCTACGCCATCGACCCGATTACGCTGCCGTCGGCGCGTGGTCAGGGCGAGCCGTTGACCGGTAAACTGACGCTGCCGCCGGGCGCGACCGTAGAGCATATGCTGATGGAAGGGGATGAGCAGAAACTGCTGATGGCCTCGGACGCCGGCTATGGTTTCGTCTGTACCTTTAACGATCTGGTGGCCCGCAACCGTGCGGGTAAAGCGCTGATCACGTTGCCGGAAAACGCGCACGTTATGCCGCCGGTGGTGATTGAAGATGAAACCGATATGCTGCTGGCGATCACCGCCGCCGGGCGTATGTTGATGTTCCCGGTCAGCGATCTGCCACAGTTGTCGAAGGGGAAAGGGAACAAGATCATCAACATTCCGTCTGCGGAAGCGGCCAGAGGCGACGATGCGCTGGCCCAGCTCTACGTTCTGCCGCCGCAAAGCACGCTCACGATTCATGTCGGCAAGCGCAAAATCAAACTGCGCCCTGAAGAGCTGCAAAAAGTGACCGGCGAGCGCGGTCGTCGCGGTACGCTGATGCGCGGTTTGCAGCGCATCGATCGTATTGAGATTGACTCGCCACGACGCGCCCGCGACGGCGACAGCGAAGAATAAGGCGATTTTAAGCGCCATCAGGCCATCTCATTGTGCCGGATGGCGGCGTAAACGCCTTGTCCGGCCTGCGGTTTTAACGATGCTGTCAGGCCGGATTAACAATAAAATTTCCCGTAAAACCGTTGTTTATTCGCGCATTGCGATTAACAATACGCTTTTCCAGAGAGCCGCTCTTAACAAAGCCCTAACCTGATATCAGGTGACGTAGAATGCGACGCTCTTAGGCCTTCAGAGGTTGTTATGCTATATATCTTTCGTCTAATCATTACCGTTATTTACTGCATTCTTGTCTGCATTTTCGGTTCGATCTACTGCCTTTTCAGCCCGCGTAACCCGAAGCACGTCGCGACGTTTGGCCATATGTTTGGCCGTCTGGCGCCGCTTTATGGCCTGAAGGTGGAGTGCCGTAAGCCTGCTGATGCCGAAAGCTATGGCAACGCTATCTATATCGCTAACCATCAGAACAACTACGATATGGTGACGGCAGCCAACATTGTGCAACCGCCTACGGTGACGGTCGGCAAAAAGAGCCTGGTCTGGATCCCGTTTTTTGGCCAGCTGTACTGGTTAACCGGTAACTTGTTGATTGACCGAAATAATCGTGCCAAAGCGCACGGCACAATCGCGGAAGTGGTGAGCCATTTTAAAAAGCGCCGTATCTCTATCTGGATGTTCCCGGAAGGAACGCGCAGCCGTGGCCGTGGCCTGCTGCCGTTTAAAACCGGCGCCTTTCATGCCGCTATCGCCGCCGGTGTTCCGGTGATTCCGGTGTGTGTTTCCAATACATCGAATAAAATTAAGCTTAACCGACTGAATAACGGTCTGGTGATTGTAGAGATGCTGCCGCCGGTGGACATCAGCCAGTTTGGTAAGGATCAGGTTCGTGAACTGGCGGCGCATTGCCGCTCGTTGATGGAACAAAAAATTGCAGAACTCGATCAGGAAATTGCAGATCGCGAAGCGACCGGCAAAGTCTGAATCAGTGTGATCGCGTTTTTGTGGGAAACGACTTCCTGCGCACTCTTTGTCTGTTTTAAATGGAGCTTATATGTCACTCAGTCGGCGTCAGTTCATTCAGGCTTCGGGGATCGCACTGTGTGCCGGTGCCGTTCCGCTGAAGGCTAATGCAGCCGGTCAGCAGCAGCCTCTGCCCGTTCCGCCGCTGCTGGAGTCCCGTCGCGGGCAGCCGTTGTTTATGACGTTGCAGCGCGCGCACTGGTCCTTTACGCAGGGTACGCGCGCGCCCGTCTGGGGGATTAACGGGCGTTACCTGGGGCCGACGATTCGCGTCTGGAAAGGGGATGACGTTAAGCTCATCTACAGCAACCGTCTGACTGAAAATGTCTCCATGACCGTCAGCGGATTGCAGGTGCCGGGGCCGCTGATGGGCGGCCCTGCGCGGATGATGTCGCCCAATGCTGACTGGGCGCCGGTATTGCCGATTCGTCAGAACGCCGCCGTGCTGTGGTATCACGCCAATACGCCAAACCGTACCGCGCAGCAGGTCTATAACGGCCTTGCCGGGATGTGGCTGATCGAGGATGAGGTCAGCAAATCGCTGCCGATCCCCAATCATTACGGCGTGGATGATTTCCCGATCATTATCCAGGATAAGCGACTGGATAATTTCGGTACGCCGGAGTACAGCGAACCGGGCAGCGGCGGGTTTGTTGGCGATACGCTGCTGGTCAACGGCGCACAGAGTCCTTACGTGGAGGTTTCCCGCGGCTGGGTACGACTGCGCTTGCTGAATGCGTCGAACTCTCGCCGTTACCAGTTGCAAATGAGCGACGGTCGCGCGCTGCATGTTATTTCTGGCGATCAGGGACTTTTACCCGCGCCGGTGTCCGTTAAACAACTGTCGCTGGCGCCCGGTGAACGCCGGGAAATTCTGGTCGATATGACCAATGGCGATGAGGTGTCGATCACCTGCGGGGAAGCGGCCAGTATTGTCGATCGCATCCGTGGCTTCTTTGAACCTTCCAGCATTCTGGTCTCTACGCTGGTGCTGACCTTACGGCCAACCGGGCTACTGCCGCTGGTGACTGACAGCCTGCCGATGCGTTTATTGCCCACGGAGATTGTCAGCGGCGCGCCGATTCGCAGTCGGGATATCAGCCTCGGGGACGATCCCGGCATCAACGGGCAATTGTGGGATGTCAACCGCATTGATATCACCGCCCAGCAAGGTTCCTGGGAGCGCTGGACCGTTCGCGCCGATATGCCGCAGCCTTTCCATATTGAGGGTGTCTCTTTCCTGATCCGCAACGTCAATGGCGCCATGCCGTTCCCGGAAGATCGGGGCTGGAAAGATACGGTATGGGTGGACGGACAGGTGGAATTACTGGTTTATTACGGACAGCCTTCCTGGGCGCACTTCCCGTTCTACTTCAACAGCCAGACGCTGGAAATGGCCGACCGGGGGTCTATCGGACAAATGCTGGTGAACCCGGCGCCGTAAATCTTCCCTCGCCCGCAAGGGCGAGAAGTGAATACCTTTCTCTTTCGTTCCGGCATATAATCCCCGGCCTTTGATTATTTTTTTACCATTTTTTTGGAAGCATTATGAGCGCAATATCCCTGATCCAGCCAGACAGAGATCTTTTCTCCTGGCCTCAATACTGGGCGGCCTGTTTTGGCCCCGCGCCTTTTTTGCCGATGTCACGCGACGAAATGGATCAACTTGGCTGGGATAGCTGCGACATTATTCTGGTTACCGGTGATGCGTATGTCGATCATCCGAGCTTTGGGATGGCGATTTGCGGTCGTATGCTGGAAGCGCAGGGTTTCCGTGTCGGCATCATTGCCCAGCCGGACTGGAACAGCAAAGATGACTTTATGCGTCTGGGGAAACCGAATCTGTTTTTCGGCGTCACAGCGGGCAACATGGACTCGATGATCAACCGTTATACCGCCGATCGCCGACTGCGCCATGACGACGCCTATACGCCGGATAACGTGGCGGGCAAGCGCCCGGATCGTGCGACGCTGGTCTATACCCAGCGCTGTAAAGAGGCCTGGAAAGACGTGCCGGTGATCCTCGGCGGTATTGAAGCCAGCCTGCGTCGTACCGCGCACTATGATTACTGGTCTGATACCGTACGCCGCTCGGTGCTGGTGGATGCGAAAGCCGATATGCTGATGTTCGGCAACGGCGAGCGCCCGCTGGTTGAAGTTGCGCACCGCCTGGCAATGGGGGAGCCGATCGGCCAGATCCGCGATGTGCGTAACACCGCGATTATTGTTAAAGAAGCCCTGCCGGGCTGGAGTGGGGTTGATTCCACGCGTCTGGATACGCCGGGGAAAATTGATCCGATCCCCCATCCGTATGGCGAAGATCTGCCGTGCGCGGATAACAAACCGGTTGCGCCGAAAAAGCAGGAAGCCAAAGCCGTGACCGTTCAGCCGCCGCGTCCGAAGCCGTGGGAGAAAACCTACGTGCTGCTGCCGTCCTTTGAGAAGGTGAAGGGCGATAAGGTGCTGTATGCGCACGCGTCGCGTATTCTGCATCACGAAACCAACCCTGGCTGCGCGCGTGCGCTGATGCAAAAGCATGGCGATCGCTATATCTGGATCAACCCGCCCGCCATTCCGCTCTCTACCGAAGAGATGGACAGCGTTTTTGCGCTGCCGTATAAGCGCGTGCCGCATCCGGCATACGGTGACAGCCGCATTCCGGCTTATGAAATGATCCGCTTCTCGATTAACATCATGCGCGGGTGTTTCGGCGGCTGCTCGTTCTGCTCGATTACCGAACACGAAGGCCGCATTATTCAGAGCCGTTCAGAAGATTCGATCATCAATGAGATCGAAGCGATCCGCGATACCGTACCGGGCTTTACCGGCGTGATTTCCGATCTCGGCGGGCCGACGGCCAACATGTATATGCTGCGCTGTAAGTCGCCGCGCGCGGAACAAACCTGCCGCCGCCTGTCGTGCGTGTACCCGGATATCTGCTCGCATATGGATACCAACCATGAGCCGACGATCAACCTCTATCGCCGCGCCCGCGATCTGAAAGGCATCAAGAAGATCCTGATCGCCTCCGGCGTGCGTTACGACATTGCCGTTGAAGATCCGCGTTATATCAAAGAACTGGCGAGCCATCATGTGGGCGGCTATCTGAAGATTGCGCCGGAGCATACCGAAGAAGGGCCGCTGTCGAAGATGATGAAGCCGGGCATGGGCAGCTATGATCGCTTCAAAGAACTGTTCGACCTTTACTCAAAACAGGCCGGGAAAGAGCAGTACCTGATCCCGTATTTTATCTCTGCGCACCCCGGTACGCGGGACGAAGATATGGTGAATCTGGCGCTGTGGTTGAAACGCCATCGCTTCCGTCTGGATCAGGTGCAGAACTTCTATCCGTCGCCGCTGGCGAACTCAACGACCATGTATTACACCGGGAAAAACCCGCTGGGTAAAATTGGCTATAAGAGTGAAGACGTGGTGGTGCCGAGAGGCGACAAACAGCGTCGTCTGCATAAAGCGCTGCTGCGTTACCACGATCCGGCGAACTGGCCGCTGATTCGCCAGGCGCTGGAAGAGATGGGGAAAAAGCATCTGATTGGCAGTCGTCGCGAGTGTCTGGTTCCGGCGCCTACGCTGGACGAGATGCGTGAAGCCCGTCGTCAGAACCGCAATACGCGCCCGGCGTTGACTAAGCATACGCCAGTGGCGCATCAGCGTCAGACGCCTGCGAGTAATAAAAAACGCAGCAAGGTAGCCGGACGTTAAACCCGTTAGCTGTTTGCCGGATAAGGTGCTTGCACCGCTATCCGGCAAACGGACGGATTATGCGTTCGCTTCACGAATTCTGGCGGCCAGCGCCGCCAGTTTTTCGTCATCCGCCCGCTCGTGGTCATGCGATGACAAATAGCCTTCGTACTGTTCAAAGAATTTCGCCTGCCGCGATTCAATAGGCTTCCATTCGCTCAGGTTAGCGGTGCCGTGCATCGGGCTGAGCTTGCTGTGCACATGATCCACGCCAAATCCTTCAAAAAACATTCCCGTACGTCCCACGTCCGGGAAGGCGTTATCCAGCTTTTTCGCCACTTTTTGGGTGGCAAGCATCAGATCGGCCAGCGCCTGCGGCGGCAAGTCGAACGCATAGCTGGGATAATGCTTCTTCGGGATCACCACCGTAAAACCGTCGGTGTTCGGGAAGATGGAGAGGAAGGCCAGATGATGCTCGTCTTCCCAGATCTTATGGCAGGGGGCTTTACCCTCAACGATTTGGCAAAAAATACAGCTCATTCCTTTTCTCCGTTGCTGAGTTCACAATTCGCGTCGTACCGACTCAACACTTTCTACCAAACCCGCCAGGTAGTCAAAAAGCCCGACAGAAATGTCGGGCCGGAAAGGAAGGTTAGCCGCCGAACTGATCCGGGTCCGGCCCCAGGCGCTTACCCTGGTCAAGTTTGGCCACTTCGCTTAATTCGTCTTTGTCGAGACGGAAATCCCAGACGTCGAAGTTTTCCGCAATACGTGAAGGGGTGACGGATTTAGGGATCACCACCAGCCCGTTATCCAGATGCCAGCGGATCACAATTTGCGCCGGAGATTTACCGTACTTATCCGCCAGATCGCGAATGATTTTCTGATCGAAAACGCCTGCGCCGCCTTGCGCCAGCGGGCTCCAGGACTCGGTCTGGATCTTGTGCGTCGCATTCCAGGCATGCAGCTGACGCTGTTGCATCAGCGGATGCAATTCGATCTGGTTGATCACCGGTGTAACGCCGGTTTCATCGATCAGACGCTGGAGGTGGTTCACCTGAAAGTTACACACGCCGATGCTTTTCACCAGCCCCTCTCTTTGCAGTTCAATCATCCCTTCCCAGGCGTCAACATAATGGTCGATAGCTGGAACGGGCCAGTGCATCAGATAGAGATCGAGGTGATCCAACTGGAGCTTATCCAGGCTTTCCTGCAAGGCTTCTCGAGGGCGTTTCTGATCGTCATTCCACAGTTTGGTGGTAATAAACAGTTCTTCCCGGTCGATACCGGCATCTTTTAACGCTTTTCCGACGCCTTCTTCATTCTTGTACGCCGCAGCGGTATCAATGGAGCGATATCCCACTTCCAGCGCCTTATGAATGGCGGAAATTGCTTCCTCGTTGCTTGCCTTCCAGACTCCCAGGCCCAGTTGTGGCATTACGTTGCCATCCTGTAGCTTGATAACGGTTGGATTAGCCATGCGTTCCTCCTTTATGCGATCTCACCGGAGCAAACTCCGGTGAGGTTGTGTGACTTAAGTCTGGACGAAATGTCCAAAAACGAAAGCCAGAGGCGAAAAAACCTTAGCGAGCCGCTTCGTAAATCCGACGGCTGACATCCAGCGTAATGTCCTGATGTTCACCCAGATTTGTACCGCCGTGCGCTTCCAGTTTTGCCAGCAATGCCGGAATGGAACTGCCGTCCAGACCGTAATCAGACAGGCGAGTCGGTACGCCCATTTGCTCAAAGAAGCGGCGGGTGGCGGCGATGGCGGCATCAATACGCGCATCGTCGGAACCGTCGGTGATATTCCAGACTCGCTCTGCGTACTGCAACAGTTTGGCGCGTTTGGTATCGCGTTTTTCATTCCACAGCGCAGGCAGGACGATAGCCAGCGTCTGCGCGTGATCAAGGCCGTGCATCGCCGTCAGCTCATGACCCAGCATATGCGTTGCCCAGTCCTGCGGGACGCCCGCGCCGATCAGACCGTTCAGCGCCTGAGTAGCCGCCCACATTACGTTGGCGCGGACATCGTAGTTTTCCGGCTCTTTCAGCGCTTTCGGGCCTTCTTCGACAAGCGTCAGCAGGATACCTTCGGCAAAGCGATCCTGAATTTTTCCGTCAACCGGATAAGTGACATACTGCTCAACGGTGTGAACGAATGCATCCACAACGCCGTTAGCAACCTGGCGCGGCGGTAGGGTGTAGGTATAAACCGGATCGAGCACCGCAAACACGGGTTGGACGAACGGTGTCATAAAGGCCAGCTTATCGCCGGTGGTTTTACGGGAAATCACCGCCCCGGAGTTAGATTCTGAACCCGTTGCCGGCAACGTCAGCACCGATCCCATCGGTACGGCGCTTTTCACGTCGTTGCCACGGGTTTCCAGAATGCGCCACGGGTCCACACCTTCGTCATATTGCGCCGCCGCCGCGATAAATTTAGTGCCATCCAGCACGGAACCGCCGCCGACCGCCAGCAGGAACGTCACTTTCTCATCACGTACAATGTTGACGGCGTTCATCAGCGTTTCATAAGACGGGTTTGGCTCGATGCCGCCAAATTCCAGCACGTCCAGACCTTTCAGCGCGTCATGTACCTGATCCAGTACGCCGGTCTTTTTCACGCTGCCGCCGCCGTAGGTGATCAATACGCGGGCGCCCTGAGGGATTTGATCGCGCAGATCGGCAATCGCGCCTTTACCAAACAGAATGCGGGTTGGGGTATGCAGATTAAAGTTGTTCATTGCTCGTTCCCTTATGTGGGTAAAAAAGTGGGCAGGCGAATGTCTGCCTGATGGTGAACATTGTGGTCGCCAGCCGCCTTCCTCTCAATGCTCATTTCTGCCAATGTCTTGCCCATTTCTCCAGAGTGCTGGAGAAAAAAGATAAATTTGCGCACAATCAAAGCGTCGTAAACCGATGAGAAAAAAGCGCGCCATGAACCGTGAAGCCATCTGCCTGTTGCTGACAGATAAAATTAAGCATCTGATAAACAATCAAAATAACCTGAATGACTGCCTGCCCGACGTGCGTTTGCTCTACGGCACGGAGCCGGGGTCGCGCACGCCTGTGATGTATCAGCCTGGCATCATATTTCTCTTTTCGGGGCATAAGATCGGTTATATCAATGAACGCGTATTTCAGTACGATGCCAATGAATATCTGCTGCTGACAGTACCTTTACCCTTTGAATGTGAAACTTATGCGACGCCGGAAGTACCGCTCGCGGGGATTCGTCTGAATGTTGATATCCTGCAATTGCAGGAGTTGCTGATGGACATTGGTGAGGACGATCTGTTTCAACCGTCGATGGCGGCAAGCGGGATTAACTCCGCCACGCTGTCGGATGACATTCTTTGTGCGGCGGAACGCCTGTTAGATGTGATGGAAAGGCCGCTGGATGCGCGCATTCTGGGGAAACAGATTATTCGCGAAATTCTGTATCACGTTCTGATGGGGCCGCGTGGCGGCGCGCTGCTGGCGCTGGTCAGCCGCCAGACCCATTTCAGCCTGATTAGCCGGGTGCTGAAGCGGATTGAAACCAAATACACCGAGAACCTGAACGTTGAGCAACTGGCTGCGGAAGCCAACATGAGCGTCTCGGCGTTCCATCATAATTTTAAATCCGTTACCAGTACCTCGCCGTTGCAGTACCTGAAAACCTATCGTCTGCATAAAGCACGGATGATGATCATTCACGACGGGATGAAAGCCAGCGCCGCTGCGATGCGCGTTGGCTACGAGAGCGCGTCGCAGTTCAGTCGGGAGTTCAAACGCTATTTTGGCGTAACGCCGGGGGAGGATGCGGCACGAATGAGAATGATGCAGGGAAGCTAATCATGTGTAAGCCGGATAAGCGTAAGCGCCATCCGGCAATCAGCAAATCAGGCGCTGCAATACTTCTTCTTGATCACGACGAATAATGTGCCGATCAAACCGGCGGCCAGCAGGGCAATCGGCAGGATCATCAAAAACGTCATCACCTGATCTTCATGACGTTTCACGAATGGGATCATACTGAGCGCGTAGCCGAAACTGGTCACCACGCCGACCCACAGCAGCCCGCTCAACCAGTTAAAAAACTGAAACCGGCGGCTGGACAACCCTGAAATCCCCGCCATTGTGGGCAGCAGGGTGCGCACAAACGCCAGAAAGCGCCCGGCAAGCAGCGCCAGCAGGCCGTGCCGGTCGAACATACAGGTCGCGCGCTGATGGTATTTAACGGGAAGCTGCGCCAGCCAGCCTTTCACCGTTTGCGTATTTCCCAGCCAGCGCCCCTGAATATAACTCAGCCAGCAGCCGAGACTGGCGGCTGTCGTCAGAATAAGGATCGTGGAGACAAAGTCCATGACACCTTGTGCAACCAGCGCGCCTGCCAGTAAGAGCAGGCTGTCTCCGGGTAAAAAAGAGGCCGGGAGCAGGCCGTTTTCTAAAAATAGCGTGGCAAACATCACAAAGTAGACAACGCTAACAACGTGTGGGTCCGCCAGCGCGGCAAAATCGTGTTGCCAGAGCGCAGCGATAATATCTTGAATGACAGCCATGGACTTTCCTGTGGAACCGCGTTTATGGGGCTATTGTACTCCTGAATTGCCCGGGATGCCTTGATCCCGGACGCAACAAATGCAGACTTTTCTGCCCGGAGTGTCTGCAATTCTGTCCATGACCGGAAACTTTACACAATACGCGTGAATCCTGCGGCTAAATCTGCAATCAGATCGTCAACATTCTCTAAACCGATGTGCAAACGGATCAGCGTGCCGGTGAAATCAACGTCGCCTTCGGGACGAATGGCGGCGATATGTTCCGGCTGGTTAGGCAGAATTAAGGATTCAAAGCCACCCCAGGAGTAAGCCATGCTGAACAAGCTGAAATTATCCAGATAAGCGGAAAGCGCCTCATTACTCAGCCTTTTATTCAGCACAAACGAGAACAACCCGCTACTGCCCGTGAAATCGCGCTTCCAGAATTCGTGGCCTTTGCTGCCAGGAAGGGCGGGATGATTAACGCGGGCGACCTGAGGGTGATTCGCCAGCCACTCGGCGACTTTCAGGCTGCTTTCATGATGCTGGCGTAAGCGCACGCCCAGCGTACGTAGCCCACGGCTGGTCATATAAGCGGTATCTGCGTCCAGCATTTGCCCCATCAGATAGGCGTTTTCGCGTAATTGCTCCCAACAACGCGCATTAGACACGGCTGTGCCGACCATCGCATCCGAGTGACCAATCAGGTATTTCGTTCCTGCCTGGATGGAGATATCGATCCCGAAATCCAGCGCCTTAAACAGCACGCCCGCCGCCCAGGTGTTATCAATCATAATGACGGCGTCTGGCGCAACGCGTCTCACCGCGCAGACAATCGCCGGGATGTCATGCACTTCCATCGTGATGGAGCCAGGGGATTCGAGAAACACCACTTTCGTATTGGGCTGAATATGCTTAACGATATCCGCGCCGACCAGCGGATCAAACCAGCCGGTCGTCACGCCGAGTCTGGCGAGAACTTTGGTGCAAAAATCCTGACTGGGTTCGTAAGCGGTGTTGGTCATCAGGATGTGATCGCCCTGTTCCACAAAGGCCAGAATCGTGTTGGCGACAGCCGCCGCGCCGCAGGGGAAAAGCGCGCATCCGGCACCGCCTTCCAGTTCGCACATGGCTTCCTGTAGCGAAAAATGGGTTAGCGTTCCGCGACGTCCATAGAAAAGTTCGCCATTGGCGCGGTTGCGGGTGGCGTGCTTTTTGGCTTCTACGGTGTCAAATACCAGCGAGGAGGCGCGCTGAATGACGCTGTTCACCGATCCCAGCGTGTATTTTTTGCTGCGTCCTGCGCTCACCAGTTTGGTTTCAAGATGTTTTTCTGCCATGTTGGAGTACCCATTTTTATACGTCTGGATGTCTAAACTATCATGAATGATGGGTGACGCATCCTGAAGAATCGGCATAAAGCAGAAAATTTTCTCAAAATGACATCTGGTGACTTTTTTACTGCGTAAGCGCAAGGAAAAGAAACCAAAGGTGCGGCACTATGTAAATAGTAATGAGAACGACTATCAATTCGACGTCGTTTTGATATTATTACGCTCAGAATTTGTGATTTGCGTCCTGGAGATACAGAGTGGGTAATAATTTGATGCAGACGGATCTCTCCGTCTGGGGTATGTATCAGCACGCCGACATCGTGGTTAAGTGCGTGATGATTGGTCTGATTCTGGCGTCAGTAGTCACCTGGGCTATCTTCTTCAGTAAGAGTCTTGAGTTCTTTACGCAGAAGCGTCGGCTCAAGCGTGAACAACAGCAGCTGGCTGAAGCGCGTTCTTTAGACCAGGCCAGCAATATTGCCTCCGCATTCGCGGCGAAAAGTTTAAGCTCACAGTTGCTCTATGAAGCGCAGAACGAGCTGGAACTGTCGGAAGGCAGTGAAGACAACGAAGGTATTAAAGAGCGTACCGGGTTCCGCCTGGAGCGTCGCGTAGCGGCGGTTGGCCGTCATATGGGACGCGGCAATGGCTACCTGGCGACCATCGGCGCCATCTCTCCGTTTGTCGGTCTGTTTGGTACGGTATGGGGCATCATGAACAGCTTCATCGGCATCGCGCAAACCCAGACCACCAACCTCGCGGTTGTCGCGCCGGGTATCGCGGAAGCGTTGCTGGCTACGGCGATCGGCCTGGTCGCGGCAATTCCTGCGGTCGTGATTTACAACATTTTCGCACGTCAGATCGGCAGCTACAAAGCGACGCTGGGCGACGTGGCGGCACAGATTCTGTTGCTGCAAAGCCGCGATCTGGATCTGAACGCGAGCGCTTCCGCTCAGCCGGTACGTACCGCGCAGAAATTACGTGTAGGATAATGTTCCATGGCAATGCGTCTTAATGAAAATCTGGACGATAACGGTGAAATGCATGAAATCAACGTGACGCCGTTTATCGACGTCATGCTGGTTCTGCTGATTATCTTTATGGTGGCCGCGCCGCTGGCAACGGTGGACGTGAAGGTGAATCTTCCTGCGTCCACCAGCACCCCGCAGCCGCGCCCGGAAAAACCGGTTTATCTGTCCGTGAAGGCCGACAACAGCATGTTTATCGGCAACGATCAGGTAACGGATGAAACCATGATCGGCGAGCTGAACGCGTTAACCGAAGGGAAGAAAGACACGACGATCTTCTTCCGTGCGGATAAAACCGTTGATTATGAAACAATGATGAAAGTGATGGATACGCTGCACCAGGCGGGTTACCTGAAAATTGGTCTCGTGGGTGAAGAGGTCGCAAAAGCGAAGTAATCGTTGTTGCTGATGGGCTGACAGACAGGCCGGGTAGGGCGCAAGCCGTACCCGGCTTTTTTTATTGCCTGATGGCGCTGCGCTTACCAGGCCTGCATGATGCGGCAATCGCTGGATTGCTGATTCGCCAGATTACTTCGTCGTGGGAAAACGTTTTTCATTCAGCGCGACGGTGGTGATATTGGTCGTTCGGTAATCGCCATCGGATAGCTTACGGGTCAGGCGCAGGGTCGCCGTTTCTCGCGCCAGTAAGTGCTGATATGTGCTCTCCAGGCGCGCCATGATTTTGTCCCGCATCTCGGGATGTTGCTCAATAATCGTATTGATAACCGAACCGTAGATCTCTTCTTTGACCTGGAGCGCATAGATTTCGCGGCGATTTTGCCATTTCAGCCGCACTAACGCGGCGGGAATCGACACGATCTCCTGCGCCACCTGTTCGAGGGTCGCGTTTTTATTGGCGATAAGCGCTTTAAGATTTTGCTTTAAGATAAATTCATCGCTTTTATTATTATCTAAAGCTAAATAAACATTATTATCTTCAACGTCTTTCATATTATTTCTCTTCCAGAGAATAAAAAACGGGAGAGTTTTTCTCTCTGGTTATGAGATTAAGCCAAATTTCATTGCCGTGATCGTTTATTTTTGTTGTGGCATCTGCCAGAATTTTACTTAATGCCTGAGCATCAACATCGCCTTCCGCCTGTAGGCTATTAATAAGACGAGCAAACGTCTCAATTTTAGCTACGCGATAAAGCCGGTCTTTTAAATGACGGTCACGTTCTTCAAGTAACATGTTTTTAGATTGACCAGTCGGTGTGGCGCTAATTAAAATATCTGGCTCGTAATCGCTCAGCGTTTTCTTTCCCTGAGTCAAATTTTCACTATTTTCTACGGTCTCAGCATCGCCTGGCGAGGCAGATAAATGAAAACGAGTCGGCACAAGATGCTCGGGAAGCATGTTGGAATGTCCTTTACTATCAATAGTATATTGTTTTTTATAAGGCAGGTCTCGTTGACAATAGCATGGTGTAATTTTAAAATCAAAAAAAATGGAGTCGGCATATGAACAGCATTTTTTATTCTATTATCACTCTGCTATTACTCACTGGCGGCGTGCTTTTCTTGATGCACGAATTTAATAAACAGCGCTCTGCTGAGGCGTCTAATCCAGTAAATCAAGCGGAACCCTTGTCCAAAGAGGAGGGCGAAGATCATTTTTCGTCGCTCATGAATACTATTACACCGGTATGGTACTGGCGAGTCAATCACGAATATATTGATTTTCTTCACGCAACGATAAAGCGGATGACGATGGCGGAGCTAAACGGCACGCCGGGGTTATTTGATGCGCAGCGCCGTTGCAGCGATCTCAACTCTGCGGTCTATAAATATTATGACAACATTAAAAAGCGTTGTCTGAACGGGGAAAAGGTTCCGCATTCCGATCTGGATGTACTTAACTTGCGGCAATGTTTCCGGGAATTTAGCCTGGAGGCGTATCCCTCTCTGGTTGCTCTGGTGTGGCCTGAATATCAGCGGCCGCTAATCAAACCGGAAGAGGTTTAATAAACGCGCCTGACGTTGGCCGGGTAAGGCGAAACCGCCACCCGGCGCGCGTGCCCGAAAGCGTTATTTATCCGATGAGGCTTGCCAGAGGTTCAGCTCGCCGTCCGCGACATGTTTATCGATTTGCGCTAACTCGTCAGCGCTGAATGTCAGGTTCGACAACGCCTGCACATTTTCTTCCAGCTGCTCTGGTCGACTGGCGCCGATCAGCACCGACGTCACGCGATTATCTTTCAACAGCCAGCTAAGCGCCATCTGCGCCATTGACTGGCCGCGACGTTGCGCCATCTCATTGAGTAAACGCAGGCTGTTCAGATTCGCTTCCGTCAGCATATTCTCCGTCAGACCGCGAACTTTTTTCCCTTCACGCTGCATACGTGAACCTTCCGGGATACCGTTTAAGTATTTTCCGGTTAACAATCCCTGAGCCAGCGGTGTGAACGCAATGCAACCCATGCCGTTGGCCGCCAGCGTATCCAGCAGGCCGCTTTTATCCACCCAGCGGTTGAGCAGATTGTAGGACGGCTGATGAATCAGCAGCGGGATTTTCCATTCGCGCAGCAGTTCCGCCATTCGTTGAGTTCGCTCAGGCGAATAGGAGGAGATGCCGACGTAAAGCGCCTTACCGCTTTGTACCGCCTGCGCCAGCGCGGATGCGGTCTCTTCCATTGGCGTGTTTTCATCGACACGGTGGGAATAGAAGATATCGACATAGTCCAGCCCCATCCGCTTCAGGCTCTGATCGAGGCTGGCGAGCAGGTACTTACGCGACCCGCCGGAGCCGTATGGCCCAGACCACATGTCATAACCCGCTTTGGTGGAAACGATCAGCTCATCGCGATACGGCGCAAAATCTTCCCGCAGCAAACGGCCAAAGTTCTCTTCTGCGCTTCCCGGCGGCGGGCCGTAGTTATTGGCTAAATCAAAATGGGTGATGCCTGAATCAAAGGCTTTACGCAGCAGCGCACGCTGTGAATCCAGCGCCTGAACGTGGCCGAAACTGTGCCACAAACCCAGCGATAGCGCGGGTAAACGCAAACCGCTTTTACCGCAGTAGCGATAAAGCATCTGCTCATAACGTTCGGGGTTGGCTAACCAGGCCATGTCATCTCCTTAGAGAAAGTGAATTTCAAAACAACGTTTCTATTCTAGCGGCTCAGCGGGGTTTATCCCGTTCGTCAGGTCACATTGATGCGAAAAATTGGGCAAAAACACGTCGTTATGCTTTGCTTAAAAAAACATCAATTCAGGAGTGAAACTATGCCGCGTCTGACTGCCAAAGACTTTCCGCAGGAGTTGCTCGATTACTATGACTACTATGCACATGGAAAAATCTCTAAACGCGAGTTTCTTAACCTCGCGGCAAAGTATGCCGTCGGCGGCGTGACCGCGCTTGCGCTGTTTAATCTCCTGAAGCCGAATTACGCGCTGGCGGTGCAGGTGGAATTTACCGACCCGGACATTTTGCCGGAATACATTACGTATCCGTCACCGAACGGGCATGGCGAGGTGCGAGGCTATCTGGTAAAACCAGCGAAGGCGACGGGGAAAACGCCTGCGGTCGTGGTCGTACACGAGAACAGGGGGCTGAATCCCTATATTGAGGATGTCGCACGACGCGTGGCGAAAGCGGGTTATATTGCGCTGGCGCCTGATGGATTAAGCTCGGTAGGCGGATACCCCGGTAATGACGATAAGGGGCGGGAATTACAGCAGCAGGTTGATCCCACAAAATTAATGAATGATTTCTTTGCCGCGATTGAGTTTATGCAGCGTCATCCGGCGGCCAGCGGAAAAGTGGCTATTACGGGATTCTGCTATGGCGGCGGCGTATCAAATGCGGCGGCGGTGGCCTATCCAGAACTGGCGTGCGCCGTTCCTTTTTATGGTCGTCAGGCTCCGGCGTCAGATGTACCTAAAATTAATGCGCCTTTATTATTACATTACGCCGAGTTAGATACCTCAATTAATGAAGGCTGGCCTGCCTACGAAACGGCGCTGAAGGCGAATAATAAAGTCTATGAAGCGTATATCTATCCTGGGGTGAATCATGGTTTTCATAATGATTCGACTCCCCGCTATGATAAGGCCGCAGCGGATCTGGCCTGGGCGCGCACTCTGGCCTGGTTTGAGAAATATTTACAATGAAAAACAAACGATTATTTCAGGTGCGGCATATTGCTTTGCGGCATAATAATGCCGTTATGCTTTATAAGCATTCACAGGAATAGCGTGCTGACGATGATTCGTATACTTAGTTAAGTAAAAAAACAATAAAGAAAGTATATATTCTGCATTCTCTGCCGATAACGAGGATAAGTGTCGCCTGATGGCGAATCCCTCAAGTACGGCAAGGAAATTCTTATGCGTTTGCTGCAAAACTTCACTATTCGTATTGTCATGCTGACAATATTGGGGCTCTTCTGTCTTCTTTGGTCGGGCGTTGGTTTATTCAGCGTCCATGCATTATCTAAAGTGGCGGAAGGAAATGATATCGATCGTCATATTGTGCGTCAGATGACGGTGCTAAGTCAGGGGAACGATCAGTATTTTCGTTTTGTCACGCGTTTAAGCCGTGCGATGGACGTTAAAATCGGCGGCGGTACGCCCGATTTTGTACCAGTACAGCAGGCGCTGGATAATATGAGCAAAAAGCTGGAAGAGATGAAAACGCTCTCTCCAGGGCCGATGGACCCGGAGATCGCCGCTGCGGTATTGGCAAACTGGCAGGCGTTGCTTGATAAGGGCGTCGCGCCGCAGATGCAACTGGCGCAGCAGGGTACGCTCACCGAATTCGCAGAACAGGCGAATAATGTCACCCCCGCCCTGAGCCGCGCCTTCGGCGCCAGCGCAGAACGTTTTAACAGCGCGGCCGGCACGATACTGGACAGCACCCGCGTGATGGTGGACGGCAAAACGTCGATTATCCGCACCCTGATTATCACCGCCGTTATTCTGGGAATTGTGATTCTCTTCTTTACCGACCGTTACCTGGTCACGATGTTAGTGAAACCGCTGGCGCGCATTCGCCAACAGTTCCGCCAGATTGCGCAAGGCGATCTGAGCCAGCCGATTGAAGAGTTTGGCCGTAACTGTGTCGGTCGTCTGGTGCCGCTACTGAGCGCGATGCAGGATAGCCTGCGGGAAGCGGTCAGTTCGATTCGTTCAGGCAGTGACAATATCTGGCGCGGCGCGACAGAGATCTCCAGCGGTAACAACGATCTCTCTTCCCGTACGGAAGAGCAGGCAGCGGCGCTGGAAGAGACAGCTGCAAGCATGGAACAGCTCACCGCGACGGTGAAATTGAATGCGGATAATGCGCGCCAGGCCAGTCAGCTTGCTGATGCCGCTTCCGCGACGGCCGGAAAAGGCGGCACGCTGGTTTCTGAAGTGGTTGAGACGATGGACGGTATTTCAGCCAGCTCCAGACAGATCGCCGAAATTACGAATGTCATCAACAGTATTGCCTTCCAGACCAATATTCTGGCGCTGAACGCCGCCGTTGAAGCCGCCAGAGCCGGTGAACAGGGGCGTGGGTTTGCGGTCGTCGCCGGTGAAGTGCGTAATCTGGCCAGCCGTAGCGCCGGGGCCGCCAAAGAGATTGAAACGCTGATCGCTGAATCCGTGCGTCGCGTCGAGCAGGGCGCGCAGCTGGTGCAGGAGACGGGCGCGACGATGGAGGCCATTCTGCGCGGAGTAACCGAAGTCACCACTATCATGAAGCAGATCGCCGCCGCTTCCGAAGAACAAAGCAAAGGGATCTCTCAGGTTGGTGTGGCGATAACCCAGATGGACAGCGTGACCCAACAAAACGCCGCGCTGGTGGAGCAAGTTTCTGCGGCAGCGGCGGCGCTGGAACGGCAAACGGAAGAGCTGCAACGCTCTGTGCAACAGTTCCGCCTTTCTCATAATGACGCGCAAATCAGCCCGGCGAAAACGGTCTCTCCAGTCAGTCCGCGTGGGGCGTCTGCCGCGAAGTCAGGCGATGAATGGGTCGCCTTCTGATCCGGTAAAAAAAAGTATGTGATACCTCTGGCGTTCGCTTAAAAAATCGCTATATAATTTGTTATATAGCGATTGGAGGTATCATGGACAATCATTTTGGTAAGGGCCTGATGGCCGGATTAAACGCAACGTGTGCCGATAGCGCGCGTAACGTGGCGGGTTTTTGTTCTGATTATAAGCGCGGATTCGTATTAGGATTTTCGCATCGCATGTTTGAAAAAACCGGCGATCGACAATTAAGCGCCTGGGAAGCGGGGATTCTGACGCGCCGTTATGGCCTGGACAAAGATATGGTGATGGACTTCTTTCGGGAGAATCAATCGAATACGACTATCCGGTTCTTTATGGCGGGTTATCGTCTCGAAAATTGATCCGAAGGGGGTATTACCCCGGTTTAATTAATTACACTATTGTCTTACTCCTTCGTTTTGTTGTTCCGTCAAAGTATCATGGTTCAATAACCATAAAGAAAGTGTGGTAAATGGCGCGCCGATCGCAATAAGTTATTTGTGAACGGTGCAAAATAGAGCCAGGTCTTTGCAACGGAATAACAATAAAATGACTGGAGATAATACTCTCATCACTTCTCACGGCGTTAATCGTCGTGATTTCATGAAGCTTTGTGCAGCACTGGCCGCAACTATGGGGCTCAGTAGCAAAGCCGCCGCAGAAATGGCCGAATCGGTTTCCCGTCCGCAGCGCCCGCCCGTCGTCTGGATCGGCGCTCAGGAATGTACGGGATGTACCGAATCGCTCCTTCGCGCGACCCACCCAACGGTAGAAAACCTCGTTCTGGAAACGATCTCTCTGGAGTACCACGAGGTCCTCTCCGCCGCCTTCGGCCATCAGGTTGAAGAGAACAAGCATAACGCTCTGGAGAAGTATAAAGGGCAGTATGTGTTGGTTGTCGATGGTTCCATCCCATTAAAAGATAACGGTATTTACTGCATGGTTGCCGGCGAGCCGATTGTGGATCACATCCGCAAGGCGGCGGAAGGCGCAGCGGCGATTATCGCGATCGGTTCCTGTTCCGCGTGGGGCGGCGTCGCTGCCGCTGGCGTGAACCCGACCGGCGCCGTCGGGTTGCAGGAAGTCCTGCCGGGCAAAACCGTTATCAATATCCCGGGCTGCCCGCCGAACCCGCATAACTTCCTGGCAACGGTTGCCCACATCATCACTTACGGTAAACCGCCGAAGCTGGATGCCAAAAACCGTCCAACCTTCGCTTATGGCCGTCTGATTCACGAACACTGCGAACGCCGCCCGCATTTTGACGCCGGTCGCTTCGCCAAAGAGTTCGGCGATGAAGGCCACCGTGAAGGCTGGTGCCTCTACCATCTGGGCTGTAAAGGGCCTGAAACCTACGGCAACTGTTCGACGTTGCAATTCTGCGATGTCGGCGGCGTATGGCCAGTGGCGATTGGGCACCCCTGCTACGGCTGTAACGAGGAAGGCGTTGGCTTTCATAAAGGCATCCACCAACTCGCCCATGTGGAAAATCAAACCCCGCGTTCCGAGAAGCCGGATGTCAACCTGAAAGAGGGCGGCCACATTTCCGCAGGCGCCGTCGGGCTGCTTGGCGGCGTGGTTGGGCTGGTTGCCGGTGTCAGCGTGATGGCGGTACGTGAACTGGGGCGTCAGCAGAAGAAAGATAACGCTGACTCACGGGGAGAATAACCGTGAACAGACGTAACTTTATTAAAGCAGCCTCTGGCGGGGCATTGCTGCTGGGCGCGTCGCCGTCCATCAGCCATGCGGCTGCGGAAAACCGTCCGCCTATCCCGGGTTCCCTGGGGATGCTGTATGACTCGACGCTGTGCGTGGGCTGTCAGGCGTGTGTGACCAAATGCCAGGATATCAACTTCCCGGCGCGTAACCCGGAAGGGGCGCAAACCTGGTCGAATAACGACAAGCTGTCGCCTTACACCAATAACATCATTCAGGTGTGGCATAGCGGAAGTGGCGTCAATAAAGATCAGACAGAGAACGGCTACGCGTACATTAAGAAACAGTGTATGCACTGCGTTGACCCTAACTGCGTCTCCGTTTGCCCGGTATCCGCGCTGAAGAAAGACCCGAAAACCGGCATCGTTCATTACAACAAAGACGTCTGTACCGGCTGTCGCTACTGCATGGTCGCCTGCCCGTACAACGTGCCGAAATACGACTACAACAACCCGTTTGGCGCGCTGCACAAGTGTGAACTGTGCAACCAGAAGGGCGTTGAACGCCTGGACAAAGGCGGTCTGCCGGGGTGCGTTGAGGTATGTCCGGCGGGCGCGGTGATTTTTGGTACGCGAGAAGAGCTAATGGCGGAGGCGCAAAAACGCCTGGCGCTGAAGCCTGGCAGCGAATACCACTATCCGCGCCAGACGTTGCAGACTGGCGATACGTATCTGCATACCGTACCGAAGTATTACCCGCATCTGTACGGTGAAAAAGAGGGCGGCGGCACGCAGGTGCTGGTGCTGACCGGCGTTCCTTACCAGAATCTGGATCTCCCTCAACTGGCCGATCTGTCAACTGGCGCGCGTTCTGAACACATTCAACACACCCTGTATAAAGGCATGATGCTGCCACTGGCTGTGCTGGCGGGCTTAACCGTGATGGTTCGTCGTAATACGAAAAACGAGCATCACGACGGAGGAGACGATCATGAGTCATGATCCTAAACCGCTGGGCGGGAAAATAATCAGTAAACCGATCATCATCTTCGGGCCGCTTGTCGTCCTGTGCATGCTTCTCATTGTGAAACGTCTGGTCTTCGGGCTGGGATCGGTCTCCGATCTGAACGGCGGCTTCCCCTGGGGCGTGTGGATCGCTTTTGACCTGCTGATCGGCACCGGCTTCGCGTGCGGCGGTTGGGCGCTGGCGTGGGCGGTGTATGTCTTCAACCGGGGGCAATACCATCCGCTGGTGCGCCCGGCGCTGCTGGCAAGCCTGTTCGGTTACTCTTTGGGCGGGCTGTCGATCACCATTGACGTTGGTCGTTACTGGAACCTGCCGTATTTCTACATCCCAGGGCACTTCAATGTGAACTCGGTGCTGTTTGAAACGGCGGTCTGTATGACCATCTACATCGGCGTGATGGCGCTGGAGTTTGCCCCCGCGCTGTTTGAACGCCTGGGCTGGAAAGTCTCGCTTAAGCGTCTGAACAAAGTGATGTTCTTTGTTATCGCTCTCGGGGCGTTGCTGCCGACCATGCACCAGTCGTCAATGGGATCGTTGATGATTGCCGCCGGTATTAAAGTACATCCGCTGTGGCAGAGCTATGAAATGCTACCGTTGTTCTCATTGTTCACCGCTTTCATCATGGGTTTCTCCATCGTTATTTTTGAAGGCTCTCTGGTGCAGAGCGGCTTAAAAGGCAACGGCCCGGATGAGAAAAGTTTGTTTATCAAGCTGACCGGTACTATCAGCGTTTTCATCGCGCTGTTCCTCGTGTGCCGTTTTGGTGAACTGATTTACCGCGACAAGCTCTCTTATGCGTTTGCCGGTGACTACTACTCCTTGCTGTTCTGGGTTGAAGTCCTGCTGATGGTCTTCCCGCTGGTGGTGCTCCGTCTGCCGAAACTGCGCGGCGACTCGCGGATGTTGTATCTGTCCGCCCTCAGTATGCTGCTGGGCTGCGCAACGTGGCGTATGTCCTACTCGCTGGTGGCGTTCAATCCCGGCGGCGGCTACCACTACTTCCCCACCTGGGAAGAACTGCTGATTTCTATTGGTTTTGTGGCTATTGAGATTTGTGCATACATCTTACTCATTCGTCTACTGCCGATACTTCCTCCATTAAAACAAAACGATCACAATCGTCATGAGGCGAGCAAAGCATGAGCCAGAGAATTACTATTGATCCGGTAACCCGTATTGAGGGTCATTTACGCATCGACTGCGAAATCGAAAACGGTGTGGTGTCAAAAGCATGGGCATCCGGCACCATGTGGCGCGGCATGGAAGAGATCGTGAAGAATCGCGATCCGCGCGATGCCTGGATGATTGTGCAGCGTATCTGTGGCGTATGCACCACGACCCACGCGATCTCTTCCGTTCGTGCGGCGGAGAGCGCGCTGAAGATTGACGTTCCGGTCAATGCGCAGTACATCCGTAACATCATTCTGGCGGCGCATACTACCCATGACCATATTGTGCACTTCTACCAGCTTTCTGCGCTGGACTGGGTGGATATCACCTCTGCGCTGAAAGCCGATCCGGCGAAAGCGTCGGCGCTGTTGAACGGCGTGTCGAGCTGGCACCTGAATAGCGCGGAAGAGTTCACGAAGGTGCAGAACAAGATCAAAGACCTCGTTGCCAGCGGCCAGTTAGGGATTTTCGCTAACGGCTACTGGGGACACCCGGCGATGAAACTGCCGCCGGAAGTGAACCTGATTGCGGTCGCGCACTATCTGCAAGCGCTGGAATGCCAGCGTGACGCCAACCGCGTGGTGGCGCTGCTGGGCGGTAAAACGCCGCACATCCAGAACCTGGCGGTGGGCGGGGTGGCGAACCCGATCAACCTCGACGGTCTCGGCGTGCTGAACCTTGAACGCCTGATGTACATCAAGTCCTTCATCGACAAGCTGAGCGACTTTGTTGAGCAGGTTTACAAGGTGGATACGGCGGTAATCGCGGCGTTCTATCCAGAATGGCTGGAGCGCGGAAAAGGCGCGGTTAACTACCTGAGCGCGCCGGAATTTCCGACTGACGGTAAAAACGGCAGCTTCCTGTTCCCTGGCGGCTATATCCAGAATGCGGATCTGTCGACGTATCGCCCGATCGCCTCGCATTCCGATGAATACCTGATTAAAGGGATTCAGGAGAGCGCGAAGCACGCCTGGTACAAAGACGAAGCGCCGCAGGAACCGTGGGAAGGGACTACCGTCCCGGAATACACCGGTTGGTCTGATGACGGTAAATACTCGTGGGTTAAGTCCCCGACCTTTTACGGCAAAACCGTTGAAGTGGGGCCGCTGGCCAATATGCTGGTTAAACTGGCGGCGGGACGCGAGTCCACGAAGGCCAAACTGAATGAAATCATCGCGATCTACCAGAAACTGACCGGCAAAACGCTGGAGGTGGCGCAACTGCACTCCACGCTGGGGCGTATCATTGGCCGCACCGTTCACTGCTGCGAATTGCAGGGTATTCTGCAAAACCAGTACAGCGCGCTGATCGCCAATATCGGGAAAGGCGACCACACCACGTTCGTCAAACCGGATATCCCGGCGACAGGTGAGTTTAAAGGGGTGGGCTTCCTTGAGGCGCCGCGCGGTATGCTCTCTCACTGGATGGTCATTAAAGACGGCATTATCAGCAACTACCAGGCGGTGGTTCCGTCCACCTGGAACTCCGGTCCGCGTAACTTTAACGATGAAGTGGGGCCGTACGAGCAGTCGCTGGTGGGGACGCCGATCGCCGATCCAGAAAAACCGCTGGAAGTGGTGCGTACTATTCACTCCTTCGACCCTTGCATGGCGTGCGCGGTGCACGTAGTGGACGCCGACGGGAACGAAGTCGTCTCAGTTAAGGTTCTGTAATGCGGATTTTAGTGTTAGGGGTCGGCAATATTTTGCTGACCGATGAAGCCATCGGGGTGCGTATCGTTGAAGCGTTAGAACAGCGTTACATCCTGCCGGATTTCGTGGAGATCCTTGATGGCGGCACGGCGGGAATGGAGCTTCTCGGCGATATGGCGGACAGAGATCACCTGATCATCGCAGACGCCATTGTGTCGAGAAAGAACACGCCGGGAACCCTTATGATCCTGCGTGATGATGAGGTGCCTGCGCTGTTCACCAACAAAATCTCACCGCATCAGCTTGGTCTGGCCGACGTTCTGTCGGCCCTGCGCTTCACTGGCGAGTTTCCGAAAAAGCTGACGCTGATCGGCGTGATCCCGGAATCGCTGGAGCCGCATATCGGCCTGACGCCAACGGTTGAAGCGATGGTTGAACCTGCTCTGGCGCAGGTTCTTGCCGCGCTGCGCGAGTCAGGCGTTGAGGCTATTCCACGGGAGGCTGCGCATGTCTGAGGAGATTTCAGGGTTCCCGTCCTCCCCGAGAATGCAGGTTCAGGCGGCGTTTGAAGAGATTGCCCGACGTTCAATGCACGATCTCTCGTTTTTGCACCCTAATATGCCGGTGTATGTCTCTGACTTCACCCTGTTTGAAGGGCAGTGGACGGGCTGCGTGATCGCGCCGTGGATGCTGAGCGCGCTGATTTTCCCCGGCCCCGACCAGCTCTGGCCGGTACGCAAAGTCAGTGAAAAACTCGGATTGCGTCTGCCGTATGGCGCGATGACCTTTACCGTTGGTGAACTGGACGGGGTTTCGCAATACCTCTCCTGCTCGCTGATGTCGCCGCTCAATCACGGTATGTCGGCACAAGAGGGGATGCGTCTGGCGGACGACTGCGCGCGAATGCTGCTGTCGCTGCCGGTCAGCGATCCCGATGCGCCGCAGCTGGCAGGGCGTCGTGCGCTGCTGTTTGGACGCCGGAGCGGCGAGCATGCATGAGCTGTCCCTGTGCCAGAGCGCGGTTGAGATTATCCAGCAGCAGGCGGAACAGCATGGCGTGACGCGAGTCACCGGCGTATGGCTGGAAATTGGCGCGCTCTCGTGCGTTGAAGAGAGCGCCGTGCGCTTCAGCTTTGATATCGTTTGCCAGGGTACGCTCGCACAGGGGTGTGCGTTGCACATCGACTATAAACCCGCTCAGGCGTGGTGCTGGGATTGCAGCCAGGCGGTTGAAATCACGCAGCATGACGCGCAGTGCCCACACTGTCAGGGCGATCGTCTGCGGGTGGATACCGGCGACTCGCTGAAAGTGAAAAGTATTGAAGTGGAATAACGTCCAGGTGGTTAACTATGTGTATTGGAGTCCCGGGGCAGGTTCTGTCCGTTGGTGAAGATATTCACCAGCTTGCGCAGGTTGAAGTGTGCGGCATCAAGCGTGATGTGAATATTGCCCTGATCTGCGAAGACAGCCCTGCAACGCTGGTGGGGCAGTGGGTGTTGGTGCATGTGGGATTTGCCATGAGCATCATTGATGAAGAAGAAGCCAAAGCCACATTAGACGCGCTACGCCGAATGGAGTATGACGTTACCAGCGCCTGATAATCCCTGAAGGCAATCTATCAAGCGGCCTTGCAATCGTTGTATACTAATATATATATCGATTGTGAGGACATCTCCCATGTTTAAATCCTTACGCCAGCTCTCCCTGCTGGCGTTGCTTTTTTCCCTGCCGTTTATGGCTCAGGCCGAGCGTACGTTTACCGATCAGATTGGTCGCCAGGTTACCGTCCCGGATACGGTGGATCGCGTGGTGGTACTCCAGCATCAGACGCTGAATTTGCTGGTGCAGATGAACGCTACCGACAAAATTGTTGGCGTGATGGCGAACTGGAAACAACAGCTTGGCGACGGTTATGCCCGCCTGGCGCCGGAGCTGACAACGAAAGCCGCGTTGGGTGATTTAACCCACGTTGATGCGGAAAAACTGGTCGCGCTGCATCCGCAGGTGGTGTTTGTCACTAACTATGCGCCGCAGGAAATGATCGACAAAATCAGCAGCCTGGGTATTTCGGTGGTGGCGATTTCTCTGCGCCATGATGCGGTGGGCGAACAGGCTAAAATGAACCCGACAATGACGGATGAAGAACAGGCTTACGATCAAGGGCTGCGTGAAGGGATCACGCTGATTGGCGATATCGTCAATAAACCTGACGAAGCAAAAGCGCTGATTGCCGCAACGGATGAGGGGCGCAAGATGGTGAGCGATCGCCTGAAAAACATCCCGGAAGATCAACGCGTTCGCGCCTATATGGCGAACCCGGAACTGACCACCTACGGCTCCGGTAAATATACTGGCCTGATGATGGCGCACGCGGGGGCGTTGAACGTGGCGGCATCGACCATTAAAGGCTTTAAGCAGGTCGCAATGGAACAGGTTATCGCCTGGAATCCGCAGGTGATTTTTGTTCAGGATCGCTATCCGAAAGTGGTGGATGAGATCCTGCAAAGCCCGCAGTGGCAGGTGATTGATGCGGTGAAAAATCATCGCGTCTATCTGATGCCGGACTACGCGAAGGCCTGGGGCTATCCGATGCCGGAAGCGATGGGCATTGGCGAGCTGTGGATGGCGAAAAAACTCTATCCGCAGAAATTCCAGGATATTGATATGCGCAAGGTCGCCAATGACTGGTATCAGCGTTTTTATCGCACTGACTATCAGGGCGTTGACTGATGAAAATCCTTGCCGCAGGCAGCCTGCGTGCCGTCTGGCAACCGCTAATGGCCTGTTTTCAGGCAGAGACGATCCGCTGTGATTTTGGCCCGGCGGGATTGCTGCGTGAACGGATTGAAGCCGGTGAGCCGTGCGACTTTTTCGCCTCGGCTAATGTGGCGCATCCGCAGGCGCTGCTGGCGAGCGGGCGGGCGCTGTCGGTTTCGTCCTTTGCGCTGAATCGCCTCTGCCTGACCGTGCGTGCTGACGTTATGCGGGAGGGCGACGACTGGCGGTCGTTGCTGATGCGCGAGGATCTGCGAATTGGCACATCAACGCCGGGCTGCGATCCTTCCGGTGATTACACGCAACAGCTTTTTTCGCGAATGGGAGCCGTCGGCGAGGCGATCCGCTCGCGTGCTGTGGTGCTGGTCGGCGGCCGGGATTCTTTGCCGCTTCCCGCCGGAGCGCTGGCGGCGCAATGGTTAATCGACCACGATTACACGGATGTTTTTATTGGTTATGCCAGCTATGCCCCCAGACTGCGGCAAATCAGTACCCTGCGCGTGGTTGATATTCCTGAACCGTATAATCCGATCGCTGAGTACGCGTTTGCCTGTCTGACGGCGCGCGGAAAACCGCTTGCCGAATTTCTGCTTTCCACTCCGGCAGGACTGATTCTCATGCAACATGGGTTTAATTAAACGCCGACTATCACAAACCCGTGGGCCTGATAAGCGGAGCGCCATCAGGCAATATAACGCCTGATGGCGACGTTAAAATCTCATCCGGCGTCACGGTTTAGCTCTGACGCTTATCTTCGGTTTGTGTGTCGAAGTCGCTGGCGTCGTGACGCTCATGAAGCTGCTCGTTGAGCGGCCCGTTGGTGCGGTTCACAATGCGCCCGCGTTTGACCGCCGGACGTTCCGCAATCTCTTTCGCCCAGCGCTGTACGTGCTTATAGCTTCCCGCATCCAGAAATTCTGCGGCGTCATACACGTTGCCGAGCACGACACTGCCAAACCACGGCCAGACAGCCATATCGGCAATAGTGTACTCATCGCCCGCCACATACGGATGACGCGCCAGCTGCTTATCCAGCACGTCCAGCAGACGCTTGGCTTCCATCGTAAAACGGTTGATCGCGTACTCTATTTTCACCGGCGCGTAGTTGTAGAAGTGACCAAAGCCGCCGCCGAGGAACGGCGCCGCCCCCTGGAGCCAGAATAACCAGTTCAGGGTTTCGGTACGTTTAGCGAGATCCTGCGGCAGGAAATAACCAAATTTTTCCGCCAGGTAGAGCAGGATTGCGCCGGACTCAAAGACACGCAGCGGCGGGTTTTGCGAGTGGTCGCGCAGCGCCGGGATTTTTGAGTTTGGGTTCACATCGACAAAACCGCTGGAGAACTGATCGCCGTCGCCAATGCGAATCAGCCAGGCGTCATACTTTGCGCCCGTCACGCCCAGCGCCAGCAACTCCTCCAGCATGATGGTCACTTTCTGGCCGTTTGGCGTTCCCAGGGAGTAGAGCTGTAGCGGATGCTTGCCGACGGGCAACGTCTTGTCGTGAGTCGGGCCAGAAACGGGACGGTTGATATTGGCGAATGCGCCGCCGCCTGCGGATTTATCCCACGTCCATACTTTCGCGGGTTGATAAGTATTCTCTGACATGTTGACCTGCCTTCTGGGTTGGTGTGTTGAAGCAGTGTAGCAGTCGGAGGCCATGCGGTTTAACAGATTGGGACATTAAGCGCCGGTTTTTTCGCTGGAAGGGGAACACAATATAACTCGTTAATTGTAGCCCGCCTGTACTCCATCAAGAGGAAATCAATATCAGACGGAAATTGTTACCGTACTCGCCATTAAAAATTGGCAGTGAATAAGCAGTAACAATGAAAAATGGTGTTCCAGGAGTAAGCGGTTATCAGGGCCCGGCGGGCGGCTGGGGAGCCGTGAAAGCGGTCTCTGCGTCGGTGTTTTCCCAAAAGGCCGTCACGCGCGATATTATCGCGATGTTCAAAATGAATCAGGTCAAAGGCTTTGACTGCCCTGGCTGCGCATGGCCTGACCCTGGCCATCGGGCGCCGATGGAACTTTGTGAGAATGGCGTCAAAGCGGTCTCCTGGGAAACCACCAGCAAGAAAGCCTCACCGGCGTTTTTCCGTCGTCATCCGGTGTCCACCTTATGGCAGTACAGTGATTACGAGCTGGAAAATATTGGCCGCCTGACGCACCCGATGAAATATGATGCCGTAACCGATACCTGGCAAGCCGTGGAATGGGACATCGCGTTTCAGGAAATCGGCGAACGCCTGCGCAGCTACGATTCCCCGGAACAGGTAGAGTTTTATACCTCCGGCAGAACCTCGAATGAAGCGGCGTTCCTGTATCAGCTGTTTGCCCGCGAATACGGCAGCAACAACTTCCCGGACTGTTCCAATATGTGCCACGGCCCGACCAGCGCAGGGCTGACGCGCGCTATTGGTCTGGGGAAAGGCACCGTTGAACTGGCGGATTTTGACCACTGCGATCTGGTGATTTGCATCGGGCATAATCCGGGAACCAACCATCCTCGTATGCTGACCACGCTGCGCGATGTGGCAAAGCGCGGCGCCAAAATTATCGCTATCAATCCGCTGGCGGAGCGAGGACTTGAACGCTTTAGCTTCCCGCAAAGCCCTAAAGAGATGCTTACCGGCCAGGCGACCGAACTCAGCAGCAGCTACTACCAGGTGAAAATGGGCGGCGATGCGTCGCTGCTCAAAGGCATGATGAAGGCGCTGATTGAAATGGATGAGGCGCGGGTGCTGCTAAACCAGCAGCCTTGCCTCGATCATGAGTTTATTGCTGCGCATACCGCCGGTTATCAGGCGCTGTATGATGACCTGCGCCAGTGCCACTGGGCGGAACTGGAAGCGGATTCAGGTCTGACGCGCAGCCAGATGGAAGATTTAGCGCACAGCTACAATAAATCGCGCGCCACCATCATTTGCTACGGCCTGGGGATCACCCAGCATAAAAACGGCACCGGGAATGTGCAGCAACTGGTTAACCTGCTGTTGCTGAAAGGCAATATCGGAAAGCCGGGCGCGGGTATCTGCCCGTTGCGTGGGCATTCCAATGTGCAGGGCGACCGTTCGGTAGGGATTAACGAAGCGGCGTCAGACGCCTTCCTGCAACGCCTTGAAGCGCGTTTTGCCATTACCGTTCCTCGTCAACACGGCCGCGCCAGCGTGGAGAGCATTCGGGCGATAGAGCGGGGCGAGGCTAAGGCGTTAATCTGCATGGGCGGCAATCTGGCCGTGGCGATGCCGCAGCCGCAGCGGACGTTTGCGGCGATGCAAAAGCTGGATATGCAGGTGCATGTGGCAACCAAACTGAACCGCTCGCACCTGCTGCTGGCGAAACATAACTATCTGCTGCCCGCGTTGGGCAGAACGGAGCGCGACCTTCAGGCGACGGGGATTCAGTCCGTCACCGTCGAGGATTCGATGTCGATGGTGCACGCCTCCTGCGGCTCTCTGAAACCGGCTTCGCCGTGGTTGAAATCGGAACCTGCGATTGTGGCGGGAATGGCACGCGCCACGCTTGCGCGCTCGCCGGTGAACTGGGAAGAGATGGTGGGAAACTATGCTCTGATCCGCGACGCCATTGAAGCCGTTATTCCGGCGTTTCATGACTACAATGCCCGCATTGCCGCGCCGGGCGGATTTCGCATGGACACGCCTGCCTCGCGCCGTGAGTGGCATACCGGGAATGGCAAAGCCAACTTTGTCGTTAGCCAGCAGCGCGCCGTTGAGCGTCAGCAGCAACCCGCTGATGCGCTGGTGCTGGCAACGCTGCGCAGCCACGATCAGTACAACACCACCATTTATGGTCTGAATGACCGTTATCGCGGCATTACCGGCCGCCGTGACGTCGTGTTTTTAAATGCGGCAGAAGCCAGAGTGCGCGGTCTGGCGCAGGGCGATGTGGTGACCATTCAGGCGCTGGACGATCATGGCCGCCCTTGTGAGGATCGCGCGATGTGCGGGCTGACGGTCGTGATCTACAACATGGCGGCAGGATCGATTGGCGCCTATCTGCCGGAAGCGAATGTGCTGTTGTCTCTGGATGCGGTCGATAGCGAAAGCCTGACGCCAGCCTATAAGAGCGTGCCGGTGGTTATCAATAAAACATAACATCGTTCCCGCTATGAATTTTTTGTCTCTGTGCGCCGTCTGGCCGGGTAGAGGTGTATGATGAATCGACCTCTGTCCGGTTAGTGTTATTGAGCAGGCAAGCAGAGCGAAAAATTCACGCCATACTGCTCAGGCTGTATTGTTTTGAGGTAAGGTGCATGAGCAAAGGAACGACCCGTCAGGATGCCCCATTCGGGACATTATTGGGCTACGCCCCCGGTGGCGTAGCAATCTACTCTTCAGATTACAGCTCCCTCGACCCACGGGAATACAGCGATGATGCCGCGTTTCGCAGCTATATCGGCAACGAGTATATGGGCCATAAATGGCAGTGCGTTGAGTTCGCCCGCCGCTTTCTCTTTCTCAATTATGGGGTTGTGTTCACGGATGTCGGCATGGCGTGGGAGATCTTCTCGCTGCGTTTCCTGCGCGAAGTGGTGAACGACAACATCCTGCCGTTACAGGCGTTCCCCAATGGTTCGCCCCGCGCGCCGGTCGCTGGCGCGCTGCTTATCTGGCAAAACGGCGGCGAGTTTAAAGATACCGGCCATGTGGCGATCATTACCCAGTTGCTGGACAACAAGATCCGTATCGCCGAACAGAATGTGATCCACACGCCGCTGCCCCCAGGGCAACAGTGGACCCGCGAGCTGGATATGGTGGTGGAAAACGGCTGCTATACCCTGTGCGATACCTTTGACGACACCACGATCCTCGGCTGGATGATTCAGACCGAGGACACGCAGTACAGCCTGCCTCAACCAGACATCGCCAACGATTCACTGAAGATTCGCGGCGCGCGGCTGGAAGAGAAAGGGCAGTTTGACGGCAAATGGCTGGATGAGCGGGACCCGCTGCAAAAAGCCTATGTGCTGGCGAACGGGCATGTGATTAATCAGGACCCGCATCAGTATTTCACCATTACGGAAAGCGCCGAGCAGGAGCTGATTAAAGCCACCAACGAGCTGCATCTGATGTACCTGCATGCCACCGACAAGGTGCTGAAAGACGATAACCTGCTGGCGCTGTTCGACATTCCGAAAATCCTCTGGCCGCGTTTGCGCCTCTCCTGGCAGCGTCGTCGCCACCATATGATCACCGGTCGTATGGATTTCTGTATGGATGAACGCGGCCTGAAGGTGTACGAGTACAACGCCGATTCCGCATCATGCCATACCGAAGCGGGGCTGATCCTCGAACGCTGGGCCGAAAAGGGCTACACCGGGAAGGGGCATAATCCGGCGGAAGGGTTGATCAACGAACTGGCGGGCGCATGGAAACACAGCCTCGCGCGTCCTTTCGTCCACATCATGCAGGATAAGGACATTGAGGAGAACTATCACGCCCAGTTTATGCAGCAGGCGCTGCGCCAGGCCGGGTTTGAAAGCAAAATTCTCCGGGGACTGGATGCGCTGCGTTGGGACGATGCCGGTCAGCTGATTGACGGCGATGGCCGCCTGGTGAACTGCGTCTGGAAAACCTGGGCGTGGGAAACCGCAATTGAACAGGTGCGTGAAGTCAGCGAGACGGAATACGCCGCCGTGCCGATTCGTACCGGCCATCCTGAAAATGAAGTGCGGTTGATTGATGTGCTATTACGACCGGAAGTGCTGGTGTTTGAACCGCTGTGGACGGTGATCCCCGGCAATAAGGCTATTTTGCCTATCCTGTGGTCGCTCTTCCCGCATCACCGCTATTTGCTGGATACCGATTTCACGGTTAATGACGAACTGACGCGCACCGGTTATGCGGTGAAACCGATCGCCGGGCGCTGCGGCAGCAATATCGATCTGGTGAGCCATCAGGAAGAGTTACTCGATAAAACCAGTGGGAAATTTGCCGCGCAGAAAAACATTTACCAGCAGTTGTGGTGCCTGCCAAACGTGGCCGGGAAGTATATTCAGGTCTGCACTTTCACCGTTGGCGGCAACTATGGCGGTACGTGCCTGCGTGGCGATGATTCGCTGGTTATCAAAAAAGAGAGTGATATCGAGCCGTTAATTGTGGAGAAAGGGGAATAGCCTCTTCTGAAAAAGAGCCCGGGGCGTGATGCGCCAGCGTCCGCCCTGGTCATTCAATGCCAGGGGATTCGTAACAGACGTTCTGTCGGGAGTATCAGGCAATCATCCGGCAGGATTAGGCTCACTCTGCTATTCATCAAGCCGCTACAGTTTCAGGTGGAAAACAAACAACTGGAGCTGCTATGAAAACCATCGGTTATGCTGCATTAAACGCGACTACGCCACTGGCCCCTTTTACGTTTGAACGACGCGCATTGCGTGCCAATGATGTGGCGATTGAGATCCTGTGGTCAGGCGTCTGTCACAGCGATCTGCATCAAACCCGTGACGACTGGAAAGAGTGGGGCGCGACGATTTACCCCTGTATTCCCGGACACGAAATTATTGGCCGGGTGATTGATGTCGGCAGTAAAGTGACGCGTTATCAGGTCGGGCAACAGGTGGCGGTCGGAACCCTTGTCGATAGCTGTCAGGAGTGCGATCAGTGCCGCAGGCACGAAGAGCAAATGTGCCGTGAGTTTCCGACGGTGACCTATAACGGGCGTGACCGCATCTCAGGAGACGTCACTTACGGCGGTTACTCAAAACATATCGTGGTTCGCGAGGAGTTTGTCCTGAATCTGCCGGAAGGCCTTGATCCGGCCAGAGCGGCGCCGTTGCTTTGCGCGGGCATCACCGTTTACTCGCCGCTGCGGACCTGGAACGTTGGCCCCGGCTCGCGCGTTGGGGTGATTGGCATCGGTGGCCTGGGGCACCTTGCGGTTCGTCTGGCGGCCGCTTTGGGCGCAGAGGTGACGGTTATCACCCGCAGTGAGTCAAAAGCGAAAGAGGCGCATGAGCTGGGTGCCGAACACGTTCTGCTCTCGACCTCCGCAGAGGCGATGAATAACGCGGCGTCCTCTTTTGATGTTATTATTGACACCATCCCGACGCGCCATGATGTTTCGCCCTACGTTCAGCTACTTGATGTGGAAGGGGCGCTGGTTATTGTCGGTAATCTGGGGAATATGGAAGGGTTCAGCACCTTGCCGCTGATTCTGGGGCGTCGTCGCATCACGGGTTCACCGTCTGGCGGGATTGCACAAACGCAGGAGATGCTGGATTTCTGCGCCCGTAAAGGTGTGTACCCGGAGTGTGAGATCATCGATATCCAGCAGATTAATCAGGCTTTTGAGCGTATGGAGCGGGGTGATGTGAAATACCGCTTTGTGATTGATATGGCTTCACTGTCGAACTGACGGTAAGCAACGCATATCGGATCGGCTGTTTTGCGGTCCGATATGCGTGTATCAGCGCGGTATCCCGGTCAGCGTTCCCGCTTCCCGGACGCGTTCTGCGCCTTTCAGCGACTGCACTTTATCGCCGATTGGCGTGATGCCAAACAGGCGTTTGTACTCCCTGTGAAACTGACTGACGCTTTCATAACCCACTCTGATGGCCGCTGTCGAGGCATCCACATTATCTGACAACAACAGGCGTCTGGCTTCATGGAGCCGTAATTGCTTCTGATACTGCAACGGGCTCATGTTGGTCATGCGACGAAAGTGGTGATGCAGCGTCGAAACGCCCATTCCTGCAATCCCGGCCAGATCCTCCATTTTTAACGGTTGGGAATAGTGCGTGCGTAACCAGTTGATTGCGGAAGATATCCTCTGGCTGCTCGATCCCGTTAGTACGGTTTCCCGCAGCGTCATACCTGCCGGGCTGGTTAAAATGCGATACAGAATTTCCCGCTGAATCAGGTTGCCGATATACCCTTTATCCTGCGGGCGTTCTGCGAGCGTGATGTAGCGCAGTATGGCGTCAAACAAAAAGCGGTCGGCATGGCTGAGCGAGAGTCCTTCGCCTGCGAATCCCACGTCATTGCCGTGCTGTTCCATATCAACCAATACTTCGCGCGCAACAGATAAATCCAGTTCCAGCAACAGCGATATAAAAGGACGCTCGGCGCTGGCCTGCATCACTTCGGCGACGGTTGGCAGATTGACCGCCGTCAGAAGAAAACGGGATTCGTTGTACACATAGGCCGTATCGCCTAACGTGACGCGCTTTTCTCCCTGGAGGATCAGCGACACGCTGGGCTGGTAAATATAAGAAAGCGGCGGCATTGGGCCGTGGAGTTCAGCAACGCTCAGACCGGGGAACGGGCAGACGACCCGTTCCTGATGTTCGGTATATGTTCTGACTTTTGCGGTTATTTCGTGGCGCAGCGATGCGGTGTCCTGCCGCAGGCGATCATCCTGTGAGTTCGGGCGGTGATCCAGCATGGTCAGACTCCTCAACATAGGTTCGTATGTTTTAAACTGGAATGCAGCCGCCCGCGACTCCTTTTTTTGCTAATTGACTTGCCAGCCCATCCGTCGTGGTTGGTATATCAGCTATTCACAAAGGCCAGCAGGTCGGCGTTAACCCGATCTGCATGCGTGGTGGGGATGCCGTGCGGGGCTCCCTTGTACGTATTCAGCGTACCGTTTTTGAGCAGCCCGGCTGAAAGTACGCCGGAATCATGGTAGGGAACGACCTGATCGTCATCGCCGTGGATAACCAGAACCGGGATAGTGATGCGCTTGAGATCTTCCGTGAAATCCGTCTGCGAGAACGCGACGATACCGTCGTAGTGCGCTTTGGCTCCCCCCATCATTCCCTGACGCCACCAGTTCCAGATGACCGCCTCAGACGGACTGGAACCCGGACGGTTGTAGCCATAGAAGGGACCCGCAGGGATATCGTAATAGAACTGCGCCCGACTGGCGGCCAGCTGTGCCTGGAAGTCGTCAAACACCGACCGGGGCGTACCCTGCGGATTGCTGTCGGTTTTTACCATCAATGGCGGAACTGCGCTGATCAGCACGGCCCTGGAGACGTTATCTTCGCCGTGACGCACGATATAGCGCACGACCTCGCCACCGCCGGTTGAATGCCCGACGTGCATTGCGCCCTGGACGCCTAAATGCTTAACGACTGCGGCAACGTCATCGGCATAATGATCCATGTCATGACCGTCCCACACCTGGCTGGAACGTCCATGACCACGCCTGTCGTGCGCGACGACCCTGAACCCCTTGTCCACGAAAAACAGCATCTGAGCATCCCAGTCGTCGCTGGAGAGCGGCCAGCCGTGGTGGAAGAAGAGCACTTTTCCCTCTTTCGGCCCCCAGTCCTTATAGAAAATGTCAACGCCATCGCTGGTTGTTACGTAACCCATATCGTTTCTCCGGTTCAGTAAGTTGTTAAAAGGAGAGACTTGTCTTGCGCGTAGCGCCAGGACGTTGGCTCCCGGAAAAAGGAGAAACGTCAGGGTCTGCGCGCGCGTCCGGCAACGATCTTCTGTTGACCGTTTAGAGAGTATAAGTTTAAAGTTAACTTTAAGGTCAAGAGAGGTCTGTAAACGGTATGAAGATTGGTGAACTGGCAAAAGTAACGGGGCTTACGCCCTCCCGTATTCGGTTTTACGAAGCAGAAGGGCTGATCAGCCCTCCACAGCGTCAGAGCAACGGGTATCGTAATTATTCGGCGGAGGTGGCGAATCTGCTGAAGATTATTGATAACGCTCAGCGTGCCGGTTTTTCACTTGGGCAGATCCGCTGCTTTTTACCGCAGGAGCAGAAAAAGTGGGATCACGAGGGGTTGATACAATCCCTGGAGAAGCGTATCGCGGAGATCGAACTCATGCAGAAGCAGCTTGAAGAGAGCAAGAGCGAGTTGCTGAGTCTGATCGCCAGTATTGCAAACCGGCCTGACGGTATTTCCTGTGAGGACAACATGCAGCGGCTGATAGGGCAATTGCGTAATCCGGCGACCGCCACGGAAAACCGGTAAAATAAATGGCGAGGGGACGTGGTTCAGCTTCGGTCTTGCCGCCCCCTCACTGCCTTATTGGTATGTCATGGTAAATGATAAAACGCCATTCGCTGCACCGGTCGTGATGGTGTCTCCGGTCTGGTAATAACGCGCTTTCAGCGGCACCGTAAATCCGCCGCCGGAGGATGAGGTGCCAACAGCGACATCTGAACCCAGCGCCATCGGCTGATTGTTATAAAGTAATTGGATTCCCACGCCCGTGGCGGCATTATTTCCGCCAATGGTTTTCAGCACGCCTTTGCTCGCATCAAAAATATCGCCTTCCATCTTAACGCTGACCTTTGTTCCGGCATTACAAACCATCGGCAGATCGAAAGACTTTGTGTGTGCGTCTCCCGGCGTGGTGCCTTTGCCATTAAAGGCTTGTTTATCCACGTCCTGCATATTCACGGGGATAAACGTCGTTTGTAGATTACAGGCTGGCGTGGTAACCGTGAACGCGTTGATATTGACGGAAGATTCAGGTGAATGCCACAGCAGCGCGTTATTTAACATAACCAGCGATCCCACGGTTCTTGCCGTTATTGTTCCAGACCCGGTTTCGGCTGCCGTCTTATAAAACGTCACGATAACCACGCCATCCAAATTGCTGTTCACCATCCCCGCCATATTTTCACAGAGCTTAGCGGTATTTATGTCTCCCCGTATGGTATTGCTTCCCGTAACGGTCACGATGCCTGCGGCACATTTTGTCGTTGCGGCGGACAGGGAATACCCCACGCCGCTAATGTTCGTTTTATATATCTGACGCCCGTTGAGTGACGAATCGAATGTGCCAATGGCTCTGATACCAAAAATCTGCCTGGATATAACGCCCTCAGCGGAGTCCCAACAGTTAAAGGCATTAATTGTCGGTGTAATAACCTGTGTTCCTATTATTGAGCCTACAGGGAGATCCCGCGAGATAGTTACATTCTGCGGTGAGATCGTTGTTGTTGACGTAACCGTAGTGCAGTTCCACGCCAGGGCGGTGTGTGAAAATAATCCCAGCGAGGTAAAAATTAAGCTGATTAAAATTCGATACATTTTTCTTTCTCTCCAGATCAGTGGCATTGCGCGATGACTGTTTGCGGTTTGTCAGCGATCTGCGTTATCTGATAAGTTGCCTGACAACTTCCCTCGGCCCAGTTAACGATCACAGTCCCGTTTTCCGGTACGCCGTTGAGCCAGACGCGTTTGCGATCGTCAACCATTCCTTCTGGAATGTTGTCGTGATTTTTAATACGGGTCGTCGCGCCAAACGGAATCTCTTTCCCGGTGAACTGAAGCATGACCTTATAACCGGTGACGGTAGGGTAATCAGCCAGCGCCAGCGCGCCTTTGGTCGGTACAACGGTGTAGGTGTCATTCAGCACATCGGTATGCGGGTTCAGCGATGCGGTATCCAATGACAGACTGTTCTGCCGATACGGCGTGACATACGGCACCACGGCAAAACCTCTGCTGTCGGTGTAAATCCCGCTGTTATTCGCCACTTTTACATCCGCTGCGTTGTCCGCTTTCACCAGTGCCATAGTTTCGCCAAGAGGCTGCGTGGCCGAGACGCCGTAAGGGTGAACCACAATGCCGCCCATCGCCCCAACCGACATCTGGCGGTTATCGCGAGAGTAGTTGTAACCAAGCTGATACTCGCCATGACGGCCTTTGTAATTGACGGAAGCGCTTCCCATCGCATCCGAGCCTTTGCTGTTGTAGCCCTGCTGCACGTTCCAGCTCAGGTTTTTATCTTCCAGCGCTGAACCGGATAACCCCACCTGCGAAGTCGTATCGCCTTTTTTGTTGCTGTTCCCGGATACCGTCATCCAGCTGTCTGGCAGGAAACGTGAGAGCGGAATCTGCATCGTCAGAGAGACGATATGATCGTTTTCATTGTGCCAGGGGCCGCGTGAATAGCTGTAGTTCAGGCCGTAGTTGATATTGTTTATGCTGGTGTTGTAACCCACGTTAACGCTGCGCTCGGTGTCGCCGCCCCAGTAATCCTGTTGCCAGGCGGAGAGGTTTATATTTCCCCAGTCGCCAAGTCGCTGGTTCAGCGTCACCTGTGCCTTGCTGCGTTTGTTCCGTTCATAGCGCCAGCTGTTGCCTTCACGTATTGTGTCGCTCCCCATTCGAAAGGTATTCACGTCCCCATTCGCTTCCTGGAAATCACGAAAACCTGATGAGGAATAGCGATAGCCCATCAAACTGAATGAGGTGCCTGTCGAAGCAAAGTCTTTGGCGTATTGCGCGCGTAACGACACGCCTTCTTCTGTCTTGCCGGGCAGTTGCGTACGGGCGAAAGTGGCGTCAAAAGAGAGCGAGCCGAATTCACCGAACCCCTTTCCGATCCCCAGTGCTCCGGCCCAGTAATCTGCGGATGCCAGCGTGCCGCCATATATCGTGCTATCCCAGGGTAAACCGTAGCTCAGCGTGCCCTGTAGAAATTCCGGCTCTTTATCTTTGCTGTTTGCCGCGCGATATTTCCCTGCTGCCAGCGCATATTTGAACTGACCTTCGCGTTGCATCACCGGCACCGCGGAAAATGGCTGAATAAACTGATGCACCGATCCATCCGCCTCACGTACCGCCACTTCCAGATCGCCGCTGGCGGTGGTCGGGTACAGATCGTCAATCGCGAACGGGCCTGGCGGCACATAAGATTGCCAGATAACGTTGCCACCCTGACGAATGGTGACCTGCGCGTTGGTCTGTGCAATACCGCGTACCACGGGAGCAAAACCACGGACGCTTTCCGGCATCATGCTGTCATCTGAATAAAGCTGCGCGCCGCGAAAATTCACGCTGTCGAACACACCGGCCTGCGTATAGCCATCGCCTATGCTGAACTGACTTTTCAGAGCCTTAATGTCACGCTCCAGCGATGTGCCAAGGGTGTTCCAGTGACCAGCGCCATCGTTGTTGTTATAAGTGGCGTAATGACGCAATCGCCAGGGCCCAACGTTAATACCGCTACGCAGGTTCAAATAGCTGTCGTTACTCGACTTGTCGCTGCCATGCGTGTTAGCGCCTGAGAAGTTGTAGTTCAGGAACAGCATATTCAGTCCGTCATCCCACCGCTCAGGCGATACTGACCCCCGTGGATCGCGCTGTAGATACTCCTGCGGCACGGAGAGATCCAGGCGCATCCCGTCAAACTGGAAAATAAGCTGACTGCCGGGAAGCAGTTTGCTGAGGTGTTCAACGTTCGCGGTATCTGCCATGTGCATCCATTCAGGTTGTGCATTGCGCTTAACGCCCCATTGCACCAGATCTGCACGAGTCAACACCGGTATTAATCCACTCTTACTGTCAATAAATGAAATATCCTGTGATGCCAGATAATTTCCATTTACATAGACATCAACGTGATAGACGCCAGGCACCTGCCCGTCAGCTTCATTAAAACGAGAAATATCAATATCACGCGGGATATTTCCACGGGTTTCAATAAAATCTGGAGAGAAATAATCGCCAGCCAGTACAGCAGGAGTATGCGTACACAGATAAATAAGTGTGGATAACCGAGTTAATTTAGCAAAACCCGAAACTGCATTGACATGAAACATGGCTTTGTAACCTACATTTTAAATTTATGTTCAGCCGTAATGCCTCCGAAGTCATTAATCGCACGCCACGATACTTCACCACCCGTTACCGCCGACTGAGGTAGCGATACCGTTTGAAATGGTAAAACCATTGGAGGTTTTGCTAGTTGTTTCCCATTCACCTTGATGTCGTATAGCGACACGCTATACGGCGAGGGGTTATGCACACTTAACTTTCCACCCACGCTTGAAAACGTTAGCTGCTGATACGCAAGCGAAGGGTCGCCTTTTAATTCTGCCGGACGATAAAACAGCTTCATTTTACTTTTGACCGCAATCAATAATTCATTTTTAGCATCCGGTGATGACGAAGGGATTGCTTTAATATTCAACCAGTAAACACTTTCTCTGTCCGTAGGGAGCGTGTCGCCTGATAACATAACGCGTACTGAATTCTGCGCCTGCGAATTTAATTTGAATAAAGGCGGCGTGGTGATGAATGCATTGTCACTGTCATCGCCATTTTCACTTTTGCTTACCCATGACTGAATTAAATACGGCTTGTTATCTGGATTGTTAACGCTGATTGCCGCCTGATTGCCACTGCCGTTATAAATAAGCCGGGTGCCGCCTATTTCCACGCCGCTTATTGCCGTTGCGGAGATAAACAAAAGACCAACGGCAATCTTTTTATAGACTTTCTGAAACATGAAGAGATCCTGAGTGAATTACTCAGGGCCGCGAAGGGCCCTGCTTTTACTGGTAAATAACGGTAAACGCGGTTGAAGAGTTTGCCGTACCCGCGCCAACAGCGCCGGTTGCCATATATTTGGCAAAGTAAGTCAGTGTGTTATCAACATCTTCTTCCAGCGCTACGCTGGAGGATGCGGAACCCACAGGGATCAGCGTTGAGTTGTCCTGCTCATAAATCGCGACACCAACATTCGACGCTGTCTGCCCATTGCTCAGTGCTAAAATAGAAGGGTTAATCGTGTCGGTGATGCCATCAAAACGAATACTGGCGTTGGAAATGCTGGCCGGGCAGGATTTCAGCACAATATTAAAACGCTTCGCCGCCGCCGTTGCTCCGCTACCGCCTGAGAATGCGGTTGTCGCGACAGTCCCCAGGTTGACAGGCTGCGCAATCGCAGAGGTATCCACCACACAGGCCGTACCGGTGATGCTGCCAGTAAAACTAATTACGCCGTCAGCAGCATTTGCCGCCTGAAATACAGAGAGCGATAAAATCGCGGAAATCAGTGCAATCTTTTTCATATAAGATCCAGTTAGTTAAGTTAATATTTAAGAAATAATATACTGATACTTTAAATGTTAATTAATAATGTGCTAATTCCCTCCAGTGAAATACTTATCTGACGAATGACATTGTCTGATTAACGAAATACTGTGTTCGCAGGTGTCCTGCTTATAACTTTCTACTCGTGCGATAGTTCGGTACAAAGATATACGATTGCCGACCTGAAGTTTAAAAACCAAACTGCGCCGGTGGGCATAAAATGTCTTAACCGTCATACCTAATTGTTTACCAATCTCATTCGCATCAAGCCCTTTTTGCATACATGAGAGCACTTCGCTTTCTCGCATTGAAAGCGTGTACTTCACCCGATAAATATATCGGGAATCATTGACAAACAGGCAGGACAGAATTTCATTAAGTCGGCTTCGCTTATCAACAAACGTAATACTCCGTAGATGTTTTAATGCATAGTAGTCAAGATCATTGCTTATAAACGCAATAATCTTCCTGTCTGCAAAAAAATGCTCTTTAACCTGCAGGAGGTTTGTTGTCTCAACATCTACTATGTAGTAATTTTCATCAATCAACTCCGATGTTAACAGCGTACTGATACCGACGATAAAAAAATAATCATCAGAAAAAACGGAGTTTGACAAATCCATAAAACTTCCCTTTTTGGCATGCCCTCTTTGGTTATTTAACGCCAGAAATTCACCTCATGTTTCTTTGTGAAATTTACAGAAAATAAAATCAGATGACACCACAAAAATAATGGATTTCGAATATAATCATAAAAACGATCGTTTCTTCTATTTGTTCCCTTTCAAAAGAACAACGATCCAGTGATTGCCGTCTTTATTGAAATAAAAAACTATTTATGTGCCATAAAAATGAAATTTAACACTATCACTATTGATAGGTGTAGTTTAATGGTTTGATGTCATTTGATAGTTGAAACTTGAAATGACGGTAAAAATGGATTTTTCTTAGGAAATATCCCAGGTTTAATTAACGAAATATATTCCGTCAGAACAAGGCTAATTTTACCTGGTTAACAACGGGACAACATCAGCGGCACCTTATTTTTCTGTCAGGCGCCGCCTACGCGTGTAGGAAGGTTATGGAATGAATGTTGCGATAGCCTGATCTAATTCATCAAGTAAGGCGTCGATGCGATCAAGGTCTGTGGCAAGGTCTGCGGCGGAAATGGCGTCAGGTAGTTTGTCTTCCAGCGACTGCGCTACCTTCATCAATGCCAACGCCCAGCAGTTGGGCAGTCCCGTTAATGCGATGAATATGGCGCTTCACGGTCAGATAATCTTCAGTATGCGCCGCTTGTCGGGCGGCGATTAAATCACGGCGGTTCTCCTGCTGTGCATCTTTTAACGCTGTAAGCATGAGCGCCCGGTTGCCTTGCGCCAGCATACCCAGCATTTCGATATCAAACATCGTATTGGCTGTCTCACACATTCCTGAAAGGAAGTGCGAGATTTGCGATAACGTAATCGGCTTGAAAATACAGGCATTCATGCCTGCCGCAAGACAGCGTTCGCGTTCATGTTCTTGCGCTGAGGCGGTCAACCCCCAGATGGTGAGGTCGCGATTAAATTTCCGTACCTGACGGGTAAGTTCAATGCCGTCCATTGTGGGCATATTGAGATCGGTAATAAGCAAATCATAATGCTGTTGCTGAAGGTATCGTAAGGCCTCTTCGCCGTTTTCGGCTTCATCCGCAACAATACCTGACGTTGCAAGCTGGCGTTTCAGGAGCAGTCGACTGGAGGGATGATCGTCAACGATTAATACCCGCAGCGTTCCCTGAATAACGGGAGGGGGCGGGGGCGCGTCAATAGATACCGGCGTGATATCACGCGAGGTTTGCACGGGCAGGTTCAGCGTCAGGGTGGTTCCACGGTTTATTTCGCTTTGCAGCGCGATGGTTCCCCCCATTTGCGTCATCAATGCCCGGCTGATCGCTAACCCCAGGCCCGAACCGCGATGATGCTTACCCGCTTTCCCCTGACTAAAGGCGGTGAATAAACGGTTCTGTTCTTCAGTGCTAATACCCGGACCGGAGTCACTTACCGAGAGCGCCAGCATCGCGTTGGACTTTGTCGCCGAAATCCTGACATACCCTTGCTGCGTAAATTTAACCGCGTTGCCAATGAGGTTGGTGAGTACCTGCCCCAGCAACTGGGGGTCCAGATGCATCGCCTCTTGCGGGTCCAGCTGCGAGTCATAACGCAGGTCGATCCCTTTTTGGGCCGCCAGTGCGCTAAACAGCGTCATTTTTTCTTTTATCAGAGCATCAACATTTACCCACTGCGGAACGGTGTCTAAGAGTCCTGATTCAATTTTTTCCAGATCGAGGATCTCGCCAATCAGTTTTAACAATGATCGCGAGGCCTGGGCAGCCTGATCCACCGATGCTTTATCCTCAGGGCTGAAGCGAGCGGGGGAGAGCTGCAAGAGTTCCAGAAATCCCATAATTGCACTGACCGGCGTTCGGATCTCGTGGCTCATATGGGAAAGAAATTCCCGCTTCTCTTCATTGGCCTGCTGTGCCTTGTTTCGTTCCGCCTCCAGTAAGCGTTGAGAACGTTTCCTTTGGCGGACTTTCCGCGACAGGTAAACGGCCCACAGCAAGCTGCTCACCACCAGCAACGTCGCCAGTATCGCCACCAGATAAAACGGTCTGTTATACAACTCCCAGGTATCAATTTTGACGTCCGGCAGGCGTATCCATTTACTGACGATCTGGAAAATCTCTTTTTGCGGGATATCATCCAGGGCTTTGTCCAGGATCTGCCGAAGTTCCGGTTCGGAACGGGGAACGGCAAAACTGATTGCCGCCGGCGCTTCACCGGCAATCGGGAGCCAGGCGAGCTGATCGGGATAATAATGCTCGCTCATATAGCGGGCCGTCAGCTGATTTGAAATGGCCGCGTCCACCTTTTCCGTCGCCACGAGATTCAAGGCTACGCTGGAGTTTTCCACCTCTTTCCATTGAATGCCGGGGTGTTGGGCTTTAAGCTTTGCCAGTAACGCGTGGTCGGCGCCGATCGCCACACTCATCCCCGCCCGTAGCGTGGTCTCCTGCGTATTCTCTTTTCTGACAACGGTGACGAATTGGGTGGTAATAAAGGGATGGGTAAAGGAGATCGCGTTTTCACGGCTTAAATCGTAGGTTGCGGCCTGCACAATATGCCAGTTGTTTTTCTTCATTTCAGAAACCATTTCTTCGTTCGATTTGACGACAATGGTTTCAAACTGCATACCGGTTTGCAGACCTATCAGATTCAGGATATCCCCCACCACGCCCCGCGTTTCCTGGTTACTGTCGACCATGGTGTAAGGCGCAAACCACGGGTTAATGATGACACGCAGTGTGTTATGACTTTTCAGCCACTGTTTCTCTCGGTTGGTCAGGTTAAGCGGCTCTAACAGAAAGGACAGATTGCCTTTATCGATCATTGACTGGGCTATTTGCCCATGCACATTTTCATCGATGGCGCTGAGCGTGTTATTCACAATTGTCAGCAGACGTTCCTGCGTTGGCAAAAATAAAAAGGCGCTTTTTTTCTGTGGTTCAGGCCAGTATTTCACCGTCGTCAACGCGAGGCTAAATTCCTGCGATAGCCAGGTGCTGGTTGTCAGTGAGTCGCCAACAAACCAGGCGTTTTGCCCATGCGCGACGGAACTGAGCGCTTCCTGATAGGTGGGGTAATTAATGATCTCTGCGTTAGGAAATGACTGCTGAATAAACCCCTCATCAGGATAGTGATTCACAGTAGCGACCCGGGTGCTTTGCGCACTCTGCAAGGGAACCATGACATTGGCTAACGACGTCACTAAATTTGGCCAGGAATGTACCAGCGGCTGCGAGGACAGAATGCCTTCTTCGGTGAAAGGGCGACTCTCCAGACCGGTCAATACCATATCGACTTCGCCCGCTTTCAGCGCATGAATTGCCGATTCCTGATTTTTCCAGGCAGTCACGCTGATGTGGGTGTTGAGCGAATGCTGAATCAGCGCAAGATAATCGGCATTCATCCCACGGTAACGTCCTGTGAGCGTGGTCTGCACGAGGGGCGATTGCTCTGGTTGATAAACCGCAACCTTAAGCGTTTTTTTCTGCTTCAGCCAGCGCTTGTCATCCTCACTCAGATAAACAGGAACCGGCGTAATGTAATTGTAGCCCGACAACTCCAGCTCAACGGGTAGCTCATCCTGGGCATGAACGCCACACCCGGTAATCGATAAAACAATGAGCACGAATATGGGCCATTTATTCATCATCAGGTCAGCTTATTTTGGTGGGCAAATGAGAGCAGCTCAATTAATGATTTGCAGCCTAACTTTTCCATTAACCGTGTTTTATAGGTGCTGACCGTTTTGCTGCTGATATGCATTGCATCGCCAATTTGTGAATTATCAAGACCATTAAGCATATAGCCCATCACCTTCATCTCCTGTGCCGAGAGGGATTCCAGGCGTTGTGCATCGGTTAACGCAACTGAGGGGGCTTCAAGGAAAAAAGGAAAATAGCTATAACCATTTTGCGCTGCATTAATGGCGGCCAGAATGTTTTCCATATCCTGTTTTTTACTGATGAAAGCGTTAGCGCCCACCTGAGCGCAACGTTTGCTGTAGTAACGATCGTTTTTCGCGGACACGACAATCAGCACGCCGGTGAACTGCCGTGCTCTGAGCTTTTCTACCAGTTCGACGCCATTCACTCCGGGGATCTCGACATCCACGACAACAATATCCGCAGCCGTTTTTGTTAACGCTTCCAGCGCAGTCGTCCCGTCTTCATATTCGTTGATTACAGTAATGCGCTGTTTCTCCAGCACTCCACGGATAGCCAGACGCGCGAGGGGATGATCATCCACGATAATTGCAGTGCGTAACTTACTCATATTCATCCTGAAAGTTGTCATTCTGAATACAATATATACTAACGATAATAGCCTAAACGAGACGGGAGATGGATTTATATCGCGATGACTCAGGTGGTCATTGGCTACCAGACATACTGCCGTAATCGACGGGTCGGTAGCGGACCTGGGGCTCTGCCGGGCCTTGGTGCAGCCACATCTGCAATGGATGCGCTGTCAAAAGATGAGTAGATGAATTTGATCATACTGTTCGAGCCTTCCTGAGCTAGCTACAGCTAACCGGTTTTATCACTTTCTACAGTTTTTATAAAAAAATATAACACTATATATGATGTGACTTTTGGGTGTGCCTACTGATGATTTCGCTGATTTTAACTATAAAAAGTGATTTTTACCTGTAATGTCAGATGAAAGTACTATTTAGCTATGGTGGGCTATTCTGGTCGAACCAGCACCCTAAAATAGCAGTTAAGGGCTTTTCGTGAGAAATAAAATCCTGGGCATGACAGGAAAATGGGGTAAATGATCGATGTATTGCTGCAATATAAATATTTCAAACTGTTAAATCTTGTTTCAGCAGGCAAATCTAGTGAGAAGTGATTCTCATTTAAGTATACAGACCAAAATACCGTTTTATTTAATGTCGATGGAAAGAAAGTAAAAACAAAGGGAATGGATCTGATTTGAACGATGTTCTCCGCCCCAAACCGATTGCCACTATTGAGGTAACCACTAAGGGTAATTGCGGCTAATTTTTATTAGTGGGCATTCAGAGCGATGGCTGTATCTCATTATTAATATTGCAATAAACACCTTTTATGTTGAGAACTCTTAGCAATGTTAATTTTTTATTTTTACCGATGTATCGAAAGGGCTACTCGGTTGGTGAATGATTGCCTGCATAACATTACATTTACTATTCACTAAGGACAAAGGAAATACCGTTTGAAAATAAATACATTTGCGATTTTTATCCCGGCAATATTTATGGTTTCTTCTGCACATGCCGTTGAAGGGGAAACCAGCTCGGTTGTGTTCACCGGCAATATCGTTGAAGCAACCTGTGAACTGTCTTCCGGCTCCCGTAGTAAGGCTGTTGAACTTGGAGACGTAGCCACGACGGCATTTATTGCTGGGGCAGGCAGTACCACTGCACCTAAAGATTTCACCATCGATCTGGAAAATTGTGGGGAAAGCGCGGGGTCGGCTAGCGTAACATTCTCCGGTGATGTTCTGGCTGATGGCGAAGATGAGACTCTGAACACATCTGGTTTTGCCACTACAGGTGTGGGGATTCAGATCCTCGAGAACGGCACTCCACTGAAACTGAATGGTTCCCAGGCATCCAGCGCAAAACCTCTTGATGAGGGTAACAATGTCCTGCCATTCTCCGCCCGTTATATTTCAACGTTGGCAATAACCCAGGCCGGTGAAGCAAATGCGGTTGCAAACTTTACTCTGAATTACGAATAAAAAAATTTCACTTCCCCCTCTCCTGGGAGAGGAGGAGAGAGGGAGGTGAAGGAGTATGATTATGTTCCTGTTGGTACCGAATGTATTTATAACGGCTATCCTGTTGTTCGCAGGTATGATTATGCCAGCATTATCATACGCTGGTGGGATAGTGTTGAATCAGACCCGAATTATTTACCCTCTGAATCAGAAACAGTCCAATATTACGGTTCGCAACACCTCAGAGCTGGAACGATATATGATTCAGTCATGGGTGGAAGATGCTTCCGGTGGGAAAAACCGTGACTTCATCCTGACGCCTCCACTTTTTGTCAGCAACCCAGGGGATGAAAATGCCCTGAGACTGATGTTTCTGGGAGGAACGTTGCCCACTGACAGAGAGTCGCTTTATCGCCTGACAGTAAAAGCCATACCAGCCGTTAATAAAGATGAAGTGAAAGAACGGAATGTACTGATGCTGGCCACAGCAATACGAATAAAATTGTTTGTGCGCCCGGATGGACTACTGCCGCCCGTTGAAAAAGCGCCTTCTGAGCTGAATTTTAGTCGCAATGGTTCAGAGATTACAGTCAGTAATCCGACACCGTATTACATAACAATGGTGAAGATAACAGTAAACGGAAAAGTAGTCTCAAAGAACGTCATGGTTCCTCCTATGGGGCATGAAACATTTCCCTCACCCACACATACCTCGGTACTGACCTATAAGGTCATAAATGATCACGGTGGAATGTCCAATGAATTGACTGGCGAAATAAAATAATTTGCGTACTGGCTGTTGACTTACAGGGCATCGTGTAATGTATTTATTCAGAACGATAGCAATATTTATTCCGGTATCGTTTTTTCTTTTCCTGAAACAAACTGCTGCCGAAATGATTTTCCCAAAGGAGTTGCTGAATATCAGTAATGGTTCCATTGCGGATATATCGAACTTCAGCGCGGACGGGACACAATTGCCTGGAACATATGAGGTTGATATTTATTTGAATGGCTCATTTATCAACCGAAAAACAGTTGAGTTTAATTCTTTACCTGCTAATTCCATGTCTGAGGCAGGAGTGAAAGATAAAACAGGACTTTTCCCCTGCCTGACATCAGGGGACTTAGGCATTATCGGAGTCAGAACTGAACTTTTTCCAGATATGAATGGACAGCAAAATAGTAATTGTATATTGCTGGCTAAACAGATCTCTGGTGCATTTTATAAATTTAACTTCGCAGGGATGCGACTCGATATCAGTATCCCGCAATTGTATGTGCGAAACACTTCCAGAGGTTACATAGATCCGGTTTTCTGGGATGACGGTATTAACGCTGCTCTGCTGAACTACAATTTCAGCGGCAGCAACCGTTTTACCCGTTCGGAAAATGACAAAAACTACTTTCTGAGTCTCAACAGTGGACTGAATGTTGGTGCGTGGCGACTGAGAGATTTTCATACGTGGACCTATTACGAAAGTCGGTATGGTCGCCGTCAGCAATGGCAGCGTATAAATTCCTATGTGGAAAGACCACTGGTTTCGATTAAAAGTGCGTTGTTAATCGGGGAAGGTACAACATCAGGCGATATTTTTGATTCTCTTCGCTTCAGAGGGGGGCAACTGACAATAGACGACAATATGTATCCTGACTCGATGAGAGGGTTTGCCCCTGTTGTTCGGGGGATGGCTGACGATAACGCTGACGTTACCATCAGCCAGAATGGTTATGTCATTTATAAAGCCACGGTTCCACCCGGACCGTTTGAGATTAATGATCTGAATCCGATGGCGGCCAGTGGGGATCTCAGTATCACTGTCAGTGAGGCAAATGGAAAAGTGAATGTATTCACCGTTCCGTACACCTCTATGCCCATTTTGCTTCGCAAAGGTCGGATGAAGTATGGTCTGACGCTGGCACGTTTTCGTGGCATGAGTAGCCGGTATGGTGATCCATTGTTTATGCAAGGAACACTGGTGTGGGGCGGCCCGGGAGGTACAACGTTTTATGGTGGTGCACAGTATTCACCGGATTACCTGGCCGTTCAGTCCGGTGCAGGTATTGATATGGGACGGCCGGGGGCGCTTTCCGTCGATATAACACATGCCAACAGCACTCTCGCAAATGGAAAGGATTATCGCGGTCAGTCAGTGCGTTTTTTATATTCACGTATATTTAATGATACAGGCACCCGACTTCGTCTGACGGGATATCGGTACTCGACAAAAGGTTTCCATACTCTGGAAGAAACAGCACTCAGGAAGATGAGAGGACGTCTGTATGACCATGACGAACTGGATCGGTATGGTCGGCCGGTAACGGATACCCACTCTGATTATTACGACCTGACCAACAGCAAACGTGCCCGTTTTGAAGCCAGTATATCCCAGCCAGTATGGCGCTATGGCTCAGTGTGGTTGTCTGGTGTCAGGCAGACTTACTGGAAGAGTAACCAGAGCCGTGATTCTGTTCAGATTGGATACAGCGGCACGGTTGGTTCTGTTAATTATTCAATAAACTACGGGTATACCCGCCAGAAGAATGCTGCTGTGCCTTCCTGGACTGACCGTACGATAGGGCTGTCTCTTTCGCTTCCACTGGGAAGATTACTTTCACCTGACTCCGGGAATAACAACACATATGCTTCGTTTTACGGGAGTCGTGATGGGAAAGGCCGGAACAGCCAAATGGCAGGGCTGAGTGGCACGTTGCTCGAAGAAAACAACCTCAACTGGAGCGTATCACAGAACCTGAGTGGTCAACGGAATGGTTCTGGTAACGCCAGCCTGGCCTATAGGGGGACATACGGTAATACCGGTATAGGATACAGCTACGGAAATGATTTTCAGCAGTTTAGTTATAGCATGTCCGGTGGTGCAATCCTGCATCGCAACGGGCTGACGATCGGACAACCATCCGGTGAAACAGCTGTGCTTATTTCCTCCGGTGGTGTGCAGGGCGTCAGTATTCAGAACGAACCGGGTGTCAGAACAGACTGGAGAGGCTATACCATCAAGCCCTACACTACATCCTACCGCGAAAACCGTGTTTCTGTTGACAGTAAATCACTGGACGATCACACGGATATTGTTGATGCCGGTACAGCCAGAATAATCCCGACAAAGGGGGCAGTGGTTCGTGTTGATTTTAATGTCCGCCGTGGCTATCGCATATTATTTACGCTGACACGTAATGGCAAACCACTTCCTTTTGGTTCTGTTGTCACAGGGGGCAGCACAAGTGGTTTGGTCGGCGATGACGGGCAGGTTTATCTGTCTGGAATGCCTGAAAGTGGTGAAGTTCAGGTGAGCTGGAGTAAAGATGTGAATCAGGCATGTGCGGTCAGCTATCATTTGACTGAAAAGTTACTCGCCTCACCCGTTGCCCGCGTTGACGGAATATGTCGATGAATTAACAGGAAAATTTTGTAATGAAAGTCAGAGGGACGTTTGGTGCGTTCTATATCATCGCGGGTATGATCACCATAATGGATTTATCCGCTGCGGTGGCTGCAACAACCGCGTCAGAGAGTATAAAAATTGTCCGCAGATGGCCTGCATCGACCTGTAAGTTTACGAATGAGGTACAGACGGTGTTGTTTGATGATATCTTCGCGAATGCCTTTAAGCGTGAACCGATACAGGGTCTGAAGTCTTTTTCTGTTGGTATAAATTGCGGCACGAACGTCAGTAAAGTGAATATTGTGCCATCAGGGGACCCGGATGATGTCGATATCAGTGCATTCAAGAATATTGGAGGTGCCAGTAATGTGGCATTACGTCTAATGGACACCAACAGTAATATTCTGTTACCTGATGGTACCTCCCGTGTTTCACTCATTCCTGAGCCCGTAGGCGAGGAAACTAGCTATACTTTTATAGCCGGATATGTGGCGATAAAACCCGAAAGCGTAGGCGCTGGTACATTCACAGCCTGGGTGAACCTGACATTTGATTATGACTGACATATATTCCGGTTTCAGGAAAGTCAACAGCAATGAATATATCTAAATATTTTTATTCGTTAATAATATTGATTCTGACTTCTCTGAAAACGTAAGTTTATTAACGCCAGTTGTTTTTGTGTGCAAAAGATTATTCGAGAACAGATGAGTGCAATTATGTTACGTATTTCCATCCTGCTAACCTCCATGTTTTCATTCGTGGTTAATGCCAGTATATCGATCCAATGTAGTTATCCTGATTCGATAGCTGCGTTGAAAGTGCATGAACTGATTACATCATTAGAAACGAACCCAAACGAAATAAGAAATTTTTGTATTCAACGTAATGATGATGGCAGATATGTTGAATTACGACTCATCGATATAGCCAGTGGAATATCTTTCGGTAAACATGCATATCCTGCATGCGATATGAATACTGAAACATTTACACCATGGAACCCGAGTCTGGCTGAAATTACGCAAATGTATGATTGGGACACTGTATTGATGTCCCTCGTGGTACGCGCATTTACTTACGATGCCGAGGACAATACGGAATTAAAGCATATAGGTCAAACGATTTTAGAATCACGACAAACTTCAACAGTTGCTATAATCTCTCCCCAGAATCAGAACCTGAAAGAAACGTGGTGGGAATTGACAAGTATCGGAACTGTTGAGGGGGATGGGGACGGACTGATTTCAATAGAAAAAATTGAGGGGGACGATCTTGAGTGGTATTTAAATGACCAGCCTATTGTTAGTGCAGGGGGGAAAAACACAACCGAAGGCGGCGGTGGTGAATTAAAATATGGCTACATATCTAAACCTGGTGTCGATGGCGCGTCTTCGACATATAAACTGACATTAGATTGCCCTTAACTGTATAACCAGTATTCGTTAGTGAATACTGGTTTTGGGGCTGCAACAACAGGAGGGCGAGTTTACGCGACACATATATCCCTATTGCAGTTCACTGTCCATTTTGAGCCCTCCCAAAACGCAAATTGTATGTCTGGTCAAGAGACTACAGATAGTTTCTGAACCATTCAGTCTGAATGCAGATTACCTGTCTGAAGTGTTCCCCGCTATAAATGTCGTAATGTCGGGCTTCATTCTCTTCATACAGTTTTTTCTCTTTTGCACCGACAGCATCAAACAATGCCCGTCCCTGTTCGGGAGGATTAACGGTATCTTTACCGGCAATAACAATCAGCGTGGGGCAGCCCACCTGTGCGGCATTCAGTGCGGGTTTGTACTGGAGCGTTTCCTTCACCGTAAGGAATGGTATTTTGATGTCCATCTTCGGATACTGTGCCCGGTTTTCCTCAAAAAAGGCCTTTGACTCTGCATCGTTTAATACACGGGTAACTCCGACAAACATCTCTTTTCCGGTGTTCTTTTGCTTCTCTGACATTTTGTCGAGGGTTGCGATAAACGCCTCTTTCTCTGCTTCATTCATATGACCGGTGACGATAACCTCGCCATCTGCAAAGGCAAGCTGACTGACAATACACTTGATCCCCGAATCCTGGGCTGCGGCACCAAAGACGTGGCATCCACCAAATGATGTCCCCCAGAGACCGATTCTTTCTCCATCAAGACCGGGTTGTTCCCTTGCCCAGTTAATAACGGAAAGGATATCGGCAATTTGCATTGAGGGAACCAGACGGCCACGTTCACCGTCGCTGTCGCCAAACCCACGATAGTCAAATGTGATCGTGGAAAACCCTGCACGGGTAAAGGCTTCAGCGAACTCAGGTAACAGAATGTCCCTGATGCCACAGAAGCCGTGGCACAAAATAATCACTGGATTTTTTGTACTGCTCGCAGGTGAGCGATGTGTCAGAACGATACCGTCAGAAAGCGTGTGTGTTGATATTTCCATACAAATATGCACCTTATTAAGCTAATAATAACGTTGGAAACAAATATCAGGGAAGTAACTTTTTAATAAAGTAAAAATAATCTGAAATAGATGTACATATAAAGCAGATATTTCCCTGGAAAGTAACTCGGCAAAAAAGATACTTTATTTCTCATTGTTAATCAATTTGTTATGTTGTAATAAAGTTTTAAGAAAATATCTTTGTACAGTTAAGAATAGGGAATTGGCGGTCGCTTTATTTTAAAGTTTAAACCAGGTCAATTAACATGGCGGTTACGGGATGACATTATGTCTTCGCGTGTCAGCAGGCAGTTCCTTCTGTGCATGCAGAGCGGCCAGCTAGGGGGGGCAGTCGGTTGTACGGCAAGCATTCTTCGTACGCTTCTGGCCGAGTAATTTTTCTGATTCATTGACAATGCTAAAACGTTACTTCTGGTAGGCAGGGAGCCTGAACTTGCCCGTGCGTACTGTGGATGTATAAATCCTGACGACATCGTTGCGTTTACAGTTTATCACGCCGGTGTTTTCTTCGGAGAACGGCAGTTGGAGTATGTTGAAAGCAATCTGGATAAGGTCAGGGACATGCTGGCGGAGCTGGATGTGGCATAAGATGAATCTTAAATTAAATCTAAGTTAATGAAATTAAAAACAGAAAAAATGGGGGGGTGTTACAAAAGATTGATGGAGGAGGATCTGAAGGTAGATGCGTTCGTGCAGTAAAAATGCGGATAATGATAAATCCAGAAGGTGTTCGTACCATCCTCTGGATTTAAGTCCCGTGTTCAACTGATGCGGTAAACAAGTACCATCATCATGCCGTCCGGGGACTGCTGTCTTGCCCATCTGACCGCGTCAAAAGTTCGTCCCAGGATTTCTGCAATCTTTGCTGTTGGAACAATACCATAGTAGGTCTTTACGAATTCCAGTTCTTCGGGCGTCCACATTTTTCGGTGACTCCTGGCCTGTGGTTTTCCCATCAATTTACTTCCCGGATGAAATTATGTATTACAAAAATAATATTTATTCTGAACGTTCTGTTCTCGAAAGAGGATACTCATTTTTTAAACCCTACAGTATCCAGTCATATTAAGAATCTTTTCACTGTGTTTTGTTTTGAGGACGATAGTAGCTTTAACGTCGCTTCCCTCATCATTGTTTGGTTCTGTCATCGGAGTCTGTTTTATGGAAATATAGAAATCACTATTTCTATATACTGAGTTATTTTCACCTGACGATATTTGTTTCAATATAGCTATTTCCCCATTTAATTTCATGATAGCAGTGTACGTACAATTTCTTCCATCCGGGGGACAGATATCTCCTTCAACATAGTTATAGAAATCCACTTTCTTATTATTAGCCAGGCTCAGGGTGCAAACGGGGTGCCCCAGGTCAGGAATCTCACCAACCTCAAAACTATTCATGACAATGCTGTCTGACTGTATTTTATCTGGTTCCGCTGCAATACAAGCAACAATACCCGACGACATCAGAGTTAAAAGAAGCGTTATCTTTTGGAACATTTTTATCAACTCCTTGATATCAGGGTTTGGGAAGATTATTTATACAGAATATATTTACACTCTATTTCATTGTAGTCACAGTCTATTTGAATCTGAAAAGAGAGATTGCAAGATATTATTCTTGTCTCGTCTGAATGTAATTTATAAAAATTATAATCACTAAAAAACCCATTGCTTATTTTATATATTTCGCAAAACTTCCATTCTTCATCAATTAATAAATAAGAAGAAAGACCTGCAACTTTCTCTTTGATAAATTCAACAACTTGTTGATAGTTATCAATTTTCAATTTAGTTTTTGAACTTATTTCCTTCTCTTTGAGAAAATTTATAATACCATCAGTTTCTTCCAGGGTAAGAAACTTACCATCTTCAACAACACCATTGGTAAATGCTTGTATTTTATTAAAATAATCACTTTTGCATACATTGGCCTGAGCTTTTCTATAGAGCAATGCTCGTTTATATTCAGATACACTCATTTGCATCCTCCTTTATCATAATATGCTTTCCCTTTACCATTACGTAATTGAGGCCGCCCATATTTATTCATTCGGGGATTTCCAAAGTTATCTGTTTTAACTTGTCCTGCTTCCCAATGTGGCTTATCTGGATAGCTAATATCCATTGTTTGTTCTTGCACAGATGATAAGCCAGTACCGCCACTTGGTTTCGGTGTTTCGTAAGAATATTCTCGACCAGAGCTATTTTGTGATTGACTGATCGGTTGCTGGTTGGTGGGTATCCCTGCTTGCCTCATAGCTTCACGACGAGCAGCGCGAGAAGAACCAAATGGATTGTTCTCACTGCCTATCGGTTCTCCACTTAAACCAAGCGGATCGATCCACAAAAGAGGATTAGGCGCATACTGATAAAGATTTAACCCGCCAAGTAGCCCTATCGGGTCATCCGAACAATCCTATCCCCTGAATCAATAGTACCGTCAATCTGCACCATAATCTGCTAAAACGCCCGCATCATGCAGACATACTACCACCATACCCCGATACTCCATCGCACTATTCTAAGGCCAAAGACAGGGTTTCCAAAGCATAGTGCCGCTATAAAGGCCGGGAAGAGTTAATTTCTTACCCGGCTACTTTTATTTTAATATTTCAGCATAGAAAAATATTTCTTCATAAGAAAAAATTATATTTTTTGTATTCGGAATATAAATAATACTCGCTTCATCACTAGGATAGAAAAAATCATCCCATGCTTTTATAAAAATATCTGAAGAAATGACAATAGCCGCTGCTCTCCGCCCCCAAAAGAATAAAATATCGGAGAACCCTCTTAACTTCTCGCGAAAAAAAAATGCAGATTCTTCTGCCTCATCAAAATCTAATTCCATTTTTTCAATGATACGACATTGCGATGGTTTAATACTCATTAACATATCAAATGGAAAAACTAGATCCCAAAGCTTCTCAGACTCGTCCCCATTAAGAAGCACAATCTTTCTTTTCTCATCAGGAGATAAACGACAATCTTCTGAATTCAGACGCCAGGCTATAGGGTAGAGAGCTTCATCAAAAATGATATCAGTCATAAAAAATATGTCCTTTTCCGCTACCAGGAGCCTTCTTACCTGAACCGTAATCCGACCATTTTATATGTGGCAGGTTATTCTCTGGCGCATTTATAGTATGAGACTCATTAGGATGATGTTCAAAACCAGTTTTATCAGGATAATTTTTACTTCCAAAATACTCTGGATACTCCGGGATTTTAGGTTTGGAGTCTTTCAATAGACTTTCTGCAGTACTCTTATCTGCAACCCTAAAATTAGGTTTACTACTGCCATTATTCCTCATCGTATCAACAGCCTGTTTCCACTCTTTAGAACCAGGTTTTATAACAGGCAGATTCGAAGCATCACCAACCTCATTACCAGTCAGACCACATCTTAATAACCCAAGCGGATCGAGCCATGACAGTGGATTAGGTGCATACTGATAAAGATTCAGTCCCCCCGCCAGACCTATCGGGTCTGCACACAAATACTGCCCTGTCTCGCAATCATAGTACCTGAACCGGTTATAGTACAGCCCTGACTCCGCATCCTCATACTGCCCCGGAAAGCGCAGTCTGCATGGGTGGTTATCGTCGTTCGCACTTTCTTCCCGGCCCCAGAGTTGTTGCTTACCGCGCCAGACAATGGTGCCATCTTCGGTCAGCAGCTCCTGAATGCGGCCAACCGTATCTGTGATGGCATAGTGCAGTTGCCCTTTCTCATAACGCGCCAGCGGCGTAAAGCTCCCCGGCTCGTAAATTCAGCGAATGGCGTTTTCATCTTCCGGTTTAAGGTCTGTGTTTTTCGCCTCCGGCTCAGCCTGGCTTCCCGCGTGCTGCGTGGTCAGCAGTGTAACCCAGCCGCTGGTAAAAACCGGCCTCGCTTTTTCTTGATGCCTCCTGACCACACAGGTCATATTCAAATATAAGCGGCGATAGTTTGTCTGATGATCTCAAGATTGAATACATGACTATTTCGCTTATGTCATTTCGTCATACTGGGGACAACCACTCATTTTTAAACGATACACTATTCCATTTAGCAATACGCCGTTTAGTAATCCATTGATTGAGTTTATCTTCTTTTGGTCGCCCTGACTTGGGGTATTTAATTGGAATAAACAATAGCAAATCGACAGTCTCACCTTCAAGGTTTTGTTCTTTTTCTTGATGATCAAACGAATAATCTACCGCGACTAAAGCATCAATATTTTCTGGCCATTTCAGTTGACTCCAGATGATATCCTGTTTTTCTAAAATAGAGCCTTCTTTAACATCCATACCATTCTTATATAATTCAGATAGTAAAAATAAAAACTTTAATGGGAAAGCTTCTCTATAGTCCCCACTAAATATTTGAACGTTTATCGGCCAGCCATATGGGAGGCAGATAAGAAATTCTCTGCATGGTTTTTTAACAAAACTTCCAAATGTAAATAATATTTTATTGTTTATATATTGCTTCCTTTTCCCTATTAGAGATGTTTTTATTGATACATTACCTCTTATATATTCATCTGTAATAATAACACCTGCATTATCATAGATATGTGATAAGATACCACTACCATTTATATTTTTTAATTCAATAACCTCTAACAATTTTCTGGCACCATTACAGACCAGTATTGACGCAATATGTTCATGCCCATATGCAATTGAAATATCGAGAGCTGTGCAATTAAGTTTTGTTTGCAGCCTGTTAATATTAACTTTATATTTAAGTAATATTTTGACTATCTCTGGATGTCCACCTAAGGAAGCCTCTATTAGTGGCGTTGTAATCCCCCTAGGATCGCCATCGCTCCAAGCTCCGACTTCGAGTAAAAAACACAGAACATCTAGATGTCCCTCTCTTGCTGATTCAACCAAAGGTGTAAGATAATGGTCATCGATAGAATTAACATTGATTCCTTTATCAACTAAATATTTACAAACACGAATTTTTCCTTTAGATGCAGCAATGTGTAATAAAGAATCACCTAAGTATTTTTCATTTATAGAAATATCATGACTATAAAGAAAATCAGATAATGCGGAGATATTCTCATCATAAACTAATTGATAAAGATCAATATCAGAAAAATATGTCACGGCTCATCTCCTTACCTAACTTATCCAAAGCAGCCTCAACAGCATTTATACCCTTTGGTGCAGCATCCATCACTTTTTCCCAAACATGTTTAGCTGCTTTTATCGTATGTGCTCCACGACCATTTGTAGCCCACGTAAAATTACGGAGATCTTTATTTTTATCTATTCCGAAATACTCCAAAACATCATGTACCTGAGTTACATAATCACGATTTTGTTTTGACCAACTCTTGGGAGCATTCTCTCTACCAATATGGTGCCGATGTGGGTTATTCATGTTGGTAGGCGCACTTCCCATCTTGTCTCTGTCTGCTTTAGATAGTAAACATTTCTCCAGCCCTAGAGGATCGATCCAGCTTAACGGATTAGGTGCATATGCATATAAGTTTATGCCTCCCGCCAGCCCTATCGGGTCAAGTTGCGTAATCTGACCGAAGTCCGGTTTATACCGTCAGTTTCGGTCATACTGACCTGAAATTACCAGGTCATAATACATACGCTACCGCCATACCCTGATCAGTTAAGCTATCTGCACACTCATTATTGTACTATTAAATCAGTAAGTTAAATACATAGATATTCATCCAAAACCCGGCACAGTCTTAAAGTCGGTTATGCCGCATCCCCCGCACCAACCGTAAAACCAAAGTCCCCACCAGATATACACGCAGCCCCAGCCTGCACCTTAAAGGGAACGCTGGAAGAGGCGGGATTTGAGACCGGGCGCGGCGTGACGGTGAAGATTTCAGAGGGGTGCATTGTGCTGATGGCTGAGTGCAACGAGGTGCAGGAGCTGCGCGAGCAGCTTTATCAGGCTAAACAGACGGTTAAGGGAATGCAGAAAGGGATGTTTAGTATGCTGAACGAGGCTAAATAATAAAAAAGCCGGGAAGATTTAATTTCTTCCCGGTTCTTTTATCAATCAGTTAGCTAACTTACAAAAACAATCTTACCATTCTTTCAAATTATCAACTGAGTCAACCTCTTGAAAATCAATTCCATTGTTTTTGCAATATTCAATGGCTCTATCCCATATATTACAATCAAAAACAATTATACTTTTCCCGGCTACTGGAGTAAAAAAACAATCAAATAGAAAGTGATAACCTTCTTCTATTAAAGAATTTATTACACTTACTTCAATTCCACCATAATCATTATAGAGATTAAGTAATATAGGTTTTTCAGGACAGGTTTCTTCTAATAATCCTTTGTTAGTTCTTAGCTTATTTTTCAGAAGCACCTTGCGATACTCCACTAACTGTTTATTCATTCGATCATTATTGTTACCATAAAAATAAACCCCATTCTTACTTAGGGTTGAGCAAGCATCAAGCGTTTTGCCCTCTTTACTAAAAAACATAAGATTAGTAAATAAAATTGACAATAACCTATCCGATCTTTCCGTTAAAAAACCATAAGGACCATATCCATTACTATCTATATTGTATTGGTAGCAAATACAATAAGCTACCGATGGTAAATCAGTTTTGAAACGACCTGATTGAACCATCCATTCGGAAATGGGGAATTTAATTAATCTTTCAGGCATATTATTTACCATGTAAAAATCACCTCATTACCTTTAGGATCTATCGCATGTATATGACCACCAGAATGATGCTCAGGAATACCAGCTTGTCCAGCATCAGGATGACCGTCGGGGTGTTCAAACCATTGATTTTTCCCATTGGGATTACGCCGACCTAATGATTGCCCACCATTGGCTTTCATTTTACCCCAATTATTTCCACGACTGGTTAAATTTAAATCATCCAGACCAATATTTTCACCACCCCGCGAAATTCGTGGTACTTGAGCATGCTGCTGAGCTTGTCTCAAAGCATCATTTCGACTTTTAGCTTTGACAGTCTTACAACTTAATCCCAGCGGATCTATCCATGAGAGAGGATTCGGAGCGTAACTATAGAGGTTTATTCCCCCCCTCAGCTCTATCGGGTCTGCACAAATGTACTGCCCTGTCTCGCAATCATAGTACCTGAACCGGTTATAGTACAGCCCTGACTCCGCATCCTCATACTGCCCCGGAAAGCGCAGTCTGCATGGGTGGTTATCGTCGTTCGCACTTTCTTCCCGGCCCCAGAGTTGTTGCTTACCGCGCCAGACAATGGTGCCATCTTCGGTCAGCAGCTCCTGAATGCGGCCAACCGTATCTGTGATGGCATAGTGCAGTTGCCCTTTCTCATAACGCGCCAGCGGCGTAAAGCTCCCCGGCTCGTATATCCACCGAATCGCGTTTTCGTCATCCGGTGTGCCATCAGCGTTAACCGGGATTTCTTCGGTCAACTGGTCGCCGTTCCAGTGAAAATCCATACCGGGTTTGTCCCGGTTGGTACAGCGCTTGCTGATTCGCCTGCCGAACGGGTCATATTTATATTCCCAGCGCTCGCCTTCCGGTGTCTCCAGCCCGGTCAACTGACTCCGTGAATCCCAGCGGTAGCGCCAGTGAAGAGGGCGGTAGCCGCCTTGATCCACCAGTTTCTCCACCAGACGACCATTAATATCGTATTTCCAGGTGGTCTGCTCATCCCGGATGACTTTGACAAATTTGCCTTCTTCCGGCATCCCACAGTCCGGGTTAATACGGGAAGTTGAATGTCGCCACTCTTTGTACTCCCGTGATGTCACCCTGCCATGCAGCTGGCGCTGGTGTGCCTCACTCTCCATCACCTCATTCATCCAGGTCTGGCAACGGGAGATGTTGAGGCTTTTGTCGTAGGAGAAGCGTTCTTCCCGCATGGGGATATTGCTGCTGCCGGTCCAGGTGGCATGGCTGACCTGGTCATTCTCCGTCAGGCTGTTAACCATCGTCCCCCGGTGGGAATCGGCAATCATTGTCAGGTTGTAGGCTTTGTCGTACAGCCATTGACGGTGCAGAGTATTGTTTCGTCTGTAATGTGGATTCAGTTCTGTTGGGTCACCGGTCTGCTGTTCTGTCAATATTCCGGTGGGGGTGTAGCCCTGTCGGAGGCTGAACCCGGCTTTACTCTGCCGGGATATCTCCTGGCCGCACAGGTCATGTTCAAATGTCAGCGGGGCATGGTCGGTTATCTGCCACTGCGCCAATTCTCCCATCACCCCAAATGTGAAATACTCTCTAATGCCTGAACTGAAACGCTGCGTTATATGGTCGCGCTCATATTCCCATAAGAACTCTGTTCGTCTGCCGTTAAGGGTTTCGGCAGTTATCCGGCTGGCGTCATCGTATTCATACGTGACGGTGGCATCGTCATTTTTTGCTTCCACCAGTCGGCAGAGGGAATCATAGCGAAAAGTGGTGGTACTCAGTGTCCGTTCGCTGTCACCCTGTGTCACCACCTCATCCGTTATCTGGTCGGTCACGTTATAGCGCCGGTTGAGGTGTGTATCGTCAGGGAAGGTGGTACGGATGCAGCGCCCGACAGCATCGTATGCGTAGGTCAGTGTGCGCCCGGTAAAGTCGGTTTCGGCGATAAGCTGCCCGGCTTTGTCATACGCCAGGCGGTAATGCCCCCCTTCGGCGTTGGTGATTTCAGTCAGGCGGGTGAGTTTGTCGTAGCGGCATTCCAGTCGTTCGCCATCCGGGCGGACGATTGCAGTCAGCAGGTCAAATGCGCCGTACTCATAGCGGGTGGTTTTTCCTTCGCCATCGGTGAAACTTTCCGGCAGCTTTTCGCTGTTCTGGCGCATCAGCTCCCGTACGCCGTCCGGGCGGTTAATCTCTTCCACGCTGCCTTCTGGCCCGGCATGGTTTTTACTGTGGCGGAACTGTGTGGTGAAGCCCAGCGGGTCTTTAACGCTCAGCAGTCGGCCCAGAATATCCAGCTCCGTCTGCGTCACCCCTCCGTCTGGTGTGGTGGTCTCCCTGAGCTGATGCAGGGTATCGTAGTTCCACTGCCAGGTGGCACCGCCTGGCATAATCTGCTGGAGTAAATTGCCCTGTTCATTGTAGCTGAACTGCTGCTGACGTCCCTGCGGGTCGGTCAGGCTGACGATATTGCCTTTCTCGTCATAAGCCCACTGCCAGACCTGATTGCCCGGTGCGGTTAGCCGGGTGAGCTGACCGTGTTCGTTATAGTCGTAATACAGACTGTAGCCGCCCGGCAGGGAAACCTGGCGGATATCGCCTTCGTCGTTGTACTGGTATTCCGTGGTACGCTCCAGTGCATCAGTCCGGGACTGAAGCTGCGTGTTCTCCCAGACGGTGGTTTCTTCCCGGCCCAGCGGGTCGAGGCTACGAGTGACCAGGCCATCTTCGTTATACCAGTAGTGGGTTTCCCCGCCTTCGGCGTCAATGTAGGTGGTACAGTGTTCTTCATCATTATAGATAAAGCGGTCGTCGTAATAACCTTCCGTTGATAGTGTGCTGATAACCCGGCCCCGCATGTCATAACAGATATCCACGCAGGTTTTGTCCGTATCCTGCCAGCGGGTCATAAACCCTTCGGCAGTATATTCATACCGCAAATGGGTAAACTGAAAGGTGTTGCATTCCACCAGGAAGCCGTTGTTGTCATAATGGCAGGTAACGAGGCGTTGTTTTTGTGGGGTGGTCAGGTCAATGCTCATTAGCCGCTGTTGCTGCCAATCGAGTGCAAGCGTGTAACCGTCGCTGTGCCGGATTTCCGTCAGCACGCCATCTGTGCGAATAAAATCAATCCGGTTGTTGTAGTGGTCATGAACGGCAGAGAGCAGATAAATGCCGTGGCCTGCCGGGGAAAATATCTGCGTCTGCTGCGAGCGGCGGTCGAAAAGGGTAAGTTCTTCACGCATGTCGCCTGCCAGTCGGTAATGTGCCTGGCGGGAGTTGACGGTATCATGAAAAATACCGTCCTGCGGGATGGGGTAATAGAGAACCACGCCTTCATGGTCGGTGAAGTGCAAATTATCATCATGTACTGTCAGAGAGACAGACCAGTCATCCGTCCATTTCGGGCCAAAGATACCGCCACTTTTTGCTTGTGAACGGTAGAAACGGGAGAGGGTCAGGGGCAGGGTGCCAGGGAGGTTGAGAACGCTCAGTTCCTGAAGAAAATCGCCGGTTCCGGCATCAATGGGTTCACCGGGTTTAGTACATTTTTTTCCTTCCGCACCTTTTCCTTTGCCACCGTTTTTCTTGTTTTTCCCTTTAATTTTGCCGCCTTTCTTTTTGGCTGCGGCTTTCTTCTGGGCTTTTCTCAGCGCACGTGCCCGTTTTGCGGCTTCCATTTCTGCCTTTTTCTTTGCGGCTTTCTCGGCGGCCAGTTTTGCTGCTTTTGCCGCTTTCTTCCCTTTCAGCAGCATTTTCCCGGCGGCGGCTGCATCACCGATCCCCGGTATGGAGGCCGCCAGCGACATGACGGCTTCAGCATAATTTCCCCGAGCCGCGCTGATGCCCGCATTGGCCAGGTCAGCAAAAAAACCGAATCCGGGTATAAATCCGGCAACATCTAACCCGGTCTGCAATGCATCAAGCCAGCCACCACCTTCTTTCTCTTCTTCTTCGGTTTCAGGCTCATCATCTGGGTCAGCGTCATCAGCCGACACTCCTGCGACAGGAGGCATACCTACAATCAGACCGACGGTGTTCCGGCTGTTCATCCAGAACTCATCATTGTGTCGCAACATGGGTTTACCGCCAAAGCGCACCGTCTGACTGTGATCCAGAGGTTCACACACATCACCGACTGTGCCGCTGCTGACACCTTTTGCTGCACCTGGTGTATCGCCGATGGTCTGCGGAATTTTACTCTGATCCAGCACCACTGCCGGGCAACCGTTAAGTTTCACCGACGACACGACCATCACTGCGGCACCCATATTTGCTGTCACAGGATAGGGGACGGGGGGCGTGGAATCACCGCGGGGGGTTTTACAGACATCGGGTTTGGTACTGACGACTTTCCATTGCCCGTTCTGGCGAGCGGTAAAATTATCTGCCATCCTGGGCACTCCTGGTTCTGTAACGTGCTTCCATGACCCTTACTGGTGTGCTGCCCGGCAGCAGGAAGCGCCAGGTCAGTGCCACGGTCAGGGCATCAGTATCAATTTCCAGCGTGTCCAGCCACATCGGCAGGGGTACGCGCTGCCCGGTCGGGACTCTCAACAGAATGCGTCCCTGATGTGCTGGCAGGGTGAAATGGATATCACCATCCGGGCGAAAACCACTCAGTACAAACTCCGGCCCCGGTTCGGGATACAGGATTTGCTGGTCATGTGGGGCGCAGTTCCAGTAACCGAAGTCAAAGTCATCCGGCAGATCAGGATGCTGTGTTTCCAGCCATTCCTGGTCATAGGTTCCTGCCAGCGGCAGGCGCGGCAGCCAGGTTCGGGTGATACAGCCAAAACCGGCTGGCTGATATGCCGGAGCAAACCAGTCCGCGTTGCCGTCAAGGGTGTCTGTAAAATGCTGTAGGGTGAACGGGCTGTCCACGGCGATAATTCGGGGGGCTTCGAGCTGCTGTATTTTGCAGGTCTGGAGATACCAGGGTTGCGTATAGCCCAGACCGAGTGGATTGACCGGACAGACTGTATGCGCCAGAGGTGGATTATCTTTATCAGGATGCTCACTGCGCTGCGCGTCAGTCAGACGGAACGCATCGGGGATATGTTTCGCATTATCACTGTCTGCTTCCACCCGGCACTCGCCGCCAAAAGCGTAACGATAATCCAGAGGCAGGGTGGTAAACGGTTCAGGCTCAGTTTCGTACCATTGCCCGGTTAACGCCTGACGCCGGTAAAAACGCTGACCGGTTATCCGCAGTTTCTTATTCAGTACCACGTCACCGGAAGGGGTGCGCATCAACACGCCTGCGGTCATTTCCGGCATGGCAGTGTCGCCTGGTGTGTGAGCTGTTCCGTTGATGATAATATCGCAGGCGGGTTTCAGGGGGGCGAGGTCGCTTTCGCGCTGTACCGGGGAGCGGTTCATTTCCCCTGAGAATTCGTCCTCCATACACAACGGCAGCGGCGGGTTCTCCATCAGTTGCGCCAGCCACTGACCATCGGCGTCCTGTAGCAGACGAAAACCGGTTTTCATGGCAACCACCCGATGCCGTTCATCCTGTTTATCGTCCATCGCGTACTCCATCACTGAGAATGGCGTGAGATTACGAAATTCCATTTGCGTTTCCTCAGTTGATGTCCACATCTTCGCCCTTGATTTCCACCGGACCATTGGCGGTAAAGTTAAACTTCAGACCGGAAATGGTGATGGTCCCGCTTTGCTCCATTTTGATGGAGCAGGGGCCGCAGATGAGTTCAATGGATTTACCCGAAATGATTTTTGTATCGTCAGTGACATTGAGTGTGTAGCTTTTCTTGACGGTTACATTCTGATCTTCTGTCACCGTTTCCGTATCTTTACCCGTGATGGTGACCGTCTGGTTGCCTCCGACGTTTTTCTCTCGATCCTTTGTGACTTCCAGCTTCTGATTATTTTGTACGGTGATGGTCTGATCATTGGCGACTGTGACTTTTTGGTCATGTCCATCTTCTTTCTTGCTACCAACGTTAATGGTCTGCCCGACACCCACAGTGATCGTCTGGTTGTTCTTCACCGTTTCGTTATGGTCGTGGTTTACTGTGGTAGTTTTGTCATTCAGCACCTCTGTTTGCATGTCCTTCTGGGCATGCATATAGATTTGCTCTTTTGCAGTGGCATCTTCAAAACGCAGTTCATTGAACCCCTCGCCTTTGTAAGTTTTAGAGCGAATGGTCATTTGCGTTTTTGTGCCTGGAAGGTCGCCAGGAGAACGATTGTCCTGGTGATAGGTGCGTCCCATGATGATTGGCTGATCCGGATCGCCGTTGAGGAAATCCACTATCACTTCCTGGCCCACACGAGGAATAGCAAGATTGCCAAATCCTGAACCCGCCCATGCCTGCGATACTCGTATCCAGCAGGAGCTGTCTTCACTGCTTTTGGGGCTGTTTCTGTCCCAGTGAAATTTCACACGAACCCGACCATGCTCGTCGCAGAAAATTTCTTCTCCGTCGGGGCCGGTTACGATAGCGCTTTGTGGTCCATCAACTTTGGGCTTAGGTGATGGTTGTGAACGCCAGGTTCGATCCGCTGGTATTACAGTAAAATCGTTGGTGAATGAGGTTCCCTGTCCTTGACTACCGTGCTGTGCCTGAGGTTGTATCCCCGTCAGCGTACTACTCACCACCTGCCACTCTCGGTTAAGGTCGGCTGTTGGGTGTCCTGACAGGGTAAAACGTGTACCAGGCCATAGTTTGGGGGAATTACTGGCACAAGTGGCCGTTTCGGCACTGCTGCGCCAGCCATCTATTTTGTAGCGGGTGAAATTCTGACCGTGTTGTTCATCTTTAAAACGGCCCGGATAATCAAAAATTTCGTACTGTGACCGCTGGCCGTTAAGATTGCCAGCTTTATGAGTATAGAGTCCCGGCCAGCCAGGAACTTTAAAGGTGTAGTCCTGACTCTGCACTGAAGAGTGTGTGACAGTAGCTTCATAGCGGAACAAACTAATGGATTTAGGGGTGACTTCCGTTGTTGCGTTTGGGTTAAATAGGATTGGAGTGGGTATGGTGTGCAATCCAGCAACATTGTCGCATAGAGTCAGCGTCTGCTGCGGCCCATTAGCGTCTGGGGACAGTTTTTCAAAAAAGAAGATTCCCTCTTCAGACCACAATCGTGTCAGAAAAGCGAGATCTGACTCATCGTACTGTACGCAGAATTCACGTGGCGGGTGGTTTTCATAAAAGTGGGACTTCCATTCTGTTACACCATTTTCTCTCAGTAGAATATCAGAGATGCTTTGGATGTCCTGTTGCTGGAAAATACGAAAGTTCTTGCGCAAACCACAGCGCCAAAGTGGAGGGGAAATGGTCAGATGATAATTTGTCTGCCATCCGTTGTTATTTCCCTGGACCATTGCAGTGACAATGCCGTTGATATAGCGTTGTGGAGTATTACCTTGCCAGATAGTCAGAACGACATTTTTTTCCAGAAAATCCGAAGCCACTAGAGTGAATTGAGTACTGGAAACATTTACCTCCATCACAAATGGACCAGAGTATTGCTGGTAAAGAGTAAAATCTACCACGGCCAGCGCTGTCTCTGCCTGACCATCAACATTTAACGTAAAGCGCAGTCCTTTTAATGACATATAATCTCCCTGAGGACGAAAAAATACTCATGTTGTTGATAAGTTACTTGATGTAGACGTTGTAATACCTGAATTAAGGAATGCTTAATATGGGCGCGATGAATGATCATAAGAATAGAGCACTATGCGAGGAGAATTATTTACTATTTTTTTTGCAGCATTTCTCTTTCTTTTTTAGCTTCCAGAATCAGACGTAAAGTGCGAAGAAATGAAATTATTCTATAAAATGATTTGCTATTTATAGTGTATCGAGACAAATAAAGGATCAGTAATTGTAATGAGAAGAAACTCAATTTCCTCATAAATTCATAAAACTCTACTGGTTGTACGAGTGTTAGGATAAAGGTGATTGATGTTAATAATATATTAAAAAAATAAAAATAGCGTATGAGGGTTAATCCACTGGTATAACCTCGTCCTAATCCATAGGGTATAAAAGCGGAGTATACACCAGCAATAGGCATAATAGATAGACATAATATCGTGCTTGTATCAACAGGAAGGTTGAAGAAATATATTATAGGCGTCCATTCCCATGCGATGGAGGCTACTAATAACATAACTATAACCCCAATTGAAATAGGGTTGGGGCTTGAAAGTCTGAACCATTGAAGATTGAGTGCATTTTCCTGCTCCGGGGTAGATTGTTTGAGTAAAGCCGCCCCTCCATTTTTGATCAAGCAGTCAGTTTGTTTTCCTTCATGAATTAATCGCAGGAACTGTGCACCCAATAATACTCTCGTTATATTCATTTAATTAATAGTGTCCACAGACTGTAATAACCCAAAAACATATTCACCGGAGGTGCTGATACTTTCCGGTGAATGTATAACACCACTGACCGCACTTCCAGAAACCGCCATTGTGCTGGTCATCGCGCTGATGAGTTGTTTTATTAACTCTCTGTGAAGTCCTTCTGTAGGATATCGTCTGGGATATTTTCCTGCGCGGATCATCGCTTTCATCGTTTTGTTAGATATCCCTGGGTTAAGTTGTTTTATGATAGCTTCAGTCAGACGAACTCGCTCCATTCTGGGGTAACGTTTTAACCAGTCGATCACTTTCATTGAAGAGGTCGATTTCATCACCTTGTATGTCATGATCACTTCTTTTAGTGGACCGGCAAGCGAGACCAGTGAAATTAAATCAAGTGCAGTGGAGGTGGCCGTGTACCATCCCTGCTGATCAATCCAGTCAACATTTTGGGCATCGTTAAGTCCTATATCATACAAACGCCATAGGCCATTAGCACACTGTACTGCTGTAGCAATCGTTCCGGCAGTCGCGAATACTGCCAGAGGTGTACTCATACCGCCAGTAAGCGGTACGGCGGTCATAGACGCAGCACATGCAACAGCCGTGAGTATACAGGCTCCGCAGGATAGTGCCGTTGACGCAATTTCTATTCCAATTGATGGATCTTTTACGGCTTCTTTGACACTTTTCTCCATCCCTTCACGAGATAATTGCGTGGTTTGAGTCACAATGACATGGGTTATTTGATTCAGGCCCGGAGTGGGGGAACGTTTTGAGGGGCGAACTAAAAATGAGCGATAACCGTCATTGTATATAATACCTGCACCATAAAAATCACGCTGACAATCAAGAGCATCAGCCAGTGCGGCGAAATTAAAATCCGTTCCCTGAGTTTGACCCAGTAGGCGTGACCACTCATAGCCAGGTAAATCATTACCTTCAGGATAAAATAAATGAGACACCTTGCCCTCACATTATCAATTCACTAACTGAATTAGTTGCAATGACCGTACAACGTTACGCTTGTTTTTTTGCACGCTACCGCCGAAGTCTCCGGCATCCGCCATCTCTCGTTTGCAAAAGGTAATTTTGTACCGACACTGTTTTTTATATTTGGACGAAATCGAAACAGCACTCTGCCTTTAGCAAGAGTGCTGTAGGTTAAGACTTAAGCTTCCAGCGGCGCACGCCAGTCATCAGCGCCTGAAGTACCGGCAGAAACGTGTTCCCACTCAATTTTGCGGTAAGCCAGAGAAACTTTAACCAGTTGCGTGAACTCACGTTTGGTGTCGTCCTGGCAGTGCGGCATAGTGCAGTCGATATCGACAATGGTGGAGTCGGTCAGACGGGTGGTGAAGAAGTGCTCCTGTTTACCTTCCACAGAAGTGCGATACCAGTGTAGTTCTGTCGTCGGCAGCATTTCACCGGAAGCCAGTGCGTTGTACAGCAGTGGAACCGCTTTGTTCAGCGCAACGGTGAAGATAAACGGCTTATGAGAACGCTGGCCGCTTGGTTGACCTGATTGTGGATCGGTCGGGACGGTAACGTTATGGCTGAATTCCTGTACCAGCATTTCGTCTTCGTGACCCTGGACGTAAATGTTACCGACAGATTCAGCGGTAAACGCACGATCGGTGATCAGTCCCTGGGTTTGTCCTTTAATTGAGATGTAACATGGAGTTGGCATCTTTGTAGCTCCTTTTGTGTATCCGTGAACATTTTGTTGCTATTTCCCCGAATCATCAGATAGTAATGAACCGAGGGGTTATCCATATTCATAGCAAGCTAATCCATCACTTGCTGTGAGCGTTTTTATTATTTATTTGAACGTTGGTGTATCAAGAATAAATATTATTTACTCCTCTTTGAATGATGTTTACTTTATCTGTGCTTACTTTTGATTTTAGTAAAATTAATTTCATGTATTTATTTTTATCATGAATGAAATAACCTTATGGCTCTTTGTATCTTGTTGTTTATTAAGTGATTCGCTTACTTTCTGTTATTAAATGTACTATGTATTATTTATGGGTATCATGTAGAGAAAGATAATTTCTGTGCAAGGTGTCACAAACGAATATATCCCTTTATTTTTTCCATAAAATGGTTTTAAAATTCATTCTCTGGCGTATCATACGCCTTGTTGTTAATTCTGCATCATATTTTTTTACCACAAAGGCAGGGTTTTTGAGTATTTCCTTAATAAGGTAAGGAAGATCTTTTGTGACTCAAATATGATATGTAAAACATAATCTGGCGGAATATTTTATGAGTAATAGTAAAGATGGCAGTATAGCTCCTAAAGAGCGTATTAATATTCGCTATGTACCAAAATCAGGTAACCAGACGGCGGAAATTGAGCTTCCACTTAATTTGCTGGTGACTGGTGACTTGCTGGGAAAACCAGACGACACGCCGCTGGATGAACGACAGCCGGTTTCTGTTGACAGAAATACCTTAAATGCGGTGCTTGCCCAGTCCGGTATTGAACGACATGTTTCCGTACCATCGGTGCTCAGCGGTAGGGCTGATGCACGAATGGATATCAGTCTGAAAGTGAATTCGATGGCCGATCTCTCGCCGGACAGTATTGCCAGTCAGGTGCCGGAACTGAAAAAAATGCTGGAGTTACGTGAAGCACTGGTTGCCCTGAAGGGGCCGATGGGCAATATCCCCGCTTTCCGCGCTCAGCTACAGGCGTTACTGGATAACGAGGAAACTCGCGAACAGCTAATTCAGGAACTGGGGCTTGCCAGCCAGAAATAACTCTGCATAAGGATTTCACTATGTCTCTACAGGAAGAAGTCACTCCCGTCAGTGCTGCTCCGGTAACCGCTACGTCGTTGCTGGATAACATTATGGCGCAGAGCCGTTTTCAGCCCGAATCTGAAAGTTATGATATTGCCCGCCAGGGTGTGACGGCGTTTATTGCCGCGCTGTTGCAGAATGAAGCGGAGTCAGTCGATATTTTGGCGGTTAACGCCATGATTGCAGATATTGATGATCGCACAGGCCGTCAGATGGATTTGATCCTTCATGAGCCGGTGATCCAGGAACTGGAAGCGCTACTGCGTTCCCTTAAATTACTGGTGGAGCGTACCGATCCACGCGAAAACATCAAGATCTACCTGCTGCATGCCACCAAAGAAGAGCTGCTGGATAATTTTGAGTTTGCTCCGGAAATCACTCAGTCCGGTTTCTATAAGCATGTTTACTCCAGCGGTTACGGTCAGTTTGGTGGCGAGCCGGTTGCGGCAGTTATCGGTAACTATGCGTTTAAAAACACGGCGGCGGATCTCAAGCTGCTGAAATACGTCAGTGCAGTCAGTGCGATGGCGCACGCACCATTCCTGTCCTCCGTTGCGCCGGAGTTCCTGGGGCTGGAATCCTGGACTGAGCTGCCGGGCATCAAGGATGTTGGGGCGATTTTCGAAGGCCCAGCTTATACCAAATGGCGTTCGCTGCGTGAATCCGAAGATTCGCGCTATCTTGGCCTGACTTCTCCTCGATTCCTACTGCGTCAGCCATATGCACCGGGTGATAATCCGGTGAAAAGTTTTAACTACCGGGAAAATGTCAGCTACAGTCATGATGATTACCTCTGGGGTAACACGGCATTTCTGCTGGCCGCTAATATGGTTGAGAGTTTCAGGCAATACCGCTGGTGCCCGAACATCATCGGTCCGCAAAACGGCGGGGCGGTAAAAGATCTGCCTGTCCATCTATATGAAGCGATGGGGCAGTTGCAGGCTAAAATCCCTACCGAGGTACTAATCACTGACCGTCGTGAATTTGAGCTGGCGGAAGAGGGATTTATTACCCTGACAATGCGTAAGGGCAGTGATAACGCGGCCTTTTTCTCTGCAAATTCAGTACAGAAGCCAAAAGTCTTTCCCAATACCCCGGAGGGTAAAGAGGCAGAGACTAACTATAAGCTGGGTACCCAACTACCTTACCTCTTCATCATCAGCCGTCTGGCACACTACATCAAAGTTTTGCAGCGCGAACAGGTTGGTTCGTGGAAAGAGCGTGGCGATCTGGAACGTGAGTTGAATACCTGGATCCGCCAGTATGTGGCCGATCAGGAAAATCCGCCTGCTGAGGTGCGCAGCCGTAAACCGCTGCGTCAGGCCAAAATTGAAGTGCTGGATGTGGAGGGGGAACCGGGTTGGTACCAGGTGTCGCTCTCCGTGCGTCCGCATTTCAAATATATGGGTGCCAGTTTTGAACTGTCTCTCGTAGGTCGTCTGGACAGAGATTAACAACCATGACGGAACGGGATACTGGAATGCAGGGCAGTTTGTTTGAGCGGGTGAGGAATGCGGCCGGGTCGTCATGTTACTCACCGTCGCCAGGACGGTTGTTACAGTCCATCAGACATAACCTGGAAAACGTTCTGAATACCCGTTCCGGCAGTTGTTATGGCTCACCAGAGCTGGGTATTCCGGACCTGAATGATGATGCACTGATCTCCAGCGATTTTCGCCAGGAAATTGGCCGGGGGATCCGTGACTGCATTCTGCGTTATGAACCCCGGCTCGCTGATGTGGCGGTGGATGCGGACATGCAGGATGTTCATGCCCCGCAGGAATTACGTTTTCATATTGTGGCGCAGGTGAATTTCAACGATGCCAGGGATGTTCTGGCGTTTGACATTTTGCTGGATAACCGCCAGCGCTACCGGGTGGAGTGACAGAATGGCTTTTGAAGAACGTTACTACCGGGAAGAACTGGATTATCTGCGTCAACTGGGCAAACTGCTGGCAGAGGATAAACCTTATCTGGCCCGTTTTTTGTCTGAGAAAGAAGGCGACCCGGACGTGGAGCGTCTGCTGGAGGCCTTTGCTTTCCTGTCTGGTGGCCTCAGGCAGAAACTGGACGACGAGTTCCCGGAATTCACCCATGGGATCATCCGGATGTTGTGGCCCAACTATCTGCGCCCGGTTCCGGCCATGACGGTCATCGAATATAAGCCGGAAAACAATCTGAAAGCGCCGGTTCAGGTTTCCCGTGATGAGCTGGTGGCGACCCGTCAGAATAATCATGGCACGTCTGTACATAAAGGGGCATTAACAAACGGAGAAGGTGCTTTTGCCCCTGCCTGCCATTTCACTCTGGCACGGGATACATGGTTGCAGCCGCTGCAACTTCGCAATGTGCGTAACACCAGCACTCTCAAAAAAGGCACTATTGATATTGATTTTTTCGTGGATGATGGTGTTTCTCCCCGAACTTTGGATTTTAATAAACTCACGTTCTGGCTGGGGAATGACGATGACTATACCCGTCATCAGCTCTATCTATGGTTCAGTGAACACCTGATGGATGCTGAACTGGTTGCGGGGGAGTGTTGTATACCGTTACCGGAGTTGTGGTTGGATGCCGCCGGGTTTGAGCGTGAGGATGCGTTGTTGCCGTGGCCTAAAAATGTTCACAATGGATATCGGGTGCTTCAGGAGTATTTTTGCTACCCGGAAAGCTTCTTTTTCATCCATCTGCGGGATGTGGCACCGTTACCGGAAGATTTTCCGGCAGGCGCGTTCACATTACGTTTTCATTTTAATCAGCCGTTGCCGGTTGATATAAAGCTGCGTCAGAGTTCATTGCGGCTTTACTGTACACCTGCCGTCAACCTATTTGTTCACCATGCTGAACCCGTCAGACCGGACGGCAGTACGCCACAGTATCCATTAAAAGCCAGTCATCAGCACCCTGATGCCTATGACATTTTCAGGGTTAAATCTGTTTCCGGTCATATCACAGAGTCAGAGAATATATCTGGAAAAGGAAACCAAACCCGCTTCTGGCCGGAGTTTGAGAGTTTTAACCACCAGATTGAGTACAGCCGTCAGCGTGAGGTGGTGTACTGGCACCACCGGACAAGAACGTCCCTGTTTCATCGCGGCCTTGAGCATTCCATCGCCTTTGTTCACTCCGATGGCCGGCTGCCTGAGCCGTCTATGCTGGAAGGTGAGGTGGTTACCGCTTCACTGGTCTGCACCAACAGGATGCTCCCCACAGAACTGCATACTGGTGATATCTGTATCGCGGTGGGTAAAAATCCGGCGGTCGCTTCTTTCAGCAACGTCACGCGTCCGACGCGTCCGCTGTATCCGGTCACAGACGGCGATATGCACTGGTCGCTGATTTCCAGCATGAATCTGAACTATCTCTCCCTGCTGGATCGTGATGCGCTGGTGCAGATCCTGCGTACCTTCGATCTGCCAGGGATCCATCATCCGCAGCAGGCCCGGTTGTCGCAGCAAAAGCTGGATGCCATTGAGAAGATGGAAACTCAACCGGTGGATCGATTGTTTAAGGGCGTCCCGGTAAGAGGACTGGCTACCACGCTGTGGATCAACCCGATCCCGTTTGTCTGTGAGGGCGAGATCTATTTGCTGGGGGTAGTGCTGTCGCAATTTTTTGCTCTGTACGCCAGCATCAATTCGTTTCACTGCCTGAAAATTATCAACACGGAAAGTCAGGAGGTCTGGGAATGGAAGAGTACCGGCCAGCACGCCCTGATGTGACGTTTCCGGCAGATGTGCGCGACATCAATTTCTATGTGTTGCTGGAATCATTGTACCGTCGCTATGGTGAGCCGGGCAGTGAACCTTCTCTGCGCAACGAGCCGGAAGATGAGGTGGTGCTGTTTAAATCCGATGCCAGCATCGCTTTTCCGGGGAGTGATTTAACGTCACTCATGCGCAGCGACAAGGGGCAGTTTATGCTGACCTCAAAATTTCTCGGTTTTTCCGGCAGCCAGTCGCCGCTGCCGGGCTATTACCTGGATCGGATGGCACAGGAATCAGCACAGAACGAGGAAGGTCTGAAAGCGTTCCTTGATCTGTTCAGTCACCGCTGGACGCAATTTGCTTATCACGCCTGGCGTAAGTACCGCTACTACATCTGTTTTCGCAACGGCGGGACGGATGTCTTTTCACGGCGCATGTATTCCCTTGTGGGACTGGGTAACCAGAGCGTGCGTGACCGGCTCGCTATCAACCACAGCAAGATGTTGGCCTATGCCGGGGTTCTGGCGACGCCGGGTCGTTCGCCGGACGTGGTATGCAATTTGGTTTCCCACTGTTTTGAACTGCCGGATGTCACTATTGAGAGCTGGCAACTGCGTAAGGTGGCGATCGTGCCGTCAGAGCAGAACAGGGTGGGGGTGCGTAATCTGAAAATACGAACTGCCGGGCATGTCGTCGGACGTTCCGTCCTGGGCGTCAATTTTACCCTCGGTGCTCGGGTACCGGATCGCAGCGGCAAATTTTTGCTGCGGATTAACGGTCTGGAGATGGCGCGTTATCTGTCGTTTTTACCGGACGGTGATCATCATCAGGCGCTGAAAATGTTTATTTCGTTCCTGCTGCGCGATCAGCTGGCCTGGGACTTACGCCTGGATCTGGCGCCGGAACAGGCGCAGGGAATGCGGCTGGGTGACAGGTCCTGTTCCTGTATCGGGCGTACTGCGTTTATCGGGCAGCCGAAAACACCGCCTTCCGTCACTCTCCACATCAGGGAATAATTTTATGGAGCAACAAATGGCTGAGGAAAAATCGCAGTCTCCCGCGTTATCACTGACCTTACAGGTGATGAACGGTAATGAACTGGAAAGCGGTCGTGCGGCGAAATGCCTGTTTTCTGGCGACGGTGGCGAGATAGGCTATGCCGAAGAGTGCCACTGGTCGGTGCAGGATCGTGTCGGCTCGGTTGCCGGGCGTGCCTGTGCCATTGTGCTGCACGACGGTGCTTTCTGCCTGCGCAGCCTGATGCCGGGACTGATGATTAACCTTGCGCCGGTATCGACGGATACCGGTCTGGTACGCCTGCGACAGGGGGATGAAATCAGCCTCGGCGCGCTGGCGCTGAAAGTCTTTCTGCACGAGGGCAAACGTATCAGCTATGACGAGCAGATGGCGACGCCGGAAAGTATTGTGACACAGCGTGATGGCCTAGTGGAGGCGTTGATCTCCACTAACGGCCAGCCGGAGTATCCGGGGATGCAGCAGCGTCATCAGTTGACGTCCACGGTGGTGAACAGTTTTTCCTCCGATCCTTTGCAGGTACTACAAAGTGAAAGTCTGACAGTCTCATCCCTGGCTAACGGGCAACGAACCGTACCGCTTTCCGATCTGCGGGCGAACGGCGGGATCGACACGGCGTTTATGGATCTGCCGCCGGTTTATGCCGATCCGCATGATGAAGACGAATTCACTCCGGCGCAAACGGCGCAGAAACATCTGGCGGTGACGCCGCTGCTGCGCGGACTGAGCAGTTCGCTCCGCGTGCACAATTCGCAGGATGCTGACGCTTTCCTGGAAGAGAGCGGACGCGCCCTGCAGGCCGCGATTCAGGGGCTGCTGGATTTGCAGCACAGCCAGAACAGTCTGTCGGACAAACACCTGCGCCCGCTGGAGGATAACCCGCTGCGCCTGAATCTGGACTATGCCGCCGCGCTGGAGGTGATGTTCGCCGAAGGTAAAAGTCCGGTGCATCTGGCGGCACCTGCCGCCATTCGCGAAAGCCTGCGAAACGTCCGCCACCACGAAGAAGCCAACCGGGCTGCGATTGCCGAAGCGCTGCGGGTGATGCTTGAGGCCTTCTCGCCGCAGAGTCTGCTACGCCGTTTTGTCCAGTACCGCCGCAGCCATGAGCTGCGCCGCGAGCTGGATGATGCCGGAGCATGGGGCATGTACCGCCATTATTACGCTGAACTGGCGTCGGACAGGCAGCAGGGTTTCGCCATGCTGTTTAACGAAGTCTATGCCCAGGTGTACGACCGGGTATTACGTGAGAAGCAGCGGGAACCGGAAGCATGAGACGCGTTTTTGTCATGCTGATGCTGGCGTTAAGTGGATGCACCATGACCAAAAAGATCGGCCAGGTGATCGCCGATCCCGGTATTCAGGTCGGCGATCTGAAACAGCAGTCTTCCACGGTGACCCTCACGCTGTTGACCGAGCCGGACAGCAATCTGAACGGTGAGGGAGATCCTGCTCCGGTTGATATGCAACTGGTGTATCTGACCGATGACTCAAAATTTCAGGCGGCAGATTACGATCTGCTGGCGTCCACGCCGCTGCCGGAAGCGCTGGGGAAAAACTATCTCGATCACCAGGATTTCACCCTGCTGCCGGACACGCTCAAAACGCTGCCCGACGTTAATCTGGATGCAAAAACGCAGTTTATTGGCATCGTCGCCTATTTTTCCGACGATCAGGCCAGCGAATGGAAGCAAATCGTGCCGGTGGAAGGGACCGGGCATCACTACCGTCTGCTGGTGCATGTACGCCAGAACAGTATTGAAATGAAGACCGAGGACAAATAACGATGGCCACAATGAAAAACCGGGTGCTCTGGCAGGAAGGGATGTTTGCGTTGCCGCAGCACTTTCAGCAGCAACAGCGTCATAACGACGCGATGCTGCGCGAACGGCTGGACGCGCTGGGGGACTTTGCCTGGGGATTTACGGAGCTGTCGCTGAATACCGAACTTCTGGCACAGGGCAAAGTGATGATTGACCGGGCGGCAGGCTGTCTGCCGGACGGTGCGGTGTTCCGTATCCCCGAGCAGGATCTGCTGCCGCTGCCGTTTCAGCCGGGTGAACTGACCACCCCGGAAAGCTACGATATCTATCTGGCGTTGCCGGTGGCCACCCATAACATCAGCGAGGTGCAGGGCATTCGCAGCGCGGGCCAGAGTTCGGAGCGCTATAGCGAAACCCGGATCGATGTGCGTGACGTCCACAGTGATGACGGTGATATGCAGTCGCTGACGCTGGGCCAGCTGGTGCCGAAAATTGTCAGCGGTACGGAAGACCTCAGTGCGCTGGTGGTCCTGCCAATGTGCCGCATCCGCAGCCATCAGCCGGGTGGAGCGCTGGTGCTTGACGAGGAGTTTATCCCCACCTGCCAGACGCTGCGTGTCAGTTCGGTACTGAACCGGTTTGTCGGGGACGTGCAGGGGCTGATCGCCACCCGCGCAACCGATCTGGCGAAACGTATTGGCTCGCCGGAGCAGAGCGGGATTGCGGATGTGGCCGAGTTTATGATGCTACAGATGCTCAACCGCTGGCAGATGCACTTCTCGCACCGGGCGCGTCTGCATACCCTGCATCCGGAGATTTTTTATCTGGATCTGGTTAGCCTGCTGGGCGAGCTGATGACGTTCACCGAAAACAGCCGTCTCCCCTGTACCGTCGAGTCTTATGACCATCGCGATTTAACGCTGTCCTTTAAAACGGTGATCCCGGAGCTTCGTCGGGCGCTTAATATTGTGCTGCAACCCCGTGCGCAGAACCTGCCGCTTATCTTTACCGAGGGTGTTTACCTGGCCACGGTCAACGATCCGGGGCTGCTACAGTCCGGTGTCTTTGTGCTGGCGGTTCGCGCCCGGATGCCGCACGCCCAGCTAATCCTCCAGTTTACCCAGCAGTCGAAAATCGCCGCTACCGACAAAATCCGCAATATGGTCAGCGTGCAGGTGCCGGGTATTCCGCTGCGTGCGCTTCCGGCGGCCCCCCGCCAGCTGCCGTACCATGACGGCTATGTCTACTTTGAGCTGGAAAAAGGCAGTTCCGCCTGGCAGGACGTGGTGAAAGCCGGAGCGCTGGCGATGCATATTTCCGGGACTTTCCCGGAACTCGATATGCAACTGTGGGCGATAAGAGGATAAGACGATGAGCGAATTCGTGCTTCCGTCAGAACCGGACTCCGGTCGTCAGTACCGTCTGGCACTGCGCGGTAACAGCCTTAACCCGATGATCGACGCCGCCACACCGTTGCTGGGGATGGTGATGCGCCTGTCGGGTATGAACAGCCAGAGTATGCCGGAACACCTGTTTGCGCAGGTGGTGACGGATGTGCAGGCGGTGGAGCAACTGTTGCAGGAGCAGGGCTATGAGCCGGGCGTGATTGTGTCATTTCGTTATGTCTTGTGTACGTTTATCGATGAAGCGGCACTGGGCAACGGCTGGTCAAACAAAAACGAATGGATCAAACAATCATTGCTGGTCCATTTCCATAATGAAGCCTGGGGCGGTGAGAAGGTGTTCATCCTGCTGGAGCGCCTGATGCGTGAGCCAAGGCGTTATCAGGATCTGCTGGAGTTTTTATACCTCTGCTTCTCGCTGGGCTTTCGCGGACGCTACAAGGTGGCGCAGCAGGGACAGGATGAGTTTGAACAGATATACCGTCGCCTGCATCACGTACTGCATCCACTGCGTGGCGACGCGTCGTTTCCGCTACTCCACCAGAATAAGGAAGCGCAGGGTGGACGCTACCGGCTGATAAAACGCCTGACTGTCAGACATCTTCTGCTGTGCGGCATCGTCGTGCTGGCGCTGGTGTATCTGTTTTATCTGCTGCGCCTCGACGGCCAGACGCAGGACATTCTCCATCAGTTAAACCGGCTGCTTGCCAGGTAAGGACACCCATGATTCAGATTGAACTCTCCACGCTGGTAAAACGGCTGAACCCGTTCTCCCGCCAGGCGCTGGAAATGGCCGCCACGGCCTGTATGAGCCAGCAGTCCACTGAAATTACGGTCAGCCATGTATTGATACAGATGCTGGCTATTCCGCGCAGCGACCTGCGCGTCATTATTGATAAAGCAGAGATTAGCGTGGAAGAGCTGGGGCAGGCGCTGACGGTGGAGCATTACGCCACGATGCGCCATACCGACAGTTACCCGGTTTTTTCGCCGTTGCTGGTTGAGTGGCTGCGCGACGGCTGGCTGTTGGCCTCGGCGGAAATGCAGTCCAGCGAGCTGCGCGGCGGTATTCTGCTGCTGGCGTTGCTGCATGCGGCATCGCGATATGTGCCGCCTGCTGCGGCCCGGTTGCTGACCGGTATTAACCGCGATCGGTTACGCCAGGATTTTTCCGACTGGACGCGGGAGTCAGCGGAGTCCGTCATGCTGAACGAGGATAAGTCAGCCTCCATGTCTGTGCGTTCAGAAGAGAGTCTTCTTGCCCGTTATGCAAAAAACATGACCGAAGACGCCCGCAACGGCAGGCTCGATCCGGTGCTGTGCCGGGATAATGAAATCGATCTGATGATCGATATCCTCTGCCGTCGCCGTAAGAACAATCCGGTGGTGGTGGGGGAGGCGGGCGTCGGCAAGAGCGCGCTGATCGAGGGGCTGGCGCTGCGTATCGTTGCCGGTCAGGTGCCGGACAAGCTGAAAAATACCGATATCATGACCCTGGATCTCGGTGCGTTGCAGGCGGGTGCTTCCGTTAAGGGCGAGTTTGAGAAGCGTTTTAAAGGGTTGATGGCGGAAGTCATTCAGTCGCCAACATCCATCATCCTGTTTATCGATGAGGCGCATACGCTGATCGGCGCAGGTAATCAGCAGGGCGGGCTGGATATCTCCAACCTGCTGAAACCGGCGCTGGCGCGTGGCGAGCTGAAAACCATCGCCGCCACCACCTGGAGCGAGTACAAAAAGTATTTCGAAAAAGATGCAGCCCTGTCGCGTCGCTTCCAGTTGGTGAAGGTGAGCGAACCCAATGCTGCCGAAGCCACCATTATTCTACGCGGTCTGTCGGCCGTGTATGAACAGGCACACGGCGTGCTGATTGACGACGACGCGCTACAGGCGGCGGCGACACTGAGCGAGCGCTACCTCTCCGGGCGTCAGTTGCCTGACAAGGCTATTGACGTGCTGGATACCGCCTGCGCCCGTGTGGCAATCAACCTTTCCTCGCCGCCAAAGCAGATTTCGGCGCTGACCACACAATGCCAGCAGTGTGACGCGGAAATCCACCAGCTTGATCGGGAAATGCGGATTGGCCTGCGCACGGACGGCGGACGACGGGACGAGGTTTACGCGCAGTATGAAGCGGCGCAGGCAGAGCTTCAGGCGCTGGATGCCGCGTGGCATCAGCAGCAGACGCTGGTACAGGAGATTATCGCCCTGCGTCAGGCATTGCTGACGGAAGCAGAGGGGCAGCAGGATGAGGACGATGCGGCAAACGACGATCTGCTGCCGCAGGCTGATACCGTACCGGAAGAGACAACCGCAGCGGCGGAACGGCTGGCTTCTCTGAGCACTGAACTGGATGCCCTGCACCGTACGCAGTTGCTGGTATCCCCCCATGTGGATAAGAAACAGATTGCCGCCGTTATCGCTGAATGGACTGGCGTACCGCTCAACCGCCTGTCGCAGAATGAGATGTCGGTTATCACCGACCTGCCACAGTGGCTGGGGGAGACGATTAAAGGTCAGGATCTGGCAATTAAGCACCTGCATAAACACCTGCTGACGGCGCGGGCCGATCTGCGTCGTCCGGGGCGTCCGCTCGGCGCATTTTTGCTGGCGGGGCCGAGTGGGGTGGGTAAAACCGAAACCGTGCTGCAACTGGCAGAGCTGCTCTACGGTGGTCGTCAGTATCTCACCACCATCAACATGAGCGAATTCCAGGAGAAACACACCGTTTCGCGCCTGATTGGTTCACCGCCGGGCTATGTCGGCTACGGCGAGGGCGGCGTGCTGACCGAAGCGATTCGCCAGAAACCGTATTCGGTTGTGCTGCTCGATGAAGTGGAAAAAGCGCATCCTGACGTGCTCAACCTGTTCTACCAGGCGTTCGACAAGGGCGAAATGGCCGACGGCGAAGGACGGCTGATTGACTGCAAAAACATCGTTTTCTTCCTGACCTCCAACCTCGGTTATCAGGTGATTGTGGAACAGGCAGACAACCCGGAGGCGATGCACGATGCGTTGTATCCGGTGCTGGTGGATTTCTTTAAACCGGCCTTGCTGGCGCGAATGGAGGTGGTGCCATACCTGCCGCTCTCAAGGGATACACTGACCACCATTATCGCCGGAAAACTCGCCCGTCTGGATAACGTGCTGCGTGTCCGTTTCGGAGCGGAAGTGGTGATTACGCCGAATGTTACCGATGAAATTATGCAGCGCGTTACCCGTGCCGAAAACGGGGCGCGAATGCTGGAGTCGGTTATCGACGGTGACATGCTGCCGCCGCTCTCGCTGCTGCTGTTACAGAAAATGGCGGCGAACACCGCCATTGTCCGTATCTCGCTTGATGTGCAGGACGGCGCGTTTACTGCCGATATTGACGACGCTGTGACAGAAGAAGCCGGTGCGGTATGAGACGCTTCGCCCGTTTACTGCTGCCTCTGTGGCTGACGGTTTCACCGTTGTACGCCAGTGAAATGGCGGATGCGCAGGCAACAGTGGATGCGATGAACCTCTGCCGGAAAGAGCCTGCGGCGCTGGAACGTCTGGACTGCTATGACCGCATTCTGTCACCGGAATCCGACACCGGTTTTGCCGGAGCGCTGGTGAAAGCGCGTTATGGCGGCGAGGCGCGTAGGCGGGCCTTTGAACAGGAAAAGCAACGCACGGACAACTCCACCGGGCTGCTGCTCACCCGTACAGAGGGCGAACGTCCGATGGTCATTATCACCACGCCCGCTATCGGCAGCCTGCCGCCGCGCCCGGTGCTGGTTTTCAGTTGTGTGGACAATATCACCCGGATGCAGGTTGCGCTCACCGATTCCCTGCAGGAAAGCGATATTCCGGTCACGCTGAAAACAGAAGGCGGGGCGTTCCGTTCCCGCTGGTTTGTGCGTGAGAACGGCTTTCTGCTGGAAGCCAGCCGGGGGCTGGCGGGGATTGATGAGATTAAACAGCTTTTTGGCGCAAAAACGCTGGCTCTCGATACCGGGACCGACAGCGCCGCCGGAACGCTGACCTTTAACATTGACGGACTGGCGCAGACCATCGCGCCGCTGCGTGAAGCCTGCCACTGGGCGGGGGAATAAATATGGATATACACAACCAGGACGTCTGGCTGTCGCATCTGCAGGAAGGTCTGTCGGAAGAGAAACTGGCCAGCAAGCTCAGCGATGAAAATCCAAAGTGGGAATATATCGACGGTGAAATTGTCAGGCTGGGGTCGCTGAGCCATGCGCAGCTTGATGTTGCGGAACTCCAGCGGCAGGGGCTGGAGCTTCTGGCCTCGGAGAGCAAGGATTTTCGTCTGGTGTCGCACCTGCTGCGCACGCTGCAACATGCGGGTGATCATCTGCTTGCGCTCAGGATGCTGACGCAGTACGTCACGCATTACTGGACCGTCGCCTGGCCGCAGAATGCGGCGAATAAAAAGCGCTTTGCCGACCAGATCCTGAAACGTTTTGAACCCGGAGTCGCCGGTTTTGCTGCCACATCCACCCCGGAACAGCGTGATGCTCTGCTGGGGGAACTGGCAAAACTGGCGCAGTGCTGGCAGGCGTCCGGAATGCCGGAACTGGCCTCCGCCACCGATGACCTGTTTGCTCAGTATCAGCGGGCGTTTCGTGACCGTTCACCTGCGACAGCCTCTCCGGCACAGCATGTGGATACGACCAGCGCCAGTATCCAGACTGACGTTCCGGCCATGCCCGCGCCGGTGGTGAGTATCGATAATCACGGTGATAAAGCCTGGCGCGACACGCTGCTGAAAGTGGCGGCTATTCTCTGCGAACGCCAGCCTGCATCGCCACAGGGATACCGCCTGCGCCGTCATGCCCTGTGGCAAAACATTACCTCCTCCCCGCAGGCGGAGAGCGACGGGCGTACTCCGCTGGCGGCGGTCTCTGCCGATATGGTCGCCGACTATCAGGCACGTCTTGCCCGTGCGGATATGACGCTCTGGCAGCAGGTGGAGAAAAGCCTGCTGTTGGCTCCGTACTGGCTGGATGGTCACTATCTTTCTGCACAGGTTGCGCGGCAACTGGGTCACGATGATGTGGCGCAGGCGGTGCGCGATGAGGTACGTCGTTTTGTAACCCGGCTTCCGCACCTGGATACGTTGCGTTTTAACGATCGTTCGCCCTTTATCAATGAGGCCACCCGCCAGTGGCTGGCGGATGAGCCGCAGAAGCCTGCCGCCGCTACGGTTGTCACGGATGATATGACACAGCAGGTCCGGCAATACTATCAGGAGCAGGGGCTTCAGGCTGCGCTGGCGCTGCTTGAAACGCAGCCCGGCGACACGCCACGCGCGCGATTCTATTGCCAGTACCTGACGGCGCAACTGCTGGAAGCATCCGGCATGGCAAAGATTGCCCGGCACCATTACCGGATACTGCTTAAAACCGGACTGCATACGATGCTGTCCGACTGGGAACCGGCATTGCTGGAAGAGCTGGAAACGAAACTCGCGACGGAAACGGCGAGCTAAAAAGACAGGAGCGTTTTGTGTTCAGAATACCGACTCCCCGTATTCCCCCACTTTTCAGCGGGCTGGCGTCCATGCTCAGACCCGCGATGCCCAGGTTCAAAGTGTCCGTAGCCTGGCTGCTGGCACTGGTGTGGATTGTGCTGCTGGTCTGGATCTGGTGGAAGGGCCCTGCATGGCGGTTTTACGAGACATACTGGCTGAAACCGCTGGCGAATCGCTGGCTGGCAACAGCTATCTGGGTGCTGCTGGCGCTTATCTGGCTGACCGTCAGAGTGGTGAAACACCTGCAATTGATTGAGAAGCAGCAGAAGCAGCAGCGTCAGGAAGAGCAGGATCCGCTTTCTGTGGCCGTTAACTTCCAGCAGCGTTGCCTCGACCACTGGCTATTGCGGTTGCAACGGCATCTGGACAGCCGACACTACCTGTGGCAACTGCCGTGGTATCTGGTCACGGGACCTGCGGGCAGCGGTAAAACAACACTTCTGCGCGAAGGGTTTCCGGCTGATGTGATCTATACGCCGGACGCCAGCCGGGGAACCGATCAGCAGGTATATATCACGCCGTATGTGGGCAGACAGGCAGTGGTTTTCGATACCGATGGCATGCTGGCGGATCCAGATGACGGCAATCTGCTACACCGTCGCCTGCGCGAACACTGGCTGGGATGGCTGCTGCAAAAACGCACGCGCCAGCCCCTTAACGGCCTGATCCTGACGCTGGATCTGCCGGATTTGCTGACCGCAGACAAACGCCGTCACGAGCAACTGATACAGACGTTGCGCGGCCAGTTGCAGGAGACACGCCAGTCGCTGCATGCCCGTCTGCCGGTCTATATCGTGCTGACCAAGCTGGATCTGCTTATCGGATTTGCCGCGTGGTTCCGTGCCCTGGACCGGAACGGGCGCGATAGTGTCCTGGGTGTCACCTTTACCGGCAACGCCCATGAAAGCGATGCCTGGCACAGCGAGCTGGACGTCTTCTGGCAGACATGGGGGCAGCAGATGAACCGGGCGCTGGCTGACCAGATGCTTGCTCAGTCCAGCCCGGTGGCGCGCAGCGCGGCATTCAGTTTCTGCCGCCAGATGCTGGGGGCCGGGGAGAATATTGCCCGTCTGCTGGATGCGTTGCTGGATGGCGAGCACCAGGATATCTACCTGCGCGGCGTGTATCTGACCTCTTCGCTGCAACGCGGCCAGATGGATGACATCTTTACTCAGTCCGCCGCCCGCCAGTACGGGCTGGAGCATGGCTCTCTGTCGGCCTGGCCGCTGGTGGACACCACGCCGTACTTCACCCGCATATTGTTTCCGGAGGTACTGCTGGCCGAGCCGAATCTTGCCGGGGAGAATCGCCTGTGGCTGGCCCGTTCCCGCCGCCGGATGAGTCTCTTTGCTGGATGCGGTGCGGTGGTGGTGGGGCTGCTTATCTGGGGCTGGCATCACGGGTATAACGAAAACTACCGTGCAGGACAGACGGTGCTGGCGCAGGCTAAATCTTTTATGGACGTGCCGCCGCCGCAGGGAACTGATGAAAGCGGTTACCTGCAACTGCCGCTGCTGAATCCGGTGCGTGATGCCACGCTGGCCTACGGTGACTGGGGCGACAGAAGCTGGCTGGCCGATATGGGGCTCTATCAGGGGACGCGGGTGGGCCCCTACGTTGAGCAGACTTACTTGCATCTGCTGGAACAACGTTACCTTCCGGCCCTGCTGAACGGTCTGGTGAAACAGATGAACAACGCGCCGCCGGAAAGCGAGGAAAAGCTCGCCGTATTGCGCGTCATCCGTATGCTGGAAGATAAAAGCGGGCGTAATGATGCCGTGGTGAAACAGTTTATGGCGAAACGCTGGAGTGAACAGTTTCATGGTCAGCGTGATGTTCAGGCGCAGTTGATGTCCCATCTCGACTATGCGCTGGCGCATACCGACTGGTATGCTCAGCGTCTGCAGGGCGACGCCGATGCCATCAGCCTGTGGACGCCTTACGATAAAACCGTCGCCGCTGCGCAGAAAGAACTGAGCAGGCTGCCGGTTTATCAGCGGGTGTACCAGAGTCTGAAAACACGGGCGCTGGGCGTACTGCCCGCCGATCTCAGCCTGCGCGATCAGACGGGGCCAGCATTTGATCAGACGTTTATTGCAACTGACAATAATAAGCTGATCATTCCGCAGTTTCTCACCCGCTATGGCCTGCAGAGCTATTTTGTGAAGCAGCGTGATGAGCTGGTGAAGCTGACGGCAATGGATTCCTGGGTGCTGGCTCTGACGCACAATGTCACCTACAGCGATGCTGACCGGACGGAAATCCAGCGCCAGCTTACCGAGCAGTATATCAGTGATTACACCGCCACCTGGCGGACGGGTATGGATAACCTGAATATCCGAGGCTATGACTCGCTGGCCGCGCTGACCGGCGCGCTGGAGCAGATTATCAGCGGCGATCAGCCCCTTCAGCGGATACTGACGGCGCTGCGTGACAATACCCGACCTCCCATCCTGTCTGAAAAACTGAGTGACAACGAACGTGCGCAGGCGAAGACCGAGCCGGACTGGCATTTGCTGAACCGTCTGGGGCATGAATTCGCCCCGGAAAACAGCACGCTGGAAGAGCAGAAGGATAAGGGCAGCACGTTGCAGGTGGTCTATCAGCAACTGACAGAATTGCACCGTTACCTGCTGGCGGTACAGAACGCGCCGGTACCGGGAAAATCGGCCCTGAAGGCAGTACAACTCCGGCTGGATCAGAACAGCAGCGATCCGATTTTCGCCACCCGGCAGATGGCGAAAACGCTGCCTGCGCCGCTTAATCGATGGGTGGACAAACTGGCGGATCAGGCGTGGCATGTGGTGATGATTGAGGCGGTTCGCTATATGGAGCTGGACTGGCGCGATAGCGTGGTGAAAACCTTTAACACCCAGCTTGCGGATAAATACCCGTTTGATCCCCGGTCGAAAGAGGATGCCTCGCTGGATGCGTTTGAACGCTTCTTTAAACCGGGCGGCGTGCTGGACGCATTTTACCAGCAGAACCTGAAACTGTTTGTGGAGAACAGCCAGGGGCTTAATGGGGAGGACAATGTGGTGATCCGTGAGGATGTCCTTGGCCAGTTAGATACCGCACAGAAAATCCGCGATATTTTCTTCAGCCCGCAGAATGGACTGGGGGCGCAGTTTGCGGTGGAAACGGTAGCGCTGTCAGGCAACAAGCGTCGCAGTGTGCTGAACCTTGATGGACAACTGGTGGATTACGCTCAGGGACGCAACTACACGGCGCATCTGGTGTGGCCGAACAACATGCGTGAAGGCAATGAGAGCAAGCTGACGCTGGTGGGCGCGGGGGGAAACTCCTCGCCGCGAAGTATTGCCTTCAGCGGTCCGTGGGCGCAGTTCCGCCTGTTTGGCGCAGGGCAACTGACCAGCGTACAGAACGGCACCTTTACCGCCCGCTTCAGTGCGGACGGCGGCACTATGACCTACCGTATCCACACCGATACGGAAGACAACCCGTTTGCTGGCGGACTGTTCAGCCAGTTCCGGTTGCCGGATACGCTGTATTGAGGAGGGGACGGCAATGAGAACGGATATTCAGACGATTATCACTGGCCAGGACCCGCGCGGCCTGTCGGAGTTCAGCGCCATGCGTGAGGAGATCAATAAGGCCAGCCATCCGGCGCAGCCAGAGATGAACTGGACGCTGGTGGAGTCGCTGGCGCTGACCATCTTTAAAGCGAATGGTGTTGATTTGCACACCGCTAGCTATTACACGCTGGCCCGCACGCGTACGCAGGGGCTGGTGGGATTTTGCGAAGGCGTGGAACTGCTGGCAGCGCTGATAAGCCGCGAATGGGATAAATTCTGGCCGCAGAGTGGGGCGGGGCGAACCGAAATGCTGGACTGGTTTAACGCCAGGACCGGCAATATTCTGCGCCAGCAATTGGCTTTTTCTGAAGCCGACCTGCCGTTGCTGTACCGGGCTGAGCGTGCCTTGCAGGTGATCTGCGACAAGCTACAGCAGGTGGAGCTGAAGCGTGTTCCGAGGGTGGAAAACCTGCTCTATTTTGTGCAGAACACGCGCAAACGGTGTGAGCCGCCGCCAGAAAGGCCAGCGGCGTATACAGCAGTAAAAACCACAGTCCGAACGCTGGTCTATATGCCGGAAAGCACGGCAACCCCGACTCTTCCAGAGCCTCCTCTGCCGGAATTGCCGGAGGTGAAGGTGGCGGTTCATGGGGGGGCAGTAACGCCACTGTCCCCGGCGTCAGTGAAACCGGGAAGCACTGTGAAAGGTTTTATCGCCGGGATTCTCTGTAGTGCAGTCGTCACAGCTGTCATCTGGTGGTGGCAGGTCTATCCCCTGCAACAGCAGGTAGCGGCAGCGCGTGATACGGCGCAGGGGGCGGCAACGGTCTGGCTGGCATCGCCACAGCTGAGCGATTATCCGCAACGGCTACAGCAACTGACAGGAGCTTCGCCGTTGCAGCCGCTGGAAACCGGTCAGCGAATGGTCCGGACGGCAGACAGCCGTTGGCCGGAAAGCCTGCAACAGCAGCAGGCCACAATGAAGTGGAGTATCGTCCTGAAAGACAGGTCGGCAAACAGTCCGCAGATGCTGGGCTGGCAGCAGGCGCGCACCGATTTACGGGAGTTTGCTGAGCTTTTAGTACAGCGTGAGCAGGCGAAAGAGGGATTCACGCTCTCCTATATCAAAACCATTATTTATCAGGCCGAGCGCACGCTGAACCAGGAGATACCGCTGGAATATCTGCTGACGCAGTACCAGCAGGCGCAGTCTGCCGGGAAAAATACCGGGATGCTGGAAAAACAAATTAATGAACGGCTGGATGGGGTTCTGAGTCGCTGGCTACTGCTGACGCAGGAGCGGTCGAAGGAAGCGCCGGACGGTCAGTCAGGGAAATAATCTTCAGTTGAAAAGGAGTATCACTATGGCAAATCTTGTTTATCTGACATTAAACGGGCAGTTGCAGGGGCTGATTTCGGCGGGGTGTTCGTCACTGGCATCCATCGGGAATAAGGCGCAACTGGCACATCTGGATCAGATTATGGTGACCAGTCTCAAACATGGACTGAGCCGGGTGCAGAACGTCAATCATCAGACGCTGGATATCAGTAAACCCGTGGATAAATCCACCCCTCTGCTGAGTAAAGCGATTAATGAAAATGAATGTCTGACCTGTGATTTTGAATATTATCGTACTAACCGATTTGGGATTAACGAATTGTATTATCGGGTAAAACTGATCAATGCAAGGATAGCGAGTATACGCAGTAGTGTTCCTCATTCCATTACCGATAGCGGTGGGCAACCGGAAGAATCGGTATCGTTCACTTATGAGAGTATCACTCAGGAACATTGCGTAGCCGGAACCAGTGCATACAGTCTGTGGAGCGAGCGGGTATTTTAACCATTTCATATCAGGAGTGAAAAATGGGCTATCTGATGAGAACGAACAATTCGTTGTATGTAAAAGCATACCTTCAACAGGAACTACGTAACCAATCTATGGCCCTGTCACTGGAGAAAGTCGTGGGTGCTTTCAGTGAACGATTCAGTGACAATGTTATGGATACACTAACGTCACTGAGTAATGGCGCAGGGCGACTGGCAGGAAGAGGAGTTTGCTTGTTTCTGGGAGATAATGAAACCTGTAATGGGCTACGTTATTATGATCAAAGAATGGCAATATGTATCATCGAGTTAATAAAACGTACTGATGCCATTCTTGATATGTTGTATTTGTGTATTGTTTACGTTCTTCAAAGATATAATGATAAAATGCAGCTCAGAATACTGGCGAAAATAATCTGGTATATGGCCGACTGTAAGAATTATTCATCTTCATTGTGCCAAAATTTTGAACTTGATGATGGGAAAATCGAAGAGGTTTTACGGCGACTTCAGGATCTCGACGAAAAAGAGGAGATTCTTGAGAATCTGATCGGAGAATCCATATATCCTGTTACAGCCAGGTTACAGAAGATGGCCGTGAAGGGGGCTGTTCATATGGCTACAGATATGGTTACACAAGGAATTCTGGCGTACACTGCTGGACCTATATTGCCGGTTCGGCAAGCCTGAGTAAGTCCGTAAAAGATGTATTAACTGGATGGGGAGGGAGAGTCGTTGGTGTTCTTTCTGCCTATGGTAGAATTACGATAGCCACTGGCCTTATTGAAAGGCTAAAATTATGTAACCCAAAACTCTATCATTTACTGTATATCAATAATCTGGAAATGTTTTTCTTTCTCTTTGATAAATATCTTCCATCTGCAATATATCAGGGTGATTATGCCTTTGCGACTGAAGAAGATGCAGTGCGGTTTTTCAAGGAGATGATAAAGTGAAAGAATTTATTCGACGGGGGGCGCAATTGTTCAAGATGTTGCCTCCCGTGTGTTACCAGTTATATTTGTTATTGGTCTTTGGTTTATTGTACTGACGTTTTTTTCAGATTATTTTGATATGTTATTTCTTCCAATATTGATTGGAGTGCCGCTAATTATCTGCGCCATCATTTATCTTATGCCTAAAGACTGATAACGAAAATAGGATGATATATATGAATTTTTTATATTCTAACTGGTTGAGGATACCGATATTTTTTGTAAATGCATCTCTGGATATGCCTGTCTGTAATTTGCTTTCTGGAGGTTTTTTTGCGATTTTAGGAGTGATCTGTTTTCGTCAGAACGCAGGGAGTGTCCATGACTCAGGATAAATGAAATGGGTTCCCGACCGCCGAAAATCAGGTTTATCCAAGAGGCGATAAATGAAAAATTTAATTCTTTGGTTAGTCAAGAAGGTAAGGAATTTAATTAAATAGGTCTTGATTATTAATATCATTGGGTGGGTTCTTGTCGGTATTTTAGTTGTAGTTGCGGTATATTTTCCTGATTATATTGATATATTATTTTTTCCGATGCCTTTAATTGTTTCATTTGTTTTGGCTATAGTCTCAATATTTATTTTTGGTAATGATGATGATCTGTAGGGTAAGTATTGGGAATATCCATGAATAATTTTATGTTTAACCCTGTCGGGATCGCTGACGCTTTTTGTAAGCGTTATCCGGAAGCTATTAGCGGAATTGAAAAAGTCCGGTTAATGAAAGGCCGGGAAATTCCCGACTGGCCATACTGGTGTTTTTTTTCCGGAAAGTCACTGGACAATGTTGTTTATGGGTAAACAACGTAGTCAGTTCACCAGAGAAATGTGGCGGTATATACAAAAACGCCAGGTGCTGGGTACCTGGCGATATAGCAAAGGGATTTACTCTGTTCATCCGGCACTGCTGAATGCCCTGACAGAAACCTCCATCACTGACTCGCTGCCGATGGATGTGTTTTTGCAGCTTCCGGAATGGTGTATTTACGTCAGAACACCGGGGATGATTATGGACGGGGAACCGTTGTATGGATTCTGATCTATGGTCAGTCAGGATATTAAGAATGGCAGAAATCTTTATCTGCTTCTGAACGGGCAGAACGGTATACGGACTGAATTATTTGCCCTTAAAACCGGTTCCATCAAAGCTTTCCAGGAAAAGATGTTCAGTGACGGCCAGGGCAGTAGCGGTATGACGCCTGACGTTATTGAATCGCTGAAAAAATCCGGTTACATCAACGATTATCTAAAAAGAAAGTCGGACTATATCAGCAAATTATTGTCAATTTTGCTGTTTATTTGTTCTGGCGAGCCTGAAATTGACAGTGAGTGTCAACCTGTTACGTACCCGACTTGCTCAAAACTGGTGAAAACTAAAAAGGGATTCAGACTTTTTCCGGCGAATGGCCCCGGTACTGGACTGTCGGTGAGAATACGGAGCGGCATTCGATGATGCTGCGGTCAGTGCTGTGAGTGGGCGGCAAGTTCGTGCCCATTTGTGGAGTGGACGCTGGCATGGCTTCTGGTCTGGAAAAAGAGATGGCTCAGAGAACAGGAAATTTTGCCGCCACAAATTATTGGCGGCAGGCGAAGTGAAGGTGTTAATTACTGATAGCGGTTTGCCAGGTCTTTAATCACTGTGGCAAAGGTTTTTTGCTTTAACTGAGCGATCTGCTGTTCTGTGATCGGTGTTTTTCCGGTGAGTGGCTGGAGAATATTATCTTCGTAGTTAACAGGAGACCAGGTTGCCCATTCGCCCGTCGCCACATCCACGAGGGCGAAACGCACCAGGTAGCGCAACGAGACTGAATCAGACAACGTTTCGTTTCGGAAATCCGACCAGATAGTGGTTTTTGTCGCAGTATTATACTTCCCCAGTTGTAGCGTATCCCAGTAAACAATGATCGCTTTTTGTTGTCCTTTTGCCGCAATATAACGTAGGGCCTGCATATAATTCATATTTTCGCTGTTGACGGCTTCTCCTTCTTCGTTTTTCATCTTATTACAGGAAATAGCTTTTTGCCTGTCGGGGATACCTGAAAATGTTGATATCCGGTAATAGCGATTCATTTCTTGCTGCATGATCATTTCTGGTGCACGATTGCCAGACTGGACCAGAATGACGGCAGAGTTCAGCGGGACGCTGAACTTCTCACCATCCAGTGCGGCCTGGATATCTTCTTCTGAAACGGCAAGCGTGGTCTCGTTGCCGAAGATATCTTTATCTGTTAACTGATTGGGAGTATTTTTACTGATGCCACTCTCCGTTCTGGGTAGGGATTTTTTATTTGCATCAATTGGGGAATGGATACAGGCACTCAATAAAAATATTGCGGCGCATAAACATATCATTGAACAGATTTTCATATATTTTCCTGAAAATGGATGTTAGATGTGGATGTAATTATAAAGCTCTGGTTGTTGTTATGACTATATCCTGTTGTTGATAATTTTAGGAGAATTGTTTTTATATTCATGAATCAAATGAAATGATCTAATTTGATATTTTCTGTTTATTTTTGATTGGTTTCTCATCGATTCCTGCGATTGCGACAGGTTCTGGATAAAATCGGTCTCAAGCGTTCTCAGGTTTACGCCTACATGAAAACGGGACATTTCCTCAAATCCGTCAGGATTGGGCCTGCCAGTGTGGTCTGGCTTGAATCGGAGATTGATGGTTAGATTAATGCGAAAATAAACAGTCGCTGACCGTCTTTCTGTTACTCACTGACTTATTCAGGATCATAATGATGAACATTGATCAGGGCATACTCATGCCTGTTGCACTGGATCAACTGTGGGCATTTGATTTAAATCCTCGTATTACCTGTAATCCGAATTACGATGATGTTTTCGTGATGGCGCTAACATCGTTTAATGGCCCGACAACGGGATTCTCACAGGAGCATATTCAGGATGAACTGACCGACCTGAGCAGCCAGACGCTGAATATTGACTATAACACGGTTGTACTGGTGACAGATACCCGCGCACAAAAGCGCACCTCAATACTCGGTATCTACGTCCTGATATCACTGAGAGCATGTTGCAGTGTCATGTAGCCGACAGCGGGAGCCCACTCGTTCTTTAGACTACGGAACACTCTCTCCATCGGCGAGTTATCCAGGCAGTTTCCCCGGCGGCTCATACTTTGTATCACGCAATTTCTCCACAAGAGCTGTCTGTATTTCTTACTCCTGTATTGCCCCCTGATCCGAATGAAAAATCAGACGCCCATCGCGCTGGCGAGTTTCCAGTGCATTACGTATTGCTCGGCAAACCAGCTATGCATCTGGCGATGAGACCCACAATCCTGCGTGAATAAAGGTCTATAACCAGCACCGGATAGCACCAACCACCACTTACCTTGATATAGCTGATATTGCCACTCCAGACCCGATTTGCTTGCGTCGGTGTGAACTGCCGTTTCAGCAAGTTCGGGGAGGCAGATGTTTCTTCCCCGACGTTTCGGTAGCGATGTTTCCCTGGTTGGCGGCTCTCCAGACCACATTCTTGCATCAACCTACGAGCCAGCCAACGTCCCACGTTATAACCGGAGCGACGCATTAGCAGACTCAGAGTTCGATTTCCGGCTGACCCCCGGCTCTGTTGATGTAACTCCCGCAAACGGCTTCTCAGATGCAGTCGGCTTATATCGACCGACCGCTTTAGCGATGCATAGTAAACGCTACGCGTTATTTTCAGCAGACGACACAACTCAATCACCGGCCATTTTGCTTTCAGCCGTGTGATTAATGCATAGATTTGACGGGTATTTCGCTCATCAACACGGCTGCCTGCTTTAGTATTTCTTTTTCCATTTCTGGTCTCTTAATTCGCGCCCTCAGTGACTGGATTTCACGTTGCTCGGACGTCAGAGCAGGATTATCCGGCGTCACGTCACTCACTTCGGCCTAATACTGACGTATCCATTTACGTAATTGGCTGGGGTCTGGTTCAAGAGTATGAGCGACCTCAACAGCAGACTGTTGATATTTAACAACCTGTTCAATCGCTTCGAGCTTAAATTCGGGAGAAAAACGGCGTTTGGTTTGTTTACGTTGGGTCATTATTCGCTTACCTCAATTTACTGTTGTTACAATTAACAGGCTATTGAGGTGTCCGGAATTACTGAGCCATTACAAGTCTCAGGCAATCGGTATGCCACAGGGTGGCGATATACTGAAACGTCAGAGATTCATCAACAATGATTTTTTCAGACCGACACTGTTGTGAAGGATTTAAACCTGATTTTAGTATCCGTTTAGTGGCATTGCGTTTTTCGCGGGCAAGGGCGGGTGAGGTTTCGGGATAAGAACCGAGTGGCACTCTTGATTCTTTTCCCTCAAAACGATATTTGAGATACCAGATAAGGGAACCGGGAAGATACAAATCGAGCGTGTTAACGAGCTTGTAGGGTTTATCAGAGGGTTTTGCACTGCGGACTTGTTTATCGGTTAATGCCATTTGGGGGGGCATTCCTTTATCGAACCAGGTTGACCACCAAAAGCCCCAGATACAGACAGATAAATAGATATCCGCTGGGAAGAGTTTTCCGCTAACTTATTGAACCCGCTACATATAGAGATTCATAGAAACGCGCAAAACAAGCAAGAAAGTGGTGCCCGGACTCGGAATCGAACCAAGGACACGGGGATTTTCAATCCCCTGCTCTACCGACTGAGCTATCCGGGCAACGGGGCGCATTAAAACCGATTCGCTTCGTTTCGTCAACGAAATTTCTTCAAATCCATGCAGACTGCACAATCTATCACCAGATTGTTGGTATTGCACGCATTTTCAGGCAAAAAACGCGGTCCACGCGGCGGAAAGCGGCATCGCCAGGAGCAGGGCGGGGAGCATATTGACCACCGCAAACATCTTGATTCCGCAAATACGTAGACCGGTCGCCAGCAGCAGTAATCCGCCTACGGCACTGAAATCTGCCATCATCGCCGGGGTGGTGAGCGGTAAAATTAAGGCCGCGCAGGTGGCGAGTAATAGCTGGATAACCAACATAGGGGCGGAAATAACGGCGACGGCGGCTCCCAGCGAGCAGGCGAAGATCATGGCCGTGAAGAAATCGAGAAACGATTTTGCGATGAGAATGCTCGGGTCGCCGGTCATGCCTTCATGCATCGCGCCGAAAATGCCGGTTCCGCTGGCGCAAAAAAGAACAATAATGGCGACATAGTTCTGAATAAAGGTGTCGTGGACGGCTTTCTTCCCCGGTTTCTTAATCAGTTGCTGCGCTTTCGTCACCGCCGTGTTGATGCCTTTTTCCAGGTAACAAAACTCGCCGATAAGCGCGCCGATGATTGTCGCCAGAACCATTACCGGAAGATTAGCGCATTTTATGACCAGTAAAATACCGATCCCCAGCGATGCCAGCCCGAAAATAGAGGTCATTGAGACACGAATCCGTTCCGGTAAACGCTGGCTGAGAAGCGCGCCAAGCACGCCTCCAGCTAAAACGGCGCTGGCGTTAATAAAAGGCCCGATTACCACAGTCGCTCCTGCTATTTGTTTTATCTGATTGCATTATTATGCCCCGAATATCACGCATTATGCGCGTTTGTCGATGGCGCGTATGTCCGGGATTTGATCTTGCGCCCCCAGGGGAAAGGTGCCATGATTGCGCGAATTTTCTCCTGTTTGTACGGGGCAGCCTGGGATGACCATATTACCCTTACATCGCCTTCAACTTCGCCTTTCTGCGCGACGATTGCCCCTTTCTTTGATCTCCCTTCATTCTCTCACCATGCGGTGAGGGCAGCGCACGCTCACTGCGGGACAACAGTAAGATCAGAGGCTGTCTGCTTTTACTGATGTCTGGCGGTCGGAGCTGGTGACCAGTTTGACCCAACATTTCGTGGGGCAGGGTAATGTTACCTTGCCTGGGACTTCTATTCTCCCGAAACGGGTTTTTGCGCTTATGAAATCAATGAATATTGCCGCCAGTGGTGAACTGGTCTCCCGCCTGTCTACCCACCGCCATGTGGTGGCGCTGGACGGCACTGACTTTACTGATGTCGCGGCAGTCGTCATTACCGTTGCGGACAGTCGCAGCGGCATCCTGGCATTGCTTAAACGCACCGGTTTTCATTTGCCGGTGTTTATTCTCTCTGACGATCATGTTGATGCGCCTGCCGGTGTTGAGGCGGTGATAAGCGGCAACGCGCAGGACTGGCTGGAACTGGAGTCGGCCGCCTGCCGTTATGAAGAGAATCTGCTGCCGCCGTTTTATGACACGCTGACCCAGTATGTCGATATGGGTAACAGCACTTTTGCCTGCCCGGGCCATCAGCACGGTGAGTTTTTCAGAAAACACCCGGCCGGTCGGCATTTTTATGACTTCTTCGGCGAAAACCTCTTTCGGGCGGATATGTGCAACGCCGACGTAAAGCTGGGGGATCTGCTCATTCATGAGGGATCGGCCAAGCATGCGCAGAAGTTTGCGGCGAAAGTCTTTCATGCGGATAAAACGTATTTCGTGCTGAATGGCACCTCGGCGGCGAATAAGGTTGTGACCAACGCGCTGCTGACGCGCGGCGATCTGGTGCTGTTCGATCGTAACAACCATAAATCAAACCACCACGGGGCGTTGATTCAGGCGGGCGCCACGCCGGTTTATCTCGAAGCCGCGCGCAACCCGTTTGGTTTTATCGGCGGCATTGATGAGCACTGTTTTGACGAGGCATACCTGCGTGAGCAGATCCGCGAGGTCGCCCCGCAGAAAGCCGATCGGCCGCGCCCGTTTCGTCTGGCTGTCATTCAACTGGGGACGTATGACGGCACGATCTACAACGCCCGTCAGGTCATCGACAAAATCGGCAGTCTGTGTGATTACATCCTGTTTGACTCCGCCTGGGTCGGGTATGAGCAATTTATTCCGATGATGGCGGACGGTTCGCCGCTACTGCTGGCGCTGAACGAAAACGATCCGGGGATTTTTGTTACGCAGTCGGTACACAAGCAGCAGGCTGGTTTCTCGCAAACCTCGCAGATTCACAAAAAGGACAACCACATTCGCGGTCAGGCGCGTTTTTGCCCGCACAAGCGCCTGAATAACGCCTTTATGCTGCATGCTTCCACCAGTCCGTTCTACCCGTTATTTGCTGCGCTGGATGTCAATGCCAAAATCCATGAAGGGGAGAGCGGTCGCCGCCTGTGGGCAGAGTGCGTGGCGCTGGGCATCGAGGCGCGCAAGGCGATACTTGCCCGCTGCAAACTGCTTCAGCCATTCATTCCGCCGCTTGTGGACGGTAAGCCGTGGCAGGAGCATCCAACGGCACTGATTGCCAGCGATCGACGCTTCTTCAGCTTTGAACCCGGGGCGAAATGGCATGGCTTTGCAGGCTATGCGGAGGATCAGTATTTTGTCGATCCGTGCAAACTGCTGCTGACCACGCCGGGCATTGATGCTGAAACCGGGCGCTATACCGACTTTGGTATCCCGGCCACCATTCTGGCGCACTATCTGCGTGAGAACGGCATCGTGCCGGAAAAATGCGATCTCAACTCGATTTTGTTCCTGCTGACGCCTGCCGAAAGCGAAGCCAAAATGGCGCAACTGGTGGCGATGCTGGCCCAGTTCGAACAACATATCGAAGACGACACGCCGCTGGCGGATGTGCTGCCGACCATCTTTAACAAATATCCGGTACGTTACCGCGACTACACCCTGCGCCAGTTATGCCAGGAGATGCACGATCTGTACGTCAGTTTTGACGTGAAAGATCTGCAAAAAGCGATGTTCCGCAAAGAGAGCCTGCCTGCGGTGGCGATGAATCCGCAGGATGCCAATAGCGCTTTTATTCGCGGCGATGTTGAGTTAGTGCGTATTCGTGACGCTGAAGGGCGTATCGCGGCAGAAGGCGCGCTGCCTTATCCACCAGGCGTGCTGTGCGTCGTGCCGGGCGAAATGTGGGGTGGGGCGGTACAGCGCTACTTCCTGGCGCTGGAAGAGGGCGTCAACCTGCTACCCGGTTTCTCACCGGAACTGCAAGGGGTTTACAGCGAGACTGATGCCGATGGGATTAAACGGCTGTATGGCTATGTGCTGAAATAAGTTCGCGTTATCCGGCCTACGGGGCGACTCCCTTGTAGGCCGGATAAGCATTAGCGCCATCCGGCGTAAAGATTAATGCGCGATAGTCTGCGCGCCTGCCGGAACGCGAACGTGTTTGTATTTAAACAGTGCCACGAATGCAAAGGCCAGAACCAGAGAGTAGCCTGCGAAAATCAGCCATACGGTCTGCCAGTCGGTAATGCCGTTCAGGGTGTAGTGTTCCACCACTTTACCGCTCACGACGCCGCCAAGGATACAACCGAAGCCGTTAGTCATCATCAGGAACATGCCCTGCGCACTGGCGCGGATTTCAGGGCGTACCTCTTTTTCCACAAACACCGAACCGGAGATGTTGAAGAAGTCGAAGGCGCAGCCGTAAACAATCATCGACAGAACCAGCAGCACGGTACCGAACGGCGTTGGGTCGCCATAAGCGAACAGGCCAAAGCGCAGCATCCAGGCCACAATACTGATCAGCATGACGTTCTTAATACCGTAACGGCTTAAGAAGAACGGAATGGTCAGGATGAACAGCGTCTCGGAAATTTGCGAAATCGACATCATGACCGAGGCATGCTGCACGATAAAGCTGCTGGCGAACAGCGGATCTTTATCAAAGCTGTGCAGGAAGGTGTTACCGAACATATTGGTAATTTGCAGCTCGGCGCCCAGCATCATGGAGAAGATAAAGAAAATCGCCATGCGTTTGTTTTTGAACAGCGCGAAAGCATCCAGCCCCAGCATTGAAGTCCAGCTCTGGTTCTTCTGCTGTCTGGCAACCGGAATGTGCGGCAGCGTAAGCGTAAACAGTACCAGAATGACGGAAAGCGCCGCGCCGATGTACAGCTGCATATGGCTCAGTTCAAAGCCAGAGAAGCTTACGCCCCACATCGCCATAATAAAGCCGATGGTGCCCCAGATACGAATAGGCGGGAAGTCGGTGACGATGTCCATCCCTGCGGATTGCAGGCGGTAGTAGGAGATGGTGTTGATCAACCCTAACGTTGGCATATAGGCCAGCGAGTTAAGCAAGATCACAAAGAACATGGCGCCTGGCGTGGTCACTTCGGCAGCCATGAACAATGTTGCAGCGCCAACGACGTGGCAAATGGCGTATACCCATTTCGCACTCAACCATTTGTCGGCCACAATCCCTAACAGCGTGGGCATAAAGACGGCGGCAATCCCCAGCGAGCTATACACAGCACCGATGGATGCACCGTCGAATTTAAGGGTGACAAACATATATGAGCCGAGGGTGGTAAGCCAGCTTCCCCACAGGCAGAACTGCAGAAAGGAGAGGACTTTCAGCTGCAGCTTAAGATTCATGTTAATTTCCTCACACCATATAGCGGATGGATGTTTTAAAAGGCACATTTGCCGTTGCAATATGATGTGATTCTATCAATGAGGAAAGGGTATTTTTTGTTACCTGTGACAAATATTTGCAAACAATTTCTAATTGCAAAGCAAAAGAGTGATGGAGTTAACACTTTTCGGCCTTCCCGCCCCAGTGCGATTGGGGGCGGGAACGGCGAGATTACTTCCGACGGTAGGATTTCTGGGTGGCATTGACCTTATACAGATAGCGACGCGATTCCGCAGAAGGATGCCGCGTGGTTAATGTCTGATACACATCGCCCGGGGACATACTGTTGATAATGTTTGCCGCCTGAACCTTATCGTTAGAGAAAACGCGCAGCACGCTGCCTGCACCGCCGTTATAGGCGGTGATCACCGCGTAACGACGCGATGTCGGATTATCAATGCCGCCTAAATAGACATTGTTGAGCATCGCCAGATAAGCGGTGCCGGTATCAATGTTGCTGGCAGGATCGAACAGGAAACTGCGGCCTGGCGTGCCCGATTTCCCCTGTGAACGGAATACGTCCTTCCCGGCTGTGTGCTGTACTACCTGCATCAGCCCCAGCGCGTCGGAACGGCTGACCGCATACGGGTTGAAAGAGGACTCGGTTTGCATAATCGCCAGAATCAGCGACTCATCGACGCCGTATTTGCGTGAGGCCTGGCGAACCATGCCAACATATTTATGCGCACGTTTATCCAGGTGGTTCGGCACCAGATTGATCGTCACGCTGTAGATGATGCGCAGACCATTACTGCGACTCTTAAGACGCGTTTTCAGCAGATAGTCAGCGAAGTTGGTTGCGCGTCCCTCCCAGCGAATGGGTTGCCCGGTATTATCGACCACCTGACCATACAGGAACGGCTCTCTGGAGATCTGAATATCATCGACGTCCGAGTAGAGGTCTACCGAACCGGGATCGTCGCCCATTAACAGCGTCTTGATGATCGCGCGACGCAGGTGCGCGGCAGGCTCTGTTCCGGCAATGGTTTCGACGGTGATGGTACCGTCGTCAAAGTTGATGTGGCTGCGGGTCTGATACTGGTCAGTGTACTTCACGTAGTCCTTCGGACCCGCGATCAACACTTCCTTGAACCCCCACAGATTCTCAATGTTATGGGCAAACTGCCCCATCAGAATATCAAAACCGTTGGTATCCTTGACCCAGGCTTCGTTATAGGTATCGCCTTTTTTGGTCGAACTGGAGCAGGAGATGAGCAACGGCGCAACAAGAGCAAGCGCGAAAAATTTTTTCATCATTCCGGGAGTGCGTGTTGTGTTTGTTGTTGTATCGTTTTGCCGGATGGCGGTGCAAGCACCTTATCCGGCCTACGAGATTGCCAGCAAGAGATGCTTATTTTTTCTCTTCCGGCGTATAGCCTTCAATATGCACGTCTTTCCCTTCAAACAGGAAGTTGATCATCTCCTGCTCCAGCAGTTTGCGGTGCTCGACGTTCATCATGTTGAGTTTCTTTTCGTTGATCAGCATGGTTTGCTTATGCTGCCACTGTGCCCACGCTTCTTTAGAGATCTCGTTGTAGATGCGTTTCCCCAGTTCGCCCGGGTACAGCTGAAAATCCTGGCCTTCCGCTTCACGTTGCAGGAAAGTACAAAAAATGGTTCTGCTCATAAAAAATCCTCTTTATCGACCGGGGTGCTCAAACCGGCGCGCCGGTACGTAACTGCTGTAACAAACGCTCCACGGGGGCCGCCAGTCCGACCGACGGCGGTTGCGCTAAGTTATACCAGAGCGCGTTGCCTTCATCCATGCACTCGGTGAATGAAGACACGGGAAGCCACATAGGCACAATATCTAAGTGGAAATGGCTAAACGTGTGGCGAAAAGCATTAAGTTGACTGAGATTATCGGCCTGAATATGCCGTTGCGCCAGCCATTGACGCAAGCCATCTTCATCCTCAAACTGAGGAAAACAGTATAATCCGCCCCATAAGCCGCTCGGCGGACGCTGCGCCAGAAACACGTCGTCATTATGCTGCAACAGCAAAAAATAGCCTGTACGCTCCGGCAGCGTCTGTTTTGGCTTCTTACCGGGGTACAGCGACCAGCTCTCGTTCGCGGTGGCAACGCAGCCATTCTGGAGCGGGCACAGCGAACATTTCGGCCTGGAGCGCGTACACACCATAGCGCCTAAATCCATCATCGCCTGGTTAAAACGCGCCACGCCGTTGGCAGGCGTAACCTGTTCGCTCAGATCCCACAGCCGTTTCTCAACCTCTTTTTTCCCCGGCCAGCCGCTGACAGCATAGCAGCGTGCCAGCACGCGTTTAACATTGCCGTCGAGAATCGGAAAATGTTTATCCAAAGAGAGCGAGAGAACCGCGCCGGCGGTGGAGCGGCCTACGCCGGGCAGGGCGGCGACCTCGTCGAACGTTTCCGGGAACCGGCCGCCGTGCAGCGTCGCCACCTGTTGCGCCGCCTTATGCAGATTGCGCGCGCGGGCGTAGTAGCCGAGGCCCGTCCACAAATGCAGAACCTCATCCAGCGGCGCGTTGGCTAAATCCGTCACCGTTGGAAAGTGCGACATAAAACGTTCGAAATAGGGGATAACTGTCGCAACCTGCGTCTGTTGCAACATCACTTCCGAGAGCCATACTTTGTAGGGCGTCTTGTCAATTTGCCAGGGCAGGGTTTTCCGCCCGTATTTATCGTACCAGCCCAAAACCTGAGCCGAAAATTGAGACGCTTGCATGGTCACCGCTTTAAAATTGCTGGGGGCAAGATTGCAGCACAGAGGCAACGAGGTGTAAACCGGAACTTTCCTGTGATCACTCTCTTCCTTTACTTGCATCCGGCAACTAACTTTGGATAATGCCCGTTTTCGGAACTCAATCACAAGCAGACTTAACTTTTATGAAGAACGACGTCATTTCACCGGAATTTGATGAAAACGGCCGCCCGTTGCGCCGAATTCGTAGCTTTGTTCGTCGCCAGGGGCGACTGACGAAAGGGCAGGAACACGCGCTGGAAAACTACTGGCCGGTGATGGGCGTTGAATTCAGCGAAGAACCGGTGGATTTCGCCACGCTGTTTGGCCGCGACGCGCCGGTTACGCTTGAGATTGGTTTTGGTATGGGCGCCTCGCTGGTGGCGATGGCGAAAGCCCGCCCGGAACAAAATTTCCTCGGTATTGAAGTGCATTCGCCTGGCGTTGGCGCATGTCTGGCGTCTGCGCACGAAGAAGGCGTGGGGAACCTGCGTGTGATGTGTCATGACGCGGTTGAAGTGCTGCATAAAATGATTCCTGACAATTCTTTATTGATGGTTCAGCTCTTTTTCCCTGACCCGTGGCATAAAGCGCGTCATAATAAACGCCGTATCGTTCAGGTTCCGTTTGCCGAACTGGTGAAAAGCAAACTGAAGCTGGGCGGTGTGTTCCATATGGCGACCGACTGGGAAGCCTATGCGGAGCATATGCTGGAAGTGATGTCCTCCATCGACGGGTACAAAAACCTGTCAGAGAGTAACGATTATGTACCGCGCCCGGAATCGCGCCCGGTAACCAAATTTGAACAACGTGGTCATCGTCTTGGCCACGGCGTATGGGACTTAATGTTCGAGAGGGTGAAATAATGGCAAAGAACCGTAGTCGTCGTCTGCGTAAAAAAATGCATATTGACGAATTCCAGGAATTAGGGTTTTCGGTTGCATGGCGTTTCCCGGAAGGCACTTCTGAAGAGCAGGTTGATAAAATTGTCGATGACTTTATCAATGACGTTATTGAGCCAAATAAACTGGCGTTTGACGGCAGCGGTTATCTGTCCTGGGAAGGGCTGATCTGCATGCAGGAAATCGGCAAATGCACCGAAGAACATCAGGCGATTGTGCGTAAGTGGCTGGAAGAACACAAACTTGAAGACGTGCGCACCAGCGAACTTTTCGACGTTTGGTGGGACTAATAAAGCATACGGGGCCAGCATTTGCTGGCCCGATTTGTCTTGAGGGAAAGTTATGATGCGCAAAACGCTGCTGGCGGCAGTTCTTTCGTTGACGGCGATGGCCGCACACGCAGATTATCAATGCAGCGTCACTCCGCGTGACGATGTGATTCTCAGCCCGCAAACGGTTCAGGTAAAAGGCGAAAACGGCAACCTGGTGATCGCGCCGGACGGCAACGTAATGTTTAACGGCAAACAGTACACCCTTAGCGCCGCGCAGCGCGAACAGGCGAAAGATTACCAGGCGGAATTGCGCAGCGCGCTGCCGTGGATCGATGAGGGCGCCAGAAGCCGCGTCGAGAAAGGTCGCGTGGCGCTGGATAAAATCATCGCGCAGGAAGTGGGCGAAAGCAGCAATATGCGTGGTCGATTGACCAAACTCGATGCACAACTGAAAGAGCAGATGAACCGCATCATTGAGCATCGTACTGACGGCCTGACCTTCCACTACAAGGCGATTGATCAGGTGCGCGCCGACGGCCAGCAGCTGGTGAATCAGGCGATGGGCGGCATTTTGCAGGACAGCATTAACGAAATGGGCGCGAAAGCGGTGCTTAAAGGCGGCGGTAATCCGTTGCAGGGCGTGCTGGGTAGCCTCGGCGGTCTGCAAACGTCGATTCAGAACGAATGGAAGAATCAGGAAAAAGACTTCCAGCAGTTCGGCAAAGATGTGTGCAGTCGCGTTGTGACGCTGGAAGACAGCCGCAAAGCGCTGGTGAGCAGCCTGAAATAAAACTCTTGTCTATGGCACAGCGCCTGCTGTGCCGTTTTATGTTGTCATACCCCGCCGTTTTGATATCCATCTCTAAAAACCACAAACGTAAAAAGATATTTATCTGGTTAATTGGAAGACGTCACATTATTCATCTTCGACATTGGGATAATGCGTCAAATTCACGTAACTGGAGAAATAACATGGAGTTTTTCAGGAAAACGGTACTCGCCGCTCTGGTAATGGGTTGCAGCGGCGCGGCGCTGGCTTTGCCGAATGTCACTATTCTGGCGACCGGGGGAACCATTGCCGGTGGCGGTGACTCCGCGACAAAATCAAATTATACGGCGGGTAAAGTTGGCGTCGAAAGCCTGGTGGACGCGGTGCCTCAGTTAAAGGATATCGCAGTTGTAAAAGGTGAGCAGGTCGTCAATATCGGTTCGCAGGATATGAACGATGAAGTCTGGTTAACGCTGGCGAAGAAAATCAATACCGACTGCGATAACACCGACGGCTTCGTGATCACCCACGGTACTGATACGATGGAAGAGACAGCTTATTTCCTCGACCTGACCGTCAAGTGTAATAAACCGGTAGTGCTGGTCGGGGCGATGCGTCCGTCCACGTCAATGAGCGCCGATGGCCCGTTCAACCTCTATAACGCCGTGGTTACTGCGGCGGATAAAGCGTCCGCGAATCGCGGCGTACTGGTGGTGATGAACGACACTGTGCTGGACGGCCGTGACGTCACCAAGACCAATACCACCGATGTCGCCACCTTCAAGTCTGTGAATTACGGGCCGCTGGGCTACATTCACAACGGTAAAATTGATTATCAGCGTACGCCAGCGCGCAAGCACACCACTTCCACGCCGTTTGACGTTTCTAAGCTGACTGAGCTGCCGAAAGTCGGGATTATTTATAATTACGCGAATGCGTCCGATCTGCCGGCGAAAGCGCTGGTGGATGCGGGTTACGAAGGGATAGTGAGCGCGGGCGTGGGTAACGGCAACCTGTACAAAACGGTTTTCGATACGCTGGCGACTGCTGCGCATAAAGGCACGGTTGTCGTGCGTTCTTCTCGTGTACCGACTGGCGCCACCACGCAGGATGCTGAAGTCGATGACGCGAAATACGGGTTTGTCGCTTCCGGTTCGTTGAACCCGCAAAAAGCGCGCGTGCTGTTGCAACTGGCGCTGACGCAAACCAAAGATCCGCAACAGATCCAGACGATGTTTAATCAGTATTAATCGGTGAAGGTGGCTGCGCTTATCGCCCTAACCCTGTAGGCCTGATAAGCGCAGCGCCATCAGGCAATTTGCCGGATGGCGGCTCAAGGCCTTATCCGGCCTACATCTTCACCCGCCATCACTCCGCCAGAAACAGCTCCAGAAGGGAGTTTAAAAACAGCTTGCCGTGTTGGGTAATCTGCCAGTGCTGCTCGCATTCGGTGAGATACCCCTGGGCGATGGCCTCGTCGAGCTGCTCACGAATTACCGCTTCGGCAAGCCCGGTATACTGCGTAAACTCCGCCCGGGGAGCCGCTTCCAGTAACCGAAAACGGTTCATAAAGAACTCAAACGGCTTGTCGGCCTGTTCGACATCACGCTGGCTTTCCAGATAGCGTCCCTGCATATAACCGCGCGGGTGACGCGTTTTAGTGGTACGCAGGATGCGCCCGTCCGGGAAGGTCACTTTACCGTGCGCGCCGCAGCCAATTCCGAGGTAATCGCCAAAGCGCCAGTAGTTCAGATTGTGCTGACACTGATAACCCGGCCTGGCATACGCGGAGGTTTCGTACTGCTGATAACCTGCCGCAGTCAGCAACTGGTGGCCTTGCTCGAAGATATCCCACAGCGCGTCATCGTCTGGCAATACCGGCGGGCGTGAGCCGAACAGCGTGTTAGGTTCGATAGTCAACTGATACCACGACAGATGCGGCGGATTGAGCTCGATGGCCTGGCGCAGGTCGCCCAGCGCCTCTTCCAGCGTTTGATCCGGCAGGCCGTGCATCAGGTCCAGGTTGAAGCTGCGCAGCCCCAGACAGCTCGCCAGATTCGCTGCCCGCTTCGCCTCTTCCGGGCCGTGAATGCGCCCGAGGCGTTTTAGCTTCGGTTCACTAAAACTCTGCACGCCGATGGAGATACGGTTTACCCCGGCGCGTTGGTAATCAACGAAACGGTCGGCCTCTACCGTCCCCGGATTCGCCTCCATCGTGATTTCTGCATCCGCCGCCAGCGGCAGGCGCGCCCGCACGCCGTCCAGCAGCGTTTGCATTGCCGGGCCTGAGAGCAGGCTCGGCGTACCGCCGCCAATAAAAATGGTCTTTACTTCGCGTCCCTGCGCATATGCCACGTTGGTATCGAGATCGCTCAGCAGGTGCTGAACATAATCATCGTGCGGCACTTCGCCTTTCAGCGCATGCGAGTTGAAATCGCAGTACGGGCATTTCTGCACGCACCACGGGATGTGAATATAAAGACTCAGCGGCGGCAGCTTAACCATTGCGTAAGGCGTCCAGCAGCAGCTTCAGCGCCTGCCCACGGTGGGAGATCGCGCTTTTTTCTTCACGGGTTAACTCGGCTGCCGTTTTACCTTCCGACGGAACAAAGAAAATAGGGTCATAGCCGAAACCGCCATTGCCCGCCGCTTCGCGGGTAATCATTCCTGGCCAGCTTCCGTGGCACACCAGCGGCGTCGGGTCTTCTGCATGGCGCATGTAGACCAGCACGCAGTGGAAGCGCGCCTGGCGCTTCTCATCCGGCACCTCCCGCAGGGTATGCAGCAGTTTTTCCAGGTTACGCTGGTCGGTGGCGTCTTCGCCGGAATAACGGGCGGAGTAAATACCCGGCGCGCCGCCCAGCGCATCAACGGCCAGGCCGGAGTCGTCGGCAATGGCGGGCAGACCGGTAGCTTTTGCGGCATGACGCGCTTTCAGGATCGCATTTTCGATGAACGTCAGACCGGTCTCTTCGGCTGAATCAACGCCCAGTTCGGTTTGCGCGATGACATCAAGCCCAAAATCGCTCAACAGTGAGGCGAGCTCACGCACTTTACCGGCATTGCCGGTAGCGAGGACAACTTTTTGCATAGGATACCTAATCAGTTAACGCCGCGATTTCTGGCGGGATCTGTTGCGGATGAATGATTTTAACCTGTTTGTGGCGGCCCAGTTCGCCCTTTTCAATGACGACCTGGCTTTTCGCCACGCGGAATTGTTTGCCAAGAAACTTCACCAGATGGCTGTTGGCCTGGCCATCAACCGGCGGGGCGGTAATGGCGACTTTCACTTCGTCGCCATGTAAACCCACAATACTGTCACGGCTGGCTTTTGGCTGAATATAGAGCCGTAAAATCAGACCGTCAGCGCAGGGTGTAACGGCACTCATAGCGCCATCCACAGCCCCGGCAGCAGCATATTGCCTGTCGCCTGTAAGACTTCAGCGATGCCCATGTTGATAACATACAGCAGCAGAACCAGGATCATCGGCGAGAAGTCGATGCCGCCCATCGAAGGGAGCAGACGGCGAATCGGGCGCAGCAAAGGGTCCGCCAGTTGAAGCAGAACGTATTCAATCGGGCTGCGGCCCTGGCTCACCCAGCTCATGATCGCCATCACCAGCAGTACCCAGAAAATCAGCAGGCCGATGGTTTTCAGGACGATAAGTATGGCGGCGATCCAGATAATTGGCTGGAACGTCACGACCATGAAAAGCACTATCGCTTTGATAAAGCTCAGAATAAATGCCAACAGCATGGAGGCGCTATCAATCGGCCCCATTGGCGGAATAATACGACGCAGCGGCCCGATAATGGGTTGAGTCGCTTTCACCACAAACTGTGAGAAAGGGTTGTAAAAATCACAGCGAGCCCACTGCATCCATACGCGCAACAATAGCACCATGGTATACAGTTCAATTACCGTTGAGAGCAGGAAGGTCAACGTCTTCATGGCGTTCCTCAGTTTTCCTTAATTTTTTGTGTAATCACGCGCACCAAAAATAGCGGTGCCGATGCGCACCATCGTGCTACCTGCCGCAATTGCGGCGTCCATATCATCCGACATACCCAGAGAAAGGGTATCAACGCCAGGATAGCGCGTTTTCAGCCCGGCAAATGCTACAGCCATTTGGCGTGCAACTTCAAACTGCCTTACATAATCTGACTCAGGGGCGGGGATCGCCATCAGTCCGCGCAGCCTGATACCGGGAAGCTCAACCACGCTTGCCGCCAGAGCGTCCAGTTCCGTAAGCGGAATCCCGGACTTGCTGTTCTCATCGCTGATATTAATTTGAATCAGCACGTTCAGCGGCGGCAGACCTGCCGGGCGCTGTTCGCTCAGACGGGCGGCGATACGCAGACGATCGATCGTATGGCACCAGTCAAAATGCTCTGCCACCAGACGACTTTTGTTGGACTGCAAGGGGCCAATAAAGTGCCATTGCAGCCCTTCGACGCCGCTTTCTTTGAAGTGGCGAATTTTCTCTACCCCTTCCTGAACATAGTTTTCGCCAAACGCCCGCTGCCCGACCGCGATGGCTTCTGCGATGGCGCTCGCAGGCTTGGTTTTACTCACTGCAAGCAGCGTAACTTCTTCTGAAGACCGCCCGCAACGCGTCGCGGCGGCTGAGATTTTGTCCCGGACATGTGCCAGGTTATGCGCGATATCGTTCATTTTCCGAGGATGTTCGTATGGATATGGAAGAAATAGTGGCCCTTAGTGTAAAGCATAACGTCTCGGATCTACACCTGTGCAACGCATGGCCTGCACGCTGGCGTAAACGGGGAAAAGTGGAAATAGCCCCGTTTAGCAGCCCGAATGTCGAGGTTTTGTTGTCACAATGGCTTAACGACGCGCAGCGCCGGGCGTGGCAGGCGGATGGTCAGCTCGACTTTGCGGTGTCGCTGCCGGGCGAACTGCGGTTACGCGCCAGCGCTTTTCATCACGAGCAGGGCGCATCGTTGGCGCTGCGGTTGTTGCCCACTACGTGCCCGCAACTGGACGCGCTCCAGACGCCTGCCGCGCTACCCGCGCTCCTTGGCGGCGAGAACGGACTGATTCTGGTGACCGGGGCGACGGGAAGCGGGAAATCCACCACGCTGGCGGCAATGGTGGAATACCTCAACCAGCATCTCGATGGTCATATTCTGACGCTGGAAGATCCTATTGAGTACCGCCATACCAGCCAGCGCTGCCTGATTCAGCAGAGGGAGGTTGGCGTACACTGCCGCTCCTTTGCCGCCGGGTTACGCGCTGCACTGCGTGAAGACCCGGATGTGATTTTATTAGGCGAACTGCGCGACAGTGAGACCATTCGCCTGGCGCTGACGGCGGCGGAAACGGGGCATCTGGTTCTGGCGACGCTACATACGCGCGGCGCGGCACAGGCGGTAGAGCGGCTGGTTGACTCCTTTCCGGCGCAGGAGAAAGATCCGGTACGCAGTCAACTTGCGGGCAGTCTGCGCGCCGTGTTGTCGCAGAAGCTGGAAACCGACAGGCAGGACGGACGCGTGGCGTTATTCGAACTGCTCATCAACACGCCAGCGGTTGGCAATCTTATTCGGGAGGGGAAAATCCACCAGTTGCCCGGCGTTATTCAGACCAGCCAACAGGCGGGGATGCAGACGTTTGCCCAGAGTCAGCAACAGCGGCAGGCGCAGGGCAGGCTTTAGCGAACGGTTGTGCCGGATGGCGGCCGATGGCCTTATCCGGCCTACAAGCGTGCCCGTAGGCCTGATAAGCGAAGCGCCATCAGGCAATTCGCTTCAGTAACCCTGCTCGAAATAGCTTTCGAGGATGATGACGGCCGAGGCGGAATCCACTTTGCCTTTGTTGAGTGCGCGATAACCGCCCTGTTCAAACAGGCCAGAGCGCGCTTCTACGGTGCTGAGGCGTTCGTCATGCAGCGTAACCAGTACGCCAAAACGGCCATGAATGCGGTTGGCGAACTTGCGGGCGCGAGCGGTGAGGGGCTGCTCTGTACCATCCATATTGAGCGGTAGCCCGACAATAATTTCATCCGGCTGCCACTCTTTCAGCAAACGCTCGATAATGCTCCAGTCTGGCGTTCCGTCCTGCGCTTTTATCGCTGGCAGCGCGCGGGCGGTGCCGGTGATGCGCTGTCCTATTGCTACGCCGATACTTTTGGTGCCGAAATCAAATGCGAGTAAGGTTCCGCTCATCAGGCATGCCCCGCCACGCCAGGCATGGTCAGAATATCAATTCCGATTAATTTGGCTGCGTCGCGCCAGCGGTCGGCAATCGGCGTTTTGAACAGAATATTGAGATCGGCAGGGGCCGTGAGCCAGGCATTATCCATCAGCTCTTGCTCCAGTTGACCTTTATCCCATGATGAATAACCCAGCGCCACCAGCACCTCAGAGGGTTGCTCCGGTGTGCCTAACGTCTCCAGCACGTCGCGGGACGTGGTGATCACCGTATTGTCAGAAATACGAATACTGGACGAAAAGCGGGAGGGCGGAGTATGTAAAATAAATCCCCGATCTTCCGCCAGCGGTCCGCCGAGCATTACGGCTTTATCCAGACGAATCGCCGGATCGCGCGGTTCAGGCGTAATCTTCAGTTTTTCCAGAATCCCTTCAATCTGTAGATTTTCCAGAGGCTTATTAATGATAATCCCCATTGCGCCATCTTCATTGTGTTCGCAAATGTACACCACGGAGCGGCGGAAAATTGGGTCCTGGAGAGCAGGCATGGCAATAAGAAAGTGATGCTGTAAATTCATTGTCAGAGGTTCTGTATCCGGGTTCAAAAAAGCAACAGCGTCCAGTATGTGGGGAAAGCGCGAAGATGTCACCCTCTGAAAATAGCTTTGCCGGATGGCAGTTTCGTCTTATCCGGCCTGTGGGGTGAAATTCCAGGCCGGATAAGACGCGAAGGCGTCGTCATCCGGCAACTAATTTACTTCTGCAAACGCGCCTCAATGGCATCCATCAGCATTCCGGTAATCGAAACCGGGAACTCCGCTTCAATTTCACGAATACAGGTTGGGCTGGTGACGTTAATTTCCGTCAGACGATCGCCGATGATATCCAGACCCACAAAAATCAGCCCTTTCGCTTTCAGGGTTGGGCCAATGCGGCGGGCGATTTCCCAGTCGCTGTCGGTAAGCGGGCGCGGTTCGCCGCGACCACCGGCCGCCAGGTTGCCACGGGTCTCGCCGCCCTGCGGAATCCGCGCCAGGCAGTACGGAACGGGTTCGCCGTCAACAACCAGCACGCGTTTGTCGCCGTCTTTAATGGCAGGCAGATAGTTCTGCGCCATGCAATAGCGGGTGCCATGCTCGGTCAGCGTTTCGGCGATCACGCCGAGGTTGGGGTCGCCTTCCTTCACGCGGAAGATAGACGCGCCGCCCATGCCGTCCAGCGGCTTGAGAATGATGTCGCTGTGCTTCTGCCAGAAGGCTTTCAGCTGCGCTTTGTTGCGCGTGACCAGTGTTTCCGGCGTCAGGTCGGAGAACCAGGCGGTGAACAGTTTTTCGTTGCAGTCACGCAGGCTCTGGGGCTTATTGACGATCAGCGCGCCTTTCTCTTCCGCGCGCTCCAGAATATAAGTGGCGTAGATAAATTCGGTATCGAACGGCGGATCTTTACGCATCAGGATGACGTCCAGATCGGCCAGCGGCAGATCCTGCTCGTCGTTGAACGTATACCAGTTGTCATAGTTCTGCTCTACGCTCAGGGTACGCGTGCGTGCGCGAGCCTCACCGTTGATCAAATACAGATCGGCCATCTCCATGTAATGAAGTTCGTAGCCACGACGTTGTGCTTCCAGCAGCATAGCGAAGCTGGAATCTTTCTTGATGTTGATGCTTGCGATGGGGTCCATCACGATGCCGAGCTTGATCATTGTTCTTCTCCGTTAGCCCAGATCGCCAAAACGCACCTGTAGCGCGGTAATGGCGGTGAGCGCAGTTGTCTCAGTACGCAGAACGCGAGGTCCTAACAGGATATCAGTAAACTGGTAGCGGGCGGTCATGGCGATTTCATCTGCCGACAAACCGCCTTCCGGGCCAATCAACAGGCGTACGCGCTCCACGGGGAGCGGCAGGGTGTTGATACTGGCGCTGGCGCGCGGGTGAAGGTTCAGTTTCAGCCCCTCGTCCTGCTCGGCGCACCAGGCTTCCAGATCCATTGCCGGGCGAATTTCCGGCACCCGGTTACGACCGCACTGTTCGCAGGCGGCAATAGCGATTTTTTGCCACTGCTGGCGCTTCTTGTTCAGACGTTCGCTGTCCAGTTTAACGCCGCAGCGCTCAGAAAAAAGTGGCGTAATGAGGCTTACACCCAGTTCGATCGATTTCTGGATAGTGAATTCCATTTTTTCGCCGCGCGACATCACCTGGCCGAGGTGAATATGCAGCGGGGATTCACGATCGTCGAGGGTGGCGCTGAGCACTTTTACATCGACGCTTTTTTTGCTGGCGTTGGTTATCTCGGCGTCAAACACCTGATTACTGCCGTCAAACAGCTGGAGCGCCTGGCCTGGCCCCATACGCAGCACGCGTCCGATATGGTTGGCGGCGTCTTCACACAGGGAGAACTGGCTGCCGGATGTGATGGGTTCAGGGTGATAAATGCGGGGAATGCGCATAATAGAAAAATCCGCGTCATCTCCCCACGCCATCTGATCGCGTGGGGCAGGGTTAAAAATATTCCCGCTAGTGTAGGTTAGCTCTTTTGCGCCTGGCAAGCGCGTTGCACGTATGGATTGTGGTTCCCTTGTACCCTGGCGATGCGTTCGTCGCGCTCGCACTCCCAGTCCGTGACCGGATACAGCTTGTTCCAGGCGTTGAAAAGCTGCGTTTGCTGACGGGAGAGCGTCAGATTGTACTGGTCGCGCATATAAAAGTAGGTACGGGCGATCGCTCCACGGGCGCGAGCAGGCGGTTCGGCGATTTTTTCCTTGAAATTGACCTTCATGGCGCACTGGCCGTACTGACCTTCGCCGCCATTCCACTGGCTGTACATGAAGTTGCCGCGATCGCCATTCACCTCGCCGACGGCGGGTTGCAGATTGTGCATGTCGCTCTCCATCTTGCGGTAGACAGGATCTTTCGCACAGTTTTTTCGCCCGCCGTCCTGCCAGCACTGACGCTGGTGGCCGAACTGCCAGGCGGGTACGACGTGTTCCCATTCAATGCGGCTGGCGCGGTTTTCATTTTTTCGGACTTTATAGCCGCAGGAGGCGAGATCCACGACGCCTTTTTTACCCTGCCAGTTAATTTTACACCCGCAGTAGAAATCGCCGGGAACATCGGCATTGACTTTGACCCCGGCGGTTTTGGCCTGAGAAAAACTGTTGATGCCTGTAGCCAGCACCTGCCCTGAGAGCATCATCGCCAACAACGCTGCGGCAAAAGAGAAATTACGGTACATCACGAACTCCGTGTCAAAACGAGCCCGCAACGTAGCGAAAGTTGTTCTTGTATGCAATCAGGCAGATCAGAAAAGTTCCTGATTATTCTGGCGATTATTCAGCAATGAGTGGTTCGCCGCAGTGAACGCAGCGGTAGGTGGCTTCACCGCGCACGATGCGATTATGGCGGCGCACGGTGAGCTGATGCTGCTGGCATTTACAGCGGTAGGTAAAGGTATTGCGGCGAACGGATTGCAGTTCAAACTGATGCGTGCGTCTGGCAGGGACGCCCAGTACGCTTTCCATCATCCATTTCCACTCTTTGCCGTGCGGCGCAACCCGGCCAAAATGCTTCCAGACCAGCAAATGCGCCAGTTCATGGGGCACCACTTCATTAACGAACGCGTCGACGTTTTCCATCAATAGCACAGGATTGAGACGGATTTCGTAGGTTTGTAGCCATGCTGTTCCCGCGGCAGTTCCACGTTGTTGATAAACCAGCCTGGGTTCCGGGTAATGACGTTCCAGTTTGAGATTGGCCTGGGCGAGTTTTTCCCGCAGGCTACGCATGACGGCTTGCTGGACAGCGATAGGGAGACGGGAGGTTTTCATAACGACAGAGGATAATGGGAGGTGATGGAGACTGCAAGAGGGACGCTTCACCCCGCTAAGTTTTGCCGGATGGCGGCCGACAAACCGCGCTGCGTTCAACTGAGTGCAGTAGGCCCGATAAGCTTACGCCATCGGGCACTTACCGCTAATTATCAGCGTTAGTTGTGAGCGCCGATTTCGCGCAGCTTACGGCCTTTCATCAGGTTACGTTCAATGTGTTCCAGAGAGACGTGTTTGGTTTCAGGAACCAGCCAGATGGTCAGGATGATGAAGAACAGGTTCAGACCGGCATAGACCCAGAAGGTGTTTGCGTTGCCCAGCGTGTTGAGCATGGTCAGGAACGTTGCGCCGACGATCATATTGGCGATCCAGTTGGTGGCGGTAGAGCAGGTGATACCGAAATCGCGGCCTTTCAGCGGCTGAATTTCAGAGCACAGTACCCAAATCAGTGGGCCGGCGCTCATTGCGAACCCGATGATAAACATCAGCAGCATGGCGATAGCGAAGTATTGCGCTGACGGCGAGTGAATGCCGATATGCATCATGGTGCCGAGAGTGCCCATGCCGATAGCCATGACCAGGAAGCCCAGCGTCAGCGTTGGTTTACGCCCCCAGCGGTCTACCAGGCCGATAGCGATAAAGGTGGCCAGCACGTTCGTCAGACCAACGATAACGGTGCCCCACATCTGCTCGGTGGTATTGGTATAACCTGCCAGTTCAAAGATTTTCGGCGCGTAGTACATGATGACGTTCATCCCGGTGAACTGTTGCATCACCTGCAAAAGCACCCCGAGGAACACCGCGCGACGGAAGTTGCTGTTCTCTTTAAACAGCGCCCAGCCGCTCTGTTTTACTTGCAGACTTTCACGGATCTCATCCAGCTCGCGTTTGGCTTCTGCGCTGGTATCACGCAGGCGCAGCAGTACGCGTTCGGCATCAATAAAGCGACGTTTCGCCGCGAACCAGCGCGGGCTGTCCGGCAGGAAGAACACGCCGATCAGCAGCAGAATGGCCGGAATGATGATCACGCCCAGCATCCAGCGCCATGCGCCGCTGTAGCTGAACGCGGTATCAGACAGATAGGCGCCAAGAATACCGATGGTGATCATCAACTGGTACATGGAGATCATACTGCCGCGAATTTTCTCCGGCGCGATCTCAGACAGGTACAGCGGGGCGGTGTAGGACGCGACGCCAACGGCCAGGCCTAACAGCACGCGGGAAACGATCAGCACCTCAACGTTAGGCGCGGCGGCGGAAAACAGCGAACCGGCCACAAACAGGATCGCGCCGATCATCAGGCTTTTCTTACGACCTAATTTGAAGGAGAGCCAGCCGCTGCCGACGGCACCGACGGCGGCGCCGAACATCATCGAACTGACCACCCACTCCTGAGTGTGCGCGGTAATCTGGAATTCGTCAGTGATGAAGGGTAAAGCACCGGCGATAACGCCGATATCCAGGCCAAAAAGTAATCCTGCCAGGGCTGCAAGAAAGCAGACAAAAAATGTCATGGCCTTGTTTGAACGCCCCTGTTTTTTATTGTCAGGCATGATGCCTCCGGTTGGGTTGCCAGTTTTGTTGATGCTAAGGGTAGGTGAGTAGCCTGTAAAAATATGTGATTCGAATCACGTTAGTGTAATCGTTTACACTAACATTTGATGGTAAAAGTAATTAATGCTTTGAAAACATAGAGGTAAGTGAGACGGTTTGTATCGAGAATACGCACATTTAAGACTTAACTGAAAAAAATGTAACGTAAGAAGAAAAGCGATCATGCAAAAGGATTATTTTCAACGCGTGGCTTATAGAATGGAGGGTAAACGGTTTCATTAATCGCCGGGTGACGGTTACGCCAAAACGACAGAACCCGTAGGCCCGTGCAAGCGAAGCGCCGACGGGCAAAAGATGCGCGCACAAATACAAAAGGCCAGCACGAGGCTGGCCTTAAAAAAAGCAACGTCAGTAAATTACTTCAGACCTGCGGCATCACGCAGCAGCTGCGCTTTGTCGGTTTTTTCCCACGGGAAATGTTCGCGGCCAAAGTGACCGTATGCAGCGGTTTCTTTGTAGATCGGGTGCAGCAGATCCAGCATCTGAATCAGGCCGTACGGACGCAGGTCGAAGAACTCGCGTACCAGCAGGGTCAGCTGTTCAGAAGGCACTTTTTCAGTACCGAAGGTTTCAACCATGATAGAGGTCGGTTCAGCCACGCCGATAGCGTAAGAAACCTGAATCTCACAACGGTCAGCCAGACCTGCGGCAACGATGTTTTTCGCAACATAACGCGCGGCGTAGGCTGCGGAACGGTCAACCTTAGACGGGTCCTTACCGGAGAATGCGCCGCCGCCGTGACGCGCCATACCGCCGTAGGTATCCACGATAATCTTACGACCGGTCAGACCGCAGTCGCCCATCGGGCCGCCGATAACAAAACGACCGGTTGGGTTGATGAAGAATTTCGTCGACGCGTTCAGCCATTCTGACGGCAGGATCGGCTTGATGATCTCTTCCATCACCGCTTCCTGAAGCGATTTCTGGTCAATTTCTTCAGCGTGCTGAGTAGACAGCACTACCGCGTCGATGCCGACAATTTTGCCGTCGTCATACTGGAAAGTGACCTGGCTTTTCGCATCCGGGCGCAGCCACGGCAGCGTGCCGTTTTTACGCACTTCAGCCTGACGCTGTACCAGACGGTGCGCGTAGGTGATCGGCGCTGGCATCAGCACGTCAGTTTCATTGGTCGCGTAACCGAACATCAGGCCCTGGTCGCCCGCGCCCTGTTCCAGCGGATCGGCACGGTCAACGCCCTGGTTGATATCCGGGGACTGTTTGCCGATAGCGCTCAGCACGGCGCAAGAGTTGGCGTCAAAGCCCATGTCGGAATGCACATAGCCAATCTCACGGACCGTGTTACGGGTGATCTCTTCGATATCAACCCATGCGCTGGTCGTGATCTCACCGCCAACTAAAACCATACCGGTTTTAACGTAGGTTTCGCATGCGACGCGCGCTTTCGGATCCTGTTCCAGGATCGCATCCAGCACGGCATCAGAGATTTGGTCAGCAATTTTGTCAGGATGCCCTTCTGATACGGACTCGGACGTAAAAAGGTGTTTTGCCATGTTTTATTTCACCTAAGGAGAATTTGGTTAGCTCAAACTGTTGTGTGGAATAGCCAAAGCAGAGGATTCTACCAAGGCTTGCAGGTTGATGACACTGGCAGTCTGAGTGTTAATCAGTATGGATGGATTAACATCTGGATGGCTATTTTAGGTCACTTCTTCACCCGATTTCCAGTTTTTTTTGAATCAACTCTCGTTGCGTTGAAAACACGACTGGAAATTTTTCAGGACACTGCTGGCAATGTGCGCATTTATGCTTTGCATTTTTCCCCTCTTGTCGGTATAAAACGCGGCGCGCGGCTCATACTAAAAAGCACACGACGGATTCCTCGTGTCGCCACTTCCAGCCGGGCTAAAACGTTGCTTTGGCTTAGAGGCTTGTCTTACGGGGCGGCCGTGGAGGTGATACGAGATAATGAACCGTTGTATTCTGCTGAATCTGTCGCACCGTTCTGGTGTGCGCATGTCCCCCGCAATCTGCATCTCTGCTTTGCATACCTGCCGATGTTATACCCATCTCGGCGCTTCTCAGGACTCCAGAGCCGGTCGGTAACGGAAGACTGAACAAGGGCGCTCTTGTTGAAACAAGAGTTTTCTCGTGGTTTCGCCGAACCGTCATACTTAAGTTCGGTTACGTGTTTTACAATGATATGAAAAAGAAACCGGTCGCGCAGGCGGAGCGTCAGCACTATCTGCTGGAAAATACGTCTGTTTATGGGTTGTTATCGCGTCTACGGATTGCGATAGTAGTCAACTGTTTTACACTTGTTAATAAAATTTGAGGTTCGCTATGTCTGACGACATGTCTATGGGTTCGCCTTCGTCAGCAGGCGAACAGGGTGTACTACGCTCCATGCAGGAGGTTGCAATGAGCTCCCAGGAAGCCAGCAAGATGCTGCGTACTTACAATATTGCCTGGTGGGGCAATAACTACTACGACGTCAACGAACTGGGACACATCAGCGTGTGCCCGGACCCTGACGTCCCTCAGGCGCGCGTCGATCTCGCCAAACTGGTGAAAGCTCGCGAAGCGCAAGGCCAGCGTCTGCCTGCGTTGTTCTGCTTCCCGCAGATCCTGCAACACCGTCTGCGCTCCATTAACGCGGCGTTTAAACGCGCGCGTGAATCCTACGGTTATAACGGCGACTACTTCCTCGTTTATCCGATCAAGGTCAACCAGCACCGCCGGGTGATTGAATCGCTGATTCACTCCGGCGAACCGCTGGGTCTGGAAGCCGGTTCGAAGGCGGAGCTGATGGCGGTTCTGGCGCACGCCGGAATGACCCGCAGCGTGATCGTCTGTAACGGCTACAAAGACCGCGAATACATCCGTCTGGCGCTGATCGGCGAAAAGATGGGCCACAAGGTCTACCTGGTCATCGAGAAGATGTCAGAAATCGCTATCGTGCTGGATGAAGCCGAGCGTCTGAACGTGATCCCGCGCCTGGGCGTGCGTGCGCGTCTGGCCTCGCAGGGTTCCGGTAAATGGCAGTCTTCCGGCGGAGAAAAATCCAAATTCGGCCTGGCGGCGACGCAGGTGCTGCAACTGGTTGAAACCCTGCGTGAAGCCGGGCGACTGGACAGCCTGCAACTGCTTCATTTCCACCTCGGCTCGCAGATGGCGAATATCCGCGACATTGCCACCGGCGTGCGCGAATCCGCCCGTTTCTACGTTGAATTGCATAAACTGGGCGTCAACATTCAGTGTTTCGACGTCGGCGGCGGTCTGGGCGTGGATTACGAAGGAACCCGCTCGCAGTCTGATTGCTCCGTGAACTACGGCCTGAACGAATACGCCAACAACATCATCTGGGCGATTGGCGACGCGTGTGAAGAACATGGTCTGCCGCACCCAACGGTGATCACCGAGTCTGGCCGTGCGGTAACTGCGCACCATACCGTGCTGGTATCGAACATCATCGGCGTGGAGCGTAACGAATATACGGTGCCCACCGCGCCTGCCGACGACGCGCCGCGCGCGTTGCAGAGCATGTGGGAAACCTGGCAGGAGATGCACGAACCGGGCACCCGTCGCTCGCTGCGTGAATGGCTGCACGACAGCCAGATGGACCTGCACGACATTCACATTGGCTACTCTTCCGGGACGTTCAGCTTGCAGGAACGCGCCTGGGCGGAACAGCTCTACCTGAGCATGTGCCACGAAGTACAGAAACAGCTGGACCCGCAGAACCGTGCGCATCGTCCGATCATCGATGAGTTGCAGGAGCGTATGGCGGACAAAATGTACGTCAACTTCTCGCTGTTCCAGTCAATGCCGGATGCGTGGGGTATCGATCAACTGTTCCCGGTGCTGCCGCTGGAAGGGCTGGATCAGGTGCCTGAGCGCCGCGCGGTGCTGCTGGATATCACCTGTGATTCCGATGGCGCGATCGATCACTACATCGACGGTGACGGCATCGCCACCACTATGCCGATGCCGGAGTACGATCCAGAGAACCCGCCGATGCTCGGTTTCTTTATGGTCGGCGCCTATCAGGAGATCCTTGGCAACATGCACAACCTGTTCGGCGACACCGAAGCGGTTGACGTGTTTGTCTTCCCGGATGGCAGCGTGGAAGTTGAGCTGTCTGACGAAGGGGACACCGTGGCGGATATGCTGCAATACGTACAGCTCGATCCGAACACGCTGCTGACCCACTTCCGCGATCAGGTGAAACAGACCGGTCTGGACGATGCGCTGCAACAGCAGTTCCTCGAAGAGTTTGAGACGGGGCTGTACGGGTACACTTACCTGGAAGACGAGTAGCCGCTGATGCCCGGTGGCGCTGCGCTTACCGGGCCTACGAATATAGGCCGGATACGGCGAAGCCGCCATCCGGCAGAATGCTATACTCACTTGAACCCGTATGAATTAACGGCGATAATTCGCCCCAATAAGCGATTTACGAATCAATCCCTTCCTCGTCGGGTTTAACGACGCGGAGGGGATTTTTTTTCATCTGTTTTTAATGTATCGACTTTAAAAGAGGTCAGGACATGAGCACTTTAGGTCATCAGTACGATAACTCCCTGGTTTCCAACGCCTTCGGCTTTCTGCGTCTGCCGCTGAATTTCCAGCCTTATGACAGCGACGCCGACTGGGTGATCACCGGCGTACCGTTTGATATGGCGACTTCCGGTCGTGCGGGCGGCCGCCACGGCCCGGCGGCAATCCGTCAGGTTTCCACTAACCTGGCCTGGGAGCACAACCGCTTCCCGTGGAACTTCGACATGCGCGAGCGTCTGAACGTTGTGGACTGTGGTGACCTGGTCTATGCGTTTGGCGACGCGCGCGAGATGAGTGAAAAATTGCAGGCGCATGCGGAGAAACTGCTGTCAGCCGGTAAACGTATGCTCTCCTTCGGCGGCGACCACTTCGTGACCCTGCCGCTGCTGCGCGCTCATGCAAAGCACTTTGGCAAAATGGCGCTGGTGCATTTTGACGCGCATACCGACACCTACGCGAACGGCTGCGAGTTTGACCACGGCACCATGTTCTACACTGCGCCGAAAGAGGGGTTGATTGACCCGAACCACTCCGTGCAGATTGGTATTCGTACTGAATTTGATAAAGACAACGGTTTCACCGTGCTGGATGCCTGCCAGGTGAACGATCGCGGCGTGGATGATATCATCGCGCAGGTTAATCAGATCGTTGGCGATATGCCGGTCTACCTGACCTTTGATATCGACTGTCTGGACCCGGCGTTCGCACCGGGCACAGGGACACCGGTGATCGGCGGCCTGACTTCCGATCGCGCCATTAAACTGGTGCGCGGTCTGAAAGATCTGAACATTGTCGGGATGGACGTGGTGGAAGTGGCTCCGGCTTATGACCAGTCCGAAATCACCGCGCTGGCTGCGGCGACCCTGGCGCTGGAAATGCTCTACATTCAGGCGGCGAAAAAAGGCGAATAAGTGCTTCCCCCTCTCCGTCATCAGGAGAGGGGGTTTAACTTAAAAGATGTTAAACGGATATTCCACGTAAGCGCGAATCTCGTTGCCGCTGACGTTATAGTCGCTGGCGTTGCTGGACACGCGTAATACGGAATAGCGCAGCTTCAGTTTCAGGTCTTTCGCCATGCCGTCCTGAACCTGGTATTGCACCTGGTTGAACCACTCGTGCTCTTTGCCGTTGCTGGTTGCCGATGTTTTGATGTTATCGCCGCGAACATAAGCGGTTGTCCAGCTCAGCCCCGGTAAACCGAGACCGGCAAAATCCAGTCCATATGACGCCTGCCAGGAACGTTCGTCTTCACCGTTAAAATCAGACCAGTAAGAGTTCGACAGCCAGATGGTGTTGCCGCCATCGCCGACGCCGCCCTGATCGCGATAGCTGCCGTAGTGATAACCGGTGCTGCCGCTGCTTTGCTGATACGCCACTTTAAAGGTATGAATATCCCAGATATAACTTGCCGCCAGGCTCCAGATGCTGTTGCTGCGGCCAGTATTCAGGCTATCGGCGTAACCGGAATCCAGACGTGAGTTGTAGCCGTTGAAGTCCAGCACCAGCTGCTGTCCGGTGCTGAAAGGCTGTTTGAAGTTCAGCCCCAGATACTGTTTGTTCAGCACATCTTCGACGTGCGAGGCATACAGGGCGCCGCTGAACTGATCGTTAAACTGGTAGCTCGCGCCGCCGAAAGAGAGGCTTTTCAGGCCGCTGTTGTGGCGGTCGTCGCTTTTGCGCTGCTCGTCGGTGAAGTAACCGGCATTAATCTCCAGACCGTCGATCTCTCTGGAGGTCAACATGGTGCCGGTGAAGCTTTCAAACAGCAGACGGGAATCGTCGGCGTAGACGATCGGGAGCTGCGGACGCTGGTTACCGTAGCTCAGGACGGTGTTGGAGATGCGCATTTTGGCGGTTGCGCCAAATTTTGCCAGATCGGATTTCGCGCGGCCCTCGCTGTCTTGTTTGAAGAAGTCGATACCGCCAGCGCCACTGCGGCCACGGCCGCCGTCCAGACGCACGCCATACTGCGCAATACCGTCAACGCCAAAGCCGATCAGACCTTCGGTATAGCCGGATTCAAAGGTGGCGACAATGCCCTGGCCCCATTCGGCTTTGTCCTGTACGCCGCCCTGATAGTCGCGGTTAATCCAGGCGTTGCGTAAAAAGAGATTTAAATGGCTGTCATTAACAAAACCCTGGCTGTCGGATTGTTGGCTGGCAATGGCAGGCAATGCGGCGAATAAACTTAATGCGATTAACGATATTTCTTTTTTCACTGAGGGAACTTCTCTTTATGGATAATATCAAATTGAATTGCTGCGTTACGGATAGTTACCTGAATAATTATTGATTGCAAACATTTTGTGACAAAGGCTTACAGCTGTTGGCGTGCTGGCCATATCGGGGCTGGACTATTTTATATTTTGTCTGTGGCGTTAAAAGAAGTGATAAAACATGCCGGGGAATATAAATACTAAAATAATCCTCTATCAGAGAATAAAACGTCGAATATATCGCTACTGTTTATATTCTGATATTTAACGTTCTGTGCGCTTAAGTTATCAATTTATGCGTTATAAGAATGGGGGGGGAATTACCATTTGAACGCTATTCTGTCTGCCGGGAGAATATTTAGCCAGGAAGATTGTTTCCGTTCACCTGATGTTCAACATTCCTCTGAAAACTCAGTACTCGTGAACGTGCAAGGGAGGCTCGCCGCCGCCTCCCTTGCAACCCAGGCTCTCCGGCAAGGAAAATCGCCGCTGCGCGGTTCATTCGCCTTATTCCGTCTGCCTTTCGGGTCGGGGCCGAGCCTGCGTCCCGGCAGGCCGTCCCCTCCGCCCGCGTCCTTGCGGGCGGACCCGGTCAGCCGTCAACGTCTCATCGATTTTCAGCCGGAACAGGGGCATTGCTGCAATGCTCTGATTTTCAGCCGCACCGGTTTTGCTGTTAAAAAACAAACCGCAGAAATGGTCAGGTGTGGGCAGGTCCGGCTGAAAATTGCCGACGTGTTTCCGTAAGGCCGGAGGAACCCGCATGGATGCGGGTTCAGGGCGCGTTTTGCAGGGACGCTACCTCGCGCCCGCCCCGGTAGCCTGGAGGAATAAGCGGAGGGTATTGCGAAGCAACAATTTTCCCGCCGGGAGCCAGGATTGTTAAGGAGGCGGCGACGAGCCTCCTTAACACGTTCGCAAATGCTATGGTTTCAGACAGGTAACGAACATAAGGCGAACGGAACAGCTAACAAGAGCTACATGTTGCTCTCGTTTTTATTTAATACCGTCTGCCGCCATTCGGTCGCGAATATGCTGGGCACGTTCGGCGGAGGCCGGGTGATCGTCAAACATGGAGCTTTGACGTCCCGCTTCCAGCTTCGCCAGTTTCTCAAAACTGGTTGCCAGCCCGGCCGGACTGATGCCGCGTTTGCGCAACAAATCATAGGAGTAATCATCCGCCTCGGACTCCTGGCGCTGGGAGAACTGTGAGTTCACCAGTTTCTCACCAAGATCGCCCAACTGCGACTGCGACAGACTGCCGACAATACCGCCAGCGGAAGCGGCTGCGGCGCGAACCGCGTTAGTCCCCAGCGCAACCTGCATCCCTTTCTTCACATGGCCGAGCGCAACGTGTCCCATTTCGTGGCCGATGACCGCCTCCACTTCGTTATCGGTCATGATGTCCATCAGGCCGCTATAGACGCGGATACAGCCGTTCGCCATTGCAAACGCGTTAACGTCTTTCGCCACATAGACTTTGTAATTCACCGGCTGGCCGTTGATATTGTCGCCGAGCGCAGAGGCGATTTTGCTCAGTCGCTTCGCGTATTCGCTGCTGGCCGGGGCGATTGTCGCCTTGCTGTCCATTTCCGTACATGCCTGGTCGCTGAGCGCTTTTACTTGCTCATCACTGAGGCTGTAAGCCTGAAAAGCGCCTGCACCTGAAGCGAGCAGTCCATTGGAGTCCATATTCTGGCAACCGGTCAGAACCGTCGCCATGCTCATAGCAAGCAGTAAAGCGCGAATTTTCATGTTTTCTCTTCCGCACGAAATCAGGATTGTTCTAAAAGTGCGCCTTGTGTCGATGAACCAGCGCCACGCTAAGTATAAAGAAAAGAACGACAAGGGGGTGAGCAGATTGCGCAACATGCGAACACGATCCGGAGATTTCTGAAGCGGCGAAAGGATGCTCCATGTACATGGCTCGCGGCTTGGGTTACATTGTTGGCACTTTTTTCCGGCGTAGCCCAAAACGCGCTGTCGTCAAGTCGTTAAGGGCATGGCCTTCATCATCCGATCTGGAGTCAAAATGTCCTCACGTAAAGAGCTTGCCAATGCTATTCGTGCGCTGAGCATGGACGCAGTACAGAAAGCCAAATCCGGCCACCCGGGTGCCCCTATGGGTATGGCTGACATTGCCGAAGTCCTGTGGCGTGATTTCCTGAACCACAACCCGCAGAACCCTTCCTGGGCTGACCGTGACCGCTTCGTGCTGTCTAACGGCCACGGCTCCATGCTGATCTACAGCCTGCTGCACCTCACCGGCTATGACCTGCCGATGTCTGAGCTGCAAAACTTCCGTCAGCTGCACTCCAAAACGCCGGGCCACCCGGAAGTGGGTTACACCGCAGGTGTTGAAACCACCACCGGCCCGCTGGGCCAGGGGATTGCGAACGCGGTCGGTATGGCGATTGCGGAAAAAACACTGGCGGCGCAGTTCAACCGTCCAGGCCACGATATCGTGGATCACTTCACCTATGCCTTCATGGGCGATGGCTGCATGATGGAAGGTATCTCCCATGAAGTCTGCTCTCTGGCAGGAACGCTGAAGCTGGGCAAACTGATCGCGTTCTACGATGACAACGGTATCTCTATCGATGGCCACGTTGAAGGCTGGTTCACTGATGACACCGCTAAACGTTTCGAAGCCTACGGCTGGCACGTTGTGCGCGGTATCGACGGTCACGATGCTGAAGCGATTAAACGCGCGGTTGAAGAAGCGCGCGCTGTTACTGACAAACCGTCCCTGCTGATGTGCAAAACCATCATCGGTTTCGGTTCCCCGAACAAAGCGGGTACGCACGACTCTCACGGCGCGCCGCTGGGCGATGCTGAAATCGCACTGACCCGCGAACAGCTGGGCTGGAAATACGCGCCGTTCGAAATCCCGTCTGAAATCTACGCGCAGTGGGATGCGAAAGAAGCCGGTCAGGCAAAAGAAGCGGCCTGGAATGAGAAATTCGCCGCCTATGCAAAAGCCTTCCCGCAGGAAGCCGCTGAATTTACCCGTCGTATGAAAGGCGAAATGCCGTCTGACTTCGACGCGAAAGCGAATGAATTTATCGCTAAGTTGCAGGCTAACCCGGCGAAAATCGCCAGCCGTAAAGCGTCTCAGAATGCGATTGAAGCGTTTGGGCCGCTGCTGCCTGAGTTCCTCGGCGGTTCCGCTGACCTGGCGCCAAGCAACCTGACCCTGTGGTCGGGTTCTAAAGCCATCAACGAAGATGCTGCGGGTAACTACATCCATTACGGCGTGCGCGAGTTCGGTATGACCGCCATCGCTAACGGCATCTCCCTGCACGGTGGTTTCCTGCCGTACACCTCGACCTTCCTGATGTTCGTGGAATATGCCCGTAACGCGGTGCGTATGGCTGCGCTGATGAAACAGCGTCAGGTGATGGTCTACACCCACGACTCCATCGGTCTGGGCGAAGATGGCCCGACTCACCAGCCGGTAGAGCAGGTGGCTTCTCTGCGCGTAACGCCGAACATGAGCACCTGGCGTCCGTGTGACCAGGTTGAATCCGCAGTGGCGTGGAAATACGGCGTTGAGCGTCAGGACGGCCCGACCGCGCTGATCCTCTCCCGTCAGAATCTGGCGCAGCAGGAACGTACCGAAGAGCAGCTGGCGAACATCGCGCGCGGTGGTTATGTGCTGAAAGATTGCGCCGGTCAGCCGGAACTGATCTTCATCGCAACCGGTTCTGAAGTTGAGCTGGCCGTTGCCGCATGGGACAAACTGTCTGCCGAAGGCGTGAAAGCGCGCGTGGTCTCCATGCCGTCTACCGACGCGTTCGACAAGCAGGATGCCGCTTACCGTGAAGCCGTACTGCCGAAAGCGGTTTCCGCTCGTGTGGCAGTGGAAGCGGGTATCGCTGACTACTGGTTCAAATACGTGGGCCTGAATGGCGCTATCGTCGGCATGACCACCTTCGGTGAGTCTGCGCCTGCTGAGCTGCTGTTCGAAGAGTTCGGCTTTACCGTTGATAACGTTGTCGCGAAAGCAAAAGAACTGCTGTAATCACGATACAACTCCGAACGGGTCGCTCAGGCGGCCCGTTTTTTATAAAGGGATTATAAATAATTTCGTTCAGACAAGTGGCCATATATGATCTAATTCACATATTTGATATTTAGTGATTTGATGTAATTGTGATGAATAACACATAAATACAGTTGCTTTTTATTTTTATGTTTTTAACTGTCTGTTTTTATTGAGTTCTAAAAAAACACTTTCTCCTTCTTCGCATTTTTCCCCTCGATTGATTTCGCTTTGCCGCGCGAGTATTTTGTTTTTAACGATAAGCAGTACCCTATATAAATAAGGATAATTTATGCGGCTGATTGATTATTTCCCTGAATCGTCAATAGCAATAAAAAATGCAGCGACTGACTGGCGCGAAGCAATTGATTTTTCCATGTCCTCTCTGCTTTCTCATGATTATGTTAACTCACGGTATATTCAGGCCATTAAAGAGTCCACATTAACCAATGGACCTTATTATATTCTGGCTCCAGGCGTCGCAATGCCGCATGCGCGTCCTGAATGTGGTGCTTTAAAAACGGGGATGTCGTTAACACTCCTCCGGCAAGAAGTGAAGTTTACAGAAGATGATCCGATCAAACTATTAATCGGCTTATCCGCCGCAGATGCGGACTCTCACATTGGCGCTATTCAGGTGTTAAGTGAATTATTATGTGAAGATGAAATTCTTACTGAGTTGTTAACAGCGACATCTGAAAAACAGCTAGCGGATATTATTGCTCGCGCATAATTAATTTCTCCTCTACAGGATATTATTATGGAACACAAGTCTGCTCGTGCAAAGGTCCAGGCTTTTGGGGGCTTTTTGACTGCAATGGTCATTCCCAATATCGGCGCATTTATTGCCTGGGGGTTTATTACTGCCTTATTTATTCCAACCGGTTGGCTACCGAATGAACATTTCGCCAAAATAGTTGGCCCTATGATCACCTATTTGCTGCCAGTAATGATCGGTTCTACTGGCGGCCATCTGGTGGGCGGGAAACGAGGCGCAGTGATGGGGGGAATTGGTACGATTGGCGTCATTATCGGCGCGGATATTCCTATGTTCCTCGGCTCAATGATCATGGGGCCACTTGGTGGGCTGGTGATTAAACATATCGACCGACTGCTGGACAAGCGTATTCCCGCTGGCTTTGAGATGGTGATTAATAACTTCTCTCTGGGTATTGCCGGGATGCTCCTGTGCCTGCTGGGGTTTGAGGTGATTGGCCCGGCAGTGCTCATCGCGAATAATTTTGTGAAAGAGTGTATTGAATCGCTGGTGCATGCCGGTTATCTGCCGCTGCTGTCGCTTATTAACGAACCCGCGAAAATTCTCTTTCTGAATAACGCGATTGATCAGGGCGTCTATTACCCGTTGGGGATGCAACAGGCGTCGGAGACGGGGAAATCGATTTTCTTCATGGTGGCCTCTAACCCTGGCCCGGGATTAGGGCTGCTGCTGGGCTTTACCTTCTTTGGCCGTGGTATGAGCAAAAAGTCCGCGCCGGGAGCGATGATCATCCACTTCCTGGGGGGGATTCACGAGCTGTACTTCCCGTATGTACTGATGAAACCGTTAACGCTGATTGCGATGATCGCTGGCGGGATGACGGGAACCTGGGTGTTTAATCTGTTAGGCGGTGGACTGGTTGCAGGCCCAAGTCCGGGTTCGATTTTCGCGTACCTTGCGCTGACGCCGAAAGGATCTTTCCTGGCTACGATCGCGGGTGTAACGGCGGGAACGCTGGTGACCTTCATCGTGACTTCGATCATCCTGAAAATGGAAAAGAGCGTTGAAACGGAGAATGAAGAAGACCATTTCGCAGAGTCTGCGAAAGCCGTGAAAGCAATGAAACAGGAAGGCGCATTTTCTTATAAGAATATTAAACGTATCGCTTTTGTTTGCGATGCCGGAATGGGTTCCAGCGCGATGGGGGCAACGACATTCCGTAAGCGTCTGGAGAAAGCCGGTCTGGTGATTGCGGTGGCTCATCATGCTATCGAAAATGTTCCTGATGACGCCGATATTATCGTGACGCATGCCAGCCTTGAGGGCCGCGTTAAGCGTGTGAGTAATAAGCCCACGGTGTTAATTAAAAATTACATCGGTGACCCACTGCTGGATGAATTATTTAAAAAACTCATCGCGGATTAGCATCATCAATTTTTCGGAGTAACTATGAAGACCAAAGTAGCTGCTATTTATGGTAAGCAGGATGTTCGCATCCGCGAGTTTGAATTGCCTGAAATTACAGATAATGAACTTTTAGTGAGTGTAATATCAGACAGCGTGTGTTTATCGACATGGAAAGCCGCCACGTTAGGTAGCGAGCATAAACGTGTGCCTGATGACTTAGAGAATCACCCGGTTATTACTGGTCATGAGTGCGCAGGTATTATTGTTGAGGTGGGGAAAAACCTGACCGATAAATATAAAAAGGGACAACGTTTTGTGTTGCAACCGGCGATGGGGTTGCCCAGCGGATATTCAGCGGGATATAGCTATGAATATTTTGGCGGCAATGCGACGTATATGATTATTCCTGAGCTGGCGATTAACCTCGGCTGTGTTTTACCGTATCACGGCTCTTATTTCGCGGCGGCGTCACTGGCAGAACCCATGTGCTGTATTATCGGCGCATACAATGCGAACTACCACACGACGCCTTATGTTTATGAGCACCGTATGGGGGTGAAACCCGGCGGTAATATTGCGCTTCTGGCGTGTGCCGGGCCGATGGGGATCGGCGCCATTGATTATGCCATCAACGGTGGTATCCAGCCTTCGCGAGTGGTGGTGGTCGATATTGATGAAGCCCGTCTGTCACAAGCGAAAAAACTGCTGCCGGTCGAGCTGGCGGCGGCGAAGGGGATTGAGCTTGTTTATGTGAATACCTGCGGCATGGAAAACCCGACGGCAAAACTGCGTGCGCTAACGGAAGATGCGGGTTTCGATGACGTTTTCGTTTATGCCGCCGTCCCGGCGGTGGTGGAAATGGCCGATACACTGCTGGCTGAAGACGGTTGTCTGAACTTTTTCGCGGGCCCAACGGATAAAGATTTTAAGGTTCCGTTTAACTTCTATAACGTGCATTACAACAGTACCCATGTTGTGGGAACGTCCGGCGGTTCGACCGATGACATGAAAGAGGCCATTGCGTTAAGCGCCACAGGGCAATTACAGCCTTCGTTTATGGTAACGCACATTGGTGGGATGGATGCCGTCCCGGAAACGGTGCTTAACCTGCCCAATATTCCGGGAGGGAAAAAACTCATTTATAACGGCGTGACCATGCCGCTGACCGCTATCGCCGATTTTGCCGAAAAAGGAAAAACCGACCCGTTATTCAAAGCGCTGGCGCGTCTGGTTGAAGAGACGCACGGCATCTGGAATGAAAACGCGGAGAGATATTTGCTGGCGCAGTTTGGCGTAGATATTGGGGAGGCGGCGGCATGATGTCTCTGGCGTGGCCGCTTTTTCGGATTACGGAACAGGCAGCGCTTGCTGCCTGGCCGCAAACCGGATGCGGCGATAAAAACAAAATCGATGGACTGGCGGTGACAGCCATGCGTCAGTCATTAAATGAAGTCGCCATGCGGGGCAAAATTGTTATCGGCGAAGGCGAAATCGACCATGCGCCGATGTTGTATATCGGTGAAGAGGTCGGAACCGGGACAGGGCCGAGCGTGGACATCGCCGTCGACCCGATTGAGGGAACGCGCATGGTGGCGATGGGGCAGAATAATGCGTTGTCCGTGATGGCGCTGGCGCCGCAGGGGAGCCTGCTGCATGCGCCTGACATGTATATGCGCAAACTGGTGGTTAACCGTCAGGCGAAAGGGGCGATTAACCTCGCGTTATCACTGGAAGAGAACCTGCGTAATATTGCCGCTGCGCTGAATAAGCCGCTCACGTCGTTGCGTATGGCGACGCTGGATAAACCGCGCCATCAGGCGGTTATTCAGCAGGCCGCGCAGCTTGGCGTCAAGGTGTTTGCCTTGCCGGATGGCGATGTCGCCGCCAGCGTATTAACCTGCCAGCAACATCATCCGTTCGATGTGATGTACGCTATTGGCGGCGCGCCGGAAGGGGTGATATCAGCCTGCGCCGTGAAGGCGCTTGATGGTGATATGCAGGCTGAGTTGATTGACTTTTGTCAGGCGAAAGGTGAAACGGCGAAACACCGATTGATCGCGAACGATGAGTTACGTCGCTGTAAGCAAATGGGTGTCGCGGTGAACCGGGTTTATACGCTGGATGAACTCGTGGGAAGCCAGGATATTCTGTTTTCAGCAACGGGCGTAACGGGAGGCGATCTGTTACATGGCGTGCAGAAAACGGAAAATGGCGTCAGTACGCAAACATTACTGATCGGCGGCATCGATCGAACGTGTAATATAATAGACTCTCTGCATTGCTGGTGATTTATCGAGAAACGCATGACGACGTTGACAGAAGATGATGTACTTGAGCAACTGGACGCTCAGGATAATTTACTTTCGTTTATGGCAACCGCAAATGACATCCTGTTGCAGGCCATCAAAAATTTTCTGCCGTCATTATTCGTCAATAACGATGAAGAAATCGTCGAATATGCAGTGAAGCCGTTACTGGCTCAAAGCGGCCCGCTTGATGACATTGATGTGGCAATACGTTTGATTTATGCGTTGGGAAAAATGGATAAATGGCTGTATGCCGATGTGATTCACTTCTCTCAGTTTTATCAGTATTTACGTGAACAGCGTGAAATCCCCCGTTTTTCTGATGATATCACCTGGGATTTTATGAGTAACGTCAATAGCATAACGACGAATGCCACACTCTACAATTCGTTGAAATCAATGAAGTTTGCCGATTTCGCCATCTATTCAGAAATACGTTTTGTCACCATGATCAAAACCGGGCTGGCTTTAGCGGTAACGACGATATTAAGGGAATTAACACCGTGAAAATATCGCTCCAGATTAATGGGCTGATGACTGACGCCTGGTATGATGACGATGAAGTAGAAAATGTCCATAAACCGCTGTTACGGCATCTGGCAACATTAAACGCGAAAACACCTGAGCGCCGCACCGTTATTTTTCTGAGCGCCCCGCCAGGAACAGGAAAGTCAACGCTCACCACCTTCTGGGAATATCTGTCGCGTAACGATCCAGAATTACCGACGATCCAGACGCTGCCGATGGATGGCTTCCATCATTATAATCGCTGGCTGGATGAGCATGAACTGCGCGCCGCTAAAGGTGCGCCTGAAACCTTTAACGTTGAAAAACTGGCGAGTAATTTACGTCAGCTCCATGAGCAGAATGCAACCTGGCCTCAATATGATCGCCAGTTGCATGACCCTGTCGAAAATGCCATTCAGGTGACGGCGCCTGTCGTTATTATTGAAGGAAACTGGCTGTTGTATAACGCGCCGTCCTGGCGCGAGCTACGGCAGTATTGCGATTATTCACTGTTTATCCGTGCGCCTGCCGATGTGCTGCGCGGCCGTTTAATCGCACGTAAACAGGCAGGAGGACTGAGCGAAGAGCAGGCGCAGATATTTTTTGACCGTACCGACGGGCCTAACGTTTGTCGGGTGCTGGAAAACAGCTTACCTGCGAGTCTTACGTTAGAGATGACGGCAAAGGGCGAGTATCGTCTTGCGCAGGCGTTGCCTGACGAGCCTCAGTAATGGCTCCGTTATGCAGACGAACCACCCTGGAAAAATGGCGCTGCGTAAAAGCGGCGTCATGACTGATCGCCACCACGCTGGTTCCCCGTTGTCGGCAAACCGCGAGCCAGTTTTCAAAGATTGCCAGCCAGTGGGCGTCAAAATCCCGGCTGGGTTCATCAAGCATCAGAATTGCTGGTCTCATGACGTCAAGACTGGCAACGGCGACCATACGGCGTTGCGCCGTATGAAGATCTAACGGATGCATATCCGCGACCTCTTCCAGAGCGCATAATTTCAGCGCCGTAGCGGTGCGTTGCGCAATTTCGGTCGGCGGCAACTTTTGTAGCCGCAAGCCAAAAGCGACCTCTTCGGCGACATTACTGTGAAAAAGCTGGTTTTCCGCTTCCTGAAACAGCACGCCGAGAATCTGCGCGCGTTCGCGGTTTTTGCGTTGCGCAATCGGCGTTCCCTGAAGCAGCACGTCGCCGGATGACGGAGTGAGTAAGCCAGCCATGATGCGCAGAAGCGTCGATTTCCCCGCGCCGTTATCACCGGTCAGCGCCAGCCATTCCCCTGCGTTCAGCGTCAGTGAGATATCGTGAAGGCAGGGAGTAGCGGCGCCCGGCCAGCGAAAAGTCACCTGTTCTAGCGTCAGCATCGTAAAGATAATCCTTCGTTGTGCAACTGCCATGTGCGATCGCAATAGGCGAGAAAGGGGGCGGGGTCACGCTCAAAAAGAATGATTAACGCCTGTTGCGTATGCGCCCAGTCCTGTAAACGCGTCAGCAGCAGCGCCGTGGCCTGAGCTGTTAAACGGCTGAACGCTTCATCAAGAATCAACAGTTTCGGCTGCATAGCGAGTGCACTGGCAATCACCACGCGCTGAGTTTCCCCGCCGGAGAGCGTACCCGGGTGGCGATGACGCAATGGCTGGCATTCCGTCAGCGAGAGCGCGGCATCAACGCGGCGCAGGATCTCCGCCTCGCTGAGCGCAAGGTTTTCCGGGCCGAACGCGATCTCTTCCTCCACGCTGAAGGTACAGCCGGAAAGTTGCAGCCAGGGCGACTGCTGGACAAGCTGGATGGTTTGCGCGTGTTCCGCCAGGGAGCGCTGCCCTATGGGCGTGCATAACAGTTCGCCTTTGCCGTCGATCGTGCCGGGAAGAAAATCGGGAAACCAGCCCGCCATTAACTGCGCCAGCGTACTTTTTCCGCTGCCGTTATTGCCAAAAATCGCCACGATACCGGGCGTGTCGTAATGAAAATCGAAGCACAGCGGGGCGCGCGTCGCATGTGTCGGGTGATAACGGAACTGCTCTAGCGTAACCATATCCACACTCCGGTTTCGACCAGCATCGCCAGTATCATGCTGTAGCGTGCGACCCGTTGCCGGGCGCTGTCCTCCGGCGCCCACAATGTGGTGCGACGGCGATGTAAACGAAACGCCCGCATATCCAATGCCGCGCCGCGAACCGCCAGATCGTTGAGCGCATTGTGCGTTAACGGAACGATAAGTGCAGGCATGGCGCGAAGTCGCTGATACCAACGTTCGTCCAGCGGCACGCCGCGGGCGCGCTGGGCTTCATGAATGATCGACAACTGGCGTTTTAGCTGTTCGACAACCAGCAGTGGGCCGGCAAACAGGTAGGCGATGCCCGGCGGCAGGCGTGAGGCGAACAGGGCGCGAATAAACTGGCGAACCGGCACGTACTGCATCCACAACTGTGAGGTGGAGACTATCGCCAGAATCCGTAGCCAGAGCGTGACGGCGTGTTGCCAGCGTTGCGGATCGCGCGGCTGGCCGCTGATCCACTCGGTCAGCCAGCCTCCGTGTACCAGCCACAGGCCGAATCCCAGAGAAAACATCAGCCACGCGACATATTTCGCCCGCGGGCGCGTGACGCTTATCCCCAGTAAACAGAGAAACGTCGCCGCGCTGTACAGCGTGAGCGCCATGCCGGCAGGAAGCAGCAGCGTGGTGCAGGCGGCCAGCGCCCAGAGCGTTAACGAGGTAAAAGGGTGCATTAGCGCACGGGCGACATCGTTGGGAAATGGCGCGTGGTGCGTAATGGCAACTGGCGCAACAGCACCCAGACGATAATCGCGGTCAGGATTTTATCGACCAGATTCGCCCCCAGGACGGTAATCGCAACGGACTCCACCAGGTTCTGACCGACAGAGTGCATCCAGGCGACAAACAGGTCGGCGCCGCTTCCGGTCACACCGCCAAACAGCGTGGTTCGCAGCGGCACGGCGACAACTGTGACCGCCAGCGTAATCACCACGCCGCTGGCCACCACTTTGGGCAGGGTGCGAAACCATCCGGCACGCGCCAGCCAACCGGCGACCAGGCCAATCACCATCGCGACCGGCGCAAAGGCGGCGGCGATGGGATCGGTTAATAATCCCCAGAGTACATTGGTGAGCAACCCGGTTAACATGCCGACTATCGGGCCGAGCAGGACGGCGCTGATCAACGTCCCGATGGAGTCGAGGAAAACCGGTAACTTCAACATGCTGATGAGCTGTCCGCCGATCATATTGATGGCGATAGCAATCACGATCAAAGCCAGGGACTGGCTGGAAAACTGGCGACGCGCCATAGAAAACCTCTTACTGAGTGAAACGTTAACGGGGTGAGATAACCAGTTCTTCATAACCGGAAACAGCGCAGGGCTGGCGGCTAAACGCCAGCGCGTTAAGCTCTCCGATGACCAGCTCAAGCGTGGTGCGAACGGTACAGCCTGCCATCATATGGCCGCCCAGCATTGCGCCTTTTGGGTCGGAAACAGAGAGATGAAGGTGTTCGCCAGTGAGTTCCAGCGTGCCGTTCAGGGAGATGACCTCATACGTTCCGGTGAGCAGGGTGGTTTCCTCTTGCCCGGCGAATCGCAGCGCGACGTCAGTCAGGCTGCCGGTACACCCGGCTATCCACGCGGCGCGCAGTTGGTGCTGTTGGACGAACGCGTGTAGTTGTGAAAAAACTTCCTGGCCGGGAAGCAGGCGCAGCGCATAAAAGCGTGCGGCAGATGAGGGAACTGGCGGCATTGTCATGGTTTGGGGACTCCGAGACTCGGACGTAGCGCTGATAATATAGACGCTGGCTCACGTACTTCCTGATATAAATCAGGATTTGTGATGCGGCAACGAAAAGATATTGCTACGCTTATTCGCCATTCTGGAATATGGAATAAATCGGGCGCTGAAGGGGGCGAAAGTGTGATGCAGGTCAGATAACTGGCTTCTTTGACTGGACAATCATTCCTTTTATTCCTCGTTTCGCTTATTCTAGCTGAAGCGTTTCAGTCGATTAAATGTTCGACAAATAATCAATCAGTCGCAGTTTGCGACAGGTAAGGTTTTCCTCGACGATTTGCTGGATTACTCTGTCTGCCTCATCTGAATCGGGATAGCCTTGCAGGAGACCTATGACCGTACGCGTAGCGATTAATGGCTTTGGTCGCATCGGGCGTAACGTGGTTCGTGCTTTGTATGAATCAGGACGCCGGGCGGAAATCAGCGTGGTGGCAATCAACGAACTTGCGGATGCTGCGGGCATGGCGCATTTGTTGAAATATGACACCAGCCATGGACGTTTTGCATGGGATGTTCGCCAGGAGCGCGAGCAGCTCATCGTCGGCGACGACACGATTCGCATTTTGCACGAGCGAACGCTGGATGCGCTCCCCTGGCGCGAACTGAGTATTGATGTCGTGCTGGATTGCACGGGCGTGTACGGTAATCGTGAGCACGGCGAGGCGCATCTTGCCGCTGGCGCGAAAAAAGTGCTCTTTTCACATCCCGGCAGCCACGATCTTGACGCCACCGTCGTGTTTGGCGTGAACCAGGAGCAATTGCGTGCGGAACACCGCATCGTATCGAATGCGTCCTGTACCACGAATTGCATCATCCCCGTCATTAAATTGTTAGATGATGCATACGGCATTGAGTCGGGAACCGTCACGACGATCCACTCCGCCATGCACGATCAGCAGGTGATCGACGCGTACCATTCCGATCTGCGACGCACCCGCGCCGCCAGCCAGTCGATTATTCCGGTTGATACCAAACTGGCGGCGGGCATTACGCGAATTTTCCCGCAGTTCAACGACCGTTTTGAGGCGATTGCGGTACGCGTACCGACCATAAATGTGACGGCGATCGACTTAAGCGTGACGGTGAAAAAGCCGGTAAAAGCCAATGAAGTCAACCAGTTGCTGCAAAAAGCAGCACATGGGGCATTTCATGGTATAGTTGACTATACGGAATTGCCGTTGGTCTCGATAGATTTCAACCACGACCCGCATAGCGCCATCGTTGATGGCACCCAGACACGGGTCAGTGGCGCCCACCTGATCAAGACATTGGTCTGGTGCGATAATGAATGGGGCTTTGCTAACCGAATGCTCGACACGACGTTAGCGATGGCCGCAGTTGGTTTCAAGTAGGACATTCCATGCGCAAAATCATTCAAAAGGATGAAGCGCATGACGTCTGCAAAACTTTATGAATCAATGAGAGGATTCACCATGTCTGTAATTAAGATGACCGATCTGGATCTTGCTGGTAAACGTGTTTTTATCCGTGCGGATCTGAACGTTCCAGTTAAAGAAGGGAAAGTAACCAGCGACGCGCGTATTCGCGCTTCCCTGCCGACCATCGAACTGGCCCTGAAACAGGGTGCGAAAGTGATGGTTACTTCCCACCTGGGTCGTCCTACCGAAGGCGAGTACAACGAAGAATTCTCTCTGCTGCCGGTTGTTAACTACCTGAAAGACAAACTGTCCAATCCGGTTCGCCTGGTAAAAGATTACCTGGACGGCGTTGAAGTGGCCGCCGGTGAACTGGTGGTTCTGGAAAACGTTCGCTTTAACAAAGGCGAGAAGAAAGACGACGAAGCCCTGTCTAAGAAATACGCTGCGCTGTGCGACGTATTCGTGATGGACGCTTTCGGTACTGCGCACCGCGCTCAGGCTTCTACCCACGGTATCGGTAAATTCGCCGACGTCGCTTGCGCAGGTCCGCTGCTGGCGGCAGAACTGGATGCGCTGGGTAAAGCGCTGAAAGAACCGGCTCGCCCGATGGTGGCTATCGTTGGCGGTTCTAAAGTGTCTACCAAACTGACCGTTCTGGACTCCCTGTCCAAAATCGCTGACCAGCTGATCGTTGGCGGCGGCATCGCAAACACCTTCGTTGCCGCTCAGGGCCACAATGTGGGCAAATCCCTGTACGAAGCTGACCTGGTTGACGAAGCGAAACGCCTGCTGACCACCTGTGATATCCCGGTTCCAACTGACGTACGCGTAGCAACCGAGTTCTCCGAAACCGCTACCGCGACCCTGAAATCTGTTAACGACATCAAAGACGACGAGCAGATTCTGGACCTGGGCGATACTTCCGCTGAGAAACTGGCTGACATCCTGAAGAATGCGAAAACCATTCTGTGGAACGGCCCGGTTGGCGTGTTCGAATTCCCGAACTTCCGTAAAGGCACCGAAATTGTTGCCAACGCGATCGCAGACAGCGAAGCGTTCTCTATCGCAGGCGGCGGCGACACTCTGGCGGCAATCGACCTGTTCGGCATTGCTGACAAAATCTCCTACATCTCCACTGGCGGTGGCGCATTCCTCGAATTCGTGGAAGGCAAAGTGCTGCCAGCAGTAGCAATGCTCGAAGAGCGCGCTAAGAAGTAATCGTTACGGGCAGGGATTCCTGCCCGTTGATTTATTGCCGTGCTGACATTCAGGGCGGCCCGTGTTTTTTCTAAGGCCCGACGATACAGGACAACGAAACATGTCTAAAATTTTTGATTTCGTAAAACCAGGCGTAATTACTGGTGATGACGTACAGAAAGTGTTCCAGGTAGCAAAAGAAAACAACTTTGCTCTGCCAGCAGTTAACTGCGTGGGCACCGATTCCATCAACGCCGTTCTGGAAACCGCTGCGAAAGTTAAAGCGCCGGTCATCGTCCAGTTCTCCAACGGTGGCGCTTCCTTTATCGCGGGTAAAGGCGTGAAAACCGACGTTCCTCAGGGCGCGGCAATCCTGGGCGCTATCTCTGGCGCGCATCACGTTCACCAGATGGCTGAACACTACGGTGTTCCGGTAATTCTGCACACTGACCACTGCGCGAAGAAACTGCTGCCGTGGATCGACGGTCTGCTGGACGCGGGTGAAAAACACTTCGCTGCGACCGGTAAGCCGCTGTTCTCTTCTCACATGATCGACCTGTCTGAAGAGTCTCTGGAAGAGAACATCGAAATCTGCTCCAAATACCTGGCGCGCATGGCCAAAATGGGCATGACTCTGGAAATCGAACTGGGTTGCACCGGTGGTGAAGAAGACGGCGTGGACAACAGCCACATGGACGCTTCTGCACTGTACACCCAGCCGGAAGACGTTGATTACGCATACACTGAGCTGAGCAAAATCAGCCCGCGTTTCACCATCGCGGCTTCCTTCGGTAACGTACACGGTGTTTACAAACCGGGTAACGTGGTTCTGACCCCGACCATCCTGCGCGACTCTCAGGAATATGTTTCTAAGAAACACAACCTGCCGCACAACAGCCTGAACTTCGTATTCCACGGTGGTTCTGGTTCTACCGCTCAGGAAATCAAAGACTCCGTAAGCTACGGCGTAATCAAAATGAACATCGATACCGATACCCAATGGGCGACCTGGGAAGGTGTTCTGAAGTATTACAAAGATAACGAAGCGTATCTTCAGGGTCAGCTGGGCAACCCGAAAGGCGAAGATCAGCCGAACAAGAAATACTACGATCCGCGCGTATGGCTGCGTGCCGGCCAGACTTCCATGATCGCGCGTCTGGAACAGGCTTTCAAAGAACTGAACGCGATTGACGTTCTGTAATTCAGCCTGCTGATTGTAAAAATGGCTTCCTTCGGGAAGCCATTTTTTTTTGCCGGATGGCGACTACGATTGGCAACCGTGCTTCCCGTAGGCCGGATAAGACGCTTTCGCGTCGCCATCCGGCAAAAAAAGTTTACCGCGTCACACAGGTGCCTTTTTCCCCCGCCAGAATCTGTGGCGCATCTTTTAGCGCGCCGATAAACGCAGTGTTCCCGGTCTGTTTAACAAACTGCATCACTGCTGCGGCTTTGGGGCCCATCGCACCATCGGGGGCGGCAAACGGCGCCAGTTCTTCTACCGTTGCATGGCGCAGCGCGCGCGCCTGTGGCGTTCCCCAGTTCTCATACACAGCGTCCGCATCCGTCAGGATCAACAGATGATCGGCGTGGAGAGACTGCGCCAGCACCGAGGCCGTTAAATCTTTATCAATGACCGCTTCGACTCCCTGGTATCCCTCGTCTTGTGCGATAACCGGAATGCCGCCGCCACCGCAGCAAATTACCGTATGTCCGGCATCTATCAACGTTTGTATTGCGTCACTGTCGAGAATTTTTAATGGCGTTGGAGAGGGAACAACCCGACGAATATAGTTGCCATCGGCTTTCATCTGCCAGCCGTAGCGTGCTTCCAGCTCCGCCTGCTGCGCCGGTTGATATACCGGGCCGATATACTTGCCGGGCGTTGCAAAGGCGTCATCTCGCAGATCGACCGCCACACGGGTCATCAGCGTTGTGACGGGCGCGCCGCCGGTACATGACGCCAGTTCCTGAGCGATAGCAAAACCGATCATTCCCTGGCTTTCGGCGACCAGAATATCCAGAGACCAGGCGGGGGAGTCTGTACAGGCCGCATTCTGTAACGCCAGCAGACCCACCTGCGGGCCGTTGCCGTGAACAATCACCAGTTGATAATCCCGGGCCAGTACGGATGCCATTCTGGCGAATACCTGAATGCTACGCTGCTGATTTTCCGCGCTAAGAATTTCTCCGCGCTGTAATAACGCATTGCCGCCAAGGGCAATGACGATTTTCTTTTTCATGATGACCTCATTGTGCGAAATATCTCGCGGTAAAAATATCGTCTTGTTATTTTCATAATGTGATGTAACCGACAGCTCATTTACCCACAAAAATATCTCGCTAATCCTTAGCGTTTTTATCTCTTTTATTTAAATTGTTTTAAAAATGATTATTAGACTTTTTTTAATAATGCAGCGGTCAGTTCCCAGGAATTTATAACAATGGATTTTGTGTGATTTTGTTCAAATGAAATGGATTTTTCCCCCGATAAGGTAGCCTCAGTTAAAACATCAAACCTCACGTATCATGTCAGATAGCATGAGGTGTTCAGCGGTAAATATTACCGGGAGATTGCTTATGTCTGGATCATATGAAGTGACTGAGGTCACGAATAAAAGAGGAATACCGGCCTGGTGGGTCACCGTTTTCCTGTTCTGGTTAGGGTGGATTTTTATGTACGCTGACCGCACGATACTCAATCCGGTAATGGGAGAGCTGGAAAAAGAATTTGGCTTAAGTGGTACGCAATTAGGTATTCTTAATTCAGTTTTCTATTTTTCTTATGCTTTGCTTCAGGTTCCGGCAGGCATTCTGGGCGATAAGATTGGCAAAAAGAAAGTGCTGGTGCCGGGGTTTATTCTTTTTGGCGTATTCACCGCCGTCACCGGTTGGGCGAAAAGCTGGTATACGCTGCTGTTTGCCCGCGTGGTAACGGGAGCGGGAGAAGGGACTTACTATGGCCCGCAGTATGGCTTGTCTTCCGAGCAGATCCCCAAAAAATACCGTTCGCTGGGCAGCGCCATCATCAATAGCGGGATGGCCTTCGGTATTGCGCTGGGCCTGATGACCTCCAGTTGGCTGGTGTACGACCAGGGGTATTCATGGCGTATGCCATTTTACGCGATGGCGATCCCCTCCGTGCTGGTTGGGATTGCGATCTGGTTGTTTGTGAAAGAGAAGAAGCGCACGGCCGAAGCCGATGGCAAACCGGTAAAAAAAGGGAATTTCAGCGACCTTCTGAAAAACCGTAATTTAATTATCACCTATATTATGGTGTTCTGTAGCCTGTTTGGTTTCTTCGTTATTCTGACCTGGCTTCCCTATTATCTGCAAAGTGAACGTGGCATCGCGGGCAGTGAAACCGGATTTATTTCTTCGCTGGTGGCGTGGATTTCAATTCCTGGCGCGCTGTTATTCTCCAGCCTGTCTGACAAACTGGGTAAGCGTAAACCATTAATTATGTTCCTGGTGCCCGTTGCCATTCTCAGCATGCTGTCAATTATCTGGATGCCAAATATGACCGGCGTCATTATCGCTCTGTGCGTTTATGGCCTTGTCGGAAAACTGGCGCTGGACCCGGTACTGGTCGCTCTGGTGGCGGATAGCGTCGATGAAAATAATTACAGCACGGCATTTGGCTTATTTAATTTTATCGGCATGAGTTCATCCATTCTGGCACCCATTATTGCAGGCGCGGCGCGTGATATCACCGGAAGTCTGGCTTCCAGTTTCTATGTTTCAGCCGCGCTGCTGGCTGTCGGTTTATTCGCCATGTTGTTTTTAAAAGAAAAACGCACATAAAGAGGTAGCGGTAATGATTTACGCCTTTATTAAAAAGGGAAGTTTTCAGGACTCCGTCAGCCTGATGATTATTTCCCGAAAACTCAGTGAACGCCCGGAAGTTGATCAGGTCTCGGTGATGATGGGCACGCCAGCGAATAAGTCGATGCTGGATTCAACCGGGTTCTGGCATGACGATTTTGCCGATGCCACGCCAAACGATATTTGCGTGGCGGTGCGAACCGAAGGCGAACAGCCCGGCATTCTGGATTTGATTCGTGAGCAACTGGAGAAAGAACTGAATGCGATGACGAATGCCTCGGGCAGCTCGCACCAGTTGATTAAAGCGCGCCGCTGGGAGAGCGCATGTCAAAAATTACCCCAGGCCAATCTGCTGTTAGTTTCCGTTGCCGGGGAATATGCCGCATCGGTTGCCAGAGAGGGGCTGCTGGCGAATAAAAACGTGATGCTGTTTTCCGATAACGTGCCGCTGGAACAGGAAGTCGAGCTGAAAACAATGGCGCGCGAGCGGGGGCTGATTGTGATGGGGCCTGACTGCGGCACGGCGATGATTGCCGGAAGTCCGCTGGCGTTTGCCAACGTACTGCCTGAAGGCGGGATTGGCGTAATTGGCGCATCGGGGACGGGGATTCAGGAAGTGACGTCGCAGATTGCGCTGCATCAGCAGGGAATCAGCCATGCGATAGGTCTGGGCGGGCGCGACCTGAGCGCGGAAGTGGGCGGCATCAGCGCGCTGACCGCGCTCGACATGCTGGCCGCGGATGACGCCACGCGGGTGATTGCTTTTGTCTCCAAACCGCCGTCGCCGCAGGTGCGAACCCGCATCATTGCGGCCATGCAAAATGTGGGGAAACCGGTGGTCGCGTTGTTCCTCGGGCGTCAACCGGAACAGCGCCGTGAAGGTAACGTCTGGCTGGCGAACTCCTTGTCGGATGCCGCCCAGCTGGCGGTGCTGCTGATGCGCGTGGCGCAACAGCGACGGATTCAGCCGGAAGTGGCAGGGAAAGGTATTTATGGCCTGTACGCCGGGGGCACGCTGGCAGCCGAAGCCGCCATGCTGCTCTCCGCCGGGCTGGGCGTCCCCGTCAGCGAAAGCCACGACCAGGGCGTGATGCTGGAGGCTGGCGGCCATCGCATTGTCGACCTCGGTGATGACAGTTACACCCTGGGCAGACCTCATCCGATGATTGATCCAACAACCCGCAGTATTGAAATTGAAAAACTGACTGCAATGCCGACGGTGGGCGTGCTGCTGCTGGATGTGGTGCTGGGCTATGGCGCCTGTGCCGACCCGGCGGGAGCGGTCGTCGAGACGATAGAGCAAGTGCGCGCCAAACGCGCCGCGCCGCTGGTGGTGATTGCCACCCTGACTGGTACTGATGCCGACCCGCAGGGGCGCAGCGGGCAGGCGGAAAAACTTCGCGAGGCCGGGATCGCGGTGGTGGAAACGCTGGAAGAAGCCGTCCTGCTCGCCATCAGTCTTACACGCCATCAGGAGCGCGGCATACCGCAAGCACATCGCGCGCTTCTTGATGGCGTGCAGGTCATCAACGCCGGGTTGCGCAGCTTCGCGCTGGATCTGCAAAGCAGCGGTACGCCGGTTGTGCATTATCAGTGGGCGCCCGTTGCCGGTGGCAACGCCCGTCTCGCCAGTCTACTCAAACAGTTACATTAAGTTCAGAGGTACGGATATGTATTCATCTATTGCACAGGCCAACGAAGCCATTATTGAACGAATCAAAGCCGCGCGCCCACATTGGGTTGCGGTACGCCCGGCGAAAGACGCGGTGGCCGAATTAGCGTCTGGACGTAAATTACTGCACGCCGGCCCGCCGATCGCCTGGGATGAGATGACCGGCCCGATGCGCGGCGCCTGTATCGGCGCGTCGCTGTTTGAAGGCTGGGCGGCCAGCGAGGAAGAGGCTGTACGCATGCTGGAACAAGGTGAGGTGGCGTTTATTCCTTGTCATCATGTGGGCGCGGTGGGGCCGATGGGCGGTATCACCTCCGCCAGTATGCCGGTGCTGGTGGTACGTGACGTGGTGCATGGCAACTTGTCCTGCTGCAACCTTAATGAAGGGATCGGCAAAGTGATGCGTTTCGGCGCTTACGGTGATGACGTCCAGAAACGCCTGCGCTGGATGCGTGATGTGCTGGCGCCGGTGTTGCAGGAAGCGCTCTCGCGGATGGAAAACGGCGTCGATCTGACGGCGCTGATGGCGCAGGCGATCACTATGGGGGATGAGTTCCACCAGCGTAATATTGCCGCCTCTTCTTTGCTGCTGCGCACGTTGTCGCCGGTGATCGCCGGACTGGATCGTCCGAAGGCTGAAATCATTGACGTGCTGCAATTCCTCAGTGTCACCGACCAGTTCTTCCTCAACCTGGCGATGGCCTACAGTAAAGCGGTGATGGATGCGGCGGCGGAAATTAAAGCCGGATCGGTCGTTACGGCCATGACGCGTAACGGTCGCGACTTTGGTATTCGCGTAAGCGGCACCGGCGACCGTTGGTTTACCGCGCCGGTGAATACGCCGCAGGGGCTGTTTTTTACCGGTTACAGCCAGGCCGATGCGAACCCGGATATTGGCGACAGCGCCATCACGGAAACGTTGGGGATCGGCGGCGCTGCAATGATTGCCGCGCCTGGCGTAACGCGTTTTGTCGGCGCAGGCGGTATGGGGGCGGCGCTGGAAACGTCGGAAGAGATGGCTGAAATCTATCTGTCCAGCAATCCACTGTTCCAGATTCCGTCCTGGGATTTCAGGGGAGCCTGCCTGGGGCTGGATATTCGCCGCGTTGTTGAAACGGGGATCACGCCGCTGATTAATACCGGTATTGCCCATCGGGAAGCGGGAATTGGGCAGGTGGGGGCGGGAACCGTACGCGCTCCGCTGCTTTGCTTTGAAAAAGCGCTGGAAGCGCTGGCGGAGTTACATCACATCACGGCGTAATCGCTTTGCCCGGTGGCGCTACGCTTACCGGGCCTACGGTCTGGCAATGCTGTAAAGGCGTTTACGCCGCCATCCGGCATACTGGAGTGTACCGATGAGCATTATCAATCCCCTGGCCTGTGCCGGACTTTATCGACTTCCCGATGGTGAGTGGTCGTTACACAGCCGCTTCTCGCAGGCGATTAACTTTTGCCATTCCGGTGGCGAGCTGTTGACGCTGTTTCGCTATGGGAAAGGTATGGGGCCGACGGGCGTGTTACTGAGCACCACGCAGTTTTCCCGCGTGGCCCATGTTGAACGACTTATCAAACAGGGGAACACCCTGTGGGGGCAGGGCATAATGCTTGACTCTCGTCGCATACTTCGTGTGTCGCTGAACTCTGCTGCTGTCGCTCCTGTCGATCTCTCATTCTGTACGCAACGCAGCGGCTTCTCCGGGGCGTTAAATCAACCGCTGATGGCTATGCCGCACTATCCTGAAATAATTAAGCAGCTTGCATGCTGGCATCATGGCATGATGCCGGACTGGCGCTGGCTTATCGGATGCGGGCCAGGACTGACGCCCAGCGGCGATGATATGCTGACGGGTATGCTTGCCGTGCTGTATGCCGCCGGGTTTTCTGCGCGGCTGGGGCATTTCTTACCTCCGGCGGATCAGCTTGCGCAACTTACAACGTCGGTAAGTTGCAGTTATCTGAACAGCGCCAGAATGGGGGAGTTTTCAATACCGGTGCTGAAGGTGATGCGCCGTTTACAGTCAGGGCGCGACCCGCAGCCCGCGATTCAGCGTTTGCTCGCGGTTGGACACACTTCAGGCGCTGATACATTACTGGGGATAGCAATAGCGCAACGGTGGTTACAGATGGTCGACTCAAGGGGAAGGCATGCTCGATCAGGAAACAATACGCACATTTATTCGGGTTGCGGAGACGGAGAGCTTTTCCCGTGCGGCCAGCTCGCTACATAAAACGCCAGCGGCGATCAGCTATCGCATAAAAACGCTGGAGGAGCAGGTGGGAACGCAGCTCTTTTTACGCACGACCCGATCGGTCAGCCTGACCCTTGCCGGGCAGCACCTGCTTGAGCATTGCCGCCAGTGGCTTAACTGGCTGGATGCAATGCCGGACGAGCTTCAGCAGATCAATGCAGGCGTTGAGCGGCAGGTAAATATTGTTATCAATAACCTGCTGTATCAGCCGCAGACCACGGCGGACTTACTGACGTGGTTACATCAACAGTTTCCGTTTACCCGTTTTCAAATTTCCCGTCAGGTCTACATGGGCGTGTGGGATTCGCTTTTGTATGACGACTTCCAGTTAGCGATTGGCGTAACGGGCTCGGAGTCGCTCTCCAATAACATCTCTCTGCTGCCGCTGGGGGATATCAGCTGGCAGTTTGTGGTGGCGCAGAGTCATCCTTTGGCGAGCCATCCTGCGCCGGTATTGTCTGACGATATGCTGCGCCGTTACCCCGCCATTAATATTGAAGATACTTCGCGAACGCTGACGCGCCGTGTTGCCTGGTTGCTGAGCGGACAAAAGGAGATCAAGGTTCCAGATCTCAGCACCAAGCTGGCCTGCCATTTAAGCGGCCTCGGCGTCGGTTTTTTACCGGAGCGATTGTGCCGTCCGTATGTCGAGTCCGGGGCGCTGGTTGCCCGCTCAGTGGTCAATCCACGCCAGCCTTCGCCGCTTTCTATCGCCTGGAAGAATGCGGGCAGCGGAAAAGTGGTGAGTGAAATCGCCGACGTATTTAAGCAGAAGAGTGCATTAGTGAGCGGATTTATCAGAATGGTCGATCGACCTGCGGAGTATTAACGCTGCGCGTTTCCTTGATGGGATCATGTTGAAAAATGGCATATTCGACTGTTTTTGTTTACCTTTAAAAGGTCGTTTTCGTGAGAATGATCTCATTTGCGTTTTTTTGATATGACCAAGGAATATTGAATGGAAGATTTGAATGTTGTCGACAGCATAAATGGTGCGGGCACCTGGCTGGTGCGCAACCAGGAGCTGCTGCTGAGTTATGCGGTTAACATCGTTGCGGCTATCGCTATCATCATCATCGGGATGATCGTGGCGCGTATTGTTTCCAATACCGTTAATCGCCTGATGCTGGCACGCCATATTGATGCGACCGTGGCTGACTTCCTGTCTGCGCTGGTGCGTTACGGCATTATTGCCTTCACGCTGATTGCCGCTCTGGGGCGTGTTGGCGTACAAACGGCTTCCGTTATCGCTGTGTTGGGTGCCGCCGGTTTAGCGGTCGGTCTGGCCTTACAAGGTTCTTTGTCTAACCTCGCGGCAGGCGTACTGCTGGTGATGTTCCGTCCTTTCCGCGCGGGAGAATATGTCGATCTCGGCGGCGTCGCGGGTACGGTACTGAACGTACAAATTTTTTCGACCACCATGCGTACCGTGGACGGCAAAATTGTGGTGATCCCGAATGGCAAGATTATTGCCGGAAATATCATTAACTTTTCCCGCGAACCGGTGCGTCGTAACGAATTTATCATTGGCGTGGCGTATGACTCTGATATCGACCAGGTGAAAAAAATCCTGACCGATATTATCCAGTCCGACGAGCGTATTCTGAAAGACCGTGAAATGACGGTGCGCCTGAATGAGCTGGGTGCCTCCTCCATTAATTTCGTGGTGCGTGCATGGAGTAAAAGCGGCGATCTGCAAAATGTTTATTGGGATGTGCTGGAACGCATTAAACGTGAGTTCGATGCCGCAGGCATCAGCTTCCCGTATCCGCAGATGGACGTGAATTTCAAACGAGTGAAAGAGAACGCGGAATAAGCCGTTTCGCCCGGTGGCGCTGTCGCTTACCGGGCCTACAGGTTGTTTTGTAGGCCGGATAAGGCGTTAGCCGCCATCCGGCATTTCCTTCCCCCTTTATTAATTCCCCTAATATGCGATTAAAATTATCAATTTCCGCTAATGATTCTCTCGCGCTATAGTCTGCGCTTAAGAGAAACAGTTCGGAATAATTATCGTGATATCTTATTATTTTCAAGGTCTTGCGCTTGGCGCGGCCATGATCCTGCCGCTCGGCCCGCAGAATGCGTTTGTGATGAATCAGGGGATTCGTCGGCAGTATCACATCATGATTGCGCTGCTTTGCGCGATCAGTGATTTAGTGCTTATCTGCGCAGGCATCTTTGGCGGCAGCGCATTGCTCATGCAGTCCCCCTGGCTGATGGCGTTAGTGACCTGGGGCGGTGTGGCGTTTTTATTGTGGTACGGTTTTGGCGCGTTAAAAACGGCAATGAGCAGTAACCTGGAACTGGCCAGCGCAGAGGTGATGAAGCAGGGGCGCTGGAAAATCATCGCCACGATGCTGGCGGTGACGTGGCTGAATCCGCACGTTTATCTGGACACTTTCGTGGTACTGGGTAGCCTGGGCGGGCAACTGGATATGGAGCCGAAGCGTTGGTTCGCTTTGGGAACCGTCAGCGCCTCTTTCCTGTGGTTCTTCGGTCTGGCGCTGCTGGCCGCCTGGCTGGCACCGCGACTGCGTACCGCCAAAGCCCAGCGTATCATCAATACTCTGGTAGGGCTGGTGATGTGGTTTATCGCTTTTCAACTGGCAAAAGAAGGGGTTGCACACGTTCACGCATTGTTCAACTAAGCGTTGTCTGATGGACAACGCGCAGATACCCGCTAAGCTTGCCTGCATGCGCCCTGAGTTTCAGGGCGATTAACGTAACATGGAGGAGCGACAGTGAAGTTCAAAGTGATGGCCCTTGCGGCATTAGTCGGATTTAGCGCAATCCCGGTACAGGCAAATGAGTTGCCGAATGGACCGCACATCGTGACTTCCGGGACGGCAAGCGTGGATGCGACGCCTGACATCGCCACCCTGGCGATTGAAGTCAACGTGTCGGCAAAGGATGCCGCTTCCGCCAAGAAACAGGCCGATGAGCGTGTTGCGCAATACCTTTCTTTCCTTGAACAAAATCAGATTGCCAAGAAAGACATCAGCTCTGCAAACCTGCGCACTCAGCCGGACTATGACTACCAGAATGGTAAAAGTGTGCTGAAAGGCTACCGCGCGGTGCGAACCGTTGAAGTTACGCTGCGCCAGCTGGACAAACTCAACTCTCTGCTGGATGGCGCGCTGAAAGCGGGTCTGAATGAGATCCGTTCGGTGTCATTAGGCGTTGCGCAACCGGATGCCTATAAAGATAAAGCGCGTAAAGCGGCGATTGACGACGCGGTTCACCAGGCTGAGCAACTGGCAGCGGGCTTTAACAGCAAGCTGGGGCCGGTTTATAGCGTGCGTTACCACGTTTCTAATTATCAGCCGAGCCCGGTGGTGCGAATGATGAAAGCGGACGCGGCGCCTGCGGTGTCGGCCCAGGAAACCTATGAGCAGCCGACAATTCAGTTTGCTGATCAGGTCGATGTGGTGTTCCAGTTAGAACCAGCAGCAGAGACGAAAGCACAGTAAGCGTTGTTGAAACGTCTTATCCGGCCTACAAAATAACCTGTAGGCCTGATAAGCGTAGCGCCATCAGGCACGGCGCGTTAATCCTGCCTTAAAACCTTATGCCCATACTCCAGCAGCGCGTCAGTCACGTTGCGCATCATACGGCTTTCCGGCGCAAAACGGTGCCAGTAGAGCATCCGACGCTGGAACAGGCCAGGCGTTAAATCGATCAGCTCACCGCTCTCCAGCTCTTTCTCGATCTGCAAATGCGGGATCATACAGCAGGTGGTGCCCTGACGCGCGAGCTGTACGAAGGCTTCGGAAGAGTTAACGATATGGCACGGCACGCTGCCCGGCGGTAAATCGAAGTTCTGCTGTAAAAAGGCTTGGTGCATGTCGTCCAGATGGTCAAACGCCACTGCGGGCGCTTTCAGCAGCGCGGAACGGGTGACGCCGTTGGGGAAGTAGCGCTCGGCGAAGGGTTTTGATCCCACGAACAGATAGTCGAGCGCGCCAAGTTTGTCTACCAGGCAGCTTGGCAGCGCCTGGTGCTGAATACTCACCGCGCCAACCACTTCGCCGCGACGCAGACGTTCCTGGGTGCGGGTTTCATCTTCCACCTGCAAATTGAGGCGAATAGGCGAGTCGGCCAGAACCGGTGCCAGCGCCGGAAGCAGCCAGGTCGCCAGACTGTCGGCGTTGACCGCCAGTGACAGCAGCAGCGGCGTGGAGCCGGTTTGCTCATCGCCAAGCCACTCATCTTCCAGTAGCTCTACCTGACGCAGCAGCGCCAGCAATTTTTGTCCTTGTTCGGTAGGACGCGGCGGAACGGTACGTACCAGCAGCGGTTGCCCAAACATATTCTCAAGCTGTTTTATGCGTTGTGAGACAGCGGATTGTGTGATGCACAACTTCTGTGCGGCGCGTTCAAATCCCCGTTCACGAATCACCGCATCCAGCGCTTGTAGTGTTCTGTAGTCTGGACGTTTCATTGTTCTGAGGTACTCCTGAAATTTTTCTTATCCCGCACTATGACATAAATTTCACTCAGGTACAGACGAAATCCGCCGCTTGCGAGCGGGGTCGGAGGGATTTTTTCGCACAATGATCTATAATGCGCCTGAATTTTCACACCACAGGCGAAACGATCATGACGCAGGATGAACTGAAAAAAGCAGTAGGATGGGCGGCACTTCAGTATGTACAGCCCGGCACCATTGTGGGCGTAGGTACCGGTTCAACAGCCGCGCACTTTATTGATGCGCTGGGCACAATGAAAGGTCAGATTGAAGGGGCGGTGTCCAGCTCGGATGCATCTACTGAAAAACTCAAGAGCCTCGGCATTACCGTTTTCGATCTGAACGAAGTGGACAGCCTGGGCGTCTATGTTGATGGCGCGGATGAGATCAACGGCCACATGCAGATGATTAAAGGCGGCGGCGCGGCGCTGACGCGTGAGAAAATCATTGCTTCGGTGGCGAAGAAATTCATCTGCATCGCGGATGCCTCCAAAGAGGTCGATATTCTGGGTAAATTCCCGCTGCCGGTGGAAGTGATCCCGATGGCGCGCAGCGCTGTCGCACGCCAGTTAGTGAAGCTGGGCGGTCGTCCTGAGTACCGTCAGGGCGTAGTCACTGATAACGGCAATGTGATCCTCGACGTATACGGCATGGAAATTCTTGATCCGATCGCGATGGAAAACGCGATTAACGCCATTCCGGGCGTCGTGACCGTCGGCCTGTTCGCCAACCGTGGCGCGGATGTGGCGCTGATTGGTACGGCAGACGGCGTAAAAACTATCGTAAAATGATCTGGCGAGGGTGATTCATCCCGCGTTAAAAAAATTTGGCAGGGCAAATTTGGTGACTTGTGTCACGTTTTGGATGTTGCCCTGCCGATCTCTCCAAAGAAAATCTTATCCCCAGCATTTTCCTCTGCCATTTCACGCTGAATGATATTTCTTCAGAGTGGCGACGCAAACGTTCATATTGCCGCAATAGTTTTTTTTGATATGTTGAAAGGCGGATACAAATCCACATACAACACATCAGTTTCGATAAAAAGACAGGGTCGGGGAAATGGCAAAGGTATCACTGGAGAAAGACAAGATTAAATTTCTGCTGGTTGAAGGTGTGCACCAAAAGGCACTCGAAAACCTTCGCGCGGCAGGTTATACCAACATCGAATTTCACAAAGGCGCTCTGGATACTGAGCAGTTGAAAGAGTCCATCCGTGATGCCCATTTCATTGGCCTGCGATCCCGAACCCATCTGACCGAAGATGTGATTGACGCCGCAGAGAAACTGGTGGCGATTGGATGTTTCTGCATCGGTACCAACCAGGTTGATCTGAGCGCAGCGGCAAAACGCGGAATCCCCGTGTTTAACGCGCCGTTCTCCAACACGCGTTCTGTTGCGGAACTGGTGATTGGCGAGCTGCTGCTACTGCTTCGCGGCGTGCCGGAAGCGAACGCGAAAGCGCACCGTGGCGTGTGGAACAAACTGGCGGCCGGTTCGTTTGAAGCGCGCGGCAAAAAGCTGGGGATCATCGGTTACGGCCACATTGGCACGCAGTTGGGCATTCTGGCGGAATCGCTGGGCATGCACGTATTCTTCTACGATATTGAAAATAAACTGCCGCTGGGCAACGCGACCCAGGTACAGCATCTTTCCGATCTGCTGAACATGAGCGACGTTGTGAGCCTGCATGTGCCGGAAAACGCCTCCACCAAAAATATGATGGGCGCGACGGAAATCGCACTGATGAAACCGGGCGCGCTGCTGATCAACGCGTCTCGCGGTACGGTGGTGGACATCCCGGCGCTGTGCGATGCGCTGGCGAGCAAACATCTGGCGGGCGCAGCTATCGACGTGTTCCCGACGGAACCTGCGACCAACAGCGATCCGTTTACTTCTCCGCTATGTGAATTCGACAATGTGCTTCTGACGCCGCATATCGGCGGCTCTACCCAGGAAGCGCAGGAGAACATCGGCCTTGAAGTGGCGGGCAAACTGACGAAGTATTCTGATAACGGCTCTACGCTGTCTGCGGTGAACTTCCCGGAAGTTTCCCTGCCGCTGCACGGCGGTCGTCGTCTGATGCATATCCATGAAAATCGTCCGGGCGTGCTGACCGCGCTTAACCAGATTTTTGCCGAGCAGGGCGTTAACATCGCCGCGCAGTATCTGCAAACGTCTGCCCAGGTCGGTTACGTGGTGATTGATATCGAAGCGGATGAAGATGTGGCGGAGAAAGCCCTGCTGGCGATGAAAGCGCTACCGGGTACGATTCGCGCTCGTCTGCTGTACTAATTTGTATACTGTGCCGGGTGGGTGCTATGCCTCACCCGGCCTGTGAGATCGGCTTGTAGGCCGGGTAAGCGTAGCGCCATCAGGCAATTCACTGCGGCCACTCCCACACTTTTGACGGCGTCACCACCGCAGGCAGCGGGATATCCCACTCTTCGACAGGCAAATTTTCCACTAACTGACAATCGTGCGCATAACCCACCGGTTGGATCTTATGCTGTCGCCAGTTCTGCAACGTTCTGTCGTAGAACCCGCCGCCCATTCCCAGACGCTGGCCGTCTTCGTCGAAAGCGACTAACGGTGTAACCAGCACATCTAACTGAGAGAGCGGCAGCACGTCGCGCACGTCCAGCTTCGGTTCCTGAATTTTCAGACGATTCATCACCAGCGAGCTTTGCGGATGATAATGCAGAAACAGCAAATTGCCGGGGCTGAACGGATGGAGAACCGGTAAATACACGCGTTTTCCCGCGCGCCAGAGCTGCTCAATCAAGGGTTGCGTGTCCAGCTCGCCATCGAATGAAAGAAACACCGCGACGGTGTGGGCAAGAACCACGGGAGGATAAGCAAGCATTCTGGTGGCGGCCTGTTGACCGAACGCAGTTTGCTGTTGAGACGTCAGCGTACGGCGACGTTGCCGAATCATCTGGCGGATTTCTTGTCGGGATAAAAGAAGTTCAGGAAGTTGCGTCATGGCTGTCGCCAGGTAGAAGGGGAATCTCCGAGATGCCGCCGCAGGCTGTAACCCTTGAACCCTTGGTTCAAGGTGAATGCGTCGTCACGGTTTTAAGGCTTCTCGGACTAGCCGAGCATGCTCACCAACCATGGAGCGCCACATTCTTGTGGTATGAAATATCGGCTCAGGGGACTGGCCCGCTTGCAAACATCTCAGAGAAATTTTGTCTTCACGGTCACTCTACCATAGTAAACCGAAAAGTGTTATTCAAAGTTTTGGCCCGTTTTTTCGGTTATGCGACCCTGATCAAGCAACGCCTGTTCAATGGTCTGTTGAAGCATCCGAATTCGTTGTTCCATGCTCGCCGCGTAGTCGCGGGTCTTCGCTTTTTCCTGAGTTAATTCATAGCTGATGTTCAATGCGGCAATGAAAACCAGCTGCTCAGTATTTGTGACTCTAGTGCGAACTTTTAGATCTTGCAACCGCTGATTCAGATCGTCCGCAGCCTGATTCAACGCATCCCTTTGTTCAGGCGGGCAATTCACGCGGAGTGAACGGCCAAAAATTTGGATATCGACGGGTTGTGCAGACATGCCACCTTCCTGCTGATTGACTGCGCTGCCTTCGCCTCCAGACCCTGGGTCGGCGAAGGGGCGACACTATAGCTACCCCGGTGTGAAGATACAAGCCCTTTTCTGGTTCACCAGGGTCCAAAGTGGTAGCATATCATGAATATCCTCCCTTTGATGACGAATGCTTATGTCTATACAGAACGAAATGCCTGGTTACAACGAAATGAACCAGTTTTTGAACCAACAGGGGACGGGGTTAACCCCGGCCGAAATGCACGGTTTGATCAGTGGGATGATTTGCGGCGGCAACAACGACAGCTCATGGCAGCCGCTGTTGCACGACCTGACGAACGAGGGGCTGGCCTTTGGTCACGAACTGGCGCAGGCGCTGCGTAAAATGCACGCGGCAACCAGCGACGCGCTGGAAGACGACGGCTTCCTTTTTCAGCTTTTTCTGCCTGAAGGCGACGACGTGAGCGTGTTCGATCGCGCTGATGCGCTGGCCGGCTGGGTTAACCACTTTTTACTGGGGCTTGGCGTCACGCAGCCTAAGCTGGATAAAGTGACCGGCGAAACCGGTGAAGCCATCGATGATCTGCGCAACATCGCCCAGCTCGGTTATGACGAAGACGAAGATCAGGAAGAGCTGGAGATGTCGCTCGAAGAGATCATCGAATATGTGCGGGTTGCGGCGCTGCTGTGCCACGACACCTTTACGCGTCAGCAGCCGACGGCGCCGGAAGTCCAGAAACCGACTCTGCACTAAGAACGTAAACGCAATGGAGAGTGTTATGAGCGATATATCTCAGCAGGAGTATCAGCGTCGCCGCCAGGCATTACTGGCGCAAATGCAGCCGGGCAGCGCCGCGTTGATTTTTGCAGCTCAGGAAGCCACGCGCAGCGCGGACAGTGAATATCCGTATCGCCAGAGCAGTGATTTCTGGTATTTCACCGGTTTTAACGAGCCGGAAGCGGTGCTGGTGCTGATTAAAAGCGATGACACTCATAACCACAGCGTTTTGTTTAACCGCGTTCGCGATCTGACGGCGGAGATCTGGTTTGGTCGCCGCCTGGGGCAGGACGCCGCGCCGGAAAAACTGGGCGTGGATCGCGCGCTGGCATTCAGCGAAATCAACCAGCAGCTTTATCAGCTACTCAATGGCCTTGACGTGGTTTACCACGCGCAGGGCGAATATGCGTATGCCGACGAGATTGTTTTCGCCGCGCTGGATAAACTGCGTAAAGGTTCCCGACAGAACCTGACTGCACCGGCGACGATGACCGACTGGCGGCCAATGGTGCACGAGATGCGCCTGTTTAAATCGCCGGAAGAGATTGCCGTCATGCGTCGTGCGGGCGAGATCAGCGCGCTGGCGCATACCCGCGCAATGAAAAAATGCCGTCCGGGGATGTTCGAATATCAACTGGAAGGTGAAATTCACCACGAATTTAACCGTCACGGCGCGCGCTATCCGTCCTATAACACCATTGTCGGCAGCGGTGAGAACGGCTGCATCCTCCACTACACCGAAAATGAAAGCGAAATGCGCGACGGCGATCTGGTGTTGATCGACGCCGGATGCGAATACAAAGGTTATGCTGGCGACATTACGCGTACTTTCCCGGTGAACGGCAAATTTACGCCCGCCCAGCGCGAAATCTACGATATCGTGCTGGCGTCGCTGGAAACCAGCTTACGCCTGTTTCGTCCGGGAACGTCTATCCAGGAGGTCACGGGAGAAGTGGTGCGCATCATGATCGCGGGGCTGGTGAATCTGGGCATTTTGCAGGGCGACGTGGAGCAGTTGATCGCGGAAAACGCCCATCGTCCATTCTTTATGCATGGCCTTAGCCACTGGCTGGGGCTGGACGTACACGATGTCGGCGTTTACGGGCAGGATCGCTCCCGCGTACTGGAGCCGGGCATGGTGCTCACCGTTGAGCCGGGTCTGTACATCGCGCCGGACGCCGACGTGCCGGAAGCGTATCGCGGCATCGGCATCCGTATTGAAGATGACATCGTCATTACGGAAACGGGCAACGAAAACCTGACCGCCAGCGTGGTGAAAAAGGCGGACGATATTGAAGCCTTAATGGCGGCGGCGCGTCAGCTATGAGCGTGATTATTGTTGGCGGCGGTATGGTGGGCGCGACGCTGGCGCTGGCCCTTTCTCAGCTTAGCCACGGCAAACTGGCCGTGCACCTGATTGAAGCGAGCGCGCCTGAAGCCGCCGCGCATCCCGGGTTCGACGCCCGGGCGATCGCGCTGGCGGCAGGCACCTGTCAGCAACTGGCGCGGATTGGCGTCTGGCAGGCGATTGCTGATTGCGCAACGGCGATCAACACGGTACATGTCAGCGATCGCGGCCATGCCGGTTTTGTCACTCTGGACGCGCAGGATTACAGCATCGCTGCGTTGGGGCAGGTTGTGGAGCTGCATGATGTCGGTCAGCGACTGTTTGCGCTGTTGCGCAAAGCGCCGGGCGTGACGCTGCATTGCCCGGATCGCGTTGCCAGCGTGGCGCGAACGCAAGAAAAGGTGAATGTCACTCTGGAAAACGGTGACGTGATTTCTGGTCATGTCGTGGTGGCGGCCGACGGTACGCACTCCGCTCTGGCGACCGCCTGCGGCGTGGACTGGCAGCAGCAGCCTTATGAACAACTGGCGGTGATCGCCAACGTTGCGACCGCTATCGCGCATGACGGACGTGCGTTTGAACGCTTTACCCAACACGGCCCGCTGGCGATGTTGCCGATGTCCGAAGGTCGCTGTTCGCTGGTGTGGTGCCATCCGCTTGAACAGCGCGACGAGATCATGCGCTGGTCGGATGAACGTTTTTGCCATGAGCTACAGTCGGCGTTTGGCTGGCGGCTGGGACGAATCACCCATGCGGGTAAGCGCAGCGCTTATCCGTTAGCGCTCACCACGGCGGCCAAAGCGATAACCCATCGCACCGTGCTGGTCGGCAATGCGGCGCAGACGCTGCATCCTATCGCCGGGCAAGGGTTTAACCTGGGGCTGCGCGATGTGATGAGCCTTGCCGAAACGCTGGTGCAGGCGCATGAGTCTGGGGCGGACGTCGGCGAGTACGGCGTGCTTTCTGAGTACCAGTCGCGCCGTCAGGCTGACAGAGAGGCGACGGTTGGCATAACGGATAGCCTGGTGCATCTGTTTGCTAACCGCTGGGCGCCGCTGATTGCCGGGCGCAACGTCGGCTTAATGGCGATGGAGTTATTGCCTCCCCTTCGCGACACGTTGGCAAAACGGACGTTGGGCTGGGTCGCACGATAATTTACCGGTAGGTCGGAATAAAGAAGTAGGCCTGATTAGCGCAGCGCCATCAGGCAATGCCGCGGAAGTAATATAATGCCGGATGGTGGCTTTGCCTTATCCGGCCTACGGTTTTTGATTGTCCTATTTTCAGGAGTACACAGTGCAAAGTGTTGATGTAGCCATTGTTGGCGGAGGCATGGTAGGCCTGGCTGTCGCCTGCGGTTTGCAGGGCAGCGGTTTACGCGTTGCCGTTCTGGAACAGCGCGTTCCACAGCCGCTGGCGAGCGACGCTCCCCCGGCATTACGCGTGTCGGCTATCAATGCCGCCAGTGAAAAACTGCTTACGCGTCTTGGGGTCTGGTCAGACATTCTTGCTCGCCGCGCAAGCTGCTACCACGGTATGGAAGTCTGGGATAAAGACAGCTTTGGCCGCATCGAGTTTGATGACAAAAGCATGGGATACAGCCACCTGGGGCACATCATTGAAAATTCGGTGATCCACTACGCGCTATGGCAAAAGGCGCAGCAGTCAGCGGATATTACCCTGATGGCGCCGGCTGAATTGCAGCAGGTCGCCTGGGGAGAAAATGAAACCTTCCTGACCCTGAAAGATGGCGCGATGCTGACGGCAAGGCTGGTGATTGGCGCAGACGGCGCGAACTCCTGGCTGCGCAACAAAGCGGATATTCCGCTGACCTTCTGGGATTACCGTCATCATGCGCTGGTGGCGACCATCCGCACCGAAGAAGCGCACGGCGCCGTTGCGCGTCAGGCGTTTCATGGCGAAGGCATCCTGGCATTCCTGCCATTAAGCGATCCGCATCTGTGTTCCATTGTCTGGTCGCTGTCTCCGCAGGACGCTGAGCATATGCAGCAGGCGAGTGAGGATGCGTTCAACCGGGCGCTGAACGTCGCGTTTGATAACCGCCTCGGCTTATGCCGCGTTGAGAGCGAACGCCAGGTGTTCCCGCTGACGGGACGCTATGCGCGTCAGTTTGCCGCACACCGGCTGGCGCTGGTGGGCGACGCCGCACATACCATCCATCCGCTGGCGGGGCAGGGGGTGAACCTCGGCTTTATGGACGCCGCAGAGTTGATCGATGAACTCAAACGTCTGCAACGCCAGGGCAAAGACATTGGTCAATACCTCTATTTGCGTCGCTACGAGCGCAGCCGTAAGCACAGCGCCGCGATGATGCTGGCAGGTATGCAAGGTTTTCGCGAACTGTTTGCCGGAGAGAACCCGGCGAAGAAATTGCTGCGCGATATTGGTCTGAAACTGGCCGATACTCTCCCGGGCGTAAAACCGCAACTGATTCGTCAGGCGATGGGATTGAACGATCTGCCTGAGTGGCTCCGCTAAGCATTTCCCTCCTGCTTCTGAGAGTTTGAAACCCGTCACATTTTCCTCTCCCGGCCTTCGCGCCGGGACGCTTTCCTCATTTGAAATAATCTAATTTCACCTCTCTTTTCGCATTAGTTTTTTTAATATTACGATTTTCAACTATCGTCATTTTTGACATTTTTTCCACATTTAATATTGATATGTGCGGGATGGTTGCGTATTTGATTATCGTTTATGGAGGTTTTTTGTTTATTTCATGGTTTTTTATGCTGAGGCGGGTTTGGCGTTTTTTGGTCATAAGCTAATGTGATGGTTAATTTTGCCTTATGGTTTAGCGTCTGCTTCGGTGGTAAGTTCAGGTAAAAGAGAACGTTTGCGTCGAAGCCCTGGAGTGGCTGCGACGCCGGGTTTCGTGGCGAAGATTTCACCATGAAATGGTTGTAAGCCCCGCTTATTCAATGAGGACAAGATGGCTCAACAGACTCCTTTATACGAACAACACACGCTTTGTGGCGCGCGCATGGTGGATTTCCATGGCTGGATGATGCCGCTGCACTATGGTTCTCAACTTGATGAGCACCATGCAGTTCGCACTGATGCCGGTATGTTTGATGTGTCGCATATGACCATCGTCGATCTACGCGGCAGCCGCACCCGGGAGTTTTTGCGTTATCTGCTGGCGAATGACGTGGCGAAACTCACAAAGACCGGTAAAGCCCTCTACTCTGGTATGCTCAATGCCTCGGGCGGCGTGATAGATGACCTGATTGTCTATTACTTCACTGAAGATTTCTTCCGCCTCGTTGTAAACTCCGCCACCCGCGAAAAAGACCTCTCCTGGATTACCCAACACGCCGAACCTTACGCCATCGACATCACCGTTCGTGACGACCTGTCGCTGATTGCGGTACAGGGGCCGAATGCGCAGGCGAAAGCGGCCACGCTGTTTACTGAAGAACAGCGCAAGGCGGTGGCAGGCATGAAACCGTTCTTTGGCGTGCAGGCGGGCGATCTGTTTATTGCAACAACCGGTTATACCGGCGAAGCAGGCTATGAAATTGCAATGCCAAACGAAAAGGCGGCGGATTTCTGGCGTGCGCTGGTGGAATCCGGCGTGAAGCCGTGTGGCCTGGGCGCGCGCGATACGCTGCGTCTGGAAGCGGGTATGAACCTGTATGGTCAGGAGATGGATGAAGGCGTCTCTCCGCTGGCGGCGAATATGGGCTGGACCATCGCCTGGGAACCGGCCGATCGCGATTTTATTGGTCGCGAGGCGCTGGAAGTCCAGCGTGAAAAAGGCACCGAACAACTGGTGGGTCTGGTTATGACCGAGAAAGGCGTACTGCGTAATGAACTGCCGGTACGCTTTACCGATGCCCAGGGGAATCAGCTGGAAGGCATTATTACCAGCGGCACTTTCTCTCCGACGCTGGGTTACAGCATTGCGCTGGCGCGCGTTCCGGCGGGTATTGGCGAGACGGCGATCGTGCAGATCCGCAACCGCGAAATGCCAGTAAAAGTCACTAAACCTGTTTTTGTGCGTAACGGCAAAGCCGTCGCGTGATTCATCCTTTTTTGGAGATTTATTGATGAGCAACGTACCTGTAGAACTGAAATACAGCAAAGAACACGAATGGCTGCGCAAAGAAGCAGACGGTACTTACACGGTTGGCATCACGGAACACGCTCAGGAATTGCTGGGCGATATGGTTTTTGTCGATCTGCCAGACGTCGGCGCCACCGTTGCGGCGGGCGATGACTGCGCGGTAGCAGAATCGGTAAAAGCCGCTTCTGACATTTATGCGCCGGTGAGCGGTGAGATTGTGGCGGTAAACGACGCGCTCAGCGACTCCCCTGAACTGGTCAACAGCGAGCCGTATGCGGGTGGCTGGATCTTCAAAATCAAAGCCAGCGACGAAAGCGAAATCGACTCGCTGCTGGATGCAACCGCATACGAAGCATTGTTAGAAGACGAATAAATACGCTTCATCCTTCACGCAGCAGGTGTGTTGGCTTCCTCGCTCACCCCAGTCACTTACTTATGTAAGCTCCTGGGGGTTCTCTGCGTCGCCGCCGTCCTGCAACGTGAATGATTTTGCGTATTCGTTTTCGCACGCGTAGGCCCGGTAAGCGTTAGCGCCACCGGGCAATTGAGCCAGAGACAATCACGATTCACTGCACGTTTCAGGAACCATCGCCCATGACACAGACGCTAAGCCAGCTTGAAAACAGCGGCGCTTTCATTGAACGCCACATTGGACCGGACGCCGCACAGCAGCAAGAGATGCTGAATACCGTTGGCGCCGAGTCGTTAAACGCGCTGATCGGCCAGATTGTGCCGAAAGACATTCAGCTTGCCACGCCGCCGCAGGTAGGTGAAGCGGCGACGGAATACGCCGCGCTGGCCGAATTAAAAGCGATTGCCGGTCGCAACAAGCGCTTCACGTCTTACATTGGCATGGGTTATACCGCGGTGCAGCTGCCGCCGGTTATCCTGCGCAATATGCTGGAAAATCCGGGCTGGTACACTGCGTATACGCCTTATCAGCCGGAAGTTTCGCAGGGGCGTCTGGAAGCGCTGCTGAATTTCCAGCAGGTGACGCTGGATCTGACCGGGCTGGATATGGCCTCCGCTTCGTTGCTGGATGAAGCAACCGCTGCCGCAGAAGCGATGGCGATGGCAAAACGCATCAGCAAACTGAAAAACGCCAACCGTTTCTTTGTCGCCTCTGACGTTCACCCGCAAACGCTGGACGTCGTGCGCACCCGCGCGGAGACCTTCGGTTTTGATGTGATCGTCGATGACGCGGAAAAAGTGCTGGATCACCAGGATGTGTTCGGCGTGCTGTTGCAGCAGGTTGGCACCACCGGTGAAGTCCACGACTACAGCGCGCTGATTAGCGAACTGAAGTCACGTAAAGTTATCGTCAGCGTGGCCGCCGATTTTATGGCGCTGGTGCTGCTGACGGCGCCGGGTAAACAGGGTGCGGACATTGTGTTCGGCTCTGCGCAACGCTTCGGCGTACCGATGGGCTACGGCGGCCCACACGCGGCGTTCTTTGCCGCCAAAGATGAATTCAAACGTTCCATGCCGGGCCGTATTATCGGCGTATCGAAAGATGCGGCGGGCAATACCGCATTGCGCATGGCGATGCAGACTCGCGAGCAGCATATCCGTCGCGAGAAAGCCAACTCCAATATTTGTACTTCGCAGGTGCTGCTGGCCAACATTGCCAGCCTGTATGCCGTTTATCACGGTCCGGTTGGGCTGAAGCGCATTGCTAATCGCATTCACCGCCTGACCGACATTCTGGCGGCGGGCCTGCAACAAAAAGGGCTGAAACTGCGCCATGCGCATTACTTCGACACCCTGTGCGTAGAGGTGGCCGATAAAGCCGCCGTCCTGGCGCGCGCGGAAGCCGCAGAGATCAACCTGCGCAGCGACATCCACAACGCTGTCGGCATCACGCTGGATGAAACGACAACCCGCGAAAACGTGCTGCAACTGTTCTCTGTACTGCTGGGCGACGACCACGGTCTGAACATTGATACGCTGGATAAAGACGTGGCGCACGATAGCCGCTCTATCCAGGAGAGTATGCTGCGTGATGACGCGATCCTGACGCACCCGGTGTTCAATCGTTACCACAGCGAAACGGAGATGATGCGCTACATGCACTCGCTGGAGCGTAAAGATCTGGCGCTGAACCAGGCAATGATCCCGCTGGGTTCCTGTACCATGAAGCTGAACGCGGCGGCGGAGATGATCCCCATCACCTGGCCGGAATTTGCGGAACTGCATCCGTTCTGCCCGGCAGATCAGGCGGAAGGGTATCATCAGATGATCAACCAGCTTTCTGACTGGCTGGTGAAACTGACGGGCTATGATGCCGTGTGTATGCAGCCGAACTCCGGCGCGCAGGGCGAATACGCGGGCCTGCTGGCGATTCGTCATTATCACGAAAGCCGCAACGACGGTCATCGCGATATCTGTCTGATCCCGGCCTCCGCTCACGGCACCAACCCGGCTTCCGCACAGATGGCGGGTATGCAGGTGGTGGTGGTCGCATGCGATAAGAACGGCAACATTGATCTGGCGGATCTGCGCGCTAAAGCCGAGCAGGCGGGTGACAATCTCTCTTGCATCATGGTGACCTACCCATCCACCCACGGCGTGTACGAAGAAACCATTCGTGAAGTGTGCGAGATCGTGCATCAGTTCGGCGGCCAGGTATACCTCGATGGCGCAAACATGAACGCGCAGGTTGGCATTACCTCTCCGGGCTTCATCGGCGCGGATGTTTCACACCTCAACCTGCATAAAACCTTCTGCATTCCGCACGGCGGCGGCGGCCCGGGTATGGGGCCGATTGGCGTGAAATCACATCTGGCGCCGTTTGTTCCGGGTCACAGCGTGGTGCAGATCGAAGGGATGCTGACCCGTCAGGGCGCGGTGTCCGCCGCACCGTTCGGCAGCGCATCCATTCTGCCGATCAGCTGGATGTACATCCGCATGATGGGCGCGGAAGGGCTGAAGCAGGCGAGCCAGGTGGCGATTCTGAACGCCAACTATATCGCCAGCCGCCTGAAAGACGCGTATCCGGTGCTGTATACCGGTCGCGATGGCCGCGTGGCGCACGAGTGTATTCTCGACATCCGCCCGCTGAAAGAAGAAACCGGCATCAGCGAACTGGATATTGCCAAGCGTTTGATCGACTACGGCTTCCACGCGCCGACCATGTCGTTCCCGGTGGCGGGAACGTTGATGGTTGAACCGACGGAATCTGAAAGCAAGATGGAGCTGGATCGCTTTATCAATGCGATGCTGGCGATTCGTGCGGAAATCGATCGCGTGAAAGCTGGTGAGTGGCCGCTGGAGGATAACCCGCTGGTTAACGCACCGCACACGCAGAATGAGCTGGTCGCGGAGTGGAACCACGGATACAGCCGTGAAGTCGCGGTGTTCCCGGCGGGGGTAGCGAACAAGTACTGGCCGACCGTGAAACGTCTTGATGACGTTTACGGCGACCGTAACCTGTTCTGCTCCTGCGTACCGATGAGCGAATATCAGTAATCTCTCTGTCATGCTGTAGGCCGGGTAAGCGCAAGCGCTACCCGGCTTTTTTTATTCGGAGACAGAACTTGTCGGCCGGATAAGGTATTAGCCGCCATCCGGCAAAAAATTACAGCTTCTCGCCGTTGCTGGCGATAACCTCTTTATACCAGGTAAAACTTTTCTTCCGCGAGCGCGACATATCGCCGCTACCGTCGTCATGCTTATTCACGTAAATAAAACCGTAACGCTTGCTGTATTGTCCGGTCGTGAATGACACGCAGTCGATGCAGCCCCACGGCGTATAGCCCATCAGATCCACGCCATCATACGTCACCGCTTTCATCATCTCTTCTACGTGAGCACGCAGATAGTCGATGCGGTAATCGTCGTTGATGCTGCCGTCTTCTTCCACTTTGTCGTAGGCGCCAAACCCATTTTCCACAATAAACAGCGGTTTCTGATAGCGTTCATACAGCTCGCACAGGGAATAACGCAGGCCGACCGGGTCAATCTGCCAGCCCCAGTCGGAAGCTTTGACGTGCGGATTCGGCACGCTGCCCTCGAAGCCGGAAATGGCATCGCCGCTACCGCCTTCTGCTTTTACTGCGTTAGTCATGTAATAGCTGAAGCCAAGGTAATCGCAGGTGCCTTCGCGCAGAATCTCCGCGTCGCCAGCGTCCATGTTGATGTTAAAGCCGCGACGTTCCCATTCGTTCAGTACGTAAGACGGGTAGTAGCCGCGTAGCTGAACGTCGGTAAACACATAGCGCTCACGCATGGATTCCTGCGCGAACATGACATCTTCCGGCTTACAGGAAAACGGATAGAGCGCGACCATCGCCAGCATACAGCCGACCTTCATCTCCGGGTTGATGCGGCGTGCCGCCTTCACCGCCAGCGCGCTGGCGACGAACTGGTGATGCAGCACCTGATACATGGTTTCTTCCGGGTTTTCATGCTCGGTATACACCACGCCGGAACAGCAGTAGCCAAACAGCGGCGCACGCCAGTTGCGCTGGTTGTTGATCTCGTTGAAGGTCATCCAGTATTTGACTTTGTGCTTGTAGCGCTCAAATACCACCTCCGCGAAGCGGACGAAGAAATCCACCACTTTACGGTTGGTCCAGCCGCCGTATTGCTGTACCAGATGCAGCGGCATTTCAAAGTGGGAGAGGGTGATGACCGGTTCGATGTTGTATCTGAGCAACTCATCGAACATATCATCGTAGAATTTCAGCCCTTCTTCGTTCGGTTGCGTCTCGTCACCCTGCGGGAAAATGCGGGTCCAGGCGATGGAGGTGCGAAAGCATTTAAACCCCATCTCGGCGAACAGCTTAATGTCTTCTTTATAGTGACCGTAAAAATCGACCGCTTCATGGTTCGGATAATATTTACCCGCTACGACTTGTCGGGTGATTTCACGCGGTACGCCATGCGCTCCGCCGGTCAGCACATCACAGATGCTCGGCCCTTTGCCGCCTTTGTTCCAGCCGCCTTCAACCTGATGAGCGGCAACTGCGCCGCCCCATAAGAAATCTTTTGGTAAGGTGAGTTTTTTCATTGTTGCTCAATCTCAAATTAATACAATCTGGTTTTGAGTCTAACAAAGGAAGGCAAAAAGTCACGATATAACAAAATAGCGCTGGTGTAATTTGTTACGTCCAAAAAACAAATTGTTTTTTTACGCTAATTTTTTCGCCAGCTTACGGCCTAATGATTCAAGAATATAGATAACGGGGATCTGCGTTGTAATATCATAAACGCCAGCAATACGGGTTTGTGGTACATGCCAGGAGAGATTAAAATCAGCCAGCTTTGCCAGCGCCGAGTGTTCATGGCTGGTAATCGACAGCACTTTGCAGTTGTGCAGGCTGAACTGGCTGGCAAAGCGCAGGATCTCCGCAGTCTCTCCCGATACTGAAAGCACAATCGCCAGCGCGTTTTTTGCCATATCGTTGGTGACCGGAAAATAAGGATCGTCAATATGATTACTGAATTTCCCGACGTTAGAGAAAAAACGTGCGCCATATTTTGCCAGCGCGCCGGAAGTTCCTGCGCCGACAAATATAATACGTTCGGAGGATAAAATAATATCGACAGCCTGATCGAGTAATTTATCAAACTCATCGTTATTGACGCTTTTAAAGAAACTGATAATTTCGCTGGCGCCAAAATTAGCCTGTTGCGGCTCATCCTGCTCTAAATATAATTTAAAGCGCACGCGGAATTCAGAGTAGCCGTCACAGTGAAGTTTGCGACAAAAGCGCAGTACGGTGGTGGTGGAAACGCCCACGGCATCAGCCAGTTCGCGAATGGTCATGTACATGACTTTGTCACGGTTTTTGATGACATAGTTGTAGACCAGCATCTCAAGATTGTTGAGACTGGCGATGGCAGCGTGGGAGAACATACTCACAATGGCAAAACTCACTCATCAGACTTCATCTACAGGGAATAATAACATGCAGCCAAATGACATCACTTTTTTTCAGCGTTTCCAGGATGACATTCTGGCCGGACGCAAAACTATCACCATTCGTGACGAGTCCGAATCACACTTCAAAGCCGGGGATATTCTACGGGTTGGACGCTTCGAAGATGAGGGTTACTTCTGCACAATTGAGGTTGTTGGCACCTCAACCGTCACGCTGGATACGCTGACGGAAAAACATGCCCGGCAGGAAAACATGACGCTTGAAGAACTTAAACATGTGATTGCCGGGATTTACCCGGATCAGACGCAATTTTATGTGATTGATTTTAAATGCCTTTGATTTTAATGAACAACTGTTAGTTGAAAAATAAGTTTCAACATCATGATTTACAAGGATTAATCTTAAGTTGATATTTATTTTAGCTAACAGGTGTTCACTGGAACAATTCTCAGTTACGCTAGGAACGCTATCACGATTGTGAACGTTCTTTGGAGTAAGCTATGGTGCAGAAACCATTAATCGCACAGGGATATTCGCTGGCAGAGGAAATTGCCAATAGCATCAGTCACGGTATTGGGTTGGTGTTTGGTATTGTCGGTCTGGTGCTGTTACTGGTTCAGGCGGTAGACGCGAATGCCAGTGCAACGGCCATTACCAGCTACAGCCTGTACGGCGGCAGCATGATCCTGCTGTTTCTTGCTTCAACCCTCTACCACGCGATTCCGCATCAGCGGGCGAAGATCTGGCTGAAAAAATTCGACCACTGCGCTATCTATCTGCTGATTGCCGGAACCTATACGCCGTTTTTGCTGGTGGGGCTGGATTCGCCGCTGGCGCGTGGGCTGATGATTGTCATCTGGAGCCTGGCGCTGCTCGGTATTTTATTCAAGCTGACTATTGCCCACCGGTTTAAGGTTCTCTCGCTGGTAACGTATTTAACGATGGGGTGGCTGTCGCTGATTGTGGTTTATCAACTGGCGATCAAACTGGCGGCGGGAGGCGTGACGCTGCTGGCGGTCGGCGGCGTGGTCTATTCGCTAGGCGTGATTTTCTACGTCTGCAAACGCATTCCCTATAACCATGCAATCTGGCACGGGTTTGTGCTGGGCGGCAGCGTGTGCCACTTTCTGGCGATCTATCTGTATGTAGGGCATGTCTGACACACTGTTGCCGGATGGCGGCTACGCCTTATCCGGCCTACGAGGGATGGGGCCTGAAACCCAACTGCCGGATGGCGGCTAATACCTTATCCGGCCTACATGGCGTACTGAACCGTAGGCCTGATAAGCGCAGCGCCATCAGGCGTTATTCTTTTCACTCTTCCAGCGAATAGGGCAGCGGTACGATGTGCAGAGTATTCGCATCATCGCGTACGCGAAATACGCTGTCAGCTTCCATATCGTTGTTCATGACCACCTGCACCAGAACCTGGCCGTCATCCAGTTGCACTGCCGCAAGAACGGTGCCGGTACGACGCCAGTTCTCACCCATCTGCAACTCCAGATCTTCTCCGGCTTCCGGTACGCGGCTGGCTTTACCCGCCAGAGACCAGAGCGCGCGTTTGTTCGCACCGCGGAATTTTGCCCGGGCGACCATCTCCTGCCCGCTGTAGCAGCCTTTCTTAAAGCTGATGCCGCCCAGCGCCTGTAGGTTGGTTGCCTGCGGTATAAATTGCCCGCTGTTCGCGGAGTCAATGACCGGAATGCCCGCTTCAATATCCAGCGCCAGCCACTGCTGGCTGTTGTTCAGCGCCGCTTCGCCACGCAGTTTTTCAGTCAGGGATTCAGCCGTGGCGACATCCGTAATCAGCAGAAAACGTTCCGCCGGATGTTCAAACCAAAGCAGGGTGGACGCTCCTTCGCTCACGACCTGTTTTTCGCTGTTCGGTAACTCGCTAAAGATATTCGCCAGCGCTGCGCGAGCCTGAAAACCAGCGATACCGAGCTGAACGCGCTCATCGTCAGGCGCGATCGCGACTTTAGAGAACACGGCGTATTTTTTCAGTTCGGTCAGTTGGGCCTCGCGCAGACTGCGGCGTTCGATCCAGGCAAAACCGTCGCCGTCGCGGAACAGACGCAGGTTGCTCCACATCTTCCCTTTTGCATCGCAATGGGCGACCAGTAAGTGTTGCTGTTCGGTAAGCTGGTTGACGTCCGCTGTGACCTGACCTTGCATATACTTCTCGCTGTCGGCGCCGGTGATCGAGGCCAGCGCCCAGTCATCGAGAGTGATCAGCGTCAGAGGCAAACGGGCTGACGCGGACGGTTGACGAGGAGGAAAAGGTGTAAAAGCCATAATAATGTCCTGATTTGCTTAACGCAGTAATAGTGACTAATGGTAAAAGAGCTATAGCCCATTGCAAGCGGTTTAAACATCCCATTTGTGCCTTATCGCCCGCTTTGCGAGGCGCGATGCAAAATCGATGAACTCTTTGACTTAATGTGGTTTTATTTGCCGATCATGCTTCCGTTTATGGAGATTCCCGTAAAAGAACATGAAAAACACGTTACAATAGCCGGGTACTTCATTTTCGCGAGACAGGAAGAAGAACATGGATATTAATAACAAAGCACGTATTCATTGGGCATGCCGTCGCGGTATGCGTGAGCTCGACATTTCCATCATGCCGTTTTTCGAACATGAGTACGATAACTTAAGCGATGAAGAAAAATGCATCTTTGTTCGTTTGCTGGAATGCGACGATCCTGATTTATTTAACTGGTTGATGAACCACGGTAAACCGGGTGATGCAGAGCTGGAACAAATGGTGAAACTCATCCAGACACGGAATCGGGAACGTGGTCCTGTGGCAATCTGATTTACGCGTCTCCTGGCGCGCACAATGGCTCTCTTTGCTCATTCATGGGCTTGTCGCCGCATTGGTTTTATTGATGCCCTGGCCATTGAGCTACACGCCGCTCTGGCTGATATTGCTTTCGCTGGTGGTGTTCGACTGTGTGCGCAGTCAGCGGCGGATTAATACCCGGCAGGGCGAAATTAAACTGCTGATGGATGGGCGTTTACGTTGGCAAGGGCAAGACTGGACGATTCAGGGGCCGCCCTGGATGCTTAAAACTGGCATGATGCTGCGTTTGCGCGCCGACAGCGGGAAGCGTCAGCACTTGTGGCTGGCGGCAGACAGCATGGATGACGCCGAGTGGCGGGATTTACGGCGGTTAATGTTGCAACAGGCGACGCAGGGGTAACGCCAACGAAGGCCTGATGGCGCGCAGCTTTAAGGCCTACGGTTCGGTGCGCCATGCAGGCCGGACAGGGCGTTCACGCCGCTATCCGGCAAAACGGTCAGCAGGAATAGTGCTCTGCCATCTCACCGAGAATTTGCTCGCACCAGGCCTGGATGCGCTCATCGCTGAGATCGTACTGGTTGGTTTCATCCAGCGCCAGGCCGACAAAAAGTTGCCCATCGGCAATGACCGGTTTCGGGCTGGTGAACTCATAGCCTTCGGTAGGCCAGTAGCCGACAAATTTAACGCCTTTGGTGACAAGTTTGTCATGCAGCATACCCAGCGCATCCAGGAACCACTCGCCGTAGCCCAACTGGTCGCCCATGCCGTAGAGCGCGACAATTTTGCCTTCCAGCTTGAGATCGTCCAGTTGATTCCAGACGGCTTCCCAGTCTTCCTGTATTTCACCAAAATCCCAGGTCGGAATGCCTAAAATGAGCACATCGTACTGCTCCATTAAGGTCGGAGAGTCATCCTTGAGGTTGTGTAATGTGACCAGTTCCGGGCCAATAATGTCGCGAATTTTTTCCGCTGCCATTTCGGTATAGCAGGTGCTGGAACCATAAAAAAGGCCGATATTCATGACGTACTGCTCTCGATTCTTGCGATGACGATGCGGCTAGTGTACCAGAAAGGCGTCGGCTTCAGGCATAATGGCGTTGATTTAACACGCAGAGGGGCCCGAGATGGATAAGGATCTGGCGCGTATCGAGCAGTTTCTCGATGCCCTGTGGCTGGAGCGTAATCTGGCGGAAAATACGCTGAGCGCGTATCGGCGCGACTTGTCGATGGTGGTCGAATGGTTGCATCATCGTGGAAAAACGCTGGCGACGGTGCAGAGCGATGATTTACAAACGCTGCTGGCGGAACGTATGGATGGCGGGTATAAAGCCACCAGTTCCGCACGGTTGTTGAGCGCCACGCGGCGCTTCTTTCAGCATCTGTACCGTGAAAAATTTCGTGAGGACGATCCGAGCGCGCAGCTCGCGTCGCCCAAACTTCCGCAGCGTTTGCCAAAAGATCTCAGCGAAGCACAAGTTGAGAGATTATTACAGTCGCCAGTTGTTGACCAACCGCTGGAATTACGCGACAAAGCAATGCTGGAAGTGCTGTATGCGACGGGCCTGCGCGTTTCTGAGCTGGTCGGGCTGACCATGAGCGATATCAGCCTGCGCCAGGGCGTCGTGCGGGTTATCGGTAAAGGCAATAAAGAACGTCTGGTGCCGTTGGGCGAAGAGGCGGTGTACTGGCTGGAGACGTATCTGGAGCACGGGCGCCCGTGGCTGTTGAACGGCGTGTCGATTGACGTTTTATTTCCCAGCCAGCGGGCGCAACAAATGACGCGTCAGACCTTCTGGCACCGCATTAAACACTATGCCGTGCTGGCGGGAATCGACAGCGAAAAGCTGTCGCCGCACGTTTTGCGTCACGCTTTCGCCACCCATTTGCTGAATCATGGCGCTGACTTACGCGTTGTACAGATGCTGCTTGGGCATAGCGATCTCTCGACCACACAAATTTATACTCATGTCGCAACGGAGCGCTTGCGTCAACTTCATCAACAGCATCACCCGCGAGCGTGAGTGCTGACAGGAAAGGATAGGTTATGAAAAAACGTTTTATGATGTTCACCCTGCTGGCGGCGGCATTTTCGGGAATGGTCCATGCGGACGATGCAGCCATTCGCCAGTCGCTGACTAAGCTGGGCGTGCAGAGCACGGAAATTCAGCCCGCGCCGGTTGCAGGCATGAAAACCGTGCTGACCAACAGCGGTGTGCTGTACGTCACCGACGATGGTAAGCATATTATTCAGGGGCCGATGTATGACGTCAGCGGCGCGTCGCCGGTAAATGTCACCAATCAGTTGCTGATGAAACACCTGAATGCGCTGGAAAAAGAGATGATTGTTTACAAAGCGCCGCAGGAAAAACATGTCATCACCATCTTTACCGATATCACCTGCGGCTACTGTCACAAGCTGCATGAAGAGATGAAAGACTATAACGCGCTGGGGATTACCGTGCGTTATCTGGCCTTCCCGCGCCAGGGGCTGGAAAGCCAGGCCGAGCAGGATATGAAGTCCATCTGGTGCGCGAAAGACCGAAACAAAGCCTTTGATGAGGCGATGGCGGGCAAAGGCGTGAAAGCCGCCACCTGCGATATCGATATCGCCAATCATTATGCGCTGGGCGTGCAGTTCGGCGTGAGCGGCACGCCAGCGATTGTGCTGAGCAACGGCTATGTGGTGCCTGGCTATCAGGGGCCGAAAGAGATGAAGGCGTTCCTTGACGCGCACCAGAAACAGACCAGCGGTAAATAATTCGCGTGAAACAACAGATACAACTTCGTCGGCGTGAGGCCGACGAGACAGCTGAGCTGCCTGCTGACCTGCCGCCGCTGCTGCGCCGTTTATACGCCAGCCGGGGCGTACGCAGCGCGCAGGAGCTGGAGCGCAGCGTAAAAGGGATGCTGCCGTGGCAGCAGCTTAGCGGCGTCGAAAAGGCGGTTGAGATCCTCTATAACGCGTTTCGCGAGGGGACTCGCATCGTCGTCGTGGGCGATTTTGACGCGGATGGCGCCACCAGTACGGCGCTTAGCGTCCTCGGTATGCGTTCGCTGGGCTGTAACAATATCAGCTACCTGGTGCCAAACCGTTTTGAAGACGGCTACGGATTAAGCCCGGAAGTGGTCGATCAGGCGCATGCCCGCGGCGCGCAGCTGATTGTGACGGTGGATAACGGTATCTCTTCTCATACCGGTGTGGAACATGCCAGAGCGTTGGGGATTCCGGTGGTAGTGACCGATCACCACTTGCCGGGCGATACGCTACCTGACGCAGAAGCCATCATTAACCCGAATCTGCGAGATTGCGATTTCCCGTCGAAGTCGCTGGCAGGCGTTGGCGTGGCGTTTTATCTGATGCTGGCGCTGCGCACTTTCCTGCGTGATAAAGGCTGGTTTGATGAGCGTGGCATTACGCCGCCGAATCTGGCGGAACTGCTCGACCTGGTCGCGTTAGGCACGGTGGCGGACGTGGTGCCGCTGGACGCCAATAACCGCATCCTGACGTGGCAGGGGTTGAGCCGTATCCGCGCCGGAAAATGTCGCCCAGGCATTAAGGCGCTGCTTGAGGTGTCGAACCGCGATCCGCAGAAGCTGGCGGCCAGCGATTTAGGCTTTGCGCTGGGGCCGCGTCTGAATGCCGCAGGGCGGCTGGATGATATGTCCGTCGGCGTGGCGTTGCTGCTGTGCGATAACATCGGCGAAGCGCGGGTGCTGGCGAATGAGCTGGATGCGCTGAACCAGACGCGTAAAGAGATCGAACAGGGGATGCAGGCGGAAGCGCTGACCCTGTGCGAGAAACTGGAACGCAGCCGTGAAACGCTGCCTGGCGGCCTGGCGATGTACCATCCAGAATGGCATCAGGGCGTGGTCGGCATTCTGGCTTCGCGCATTAAAGAGCGCTTCCATCGCCCGGTGATTGCCTTTGCGCCCGCCGGTGACGGTACGCTGAAAGGTTCCGGTCGTTCCATTCAGGGGTTGCATATGCGCGATGCGCTGGAGCGTCTGGATACGCTGTATCCGGGGATGATGCTCAAATTCGGCGGCCATGCGATGGCGGCAGGATTGTCACTGGAAGAGGCGCAGTTTGAACATTTCCAGCAGCGTTTTGGCGAGCTGGTGACCGAGTGGCTCGACCCATCGTTGCTACAGGGTGAAGTGGTTTCTGATGGCCCGCTGAGCGTGGCTGAGATGACGATGGAAGTGGCGCAACTGCTGCGTGACGCAGGGCCGTGGGGGCAGATGTTCCCGGAACCGCTGTTTGACGGACGTTTTCGCCTGTTGCAGCAGCGGCTGGTCGGCGAACGCCACCTGAAAGTGATGGTCGAACCGGTTGGCGGCGGCCCGCTGCTGGACGGCATTGCGTTTAACGTTGATACCGCCTGCTGGCCGGATAACGGCGTACGCGAAGTTCAGCTTGCCTATAAGCTGGATATCAACGAGTTCCGCGGCAACCGTAGCCTACAGCTGATCATTGATCACCTCTGGCCAAATTGACAACAGTATATTAATGAGAGCGCGAATCCGGTAGAATTCCGCTCTTATCACTGCATTTTGACTAGTCCAATAAAAGAAATCAGACCATGTTTGAAATTAACCCGGTAAATAACCGCATTCAGGACCTCACGGAACGCTCTGACGTTCTTAGGGGGTATCTTTGACTACGATGCCAAGAAAGAGCGTCTGGAAGAAGTAAACGCCGAGCTGGAACAGCCGGATGTCTGGAACGAACCCGAACGCGCGCAGGCGCTGGGCAAAGAGCGTTCCTCCCTTGAAGCGATTGTCGACACCCTCGACCAAATGACTCAGGGTCTGGAAGATGTTTCCGGGCTGCTGGAGCTGGCTGTAGAAGCCGACGACGAAGAAACCTTTAACGAAGCCGTAGCTGAACTCGATACGCTGGAAGAAAAGCTGGCGCAGCTGGAATTCCGTCGTATGTTCTCCGGTGAGTATGACAGCGCGGATTGCTACCTCGATATTCAGGCAGGTTCCGGCGGTACTGAAGCGCAGGACTGGGCAAGCATGCTGGAGCGTATGTATCTGCGCTGGGCAGAAGCGCGCGGCTTTAAAACCGAAATTATTGAAGAGTCTGAAGGTGAAGTCGCGGGGATCAAATCCGTCACCATCAAGATTTCCGGCGAATACGCCTATGGCTGGCTGCGTACCGAAACCGGCGTTCATCGCCTGGTGCGTAAGAGCCCGTTCGATTCCGGCGGCCGTCGTCATACCTCGTTCAGCTCCGCGTTCGTCTACCCGGAAGTTGACGATGATATTGATATCGAAATCAACCCGGCAGACCTGCGTATCGACGTTTATCGCGCATCCGGCGCGGGCGGTCAGCACGTTAACCGTACAGAATCTGCGGTACGTATTACGCACATCCCGACCGGGATTGTGACGCAGTGCCAGAACGACCGTTCTCAGCACAAAAACAAAGACCAGGCCATGAAGCAGATGAAAGCGAAGCTTTATGAACTGGAGATGCAGAAGAAAAATGCCGAGAAACAGGCGATGGAAGATAACAAATCCGACATCGGCTGGGGCAGCCAGATTCGTTCTTATGTCCTTGATGACTCCCGCATTAAAGACTTGCGTACCGGGGTTGAGACCCGCAACACGCAGGCGGTGCTGGATGGCAGCCTGGATCAATTTATCGAAGCAAGTTTGAAAGCAGGGTTATGAGGAACCAACATGTCTGAACAACACGCACAGGGCGCTGACGCGGTAACCGATCTTAACAATGAACTGAAAACGCGCCGCGAGAAGCTGGCTAGCCTGCGCGAGCAGGGTATCCCGTTCCCGAATGATTTCCGTCGCGATCACACCTCAGACCAACTGCACGCTGACTTCGACGCGAAAGAGAACGAAGAACTGGAAGCGCTGAACATCGAAGTGTCCGTTGCGGGCCGTATGATGACCCGTCGCATTATGGGTAAAGCGTCTTTCGTTACGTTGCAGGATGTCGGCGGCCGTATTCAGCTGTACGTTGCCCGTGACGATCTGCCGGAAGGCGTTTACAACGAGCAGTTCAAAAAATGGGATCTGGGCGATATCCTCGGCGCGAAAGGGAAGCTGTTCAAGACCAAAACCGGTGAGCTGTCCATCCACTGCACCGAACTGCGTCTGCTGACCAAAGCGCTGCGTCCGCTGCCGGATAAATTCCACGGCTTGCAGGATCAGGAAGCACGCTATCGCCAGCGTTACCTGGATCTCATCTCTAACGATGAATCCCGTAACACCTTTAAAGTCCGTTCACAGATTATGGCGGGTATTCGTCAGTTCATGGTTGGCCGCGGCTTTATGGAAGTGGAAACCCCGATGATGCAGGTGATTCCTGGCGGTGCGGCAGCTCGTCCGTTTATCACCCATCACAACGCGCTGGATCTGGACATGTACCTGCGTATCGCGCCGGAACTGTACCTGAAGCGTCTGGTGGTTGGCGGCTTCGAGCGTGTGTTCGAAATCAACCGTAACTTCCGTAACGAAGGGATCTCCGTTCGTCATAACCCAGAGTTCACCATGATGGAACTCTATATGGCGTATGCGGACTATAAAGACCTGATCGAACTGACCGAATCGCTGTTCCGTACGCTGGCGCAGGATATCCTGGACAAAACTGAAGTGCCTTACGGCGATGAAGTGTTCGACTTCGGCAAGCCGTTCGAAAAACTGACCATGCGCGAGGCTATCAAGAAATACCGTCCTGAAACGGATATGGCCGATCTGGATAACTTCGACTCCGCCAAAGCGATCGCTGAATCTATCGGCATCAAGGTTGAGAAAAGCTGGGGCCTGGGCCGCATCGTAACTGAGATCTTCGAAGAAGTGGCGGAAGCGCACCTGATTCAGCCGACCTTCATCACCGAATATCCGGCAGAGGTTTCTCCGCTGGCGCGCCGTAACGACGTGAACCCGGAAATCACCGACCGCTTTGAATTCTTCATCGGCGGCCGTGAAATTGGTAACGGCTTTAGCGAGCTGAACGATGCAGAAGATCAGGCGCAGCGTTTCCAGGATCAGGTTAACGCGAAAGAAGCCGGTGACGACGAAGCGATGTTCTACGACGAAGACTACGTTACCGCTCTGGAGCACGGTCTGCCGCCGACAGCGGGTCTGGGAATTGGTATCGACCGCATGGTAATGCTGTTCACCAACAGCCACACCATCCGCGACGTGATTCTGTTCCCGGCGATGCGTCCGGTAAAATAAGACGTGAGATGCCGGATGGCGGCTTCGCCTTATCCGGCCTACGATTTGCACCTCTGTAGGCCCGGTAAGCGCAGTGCCACCGGGCATAAAGCCGGATGGCGGCTTCGCCTTATCCGGCCTACGTTTTGCACCTCTGTAGGCCCGGTGAGCGCAGTGCCACCGGGCACAAAGCCGGATGGCGGCTTCACCTTATCCGGCCTACGTTTTGCACCTCTGTAGGCCCGGTAAGCGTAGCGCCACCGGGCATAAAGCCAGTAAATTAACCCTGGCTATACTCCCGCAACAACTCACGCGCCTTGTCGTCAGACGCCTGCAACACCATCCACGGACTGAACGCCCACGGCGCCGCGCTCAATGCTTGCAGTACGGTTTCCAGGCCGCTCCACTGGTAGTCCATCACTTCATCCGGGTTTACCTGTAGCGCGCTGGTCACCTGCGCGGCGTATACCGGACAGACCTCATTTTCCACGATGCCATTCGGGTCAGTTGCCCGATAGCGAAAATCTGGATAGACGGGCGTCAGGTTGGTAATTTCGACGCCAAGCTCAAAACGGCTGCGTCGGATAATTGCCGCTTCAGTGCTTTCTCCCTGCTGTGGGTGCCCGCATACTGAGTTGGTCCAGACTCCCGGCCACGCTTTTTTACTGAGCGAGCGGCGAGTGACCAGCAATTGCCCCTGCGCGTTAAACAACCAGCATGAGAAGGCGAGATGTAAAAGGGTATCAGAGGTATGAGCCGCATATTTCTCCAGTATGCCGTCAGGATTACCCTGCTCATCCAGCAATATGACATGTTCCCCGGTCATAAAAACTCCTGAATACGAAAATAGCTGCATACTGCTGCAAGCCATATACTCTGGCAACTAGCGTAGTCTATATAGGGTGGAAAGGCATTACCAAAAGTAGCGGTGGCAAGAAGGAGATATCGTGACACCGATGGCAATACATTGGGCATCTGGCTTTTGGCTGCTATGATAAGGCGTTTGAAATGTTGCGAGGAATAGTTTTGAGTGCAGGACGCCTGAACAACAAGAGCCTGAGTATTGTGATGCTGCTTTGTGCAGGCTTGCTTTTAGCGGGCTGCTCCAGCAATCAATCTTCTGATTCGGGTTCCGTCTATACCGTTAAGCGGGGAGATACGCTCTACCGCATTTCGCGCACGACGGGAACCAGCGTGAAAGAACTTGCCCGCCTGAACGGTATTTCCCCGCCTTACACCATTGAGGTCGGGCAAAAACTGAAACTGGGCGGCGGGGCGAAGCGTTCCGGTTCATCGCGTGCGACCACGGCGAAATCCTCTACGAAAACGGCGGCAGTCAGACCGTCCTCTTCTGTGCCGCAATCTTCCTGGCCTCCGGTAGGGCAACGTTGCTGGCGCTGGCCTGCCAGCGGCAAAGTCATTTTGCCTTATTCAACGGCGGAAGGCGGCAACAAAGGCATTGATATTTCCGCCGCGCGCGGTACGCCGATTTATGCGGCAGGGGCAGGGAAGGTGGTCTATGTCGGCAACCAGTTACGCGGTTACGGGAACCTCATCATGATTAAACATAATGAGGATTACATCACCGCTTATGCCCACAACGACACGCTGTTAGTTAACAACGGGCAGAGCGTGAAAGCCGGGCAGAAAATTGCCACAATGGGGAGCACTGATGCGGATTCTGTTCGCTTGCACTTCCAGATTCGCTACCGCGCAACAGCGATTGATCCACTGCGTTATTTACCGCCGCAGGGGAGCAAACCAAAATGCTGACGGTGAATTAATCGCCAGTCAGTGAGCAAGCACCTTGTCAATAAGAGCGTAAGGTTTATAATGCCTTACGCATCTCGAAGCGGGCGTAGTTCAATGGTAGAACGAGAGCTTCCCAAGCTCTATACGAGGGTTCGATTCCCTTCGCCCGCTCCAAACACACTTCTCCTAACGTCTACTCAAATCAACTAAACCCAGCAATCACAAGGCATTAGCCAGTATCTCTGTATTATGACGTAAACTAACGTCTACTCAAATCTATACATTCATGTGTATAGTAATGCGTATAGCTCGTGCTCTACACTTTGGAACTATACACAATGCCCCTCACAGACCTTGAAATCAGGCGCTCTAAGCCGCGTGAGAAGTCCTATACACTCAACGATGGCAATGGGCTGTCTCTGCTCATCGAGCCGAACGGATCTAGAGGGTGGCGTTTTCGCTACCGTTTCGATGGTAAGCCCAAGATGATTTCGTTGGGCACGTATCCGGATGTAACTCTCAATGATGCTAGGCGCAAACGTGATGATGCCCGTAGGTTGGTTGCTGGCGGCATAAATCCCAGCGATGTACGCAAAGAAGATAAGCTGGCGAAGCTGAGCCGCAATCAAAATACCTTCGAGGCAATTGCCCGTGAATGGTACGCCAAGCGCATAGACCGATGGTCTGAATCCTACGGCGAAGAAATGATGAAAACCTTCGAGGCTGATGTATTTCCGTTTATCGGGCAACGTCCTATCGCCGATATCAAACCGATGGAGCTCATGTCAGTTCTTTCTAAGCTGGATGAAAGAGGAGCGACAGAAAAGTTGAGAAAGGTTAGGCAACGTTGCGGGGAGGTGTGGAGATACGCGATTGTTACTGGTCGAGCTGATTATAACCCGGCACCGGATCTAGCCAGCGCGTTCACCCCTCATAAGAAAGAGCATTACGCTTTTCTCACCAGTGACGAACTTCCCGAATTCTTCCGTACGCTGAACACGTATAGCGGTAGTTCGGTTGTAAAGTTGGCGATGCGCTTGCAGATTCTTACCGGCTTACGCCCTGGCGAATTACGCCAGGGAGAGTGGATTGAAATCGATTTTGATAAACGTCTATGGGAAGTACCACCTGCGCGCATGAAAAAGCGTCGACCTCACTGCGTTCCTTTATCCGACCAAGCGATCGCCCTCTTGGAGCAGTTACGCCTCGTCACCGGCAACTATCGGTTTATTTTCCCTGGTAGGATTCAGCACAGTAAACCAATGAGCGAAATGGCGATGAATGTCTTGATACGTCGAATTGGATATGCGGGAAGAGTAACCGGGCACGGTTTCCGGCACACCATGAGTACCATCCTGCACGAACAGCGCTACAACACCGCGTGGATAGAAACGCAGCTGGCACATGTCGACAAAAACTCAATTCGAGGAACGTACAACCACGCCCAGTATCTGGATGGCCGCCGCGAAATGCTCCAGTGGTATGCCGACTATATGGAGGCCTTGGAAAACGGCGAAAATGTAGTGCATGGAACGTTTGGAAAAAGCGCTTAACTGTATGTATAGACAGTGCTAATTGACAGTAGTAGACTTCTGTAGACTATCGTTAGCAGGAAGCTTTTATGCGAGAAAACATCCTCAACATGCCCCATCATCTTCGCCGACAACGTGTGGTCACTGCTGAGCAGGCTGCAATGGCTATGGCTGGCGTGTACAGTTGTTCACGCTTAGATGAGTTGAAAGCTAAATTCCCTCCTGAGATCTACAACATTGCTTCCAGTTACTTGAGGATAATTTTGAGTGCTGTAAACGCTGAAGAACTACATCCCAAGAGAACATGGTCTAGCTCACCTGGCGGAGATATCACTGGAGCTGATTTTTATTCCAATGATATTTGGCCTTGGGCTGTTAAAGAAATATCAGCTACAGATAGTTGGTTTGGATGTGATCTAGATAGCTCTAGCGAAAAGTACCAGCCTTTACGAAGCGGGTGGGGCGACTTTGCTGGCAAAGATACAGCATTAAAACTGATCGCTGGAATGGCTATTGCGCTTGAAAAATCAGGTGGCAAATATGTTCGCGGTAAAAATTTGAACAAATCCGAAGTTGCTAGAAGTGCTTCAAGAAGCATATTGGAGCATGGCGATGGCATCGATGTGACAGATAAAGCATTGACTATGCTAATTAATGAAGCTCTGAACACATACGCTTCCAAATAGCTTGTAAGGATTTCCAAAAAGACGATCCTCAGGTTCTAAAACTTCTGGCCGTACTTCTATTTCAGTGGAGGCGCTGCTTCCAACTGATTTACCGTGACTTCCACAACTACCCGCATGTTTTTGCTGAAATATACCTCGTAGACCACATTAGACTTCGAGAGGTATATATGTCCCAATCCCTTATCCGCTTACCTGAAGTTCAGCGCAGAACCGGCTATAGCAAGGCTTGGATCTATCGACTCATGGCTGAGCAACGTTTCCCCTCATCCATAAAGATTGGTACTCGAGCAATCGCTTTCATTGAAAGCGAAATTGATGAATGGATTAGTGAGCGCATTGAATCGTCACGCAGCCAAACGAACTGAGATTCCGTGAGCAGAGATAATTTGCGAGAGTTTGCACTTCGGATCTCGCAGAATAAGTTTGTCGCGACAGCTCACTAAACAATTCAAAAAGGTTAATGCCATGAAGAACAATTATGCCCGTCTGGGGCAGGGCTTCGCTCACCCTAAAAACTCCTTGCCTTGTTATTCAACTGAAGGGTATGCTTTAAAAGCACCAGCAAAATCTGGTGCCAGGATTGGCGTCCTGAATGACTGTATGGCGACACATGACGCGCCAAGCGTCTTTTTTTGTGCCGTTGATCCGTCTCACCTATTTTCACGCGTTGTGGTTCAAAACCGCTCTGCTAGCAAAATTATGGTGGGCTGGGTGGGGGCGGAGAAATCCGCGCCGGAGTCCATACAGTCCGGTTACGCCAACCCTGCTCAGTCCACCACCAGTGAAATTGGCGTTTCCGGTGGTGGTTATCTAGACCACTGTATGGAGGCTGCCACATGGCTACTACCCCAACCCAAAAACTGCCCAAATTCACCTGGCTTTTCCTCGGTACGCCGAAAGGCCGGACCTGCACTCCCGTTGTTATCCGCATCGTTGCCGACAGTGAGCAAGAAGCCCGCGAGTGTTATTCCCGCTGGGATCTTATCTTTGCCGCCAAAATTCGCTCTGAATGTTCGCTTTATCAGTACAGCAGCGGCGCGTTTGAACTGGATGTTGCGAAATTGGGAGGTAGCCATGTTTAACCTCCAGACCCTGACAGCTAAAGCCCGCGAGCTGCGCGGCAACGTGGTAAAAGCCACTACCACGAAAGGCTCCCGCACCATGACGCCCGTTTACGAACGGGAAGAGCAGCGCAAACTGCGCGAACGCATCCAGCAGACCCAGCCGGACTGGGTTTTACTCTGGTGGGATATTGCGACCGTTACCGGCTGGCGTACCAGCGACGTGTGCAACTTCCGTTACTCCTGCATCAACTGGGAAACCGGCATTGCAACAATCATCGTCGCGAAGCAGACCAAAGCAGCAGAAGCCAGGGCGACCCGGAAGGGGATCGAGATTGTTCGCCAGCAGCGTAAGGATGCTGCCCGGCTTGCTGGCGATCACATTGCCTACATGCAATGGGATAGCGTGAGCTGCGACGAACTGGCCGCCGGCATGACGGAAGAAGAACAGGCGATCGTGTTTGAGCTGGTGGCGAAGGCTGAAGTTAAGCACGACACCAAACAGCTGCCGCCGGGCATCATCAAGCGGCTGCGTGAACGCATGGAGCGCAATCTTATCGGTGACGACCTGGTATTTTCCCGCAGCCAGATTGAAAGTAACCGTTGCCAGTCTCTGGAAGGTAGCGTGAGCCGCCAGACAATCTGGAAGAAACTGCACAACGTAATGGTGTGGTTTACCCGCGTAGTAAACTCGCGTCTGCGTCTGAGTGCCTACTCCAGCCGCAAAATTGCCGCCTTTAATCTCATGTCCGCCGGCGGCGAACAGGGGTTGCTGGTCGCCTCTGAAATGCTCGGGCACAGTAACCCGGCAATTACCCGAACTTACCTCCAGTTAGGCAGTAAGGCCTCCGCCATTCAATCCCGTCTGGCCATGGAGGTATCTGTTTGAAAATGGTTATCCAATTTTGCCGTCTCGGCGCTTTTGTCGATCACGTATATGAGCAATTAAATAGTGCGCGATATTGTTTTGCCAGCCAGTCATTAAGGGACGGGGAGGGGAAATTATGACTCCTGTTTACGATCTGGTTCGCCGGGCCGACGGCAAAAACGTTTTCAGTTTCCCGGCCGGCGGTCGCTATCTGGTGGACACGTCAAATGGTCTTCAGTCGATGCGCCCCCTTATGGACGACGAGATCATTTTTACGGTGGAGAGTGCCGCGCGCTTTCTGAGGAAAATTGGTTATCAGGTAATCCCGCCAGCGGCGTGAGGTAAAAAAATATGACGATTAAAAATTCCGGCTTAGCTGCTGGTGGCCGCGCTCACCCTGAAATCAGGCCGGGCGATAAATGGAAGGACGGTCGGGGCAACATCGTAATTATCGAAAGTTACCGATTCGACAGAGTGACATATTGCCGCGAAGGGTACAGCTCAGCGTGTTTTTGCACGCCAGAAAGACTGGTGCGGGAATTTGAATTTGTTTCTTCCGCGCCGGGCACCGGTGGAAGAGATATCGATCGGATTATGCGGGTGCAGGGCATCGAACGAATTCGGGTTATGCGGGAAATCATCAGGGAGCGAGGGAACAGAAAATGAAGAATGCACCAAACCTTAAAAAGCAGCCGGCGGATCTCATGGAGGAGTCAATTATCTTTGCCGGCGCTGATGCCTGGACGTTCGCCAAAGCATGGCAGGAAATGAACCCGATTGGCGACACGGTGCCGCCGGTTGTGCTGGATAAAAAGTAGCTGGCGGAGCTGGAGAATATCCGGATTGTGGATGATGGCCGGCTCTATGCCCGGGTTTGTCGTGGCGGGCATCTGACCGAACGACAGATAACCATTCTCGCAACAAAGCTGGCGGTGGCCGGCGTGGAGCGCGCGCAATTCTACTCTGAAGGTTATCAGCTTCTGGAGGACTGGACGCCGCAGTTGCCGCGCCTCAAAGCCGATGCGGAAGCCGGCAAAAGCATGGTGATCGGCAAACCGCTGACGGATGTTAACCTCCGCGACCTGGCTGATAACGAAAAGGCGCTCATACTGGCCGCGCGTTACACCGGCATTGCGATCAATGAAAACAGCGAGGGCGTATACGTCTACCGTGCCGGCATCTGGGAGAAAACGTCACTGCTCGAGCTGAGCCGCGAAATGGTGGCTATCTACAACGAGAACAAAACCAACTTCAGCAAGCGCGCGATCAACAACGTTATCGACGCCCTGAAAATCGTTATCCCGGTAATGGGGGAGCCGCGGCGCAGCCTGATCCCCTTTGCAAACGGCGTCTACGATATGGAAACCGGCGTTTTCTCCGAACACAGCCAGGATAACTGGCTGACCAACCATAACGGCGTGACCTACACGCCGGTGGTGCCGGGCGAAAACCTCCGCGACCACGCGCCGAACTTCCATAAGTGGCTAAGTTACGCATCAGATAGAGACGCAATTAAGATGCAGCGCATCGCTGCGGCGCTCTTTATGGTGCTGGCGAACCGGTACGACTGGCAGCTGTTCCTCGAGATAACCGGTGAGGGCGGCAGCGGGAAAAGCGTCTTTACCCATATCGCCACGATGCTGGCCGGCGCGCATAACACCGCCAGCGGGAACATGGCGGCGCTCGACAGCGCGCGTGGGCGGGCGCAGTTCGTCGGGAAAAGCATGATAACGCTTCCTGATCAGCCCAAATATTCAGGAGAGGGCACCGGGATAAAAGCGATAACCGGCGGGGATGCCGTGGAGATAGACCCGAAGCACGAACACCAGTACACCGCCGTTCTGCGGGCGGTGGTTGTGGCCACGAACAACACGCCGATGATTTTCACCGAACGTGCTGGCGGCGTTTCCCGGCGCCGCGTAATTTTCCAGTTTAACCGGCGCGTCAGCGAAGAGGATAAGGATCCCGAACTGGCAGAAAAGATATCCGCTGAAATTCCGGTGGTTGTTCGTCGGCTGCTGGCAACCTTTTCGGACCCGGAAAAAGCGCGGGCGCTGCTGCTGGAACAACGGAACAGCGAAGAAGCACTGGAGGTGAAGCAGAAAACGGATCCCCTGTACGCCTTCTGTGCGCATCTGGAGCGCCTGGCTGATTGCGTGGGAATGCTGGTGGGCAACCGTAACCCGCCTCATCGCCCCTGCATTTACCTCTATCACGCTTATCTGACGTTTCTTGAGGCTAACGGTTTCGACAAGCCGCTGACGCTGAATAAATTCTCTGAGGGAATGGAAAGCGCCATGCGGGAGTTTAATCACGAGTACCGCAAGGAGAGAAAGACTCGCGGCGTGGTGACGAACGTCGAACTTTCAGAGAGTGCGGAGGACTGGCTGCCGCAGGCGCACCCGTTAGCTGAGGATAAAGGATAAATGTTTAGCTTAATATGGCGAAAGGTGTTCATAGTGTTCATTGATTGTCAAAAGTTCAATTAAATCAATAGGATTTGCTATGAACACCTTTGTGTAAGGTGTTCATAGGGTATTCATAGTGTTCATAGGTCACTTTAAATGTCTGCTCATAAAGCAAACAGAAATATGAACACCATGAACACTTGTAACCCCTGTATGTAGATCGGTGTTCATAGGTTAGTTTATTGTTTTATATATGATTTATCGCCTTTATGAACACCATGTATACCTTGAGGACAAATTCTTTAAAACGCATCCACACTTTTTACGTTGTGGCCTCCTGCAATTTCATTAACATCGTTTCATAAATCGCAATTAATTATTTTATTGTTGCGATTAGTGAAACTTTAACGATCGCTTTAACAGGGGGCATCATGAGCAAGGTTAACGTTAAGCCCGTTTTGCTGAACGGGGAGCAGATTCAGGCTCTGAAAACCATTCAGGATAGGGAACGCCAGAAGTCGGGCATGGGGTTCGCGCCGTCAATCCATGCTGTTGCGCGCAAGGTATTTGATGCGGGGCTATCAAAAATGGAGGCAGGGCAATGAGCTACTCAATCAAAATTGGGAAACACAGCATCGAGCTGGCGGGTTATGCCGGTAAGGTTGTTGCGCCAAATACCCAGATGGCCGCTTTATTTCGTGGCATGGCGGGCGAACTCACCAGCCTGAGGACAACGGCGCAGCAGGCCGAAGCTGAGGCGGATTTGCTGGACGTTATCCGCAACGATCCGGACTTGAACGAACAGGCAAAAAACCGCAGGGCAGGTGAAGCCCGGAACCCGGACACGCTCAAAGACTTTACCCGCGGGGTGGCTGCCGTAAGCGAGCAGGCCGCAAACATTCTCGATTACCTGAAGAACAAGCTCCCACCGGTTAATCCACTGGCATCTGATGATGTTCAGGGATTCATGCGTGACAGCGAAATGCGTCAGGCATTCGCCCGACTGGATCGCCGCAGCCAGGAAAAAATGCTGCTGTCGATGCACAGTGGAAAGCATCAGGAGCTGGCGGACGCCTTACTAAGGGCGCACGCAGTGTGTTCGGGACTCGATACGGAACAGCTAAATCGTCTCGGCTTCTCCCGTATTGCATCAGAGAACGGGCAGGTGATTAGCGCGGTTGCCGATCTGGTCGACGCGGTAAGGAAGGACGTCGCACAAATTACAGCTGTGCGAACCTGGTATAACAATCTCGTTTATGGGAAGAACGACGATCCATCAGACGTACAGCCACGCATGACCGGCCTTGACCAGTTAAGCGAACATGTCAGCGCGATGCTCAAAGGCAGCCAGCAGCAGACACGTTCAGAAGATAAGCAGGCCGCCTGAGGGCGGCTTTTTTCTGCCCGGAGGGAAACACAGGATGCTGTTAAGTAAATCAGCCTACGCCAGGCATATGGGCGTCAGCCGGCAAACTGTTTACGGCTGGATAGCCCGCGGTGAAATTGTAATTTCAGACGATAAAGTGGATGTCGAAGCATCGCAGGCTAAACAAAATTCTGCTGGTGCTGGTGCTGGTGCTGGTGCTGGTGCTGGTGCTGGTGCTGGTGCTGGTGATCATCACAATGCAATGACGTGGGCGCAGGCCGCCGCGTGGGTATGGGGGCATGACGGCGGGAAAGCGCTGCCGGGTGATATTGATGCTGGCCAGAGGATAGAGGCAGCTGCCGCTGAGCTGGGTTTTGATGTTCAGCACGAGCCCGATGAACAACTGCTGATTCTCTTCCGGCCGGATGAAGAAACCCACAGCTTCTATGGCAAAGACCGTGCAGCAGGCGCTTTACGGTTTCTTCGTTCGGAGCTGGCTTACGTTGCCACAATGCACCCCGATACGCTGGATGACTGGAACAAAACTGGTTTAATGTCACTCTGCCTGCAGGACGGCGAAAAACTGTAACCCCCCCCAGCCCCTCAAACTTGACACTTTTTCGCGAGAAACTGGGAAAAGTGTCAACCCAACCTAACGGATCCTGACGCCTACGAACAGCAGCTACAGCAGAAGTGTAATGGGCTGGCGTTGAGATTTGTTGAGCCTTGGCTGTTAGCTTTTGTTAATTCTGATTCGAAGCAGGGCAGGTGTCAGCCAGTTATGGTTTGTTATGCCTTACTAGGGAAAACTAGGGGGAAAGTGACAACCGCTACCGCTTCAGAAAACTTCAGTTACACGAACTCGTGAAGGGGAGGTGTTAAGCATACCCCCTTGCAACCATCCTCGAGCTTCATTCAGAGCACTGTTCTAATTTCCCGGACGCTGGCATACAGACTGAGTTGTCAAAACTTGTCATCCACCGCCAGTGGGGATTTTTTGCTACAAGCGCTCTAAGTTACAGTTGCTTTCAAGTGACACTTTTATAGAAGAGTTGCATGCCTTATCTAAAATCACATCTTAACTATGAATCTATAGAAGATTTTTACGTGATCTGAAATCTTTAATACATTGAATATTATAGATATTGTTTGTTTTAGGCAAACAGGCCCCTGCTTTATCGTAGTGCTTGATTCCGCTAAATACACCCTTGTGAAACTGTGAAATAGATTGTATGTTATTTGTGTGAATAGGATCTTTTAAAGTAGTCTTCGATTATATTTCAAGTAAATTCGTTTTATATGGAGATAAATATGGATGCTATGTTAAATAGCCTTAAGCTTGCAAATTCAGCTAACGAATCAATAAGCGATGAAACGTATGAACGCCTCAAAAGACTGATTTCAACAGGTAATGCCATTGTATTTGTAGGTGCAGGATTTTCAAAAGAATCAATAAACATAATTGGAAGTACCCCGCCTTTAGCGAAAGATCTTGCTTTGCAAATTTCAAATAAGTCAGCAAACTATTTAAAAGAAATTGGTGCCGACTCTCATTATATTGAAGAAATTAAACAATGTGATGATTTAATGGTGGCTTCAGATTTCTTTCTTAACAATATCCCTCAAAAAGACGAACTTCTACAATTACTTAAAGATAATTATACAATTAAAGATGTTACGCAAGAGCAGATAGATGTCTTCAGTATGAAGTGGCGAAGGATATACACTACAAACTATGACAATGCTATTGAACTTTCTTTGATAAAATCAGGAAAATCGGTCACTCCTCTAACGCTCGAAGATGCACCAAATCAGTACAAGTCAGCTGAAGATATCTGCCTCCACATCAATGGAAGAATTGAGCGTTCAAAAGAAAGCGATCTTGATTCTGCTATAAAACTAACAACATCATCCTATCTTTCTCCGGAGCAGTTCCTCACATCGAGTTGGTATAGGCAGTTTAAAGCCGATATAGACAATGCAAGTGCTATAGTTTTTCTTGGGTATTCGATGTATGACATTGATATTCAGAAAATTTTCTTTAATGATTCCTCTATTAAAAGTAAAACCTTTTTTATTACCAGGGAAGGTACCACCAAATTCCAAAATTATAAGTTAGCCATGTTTGGAGAAGTGATAAATATTGGTGTAAACGCCTTTTCCCATATTGCTGCCAAGTGCATTGAAGAATCACATCAAGACAAAGAAGTTGGTTTGATAAATTCTTTAGAGCTCTATACTCCTGGGGAGGAACATGATGAAATAAGAGATAATGACATCGCCAATTTTATGATCTTTGGGAAAGTGAGCGATCGATATATAGATGAAGTCACTCTCAATGATAATATGCATGACAAGATAATTTTACGTGAAGAAGTTAGTAAGATTATTGAACATATTGAAACAGATAATGATATTTTAATTGCCAGCGATTTAGGTAATGGCAAAAGTATAATGACTCGAATGTTAATGTCGAAATTATCAAGGAAAGGATATCTCTGTTTTTATTATTTGTATAATGAATTTAGCTTCAGTAAGGACATTGAACGATTATCTAAGTTGGGGCAAAAAATTGTTATTTTCATAGATGATTATAGTAACTGCATTGATGATACTCGTTATGCCATAGAAAACCGTAAGGACAATATACAGCTTGTACTGACTACGCGTCATTTTGGCTATGAAAATACTAAGCAACATTTATTAACAATGGATATGAGTAGTTTTAAAACTCATAGCGTCGATTATTTATCAGATTCCGAAGTTGATAATTTCGTACATATAGTTGATCACTTGGGGGCATGGGGCGAAAAAGCAGGCCTTTCTAGGCATGAAAAATTATCAGAACTTGATGAAAATGCTAGGAGCCAACTTTCGTTCTTGCTATTATCAATCCTCAAATCCGAAGCTATACAATCTAGAATTCGAGAAATATCTAATCTTGCACTCAATGATAAAGAATATAAAGAAACAGTTTTTGCCATTCTATTATTAGATGTCATAGGTCTCCCATTGGTAAGATCTTTAATTTCAGATGTGGCGGTTAATGAAAAAATTTACAGCGCGGAGTTTACTGAAAATGAAGGCGTTAAAAACTTATTCATCATAAGTAATGGCATGGTTAAGACTAAATCTAGCACGCTGTCTAGATTCCTTATAGCGAATATTTTTGAACATAAGTATGTTGTAAATCAATTGCTTAAGGTTATTGAGCATTTGTATGTTATTAATAAAGATGCAAAAGATCATAGATTACAAACTTTGATTACTTCACTACTGAGATTCTCTATTATCGAAAAGCTTCTCCCACAAAGACGTGTGGAAATAAATTATTTTTATGAGAAAGTTAAACATATTATTCCCAATCTAATAAATGATCCGCATTTCTGGGTGCAATATGCAATGTCTATGATACCATTCAAAGACTATCCAAGTGCTGATAGATATTTAGCCACTGCCTATTCCTTGGCTGCAAGAAAAGATAACTATCATACAAAAAATATTGATACGCAGCGTGCAAGATTACATCTTTTGGTCTCTCTTACAAAAACTGGAAATGAGGCATACCTTGAGTTTGAGGCCGGTGACAACCTTATACGAATTATTCCAAATGATATTTATAAATACCGTCAGGTACTTAGATATAGGGACATATATGAAAAAGTTTATCCAACTTTTAATGCTAAACAAAAGGTATTTTATGAGCATGCTATAAAACGTATTATAAAAGAATCAGAAAGCCCTGAGTTGGTTGAGGATTTAACTTATAAAATTGGTGTGAATTGGCTCGATAAGTTGCGTGGCAATTTAAAATTGATAGTGGAAAATATACAGAAAAATAGACCTAAAGGTAAAAAATAACTCTTGATTAGAGCCTGTTTCTTACAGGCTCTAATGTTTTAGTAAGTTTAGAAGAAACTAACCTTAAGAAAATGCGTTGACTATACGGAAAAAATCATTGGGGGTACTTTTGGGGGGGCAATTTCATCAATGAAATAAAAAATATTAAAAAACAACTGCTTTTGTTTTGTGTTTCGTTCCTGTTATCGCCTAGAAGTTGTTCAGCATATTAAGTTGTCAAAACTTGTCACCCACCGGCACCGTTAGAGGGCTTTTTGGCTATACGTGCTCTAAGTTATCGTTTCTTTCTACAATCAAGTTTGTTGAACTTATTGACATAATTTCATTCGGCTCGAAAGCCTCGACTAACATTTAAGGACTTGAAACATGCATCATTTTTATGAACTGGCTTATAGGTGCACCTATTTTTCGTTAAATGCGATAAACGAAGTCTATGAAAGAACCGTCGATGAGTTGTCAGAAACCGGATCGACACCGCCTGTCAAAAATCTCCAGGCGCTCAATCTCCAGAAGATGATTCATGCGGTTGGGTTGTTTTCAATTTTTGAAGCTCATTTACAGCGGAGGTTGGGTGCCAAAAACGGTTACAGAGAAGCAGAGTTAATACTTGAACAAGCAGGGCAAGTAGCATTGAAGGAGGATTTCCATAATTGTTATCTTGCTATCAACGCCTTAAAACATGGTGATGGAGCAAGTTATAGGCTCTTGCTAGGTAAAATTAGCTCATTACCTTTTGTGGTGGAAACACCAAATGTACCTGTTTTCGAAGAGGGTGATGTGTCCGGCATTGATGGGCTGGTGAAAGTTGATGATGCCTTTATCGAATATTGTCTTGAATTAATTGAAAAAGTCTCTGTTTGCATTACAACCCATCGCCCTGATTTCATGCTTTGAAATTTTGAGCTACAGATAGTGTAAATGGTTAACTAGAGCGCGAAGGGATGTTTAAGTGTGTATAGGAATGTGTATAGAATCATTCCTATAACTTGGTCATTTGCTTATATCTCTGGGCTTAAAGTGGATTGTTCTGTTCCCTTCTCCGCTCCAGCTTCAAGTTTCCTGAACTCCGCATTCAACTCCCAACAGGATTAACTGCCCGCTATTATGGCGTCCATGCCAGTAGTGCGGTCATTAACAGCCGTATCAACAATCTTCAATAATCAGATATACCGCCTTAACCGGGCCATGCACGCCGACCACCTTGATCAGTTCGATATCCGCCGTTGAGCTGGGGCCACTGATGATGTTAATACACGATGGCATGCGTTCACCGGCCTGTGCTTTCTGATGCAGTTTTTCCGCCAGTTGCGCCACGCGTGGCAGAATGGTGCTTTTACGCAGCACGAAAATCGAGGACTCCGGCAGCAGGCTTAATGAACGCCCGCGCTCCGGCGCGGAAAACAGCACCACGCCGCCCGATTCCGTTAAGCCATATTCGGCATACACTACGCCGACTTTCGCTTGTTCGGCCTGGGTAACATTCTCTGCTCCCCGGGTCGGGTCCCAGACCACGGCGTTGCATTCCTGCTGCAAGCGTTCGGTGATGCCCAGTTCCACCAGCCGGCTATCGCCGCTGAGCACCACTGATTTATGTCCCAGTTCTTCACACAGGCGTAACGCCGCTTCCGGCGCCTGCACTTCGCTGGTCAGTTCGCAGCGTACCAGCATGACATCGCTCGCAAACTGGATAAACGCGTCGCAGCGCTGCTGCTGGCTAAGTTCGGTTAGTCGCTCGTTCGCATAGTTGTTAACCGGCAGCGTATCTGCCTGCGGTTCGAATCGCAGCGGGCGGCCCAGCGCCTGGGCGATGGTGTTTAAAAACTCGCTACGGTTATCCATTCTTTTTCTCCTCTGCCTGATGTTTCTTAAACCAGCTACGGAAACTCTCTCCGTCAGCATCAGGGAGATCTCGCGCCTCCATCCAGTCACCAATAGCGCCGACTTTAAGCGGCGTTTTACCGCCATTAATAAACCAGCTTGCCGCATGAGCGCCCGCCATCATCCCGACTTTCCACAGCCCAGGATGGCTATTGGCATAAGCGAACATTTTGATCGCCCGTCGCTCGGCTTTCGGGGTAATGCCCTCTTCGGCCATTACTCTGCGATGGCGCAGGATCAGTTTTGACAGCGGAATGCGCACCGGGCAGACGCTGTCGCAGGCCGTGCATAATGAACAGGCATATGGCAGATCTTTAAAATCCTTATAACCGCCGAGCAGCGGGGAAATCACCGCGCCGATAGGGCCGGGATAGATTGAGCCATAGCCGTGTCCACCAATGTGGCGGTATGCCGGGCAGGTGTTCATACAGGCTCCGCAGCGAATGCAGCGCAGCACGTCGCGAAATTCAGAACCGAGTACCTGGGAACGCCCGTTATCCACGATAACCAGGTGGAACTCTTCCGGCCCGTCAACGTGGCCCGCCTCGCGTGGGCCGGTGAGCCAGGTGTTGTAACCCGTCAAACGTGCGCCAACGGCGCTGCGCGCCAGCATGGTGATCAGTACATCCACGTCGGCAAAGGTGGGGGCGATACGCTCCATCCCCATCACCGCAATGTGCGTTTTCGGCAGCGTGGTACACATCCGCGCATTGCCTTCGTTGGTCACCAGGCACACCGATCCGGTTTCCGCCACGGCGAAATTACAGCCGGTAATACCGATTTCAGCGCTGAGGAAATCCTCGCGGATCTTCTGGCGGATGAATAAGGTCATCGCTTCTGGCGTTTCCGGGCCGTCATAGCCCAGACGTTCATGCAGCACGCGGCGGATCTGATAGCGATCCTTATGGATTGCCGGAACCACAACGTGTGAAGGCGGGTCCTGATCCAACTGGAGAATATATTCGCCCAGATCGGTTTCGATCACCTGAATTCCGGCATCCTGCAATACATGATTGACGCCAATCTCTTCGGTCACCATCGACTTGGACTTCACTACCTTGCGCGCGTTTTTACTTTGTGCGACCTGTAAAATGTAGCGGGTGGCTTCTTCTTTGGTTTTGGCGAAATAGACGTGTCCGCCGTTTTCCGTCACTTGCTCGGTGAGTTGATACAGGTAAGCGTCGAGATTACTCAGAACGTGATCGCGGATCTGGCTGGCACGGTCACGCCATTCGTCCCAGTGCCCTAATTCATCGACCATTTTTTGCCGATTCGCGCCGATACGCTCCTGCGCATTGGCCACGGCTTTGCGCATGATCGGATCTTCAATTTGCTGACGAATGCGCAGTTTAAATTCTACATCGCTGGTTTTTATCGACATCTCTTTCCCCTCAGCGGCTCATCAGCACTTCAGCAATATGCATCACTTTGACCGGCTGGCCTTCCCGTTGCAGTCGACCGCCAATGTTCAGCAGGCAACTGACGTCTGCGCCAATCAAATATTCAGGCCGGGCATCCATCAGGTGTAAGACTTTCTCTTTCACCATCTCGCCGGATATTTCGGCCATTTTGACCGAGAACGTCCCGCCAAATCCGCAGCAGGTATCCTGATCGGCAAACGTCAACAGCTCCAGCCCGCGCACATTTTTCAGTAGCGTGAGCGGCTCTTCCTTCACTCCCAGCTTGCGGGTCAGGCTACAGGATGGGTGATAGACGGCTCTGCCCTGAAGGCTGGCCCCCACATCCACCACACCCAGTTTATTAACGATAAAGGAGGTGAGATCCTGCATGCGCGCGGCGACCTTTTCCGCACGTAACGCCCATTCAGGTTCATCGACCAGATATGTCGGGTAGCTTTTTACCGCGTAGGTACAGGAGCCAGCAGGAGAGATAATCGGGTCGTCGTTGTCTTCCAGCGCTGCGATCAGGTTTTTCATCCCAGGGATCGCTTCTTTGATGTAGCCGCTGTTGATGGCTGGCTGGCCGCAACACCCTTGCTTCTCAGGGAAATTAACGCGGCAGCCCAGTTTTTCCAGCAGCAATACGGAGTCTCGGGCCATCCGTGATTTCAGCGCGTCACCAATACAGGTAACAAAGAAATTTACATTCACAATCAATGCTCCATTGCTTCACTTCTATTTAGCCCCGATGGCAACCGGCCACCGGGTCATAAATCAATAATAAAAACGACCATTGTTTTTCGGTTTATCCTACTCTACGTTCATTTGTATGACAAAATAGAATAATCCACCAATCAATACCCATATGCAATACCCGGGTTTATTTATTTCGGCATCGCTCACATTTTTATAATGAAAACCACAGCGATGTGAACGTCCGAAAAATAGTTTCAAGTGATTACTAATTTCGTCAATATCATTATTAAACAGGTTGTTAAATAACTATTTATAGGTATCTGTCTTGCTCTTAAGTATATTTGCCTGGCATTGAATTTTAATTAAAAGATTACAATAGTTACAAAACTACAAATCATAATTACTTTATTCACTGAAGCGATTCAGTTTACATATTTCATTTGACCAGCAATGTAGCCTCCCCACCATAAATATAAATCAGGTTTAATGAACCAATCAGGAATAGTAATGAACGAATATTTTATGTTTGCCCTGGCACTCTCTCCTTTGCTGCTTATGGTATTTTTAATTCTGAAATTGAAAATGCCCATCCATTATTCAGTTTTGATTTCGCTGGCATTCACTGCCGCGCTGTCTGCAATATTCTGGGACATGCCAGTACAAAATCTTAAAGCCTCGATGGGTTATGGCGCACTGAAAGGATTATGGCCGATCGTGATTGTGATCCTCGGCGCTATATTCAGTTATAACGTCATGCAGGCGACCAAAGCGCTGGATATTCTCCGCGATATTCTCGCCAGTATTAGCGAAGATAAGCGTATTCAGGTACTGCTGATTTCGTGGTGTTTCGGTGGATTCCTTGAAGCGGCTGCCGGGTACGGTACGGCGGTCGCGATACCTATCGGTATTCTCATCGCGCTGGGATTCAACCCACTGAAGGCAGCAATTGCTTCACTTGTGGCCAACACCGTACCCACGGCGTTCGGGGCGGTTGGTATTCCGGTCTCTATCCTGGCTGAACAGGTTAATCTGCCGGTTTACACCTTAGGCGGAACGATTATTCTGCAATTAGCCCTTTTTAATATCCTGCTGCCGTTTGTCATAATTTGCATTATTGGCGGTGGCCTGAAAGCCATTCGCGGCGTGTTCCTTATTACGCTGCTTTGCGGTATCACAACGCTTGTTCCGCAGTATTTTGTCGCCATACATCTCGGGGCAGAATTACCCGCTTTTGCCGGCAGCCTGGTCAGTCTTTTTGCCGTCGCAATTGCCAGCCGCCTGCGCAAAGGGAAAACAGATCCCGAGTGGCGCATTGAAGTCAGCCACACCCGTGAAACGACGCCGCGCTCGGCGAAAGTGCTGTTCCGGGTCGGTTCTATCTATCTGTTTATTTTTGTCTTTATTCTGCTGTGCTCGCCGTTATTTCCAACGATAAAAGCGGCGGCTTCTCAGTTGGCTTCGGTGCTGCATTTTACGCTGGCCGATGGCAAAACGCTGGCGCTGAAAGTCGAATGGGTCACCACGCCCGGAATGTTGATCATCTTTGCGACCATTATTGGCGGTTTTATTCAGGGGGCATCGGCACGCGGTATGCTGGAAGTGTTTGTCAAAACCGTATTCCAGCTTAAAAATTCCATTGTCGCGATTATGGCGATCGTCGCCCTGGCAACGGTAATGGATCTCAGCGGTATTATCTCCACGCTGGCCCAGTCGATTGTCGATCTGACCGGAAGCTCGTACGTCTTTCTCGCTCCGGTGATTGGCGCGCTGGGGACGTTTGTTACCGGCAGCGACACCAACTCGAATATTCTGTTTGGCAAACTACAAACCATTGCCGCCAGTAAATTAAATATTGATCCAAACTGGCTGGCTGCGGCAAATACCTCCGGCGCAACAGGCGGGAAAATGATTTCACCGCAAAGTATCGCCATTGCGGTTTCGGCAACCAAAATGGAAGGACAGGCGAATCAGATAATGTCCGGCACTATGAAGTACTGCTGTGCCTATATTGTGATCCTTGGATTAAAAGTTGGTCTCTTTTATTACTGGTTTATGACTTAACGTTATTTTGCGCAACGACGACTGTTCATCAACTGGCAAATGCCTCTGTTTTCCTGTAGCCACGCCACTTTGACGGGGCTATGCTTACTAGCGAAAACATAACAATTACAGAGGCAATGTCATGGATCAGGAACTACTGGATGCGGGTTACCGGGCCTATACCGGTGAGAAAATCGATGTCTATTTCAATACGGCCATTTGTCAGCACTCGGGTAATTGCGTGCGCGGTAGCGCGAAGCTCTTTAATCTGAAACGTAAGCCGTGGATCATCCCGGATGAAGTGGATGTGGTAACGGTTGTGCGTGTTATTGATACCTGTCCGAGCGGCGCGCTGAAATACCGCCAGAAATAAGTGAGGAAATGATGGAGATACTCGAAGGCCACAACAAATTTTATGTGAATGATGCTGCGGGTAATCAGGTCGCCGAAATCGTATTTGTACCGACGGGCGAACATCTGAGCATTATTGAGCATACGGATGTCGATCCCAGCCTGAAGGGGCAGGGCGTCGGTAAACAGCTTGTCGCGAAGGTGGTTGAAAAGATGCGCCAGGAGAACCGCAAGGTTATTCCGCTTTGTCCTTTCGCCAAACATGAGTTTGATAAAACGCGCGAGTATGACGATATCCGCGCCTGATGCGTTTTACCGGTCATCGCCGTGGGTTTCTGCCCACGGTATTTTCCGGCGCCCCGCTGTTTATTATCGGTTTCTCATAAACCCAGCGATTACCGTGGTCGTTGATAAGCTCGTACCTGACGGTACGACAATGTCCCACTTTCCCGGATAACGCTAGCGGTTGTGAAGACAGCGGAGCGATCATCAGCGGCGTTGCGCTGGTGTTGTCGCACGCCAGCGCTGCCAGCGTGATGTACCACGGCGTCGGGTTATTAACATAAAGCTGCGCCTCCTGCGGCTGGAATGTGAAGGTCAGCCGTTCGCCATCCTGCTCTCTCAATGGCCCAACGCCCTGTGGACGAATAAACACTTTCATGCGGATGCGCAGCGGCAGAACGAGTTTTTGCCGCGTTTTTGCGTCCTGATCGGTCATCGGCGGGATCTGGTAGATATTCAGCCAGTAAAGCGACTCCCGCTCGCGCGCTAACCCAGGCTTCTCTGCGAGCTGTAACTTTACCGTCCGAATTTCCGTTGGCTGCATTTTGAATACGGGCGGTATCGCGACGATGGGCGTGATGGTCTCAGCAGGCTGACTCAGCGGATCGCCTTCATCCGTCCAGATTTGAACCAGGGCAGGGTGCTGCGCTGAATTTGCCAGCGCCAGCGAATAATGGCTCTCTCCGGCGTTAAAAATAACGCGAGTCACTTCCGTATTGACCACGGCCCGTGCGGGAGCCGCCGTCCAACCTGTCCAGACGATAAGAAGCGTGTATGTGGGCCAGTTACTGAAAACTGACCACCACCTGGAGCTGTGCATAGACCGTTCCTGCTGTTACGTTTTCCCCCGGAATCGCTTCCAGAGAGGCGGTAAAGTCGCCGCTGTAGAGGCTGGTTGAGCCGCTGGCGGTTTGCGTGGTCAGATCCTGATAGCCGTACCAGCCGCCCGCGTTGCCCGTGGCTGTGGCTATTTGGTTGGGCAGAAGATTCAGCGCATTGCCATTTTGCTTGTCGCTGTAGAGGCGAATGCCGACGCCTGATGCAACGCCGTTTACGCCATAATGATTGTCGAGTAGCCATGTATAAGCGCCGGAGCCGGTCTTGAGGCCCAACTGAGAGGCCGCATTGGCTGCGGTGGGATTGCTGACCAGGAATCCCATCGCCACATATGCTCTTAAGCTGGTGGACGCCGTCGTGCCGGACAACGCCCCGGTTTCGCATTCAACGCTAATGCTAAAAGGAGCCTGACTGCTGCTGCCGCTGATGAGTTCGCCAACGCTGGCTGGCGGTAACCTGACAATGGCGGGGTAGTCGTTGACCCGGCAGGCGGCGCCGCGCACGAACACGGTCTGGCTGGTTAACGTCCAGCCGCCGGGCCACTGCGCCGCGCCCCAGCCGCTATAGTTAGTTCGGCTGTCAGCGCCCTCGAAAAGCCCTGAACTCATGCCGCCGCCGTGGAAAGCGATATAGCCTGCCGGTCCCGCGTAGGGATAGGTATAACGGTTGGAACCATCAACGCCTCTGGCGCTGTCATCAACCCGAAACAGTTCAACAAATACGTCGCTAAAGGCGCTGGCTGGGATGTAGATATAGGTGCCGTCATTGAACATTTCACTTTCCGGGATTGCGCGCGCTTTCCAGTAACGGGAGTAATATTCTCCGGTTTTTAGATTGGTCAGCCTGACCGCCACGTTTTTAACGTAGGTGTAGTAAGCGCCGTCGATTCCCGGTACGTCGACCATGCCTCCCCAGTAATCGTCGCCGTTGGTGGCGTAGTATTCATATACCTGGCCGATTTCGGAAACGGTACAGCGAAACATAATCTGATTGGCCGTGACGCCCTGCGTTCGTCCATTGGGGACGAAACTGGCAGCGGCGCTGCCCAGCAACGTGCCTTCGCTCTGAAATCCCGTCCCGTTGCTTAAGGTAATGACGCCGGGCAAGCCCAGTTTCCCTTTTACATCGCCATCCCCCACGCCGCCCCAACTGGCGCCCACATAGCCTGCGTCTTTCGCCGCCTGAGAAAGGGGGCTGGCTGACGTGACCTTGATGCAGGCGGACAGGGCAGGATGCGCAACCATGCCGCTGAATAACAGGCCGTAAAAGAGCTGTCTGATTTTCATACGTTATTCCTGACGACAAGGTAGTGTGAGCTGATACAGCGGCGCATGCGTTTTAGCCGGTAGTTGATACCAGACCTGGCACCGCTGCGTGGATTTTTGCCCCCACTGTACGAACAGCACGCCGGATTGTTCCGCCAGTCGGGCGTAAATTTGCCCGCCCTGGCCGACCATTCCCACGGATTCGCCGTGGCCGTCCGTCACGTCAGCGCCCATCGGCGGCTGGTCGCCATCGGGAAGCGTTGTGTTGATGAGCGCCGCTTTACCGCTGGTGGTCGTGAATTTCACGCGGGAAATCGCGCCGGCGTAGGGCACGATGCGCTTGCTGCCGCTCTGTAGCTCAACTTCGGCATTCATGTTTCCGCTGTCCAGGCTTACGGTGTTATAGCGATAGGGGGTCATGGAAGGGAGCAGGGCATAGCCGAAATAATCGACCGTTGCGCCTTGCCCGTTACGTACCGCCGCGCCGCGTGCGCCTGGCGCTTCGATAAGTGCAAATGTATCGCTGGTGTAGGGGCCAGCGGTGATCCCGCCGCGGTGCGCAACCAGCGTGCCGGACATCCCCAGACCATATTGCTGGTAATCGCTGCCGCGGGAGGCAAAGCCGCGAAACGCGCCGACGGCGGTTCGTTGCTCCACGTTGCCGCCCCAGGTTGCGCTGCTGCCGTCGTGCTTATCTCGCTCCAGGCCGCTATAAACGGCCCAGGATGTGGCGCTGTTCTCGCCCGTGGCGCCGCTTATCCCCACCGTGGCGGTGCGAACGTCGCGGCTGCGATTCATATCCAGATTTAGCTGCGTGCGGCTGGCGCCAACATCGAAGGGGATGGAGATCCCCAGTGAAAGCGTGTTTTCGGTGTATTTACGCTGGTTTTCGCGGTCAAAATCCCGGTCGTTTACGCTGGTGTCGTAGCGGCTGGCATAACTGCTGCGCTGTCTGGCGGCGCTAAGATTAAAGGTGATGTTGCGCCAGCTGTTGCTGTAGCCAAACTGGAGTTGGGTGATGCGCGACGCGTCGCTGTAGTAATCTGACGTACTGCCGGTGAAGCTAACCATGCCCCAGTCGCCCATCGGCTGGCTGAGCGTAGCGGAAAAGTTATTACGCTGGTGCAGCGTATCCGAATAATACGCCACGCTGTTTTTCTGCTGACGGCGCACGCCCAGCACATCCTGCAAATCACGATAACCGCTGGTGGAGTAACGGTAGGCCGCCAGCACCAGATTTGTGCCGGTGGTAAACGTTTTGCTGTAGCTGGCCTCAATGCGCCAGCCCTGCTCGTTATCGTCGTTTTCGACTCTGGCGTTTGAGTAAACGGTATTGAGGCCGAATGCTCCGACGGATGTTGCCATCACCCCGCCCAGCAGAAACGCCTGATAATCATCGGCCAGCCGTGAACCCAAATTGGCGGTTAGCGTGTTGCTCATCCCGCGCTGCAAAACGCCTTCGACAAATTTATTCTCCACGCTGTAGTAGTGGCGAACGTAGCCCATTGCCAGCTCATAGTTCCAGTTTCCCGGTCGAACGGAATCAGGAACCGCCGAGTAGGGAACGGTAAAACTTGAGATTTGCCCGTTCGCTTCGATGACATCGACGGCCAGATCGCCCTGGCCACGGGTATTGTAGAGATCGTTAATAACAAAAGCGCCGGGCGCGACGGTGGTTTCGTAAATCACTTTACCCTGCTGGCGTACCACCACGCGGGCGGTTGTGGTCGCCACGCCGCGCACTTCCGGCGCGTAACCGCGTTTGCCCTGCGGCCACATCCGTTGATCGGTGTTCAGTTTTATGCCGTTGAATGAGAGGCTGCCGAACAGGCTGCTGTTGGTGTAATTGTCCCCAAACGCTATCACGCTCTCAAACTGAGGAAGAGGGCGCTGAATCGCAGTCGCTACCGCATTGTATTTGTAGTGGCTACCCGTCTGGTTGTCATCGGCATAGCGGAGGTTCCCCTGATGGCGAAATTGCCACAGCCCGATGTTGAAACCGCCATTGATATTGCTCCACAGGTAGTCGTAGCGCAGGTGTGAGTCTGTATTTTCCGTATGATAAAAATTGGTATTGTGGCGCAAAAACAGCGCGGTCTCTCCGGCGTCCCATTCGGAAACGGGAATATACCCCCGGGGAGCGTGGTAAAGCCCGGCCTGAGGAATCGTCATATTCAGGCGCAGCTTCGCCATATCCACTTGCCAACTGATTTTTTGCCCGGTCTCGCTGATGCGCAGACAGTGCGGCGTTGAAGACGCCGCAGAGGAACGCGTGCGAATCGCGCTGGCGCGAACCATCTCAAACGGCAGACAGGGTTCGACGGCGCTATCCGGCGTGGCGGATGCGATAAGTTCGATCTTTTCCTGCTGTCGAATCAACTGGTTATTAAGATAAACATCCAGCACGTATTCACCCGCAGGCACGCTGTCTTGGGTATGATTAAAGCGCTGGAGATCCAGACCATGACCGTATGCGGACCCCTGGAGCAGCGCGGGATCAAAATAGTAATCAGCCCTGGCCGCAGCAGAAAATGCCGTAACGCATACCATCAGGCCGAAACCCGCCGGGCGATTAAAGAGGAAAATCTTCACTGATTCTGGCTCCCTGATCGTTAATCAACGTGATGCGAACACGCTGATTTGCAGCCGATCGGGCGTCGGTAAAGACATAACGTTCACTGCTGAAAGGGGCAATCATGCCTGCTTTTTGGGCGCGGGTTTCTGAGGCATTGATCAACTGTAGCCCGGCAATGGTGATGTAATAAGGCTGATTATTTTTAATGGTGATGCCGGTTTGACCTGTCCGCGTGACCTGAAGGCTCGCCAGCATTTTTTGTGGATTACCGTTTAATTCAGCCGGACGATAAAATAACTTCACCCGGTTGCGTAGCATGATCAGCAGGCTGTTTTGATTGCCCTGATCCGGGCTACGTTGGCCCACATTCGCGGGCGGAACCTGCATAAAATTAAAATAGAACAGAGATTCCCTGTCTTGTGGCAGGGACTGGGCCGCCGTAAAAACAATCCGAATAATTTGCCCTTCGCCGGGTTGAATACGAAATACCGGCGGCGTGGCGATAAAGGGAAGTTGAGCTGATTTCTCCGGCCCGTCTGCCATATTGCCGTTATCGAACCAGGTTGAGACCACGTAAGGGAAGGAATCTTTATTCTTTAAATGAACATCGACAGAGTTGGCTGAACCATTATAAATAATTCGCGTCCCGGTCATGGTAATACTGGCGGCGACGTGTTCACTCCAGAGTGTAAAAAAGATAAACAGAAACCCCGCGAGAGAATACAGGGCGTCGCGAATGGGGTTCATTTATTACTCCCTGGTCGAAAGAGGGCGGGACGAAATTCCCGCCTGGGTTAAATTACTGGTAAGAAACCGCGTATTGCATGGAGGCCTGCACCGTACCGGTGGTTGCTGCGCCCCCTGAGTAATATTGGGCCTTGTAGGTTGCCGTGGCTGATGTCTCATTTGCCGCCAGCGCTAAATCTCCGCCGCCATTAAACGCGTTGCGAAAATCGATCTCTGTATCGCTGGTATCGAGGATCTGAATTTCAACATCGCTCGCCGAGCCATTGCTGGCCAGGTTTCCGGTCGTGGCGCTGATGTTGTTCCCGACGAAGACGGTTGAAATATTGATCCCGGAGGCTGAGCCGGTGCATCCGCTGACGCCGATGTCGAAGGTCGTTTGTCCTGCAACCTGATTGGTGTTCAAGGTGTTTACCGTGACGGTAGGCAGTAAGACGACAGGTGAGGCCTCAGAACCATTTACCGATACGGAACAGGTTTCATCAGAAACTTCTCCCATAAATGTAATGGTATTATCAGAAGCCAGCGCGCCCGCAGAATAGATCGCGGAGATCACCAGCGCCGGAATTAGGGCACGATTCAGTTTCATAACTAAACTCCATTTTCATTCAGTCGTGTTGATTTACCCTGAGAATTCAGGGTGTTCCCAATGCTCAGGGACATTCATAAAAATGGCACTGTGCTGGAATGTTGCTGTATTAAGTCAGTGTTGGCGAAAATATTGGTATTAATCCTGGTATTGAGGCGTTGAAATAGAAAAATGTGCTGCTGCACACGCCTTCTCCGTTTTTATTCAACAATGCGTCCCAGGCGACAAATAGCCCTTCTGAAAATATATCTTTTTTCTTATGCCGGAATTTTAACGACAGTAATCTTAAATATGAAAATCGTTTAAAACATCCGAATAAATCTTTTGTAATAGGTGATAGCTATTGAAAACTGGAAATAGATCGGTTGTGTCGATATTAAGATAATTAGATATTCGCTTTATTGCCATTAATGGTTTAGCCGCAAAGTCGTTCCATGCTGATGAGTTAATTAATTGAATGTGTGATGTAAACAGATACCGGTTTTATAATAATCATCAGCATCGCTATACTGTTTCTGTCTCTGACTATTAGGTGCGTACTCTTTACTTTAGGAATTTTATTTTATTTTGTTGGATCTTTTGGAGCTTAAAAGGCTTAGTTTCCAATAAACCCCATTTGATTAAGATCAACAATTGATGCAATCGTATTTAAGTTGCCAGTTGATATAGTGCGTTTTGTTCGCATAAAGCGTGTTTTCTGCGCGGAATTATGCTGATGTTGAGCGTAGGAGAGAACAATTTTTCCGCAATAAATCCGCAATGCCTGCGCGCTTGTCGCAAAAGCGCGGAACTGCAATACGCGTTGGGTAATAGCATCGAATTATACGGCCAGGCGACTTTCTGGAAAGATTTGTTAATGCGCCTCACTCATCAGAGCGGCTTACCGCTCGTCTACGGTCTGCTCATGGCTTGCGAAAAATTGATATGAACGGACGTGCAGCGCCCGGGTCGCTGCACGTTTGTGGAAACAGGCGGGGAACAATTAGTGGATAATGCCCAGATAACCATGCATTCCCATATAAAGCCCCACCAGACCGATCAGTATGCTGGAGAAATAGGGGGCTTTTCTCGCCAGGGTATTAAATCCGTTCCAGCGTTTTGCGGCCTGTTGCACGCTGATGGCTGCGCCCACGCCAACGGCTACCAGCGTTAACGCCAGACCAATGCTGAAGCACAGTACCATCGTGGCTCCCAGCGTGAAGGCTTTAAGCTGGATGCAGATCAGCAATACGGTGATGGCTGCCGGGCAAGGGATCAGGCCGCCCGTCAGGCCAAACAGTAAAATCTGTCCGTTTGTCACTTCCCGGTCGTGAAAGCGGCGCTGAATATCGGTCGCATGTGCCCGTTCATGGGCATCCTGCCAGGCGTGCGATCCGTCCGTTAGCCCCTTCAGGGAAATATGAACATGCTGGTGGTCGTGGTGATGGTCGTGGTCGTGATGGTGGTGCTCATGGTTGTGATGGTGGTGAGTGTGGGCAGGAAGCCTGTTAGCCAACCCGTCCCGCTCCCCTTTCCAGGTACGCCAGAACATCCAGAATGCCGTGCTCAGAATAATGATGGCGGAGACCAGCTGTAGCCAGGGTTCCACGGATTCTGCGGTAAACGCTCTGCTGATGTACATGCCGCCCAGGGCGATAAGCCACACAACGGCGGTATGTGAAAGCGTGGCTGCCAGCCCCAGCATCACAGCCTGCTTAATCGTCCCTTTGATGGCGATGATAAACGCCGCCATCATCGTTTTGGAGTGCCCGGGTTCCAGCCCATGTAATACGCCCAACAGAATGGCGCTGGGAATGAAGAACCAGGCGTTTCCTTGCTGAAGTAATGTTGAAAATTCGCCCATGAGAATGATTCTTAGTTGTCTTATTTCCCCGCATTCTACTCCCCCCCAGTAGCGTCACAATGCTATAATCCATAATGATTTATGTTAATAAGGCGTTGTTATGTCACATACGATCCGGGATAAACAAAAACTTAAAGCTCGCGCCAGTAAAATCCAGGGGCAGGTTGTCGCACTGAAAAAAATGCTGGATGAACCTCACGAGTGTGCCGCGGTATTGCAGCAAATCGCGGCGATACGCGGCGCGGTGAACGGATTAATGCGTGAGGTGATCAAAGGGCATCTGACCGAACACATTGTTCATCAGAGCGATGAAGTGAAGCGCGAAGACGATCTGGAAGTGATCCTGAAGGTGCTGGATTCCTATATAAAATAGCCGGGACCGGTGCCCGACTGTTGTCTTCAATGTTAACGCCGTCTTTGCAGATGAATAAGCGAGCCTTTGCATTCCTTTGTGATCATTGGGAATGCGGTTTTTTCATTGGAGAGTGGATGCGAATGAATAAACAGCGTGTTTATCTTCCCGCCCATTCTTTTCTCGATCCTCTGTTTATAAGCATAGACGCTGCGGATATCCATACTCAGCAACTCGGCGATTTGATGCGGATTTTTCCCTGCAACCATGTTACCCATAATGATGAACTCCGTCTGGGTCAGGGTATTTCCTTTTGTAAAAGACAGATGTCGCCCAATAAATACTTGTCTGATTTTTTCATTTGCAACCGCCAGTCCATCATCGTGATAAATGACGACAGAAACCGCCGGATGATGTTTACGCCAGTAGTTGGCTAACGACTGCATGTTCCGATCGCTCACCAGTACAATACCCATACGTGTGCTGGCGAGATAATCAATCCACTGTTTGTCGAGAAACAGCCGCAAAAAGCTGATAGAGAAATCGACAAAAATATAACCATTTAATCGGGCATTATGATTATTATTTAAAATGCCCTCAATAACACCTCTGTTAAAGTAGATACTTTCTTCCGGCCACATACAAAAACATGCGTTAGCACAATATTGTAAACGAGGTGATTTTTCTGGCATTATTTTACAATGTAAAGAACAACTACTGCACGTAAGGTTTTTTAATTTAACATCCAGCTCCATACAGGAACCTCCCTATCCGTAGATAATTTCATAATTTCATCCGTTTTTAAATATGTCAATACTTTGCCAGACGGCAATTAGCGTGCGTAAAAAATCGATGTATATCACTTATTGCTATTTTTCTTAAAGCCTTGCGATGCATTTATAATAGTGGATATTTACATGCTACTTATTTTCCTGGGGCGACGTCTCGTCAGAGACAGAAACAATTTAGCATCCAGGACTTTTATAGCAAAATCCAGGAATAGTTATATTGCAAAAATGTTTAAGATATTTTGTTAAATGGCATTTATGGATAAAAGTTGCATCAATGTTAATTGCTGTATCTTAATTGTAAAATCGCTATTGTTTTTCATAATTAATAAATTATGTATTTGTGTGCTTTTTAAGCTTATCGTAATAATATCAGGAGAGCATGAAAACGCTTTAAAAATAGTCTTAATTAAGAACAAATGATCTTTTTTGACTTAAGGTTTTTGATTTATAAGTAATTTTACCGCTGGCGTTTGATAGTAATCGCATAATCAAATATTTATAGTGATCTCGATATAAGAATTTTGTAGCATGGCATTCATCATGTGAATGCCAGAAGGAATACTGTGTCGGATTTGTTAAAACACGCCAGATGTTACACAATTAATAACCTGGTTGACTTTCACCCTGGAAATCGGGCGTTATCGAATAGCGCAATGCAGAAGACCGTAACGTTACAAAGTCCTGCAAGCCTTATCCTTTTATATCTTATTCAGCATAACAACACGGTGGTTTCTCAAAACCAGCTGATTACAGCGGGTTGGGGAGAGAAGAATCATGTTACCTCGGCGAATACTTTTTATCAGACGATTCTCATTCTAAGAAATGCGTTAAGTGATATTGGGTTACCGCGCGATCTTATAAAAACCATTGCCCGTCGCGGTATGATGATTTCAGCGAATATTCAGACGGATGAGATAACCGCAAAAGCATCAGCGATCGAAGCGCCGGCGCAGATTGTTGCACCCCCTATGGAACCGAAGGGAGACACGCTAATAAAAAAGCGCCATCTCTCGTTGCCTGCGGCGCTTTGCGGACTGGCGCTTCTGGTGGTGATGATAAGCATTGCCGCCAGCCTGTTTTATATGTCTCCAGAGTCGCTGCTGTCGTCTTATGAGGTTCTGGATTCCGAGACTTTTTCATCCTGTACCGTCCTGCAAAAAGGGAATGATGTGCTGGAGCTAAATTATATTCGCTTTATGCACAAACATCGCGAGATTTGCGATAACAATAACTATGTGTTTCTCTCAGGAATGAGCAGCGCAAAAAATATCACGGCGATTATATGCCCGGAGGATGCCAGAGAAAATCCGTCCGTAAAGTGTATAACCTACTATTCGATAAATGATGAAAATTAAAATACTGGCAGCGGCTATTATTATCACGATCCTCATTGTGGGTGGCGGAGGATTCTGGTATGCACACAGCATTAACCCGAAAATTGATTGCAGTGGTTATGCCGTCTGGGATATTGACCATGAACTTTTTGCTGGTGATATTACCTACCAGATGCATAATCATCAGGGAATCGTGACATTAACCGGCGTGTTGAATACGCCCGACGCTCATTCTTATAAAATTAGCCGGATTATTTATTTTACGTACCAGAAGTTGCAGCAAAACTATATTATTACGACGCATAATCTGGTCCGATATCCGTCTGACGAATTACAGGGCAGTCATGAACGCAAGGCTATGCCGCTTATTTATTTATCAAAGGACGCGACGTTCTCGTTTTTGATACAACCCTGGCGGGAAGGCTGGACGTTTACGACAGTCGGGTCGCCCTCACTATTATGCCGATAGATTAAAGACTGAGTAAAACGGCTCGCCCCTCTTCAGGTGGATGAGCCGTTTTGTATTGAGATTAGCCAAAAAACATCACGGACACGCAAAGCAGACCCACAATCAGGGTAAGCAGATTTCCCAGAGAGCGGTATGGTTTGAGCGCGGGGATCAGATAGGTTGACAGCGTCGGCATGATAAACAAAATCATGGCGATAAGCGGGCCGCTGATCGCATAAATCATCGAAATGGCGTTGGGATTAATGCAGCAAACGACAAAGGTAATCAGCGAGACCAGCATGATAGACAGGGCGCGATTAAATGCCCGGCTTTTCTTCACGCCAGTCTGAAGTAACGCCGTTCGTACTATCTCTGTTGCCCCTTCAATCACTCCAAAATAGGTGCCCAGAAACGATTTTGACATCGCGATAACGGCGACAATAATCCCTGAAATGGAGAGCCATGCCGGTGCGGCTGGCATCATAGACAGCGCTGACAGGATGGTCACGCCTTCATGTTTCGCGGCTTCAATATAGGATGGCGGAATGGAGAGCAGACAGCTGAAAACGAAAAACAGCACGCTCAGGCAAATGATCAGATAAGCCACCTTCATGATTTTTTTGCATTTACCCATGGCCTGCTCGCCGTATCTTTCACGTCTGTCGATAGCAAACGTGGAGATAATGGGCGTATGGCTAAAAGCGAAAACCATCACCGGAATGGATATCCATACCTGATGAAGTGTGTGCCGATCGAAAGACATCTGGCTGGTCAATAACGCGGGCTGCCAGCTTCCGGTCAAATAAAGCGACAGAAATAAGAAATAGGCGATAAGCGGAAACACTAAAAAGCCCATCACGCGGATAGTCGCATGTCGTCCCATCAGGAAAATCAGATTCAGAATCAATACGACGCCCAGACTGACCAGAACACGCACCCGCAGGTCTACCGTCATCTGCTTTGCCAGCTGTTCCGTCAGGGAATTGGTTATCGCCACGGCGTAAATCAGGACCACCACGAAAAACGCAATAAAGTATAGCGAGGTGATGAGACTGCCGATCTTCTTGCCGTAGTAATGCGTTACCGCACCGGTGATCCCTTCGCCAGCGGAGGTTTTCGAAGAGAGGATAAACTGGCACAGCGCTTTATGAGGCCAGTAAGTCAGAGGCCAGGCAACCAGTGCGGTAATAAACAGCACGATGGCCCCCGCGGAGCCCAACTGAATGGGGAGGAAAAGGGTGCCTGCGCCGACCGCAGTCCCATATAGTGCAAAACTCCAGAGAGTTTCTTCTTTTGACCAAATTTTCGACATTATTTGAACGTATCAACTATAAAATAAACAAAAAGAAGCGCAATTTACCATAAATGGCATGAGGCTGGGGAAACTAAAGCGGTGTGCGAGGGCAGGCAGGAAGCGCCGGAACGGGGAATGTTCCGGCTAAACAGTGCATTATCAGGCAGTAACGCGCTGCTGGCGGCGTCTTACTACGCGAAGACGCAACGTGTCATAGGCCCAGTTGTAGAACATGGTGTATGGCAGGAAGAAAAGGAAGAAACCGATTTCCAGCGTGAAGGCCTGCAACAGGCTGACGTTCAGCGCCCAGGCGACAATACTTACACCAATAACGATAAAGCCGCTTTCAAATCCCAGCGCGTGCAGTGCGCGAACTTTAGCGGTGCGCGTCACTACGTGTGACGGCCAGAAGCGGTCAAACAGCGCGTTATAGATGATATTCCAGATCATCGCCGTGGTTGCCAGCAGAATGGTTAAGCCTCCCATTTCCAGCACTGAGCGCTGCATCAGCCAGGCGGTAGTCGGGGCCAGAATGGCGGTGGCAATGCCTTCGAAGCAGACCGCATGGAAAATGCGTTCGAGTAGCGAACGGCGTTGGACTAAATCATGTTGCATAGGATCAAACCTTTTTTTTCATCTCCGGGAAAACGGAATGTCAGGCATTTTATCGTTTAATATGATATCTAAAAGATAGAATCCATCGATAAAGTAGATAGTTTATGCGCTACTCTCCCGAAGCATTAATCGCATTTGTTGAGACGGTCTCCTGCGGCTCGTTTTCCGCTGCGGCGCGCCGGTTACGGAAAAGTCAGTCCACCGTCAGTACGGCGATTGCCCACCTGGAAGCCGATCTGGGGTTTTCACTGTTTGATCGCTCTTCACGACAGCCAGTGCTGACGGAAGAGGGCAAGCGGGTGCTCAGCTATGTGCAGGCTATTCTGTCAGCAAGCGATCGTCTGGATGAGGTGGCGTTATCCCTGTCTGGCGAAACGGAAACCCGTCTGACATTCGTGCTATCCGACACCCTGCATCCAGACGTTCTGGAAGAATTAATGGTGCAGTTCGACCGCCAGTTTCCCCATACGGAATTTGAATGTCTGATCGGCGAAGATGAAGATGTCATCGATCTCCTGCAAAAGGGACGCGCTCAGGTCGGGCTGATTGAAGCGCGCAATCATTACCCTACCGAGATGGGGGTGACGCGCCTGCCCATGCAGACATGGATGGGACTCTACGTGGCGGCCTCACATCCTCTGACCGCGCAGAAAACCCTGCAATGGGATCAGCTGCATACCTGGCGTGAACTGCGGCTGAATACCTATCTGGAAAGTGGCGCCAGCGTGGCGCGCGGCCCGGCCTGGTCTGCACCTAACTATTTGTTATTACTGAGTATGGCGGTACAGGGATTTGGCTGGTGCGCATTGCCTTGCGCGCTGGTGGAAGAGTTCGCGGCTGAAAAACCGCTGGTGCAACTGGATGTGCCCGGCTGGCCAAAGGCGATCTCGATTGATCTTCTCTGGAACAAGAAGTCGCCGCCGGGCGCGGCGGGAAGCTGGCTCCGCGATCATTTACAGCAGGGGCGTATACCGGCTGATTAAAATAGCTGCAATTTCCTTTGTGATAAAACTCACCATTTTTAAACAAGCAGGATAATTATCTTTAACAATCCTCTACTATTGCGGTGTTATTTTGCGCTGAGGTGGTGATGAAAGAGGTTGTGATAGTTGGGGCTTTACGTACGCCGATCGGATGCTTCCAGGGAACGCTGTCCCGCCATTCTGCCGTTGAACTGGGCAGCATGGTGGTAAAAGCGTTGATGGAGCGTACCGGCGTTGATGTACATGCTATCGATGAAGTTATCCTCGGTCAGGTGCTCACGGCGGGCGCAGGACAAAACCCGGCGCGGCAGTCAGCCATCAAAGGTGGGCTGCCCAACACCGTTTCCGCTATCACCATCAACGATGTCTGCGGCTCCGGCCTGAAAGCGCTGCACCTGGCTACGCAGGCGATTCAGTGCGGCGAGGCGGATATTGTCATTGCCGGCGGGCAGGAGAACATGAGCCGGGCGCCGCACGTTCTTACCGACAGCCGCACAGGGGCGCAGCTCGGTAACAGCCAACTGGTGGACAGCCTGGTTCACGACGGCTTGTGGGATGCGTTTAACGATTACCACATGGGCGTTACCGCTGAAAATCTGGCGCGGGAATACGGCATCAGCCGCGAATTGCAGGACGCCTATGCCCTCAGTTCCCAGCAAAAAGCGCGAGCGGCCATTGATGCCGGGCGTTTTAAAGCTGAGATTGTCCCGGTTGTCACCCAGCGTAACGGCCAGCCTGTCGTTGTCGATACTGATGAGCAGCCAAGAACCGATGCCAGCGCGGAAGGATTGGCCCAGTTGAACCCGGCATTTGATCTCCTCGGCTCGGTCACGGCGGGCAATGCCTCGTCAATTAACGATGGCGCGGCTGCCGTCATGATGATGAGCGAAGCCAAAGCGCAGGAACTGGATTTACCCATACTGGCGCGTATTCGCGCTTTTGCCAGCGTCGGCGTCGATCCCGCACTGATGGGCATCGCACCCGTTTACGCCACCCGACGTTGTCTGGAACGGGTAGGCTGGCAGCTGGCGGATGTGGATCTTATCGAGGCTAACGAGGCTTTTGCTGCGCAGGCGTTATCCGTTGGCAAAATGCTGGAGTGGGACGAACGCCGGGTGAACGTTAACGGCGGAGCGATTGCGCTCGGTCATCCCATTGGCGCATCCGGCTGCCGGATTCTGGTGTCGCTGGTGCATGAGATGGTTAAACGCAATGCGCGAAAGGGCCTGGCGACGCTCTGCATTGGCGGTGGGCAAGGTGTGGCGCTTGCTATCGAACGAGATTAAGACCGCCTTCATTTCCCGCTTCCCCCGTGCTGGCGCTGCCAACCGCGCCAGCCGCAATATGTGCTGATATTTCCCCTCCCTGACGCCTCGGGTTGCAGCAATCCGGCGTTTCTTTTCAGGAGCGCACGCTGCTCCCATATCCACCTGATAAACCTATCTTATTGTTTTTAATTTCATTTTAAGCATCTCCGCCTGTGCCTGCTAAAGGGAAATCTCGCGCTGACGTGATCGCAATTACACTTTTGATAATAAGATGCAGAAAAACTGAAACAACGTTTTATTTGTAATTGAAAACCAGTTTCTGGAGGGATATCATTACCGCATAAAGTAAAACGGAACGGTGTTTCGCCTTCCGTTCTGACATTCACGGTCGGTTTATTATTGGAGGTTGATGTGGACGTAAGACAGAGCATCCACAGCGCGCACGCTAAAACGCTGGACACCCAGGGGCTGCGCAACGAGTTTTTGGTCGAGAAAGTGTTTGTTGCTGATGAATACACCATGGTTTACAGCCACATCGACCGCATTATTGTCGGCGGCATCATGCCGGTAGCGAAAACGGTTTCCGTTGGCGGTGAAGTTGGTAAACAGCTGGGCGTTACCTACTTCCTGGAGCGTCGTGAACTGGGGGTGATCAACATCGGCGGGCCGGGCACGATTGCTGTCGATGGTCAGTGCTATGAGATCGGCCACCGCGATGCCTTATACGTCGGTAAAGGTGCGAAAGAAGTTGTTTTCGCCAGCGTTGATGGCGCAAATCCGGCGAAGTTCTACTACAACTGCGCGCCGGCGCATACCACTTACCCGACTAAAAAAGTGACGCCAGCCGATGTCGCGCCGGTCACTCTGGGCGACAACCTCACCAGTAACCGCCGCACCATTAACAAATACTTCGTGCCGGACGTACTGGAGACCTGCCAGCTGAGCATGGGCCTGACCGAACTGGCGCCCGGCAACCTGTGGAACACCATGCCTTGTCACACCCATGAACGCCGCATGGAAGTGTACTTCTATTTCAACATGGAAGAGAACGCCTGCGTCTTTCATATGATGGGGCAGCCTCAGGAAACGCGTCATATCGTGATGCATAACGAGCAGGCGGTTATCTCCCCAAGCTGGTCTATTCACTCCGGTGTCGGCACCCAGGCCTATACGTTCATCTGGGGGATGGTGGGTGAAAACCAGGTCTTTGATGATATGGACCACGTTGCAGTAAAAGATCTGCGCTAGTCGCGGACGGCAATCATGTCTGTCCGTGACAGGCACTAAGAAAATAAGGATTAACAATGATTTTGAATGCATTCTCTCTTGAAGGTAAGGTCGCGGTAGTCACAGGTTGTGATACCGGTCTGGGTCAGGGGATGGCGCTGGGTCTGGCGGAAGCGGGCTGTGATATTGTCGGGATCAACATTGTTGAGCCGACGGAAACCATTGAACGCGTCACCGCGCTGGGCCGCCGTTTTTTAAGTCTGACGGCGGATTTACGTCAGATTGACGGTATCCCAGCCCTGCTTGAACGTGCGGTGGCGGAGTTCGGCCACATTGATATTCTGGTGAATAACGCCGGTCTGATCCGCCGTGAAGACGCGATCGACTTCAGTGAAAAAGACTGGGATGACGTCATGAACCTGAACATTAAGAGCGTGTTCTTTATGTCTCAGGCTGCGGCGAAGCACTTCATCGCCCAGGGTAACGGCGGCAAAATTATTAATATCGCCTCTATGCTCTCCTTCCAGGGCGGGATTCGCGTTCCTTCTTACACCGCGTCTAAAAGCGGCGTTATGGGCGTAACGCGCCTGATGGCGAACGAATGGGCGAAACATAACATCAACGTGAACGCTATCGCGCCGGGTTACATGGCGACGAACAATACTCAGCAACTGCGTGCTGATGAGCAGCGTAGCGCGGAAATCCTCGACCGTATTCCGGCGGGGCGTTGGGGGCTGCCTAGCGATCTGATGGGGCCGGTGGTGTTCCTGGCATCCAGCGCATCTGACTATATTAACGGCTATACCGTTGCGGTGGATGGCGGCTGGCTGGCGCGTTAATTCTGATGTCGTAAAAGCCTCGCCCCGGTGAGGCGATAACATCCGGCCTGCGCAGGGGTTCCTGTACAGGCCGGATGCGTATGGCTTACGCGTTGAGGAAATCTTCGCGTACTGGCGTGAAGGTATCCAGCAGTGTCCCCGGTTGTAAACACACGCAGCCATGCATGATATTGGGCCGTTTATATAGCGTGTCGCCGGCGCGCACCACATGCTTTTCTTCACCAATAGTAAACTCAAATTCACCGGACAAAACGTAAGTCAGCTGTTCATGAGGATGATTGTGCAACGGCCCGATTGCGCCTTTTTCGAAATTCACCTCTACCGCCATCATGTTACCGTCGTGAGCCAGAATACGCCGGGTAACGCCATTTCCCAGATCCTCAAGCGTCGTCTCATTATGAAAAATAAACATGCGGTGATCCTGTTATTTATTGAAACAATGTTTCAACTAAATTAGTTCATACCGGGGGAAAAGAAAATGGCAGACCAAATGAACTGGAAACTTGATCACAAGTTTGCTTCACTGCTGTCATCAAGGTGAGAAGGAGAAGGTAATGAAAACGATTGGACTGCTGGGCGGCATGAGTTGGGAATCGACGATCCCCTATTACCGTTTGATTAATGAAGGAATCAAAACACGCCTGGGCGGTTTGCATTCCGCCAGCCTGTTGCTGCATAGCGTTGATTTCCATGAAATTGAAGAGTGTCAGCGCCAGGGAGAGTGGGATAAAACGGGAGATATTCTGGTGCAGGCCGCACTGGGTTTGCAGCAGGCGGGCGCAGAAGCGATAGTGCTGTGTACTAATACTATGCATAAAGTGGCGGATACGATTGAGTCGCGCTGTTCACTGCCGTTTTTACATATTGCGGATGCGACAGGGCGGGCGATTGCGCGCAAAAACATGACGCGCGTGGCGCTACTGGGGACGCGCTACACGATGGAGCAGGATTTTTATCGCGGGCGTCTGGAGCAGCGATTTGCGATTGAAACCCTGGTGCCGGAAACTGACGACCGTGCGCAGATCAACCAGATAATCTTTGACGAACTGTGCCTCGGCGAGTTTAGCGAACGCTCCCGCCAGTATTATTTGCAGGTGATCGAACGTCTGGCGGCGCAGGGCGCTCAGGGCGTGATTTTCGGCTGTACTGAGATCGGGTTGCTGGTGCCGGAAGCGCAGAGCGCGCTGCCGGTGTTTGATACTGCGGCGATCCATGCGGCTGACGCCGTGGAATTTATGCTTTCGTAACCGGCTCCAGAATGGCCTCCAGCGGATCGACAAGACGCGGAAGGCTGGTTTGCAGGTGCTCGCTGAACGCATCCACCAGCGCGGATGATGGCCGGTGCAGCGGGCGGATCAGACTGACGGTAAACGGAACGTCGACACTGAACCGCCGCACGGTCACTCCGCTGGCGGCATAATCCAGCGCGGTGAGCGGGTTAACCACCGAGAGCCCGGCGCCCGCGCGCACCATCGCGCAAACCGACGCCGCGCTGTGGGTTTCCACGACCATCCGGCGTTTAACCTGGTGTTCGTTAAACAGCGCATCCAGCAGCTGGCGATAGCTGTCGGTGCGCGACAGGCTGATGTAATTCTCTCCCTGAAAGTCGCCCGGCGTCAGCACGGACTTGGCCGCCAGCGGGTGGCCGGGCGGCAGCACGCACACTTCATTTAGCGTCAACAACGCGGTGCGTTCGGTGCCTGCCGGGGTATGCAACGTCTCCGTCAGGCCGAGGTCGTGGCGTTGAGCGGAAAGCCACTCTTCCAGCAGCGGCGACTCCTGCGGCACGATGTTCAGGCTGACATCAGGATAGCGGGCGAGAAACGGTTGCAGCAGCGTGGGTAAAAAGGACTGGGAGAAAACGGGCAGGCAGACAATCGACAGCTCGCCCTGGCGAAATTCACGCAGGCTCTCCGCCGCATTTACAATGCGATCCAGCCCATACCAGGAACGCTGCACCTCTTCGAATAGCCGTAATCCTTGCACCGTTGGGTGCAGGCGTCCGCGCGTGCGCTCAAACAGTTTAAGCCCCAATACTTTTTCGAACCGCGCCAGCTCCCGGCTAACGGTGGGCTGCGAGGTATGCAGCAGGCGCGCCGCTTCGGTCAGGTTTCCGGCGGTCATCACGGCATGAAAGATTTCAATGTGGCGCAGGTTCACGGCTGCCATCGTTGGCTTTCCTCTCAGTGGATATCATCCATATCATTTTTGCATAGACTCGCCATAAAACGATATTTTTTATTCCCTTCAGTTTGTGGCGTAATCATAAAAAATGTCTTGCCCGGAGCCTGCTATGCCACATTCACTGAATTGCACTGATACTGACCTCAACGCTGAAAATCTGCTCAGACTACCGGCGGAATTCGGCTGCCCGGTATGGGTCTATGACGCGCAGATTATTCGCCGTCAGATCGCGGCCCTGCAACAGTTTGATGTGGTGCGCTTTGCGCAAAAGGCCTGCTCGAATATTCATATTTTGCGCCTGATGCGTGAGCAGGGCGTAAAGGTGGATTCCGTCTCGCTGGGTGAAATTGAGCGCGCGCTGGCGGCGGGATACGATCCGCAAAACCATCCTGATGATATCGTCTTCACGGCTGATGTCATTGACGCCGCCACGCTGGCCCGCGTCAGCGAACTGCGCATTCCGGTGAATGCCGGGTCGGTGGATATGCTGGATCAACTGGGGCAGGTTTCGCCGGGTCATCGCGTCTGGCTGCGTATCAATCCCGGTTTTGGTCACGGGCACAGCCAGAAAACCAATACCGGCGGCGAGAACAGCAAACACGGCATCTGGCATACCGATCTGCCTGCCGCGCTGGCGGTGATGCAGCGCCATCGGCTTCAGCTTGTTGGGATCCACATGCACATTGGTTCCGGCGTTGATTACGGTCATCTGGAGCAGGTATGCGGTGCGATGGTGCGCCAGGTTATCGATTTTGGGCAGGATCTGGAGGCGATTTCGGCGGGAGGCGGGCTGTCGATCCCTTATCACGAGGGAGAAGAGGCGGTCGATACGCAGCATTACTTCGGACTGTGGAACGCTACCCGCGAGCAAATCGCTCGCCATCTGGGGCATCGGGTGAAGCTGGAAATTGAGCCGGGACGTTTTCTGGTGGCGCAATCCGGCGTGCTGGTGACGCAGGTACGCAGCGTGAAAGAGATGGGGCGCCGTCATTTTGTGCTGGTGGATGCCGGTTTCAACGACCTGATGCGTCCGGCAATGTACGGCAGCTACCACCATATTACGGCGCTGGCGGCGGACGGTCGCTCGCTTGAACATGCGCCGCTGCTGGACACCGTGGTGGCGGGGCCGTTGTGTGAGTCTGGCGATGTCTTTACGCAGCAGGAAGGTGGTAACGTGGAAACGCGTGCGCTGCCTGCGGTCGCGCCGGGGGATTACCTGGTTCTGCACGATACCGGCGCGTACGGCGCGTCCATGTCATCAAATTACAACAGCCGACCGCTGCTGCCGGAAGTGCTGTTTGATAACGGTAAAGCGCGATTGATTCGCCGCCGCCAGACGATTGAAGAGTTGCTGGCGCTGGAAGTTTTTTAACCGGCAGGCCGGATAAGGTTCCTTTGCCTGATGGCGCTACGCTTATCAGGCCTACAGACGGTGCTATATCACAGGCCGGATAAGGCGCCTTTGCCTGATGGCGCTACGCTTATCAGGCCTACGGACGGCGCAATATCGTAGGCCGGATAAGGCGCTTGCGCCGCCATCCGGCAAACCATCAGCAATCCGACTGAAAAAATGGCCCGGTGGTCACTGAATCACGCAGCACTAATGTTCCTGTAAACGGTGGGATCGGCTCCAGCTCCTCGCCGCTCGCCAGCCGAATCGCCTGATCGATTGCGGTGGTGATCATACTGTCGATCGGCAGATAAACGGTGGACAGCGCCGGTTCCAGCCACTTCGCGCTGGGCGCGTCATCGAAGCCAAACAGCGAAATATCCTGCGGTATCCGCAGCCCGGCCTGATGCAGCGCCTTTGATGCGCCAAGCGCCATATCGTCGTTACAGGCAAAGAGCGCGGTAAAGGCGATCCCTTCCTCCAGCAGTTCACGGCACGCTTCGTACCCGCGTGTCATACTGGAGTCGCCGTATTTCACTTTCGCCGGGTCCCAGGCGATCCCGTTTTTCTCCAGCGCCTTGCGGTAGCCCGTCAGGCGGGATTTTCCCGTTGGCGTGTGATTCGGTACGGTAATGCAGGCGATATCACGATGGCCTTGTGAGATCAGGTAATCCACCGCCTGAAACGCGGCATCTTCCTGTTCAAAGAATATGGCGCGATCGCGGGCCAGACTGACATCGCGATTGATCACGACCAGCGGCGTCTCTATGGTATTAATCAACGAGATGATCGTTTTTTCGCTCATATAGCGGGTATAGAGAATGATCGCGTCGCACTGCCTGTCGGCCAGCATCTGCACCGCCTCTTGCTCGCGTTCCGGCGTGTCATGGCCATCGGTCACGATAAGCTGCTTACCGTGCGACTCCGTCTGGCGTGACGCCTGTTGCAGCAAGCGCCCGAAGTAAAATCCGTCAAAGGTCGAGACAACAAGCCCAATGCTGTTACTGGTGCGGTTCGCCAGCGATCGCGCCAAAAAATTGGGTCGGTAATCTAACGCCTGCATCGCTTTGAAGACTTTCTGGCGCGTGCTCTCTTTCACCTGTCCCGTTCCGTTCAGCACGCGAGAAACCGTCGCTTTTGATACGCCCGCGCGACGTGAAACATCCAGCATTGTTGTCATGACGCTATCCTGATTAATCGTTTGACGAAGAATTCCCGGTTTCCGACGGCGTCGAAACGGAATGCCGACGTACCAGAGTAGGGCTAAAGACATGGGTGATTTCGGGTACAGGCCGTTTTTCCGCCAGCGCGAGCGCCAGTTCGGCGGCCTGGGTCGCCATGGTCACGATCGGGTAGCGTACCGTGGTCAGACGTGGACGCACGTAGCGCGAGACCAGCACATCATCGAAACCAATCAGTGAAATTTCGCCCGGCACGTCAATACCGTTGTCGTTTAATACGCCCATTGCGCCTGCGGCCATCGAATCGTTGTAACAAGCGATCGCCGTGAAGTTTCTTCCGCGACCTAACAGCTCGGTCATTGCCTGTTCACCGCCGCTCTCATCCGGTTCACCAAATGTGACCAGCCTGTCGTTAGCCGGAATATGGCTCTCTTCCAGCGCGTCGTAATAACCCTTGAGCCGGTCTTCCGCATCAGAAATCGAATGGTTGGAACAGATATAGCCGATGCGGGTATGGCCCTGCTGAATTAAGTGACGCGTTGCCAGCCAGGCGCCGTAACGGTCATCTAACGCCACGCAGCGCTGCTCAAACCCAGGCAGGATGCGGTTAATCAGCACCATGCCAGGCATCTGCTTCATTAATGACGCCAGGTCCGCGTCCGGGATCATCTTGGCGTGTACGACTAACGCCGCGCAACGATGACGGATCAGTTGTTCAATCGCCTGATGCTCTTTTTGTTCATTGTGGTAGCCGTTGCCAATCAGTAAGAAATTACCGGTGTGGTAGGCCACCTGCTCGACCGCTTTAACCATCGCGCCAAAGAAAGGGTCGGAGACATCCCCCACGACTAAACCAATTGTCTCCGTGGATTGCTGCGCCAGCGCTCGCGCATTGGCGTTGGGGTGATAGCTGAGCGATTCCATCGCGCTGGTGACCGCGAGGCGGGATGCTTCGCTGGCTTTCGGGGAATCATTAATAACGCGAGAAACGGTGGCGACTGAAACACCAGCCAGTCGGGCTACATCCTTTATGGTCGCCATGACAGTACCTATAGTGGGTAAACGCTTACATTTCGTCAGTGTTACGGAAAATGGCTATCTGTTCAAGCAGATTGCCTGACGGGAACGCGCAAATGTGAGCGCACGCCGGGGAAGTAAGACAGAAAAGGGAGAATGCAAACCTTTGGTTACACTTTGCGAAGCGCTGTTGCGATTGTTCGCTGGTGAGGGCGTCGGGCGGATTGCTAGAGTTGAGATCCCAGAGGTATTGATAGGTGAAATCAGCTTTCGGGTTGATCACAAGAATTACACCAACCTGCGCATCATGTGCAGGTTTTTTTTTGCGCTTACAGCAATCTGTAACAGTAACCGATAATTTACACAACTCGTTGCATTTGTGTTCATTCCTTTGCGTTTTGCTGGTGGCGCGCAGCGTCGTCGGAGACCACAATCAAGATCCCAGAGGTATTGATTGGTGAGATTATTCGGTACGCTCTTCGTACCTGTCTCTTGCACCAACCTGCGCGGATGCGCAGGTTTTTTTTCGTCCTTCCATTTACCTGTCGCGCCTGTTCCCCATCTCGTATAATCTGCAACCATGCATCTTTACCGAACTGTAAGCAAAGGGAGTTGACATGCTTTTTGGATTTTTTCGCAACCTGTTCCGCGTGCTTTATCGTGTACGCGTCACCGGGGATGCCAGGGCGCTACAGGGTGAGCGCATCCTGATCACGCCAAACCATGTCTCTTTTATCGACGGTATTTTACTCGCCCTGTTTTTACCGGTTCGCCCTGTTTTCGCGGTCTATTCCTCTATCAGCCAGCAATGGTACATGCGCTGGTTAAAGTCGCTGATTGATTTCGTGCCGCTCGACCCGACGAAGCCGATGGCGATTAAGCACCTGGTACGCCTGGTAGAGCAGGGCCGCCCGGTGGTTATCTTCCCGGAAGGGCGAATTTCGGTGAGCGGTTCGTTGATGAAAATCTACGACGGCGCCGGGTTTGTGGCGGCGAAGTCTGGCGCAACGGTGGTGCCGGTTCGTATTGAAGGCGCAGAGCTTACGCACTTTAGCCGCCTGAAAGGTCTGGTAAAACAGCGCTTTTTCCCGCGCATTCACCTGCATATCCTGCCGCCTACTCATTTGCCGATGCCGGAAGCGCCGCGAGCGCGCGAGCGCCGCAAACTGGCCGGAGAAATGCTGCATCAAATTATGATGGAAGCGCGCATGGCGGTGCGCCCGCGTGAAACGCTGTATGAATCACTGTTAGCTGCGCAGTACCGCTACGGGGCGGGTAAAAATTGTGTTGAAGATATTAACTTCACGCCGGACACTTATCGCAAATTGCTGACAAAAACGCTGTTTGTCGGCCGCATTCTGGAAAAATACAGCGCGCAGGGCGAAAACATCGGCCTGATGCTGCCAAACGCGGCCATCAGCGCCGCCGTCATTTTTGGCGCGGTTTCTCGTGGCCGTATCCCGGCGATGATGAACTACACGGCGGGCGTGAAAGGGTTGACCAGCGCCATTACCGCTGCGGAGATCAAAACCGTATTCACCTCCCGTCAGTTTCTTGAGAAAGGCAAGCTCTGGTATCTGCCGGAGCAACTGACGCAGGTTCGCTGGATTTATCTCGAAGATTTAAAAGCTGATGTGACGCTCGCCGATAAGCTCTGGATTTTTGCGCATCTGCTGATGCCGCGCCTGGCGCAGGTCAAACAGCGGCCGGAAGAGGCGGCAATGATCCTCTTTACATCCGGTTCGGAAGGGCACCCGAAAGGCGTGGTGCACAGCCATAAAAGCCTTCTGGCGAACGTTGAGCAGATAAAAACCATTGCCGATTTCACGGCGAACGACCGCTTTATGTCAGCGCTGCCGCTGTTCCACTCCTTCGGCCTGACCGTCGGCCTGTTGACGCCGCTGCTGACCGGTGCTGAGGTGTTTCTCTATCCCAGCCCGTTGCACTATCGCATTGTGCCGGAGCTGGTCTATGACCGGAACTGCACGGTGCTGTTTGGCACGTCGACGTTTCTGGGCAACTACGCGCGGTTTGCCAACCCGTATGATTTCTATCGCCTGCGCTATGTCGTCGCCGGCGCGGAAAAATTGCAGGACAGCACCCGACAGCTCTGGCAGGACAAATTTGGCCTGCGCGTTCTGGAAGGTTACGGCGTGACCGAATGCGCGCCGGTTGTGTCGATTAACGTACCTATGGCGGCGAAGCCGGGCACCGTTGGGCGCATTTTGCCAGGCATGGATGCGCGCTTGCTGGCGGTTCCGGGCATTGATGACGGCGGGCGTCTGCAACTCAAAGGGCCTAATATCATGAATGGCTACCTGCGGGTTGAAAAACCGGGCGTGCTGGAAGCGCCTGCGGCGGAAAATGCGCTGGGTGACGTTGAACAGGGCTGGTACGACACGGGCGATATTGTGCGTTTTGATGAAAACGGTTTTGTGCAGATCCAGGGGCGAGCGAAGCGCTTTGCGAAAATCGCTGGAGAGATGGTTTCGCTGGAGATGGTCGAACAGCTGGCGCTGGGCGTCTCGCCAGATAAAATGCACGCTACGGCGATTAAAAGCGACGCCAGCAAGGGCGAAGCGCTGGTGCTGTTCACGACAGACGGCGAGCTGACGCGTGAAAGCCTGCTGCAATATGCCCGCACACACGGCATTCCTGAACTTGCCGTACCGCGTGATATCCGCTATCTGAAACAACTTCCGTTACTGGGCAGCGGCAAGCCGGACTTTGTGACGCTGAAAAGCTGGGTTGATGAACCGGAAAAACAACATGCGTGAGTCAGTACATACTAACACTTCGATCTGGTCGAAAGGGATGATGTCGGTTATCGCCGCGCAGTTTCTCTCTGCGTTTGGCGATAACGCGCTGTTGTTCGCGACGCTGGCGCTGCTGAAGGCGCAGTTCTACCCGGACTGGAGCCAGCCGATCCTGCAAATGGTGTTTGTAGGCGCTTACATTCTTTTTGCCCCCTTTGTCGGGCAGGTGGCGGACAGCTTTGCCAAAGGTCGGGTGATGATGTTCGCCAACGGCCTGAAACTGTTGGGCGCCGCGAGCATCTGTTTTGGTTTTAATCCCTTTGTCGGCTATACGCTGGTGGGGATTGGCGCGGCGGCTTACTCTCCGGCGAAATATGGCATTCTTGGCGAGCTGACCACGGGCGACAAACTGGTGAAAGCCAATGGTCTGATGGAAGCCTCCACCATTGCCGCGATTCTGCTGGGATCGGTGGCAGGCGGCGTACTGGCAGACTGGCATGTGATTGCGGCGCTGGTCGCCTGTGCGTTGGCTTATGCGGGCGCAGTCGTCGCTAACCTTTTTATTCCGAAACTCGCGGCGGCGCGGCCAGGCCAGTCCTGGCATTTGCGTAAGATGGTGCGCAGCTTCTTCTGCGCCTGCATATCGCTCTGGCGTAACGGGGAGACGCGTTTCTCGCTGGTTGGCACCAGCCTTTTTTGGGGCGCGGGCGTCACGCTGCGTTTTCTGCTGGTGCTGTGGGTGCCGGTAGCGCTGGGAATTACCGATAACGCCACGCCGACTTACCTGAACGCAATGGTGGCGATCGGTATTGTTGTGGGCGCAGGTGCTGCGGCGAAGCTGGTTACGCTGGAGACGGTAGCGCGTTGTATGCCTGCGGGTATTCTGATTGGCGTGGTGGTGCTGATTTTTTCTTTGCAACACGCGTTGCTTCCGGCCTATGCGCTGTTGACGCTTATTGGCGTGCTGGGCGGCTTTTTCGTGGTGCCGCTCAATGCGTTGTTGCAGGAGCGCGGCAAGAAAAGCGTCGGCGCGGGCAATGCGATTGCGGTACAGAACCTGGGGGAGAACAGCGTGATGCTGTTGATGCTGGGTCTCTATTCGCTGGCCGTACTGGTGGGCATTCCGGTCGTGGCGATCGGCATTGGTTTTGGCGGGCTGTTTGCGCTGGCGATTGCGGCGCTGTGGATTTGGCAGCGCCGCCAGATGTGATTGTTGCACCGTCGGTAGGCCTGATAAGCGCAGCGCCATCAGGCAGAAGCGCCGGATGGCGGCACAGGTGCCTTATCCGGCCTACAATATGGGGCTGTCGGTAGGCCTGATAAGCGCAGCGCCATCAGGCAGAAGCGCCGGATGGTGGCGCAAGTGCCTTATCCGGCCTACGGTATGGTGCTGTTGGTAGGCCTGATAAGCGTAGCGCCATCAGGCAGAAGTGCCGGATGGCGGCACAGGTGCCTTATCCGGCCTACGGTATGGTGCTGCCGGTAGGCCTGATAAGCGCAGCGCCATCAGGTAGAAGCGCCGGATGGCGGCGCAGGCGCCTTATCCGGCCTACGGTATGGTGCTGTTGGTAGGCCTGATAAGCGCAGCGCCATCAGGCAGAAGCGCCGGATGGCGGCACAAGTGCCTTATCCGGCCTACGGTATGGTGCTGTCGGTAGGCCTGATAAGCGTAGCGCCATCAGGCAGAAGCGCCGGATGGCGGCACAGGCGCCTTATCCGGCCTACAATATGGGGCTGTCGGTAGGCCTGATAAGCGCAGCGCCATCAGGCAGAAGCGCCGGATGGCGGCACAGGCGCCTTATCCGGCCTACGGTATGGTGCCGTCGGTAGGCCTGATAAGCGCAGCGCCATCAGGCAGAAGTGCCGGATGAGCGCATTACGGTGCCGGGTAGGTATAAACCTGATGCACCGCTTCGATCTCCGCCAGCACCTCTTCGCTTAACTCCAGATGCAAACTCTCAACGTTGGTTTTTAACTGCGCCATCGTCGTTGCGCCCAACAGGGTGCTGGCGACGAACGGCTGACGACGCACAAACGCCAGCGCCATCTGGGCCGGATCGAGGTTGTGGCGTCTGGCGATGTCGACGTAGGCCGCAACCGCCTTTTGCGCCTGCTCGCCGCTGTAGCGCGTAAAACGGCTAAACAGGGTGTTGCGCGCGCCGGCGGGTTTGGCGCCATTCAGATATTTACCGGTCAACGTACCGAACGCCAGGCAAGAGTAGGCCAGCAGCTCGACGCCTTCATACTGGCTGACTTCCGCTAATCCCACCTCATAACTGCGGTTCAGCAGGCTGTAAGGGTTCTGGATAGTGACAATGCGCGGCAGGTCATGTTTATCTGCCAGATGCAGATAGCGCATGACGCCGAAGGCCGTTTCGTTAGAGACGCCGATGTAGCGAATTTTGCCCGCGCGCTGGAACTCCGTCAGCGCGTCCAGCGTTTCGAGCAGCGTGACAACTGGTGCCGAATCCGTCCAGCTGTAGCCCAGCTTGCCGAAGCAGTTGGTCGGGCGCTGCGGCCAGTGAACCTGATACAGATCCAGATAGTCGGTTTGCAGGCGTTTGAGGCTGTCGTGTAAGGCCTCACGGATATTTTTACGATCCAGCGCCTGATTGGGGCGAATTCCGCTGTCGTTATTACGCGATGGGCCGCTTACCTTGGAAGCGATAACCAGCTTCTCACGGCTGCCGTGTTTAGCAAGCCAGTTACCGACATAGGTTTCTGTTAGCCCCTGGGTTTCCGGGCGTGGAGGCACCGGATACATTTCGGCGACGTCGATCAGGTTAATGCCCTGATCCACGGCGTAATCGAGCTGTGCATGTGCGTCGGCTTCGCTGTTTTGTTCACCAAACGTCATTGTGCCCAGCCCCAGTGTACTTATTTCAAGCGAGCTGTGGGGTATACGGTGATAGTGCATAGCCGTTTCCTTCTTATTATGAAGTCAGTAAATCCCGACAAAGGAATATAAAAATGGCAGAGGGAAGAGAAAAGGGAAAGAGAAAATTCTAAGGCCAGCAGGGCTGCTGACCTCAACAATTAGCGTTCAATGATCTGAGAGACTTCGTCACGATTGATTTGCATCGCGTTGCCTTGCTGATCGTGGTAGCTCACCAGACCCGTATCATCGTCAATTTCTGGTTTACCGTCGGTCAGAATCATCCGACCATCTTTGGTCGCCATTACATAATCGCTGCTACATCCAGAAACAGCAAAAGCCAGTCCTACAGCGGAAATCACAACTGCCCATTTTTTCATCCATTTATCCTCACGTGGCCTGCGTCTGATAATAGTCTAGTAATAACCTGAAGTTATGTCTGATAAAAGCAGTAAAATCTTAAACTGTGAGGAACGGGAGAGGCATTGCGGGTATTCGCTCCCCTTACAGGGAGCGAAAGAGTGAATCAGAGAGGGTTCTTTTTATTGCGCATCAGGTTCAGGCTCTCTACCGCGATAGAGAAGAACATGGCGAAGTAGATGTACCCTTTCGGAACGTGTACATCGAAACTTTCCAGAATCAGGGTAAAGCCGACCAGAATCAGGAAAGAGAGCGCCAGCATTTTTACGGAAGGGTGGCGGTCAACAAACTCGCCGATAGGACGCGCCGCGAACATCATCACGCCGACGGCAATCACAACAGCCGCCATCATGATAAACAGATGATCCGAGAGGCCCACCGCCGTGATGACGGAGTCAAGGCTGAAAATAATATCCAGCATCATGATCTGGACAATTGCGCCCAGGAAGGAGGAGACGCGCGTTTTCAGCCCTTCTTCCTCGCCTTCAATCGATTCGTGAATCTCTTTACTGGCTTTCCAGATCAGGAACAACCCACCCAGCAGCAGGATCAGATCGCGGGCGGAAATCGCTTCGCCGAAAACCTCGAACAGCGGGTTTGTCAGGCGTGTGACCCAGGCGATAGAAGCCAGCAAAGCCAGACGCATCACCATCGCCGCCGCCAGCCCAAGGCGTCGGGCGTGATTCCGTTGCGCTGTAGGAAGTTTCGCCACCACCAGAGAGAGGAAAATAATATTGTCTATCCCAAGAACGATCTCCAGCAGCGTCAGCGTACCGAGCGCGAGCCAGGCGTTAGGATCGGTTACCCATGCAAATAACATCGAACAAAGTCCTGCCAAAAAAAGAAGCGCTAATTATAGGCGCGCAATGCGGCAGGTGAAAGTCCAGTCTGTGCCTGTTAGCCCTGTAACAGGAAATGGCGGGCCAGCAGCGTGCGAGTGAAGTTCTTTTTCAGATAAAAGCCGCGCGGCAGCGTCAGAATGGTCTCTCCCTGCGCGCCAATTGCTTCGGTAAGGGCTTTGGCATTCGCTGCTTTTGGCCGCAGTTGTAAAAATTCGCCATGCCGGGCGGTGATCCGCTCAACCTGACCCAGCACAATCATGTCCATCAACTCTTCCCAGTCGAGGCGAAGCTGCTGATCTTCTTCTTCATTTGGGCTCCACAGCAGTGGGGAACCGACGCGCCGATCGGCTAACGGAATACTGCGATCCCCCTCTACGGGGACCCATAACACGCGTTTTAATTTGTGGCGGACGTGACTTGTTTCCCACGTCACGCCGCTGTTGCCGGTTAGCGGTGCGACGCAGACAAACGTGGTTTCCAGCGGGCGGCCAAGGCTATCGACGGGAATGGTTTTCAGCTCCACGCCAAGCGCGGCGAAATCTTGTTCCGGTTTGCTACCGGCGCTGGCGCCGAGCCAGATCTCCAGCAGCACGCCAATCCAGCCTTTATCCCGTTTCAAATCTTTGGGGGCCACTAAACCGGCCAGCGCCGCCAGTTCGCCCAGCGAGTAACCTGAAAGCTGCTGCGCCTGGGCAAGCAAAAGGGCTTCAGATGCTGGCGGAGAAAGTAGCGGGCGGAGTCCGGGCATGACGTTATACCTTAGGCGAAAAAGTGAACAATGATTTTATACCGTATGAACAGAGTTTAACGATTTCCACACGCGATGTTCAATCGCATGATTTATATTGGTTTTTAGGATTTGATCCTGCAAGTTGCGCAACAGAGAAATGGGTTTTCCAAATCTGGTCACTGAAAATAAACAGGATCTTACACCATGTTATCCACAGAAAGATGGGATAACTGTGAAAAACCGCCACTACTGTTTCAATTTACAGCCTTGACGTGCGACGAAAATCGAATTTTTACACAAATTGTGCCTAACTTATTGGCACAATCTGTGGATAAAATCGACGGTGGTTGATCTTTCATCAGCCTGACGATCTTCAATGTGATGGCTGTCACGATTTAGCACGAATGGTCGCAGGTTTTGCATTTAACTTGATGAATTTACGAGGCTATTTTTTGATGGTGTTTGCCGACCAATTCAGACTGTTCCGGGTTTTCCCGTAGTAATTCCGTACTTCTTCACAACTATATCCACAGAAAAGGTGAATAAAATCGTCTGTGAACACACCTCTCTGTTTATAACTCGGCTATTTGCTGTGAGTTATTCAATTGTTATTAGTAGCGCGTACGCCTAACAGAGTGGTTTACCGTCTCTCTGGAGTGTGAAACAATCATTCATATATAAGGTTTATGTTGAGGTAGTCCGGTGATTGATGACGATGGCTACCGCCCAAATGTAGGTATCGTAATTTGTAATCGCCAGGGGCAGGTTATGTGGGCCCGGCGATTTGGTCAGCACTCCTGGCAATTCCCGCAAGGCGGGATAAATTCAGGGGAGTCAGCAGAACAAGCGATGTACCGGGAACTGTTTGAAGAAGTCGGGTTGAGCCGTAAAGATGTGCGGATACTTGCTTCTACTCGCAACTGGTTGCGTTACAAGTTACCGAAACGTTTGGTGCGTTGGGACACGAAGCCGGTTTGTATCGGCCAGAAACAAAAATGGTTTCTTCTGCAATTGATGAGCGCTGATGCGGAAATCAATATGCAAACCAGCAGCACCCCTGAGTTTGATGGCTGGCGCTGGGTAAGTTACTGGTACCCGGTCAGGCAGGTGGTGTCATTTAAACGCGATGTCTACCGCAGGGTGATGAAAGAGTTCGCAAGTGTCGTGATGGCGCTTCAGGAGAGTACGCCGAAGCCACAAAACGCACCTGCCTGGCGACGTAAAAGAGGTTAAAGCTACGCAAATTATGCTCACCCGCCTGCGCGAAATAGTGGAAAAGGTGGCCAGTGCGCCGCGCCTTAACGAGGCGCTGAATATTCTGGTCACTGATATCTGTCTTGCGATGGATACAGAGGTCTGTTCGGTCTATCTGGCCGATCACGACCGACGTTGTTACTACCTCATGGCGACGCGAGGGCTAAAAAAACCGCGTGGCCGTACTGTCACACTCGCATTTGATGAAGGTATCGTCGGCCTGGTTGGCAGGCTGGCGGAACCGATCAACCTTGCCGATGCGCAGAAACACCCCAGCTTTAAATACATCCCGTCAGTAAAAGAGGAGCGTTTCCGCGCTTTTCTGGGCGTGCCGATTATCCAGCGCCGCCAGCTACTGGGGGTGCTGGTGGTACAGCAGCGTGAACTGCGCCAGTACGATGAAAGCGAAGAGTCTTTCCTCGTTACGCTGGCGACCCAGATGGCGGCTATCCTTTCGCAGACGCAGCTAACCGCGTTATTTGGTCAATACCGCCATACGCGCATCCGTGCGCTACCCGCCGCGCCCGGCGTGGCGATAGCGGAAGGCTGGCAGGATGCAACGTTGCCGCTGATGGAGCAGGTCTACGAGGCTTCCACCCTTGACCCGGCGCTTGAGCGCGAGCGGCTGACCGGCGCGCTGGAAGAGGCCGCTAACGAATTTCGTCGTTACAGTAAGCGCTTTGCCGCTGGCGCGCAGAAAGAGACGGCGGCGATCTTCGATCTGTATTCACACCTGCTTTCTGATGCCCGACTGCGTCGTGAACTGTTTGCCGAAGTTGATAAAGGCGCGGTGGCGGAGTGGGCCGTCAAAAAAGTCATCGAAAAGTTTGCCGAGCAGTTTGCCGCCCTGACGGATGGCTACCTCAAAGAGCGTGCCGGAGATTTACGCGCGCTGGGCCAGCGTTTGTTATTCCACCTGGATGACACCATTCAGGGGCCGAACACATGGCCCGAGCGTTTTGTGCTGGTGGCGGACGAACTCTCAGCCACCACGCTGGCGGAACTGCCGCAGGACAGACTGGCCGGCGTCGTGGTTCGCGACGGCGCGGCTAACTCGCATGCGGCGATTATGGTGCGCGCGCTCGGTATTCCGACCGTGATGGGCGCGGATATTCAGCCTTCGGTTCTTCATCACCGCACGCTGGTGGTGGATGGCTATCGCGGGGAACTGCTGGTCGATCCTGAACCGGTATTGTTGCAGGAATATCAGCGGCTTATCAGCGAAGAGAATGAACTAAGCCGGCTGGCGGAAGATGATGTCAATCTGCCCGCGCATCTGAAAAGCGGCGAACGCGTTAAGGTGATGCTTAATGCAGGGTTAAGCCCGGAACATGAAGAGAAGCTGGGCAGCCGTATCGACGGTATCGGGCTTTATCGCACCGAAATTCCGTTCATGTTGCAAAGCGGTTTCCCCTCGGAAGAAGAGCAGGTGGCGCAGTATCAGGGGATGCTGCAAATGTTTAACGACAAACCGGTGACTCTGCGTACGCTGGATGTCGGCGCGGACAAGCAACTGCCCTATATGCCGATCAGCGAAGAAAACCCGTGCCTGGGCTGGCGCGGCATTCGTATTACGCTCGATCAGCCGGAGATCTTCCTGATCCAGGTGCGCGCTATGCTGCGCGCCAACGCCGCGACCGGCAACCTGAGCATTTTACTGCCGATGGTCACCAGCATTGATGAAGTGGATGAAGCGCGACGCCTGATTGAGCGTGCCGGGCGTGAAGTCGAAGAGATGATCGGTTACGCGATCCCCAGGCCGCGCATTGGGATCATGCTGGAAGTGCCGTCGATGGTATTTATGCTGCCGCAACTGGCGAACCGGGTCGATTTTATCTCCGTTGGCACCAATGATCTGACGCAGTACATCCTGGCGGTTGATCGCAACAATACGCGTGTGGCCAGTATTTACGACAGCCTGCACCCGGGGATGTTACGTGCGCTGGCGATGATCGCTCAGGAAGCCGAAAAACAGGGGCTTGATTTGCGGCTATGCGGTGAAATGGCGGGCGATCCGATGTGTGTGGCGATCCTGATAGGCCTGGGATTCCGCCATCTGTCGATGAATGGTCGCTCCGTCGCGCGGGTGAAATACCTGCTGCGGCACATTGATTATGAAGACGCGCAAACGCTGGCGCAGCGCAGTCTGGAAGCGCAAATGGCGACGGAAGTGCGTCATCAGGTGGCGGCGTTTATGGAGCGCCGTGGTATGGGGGGCCTGATACGCGGGGGGTTGTGACAGGCGCAGTGCCCTTGATTGCCGGATAAGGCGCGTGCGCCGCCATCAGGCAAAGGTGTTGCGCGGTTCGTAGGCCTGATAAGCGTAGCGCCATCAGGCAAAGATGTTGTGCCGTCTGTAGACCTGATAAGCGTAGCGCCATCAGGCATTCCTGGGATTGTCATTGATAGCCTATACAGATCTTTTACATCTTCCCGGCATCACCGATGCACCCCTTGTGCTATCATTCGCTCCTTTGGAGCGCCTGTGAACGGCTGGCGCGCATATCAATTGCTGTCTATTTTCAGCGAAATAACAAGAACTTGTGGTGACAGATGACCAGTAGCTATCTGCATTTTCCGGAATTTGATCCGGTCATTTTCTCAATTGGGCCCGTTGCGCTGCACTGGTACGGCATGATGTACCTGGTCGGTTTTGTCTTTGCAATGTGGCTGGCGATTCGCCGGGCAAACCGTCCGGGCAGCGGCTGGACCAAAAACGAAGTTGAAAACTTACTCTATGCCGGTTTTCTCGGCGTTTTCCTCGGTGGCCGTATTGGTTACGTTCTGTTCTACAACTTCCCGCTGTTCCTGGAAAATCCACTCTATCTGTTCCGCGTCTGGGATGGCGGCATGTCCTTCCACGGCGGCCTGATCGGTGTCATTCTGGTGATGGTGATCTTCGCCAGACGCACTAAACGTTCTTTCTTCCAGGTATCCGATTTTATCGCGCCGCTGATTCCTTTTGGTTTAGGCGCAGGGCGTCTGGGGAACTTTATCAACGGCGAGCTGTGGGGGCGTGTCGATCCAAGCTTCCCGTTTGCCATGCTGTTCCCGGGCTCTCGTGCGGAAGATATCGCGCTGTTGCCGTCAAACCCGCAGTGGCAGTCGATCTTTGATACCTATGGCGTTCTGCCTCGCCATCCGTCCCAGCTGTATGAGCTGGTGCTGGAAGGTATCGTGCTGTTCATTATTCTTAACCTGTTTATCCGCAAGTCGCGCCCGATGGGGGCAGTCTCTGGCCTGTTCCTGATTGGCTATGGCGCGTTTCGTATCATTGTTGAATTCTTCCGCCAGCCGGATGCGCAGTTTACCGGCGCATGGGTACAGTACATCAGCATGGGGCAGATTCTCTCTATCCCGATGATTGTCGCTGGTGTGATCATGATGGTTTGGGCTTACCGCCGCAGCCCACAGCAACACGTTTCCTGAGGAACCATGAAACAGTATTTAGAACTGATGCAAAAAGTGCTGGATGAAGGCACACAGAAAAACGACCGTACCGGAACCGGAACGCTTTCCATTTTTGGTCATCAGATGCGTTTTAACCTGCGGGAAGGATTTCCGCTGGTGACGACGAAGCGCTGCCATTTACGCTCCATCATTCACGAGCTGTTGTGGTTCCTGCAAGGCGATACCAACGTCGCTTATCTGCATGAAAACAATGTGACGATCTGGGACGAATGGGCCGATGAAAACGGTAATTTAGGCCCGGTATATGGCAAACAGTGGCGCGCATGGCCTGCGCCGGACGGTCGCCATATTGACCAGATCACCACGGTCATGAACCAGTTGAAAAATGACCCGGACTCCCGCCGTATTATTGTTTCCGCCTGGAACGTCGGCGAGCTGGATAAAATGGCGCTGGCGCCGTGTCATGCGTTCTTCCAGTTCTATGTTGCGGACGGCAAGCTCTCCTGCCAGCTGTATCAGCGCTCCTGCGACGTCTTCCTGGGGCTGCCGTTTAATATCGCCAGCTATGCGTTACTGGTGCATATGATGGCGCAACAGTGCGACCTGGAAGTGGGCGACTTCGTCTGGACCGGCGGCGACACGCACCTGTACAGCAACCATATGGAACAGACGCACCTACAGTTAAGCCGCGAACCGCGCGCGCTGCCGAAACTGGTGATTAAACGTAAGCCTGACTCTATCTTCGACTACCGTTTTGAAGATTTTGAGATTGAAGGCTACGACCCGCATCCTGGCATTAAAGCGCCGGTCGCTATCTGACCTGAGCTCATCCTGTCATAACCGACGCCCTTGCACGTCGGTTTTTTTTATCCTGTACGCCATTCTTCGGCGCTGGTTCCCGAATTTTTGCAACGCGCTGTAATACGATAACTATTTCTCGTAACGCGCCGAATAATCTGCATTCTTGCCTCGTCATTTTCTCCGCCCCCGGCATACTGCCGCTATGAAAAAACAACAGGGCTATACGCTCATTGAAACAATGGTCGCAATGCTTCTTATGGTTAGCCTTAGCGCCACAGGGCTCTATGGCTGGCAGCGTTGGCAACAGCAGCAACGGTTATGGCAAACCGCCAGCCAGCTGCGGGATTATTTGCTGCAACTGCGTGAGGATGCGAACTGGCACAACCGGGATCACATTGTTCAGGTCATCAGAGAACGCGGCGGCTGGTGCTTTGTCAGCGCTGCTTCGGCGCAAGGTGCCTGTACGCCAGACGCGCCGTTTGTCTTTATTCCAGCATGGCGCGATATCGACATGGTGGAGATCACCCCCTCGCTGGCGTTTTTTGGTCTGCGCAATACCGCCTGGGCCGGGCATATCCGCCTGAAAAACGCCGCGGGCGAATGGCGTCTGGTGGTTTCGTCCTGGGGGCGAATCCGGCTCTGTGAGGGACGCGAGGCCGAAGCATGTCGATGAACGAGCGCGGTTTTTCTCTGCTGGAGGTACTTATCGCGATGGCGATAAGCAGCATGCTACTGCTCGGCGCGGCACGATTTTTACCCGCGCTACAGCGTGAGATTCTACAGACCACGCGGCAGCTGTTGCTGGAAGATGAGATCTGGCAGCGTGCTTATACCGTGGCAAAACACCTGCAACGCGCGGGATATTGTCGGGGAAACTGCACAGGGAAAGGACTGGTGATTGCCGGGCAGGGGGAGTGCGTTATCGTACAGTGGGACGCCAATAATAACGGGCGCTGGGAGACTGCGCCGGGAAAAGAGGCCGAACAGATCGGGTTTCGTTTAAACAATAAAACGCTGGAAACACTGCGTGGGGCAACATCATGCGCAGATAAAGGGTGGGATAAAATGACCGATCCCGATACGGTACAGATTGAGGCATTTAACGTTGAGCGTCAGGAGATGCCCGGTTTTGCGCCGGTACTGACGCTGTCTCTTCGGGGGCGCAGTAAAGCGGCTTCTAAAACCGCTGTTAAGGCGCAATACAGCGTCACTGGGTTTAATCTGTGAAGCGTGAACGGGGTGTGTCTTCTCTGGCGATGGTGCTTTTGCTGCTGGTATTGGGCAGCCTGCTGCTTCAGGGGGCAAACCAGCAGCAGGCGAGTTTTTCCACTCTGGTGGCGACAGAAAGCCGGGCCTTGCAGCGTCAGGCGGTGGCGCAGTCGGCGCTGGAATGGGGAAGGATGCAGTCATGGTCGGCGCAGGCTGCGGTTGAGTGTCGGCAATACGCCACGCCGAATGCCCGCGTTTGCCTGCGCCTGCTTGTGAACAACACCGCTTTATTGATTGCGCAGTATGATGGCGCATCGGTCTGGCGTCTGGGAGCGCGGGAGGAAAGCGGCGTTGTATTTTCTCCGCATGGATGGAGCGATTTTTGCCCGTTGAGTGAGGTGGCGTTATGCCAGATACCCTGAACAGGCAGCGTGGTTTTAGTTTGCCGGAAGTGATACTGGCGATGGCGCTGCTGGTGATAACCGTCACCGCGTTATCGGGTTATCAGCGGGCGTTGATGACGAGTCTTGTCGTCAGGGCGCAATATCAACAGCTCTGGCGGTACGGCTGGCAGCAAACGGCGCTGTATTCATTTTCACCTCCCGAAAGCTGGCAGGCCAACCGAATGCAGACAACACAAGCGGGATGTGTCAGCATCAGCGTTAAACTCATTTCCCCTTTGGGCAGGCAAGGCCAGATGTCGCGCTTACATTGCCCGAAAAGTCAGTAGTCAGGAGTTGCTATGTTAAGGGTCTACCACTCCAACCGTCTGGACGTGCTGGAAGCGTTAATGGAATTCATCGTTGAGCGCGATCGGCTTGACGATCCCTTTGAACCCGAAATTGTGTTGGTTCAAAGTACCGGTATGGCGCAGTGGCTGCAAATGACCCTTTCGCAGAAATTTGGTATCGCCGCGAATATCGATTTTCCGCTACCCGCGAGTTTTATCTGGGATATGTTTGTACGCGTGCTGCCTGATATCCCGAAAGAGAGCGCGTTCAGCAAGCAAAACATGAGCTGGAAGCTGATGACGCTGCTGCCGCAACTGCTGGAGCGTGAGGATTTTACGCTACTGCGCCACTATCTGACGGATGACGCTGATAAGCGCAAACTATTCCAGCTTTCCTCGCGTGCCGCCGATCTTTTCGATCAGTATCTGGTCTATCGCCCCGACTGGCTTACCCAGTGGGAGGCGGGGCAGATGGTTGACGGGTTAGGGGAGGCTCAGATCTGGCAGGCGCCGCTGTGGAAGGCGCTGGTGGAATACACGGCTGAACTGGGGCAGCCGCGCTGGCACCGTGCGAATGTGTATCAGCGTTTTATCCAGACGCTGGAAAATGCGACAACCAGCCCGACGGGGCTGCCTTCGCGCGTCTTTATTTGTGGTATTTCCGCGCTGCCGCCGGTGTATCTCCGGGCCTTGCAGGCGCTGGGAAAGCACATCGAAATCCATCTGCTGTTCACTAACCCCTGTCGTTATTACTGGGGGGATATCAGAGACCCTGCCTGGCTGGCAAAACTGGTGGCTCGTCAGCGTCGTCACAGCTTTGAGGAGCGCGACTTACCGCTGTTTCGCGATAACCAACGCGCCGGGGAGTTATTTAATAGCGACGGCGAGCAGGATGTCGGGAACCCGATGCTGGCGTCCTGGGGGAAACTGGGGCGGGACTACATCTACTTGCTTTCCGAACTGGAAAACACACAGGAACTGGATGCGTTTGTCGATATTCCCCCGGACAATCTGCTTCATAACATTCAGGCGGACATCCTTGAGCTGGAAAGTCGCGCCGTGGCTGGGGTGAACCTCGAAGAGTACGCCCGAAGCGACAACAAGCGTCTGCTTGACCCGAATGACGCCAGCGTGACCTTTCACGTATGCCATAGCCCGCAGCGTGAAGTGGAGATCCTGCACGATCGTCTGCTGGCGATGCTGGAGGCCGACCCGATGCTGATGCCGCGCGATATTATCGTCATGGTGGCGGATATCGACAGCTATAGCCCCTTTATTCAGGCCGTATTTGGCAGTGCGCCTGCCGAACGCTATTTACCTTATGCTATCTCCGATCGCCGGGCGCGTCAGTCGCATCCCGTTTTGCAGGCGTTTATCAGCCTGCTGTCGTTGCCGGACAGCCGTTTTGTCTCTGAAGATGTGCTGGCGCTGCTGGACGTACCGGTTCTGGCGGCTCGATTTAGCATCAACGAAGAAGGGTTGCGCTATCTTCGCTTATGGGTCAATGAGTCGGGTATCCGCTGGGGGATTGATGATGACAACGTGCGCGAGCTGGCGCTTCCTGCAACGGGGCAGCATACCTGGCAATTTGGCCTGACGCGTATGCTGCTGGGTTACGCGATGGAAAGCGCGCAGGGCGAATGGCAGTCCGTGCTGCCTTATGACGAGTCCAGCGGGCTGATTGCGGAGCTGGTCGGGCATCTGGCGTCCCTGCTTATGCAGTTGAACCTCTGGCGTCGCGGGCTGGCGCAGGCGCGTCCGCTGGAAGAGTGGCTCCCGGTTTGCCGTGACATGCTCAATGACTTTTTCCTGCCCGATGCGGAAACGGAAGCCGCGATGACCCTTATCGAGCAGCAATGGCAGGCGATTATCACCGAAGGGCTTGAGGCGGAGTATGGCGATGCGGTGCCGCTGTCTCTGTTACGGGACGAGCTGGCGCAAAGGCTGGATCAGGAACGCATCAGCCAGCGTTTTCTGGCGGGGCCGGTAAACATCTGTACGCTCATGCCTATGCGTTCTATCCCCTTTAAGGTTGTGTGTCTCCTTGGTATGAATGACGGCGTCTATCCGCGTCAGCTGGCGCCGCTCGGTTTTGACCTGATGAGTCAGAAACCGATGCGCGGGGATCGTAGCCGTCGCGATGATGACCGCTACCTGTTCCTTGAGGCCTTAATCTCTGCGCAGCAGACGCTCTATATTAGCTACATCGGGCGCTCTATTCAGGATAACAGCGAACGTTTCCCGTCAGTCCTGGTGCAGGAACTGATGGATTATATCGGGCAAAGTCACTATTTGCCGGGAGATGAAGAACTGACCAGCGATGAGAGCGAGGCCCGCGTGAAAGCGCATATCGCTCGCCTGCACACGCGGATGCCGTTTGATGCGCAAAACTATCTTCCCGGTGAACAGCAAAGCTATGCGCGCGAATGGCTGCCTGCTGCAAGTCAGTCAGGCGAGGCCCACTCTGATTTTGTACAGTCGTTGCCCTATGAACTCCCTGAGACGTTGACGCTGGAAAAACTTCAGCGCTTCTGGGCGCATCCGGTGCGGGCGTTTTTCCAGATGCGGCTACAGGTGAATTTCCGCGCGGAAGAGAGTGAAATTCCCGATACGGAGCCGTTCATTCTGGAAGGGCTAACCCGCTATCAGCTTAATCAGCAGTTGCTTAATACGCTGGTCGAAGAAGAGGATGCCGGGCTTTTATTCCGTCGCTTCCGGGCGGCGGGCGATCTCCCGTATGGCGCTTTTGGCGAGATCCTCTGGGATACGCAGCGTCAGGAGATGCAGTCGCTGGCGGACAGGATTATCGCGTGTCGTCAGCAGGGAAAAAGTATGGAAGTTGATCTGCTCTGCAATGGCGTGCAGATCACGGGGTGGTTGCCGCAGGTGCAGGAAGACGGTTTGTTGCGCTGGCGCCCATCTTTAATAAGCGTTGCGCAGGGAATGCAACTTTGGCTGGAACACCTTGTCTATTGTGCCTGTGGCGGAAAAGGCGAAAGTCGTTTGTTCCTGCGTAAAGAGGGAGAGTGGCGCTTCCCGCCGTTAGAGGCTGAACAGGCGTTAACTTACCTCGCACAGCTGATTGACGGTTATCGGGAAGGGATGTCATCCCCACTGCTGGTTCTTCCTGAAAGCGGCGGCGCATGGATAAAAGCTTGTTATGACGCGGCGAATGATGCCATGTTAGATGATGCTGACACGCTGCAAAAAGCCCGGACGAAGTTCTTGCAGGCTTATGAAGGTAACATGGTGATACGCGGAGAAGGGGATGATATCTGGTATCAACGGTTGTGGCGTCAGCTGGAGCCGAAGACGATAGAGAGCATTATTTCTCAGTCTCAACGTTATCTGTTACCGCTATTTCGTTTTAATCAGTCGTGAGGGCTGTATAAAAATTGCGCAATTAAATGGCTTCATTTATGATGCGTTTTCTGTCACGGACTGATTTTACAATAAGAGATGCTGACTCGTTTAGCACACAGTTTTGTCCTGCTCAATAAGCGCCAGCGTCGCGCTCGCGCTTCACCTGAGCGGGAAAGAAAGTTAATGATGAGGTTCGTGAATGCCCCGCAGCACCTGGTTCAAAGCGTTATTGTTGTTTGTCGCCCTTTGGGCACCCTTAAGTCAGGCAGATACCGGTTGGCAGCCTTTGGCGGAAACCATCCGTAAAAGCGAGAAAGATACGCGTCAGTATCAGGCGATTCGTCTGGACAATGACATGGTGGTTTTGCTGGTATCCGACCCGCAAGCGGTGAAATCGCTTTCGGCGCTGGTGGTGCCTGTTGGATCGCTGGAGGACCCCGATGAACATCAGGGGCTGGCGCACTATCTCGAACATATGAGCCTGATGGGGTCTAAAAAATATCCCCAGCCTGACAGCCTTGCCGAATACCTTAAAATGCACGGCGGCAGCCATAATGCCAGCACCGCGCCGTATCGTACCGCCTTCTATCTGGAGGTGGAAAACGACGCCCTGTCAGGTGCGGTCGATCGCCTTGCCGATGCCATTGCCGCCCCGTTGCTGGATAAAAAATATGCCGAGCGTGAGCGCAATGCGGTCAATGCCGAACTGACGATGGCGCGTACGCGAGACGGTATGCGTATGGCGCAGGTCAGCGCAGAAACCATCAACCCGGCGCACCCGGGTTCGCGCTTCTCTGGCGGCAATCTGGAAACCTTAAGCGACAAACCTGGCAATCCGGTTCAGCAGGCGTTGCAGGCGTTTCACGAAAAATATTATTCAGCGAACCTGATGAAAGCGGTGATTTACAGTAACAAACCGCTGCCGGAACTGGCGCGTATTGCGGCTGAAACCTATGGCCGGGTGCCGAATAAAAATATCAAAAAGCCGGAAATTACCGTGCCGGTAGTAACGGACGCGCAAAAGGGCATCATCATTCATTATGTGCCTGCTCTGCCGCGTAAAGTGCTGCGCGTAGAGTTTCGTATTGATAACAATAGCGCGCAGTTTCGCAGCAAAACCGACGAACTGGTGACCTACCTGATTGGCAACCGGAGCCCGGGAACGCTCTCCGACTGGCTGCAAAAACAAGGATTAGTGGAAGGCATTCGTGCGGACTCCGACCCGGTGGTTAACGGTAACAGCGGCGTACTGGCCATTTCCGCTACCCTGACGGACAAAGGACTGGCGAACCGGGACGACGTTGTCGCCGCCATCTTCAGCTATCTCAACCTGTTACGTGAAAAAGGCGTGGATAAACGCTACTTCGATGAGCTGGCGCATGTGCTGGATCTCGACTTCCGTTACCCCTCTATCACCCGTGATATGGATTACGTCGAATGGCTGGCGGATACGATGATTCGCGTTCCGGTGGAACATACGCTGGATGCGGTGAATATCGCCGATCAATATGATGCGGCGGCGGTGAAATCACGCCTGGCGATGATGACGCCGCAGAATGCGCGTATCTGGTACATCAGCCCGAAGGAACCGCACAACAAAACGGCCTATTTTGTCGACGCGCCTTATCAGGTGAATAAAATCGACGACAAAACGCTCGCCGACTGGCAGCAAAAAGCGCAGGACATTGCGCTGTCATTACCGGAGCTTAACCCCTATATTCCAGACGATTTCACGCTGATCAAACCGGAGAAGGAATATCCTCACCCGGAGCTGATTGTCGATGAACCGGATTTGCGCGTGGTTTATGCGCCGAGCCGTTATTTTGCCAGCGAGCCTAAGGCGGATGTCAGCGTTATTCTGCGTAACCCGAAAGCAATGGACAGCGCCAGAAACCAGGTGATGTTTGCGTTAAACGATTATCTCGCGGGGATCGCGCTCGACCAGTTAAGCAACCAGGCATCGGTCGGCGGGATTGGCTTTTCCACCAACGCCAACAATGGTCTGATGCTTAACGCGAACGGTTACACGCAGCGCTTGCCGCAGCTTTTCCAGGCATTGCTGGAAGGGTATTTCAGCTACACCGCGACGGAAGAACAGCTGGAACAGGCGAAATCCTGGTATGCGCAGATGATGGATTCCGCAGAAAAAGGGAAGGCCTACGATCAGGCGATTATGCCGGTACAGATGCTTTCTCAGGTGCCTTACTTCCAGCGTGATGAACGCCGTAAGCTGTTGCCTTCGATCACGCTGAAAGAGGTTATGGCTTACCGCGATACGTTAAAAGCAGGCGCGCGACCGGAGTTTCTGGTGATTGGCAATATGCGCGAAGCGCAGGTGAAAACTATGGCGCGGGATATCCAACAGCAGCTTGGCGCCAACGGTTCAGAGTGGTGTCGCAATAAAGACGTACTGGTGGATAAAAAGCAGTCGGTCATCTTTGAGAAGGCGGGAAGCAGCACTGACTCCGCGCTGGCGGCGGTATTCGTTCCAACCGGTTACGATGAATATGCCAGTTCAGCCTACAGCGCGATGTTAGGGCAAATCGTTCAGCCGTGGTTCTATAATCAGTTGCGTACTGAAGAACAGTTAGGCTATGCGGTGTTCGCTTTCCCGATGAGCGTCGGGCGTCAGTGGGGGATGGGTTTCCTGCTGCAAAGCAGCGACAAGCAACCGTCTTATCTCTGGGAGCGTTACAAAGCATTCTTCCCAACGGCGGAAGCGAAGCTACGGGCGATGACGCCGGAAGAGTTTGCGCAAATTCAGCAGGCGATCATCGCGCAGATGTTACAAGCGCCGCAAACGCTGGGCGAAGAAGCGTCGAAATTAAGCAAAGATTTCGATCGCGGCAATATGCGCTTTGATTCACGTGATAAAATCGTGGCTCAGATTAAACTGCTGACGCCGCAAAAACTTGCCGATTTCTTCCATCAGGCGGTGGTTGAGCCGCAAGGCATGGCGATACTGTCACAGGTTTCCGGCAGTCAGAACGGGAAAGCAGAGTACGTGCGCCCGGAAGGCTGGAAAGTGTGGGAGAACGTCAGCGCGTTGCAGCAAACCTTACCCCTGATGAGTGAAAAGAATGAATGATGCCGCTGAGTCCCTTGATCCTTTACGCTTGCCCCTCACGGGCGAGCGTCTGATTGAAGCCTCTGCGGGCACTGGCAAAACGTTTACTATCGCCGCGTTGTATCTGCGCCTGCTGCTCGGATTGGGCGGCTCTGCCGCCTTTCCCCGACCGCTGACCGTGGAAGAACTGTTGGTCGTGACGTTTACCGAGGCGGCCACCGAAGAGTTACGCGGCCGCATCCGCAGCAACATCCATGAACTGCGCATTGCCTGTCTGCGTGAAACTACCGATAACCCGTTATATGCCCGCCTGCTGGAAGAGATCGAGGATAAAAAGCAGGCGGCGCAGTGGTTACTGTTGGCGGAAAGACAGATGGATGAGGCGGCGGTATTCACCATCCACGGTTTTTGCCAGCGCATGCTCAGCCTGAATGCGTTTGAGTCCGGCATGCTGTTCGAGCAGCAATTAATCGAAGATGAATCCCTTCTGCGCTATCAGGCCTGCGCCGACTTCTGGCGGCGTCACTGTTATCCGCTGCCGCGCGAAATTGCCCAGGTTGTCTTTGAAGCGTGGAAAGGCCCCCGGGCGCTACTGAAAGATATCGATCGTTATTTGCAGGGTGAAGCGCCGGTCATCAAAGCCCCGCCGCCGTCAGACGAGACGCTGGCGTCTCGCCACGAACATATTTTGTCGCGTATTAACGCCCTGAAGCAGCAATGGTGCGCGTCCGTTGATGAACTGGATGGGGTGATAGAGTCGTCGGGAATCGATCGCAGAAAATTCAATCGCGGCAACCAGACGAAATGGATCGAGAAGATCACGGCGTGGGCGCAGGCGGAAACGCAAACCTATCAATTACCCGACGCGCTGGAGAAATTTTCCCGGCGATTCCTGGAAGAGAGAACCAAAGCGGGCGGCATAACCCCGCAGCATCCGCTGTTTGTCGCCATTGAGGAACTGCTGGCTGAACCGTTGACGATAAAAGATCTGCTGATTACCCGTGCGCTGGCAGAAATCCGCGAGACGGTTGCGCAGGAAAAACAACGCCGGGGTGAATTAGGTTTCGACGACATGCTGAGTCGTCTGGATGTTGCGCTGCGTAGTAATAGCGGCGATGCGCTGGCAAGCGCAATTCGTGGCCGTTTCCCGGTGGCGATGATTGATGAATTTCAGGATACCGACCCGCAGCAGTACCGCATTTTCCGCCGCATCTGGCGGCATCAGCCGGACACCGCGCTGTTGCTGATTGGCGATCCGAAACAGGCGATTTATGCGTTTCGCGGCGCGGATATCTTCACCTACATGAAAGCCCGCAGCGAGGTCAGCGCCCATTATACGCTGGATACCAACTGGCGTTCCGCACCGGGCATGGTCAACAGCGTGAATACGTTGTTCAGTCAGATGAACGACGCCTTTATGTTCCGCGAAATTCCATTTGCGCCGGTTAAATCGGCCCAGAAAAACCAGTCGCTGCGCTTTGTGCTGAACGGCGAGACGCAGCCCGCCATGAACATGTGGTTGATGGAAGGGGAAAGCTGCGGCATTGGCGACTATCAGAGCTACATGGCGCAGGTGTGCGCGACGCAAATTCGTGACTGGCTGAAAGCCGGGCAAACTGGCGATGCGCTGCTTGTTAGCGAGAAAGCCTCACGCCCGGTTCGAGCCTCGGATATCAGCGTGCTGGTGCGAAGCCGCCAGGAAGCGGCGCAAATTCGTGATGCGCTGACGCTGCTGGCGATTCCGTCCGTTTATCTCTCCAACCGCGACAGCGTATTTGAGACGCTGGAAGCGCAGGAGATGCTGTGGATCTTACAGGCCGTCATGACGCCTGAGCGTGAAAATACGCTGCGTAGCGCGATGGCGGCCTCGATGATGGGGCTGACCGCGCAGGACATCGAAACGCTGAATAACGACGAAAATGCCTGGGATACGGTGGTCGAAGAGTTCGACGGCTATCGTCAAATCTGGCATAAGCGCGGCGTCATGCCCATGCTGCGCGCGCTGATGTCAGCGCGGAATATTGCTGAAAACCTGCTGGCGACAGCGGGAGGCGAGCGCCGCCTGACCGATATTCTGCACATCAGCGAATTGTTGCAGGAAGCCGGTTCGCAGCTGGAAAGCGAGCATGCGCTGGTGCGCTGGCTGTCGCAGCATATTCTTGAGCCGGACAGCAATGCCGCCAGCCAGCAACTGCGGCTGGAAAGCGATAAACATCTGGTGAAAATCGTCACCATCCATAAATCAAAAGGGCTGGAATACCCGCTCGTCTGGCTGCCTTTTATTACCCATTTCCGCGTGCAGGATCAGGCGTTTTATCACGATCGCAATTCGTTTGACGCGGTGCTGGATCTCAGCCACGCCGAGGAGAGCGTTGAACTGGCGGAAGCAGAGCGTCTGGCGGAAGACCTGCGTTTGCTTTATGTGGCGCTGACCCGTTCGGTGTGGCATTGCAGTCTCGGCGTTGCGCCGTTGGTGCGTCGTCGCGGAGATAAGAAAGGCGATACCGATGTACACCAGAGCGCGCTCGGGCGCCTGCTGCAAAAAGGTGAGCCGAAAGATGCCGCCGGGCTTCGCGCCTGCATTGACGCGCTTTGCGGGGAGGATATCGCCTGTCGGACGCCAGACGAACCGGACAGCGAACGCTGGCAGGTAACGGAAGCGTCGCGTGCGGCGCTAAGCGCCAGAGCATTACGCCGAATGCCTGCCGACAACTGGCGAGTAACCAGTTATTCCGGCTTACAGCAGCAAGGCCATAGCGTCGCCCAGGATTTAATTCCGCGTCTGGATGTGGATGCCGCCGGGGTAGGGGACGTGGTGGAAGAGCCGGAGCTGACGCCGCACCAGTTCCCGCGAGGGGCATCGCCGGGTACATTCCTGCATAGCCTGTTTGAAGACCTCGACTTTACGCAGCCCGTTGACCCGGCCTGGGTGCGGGAAAAACTGGAGCTTGGCGGTTATGACGCGCACTGGGAGCCGGTTTTAACGCAGTGGCTGGACGCTGTTTTGCAGGCTCCCCTGATCGAACGCGGCGTGAGTCTGCGTCATCTTTCTGCCCGTGAAAAACAGGTGGAGATGGCGTTTTATCTGCCGATCGCACAGCCGCTTATCGCCAGTCAACTGGATGCGTTGATTCGCCGGTTTGATCCGCTCTCGGCGGGCTGCCCACCGCTCGACTTCATGCAGGTTCGCGGCATGCTGAAAGGGTTTATCGACCTGGTGTTTCGCCATGAAGGGCGGTATTACCTGCTCGATTACAAATCAAACTGGCTGGGCGAAGACAGCACGGCCTACACTCAGGAGGCGATGGCCTCAGCGATGCAGGCGCATCGCTATGACCTGCAATATCAGCTGTATACGCTGGCGTTGCACCGCTATCTGCGCCATCGCATTGCCGATTATGACTATGAACGCCATTTCGGCGGCGTGATCTACCTTTTCCTGCGCGGCGTTGACCGTGAATATCCACGGCAGGGCATTTTCTCGACCCGACCGGACGGCGAACTGATTGCGTTAATGGATGAGATGTTTGCAGGCGTTGTAGCGGAGGAGGCGCAATGACAATTCAGAAGCGATTACTGGAGGCCGTAGAACAAAAGCTGTTGCGGCCATTAGACGCTCAGTTTGCGCTGGCGGTTGCCGGGCAGGACGATCCGTGCGTGACGCTGGCCGTTGCATTGCTCAGCCGCGATGCGGGGGAAGGGCATGTCTGTATGCCGCTTTCGCGCCTGGCGATAACGGAAGAGTCGCATCCGCTACTGGTCTCCTGGTTTAGCGAGAGGGACGTGCCTGAAGACTGGGCATCGTGTCTGCTGGCTTCCGGGGCGGTCAGTCGGGGAGAGCGGCCAACGCCGTTGATTCTGCATGAAGATCGCCTTTACCTGAACCGGATGTGGAGTAACGAGCGCACGGTAGCCCGCTTTTTTAGCGAGGTTAACCAGGCGATCGCGGTAGATGAACAGCAACTGGCCCGTACGCTGGATGCGCTTTTCCCGCCGACGGATGACGTCAACTGGCAAAAAGTGGCGGCGGCCGTGGCGTTGACGCGCCGTATTTCCGTCATTTCCGGCGGGCCTGGCACCGGTAAAACCACTACCGTGGCGAAGCTGCTGGCCGCGTTGATTCAGATGGCGGACGGCGAGCGATGCCGTATACGACTGGCGGCGCCGACGGGGAAAGCGGCGGCGCGTCTGACCGAGTCGCTTGGCGCGGCATTGCGCCAGCTTCCGCTCACGGATGAGCAAAAAAAACGCATCCCGGATGACGCCAGTACGTTGCACCGGCTGTTGGGCGCACAGCCCGGTAGCCAGAGGCTGCGCCATCATGCGGGAAACCCGCTGCATCTGGACGTGCTGGTGGTGGATGAGGCATCAATGATCGATTTGCCGATGATGTCGCGGCTAATTGAGGCGCTGCCGCCGCACGGACGCGTGATTTTTCTCGGCGATCGCGATCAGCTGGCTTCCGTTGAGGCGGGGGCGGTGCTGGGCGATATCTGCGCCTGGGTAAATGCCGGATTTACCGCCGGGCGCGCGCAGCAACTGAGCCGACTGACGGGAAGCCCCATTCCTGCGGGCGCAGGCACGGAGGCGGCCTCTTTGCGCGATAGCCTGTGTTTGCTGCAAAAAAGCTATCGCTTCGGGCATGATTCCGGCATTGGTCAACTGGCGGCAGCCATTAATCGCGGCGATAAAGCGGCGATGAAAACGGTCTTTCAGCAGGGATTCAGCGATATTGAAAAACGAACGCTACAGAGCAGCGAGGATTACGCCGCCATGCTCGATGAGGCGCTGGCCGGTTATGGGCGTTATCTGGCGCTTGTTCGCGAGGGCGCGGATCCGGGGGCGATTATTCAGGCTTTCAATGAGTACCAGTTGCTGTGCGCGCTGCGTGAAGGGCCGTTTGGCGTTGGCGGTCTGAATGAACGCATCGAACAGGTTATGCTGCAAAAGCGCAAAATTCAGCGTCACCCGCACAGCCGCTGGTATGAAGGGCGCCCGGTAATGATTGCGCGCAATGACAGCGCGTTGGGGTTGTTCAATGGCGATATCGGCATTGCGCTCGATCGCGGCCAGGGGTTGAGGGTATGGTTCGCCATGCCGGATGGCAGCATTAAGTCGGTGCAGCCCAGCCGTTTGCCGGAGCATGAAACAACCTGGGCGATGACGGTGCATAAATCGCAGGGATCGGAGTTCGATCATGCGGCGCTGATTTTACCCAGCCAGCGCTCGCCGGTTGTGACCCGCGAGCTGGTGTATACCGCCGTGACGCGCGCACGTCGTCGCCTGTCTCTCTATGCCGATGAACGGGTTTTGAGCGGGGCAATTGCGACGCGCACGGAGCGACGTAGCGGACTGTCCGCGTTTTTTAATAACGGGCTGTGAGGCAAGTTGCCGGATGGCGCCTGCGCTTATCCGGCCTACAGCATCCCCGTAGATCCGATAAGACGCTTTAGCGTCGCCGTCAGGCAAAATGGGTTATCCCAAATCTGCCATCAACACCTTTGAACGACGCTGATAGTTGTACATCTCTTTTTTGCTCTCGGGCAGCAGTTCGATATCCACCGGCGTAAACCCACGTTCCTGGAACCAGTGAATACTGCGCGTTGTCAGCACAAACAGCTTGCTGAGGCCCATCTGTCTTGCCTGCACGGCGATCCGCTCCAGCAAGACTTCGCCACGCGATGAACTGCGATAATCTGGATGTACCGCCACGCAGGCCATTTCGCCGATTTTTTCTTCGGGGAAAGGGTACAGCGCGGCGCAGGCGATGGTCAGATTATCTCGCTGGATAATCGTGAATTTGTCGATCTCCATCTCCAGTTGTTCACGGGAGCGGCGCACCAGAATCCCCTGTTGTTCCAGCGGGCGAATCAACTCCAGGATCCCGCCGATATCGTTAATGGTGGCGCGGCGAATCTGCTCGGCGCTCTCCATCACGATTTGCGTCCCGATCCCGTCGCGTGAGAACAGCTCCTGCAATAGCGCGCCGTCTTCCTGGTAGCTAATCAGATGGCAGCGACGCACGCCGCTGCGACAGGCTTTCACCGCGCCGCGCAGGAACCGCACGGTGCCTGAATTGTAATCGCCTTTTTCTTCCTGCGCTTCAACGCGTGCCTGCGCTTCGTTCGGGAAAAGTTCGGAAACGATGTCGCCTTCGTCGTTAGTTACCCCTTGCGACGAACAGAAGCCGATCATCTTCTCCGCCTTCAGTTTGATGGCGAGCTGCGTGGCGATCTCTTCTGAGGTCAGGTTAAAACTTTCGCCTGTGACGGAAACCGCGACCGGCCCCATCAGCACAATTGCGCCGCTGTCTAACTGGCGATGAATTGCCTCTTCATCAATACGGCGAATGCGTCCGCTGTGGCAGTAATCCACGCCGTCATCCACGCCCAACGGCTGTGCAATAATAAAATTGCCGCTGACGACGTTGATGTGCGCGCCCTGTAAGGGGGTGTTGTTCAGGCTCATCGACAGACGGGCGGTGATATCCAGCTGCAACGTGCCTGCCGCTTGCTTAACCAGTTCCAGCGTTTTGGCGTCCGTCACGCGGGTATTTTTGTGGTACAGCGGCTCATGGTGATGTGCGGCAAGGTTCGCGTCGATTTGCGGACGCGCGCCATACACCACCACCAGGCGAATGCCCAGACTGTGCAGAAGCCCGATGTCATTGACGATACTGGAGAAATTTTCATGCTCAATGGCCTCACCGCCAAGCATAATGACAAACGTTTTTCCCCGATGGGTATTGATATAGGGAACAGAATGGCGGAATCCCTGTACCAGTTCGGTTCTACGTTCCTTCACCACGGCACACCCTCATTGCATGATTATTCGAAATTAATGTATTTTTATTCTGTTTTTCCGTCGTGCGCAAGCGCAAATTTTAATCCCGCTGAAGTTTTCTCCCAGTAATACCGTGAATACAAAAAGAAAGTTTACCCTTTTATAGATGACAGATTATGCGTCATTCGCTAAAGTTTCCGGTCAATTTAGACGTTTTGTACATCAGCACCGTTAAGTTTGTTTTGCTCGGGAGAAGCATGTCGGGATCCAACTCAGCAATCAGTCGCCGTCGTTTACTACAAGGGACGGGCGCCATGTGGCTATTGAGCGTAAGTCAGGTCGGTTTGGCTGCCGTCAGCCAGGTCGTCGCGGTACGCATCTGGCCTGCGTCCAGCTATACCCGCGTCACGGTGGAATCGAACCGTCTGCTGAAATACAAACAGTTTGCCCTGAGTAACCCTGAGCGCGTGGTGGTGGATATTGAAGGCGTGAATCTGAACTCGGTGCTTAAAGGCATTGGCGCGCAGATCCGCGCGGACGATCCGTATATCAAGTCAGCGCGAGTGGGGCAGTTTGATCCACAGACGGTGCGGATGGTGTTTGAGCTGAAGCAAAACGTGAAACCGCAGCTGTTTGCCCTTGCGCCGGTGGCGGGCTTTAAAGAACGCCTGGTGATGGATCTCTACCCTGCCAATGCGCAGGATATGCAGGACCCGTTGCTGGCGCTGCTGGAAGATTACAACAAAGGCGATCTGGATAAGCAGGTGCCGCCTGCGCAGAGCGGGCCGCAGCCGGGCAAGGCGGGACGCGATCGCCCGATCGTGATCATGCTCGATCCCGGTCATGGAGGAGAAGATCCCGGCGCCGTGGGGAAATACAAGACGCGCGAAAAAGACGTGGTGTTGCAGATTGCCCGCCGCTTGCGCGCGTTAATTGAGAGAGAAGGCAATATGAAGGTCTACATGACGCGTAATGAGGATATCTTCATTCCGCTGAAAGTGCGCGTGGCGAAAGCCCAGAAGCAGCGCGCCGACCTGTTTGTCTCTATCCATGCGGACGCGTTTACCAGCCGACAGCCCAGCGGTTCATCCGTTTTTGCGCTCTCGACGAAGGGCGCGACCAGTACGGCGGCAAAATACCTCGCGCAAACTCAGAACGCCTCGGATTTGATCGGCGGCGTGAGTAAAAGCGGCGATCGCTATGTCGATCACACAATGTTCGACATGGTGCAATCGTTGACCATCGCCGATAGCCTGAAGTTCGGTAAAGCGGTGCTCAACAAGCTGGGAAGAGTTAATAATCTGCACAAAAATCAGGTCGAGCAGGCCGGCTTTGCGGTGCTGAAAGCACCGGATATTCCCTCTATTCTCGTGGAGACCGCCTTTATCAGTAATATTGAAGAGGAGCGTAAGCTCAAAACGGCGAAGTTCCAGCAGGAAGTGGCGGAGTCGATTCTGGCGGGTATTAAAGCCTACTTTGCCGATGGGGCGACGCTGGCGAGAAGGGGATAATAAAAAAGCGCGGAAAGGCGCTTTTTTTACGGACCGCAGAAACGAAAAAACACCCGTTAAGGTGTTTAATATTGGTTGCGGGGGCCGGATTTGAACCGACGACCTTCGGGTTATGAGCCCGACGAGCTACCAGGCTGCTCCACCCCGCGTCCGTCTTTCTGCTTCGTATTTCAAACCACATCTGCGTTGGCTTTCCTCGTTCACCTCAGTCACTTACTGGAGTAAGCTCCTAAGGATTCACTGCGTCGCCGCCTTGTTGTGATTCGAACTACTTTGCAAAATATTACATCAGATTTCAATTGGTTGCGGGGGCCGGATTTGAACCGACGACCTTCGGGTTATGAGCCCGACGAGCTACCAGGCTGCTCCACCCCGCGTCCGTCTGTTACTCTTCCATCGAGTAACCTTTTCTTCACATTGTATTGGTTGCGGGGGCCAGATTTGAACTGACGACCTTCGGGTTATGAGCCCGACGAGCTACCAGGCTGCTCCACCCCGCGTCCGTGGATGCGCACTATACTCTGCTAACATTTTCATGCAACCCTTTTTTCACCCGGATCACGAAATTGGGATGATTGTGTGCAAAAACAACGCGCTTTGGTACGTTTTTTGTGCGTAATTTGCGTCAGGGGAGCGCTTCGCATTTCATTAGGTTCGGGGGTTTGTTATCTTCATAGCGCAAGATTTACAGCTAAAAGACGAGAACTCATGAAAGGACGTTGGGCAAATTACCTTCTTATGGGGGCGGTGGTTGCAATGCTTGCCGCCTGTTCCTCTAAACCGACCGATCGCGGCCAGCAGTATAAAGACGGGAAGTTTACCCAGCCTTTCTCACTGGTGAACCAACCTGACGCCATTGGGGCGCCTATCAACGCAGGCGATTTTGCCGAGCAGGTCAACCAAATCCGCAGCGCGTCGCCGCGTCTGTATGGCAACCAGAGCAACGTCTATAACGCCGTGCAGGAGTGGTTACGTTCCGGTGGTGATACGCGAATGATGCGCCAGTTTGGTATTGATGCCTGGCAGATGGAAGGGGCGGATAACTACGGCAACGTCCAGTTTACCGGCTACTACACGCCGGTTATTCAGGCGCGCCATACCCGTCAGGGCGAGTTCCAGTACCCTATTTATCGCATGCCGCCAAAACGCGGCCGCTTACCGTCTCGTGCCGAGATCTATTCCGGCGCGCTGAGCGACAGCTACATTCTGGCGTACAGCAACTCGCTGATGGATAACTTCATTATGGACGTTCAGGGCAGCGGCTATATTGATTTTGGCGACGGCAGCCCGCTGAATTTCTTCAGCTATGCCGGGAAAAACGGCCATGCTTACCGCAGTATCGGCAAGGTGCTGATCGATCGCGGTGAAGTGAAGAAAGAAGATATGTCGATGCAGGCCATTCGCCACTGGGGAGAAACCCACAGTGAAGCGGAAGTGCGCGAGCTGCTGGAGCAAAACCCGTCATTCGTCTTCTTTAAGCCGCAATCTTTTGCCCCGGTGAAAGGCGCCAGCGCCGTGCCGCTTATCGGCCGTGCGTCTGTGGCTTCCGATCGCAGCATTATCCCGGCAGGAACAACCCTGCTGGCGGAAGTCCCGCTGCTGGATAACAACGGCAAGTTTAACGGCCAGTACGAACTGCGCCTGATGGTGGCGCTGGACGTGGGCGGCGCGATTAAAGGCCAGCACTTTGATATTTATCAGGGGATAGGCCCGGACGCCGGGCACCGCGCAGGCTGGTATAATCACTATGGGCGCGTCTGGGTGCTGAAAAACGCCCCGGGAACCGGTAACGTATTTAGCGGTTGATTGCCTGATGGCGGCTTCGCTGAAGATTTAAATCGTAGGCCTGATAAGCGTAGCGCCATCAGGCAAATCATGCCGGATGGCGTCGCAAGCGACGTATCCGGCCTACGATCGTATTACCCCTTTTTAATTCTGAGGTCGTATGTCTGTTGTAATTAGTGATGCCTGGCGCCAGCGTTTTGGCGGCACCGCCCGTCTGTATGGTGAAAAAGCGTTGCAGCTGTTTGCCGGTGCGCATATTTGCGTGGTCGGGATCGGCGGCGTCGGCTCCTGGGCGGCAGAGGCGCTGGCGCGTACCGGCATTGGCGCGATCACGCTCATCGATATGGATGACGTATGCGTCACCAACACCAACCGGCAAATTCATGCGCTGCGCGATAACGTCGGTCTGGCGAAAGCCGGGGTGATGGCTGAGCGTATTCGTCAGATCAACCCGGAGTGCCGGGTGACGGTGGTGGATGACTTTGTCACGCCGGATAACGTCGCGGAGTATATGAGCGCAGGGTTTTCGTATGTCATTGATGCCATCGACAGCGTGCGGCCAAAAGCCGCGCTGATTGCCTGGTGCCGCCGAAATAAGGTTCCGTTAGTCACCACCGGCGGGGCGGGTGGGCAGATAGACCCGACCCAGATTCAGGTAACGGATCTGGCGAAAACCATCCAGGACCCGCTGGCGGCGAAACTGCGCGAACGGTTGAAAAGCGACTTTGGTGTGGTGAAAAACAGCAAGGGCAAACTGGGCGTGGACTGCGTGTTCTCAACGGAAGCGCTGGTTTATCCGCAGGCTGATGGTTCCGTATGTGCGATGAAAGCGACGGCGGAAGGGCCGAAACGAATGGATTGCGCCTCTGGATTCGGCGCAGCCACGATGGTAACTGCGACCTTTGGCTTTGTTGCTGTGTCCCACGCGCTGAAGAAGATGATGGCGAAGGCGGCGCGTCAGGCTTGATTGTGTCGGATGGCGCTATGCTTATCCGACCTACGGTTCGTGCGGTGTTGTAGGCCGGATAAGACGCATCAGCGTCGTCATCCGGCTTGCTGGGCAGCCTCAATAATCGCGTTATTCAGCGCATTCAGCCCCTGGCTGCGCGATGCGCTAAGTTGTGTTGTTAAGCCTAACTCATCAAACAACCCCAGCGGCGAGTGCGCCAGCAGTTCCGCCGGGGTCTTTCCCTCTACCGCCGTGAGTAAAACCGCCAGCAAACCACGTACAATACGCCCTTCGCTGTCACCGAAAAAGTGTAGCGTTCCCTTCTCTGACAGGGTATGCCCCAGCCAGACGCGGTTCTCACATCCTGCGATCTCTTTTGCCTGCGTTTTTAGCTCATCCGGCAATGCCGGGAGTTGCTTACCCAACAGAATAAGCTGGCGATACTTGTCCTCCCACTGCGAGAGCGGGATAAAGAGAGCGCGTAACGTCTCTTCCGTTACGGTCGTGCCAAACGGGTGTCCGGCAAAAAGAGGGCTTGTCATTAATCCACCAGTATTTCCAGCGCGCGGTCAACGGCGCTGACCAACGCATCCACATCATGCTTTGTATTATACGGCGCAAAAGAGGCGCGCAGGGTGCCCGTTACGCCAAGCGCCGCCAGCAGCGGCTGCGCGCAGTGCTGCCCGGCGCGCAGGGCGATGCCGTATTCGGCCAGTAACGTCACCATATCGCTGTGATGAACGCCGGTAAAATCGAAGGCCAGCAGGCTGGAGTCCTGGCAACGGAAAGAGCGGAAACCCGGACGCTTCGCCAGCGCGTCTTCCGCCAGCGTCGCCAGACCGCGACTCCAGCTTTCGGCCTGCGCCATATCCACTTCCGCCAGCCACTCCAGCGCGGCGCTAAGGCCAATAACTCCAGCCACGTTTGGCGTGCCGGCTTCCAGACGCCAGGGAACGGCCTGGGTTGTGAATCCTTCAAAATTGACTTCAGCGATCATCTTGCCGCCGCCGAGCCACGGGGACATCTCTTCCAGTAAGGCCGGTTTGCCGTACAGCGCGCCGATGCCCGTCGGGCCGTACAGCTTGTGGGCGGAGAAGGCATAAAAATCAATATCTAACTGCTGTACATCGGCGGGGAAATGCACCGCGCCTTGCGCGCCGTCAACCATCACCACCATCCCTGCCGCGTGCGCCAGCGTGATAGCGCGCGCCAGGTCCGGGCAGCCGCCCGTGACGTTCGACATCTGTCCCAGCGCCAGAATCCGGCTGCGTGGCGTGATGAGTTCAGGCAGACGCTCCACGTCGGGGAGGAAAAGGGCATTCAGGGGCAGTTTGACGATTTTTGCGCCCGTCTGCTGAGCGACCATCAGCCAGGGAACGAGATTCGCGTGATGCTCCGCTTCACTGACGATTATCTCATCGCCGGGTTGCAGGCGCGGGCGGGCATAGCATTGCGCCACCATATTGATGGCTTCCGTGGTGCCGCGTGTCCAGACAATCGATGCATCATCAGGCACGTTCAGCCACTGCGCCACTTTGCCGCGCGCCGCTTCATAGCGCGCGGTTAGCCGCTGTGCCTCGGCGAACTGGCTGCGATGGACGTTTCCGGCGCTCAGGCTGTAGAACTGATGCGTGGCGTCGATCACGGCCTGAGGCTTAAGCGCCGTCGCGGCGCTGTCGAGATAAACGCCCGCATCGGTAAGGGCAGGAAATTGCGCGCGAAACTGCGCAGGATTGAAAGCGTTCATGGTATTCCTCAATTCAGTATACCGATCGTGGCGCAAAAAGGGCTGTGATACAAGGTTTGTCCTAACCATCGGAATTGTCTGGTTATCCTGGTGAAGTCAGGGAAGCAGGTTATGCTAAATAGTGTTAGGCGAATGTTTTTGCCTGTTACGGAACCCGTTTTATTTAGCATAAACAGCTTTAAGGAGAAGAAGATGAAAATGAAAAAGACTGCCGCAATGATCTCTGCATGTATGCTGACTTTTGCCCTGAGCGCCTGTTCCGGTCCGAATTATGTGATGCACACAAATGATGGCCGTACTATTGTGTCAGACGGTAAGCCAAAAACCGATGATGAAACCGGCATGATTTCTTATAAAGACGCTAACGGCAACAAACAGCAGATCAATCGTACTGACGTTAAAGAGATGGTCGAACTGGATCAGTAACCGGTCGGTCATGGACAAAAAAAAGCACCGCAATTGGCGGTGCTACATTAATCACTATGGACAGACAGGGTAAATGTACAGGAAGTGAAAAAGGGTAGCTTCGCTACCATGGTCTGAATCGCAGACCAATTGCAAACACAACAACACAACATCACAACCGTAAGCCAAAAGCCCATCAGAACACGCATTCCGATAAAACTTTTCGTTCCGGCTCAGGAAGTGTCGCCACTATAGGTATTTGCTGGTAGAACCTCAACGGACAAATTATAATGGCTCAGATTAAAAAAACTAATAGGTTACACAAAGTTACCTAATTGTTAAATTTATTTAACATCAAAGTCTAAAAGCCATGTCAAAACGATTACCACCCTTAAATGCATTACGTGTTTTTGATGCCGCAGCGCGGCATTTAAGCTTCACTCGCGCAGCAGAAGAGCTTTTTGTGACACAGGCCGCAGTAAGTCACCAAATCAAGTCACTTGAGGATTTTTTGGGGCTAAAACTGTTCCGTCGTCGCAATCGTTCGCTTTTGCTCACGGAAGAGGGGCAGAGCTATTTCCTCGACATCAAAGAGATTTTTTCGCAATTAACCGAAGCGACGCGTAAACTTCAGGCGCGGAGTGCAAAAGGCGCGCTTACGGTCAGTTTATTGCCCAGTTTTGCGATCCAGTGGCTGGTTCCTCGACTCTCAAGCTTTAACTCAACTTATCCGGGAATCGATGTCAGAATTCAGGCCGTGGACCGTCAGGAAGATAAGCTGGCTGATGATGTCGACGTCGCTATTTTTTATGGGCGTGGCAACTGGCCGGGTTTGCGCGTCGAAAAATTGTACGCAGAATATTTACTGCCGGTGTGTTCACCGTTATTACTGACGGGCGATAAGCCGTTAAAGACGCCGGAAGATCTGGCAAAACATACATTACTGCATGATGCTTCGCGAAGAGACTGGCAGACCTATACGCGTCAGTTGGGGCTGAATCATATTAATGTGCAGCAGGGACCTATTTTCAGCCATAGCGCAATGGTGCTACAGGCTGCCATCCACGGACAGGGGGTTGCGCTGGCGAACAACGTCATGGCGCAATCAGAAATTGAAGCCGGGCGTCTTGTCTGTCCCTTTAACGACGTTCTGGTCAGTAAAAATGCTTTTTATCTGGTTTGTCATGACAGTCAGGCAGAACTGGGTAAAATAGCCGCCTTTCGTCAGTGGATTCTGACCAAAGCGGCCGCTGAACAAGAAAAATTCCGCTTTCGTTACGAACAATAATTTATTTAGGGTACTACCATGACCAGCCGTTTTATGCTGATTTTTGCCGCGATAAGCGGCTTTATCTATGTTGCTCTGGGGGCCTTTGGGGCGCATGTCCTGAGCAAAACTCTTGGTGTGGTTGAAATGGGCTGGGTCCAGACCGGCCTGCAATATCAGGCGTTTCATACGCTGGCTATTTTTGGCCTGGCGGTTGCGATGCAGCGACGCATTAGCATCTGGTTTTACTGGAGCAGCGTTTTTCTGGCGTTAGGTACGGTGCTGTTTAGCGGCAGCCTGTATTGCCTGGCGCTGTCTCATTTACGCCTGTGGGCGTTTGTTACTCCTGTCGGCGGCGTGAGTTTCCTGGCAGGCTGGGTGCTGATGTTAATTGGCGCCATCCGTTTGAAACGTAAGGGCGTTGGTCATGAATAAGGTTGTATTGTTGTGTCGCCCTGGTTTTGAAAAGGAGTGTGCTGCTGAAATAACGGATAAGGCGGCGCGTCGGGAAATCTTTGGCTTCGCTCGTGTTAAAGACAATGCCGGATACGTCGTCTTTGAGTGCTATCAGCCGGACGATGCTGAAAAAATAGTAAAAGAGCTGCCTTTTTCCTCGCTCATTTTTGCGCGTCAGATGTTCGTCGTCGGCGAACTGCTGCGCGACCTGCCGCCGGACGATCGCATTACGCCGATTGTCGGGATGCTACAGGGCGTTGTGGAAAAAGGCGGCGAGCTGCGTGTTGAAGTCGCAGACACCAATGAAAGCAAAGAGTTGATGAAGTTTTGCCGTAAATTTACGGTGCCGCTGCGGGCCGCGCTGCGCGACGCGGGGATTCTGACAAACTATGAAACGCCAAAGCGTCCGGTGGTGCATGTTTTCTTCATCGCGCCGGGCTGCTGTTATACCGGGTATTCGTATCCTGACAACAACTCGCCGTTCTATATGGGGATTCCACGGCTGAAATTCCCGGCCGATGCGCCAAGCCGTTCGACGCTGAAGCTGGAAGAAGCGCTGCATGTTTTTATTCCGGCCGATGAGTGGGATGAACGTCTGGCGAACGGGATGTATGCCGTGGATTTAGGCGCCTGCCCTGGCGGTTGGACCTACCAGTTAGTGAAGCGCAACATGTGGGTTTACTCTGTCGATAACGGCCCAATGGCGCAGAGCCTGATGGATACCGGGCAGGTGACCTGGCTGCGCGAAGATGGATTCAGATACCGTCCGAACCGTAACAACATCTCGTGGATGGTGTGCGATATGGTGGAAAAGCCTGCTAAAGTTGCCGCGCTGATGGCGCAGTGGTTAGTAAACGGCTGGTGTCGCGAGACGATCTTCAATCTCAAGCTGCCGATGAAAAAACGCTATGAAGAGGTGTCGCAGAACCTGGCATACATTCAGGCGCAGCTTGATGAACACGGCATTAACGCGCAAATTCAGGCGCGACAGCTGTATCACGATCGTGAAGAAGTGACCGTGCATGTCCGTCGGCTGTGGGCCGCCGTGGGCGGGCGTCGCGACGAGCGGTAATACGATGAATTGCCGGATAGCGGCGTAAATGCCTTATCCGGCCTGCGCCGGGTATTTGTTGGCCTGATAAGCAGCAACGCCATCAGGCATGAATCACCCCCTGGCGCTCATCGGAAATGATGTGCGTCACATCATCCAGATGCCCGATGCAGGCCTCTCCCGAGCGGTTGAGCTTACTCTTGTCGATCAACAATAAAGACTGTGATGCGCGCTTAAGCAGCGTGGATTTGAAATCCGCGTTGATCGTATTTGAGTCCCAGAGCGCGCCGCCGCGGTCGATCCCCTCGCAGGAAAAAATAAACAGGTCAATGTCGAGCGGCTTAAGCTGAGAAATAAGCGACGGATTGACGTAGCAGCCATATTTACGCTCAAGCTGGCCGCCGGAACTGATGAGCTGAATATGCTCGCGTTTGCCCAGCTCCTGGCAAATCGGGTGACTGTTGGTAAAGACGTGAATATCAATGTCCGGCAACTGGCGGGCCAGATACCAGCAGGTTGAGCTGGCGTCCAGAGCGATCACCATGCCCGGTTCTATCCATGCCAGCGCCTCCCTGGCGATATCCGCCTTATGCGCATAGTGGCTTTTCAGCCGGATGTGGAACGGGTCGCCGCTGTCCTGGTTTTCCCGGTGAATATACTTGGCGCGCCCGTGATTGCGCAGCACTTTTCCCTGCGCCTGTAGCTCGCTGAGATCGCGGCGAATGGTCTCTTTGCTGACGTTAAGCTGTACCGACAGCGCCTCGGTGGTCAGACTTTTATGGTTGATCAGCAGGTCTACTATCGCTTGTTGGCGTGCCGCTTTCATCTTTTCTCACCCCATCATTCGATGAACGCCCGCATCATGCGGGCGCACCGGCAAGAGATTACGGCGTTACCCCTTTTTTTAAAAGAATATTCCCGTACTTCGCGCACTCTCCTGTGATAACGATCGCAAAGGCTTTTTGCGCCCGCTCATAAAACGCATAGCGGTCGATGCGGACAATCTCCGGGCACGGCGTCTGCAATGAGAGCGCATCGCGATAACGCGCTTCAACCGTCGGGTCGAGCGAATCGCCCTCTACGGCGGCCATCATCACCAGCGGCGGCGCGTAGCTGTCCAGTTCAAACAGCGGGATAATCGCCCGGAGCAGATCGCTGACTTTCAGACCATCTGCGCGAATAACCTGCGGTCCCATGCTGTGCGCGGGAAAGTGGGCATCGGAAAAAATAATCTCATCCCCGTGCCCCATTTCAGCCAGCACTTTCAGTAACTCAGGGGATATTAATGGCGAAATAGTTTTTAGCATCTCACACTCCCTCAATAAATTCGGGTTCAGTTTGCGGCCAGAAATAGCGGTACTGATAGCGTACCTGGGCTCGGGCCTGTTCCGGGCTGGCAAATTCGCCTACGCCATACCAGCCGAACATGGCGGCCCCGGCGACGGTGGTTTCCGCGTCATCCAGCACCTTAATCGGTATATCAAGCAGATTGGCTTTGATTTGATTCCACAGCGCGTTGCGGCTTCCGCCGCCAACCAGCAGAAGCTCAGTTGCCTGGAAGTGACCAATCTTTTCCAGCGTTTGCAGATTACGTTGCAGTTGCGCCGTGAGCCCTTCCAGCGCGGCGCGGTAAAAATGACCACGCGTTGTGTTCAGCGTCACCCCCTGCCAGCCCGCGTTTTGACAGGTGAGGAGATCGCACTGCATCTTCACGCCTTCAGCACCCGGCGGAATGGCGTGCGCCTCGTCAATCAGCGTCTGCCACGGCGTTTCTGGCGTCCAGAGCAGTTTGCGCACCCATTCGAGCACGCCGGAAGCCAGCCACTGCATGCCCGGATTATAAAGTCCGGCCTGGCTGTCCAGTTCACAGGTGGAACCGGCGTAATGGCTGAGCAGCGGCGTGTTCACCTGCGCGCTGCGTACCATCAGGATTTCCCACGTACCGGATGAGAGTACCGGTTCATCCTGTTCTGCGCCGGCGCCAAAAAGGGCAAACTGCGTGTCATGCCCGGCGGAGATCACCGGAATACCCGCCTCAAGCCCAAGCAGGTTTGCGGCGTCGTTTTGCAGCGTGCCAATCCGTTCGCCTGCTTCAACTAACCGTGGAAACAGACGGCGGGGTAAACCCGTGGCCTGTAAAATCTCCGGGCTGAAATCCCGCTGGTGGATATCCAGCATCTGGCTGGTGCCCGCCATGGTGATATCGGTGGTGAATTCACCGGTTAAACGGTGGTTGATCAGCGATGAAATAAACAGCCAGGCGTGCGCCTGTTCGAGCAACTGCGGGTGGTTCTCTTTCAGCCACACCAGTTTATACAGCGTATTAAAGGCGAATGCGCCGACGCCGGAGATCGCCTGCAACTGCTGCGGCGGCATAAAGCGGCCGATGTTTTCCATGACGGCAAGGGTGCGGGGGCATTTCCAACTGATGACCGGATAGCGTAACTGACCCTGTTCATCAACCAGCGCGCCGTCTACGCCGAACGTCGTGACGGTGATGCCGCGAACCCGGCAGGCCGCCAGTTCCGTCTTTAGTTGCTGACAGCAGTCCGCGAAGCGTTGCAGAATGGCCGCCAGCGACCACTGATGCCAGGCGCTATTTTCCGTGGCGATGTCGCTGGCATTCGCTGTTGATGCGCGGGCGACAATGTTTCCCTGACGGTCAACGGCCATTGCCCGTACGTTGGTGGCGCCGCAGTCGAGAACCAGAATGACGTCTTGTTTCATAGTAGCTCCGAAACGTTGCCGGATGGCGCTTCGCTGATCCGGCCTACAAAATGCGAAATTGTAGGCCCGGTAAGCTTACGCCACCGGGCAAAGAAGTGACGCATTAACGTTTGTACAGCGGCCCGTAGTTCTGGCAGGCGCGATAATCCTGGCCTTCAATATCCATACCGTGCGCAGCCCAGGCGGAAGGACGGTAGATTTTCGCATCGTCCACGTTGTGCATGCAGACCGGAATACGCAGCATGGCGGCGAGCGTAATGAAGTCAGCGCCGACGTGGCCGATGGTCAGTACGCCGTGGTTAGCGCCCCAGTTCGCCATCACCGAGTAAACGTCGGTGAATGGGCCTTTACCGGTAAGACGCGGCGCAAACCAGGTGGTCGGCCAGGTCGAGTTGGTGCGGGCGTCGAGCTGATCGTGCATCTCTTTCGGCAGTTCCACGCTCCAGCCTTCAGCGATTTGCAGTACCGGCCCCAGACCCTTGATGATGTTCACGCGGGTCATGGTGAACGGCACGCCGCCTTCGGTCAGGAAGCGAGAGGAGTAGCCGCCGCCACGGAAGTATTCGTGGATCGCCGGGCACCATTCGGTAGCTGCCAGGCAGGCGTCCGCTTCCTGTTGGCTGATTTCCCAGTGCGGCTTCATGGTCGGTTTGCCTTCGCTATCGCGCTGTTTGCAGGAGCCGTCCAGCGCCGCAGAGCCGGAGTTGATCAGGTGAATGATGCCGTGCTCCGCAAGGCCGGTGAGCGGCTGGCCTGTGACGCGCTCTACCGCTTCCGGCGACCAGTAGGTTCGCACGTCGGCAAAGACCTGCGCGGTTCCGGTGAGCTGGTGGCCCAGCAGCATCGCTACGCCGTTGAGGCTGTCGTTTTCGGTAGCGACGACAAACGGTTCGCGCACGCCGTTCCAGTCAAAGGAGCTGTTCAGCAGCGCTTCGGCGGTGTCGCCGTTCGGGTATTGATCGGTCCAGTGGCGCTGGCCCTGGAAGCCTGCCGCAATGGCGTTATAACCCAGCGACTCTTCGACCAGCCCTTTTTCCGCCAGCTTGTTGTTGCCCTGCATCATGTCGCGAATGCACATCGCCATCAGCAGGCTCTCTTTCAGCACCGCGCGGCTTTGTTCTTCATTACGTTTGTACTGCTGCGCGTTCTGATCCTCGCCATAGCGGAAGTTTTTATCCGCCCACGCCAGCGCCATCTCCAGCTCGGCTTCGTCATAGATTTTCTGGTCGATACGACGGCGCAGCTCGGTCATGTCCACCGCCTGCACTTTCATTCCCAGCCAGGACTCAAAGAAGTTGTGATCGACGATGGAACCGGCAATCCCCATTGAGACGCCGCCCACAGAGAGGTAGCTTTTGCCTTTCATGCTGGCGACCGCCAGACCAGCGCGCGCAAAGCGCAGCAGTTTTTCTTCAACGTCGGCAGGGATCGAGGTGTCGTCGGCATCCTGTACGTCATGACCATAAATAGAGAATGCCGGAATGCCTTTCTGGCTGTGCGCGGCCAACGCGGCGGCCAGATAAACGGCGCCGGGACGTTCCGTACCGTTGAAGCCCCAGATGGCTTTCGGGCGCATTGGGTCCATATCGATGGTTTCGCTGCCGTAGCACCAGCACGGCGTCACGGTAATGGTTACGCCAACATTCTGGCTGCTGAATTTCTCTTCACAGGCGGCGGATTCCGCCATTCCGGCAATGCAGGTATCCGCAATCACACACTCAATCTGCGCGCCGCAGGCATGGCGGAGTTTTTCGGTGATAAGCGCAGCGGTGGCTTTCGCCATATTCATGGTCTGTTCTTCCAGCGACTCGCGTACCCCCATGCGACGTCCATCAATAACCGGGCGAATGCCAATTTTCGGTAAGCTGATTTTTTTCATTACAGGTTCCTCACGTTATTCGGAAAAATGTTCAGTTAGTTGCCGCTTGTGAACGGAAACGGGCAAAGATGAAGATGACGGCAAAGCAGAGCGCCGGGACCAGCTCAGCCGTTGGGATGTTGCCAGCCGCATCGCTGACAAAACCCATGACCGGCGTGACGATGCCGCCGCCAATGATGGTCATGACGATGAACGACGAGCCGTATTTGGTGTCCTGTCCCAGATTTTTAATACCCAGCGAGAAGATAGTGGGGTACTGAATCGACATAAATGCGCTGCACAGCGTCAGGGCCAGCAGACCGATATGGCCGCCGCTAAAGGCTGAAACCAGACACAGGATCATGGAGAGCAGGGCATAGGCCGCCAGCACTTTATGCGGCGCAAAGCGGCTGATAAGCCAGGTGCCGGAGAAGCGGCCGATAAAGAAGCACACCATCGTGCCGGTCAGGTAGTTGGCGGCAAAGCCAGGCGTCATGCCGGGGATCTCTTCGATAGCGTAACGGATCAGGTAGCTCCAGCAGGCGGTTTGCGCGCCGACGTAGCAGAACTGCGCCAGCACCGCCCAGCGCCAGTGGCGAATACGCACCAGGCGGGCAAGCGAAGCGGTGAATGAACTTTGTTGGGCGTCACTGTGATCGTCGCTCTGTAGCGCCGGGAATTTGGTCAGCATGATCAGCAGGGCAACCAGTAAAACGATAGCCACGATGATCATATAAGGCGTCTGTACCGACAAAACCAGGCTGTGTTTATATGTACTCAATTGCTCAGGCGTCATTTTATCGAGCACGTCCTGAGATTGATGTGGAACGTTAGACAAAATAAGACTTTGCCCGAACACCACGGCGATAATAGCGCCGAAAGAGTTAAATGTTTGCGCCAGATTGAGACGGAAATGGCCACCGCTTTCTGGCCCTAATACCGTAACAAAAGGGTTCGCGGCGGTTTCAAGACAACCAAGTCCTGCGGCAATAATAAAAAGACCAATCAAAAACAAGGTGTAATTCATCACTTCAGCAGCCGGCCAGAATAATGCCGCGCCAAAAGCATATAAGAATAGTCCGGTAATTATCCCCGCTTTATAACTCAGCTTTTTCATCAAAATACCCGCGGGGATGGGAATAACAAAATAGCCGAAATAAAAAGCAGACTGAATCAAACCTGCCTGAAAATTAGTTAATGTAAAGGCTTGCTGAAATTGTGGTAATAAAATGTCATTCAGGTTATTGGCAACCGCCCAAAGGAAAAACAGTGAGCAGAGTAAAGCGAACGGAATGATATAGCGTTTGCTTTGCCCTGTATCCACCGCACGAAAACTCTGCGTCTGTATTGTTGTGTTTCCCATAGCATCCTCATTGGCTCAGAAGCGTGTTCAACATTTTAGAAGTACGACCGGTGTTTCTCACCAGATCGACAAACCAGGCGAGTTCCTGTTATCTGCCAGAGAAAATTGGCTGTTGATGGTGAACTCATGAATTCATTTTCAAATAAAAAACGCTGTTTAATATGATGGTGGTCACATTTAGCACCTGGAGGGTGGCTTTATGTGATTATCATCACTTTAATTTCTGAAAAATGATGCCCGTTTGAGTAAATAAAATTAAAAACCCACAGCGTTGATGACCGATTTAATTTATTACTGCGAAAACGGGCATTTGTTACAAATATTATGAAAATGCCCGTTTGGATAAATAATATTAAGAGCGGTCATTTTGGCGAGAGTGAATCCGGCGAAAACGGTATTTAACTGACGTGATTAATTGATGCGTATCACAAAATAAAGTCATGTAAATTCCTTTATCGCTATTCAATATGATGATGGTTACCAAATGTTCAATTAATTCAGCAGAGCAACGTGCTGTTCTGTTGTCGCGTTTTGAATGACTGAGAGAGGTAACTAATGGAACGAAACACACTGGCCCGCCAGATTATCGACACCTGCCTGGAGATGACCCGGCTGGGGCTGAACCAGGGGACCGCAGGCAATGTGAGCGTGCGTTATCAGGGCGGGATGCTGATCACGCCAACGGGCATTCCGTATGACAAACTCACCGAATCACATATCGTCTTTATTGATGCAGAGGGTCAGCATGAGCAGGGAAAATTGCCTTCCAGCGAGTGGCGTTTTCATATGGCGGCCTACCAGACGCGCCCGGATGCTAATGCTGTCGTCCATAACCATGCCGTTCACTGCACGGCGGTGTCGATCCTCAATCGTCCTATTCCAGCCATTCATTACATGATTGCGGCGGCGGGGGGGAACTCCATTCCGTGTGCGCCTTACGCCACGTTCGGCACGCGTGAACTTTCTGAATACGTTGCCGTTGCGCTCAAAAATCGCAAAGCGACCCTGCTACAGCATCATGGGTTGATCGCCTGCGAAGAGAACCTGGAAAAAGCGCTGTGGCTGGCGCATGAAGTGGAAGTGCTGGCGCAGCTGTACCTCAGTACGCTGGCGATTACCGATCCGGTGCCTGTACTGGATGATGAGGCTATCGCCATTGTGCTGGAAAAATTCAAAACCTACGGATTACGTATCGAAGAGTAATTTCGCACAGCGAAGGAGACGGGCTATGGCGAACAGAATGATCCTGAACGAAACGGCATGGTTTGGCCGGGGGGCGGTGGCGGCGTTAACCGATGAGGTTCAACGCCGGGGCTATCGCAAGGCGCTAATTGTCAGTGACAAAACGCTGGTGCAGTGCGGTGTGGTCAGAAACGTCACGGAGAAGATGGATGCCGCAGGGCTGGCATGGGCGATCTACGATGGCGTGATCCCAAATCCAACCATCGGCGTGGTGAAAGAGGGGCTGAACGTATTTCAACAAAGCGGGGCAGACTACCTGATTGCCATCGGCGGCGGCTCCCCGCAGGATACCTGTAAGGCGATCGGCATTATCAGCAATAACCCTGAGTTTGCTGACGTGCGCAGTCTGGAAGGTCTGTCGCTGACCCGTTATCCGAGCGTGCCGGTGATGGCGATCCCGACCACTGCGGGAACCGCAGCGGAAGTGACCATTAACTATGTGATCACTGATGAAGAAAAGCGGCGTAAATTTGTTTGTGTCGATCCGCATGATATCCCGCAGGTCGCGTTTATTGATGCCGACATGATGGACGGCATGCCGCCCGCGCTGAAGGCGGCAACCGGGGTGGATGCGTTAACCCACGCGATCGAAGGATACATCACCCGTGCCGCGTGGGCGTTGACGGATGCGCTGCATATTAAGGCCATTGAGATCATCGCCGGGGCATTGCGTGGTTCGGTTGCGGGCGAGCGTGAAGCGGGCGAAGCGATGGCGCTGGGGCAGTACGTTGCCGGGATGGGCTTTTCCAACGTGGGGCTTGGGCTGGTGCACGGGATGGCGCATCCGCTGGGCGCGTTTTATAACACTCCGCACGGCGTTGCTAATGCGATTCTTCTGCCGCATATCATGCGCTACAACGCGGAATATACCGGTGAGAAGTTCCGTGATATCGCGCGTGCGATGGGCGAGAAGGTCGAAGGGATAAGTTTGAGCGAGGCGCGTAATGCCGCCGTGGAAGCGGTATTTACCCTCAACCGGGACGTCGGTATTCCGTTGCATTTACGCGATGTCGGCGTGCGTAAAGAGGATATTCCGGCGCTGGCGCAGGCGGCATTTGACGATGTTTGCACCGGTGGTAATCCGCGTGAAGCGAGTATTGCCGATATCGTCGAGTTGTATCATACCGCCTGGTAATTTTGCCGGATGGCCTTATCCGGCCTACAGGATTGCACGAAATGTAGGCCGGATAAGCGTAGCGACACCCGGCAACACAGCTACCGCGTCAGCCGTAGCTGCTGCAAGTTTCCGTCGATATGGAGATCCGTTTGCAGGCGCGCGATATCGCGGCATAAAAATGCCATCTCTTTATGCGCTTCAAGCTTCTTGCGCCACTTTTCCGCTACCTCGTCGAGGTGCGCATAAATCCCTTCCAGAGTCTGAAACTGAACCAACAATTGGGTCGCGCTTTTGGGGCCGATGCCCGCCACGCCGGGGACTTTTGAACTGCTGATCCCCGCCAGCCCCCAGTAGTCCGGCAACTGTTGGGGGAGGACGCCGAACTCTTTCTCAATGAATGGCGCATCCAGCCAGCGTTTCTGGAAATAATCGCGGATACGCAGCGTCGGGGAGAGCAACTGACAGTAGCCTTTGTCGGTAGAAACGATAGTGGCCTGATGCCCGGCCTGTGTGACCTTGACCGCCAGCGTAGCGGCTAAATCATCCGCCTCATTGCCGCTGGAAACCCAGCATTGCACGCCGCGCTGTTCGAAGGCGGCGCGTATTGCGGGCATTTCATTGTGCAACTCGTCAGGCATGGGAGGACGACCGGCTTTGTAGTCCGGGAGACGCTGATGACGCCAGCCGCTGTTGCGCGCTTCATCGTCAAATACGGCGACGGCGTGCGTCGGCTGACTGTGTACAACCAACTGCTCAAGCGCATGCAGGCAGGTCTCCGCGCAGGGCGAGCCTTGAACCGCATGAATACGGCGAATTACATTCAGTGCATCGACGATAAGCAGATGGACGGCCACGGTGTTCTCCCTGACAAATTTGGGGACAGGGTAACATCCAGGGCGACAGGAGGCGAGTGTTGCGAAATAGCGCGATCCGTAGGCCTGATAAGCGAAGCGCCATCAGGCAATAAATGCCGGATGGCGGCGAGCGCCTTATCCGGCCTACAGATCCTGAAACGTGGTAGGACTTAATCGCAGGCGACAATCTTCATCGCCAGGCCGCCGCGAGAGGTTTCACGGTACTTGGCGTTCATGTCTTTACCGGTTTCGTACATGGTCTCAATAACTTTATCGAGGCACACGCGCGGCTCGCTGGTACGACGCAGCGCCATACGCGCGGCGTTGACCGCTTTCACGGAGGCAATCGCGTTACGCTCAATGCACGGCACCTGTACCTGACCCGCAACCGGATCGCAGGTCAGACCCAGGTTGTGTTCCATGCCAATTTCCGCAGCGATGCACACCTGTGTCGGACTGCCGCCCAGCAGCTCTGCCAGACCCGCCGCCGCCATAGAGCAGGCCACGCCGACCTCACCCTGACAGCCCACTTCCGCACCGGAAATGGAGGCGTTCATCTTGTACAGAGAGCCGATCGCGCTGGCTACCAGCATGTAGCGAGCCAGTGAGTTGGCGTTAACTTCGCGGATAAACTTGTCGTAGTACGCCAGTACCGCCGGAACGATGCCGCATGCGCCGTTGGTTGGCGCAGTCACGACACGCCCGCCCGCCGCGTTCTCTTCGTTGACCGCCAGCGCGAACATGTTGATCCAGTCGACAACCGCCATCGGATCGGTCGTGGTTTTATCCTGGCTGACCAGCATACGACGCAGCGCCGCGGCACGACGTGGAACGCGCAGTTTACCCGGCAGTACGCCTTCCGTCGTGATGCCGCGCTCAATACCGCCGCGCATCACTTCCCAGACGTTGGCAAAGTGCTGTTCCAGCTCTTCTTTGCTGTGCAGCGCCAGCTCGTTTTGCATCATCAGGCCGGAAAGCGACAGACCGGTTTCCTGGCAGTGTTTTTGCAGATCGGCTGCGGATTTGTACGGATACGGCACGTTGACCGGCGCACTGTTCGACAAACCGAAATGTTCTTCATCAACGATGAAACCACCGCCAATGGAGTAGTAAGTTTGGCTGTAGAGGACCTTATCGCCCGCCAGCGCGCTAATACGCATCCCGTTCTCATGCAGAGACAGGTTGTCGGCATGGAAATTCATGCACTTATCGACCGGAAACTCCACTTCATGCTGACCATTCGCCAGCAGTAAACGTCCGTGGGTGTTCACGTCCTGAATAAAGAACGGAATGGCGTCGATGTCGACGGTATCCGGCAGATTTCCCGCCAGACCCATAATAATGGCAATGTCAGTGTGGTGACCCTTACCGGTCAGCGACAGTGAACCATAGACATCCACCACGACGCGGGTGACATCGGTCAGGATATTGCGGGCAATCAGATCATCCGTGAATTGTTTGCCTGCTTTCATTGGCCCGACGGTGTGAGAGCTGGAAGGGCCAATGCCGATTTTGAAAATATCGAATACGCTAATCATAGGGCATCCATTGCTTAAATCTCAGGGAGGAAGCGCCGCCCGAAAGCGGCGCTACAAAACTTAGCTGAACAGGGAGTAGAAAATAGCGGAGATAGCGATCAGACCCATAACAACAACGAATACGTTGCTGATGTGGCCGCTGTACTTACGCATTGCCGGGACTTTCTGGATGGCATACATCGGCATCAGGAACAGAATCATCGCGATGATTGGGCCGCCCAGGGTTTCAATCATCCCCAGGATGCTTGGGTTCAGCGTGGCGACAATCCAGGTCGTAACCAGCATGAACAGCGCAGTGATTTTGTTCAGTTTGTTGATTTCGATGGATTTGCCTTTGCCGCGCAGAGACTTGATAACCATTCCGTTGAAACCTTCACGAGCGCCCAGGTAGTGGCCGAGGAAGGATTTCGTGATGGCGATAATCGCGATGATCGGCGCCATCCAGGCGATAACTGGTGCGTTAAAGTGGTTCGCCAGGTAAGACAGAATAGAGATGTTCTGCTCTTTCGCTGCCGCCAGGTCTGCCGGCGTCAGGCTCAGTACGCAACTGAAGACGAAGAACATAACGGTCAGCACCATCATGATGTGAGCGAATGCCAGGATCTTAGAGCATTTCTTCTCAGCCGCATCGCCGTACTCTTCACGCTTCGCGACCGCGAAGGAGGAGATGATCGGAGAGTGGTTGAAAGAGAACACCATTACCGGAATTGCCAGCCACAGCGTCATCCACAGACCATTGCCGGTAGAGGCAGCGGAATCAAAGGAGAGCGTTTCCAGCGCTGCGCCGCTCCACTGAGGGATCAGGTACAGGGCCAGCAGCATCAGGGCCGCAACAAACGGGAATACCAGAATACTCATCGCTTTAACGATCATCTGCTCACCGAAGCGCACGATGGTCATCATGCCGACAATCAGGATCAGAGACAGAATCGCGCGCGGCGGCGGAGTGATGGCCAACTGGTGGGTCATGAAGCTTTCCACGGTGTTGGTAATCGCCACACTGTAAACCAGCAGAATCGGGTAAATCGCGAAGAAGTAGAGCAGGGTGATCAGTTTACCCGCGCCAATACCGAAGTGCTCTTCAACCACTTCAGTGATGTCTTCGCCAGGGTTTTTACCGGACAGCACGAAGCGAGTCAGGCCACGGTGTGCGAAGAAGGTCATCGGGAAAGCGATAATCGCCATGATGATCAGCGGGATCATACCGCCGACGCCTGCGTTAATTGGCAGGAACAGTACGCCCGCGCCGATTGCCGTGCCGTAAAGGCCCAGCATCCACATGGTGTCCGTCTTGCGCCATCCGCTTCGAGAATCAATCGAAGCAATAGTGCTGGTTTGAGTGGTTTCCATCTGTTTCTCCTGGAGGAAGCTAAAAGTCAGGTTTGTGGTCTAATCCAATGAAAAAAGACCTGACCGTAAAATGAAATTCGTTTAATGACGATTTTTATATAATTTTTCGCCGTAATAATTTGCGGGCGGAAAGATACATTTAACTTATGAATGTATCAGTGATCGCGATCCCAAATGCAATAATCCACCTGTTATGTGGATAAATTTGGACCATTAATCTGTTAAAAAAACGTCAAAGCGAATTTACGGGCGCGAAGGCTACCATTAACGACATATGCCCTAAAAGATCGGGGCGCAATATACGGAGGTTTGGCTATAAAAAACAATGTTTTTGGAGGATTGTCGCGACTAATAAGAATTACGGCTGATAAATTACTATTGGTATTGTAAGGTAAACGTTTGCGCATTAATGCTTTTATTTTGAAATATAAGCGGCATTTATAAACTTAGCTTCACTATGTGACTGGTATCAATGAAAAAACCGGGCGGTGAAAACACCAGACCCGGTCTGAGAAAGCGGACGATCGTCTGACCCGGCGGATGTGCTCCACCGGGCGCTGCGCGTTATGCGCAGATTTCGTAGCAGGGAATGTAAGCCGAGCCGGGCAGTTTCATACGATGCTGCGCGACAAAGCCTTGGAGCAGGTCGTCCATGCGACGCATCATCTCGCGGTCGCCGTGGATTTTATAAGGCCCGAACTCCTCAATCGCACGGATGCCAACCTCCTTGACGTTACCCGCAACGATGCCGGAGAAGGCGCGCCGCAGATCCGCCGCTAGAATTTCAACCGGCTGATCGGGGTAAAGTTGCAGATTCGCCATATTCTCATGCGACGGTTCGAACGGAATTTGCAGGTCCGGCGCGATGCGAATCGACCAGTTGAAGCTGTAAGCGTCGCCAGTGTCGCGGCGATTCTCTTTCACCAGCGGCATCGCTTTTTTCATCAGCCGCGCCACTTCCGTGGCGTCATCAATGATGACGCGGTAGTAACGGCGGGCGTCTTCTCCCAGCGTATGCACGATAAATTCGTCCAGCACGCGGAAGTAATCCGCACTCTCTTTCGGCCCGGTGAGGATCAGCGGCAGCACCTGATCTTTATTCGCCGGGTTCATCAGGATCCCCAGCAGATAGAGAAGTTCTTCCGCCGTACCGACGCCGCCCGGGAAGATGATGATGCCGTGGGCGATACGCACGAAGGCTTCGAGGCGTTTTTCGATATCCGGCATGATGATCAACTCATTGACCAGCGGGTTAGGCGGTTCTGCCGCGATGATGGAAGGTTCCGTCATACCGATAAAGCGGCTGTCTTTGTAACGCTGCTGCGCGTGGCCTACCGCTGCGCCTTTCATTGGCGCTTCCATTGCCCCTGGCCCGCAGCCGGTGCAAATGTTCAGCTCACGCAGACCCAGCTGGGTGCCGACGCGGCGGGCATAGAGATATTCGTTTTCGTTAATGGAGTGACCGCCCCAGCAGACGACCATGTTTGGCGCTTCGCCGACGTGCAGCGCCCGGGCGTTGCGCAGAATCGAGAACACCAGGTTGGTAATATGCACCGAGCTTTCGAGATCCAGATGCTGGAAACGGCCTGCATTGTGAATCTGACCGTTGACGAACAGGATGTCGCGCAACACGGCGAACAGGTTAGCCTGCAAGGCGCGGATGATGCGTCCGTCCACAAAGGCGTCTTCAGGCGGGTTAATCAGTTCGAGCTTCACGCCGCGTTCACGACGCAGCACGTTGATGTCGAAACTTTCAAAACGAGACAGCAATTCTTTGCTGTTATCAGTCAGACTGCCGGAGTTCAGTACGGCAAGCGAACAGTTACGAAACAGTTGATACAAGTCGCTGCTGGCCGTGCGTTTAAGCATATCGACTTCCAGCTGCGACAACATGTCCATTGAGCCAAGTGGGCTAATATGTGTAATCAAGTAAACTCCTTATGGGACGCAAGACGTCATTCCCTGTTGATTACAATAGCGCTGGCTTATGACCTTTCACAACCTTGCGCGCGGAATCCGGCGCGCAAAATTGAGAAAAAAAGATTACTGACGCACCAGTCTGCCCGTCGCAGGCACAAAATCGGTGTTGCTGCGCCACGGGTTGATATCCAGACCGCCACGACGCGTATAGCGCGCGTACACGCTCAGTTTTTCCGGCTGGCAGAAACGCAGAATGTCGTTAAAAATGCGCTCTACGCACTGCTCGTGGAACTCGTTGTGATGACGGAACGAGACCAGATAACGCAGCAGCTTCTCGCGGTCAATTTTGCGCCCGCGATAACAAATTTGTATGGAGCCCCAGTCCGGCTGGTGGGTGATCAGGCAGTTTGACTTCAGCAGATGGCTGACCAGCGTCTCTTCCACGACTTTTTCGCCGCTGGCGGCATTCTCCAGGTAGTCGGTGCTGAACTGATAGTTATCGATGGTGATATCCTGGTCATCAATGCAGGTGCCGTGAAAATGGGCGACAGGTTGCCCTTCCAGCTCATCAAGACGGTACAGCGCGACGCTGACTTCGCCTTGCGCACAGGCGCGCAGGTCGTTTTCCAGCGTCTGACGCACGGCGTCCCAGGAGTCAAAACGGGTCTGGTTAAAGCTGTTCAGGTACAGCTTAAAACTTTTCGACTCAATCAAATTGACGCTGGTGTAGTCCAGTTCCACATGACCAACGGCGACCTGCGGCACGCCTTTCGCGTTCAGCCATGACAGTTCATACAGCGTCCAGATATCGGCGCCGTGAAAAGGCAGATTGTCCGCTTTTAAATCCAGCGGATCGCGATTCAGGCTGCGCGGAACGCCCTGTAGCAGGCTGGCGTCATAATTATCCCGGTAATCCGTTGATTTTCCGAGAGTCAGGCCATCAAGCGCCTGATGGTTTTCATAAGAAGACATGTTTCACCGTCATAAACCAGATACACTATGCGTCAAGTGTATCCTGGCTTTTATGAAGAGAGAAATCGGTGGACGAACTGACATCGCAAGCCCTGACGGCATTTACGACGCGTTATTGCGACGCATGGCATGAGAAACACAACAGCTGGCCGCTCAGCGAAGAGCTGTATGGCGTGCCTTCCCCGTGCATTATCTCTTCGACCAGCGATGCCGTTTACTGGCAGCCGCAGCCGTTTGAAGGCGAGGCGAATGTAAACGCGGTTGAACGCGCATTTGATATTGTGATACAACCTGCGGTCCATGCTTTTTACACCACGCAATTTGCCGGGGATATGTACGCGCAGTTCGCGGATGAAAAGCTGACGCTGCTGCAAACATGGAGCGCAGATGACTTCAGACGCGTTCAGGAAAACCTGATCGGCCATCTGGTCACGCAGAAGCGTCTCAAGTTACCGCCTACGCTTTTTATCGCCACGCTGGAAAATGAACTTGAGGTCATTTCGGTGTGTAATCTCTCTGGTGAAGTTTGCAAAGAGACCCTGGGAACGCGCAATCGTACCGTTCTGGCCGCCTCTCTTGCGGAATTCCTGACTCAGCTTAAGCCGCTTCTGTAATCCACTTTGCCAGACACTGTGTGAGAGATCTCTTACATACCCTGTGAGAGATCGCCAGATAATAAGCGAATACTTATCTCATAGTGTTAACTATAATTCCTTTAATATTAATGAGTTGAGTTAACAATCCTGCCTTTCATATGAAAATATCCTTAAGGCATTGTCTGTAAGTGTCTTGTAAGACAAGGCGAAACAGGCGATTCTATACCTGTCGACAAGGAGTCGCACAACGAAGCGAACGTCAGGATGATGGCGCTTCAGCAGGACACGCCAGGATGGTGTTACAAGGACAGGCTTCAGGATGAAGCAAAGTGGAAAACGCCGGATGCGTTAAGGGACACCTCCAGGACGGAGAACGAGAGCCGGGCAGGATGTTCGGTGGGTCAGGATGGCCAGGATACTTCAGGATGAAGTCGATTCACATCGGGGTGATGTGAGCAGGATGCAAATTGTTCAGGATGAGCAGGTCGCAAGACCACAGGAAAAGTTGTCACGGATGAGCAGGGAGCACCAAAAGTAGCCGGAATGCTGCGAAACGAACCGGGAGCACTGTTTTTACAGTGCTCCCTTTTTTTTATTTCGTCTTCACTGATGCTATCCTTCGCGCCAGTTTTTCATCACTGAGGTTAATTTCATGACGACTCATGACCGTGTGCGCCAGCAACTCCACGCGCTGGAAGCCCTGCTGCGTGAACATCATCACTGGCGGATGGACGAGCCGCAGGCCCACCTGTTTACCAGCACGCAACCTTTTTGTATGGATACGATGGAACCGCTTGAATGGCTGCAATGGGTGCTGATCCCCCGTATGCACACGTTGCTCGATAACGCGCAGCCGCTTCCGCAAGCCTTTGCTGTCGCGCCGTATTATGAAATGGCGCTGACGGCCGATCATCCTCAACGCGAGGTGATCCTGACGACATTGCAGGATCTGGACGCGCTGTTTACGCGCGATAACGTCTGATGCTGGAAATCCTCTATCAGGATGAATGGCTGGTGGCGGTGAATAAACCGTCTGGCTGGCTGGTTCACCGTAGCTGGCTGGATCGCGACGAAAAAGTTGTGGTGATGCAAACCGTACGCGACCAGATTGGTCAGCACGTCTTTACCGCCCACCGACTCGACAGGCCGACTTCCGGTGTCCTGCTGATGGGGCTTTCCAGCGAAGCGGGGCGCCTGCTGGCGCAGCAGTTTGAGCAGCATCAGATTCAGAAACGCTACCATGCGATTGTGCGCGGCTGGTTAATGGATGAGGCCGTTCTGGATTATCCGCTGGTGGAAGAACTGGATAAGATTGCCGATAAATTTGCCCGCGAAGATAAAGGCCCGCAGCCTGCCGTGACCCATTACCGGGGGCTGGCGACGGTCGAAATGCCGGTGGCGACCGGGCGTTATCCGACAACCCGCTACGGCCTGGTGGAACTGGAGCCGAAAACGGGCCGTAAACACCAGCTCAGACGTCATCTCGCGCATTTACGCCATCCGATTATCGGCGACAGCAAACACGGCGATTTACGTCAGAATCGCAGCGCCGCAGAGCATTTTGGTTGCCAGCGCTTAATGCTGCACGCCAGTCAACTGACGCTTACCCACCCCTTTACCGGTGAACCGCTGATCCTGCGCGCCGGTCTGGACGACGTCTGGATGCAGGCGTTATCACAGTTTGGCTGGCGCGGACTTCTCCCTGAGAATGAAAGGGTTGAGTTTAATGCGTTGTCCCGGCAGGATGAAAATAATCAGGCTTAAATCAGGGAGAAAACGTTAATGGCGGAAATTGGTATTTTTGTCGGCACCATGTATGGAAACTCGCTGTTGGTTGCCGAAGAGGCCGAGGCGATCCTTACCGCGCAGGGGCATAAAGCAACCGTCTTTGAAGATCCGCAACTGAGCGACTGGCAGCCGTATCTGGATAAAGTTGTGCTGGTTGTGACGTCGACGACGGGGCAGGGCGATCTCCCGGACAGCATTGTGCCGCTGTTCCAGGGAATAAAGGACAATCTCGGTTTTCAGCCAAATCTGCGTTACGGCGTGATTGCGCTGGGCGACAGCAGCTACGTTAATTTTTGCAATGGCGGCAAGCAGTTCGATGCGCTGTTGCAGGAGCAAAGCGCGCAGCGTGTTGGGGAGATGCTGTTGATTGACGCCAGCGAACACCCGGAGCCGGAGAGCGAATCCAACCCCTGGGTCGAAAACTGGGGAACATTGCTCTCCTGAGCAAAACCCAGCTGGATGGCGACGTCCGGTCTACATGCGCAGTCTGTTGGCCTGATAAGCGTAGCGCCATCAGGCATGTGCCCTAAAACCCTTTCATACGGAAGGGTTTTCAGAGGCATTTTCATAGGGTCAAGCGACCCGTTTCACACTCCTCTTCTTTTGCTTCTCGCACCCTGTCTGTTTACCTCTTCGTTTTTCATTTCCGTGAAGTGGCTTCCATTGCCCTGGGCTTTTGCCACAAACATACGTGATACGCTGCCGAAATACTGTGTTGTTGCACGGTGAGAGTGCGAGGTGTGCTTTTTATACTTCTCGTGCCAGTTATTAAAAATGCAGTACACAAGGCAAACGACCTCATAAAAAGCTGCAAAAAAACACGAAACGTCATCTCTGATTCCCTACCGGTTGTGCAGTTCAGAGTGAGCGTAGATAACGCGAAAATTCAGGAGTGCAACAATGAGTTCATTAAGTCACGCGGTGAGCGGCGCGGAAAAACGCACCAATGCCCGCTACTGGATAGTGGTGATGCTGTTTATCGTCACATCCTTCAACTATGGCGACCGCGCCACATTGTCCATTGCCGGATCGGAAATGGCCAAAGATATTGGTCTCGACCCGGTAGGCATGGGGTACGTGTTCTCCGCTTTCTCATGGGCCTACGTGATCGGGCAAATCCCCGGCGGTTGGCTGCTCGACCGTTTTGGTTCTAAACGTGTTTACTTCTGGTCCATCTTTATCTGGTCCATGTTTACCCTGTTACAGGGCTTTGTGGATATCTTCAGCGGTTTTGGCATCATCGTGGCGCTGTTTACCCTGCGATTCCTGGTCGGGTTAGCCGAAGCGCCATCTTTCCCCGGCAACAGCCGAATCGTCGCGGCCTGGTTCCCGGCGCAGGAGAGGGGAACGGCGGTGGCGATTTTCAACTCCGCGCAATACTTTGCCACCGTTATCTTTGCGCCAATCATGGGCTGGCTGACCCATGAAGTGGGTTGGTCGCATGTCTTCTTCTTTATGGGCGGTCTGGGGATCGTGATCAGCTTTATCTGGCTGAAAGTGATCCATGAACCAAACCAGCATCCCGGCGTTAACAAAAAAGAGCTGGAGTACATTGCTGAAGGCGGCGCGCTGATCAATATGGATCAGAAAGATACGAAGGTGAAAGTCCCGTTTAGCGTGAAATGGGGCCAAATCAAACAGCTGCTGGGTTCCCGCATGATGATCGGCGTCTATATCGGCCAGTACTGCATTAATGCGTTGACCTATTTCTTTATCACCTGGTTCCCGGTTTATCTGGTGCAGGCGCGTGGCATGTCGATTCTGAAAGCGGGGTTCGTCGCTTCCGTCCCGGCTATTTGCGGCTTCGTAGGCGGCGTGCTGGGCGGCATTATTTCCGACTGGCTGATGCGTCGTACCGGCTCGCTGAACATCGCCCGTAAGACGCCGATCGTGATGGGGATGCTGCTGTCGATGGTGATGGTGTTCTGTAATTACGTCAACGTCGAATGGATGATTATCGGCTTCATGGCGCTGGCCTTCTTCGGTAAAGGCATTGGCGCGCTGGGCTGGGCAGTCATGGCGGACACCGCGCCGAAAGAGATCAGCGGCTTGAGCGGCGGCTTATTCAACATGTTTGGCAATATTTCCGGCATCGTAACGCCAATTGCGATTGGCTACATCGTCGGCACGACCGGCTCGTTCAATGGCGCGCTGATTTACGTTGGCGTCCATGCGTTGGTGGCGGTACTGAGTTACCTCGTGCTGGTCGGGGATATTAAACGCATCGAACTGAAACCTGTAGCAGGACAATAAATATGACAACGCAATCAAGTCCCGTCATTACCGATATGAAAGTCATTCCGGTGGCCGGACATGACAGTATGTTACTCAACATCGGTGGGGCGCATAATGCGTATTTCACGCGCAATATCGTCGTCCTCACCGATAACGCCGGTAACACCGGCGTGGGTGAAGCGCCCGGCGGCGAGGTGATTTACCAGACGCTGGTGGATGCGATTCCGATGGTTTTAGGCCAGGAAGTGGCCCGCCTGAATAAAGTGGTGCAACAGGTGCATAAAGGTAATCAGGCTGCCGACTTTGATACCTTTGGTAAAGGCGCCTGGACTTTCGAACTGCGGGTGAATGCGGTAGCGGCGCTGGAAGCGGCGCTGCTGGATCTGCTGGGCAAAGCGCTGAATGTACCGGTGTGTGAACTGTTAGGGCCGGGCAAACAGCGCGATGCGGTGACTGTGCTGGGCTACCTTTTCTACGTGGGCGATCGCACCAAAACGGATTTGCCTTATCTCGAAAAAACGCCGGGCAATCATGACTGGTATCACCTGCGCCATCAGGAAGCGCTCACCAGCGACGCGGTTGTGCATCTGGCGCAGGCGGCGCAGGATCGCTACGGCTTTAAAGATTTCAAACTGAAGGGCGGCGTGTTGCCCGGCGAGCAGGAGATCGACACGGCCCGCGCGCTGAAAAAACGTTTCCCGGATGCGCGAATCACGGTTGACCCAAACGGCGCCTGGCTGCTGGATGAAGCCATCGCGCTGTGTAAAGGGCTGAACGATGTGCTCACGTATGCTGAAGATCCGTGTGGCGCAGAACAAGGATTCTCCGGGCGTGAAGTGATGGCGGAGTTCCGTCGTGCGACGGGGCTGCCGGTCGCGACCAACATGATTGCCACCAACTGGCGTGAAATGGGCCATGCGGTGATGTTAAACGCGGTGGATATTCCGCTCGCCGACCCGCACTTCTGGACGCTCTCCGGCGCGGTGCGCGTGGCGCAATTATGCGATGACTGGGGGCTGACCTGGGGCTGCCATTCGAACAACCATTTCGATATTTCCCTGGCGATGTTCACTCACGTTGGCGCTGCCGCGCCGGGTAAACCGACGGCGATTGACACCCACTGGATCTGGCAGGAGGGCGATTGCCGCCTGACGAAGCAACCGCTGGAAATTAAAGACGGAAAAATTGCTGTGCCGGATGCGCCGGGTCTTGGCGTGGAGCTGGACTGGGAACAGGTGCAGAAAGCGCATGACGCTTACAAAAAACTGCCCGGCGGCGCGCGCAATGACGCAGGCCCGATGCAATACCTGATCCCCGGCTGGACTTTTGATCGTAAACGCCCCGTTTTCGGCCGTCGCTAATTCATATAAGGACTGAATGATGAGTACACAATTTACGACCCCTGTTGTTACCGCGATGCAGGTCATCCCGGTTGCTGGGCATGACAGTATGCTGATGAACCTGAGCGGGGCGCATGCGCCGTTCTTCACCCGTAATATCGTCATTATTAAAGACAATTCTGGTCACACCGGCGTGGGGGAAATCCCTGGCGGCGAGAAAATCCGCCAGACGCTGGAAGAGGCGATCCCGCTGGTGGTGGGTAAAACGCTGGGTGAGTACAAAAACGTGCTGAATGCCGTGCGTCATCAGTTCGCCGATCGTGATGCGGGCGGGCGCGGCTTACAAACCTTCGACTTACGTACCACCATTCATGTGGTCACCGGCATTGAAGCGGCGCTGCTTGATCTGTTAGGCCAGCACCTGGGGGTTAACGTGGCATCCCTGCTGGGTGAGGGGCAACAGCGTAGCGAAGTGGAAATGCTTGGCTATCTGTTCTTTGTCGGCAACCGTAAAGCGACGCCGCTGCCGTACCAGAGCCAGCCGGATGAGAAATGCGACTGGTATCGTCTGCGTCACGAAGAGGCGATGACTCCTGATGCGGTCGTCCGCCTGGCGGAAGCGGCATACGAGAAGTATGGCTTTAACGACTTTAAACTGAAGGGCGGCGTTCTGGCGGGAGATGAAGAGGCGGAGTCCATTGTAGCGCTGGCAAAACGCTTCCCGAATGCCCGCGTGACGCTGGACCCGAACGGCGCCTGGTCGCTGAACGAAGCAATCCAAATCGGTAAGTACCTGAAAGGCTCGCTGGCCTATGCGGAAGATCCGTGCGGGGCGGAGCAGGGTTTCTCTGGCCGCGAAGTGATGGCGGAGTTCCGTCGCGCGACCGGTCTGCCGACGGCCACCAATATGATCGCCACTGACTGGCGTCAGATGGGGCATACGCTCTCCTTGCAGTCTGTGGACATTCCGCTGGCCGACCCGCATTTCTGGACGATGCAGGGATCTGTTCGCGTCGCGCAGATGTGCCATGAGTTCGGGCTGACCTGGGGTTCGCATTCCAATAACCACTTTGATATTTCCCTGGCGATGTTCACGCATGTGGCGGCCGCCGCGCCAGGCAAGATCACCGCGATCGACACCCACTGGATCTGGCAGGAAGGTAATCAGCGTCTGACCAAAGAGCCGTTTGAAATCAAAGGCGGTATGGTGCAGGTGCCTGATAAACCAGGTCTTGGCGTTGAGATTGACATGGATCAGGTGATGAAGGCGCACGAGTTGTATCAGCAACATGGCCTGGGCGCGCGTGATGATGCGATGGGAATGCAGTATTTGATCCCGAACTGGACATTCGACAATAAGCGCCCGTGCATGGTGCGCTGACTGTATTGAACCGGTTTCGTCATGGGGTCGGTTCTTCTCCTGGTGTATGCTTAGTACAGTCAACATGCGTAAGGATGCTTTATGAAAATAGTGATCGCACCGGACTCTTATAAGGAAAGTTTGAGCGCTCTTGAGGTAGCGACCGCCATTGAGGAGGGGTTTCGTGAAATCTGGCCTGATGCGGATTACGTAAAACTCCCGGTTGCTGATGGTGGTGAGGGAACGGTTGAAGCGATGGTCGAGGCCACGGCAGGCCGAATTGTTGATGTTGACGTGACGGGCCCGCTCGGCGACAGCGTACGGGCATTTTATGGGCTTTCTGGCGACGAACGTTCGGCCTTTATCGAAATGGCCGCCGCCAGCGGGCTGGAGTTGGTTCCACCGCAATTACGCGATCCGCTAAAAACCACCTCGTGGGGAACCGGTGAGTTAATTCACCACGCTCTCGATGCCGGGGTGGAACATATTATTATTGGCCTTGGCGGTAGCGCGACGAATGACGGCGGCGCCGGTATGGTGCAGGCGCTGGGGGCGAAATTGCTGGATGCGCAGCACCAGGAGATTACGCAAGGCGGCGCGGCGCTGGAAGCGCTCTCAAAGATTGATATCAGCGGTATTGATAAACGTCTTGCCGCGTGTCGTATCGAAGTCGCCTGCGATGTCACGAATCCGCTGACCGGGAAAGAGGGGGCATCTGCGGTATTTGGTCCGCAAAAAGGCGCCACGCCGGAGGTGATTCAACGCTTAGACGACGCGCTGACGCACTATGCCCGGCTGATTTCCCGCGATCTGGATATTAACGTATTCGAACTGGCGGGCGGCGGCGCGGCGGGCGGTCTGGGGGCCGCATTATATGCGTTTTGCGGCGCGGAGTTACGGCGTGGCATTGAGATTGTGACCGATGCCTTGCATCTGGAGGAGTGCGTTGCTGATGCGGATCTGGTTGTTACCGGAGAAGGGCGCATTGACAGCCAAACGATTCACGGCAAAGTGCCTGTCGGCGTGGCAAAGGTCGCGAAACGACATAATAAGCCCGTGATTGGCATTGCAGGTAGCCTGACGGCGGATGTGGGGGTTGTACACCAACATGGGCTGGATGCTGTTTTCAGCGTGATTTATACCATCTGTACGCTGGATGAGGCGCTGGAGAATGCCGCAGAAAATGTGCGTATGGCTGCGCGCAATATCGCCGCCACCCTTAACGTGGGGCAGCATTTACGTTAACTGCCTGATGGCGCTGCGCTTATCAGGCCTACGGTCACGCACCTGTAGGCCGGTCACGTTGCGCTTATCAGGCCTACGGCCACGCACCTGTAGGCCGGATAAGACGCGCTAGCGTCGCCATCCAGCATCCCCTCATCCTAATATTTTCTTTGCTTCGCGCGCGACGTTGTCCATCTCATCAAGCAGCTCCAGAAACTCGGGTTCAAGCTCCTCTTCTTTGGTGCCGCTGCGTAACTGCTGCTCAATTAACTGGCACAAGTTTTTCATGCGCGGCACCCCGCTGTAGCCGCAGCTGCCGTGCAGCGTGTGGATGAGATCCACCAGCCCTTCGGGCGCCTCTCCCACCAGCTGTTCTTCAATTTTGTTACGCACTTCCGGCAGGAAGTCGATGAGCATTTGCAGCAGATCCCGCGCCAGATCGGATTTTCCGGCCGCCTGGCGCAGCGCCAGTTGCCAGTCGAGCGTTGCGTTCGGGTTGACAATAAACTCTGTCGATTCAGCGGCGGGTAATCGGGTCGCTACCACGGCCCCCGGCTTATAGCGCAACAGCAGGCTGTGCAGCTTTTCTTCTTCTATTGGCTTGGCCAGATAGTCATTCATCCCCGCGCTCAGCAGCTTCTCTTTCTGACCCGCCATCGCATGTGCCGTCACGGCGATCACCGGCGTTTGCTGCTGATGCGGAAGCTGATGAATCAGCTCACAGGCGCGGATACCGTCCATATCCGGCATCTGAATGTCCATCAGGATCAAATCAAACTGCATCTGTTTGGCCCGTTCCACCGCCTGATGCCCGCTGTCGCAAAGCTCCACATGCTGGACTTTATCCTCCAGCAGCGCGCCGATCAGCTTCAGGTTGGCCGGGTTATCGTCGACCGCCATTACCGTCATGGCGATTTTATTCTCATCCGTCAGCAGCGGTTCAACATGCTGATTTAAATGGCAGTATTCCGTCAGCGCTGGCAGTAAACGCGTTGAGGTGAGCGGTTTTAACAGACAGGCCGCCGCGCCGCCTTGTTTGAGTTTTTCGGCGTTAATCTGGGCATGGCAAGGCAGCGCCAGCAGCAGGAAGTCCGTCATGGCGGCGGCTTTTGCCAGCCGTTCTTGCTGCATGGTGAGCGGTTCGTTAAAGGTCACCGGAACGCTGATGAGCAGGATATCGTAGTGATCCAGCGGCAACGCTGAGAACGTCGGGCTGTAGATCACCTCCAGCGGTGTGTCGCTCAGCATATCCAGCGTGCATTGCGCGGCGGTGGCGTTCGGTTCGACGTAGGCCAGTCGTTTTCCGACCAGACAGCGCGTTGGCGGCGCGTCGCTTATCACATTCGGGTTGAGATCGAGATTAATGTGGAACCAGAAAGTGGAACCGCGATTGGGCTGACTGTGGAAAGAGATATCGCCGCCCATCTCATTGACCAGTTTTTGCGTAATCACCAGCCCCAGACCGGTTCCGCCATGACGGCGTGAAATGCTGGCGTCCGCCTGGCGGAAAGCCTGGAACAGACGCGACTGGTCGCGCTCGGGAATGCCGATGCCGGTATCGCGGATCTGGATTTCAATCTGTACTTTGGTATTACTGAGCGCGCGCTTTTCAACCAGAATGTCGATATTGCCGCTTTCGGTAAATTTAATGGCATTACCGACCAGATTGGTAATGACCTGCTGTAGGCGCAGCGGGTCGCCGATGACGTTATCCGGTACGTCATTTTTGATGTTTAACGTGAGCTCCAGCCCTTTGTCATGGGATGAATGCGCCAGCAGCGTCACCACTTCATCCAGCGTGCTGCGTAGCGGGAAGGGAATGCTTTCCAGAATCAGCTTGCCCGCTTCCAGCTTGGAAAAATCGAGCACGTCATTGATGATCGCCAGCAGGTTGTTGGCCGAACGTTCGATAGTATTGAGGTGATCGCGCTGGGTTGTATTAAGTTCGGTTTTTAGCGTCAGACGGGTAAAGCCAATCACGCCGTTAAGCGGCGTGCGCAGTTCGTGCGACATGTTGGCCAAAAACTCAGACTTAATACGCGCCGCTTCCTGAGCGCGCTTCTTCGCCAGATCCAGCTCAACGTTCTGGATCTCCATCTGTTCCAGCGTTTCGCGCAGATCCGAAGTGGCCTGATCGATATTATGCTGCATCTCTTCATGGTAAGCGGCAAGCGACATCGCCATCGAGTTGATGCCGTTTTTCAGCATATCCAGCTCGCCCAGCATAAAGCCCTCGACGCGGCTGTCGAGCTGCCCACGACGAATGCGGTCAACGGTATTGACCATATTACGAATGGGGCCGGTGACGTCGCGCATCAGACGCCAGCCAAAAATTAAGGCAATGCCGATACAGAACAGCATCATCACGCTGGAGATGAAAATCTCTTTGTACTGTTGCAGGCGGACGGACTTGAGATCCAGTTCAAGCGCCACATATCCCAACATATTTCTCGGCGTTTTGGCGTCTGTTACGGGGGATTCGTCCGGCGAATACCTTTCGGAGATAATCGGCGTTCGCAGGATCATAATGTCCCCGTGGCGGGTCACGCTCAGCCTGCGGGGAAACGGCTCCCCGGTGGCGAGCTGCATTTCTGACGGATCGAGATGGAAATTGGATGTGACAAACAGCCGGTTATTCTCGTCATAAACGGAAATGGCGCGCACGATGTCGGAGTGGCGGCGATGGAGAACGCTGATGAGCTGCCCGATTGATTCGCGGTTTTGCAGGTTCATGCCATATTCGCTGGAGACCGCAAGAGGTTCGATAATGCTGGCGCCAGCATCTTCCAGTTGACGCTGCAAGTCGTTATAGCGATGCACAACGAAAAAGATACTGAGCAGTAAACCAATGAGGACGGTCGGGGCCAGGATCAGAATCATCATGCGTGCGCGCAGGCTGTAGTTGGTCATGGAGTTCCGTTATGGGACAATTAGGGTCACACTGTTAAATTGAGAAATATCTCGTCGATGGCGCAATTCTACTCTGCAAAACGACGCGTGACGACGCGTCAGATCATAACCGTTACGGTCAATGACCTCGATCCTTTTGGTCAGGGCGTGGCTCGCCATAATGGAAAGGCGCTGTTTATACCGGGATTACTGCCCCAGGAAAAGGGCGACGTCGTCATTACCGAAGATAAAAAACAGTTCGCCCGCGCGCAAGTTAAGCGTCGCCTGAATGATAGCCCGGAACGGGAAACGCCGCGCTGCCCGCACTTTGGCGTCTGTGGCGGCTGCCAGCAGCAGCATGCCAGCGTCGCGCTGCAACAACGCAGCAAAAGCGCCGCGCTGTCGCGCTTAATGAAATGCGATGTCGCCGAGGTGATCGCCGATACGCCGTGGGGCTATCGACGTCGCGCGCGTTTAAGCCTGAATTATCTGCCTAAAACTCAGCAATTGCAGATGGGATTTCGCAAGGCGGGCTCCAGCGATATCGTGGATGTCAGGCAGTGCCCCATTCTGGTGCCCCAGCTTGAGGCGCTGCTGCCCCGCGTCAGGGCGTGTCTGGAAAGTTTGCAAGGAAACCGCCACTTTGGCCATGTCGAGCTGGTACAGGCGGGGAATGGCACCCTGATGGTGCTGCGTCATACGGCGCCCTTGAGCGCGGCGGACAGAGAAAAACTGGAACGCTTTTCGCATTTTGAGGGACTGTCTCTGTTTCTGGCCCCTCAAAGCGACATACTTGAACCGCTTACCGGGGAGGCGCCCTGGTATGATTCAAACGGGCTACGCTTAACCTTCAGCCCGCGCGACTTTATTCAGGTCAACGAAGGGGTGAACCAGAAAATGGTCGCCCGGGCGCTGGAATGGCTGGATATTCAACCTGACGACCGGGTTCTGGATCTGTTCTGCGGCATGGGGAATTTTACTCTGCCGCTGGCGACGCGCGCCGCCAGCGTTGTGGGCGTTGAAGGCGTTCCGGCGCTGGTGGAAAAAGGCCGGGAAAACGCGCGGCGTAACGGATTACAGAATGTGACATTCTTTCACGAAAATCTCGAAGAAGATGTCACGAAGCAGCAATGGGCGAAAAATGGTTTTGACAAAATTTTGCTCGATCCCGCTCGTGCCGGGGCGGCAGGCGTGATGAAACACATTATAAAGTTAAAACCAATTCGTATTGTTTATGTATCCTGTAATCCTGCTACGCTGGCACGGGATAGCGACGCCTTGTTGAATGCCGGATACCAAATTCAGCGGCTGGCGATGCTCGACATGTTCCCACACACTGGGCATCTGGAATCAATGGTGTTGTTTGAGCGTTTGTAATGAGTCATGGCTTGCTGACTTCGGTAGGCCTGGTCCCTTAAGGAGAGGACAATGGTTGCGGTAAGAAGTGCACATCTTAATAAAGCTGGTGAGTTTGATCCGAAAAAATGGATCGCGAGTCTGAGTATCTCCAGCCAGCAGTCGTGTGAACGCTTAGCCGAAACCTGGGCGTATTGCCTGCAACAGACACAAGGACATCCCGATGCGGAACTGTTGCTGTGGCGTGGCGTGGAGATGGTGGAAATCCTCTCTACGTTAAGTATGGATATCGACACGCTGCGGGCGGCGCTGCTCTTCCCCCTGGCTGACGCCAATGTTGTCAGCGAAGATATCCTGCGCGAGAGCGTGGGGACATCGATCGTCAATCTGATTCACGGCGTGCGCGATATGGCGGCGATTCGTCAACTGAAAGCGACGCATAACGATTCCGTTTCCTCCGAGCAGGTGGATAACGTTCGTCGGATGCTGCTGGCGATGGTGGACGACTTCCGCTGCGTGGTCATCAAGCTGGCGGAACGCATCGCCCATCTGCGCGAGGTTAAAGACGCGCCGGAAGATGAACGCGTACTGGCGGCGAAAGAATGCACCAATATCTATGCTCCGCTGGCTAACCGGCTGGGCATCGGGCAACTGAAGTGGGAGCTGGAAGATTACTGCTTCCGCTATCTGCACCCGGCGGAATACAAGCGGATCGCCAAACTGCTGCACGAACGCCGCATTGACCGCGAGCATTACATTGAAGAGTTTGTCGGGCATCTGCGTTCTGAAATGAAAACCGAAGGCGTGAAGGCGGAGGTCTATGGCCGCCCGAAACACATCTACAGCATCTGGCGCAAAATGCAGAAAAAGCATCTGGCGTTTGATGAGCTGTTTGACGTGCGCGCCGTGCGTATTGTGGCTGAACGTTTGCAGGACTGCTATGCCGCGCTGGGGATTGTGCATACGCACTATCGCCATCTGCCGGACGAGTTCGATGATTATGTCGCCAACCCGAAACCTAATGGCTACCAGTCAATTCATACGGTGGTGCTTGGCCCTGGCGGTAAAACCGTTGAGATCCAGATTCGTACCAAACAGATGCACGAAGATGCCGAACTGGGCGTCGCGGCGCACTGGAAGTACAAAGAGGGAGCGGTCTCCGGGGGCGCGCGCACGGGCCATGAAGACAGAATTGCGTGGCTGCGTAAGCTGATCGCCTGGCAGGAAGAGATGGCGGATTCTGGCGAAATGCTGGATGAAGTGCGCAGCCAGGTCTTTGACGACCGGGTGTATGTCTTTACGCCAAAAGGCGATGTGGTGGATCTGCCCGCAGGCTCCACGCCGCTTGACTTCGCCTACCATATCCACAGCGATGTGGGGCATCGCTGCATCGGGGCGAAAATCGGCGGGCGTATCGTGCCGTTTACCTATCAGTTGCAGATGGGCGATCAGATTGAAATCATCACCCAGAAGCAGCCAAACCCTAGCCGGGACTGGCTCAACCCGAACCTGGGCTATGTGACGACCAGCCGTGGCCGTTCTAAAATCCACGCCTGGTTCCGCAAGCAGGATCGGGACAAGAACATTCTCGCCGGGCGGCAAATCCTCGACGATGAACTGGCGCATTTGGGCATCAGCCTGAAAGAGGCGGAAAAACACCTGCTGCCGCGCTACAACTTCAATGAGCTGGAGGAACTGCTGGCGGCGATTGGCGGCGGGGATATTCGCCTTAACCAGATGGTGAACTTCCTGCAATCGCAGTTTAATAAGCCGAGCGCCGCCGAACAGGATGCCGCCGCGCTGAAACAGCTTCAGCAGAAAACATACGCTCCGCAGAATCGCCGTAAAGACGATGGTCGCGTGGTGGTGGAAGGGGTCGGCAACCTGATGCACCACATTGCGCGCTGCTGCCAGCCGATTCCAGGAGATGAGATTGTCGGGTTTATCACCCAGGGGCGCGGTATTTCCGTACACCGGGCGGACTGCGAACAGCTTGTGGAACTGCGTTCTCATGCACCGGAACGTATCGTGGATGCGGTGTGGGGCGAGAGCTACTCTGCGGGATATTCGCTGGTGGTACGCGTTCAGGCCAACGATCGCAGCGGCTTGTTGCGGGATATCACCACCATTCTGGCTAACGAGAAGGTGAACGTGCTGGGGGTGGCCAGCCGCAGCGACACCCGGCAGCAGCTCGCCACCATCGATATGACCATCGAAATTTACAACCTGCAAGTGCTGGGGCGCGTTCTCAGTAAACTCAACCAGGTGCCGGATGTGATCGACGCGCGTCGTTTGCACGGCAATTAATTTTTCCAGGCCGGATAAGCTTTGTAGGCCTGATAAGACGCGTCAGCGTTGCCATCAGGCATTGCCAGTTGCCGGATGGCGGCTGTCGCCTTATCCGGCCTACGTTGGTGACAATTTTCAGGATATTCCAATGAATCAAATCGATCGCCTGCTTGGCATCATGCAACGCTTGCGCGACCCGGAAAACGGCTGCCCGTGGGACAAAGAGCAGACGTTTGCCACCATTGCGCCGTATACCCTTGAAGAAACCTATGAAGTGCTCGACGCCATTGCCCGTGAGGACTTTGACGACCTGCGCGGAGAGCTGGGCGATCTGCTGTTTCAGGTCGTGTTTTATGCGCAGATGGCGCAGGAAGAAGGGCGCTTTGACTTTAATGATATTTGCGCCGCCATCAGCGATAAACTGGAGCGCCGCCATCCGCATGTCTTTGCGGACGTTGCCGCTCACAACAGTACCGAGGTATTAGCCCGCTGGGAGCAAATCAAAACCGAAGAGCGCGCGCAGAAAGCGCAGCATTCGGCGCTGGATGATATTCCCCGCAGCTTACCGGCGTTAATGCGCGCGCAAAAAATCCAGAAGCGCTGTTCGAACGTCGGCTTTGACTGGACGACGTTAGGGCCGGTTGTCGATAAGGTGTATGAAGAGATCGACGAGGTCATGTTCGAGGCGCGGCAGGCTGTCGTAGACCAGGCTAAACTGGAGGAGGAAATGGGCGACCTGCTCTTTGCCACCGTCAATATGGCGCGTCATTTAGGGACAAAAGCAGAGACCGCGTTACAAAAAGCCAATGAAAAGTTCGAACGGCGTTTTCGTGAAGTTGAGCGGATTGTTGCGGCGCGAGGCCTGGAAATGACGGGAGTTGATCTGGAAACAATGGAAGAAGTCTGGCAGCAGGTAAAACGCCAGGAAATTGATCTCTAACGAATTTAGGCAGTCAAGGGCGTTTTGTGTGATTTTTTAAATAACAAGCTCTTGATTTACGTCAAAAACATTTACCCCAAAGGGGCTATTTTCTCTTCCCGTTATGTTGATGAAACACCTTGTATACTGCCTCTTCAAGTTATTCGAGTCGCAACAAGGCGGCGACTGAAAGAATCCCCAGGAACATAGAAATGCGATGTGACTGGGGGGAGTGAAGGAAGCTAACACTGGTGCGGCTTGAAGAACGAAGGAGAGGGGATAATGAAAGTTTGTGGCGTACGCCATGTTCGGGTATACTGCTTTCCCGTCCTGGTTATTCCATCGTCTTTTAAACCTAACTTCTCAGGTTCAGCATGACAACGAACTATATTTTTGTGACCGGCGGGGTCGTATCCTCTCTGGGTAAAGGCATTGCCGCAGCCTCCCTCGCAGCCATTCTTGAAGCCCGTGGCCTCAACGTGACCATCATGAAACTGGATCCGTACATCAACGTCGATCCTGGTACTATGAGTCCAATCCAACACGGGGAAGTGTTCGTTACTGAAGACGGCGCCGAAACCGATCTGGACCTGGGTCACTATGAGCGCTTCATTCGCACCAAGATGAGCCGCCGCAACAACTTCACCACGGGTCGTATTTACTCCGACGTTCTGCGTAAAGAACGCCGTGGCGACTATCTGGGCGCAACCGTACAGGTTATCCCGCACATCACCAACGCGATTAAAGAGCGCATCATCGAAGGCGGCGAAGGCCACGACGTGGTGCTGGTCGAAATCGGCGGTACTGTTGGTGATATCGAGTCCCTGCCGTTCCTGGAAGCGATTCGTCAACTGGCGGTTGATATCGGTCGTGAGCACGCGCTGTTTATGCACCTGACGCTGGTGCCGTACATGGCCGCGGCAGGCGAAGTCAAAACGAAACCGACGCAGCACTCCGTTAAAGAACTGCTCTCCATCGGTATCCAGCCGGATATTCTGATCTGCCGTTCCGATCGCGCCGTTCCGGCCAATGAACGTGCGAAGATTGCATTGTTCTGTAACGTTGCTGAAAAGGCCGTTATTTCTCTGAAAGACGTCGATTCTATTTATAAAATTCCGGGCATGTTGAAATCTCAGGGTCTGGACGATTATATTTGTAAACGATTCAGCTTAGACTGCCCGGAAGCGAACCTGGCCGAATGGGAACAGGTTATCTACGAAGAAGCGAACCCGGCGGGCGAAGTGACTATCGGTATGGTCGGCAAGTACATTGAACTGCCGGATGCCTATAAGTCGGTGATTGAAGCGCTGAAACACGGTGGCCTGAAGAACCGTGTCACCGTTAACATCAAGCTGATCGATTCGCAGGATGTTGAAACGCGCGGCGTCGAAATTCTGAAAGATTTAGACGCTATCCTGATCCCTGGCGGCTTCGGCTACCGTGGCGTTGAAGGTAAGGTCGCGACGGCGCGTTATGCGCGTGAAAACAATATTCCTTATCTGGGTATTTGCCTGGGTATGCAGGTTGCGCTGATTGAATTTGCGCGCAACGTAGCGGGTATGGAAAACGCCAACTCAACGGAATTTGTGCCAGACTGTAAGTACCCTGTTGTGGCGCTGATTACCGAGTGGCGTGACGAGAACGGCAACGTTGAGGTCCGTACGGAGAAGAGCGATCTGGGTGGCACCATGCGTCTTGGCGCGCAAATGTGTCAGCTTTCCGATGAGAGCCTGGTTCGCCAGATGTACGGTACGCCGACAATCACTGAGCGCCATCGTCACCGCTATGAAGTCAACAACATGTTGTTGAACCAAATTGAAGCTGCGGGTCTGCGCATTGCGGGTCGTTCCGGGGATGATCAGTTGGTCGAGATCATCGAAGTGCCGAACCATCCGTGGTTCGTTGCCTGTCAATTCCACCCGGAATTTACTTCAACGCCGCGTGACGGGCATCCGCTGTTTGCAGGCTTTGTGAAAGCCGCCAGCGACTATCAGAAGCGTCAGGCGAAGTAAGAAGTAAAAAAAGTTAGAACGGCAACGCGTACCAAAGGTACGCGTTGTTTGTCTGGAGTTTTAGTTTAACTTGTACTGAGGAAAACCTAATGTCCAAAATCGTTAAAGTCATCGGTCGTGAAATCATCGACTCCCGTGGTAACCCGACTGTTGAAGCCGAAGTACACCTGGAAGGTGGTTTCGTTGGTATGGCAGCCGCTCCGTCAGGTGCTTCTACGGGTTCCCGCGAAGCGCTGGAACTGCGCGATGGCGACAAATCCCGTTTCCTGGGTAAAGGCGTAACCAAAGCTGTTGCAGCGGTTAACGGCCCGATCGCTCAGGCAATCCTTGGCAAAGATGCCAAAGATCAGGCTGGCATTGATAAAATCATGATCGACCTGGACGGTACTGAAAACAAATCTAACTTCGGTGCGAACGCGATCCTGGCTGTGTCTCTGGCTAACGCCAAAGCCGCTGCGGCCTCTAAAGGTCAGCCGCTGTACGAGCACATCGCTGAACTGAACGGCACCCCGGGCAAATACTCCATGCCGGTTCCGATGATGAACATCATCAACGGCGGCGAGCACGCTGACAACAACGTTGATATCCAGGAGTTCATGATTCAGCCGGTTGGCGCTAAAACCCTGAAAGAAGCAGTACGTATGGGTTCTGAAGTGTTCCACAACCTGGCTAAAGTTCTGAAAGCTAAAGGTATGAACACTGCTGTTGGTGACGAAGGCGGCTATGCGCCGAACCTGGGCTCCAACGCTGAAGCACTGGCTGTTATCGCTGAAGCGGTTAAAGCTGCTGGCTACGAGCTGGGCAAAGACATCACTCTGGCGATGGACTGCGCAGCATCTGAATTCTACAAAGACGGCAAATACGTTCTGGCTGGCGAAGGCAACAAAGCATTCACCTCTGAAGAATTCACTCACTTCCTGGAAGACCTGACCAAACAGTACCCGATCGTTTCCATCGAAGACGGTCTGGATGAGTCTGACTGGGACGGTTTCGCATACCAGACCAAAGTGCTGGGCGACAAAATCCAGCTGGTTGGTGACGACCTGTTCGTAACCAACACCAAGATCCTGAAAGAAGGTATCGACAAAGGCATCGTTAACTCCATCCTGATCAAATTCAACCAGATCGGTTCTCTGACCGAAACGCTGGCTGCTATCAAGATGGCGAAAGACGCTGGCTACACTGCCGTTATCTCTCACCGTTCTGGCGAAACTGAAGACGCGACCATCGCTGACCTGGCTGTTGGTACCGCAGCAGGCCAGATCAAAACCGGTTCTATGAGCCGTTCTGACCGTGTTGCTAAATACAACCAGCTGATTCGTATCGAAGAAGCGCTGGGCGAAAAAGCTCCGTACAACGGTCGTAAAGAGATCAAAGGTCAGGCGTAATCCTGCTCTCCACTCTTAACGTAAAAAACCCGCTCCGGCGGGTTTTTTTATGTCTGTAATATATTCTTATTTGAAAATTTTAATGATCGATTTGATCTTTGTCACTTTGTTATTATTTTACAGAGAGTAATTTAATGGTGTGACTATTTACTAATATGTATTTTTTATATTTATCATTAATAAATAATAGAAATATTGAATGGATAATGAATTGGAAGACATACTGGCGAAAACGGGCATGAAAAAAAAGGATGCTACTATCCTGATTAAGCTGGCAAAAAGGAAACATATCAGCTTGGGTCGGGCATTTTTTTTGTATGCATGGAAATATTATGCCTGGAGTGGAGCTTTACTATTGGCAGTCATTTTTGCCTCACTTTCTGAGGGAATTGAGTACTTTATAGTAAACGTTCTCTTCTGTATTGCTGTAGCTCTCGTTTCACTCTTCTTTACACCCTTTGTCATAAATTTAATTCGGAGTATTAAAATTCAAGTTGAGTTGATCGGAAAATAACAGGAGGTTATTTTGAGTAGTTATGGATTAATGAATTTACAGCGCGAAAAAGAAAAGATTGACCGACTTGTCTATGATATCGGTTTTCAATATCTTCATGATCCGGCTATGCGTTCAAAATATATGATCGAGGAACGTAGAGTTACATCATATTGCCTTGATGAATATCGGTATGGAAAATTAGATTTTGGCAGGGCGATGGATAGATTACGTGAATATCATATGTCTTTAACTAAATATTATATGCAATTAAAAATGGGGGGTATTAAATTATATGCAATAGCTGAGCGTGAAAGAGAAAGGCATTCTACACTTACCATAACATTAAAACGAGTTGGATTTGTTAGTGGGACAATGCAAGTTATCGGTGGTTTTGGTTTATGTAAAGCAACCCTTGGAGCTGCATGTAAAAGTTATGGAGTTCCTTTAATGATGCAGGGAAGCGAGAATATTTGGGAAAATGGTTATTATTTATTATATCATGAAGACCCCAGGAAAATGCCTTTGCGGTATGCCTACCGTCAGGCAACAAAGCTTTTGGGCGGGGATGAAAAGGATGGTGATATTGCTTTTTCAACGGGAGATCTTGTTCTTTCTTTCGGTTCAGCCTCAACGCTGACGTTGAGAACAGATTCGTGGAAATTATTCCGCTATATACAGGAAGATTATATTCGCAGCTGGAGAACCCTGGGAGCTGTTGGAAGCGCGAGTGAGTTAGCCGGTGATGCAGTTAGTGGATTCACCATTTATCAACTTCTTGGTGGAGAAAGTACTAACTGGGCTGAATTGAGGGAATAAGGAAATGATCTTCAAAACATATGATCAGAATGATAAGTCTTTAACTGAAAGTATTAAACTTGCGGGTTTAAGTGAATATAAAGCACAGAAACTTATTCGTTTTGCTAATGAAAATAAAATAAGTTTGCAGAAAGCTTATTGGCTAAAAGATGCAAGTGTTATCAGAGTTGATATTATCATGGTTTCGATTTTATTACTCTTTGCCTTTTCAATTGCACAAAAGGACTTCAGTGAATTATGGTCTTTCTTTTTAATATTCGGTTTGTCGTTTTTTGTCATTGAATTAACCTGTCGATTTCATAAAGGCTACTTTAAGATATGGATAATTTATATCAAGTTGCGAGGGCTGTAAGTGACTGGTTTAGTGGTGCGTTGTTTTTCTCTATACTTTTCCCTGCAACAATGAGATATTTATAATTTATATACTTTGTTGCCTCACCTTAGCCTTGATTTCAGTTTTCTTTAACTCTTTCTTTATCAATCTGGTTTGGAGCATCAAGGTTCAGATTAAACTAATGGGTAAGCGGTAGAGAAACTAAGCTCGATATATGCTTTGTAGGGAACAGCGGAATCTTACCTTAAACAGCTGCTGTGCATGACCTTAGCGAGGCTTTCTGCGATAATCACTGATTATCCCCTTAACAGAGAATGCTATGCAGTACCCGATTAACGAGATGTTCCAGACCCTGCAAGGTGAGGGTTACTTTACCGGCGTCCCCGCCATTTTTATCCGTTTACAGGGATGCCCGGTTGGCTGTGCCTGGTGCGATACCAAACACACCTGGGATAAGCTTGAAGATCGGGAAGTGTCGTTGTACAGCATCCTGGCGAAGACTAAAGAGAGCGACAAGTGGGGCGCGGCAAGTAGTGAAGACCTGCTGGCGGTGATAAGCCGACAGGGGTATACCGCGCGTCATGTCGTGATCACCGGCGGAGAGCCCTGCATCCATGACCTGATGCCATTGACCGATTTACTTGAGAAGAATGGATTCAGCTGTCAGATTGAAACCAGCGGTACCCACGAAGTGCGCTGTACGCCCAATACCTGGGTGACGGTCTCACCGAAGGTGAATATGCGCGGTGGCTATGACGTCCTGTCGCAGGCGCTGGAGCGTGCGAATGAAATCAAGCACCCTGTTGGTCGCGTCCGTGATATTGAAGCGCTGGATGAGCTATTGGCGACGCTGAGCGATGATAAGCCGCGAATCATTGCCTTGCAGCCAATCAGCCAGAAAGAAGACGCGACGCGTCTGTGCATTGAAACCTGTATCGCGCGTAACTGGCGCTTATCAATGCAGACGCACAAATATCTGAATATTGCGTGATAAGAAAATCGTTAGCGCGCTTGCCGGGGGCGCTTCGCTTACCCGGCCTACGGTCATACTCATTTGTAGGCCGGATAAGACGCAACGCGTCGCCATCCGGCAAAACAAAAAAATCACTCGCCGCGATACACGCAGCCTGCTGTGCAGGTCTCTTTCACCATTACTGCGCTCAGTAGCGGTACGGCAGGTTTAACCTGATCCCAAATCCATTTTGCCAGCACTTCGCTGGTTGGATTTTCCAGACCTGGAATATCGTTCAGATAATAATGATCCAGACGATCGTACGTCGGTTTGAACGCGGCTTTCAGTTCGGCGAAATCCATGATCCAACCGGTATGCGGATCGACGTCACCGGTAATTTCAAGGCGCACCATAAATGAATGACCATGCAGGCGGCCACATTTATGCCCTTCCGGTACGTGGGGCAGGCGGTGAGCGGCTTCAAAGGTGAAATCTTTAAACAAGGTGGTGGACATGGATGATTAACTCTCAAGAATACAAAAACCGCCGTAGGGTACCGGAAAGCACATTTTTTATCATTAACTAAAACGGCGTTGACGCGCGGATAATGAGATTTGCACAAGAATTGTGAATTATTTCTTTTTATTTCAATTGGTTGTTTAATCGCTTTTGTTGTTAATAACTATAACTAAAACAGGTTAGTCCATTTGGTTATTTGTTATTTCCATCCCTTCTTTAATTGTTATTATCCCCGCCGTTAACCTTATCGCTAGTTTGGTCTTTTTGCATAAATTCCGCTTTGCTACTGGAACATAACGACGCATGACAACACAGGCCCCACCATCCGCTTTGCTTCCGCTAAACCCGGAGCAGCTGGCACGCCTTCAGGCGGCCACAACCGATCTTTCTCCCACCCAGCTTGCCTGGGTTTCCGGCTATTTCTGGGGAATGCTGAACCAGCAGCCGGGCACGCTCGCCGCCACGCCAGCGCCTGTCGCTGAAATGCCGGGTATTACGCTTATTTCTGCATCGCAAACCGGCAATGCGCGGCGCGTGGCGGAAGCCCTGCGCGATGACCTGCTGGCGGCGAAACTGAGCGTCACGCTGGTTAATGCGGGCGACTACAAATTCAAACAGATCGCCAATGAGAAGCTGCTGGTTGTGGTCGCGTCCACGCAGGGCGAAGGCGAGCCACCGGAAGAAGCCGTTGCGCTGCGTAAGTTTCTGTTCTCTAAAAAAGCGCCGAAGCTCGACAACACCGCCTTCGCCGTCTTTGGCCTCGGTGATACCTCCTATGAATTTTTCTGCCAGGCGGGTAAAGATTTCGACAGCAAGCTGGCGGAACTGGGGGGGGAGCGTCTGCTCGATCGCGTCGATGCGGATGTGGAATACCAGGCGGCGGCACAAGAATGGCGGGCTCGCGTTGTTGACGTACTGAAAGCGCGTGCGCCGAGCGCATCGGCAGCGCAGGTCGCTGTCGCGGCAACGGGGGCCGTGAATGACGTGCATTCCAGCCCTTATACCAAAGAAGCGCCGCTGAGCGCCTCGCTCGCCGTCAATCAGAAAATCACCGGCCGCGACTCAGAAAAAGATGTGCGCCATATCGAAATCGATCTGGGCGATTCTGGCCTGCGCTACCAGCCGGGCGATGCCCTGGGCGTCTGGTATCAGAACGATCCTGAACTGGTCAAAGAGATCGTCGAACTGGTCTGGCTGAAAGGTACGGAGCCGGTTACCGTTAACGGTAAGGTGCTGCCGCTTGCCGAAGCCTTGCAGTGGCATTTTGAGCTGACGGTGAACACCGCCAATATCGTGGAAAACTACGCCACGCTGACCCGCAGCGAATCGCTGTTGCCGCTGGTGGGTGATAAAGCCCAGTTGCAGCATTACGCCGCGACGACGCCTGTCGTTGATATGTTGCGTTTCTCTCCGGCTCAGCTGGATGCTGACGCGCTGGTGGGGCTGCTGCGCCCGCTGACGCCGCGTCTTTACTCGATAGCCTCTTCCCAGGCGGAAGTCGAGAGCGAAGTGCATATCACCGTAGGCGCCGTGCGTTATGAAATAGAAGGCCGGGCGCGGGCGGGCGGGGCATCAAGCTTCCTGGCCGACCGCGTGGAAGAAGAAGGGGAAGTGCGCGTATTTATCGAACACAACGATAATTTCCGTCTGCCGGCCAACCCGGAAACACCGGTGATCATGATTGGTCCAGGCACCGGGATCGCCCCTTTCCGCGCCTTTATGCAGCAGCGTGCGGCAGATGAAGCGCCGGGTAAAAACTGGTTGTTCTTTGGCAACCCGCACTTTACCGAAGATTTCCTCTACCAGGTGGAATGGCAGCGCTACGTCAAAGAGGGCGTCCTGAGCCGCATCGATCTGGCCTGGTCCCGCGATCAAAAAGAAAAAATATACGTACAAGACAAACTGCGCGAACAGGGCGCAGAGCTGTGGCGCTGGATTAATGACGGCGCGCACATTTATGTCTGCGGCGACGCGAATCGCATGGCGAAAGACGTTGAGCAGGCACTGCTGGAAGTGATTGCCGAATTCGGCGGTATGGATGCCGAAGCGGCGGATGAATTTTTAAGTGAGCTGCGCGTTGAGCGCCGTTATCAGCGAGATGTCTACTAATGAGCGAAAAACATCCAGGCCCACTGGTGGTCGAAGGTAAACTGGCAGATGCCGAGCGCATGAAGCTTGAGAGCAACTACCTGCGCGGCACCATTGCTGAAGATTTGAATGACGGCCTGACCGGCGGTTTTAAAGGCGACAACTTTCTGCTGATCCGTTTTCACGGTATGTACCAGCAGGATGACCGCGACATTCGCGCCGAGCGCGCCGAGCAGAAGCTGGAGCCGCGTCATGCGATGCTGCTGCGTTGCCGTCTGCCGGGTGGGGTTATCACCACCAGACAGTGGCAGGCGATCGATAAATTCGCCGCGGAAAATACGATTTACGGCAGCATTCGCCTGACTAACCGTCAGACCTTCCAGTTCCACGGCATTCTGAAAAAGAACGTGAAGCCGGTACATCAGATGCTGCACTCCGTTGGGCTGGACGCGCTGGCGACCGCCAACGACATGAACCGTAACGTGCTGTGCACCTCTAACCCGTATGAGTCTGAGCTGCATGCCGAAGCCTATGAGTGGGCGAAAAAGATCTCCGAGCATTTGCTGCCGCGTACTCGCGCCTATGCGGAGATCTGGCTTGATCAGGAAAAGGTCGCCACAACGGATGAGGAGCCGATCCTCGGCCAGACCTATCTGCCGCGTAAGTTCAAAACGACCGTGGTGATCCCGCCGCAGAACGACATCGATCTGCACGCCAACGACATGAACTTTGTCGCCGTGGCGGAAAACGGCAAGCTGGTGGGCTTTAACCTGCTGGTCGGCGGCGGGCTTTCCATTGAGCACGGGAACAAGAAAACGTATGCCCGCACCGCGAGCGAGTTCGGCTATCTGCCGCTGGAGCATACCCTGGCGGTGGCGGAAGCGGTGGTGACGACTCAGCGCGACTGGGGTAATCGTACCGATCGTAAAAACGCCAAAACCAAATACACTCTGGAGCGTGTTGGGGTCGAGACGTTCAAGGCGGAAGTCGAGCGTCGTGCAGGCATCAAATTTGAACCGATCCGCCCGTATGAATTTACCGGGCGCGGCGATCGCATCGGTTGGGTGAAAGGCATCGACAACAAATGGCACCTGACGCTGTTTATTGAGAATGGCCGTATTCTGGATTATCCGGGGCGCCCGCTGAAAACCGGTCTGCTGGAGATCGCGAAGATCCACAAGGGCGAATTCCGTATTACCGCCAACCAGAACCTGATCATTGCCGGCGTGCCGGAAAGCCAGAAAGCGAAGATTGAAAAACTGGCGCGCAACCACGGCCTGATGAATGCGGTCACGTCGCAGCGTGAAAACTCGATGGCCTGCGTATCGTTCCCGACCTGCCCGCTGGCGATGGCGGAAGCGGAGCGTTTCCTGCCGACCTTTGTCGATAAAGTGGACGCGTTGATGACCCACCACGGCGTGAGCGATGAGCACATCGTGCTGCGCGTGACGGGCTGCCCAAATGGCTGCGGACGCGCCATGCTGGCGGAAGTCGGCCTGGTGGGGAAAGCGCCGGGCCGTTATAACCTGCATCTGGGCGGCAATCGCATCGGAACGCGTATCCCGCGTATGTTCAAAGAGAATATTACCGAGCCGGAAATTCTGGCGTCGCTGGATGAACTGATTGGGCGCTGGGTGAAAGAGCGCGAATCGGGTGAAGGCTTCGGCGACTTTACGGTGCGTGCGGGCATTATTCGCCCGGTGCTCGATCCCGCCCGGGATTTCTGGGAATAACGTGCATCGCCGGATGGCGGCATAAATGCCTTATCCGGCCTACGTAGACGGTAGGCCTGATAAGCGCAGCGCCATCAGGCAAGGCAAACAGTGAGGAACTTATGTCCGTACTCGATCTAAACGCCCTGAATGAATTGCCGAAAGTCGAGCGCGTCATGGCGCTGGCTGAAACCAACGCGCAGCTGGAAAAGTTGGATGCTGAAGGACGCGTGGCGTGGGCGCTGGAGAATCTACCCGGTGAATACGTGCTCTCGTCGAGCTTTGGTATTCAGGCGGCAGTCAGCCTGCATCTGGTTAACCAGATTCGCCCGGATATTCCGGTTATCCTGACCGATACCGGCTATCTGTTCCCGGAAACCTACCAGTTTATTGATGAGCTGACGGAAAAGCTGAACCTGAACCTGAAAGTCTACCGTGCGACGGAAAGCGCGGCCTGGCAGGAAGCCCGCTACGGAAAACTGTGGGAGCAAGGCGTTGAGGGCATTGAGAAATACAATGACATCAACAAAGTCGAGCCGATGAACCGGGCGTTAAAAGAGCTTAACGCGCAAACGTGGTTTGCTGGCCTGCGCCGCGAACAATCCGGGAGCCGGGCGCATCTGCCTGTGCTGGCGATTCAGCGTGGTGTTTTTAAAGTGCTGCCCATCATCGACTGGGATAACCGGACGGTGTACCAGTATCTGCAAAAACACGGTCTGAAATACCATCCGCTATGGGATCAGGGCTATCTGTCGGTTGGCGATACCCACACCACCCGTAAATGGGAGCCCGGCATGGCGGAAGAAGAGACGCGATTCTTCGGGCTGAAGCGCGAGTGCGGGCTACACGAAGGGTGATTGTTTGCCTGATGGCGCTGCGCTTATCAGGCCTACCAGACAGTGTCTGTAGGCCGGATAAGGCGTTTACGCCGCCATCCGGCAAGCGCTGCGCTTGTAGGCCCGGTAAGGCGTAGCCGCCACCGGGCGACACATCAGGCTTTACCGGCTTTCGCCAGTTCTTTTACCAGCGGCAACATGATGCGCACGACATCGCGACTGCGGTGTTCAATTCTTCCTGGTAGCGCCTTGTCGATGTGCTGTTGGTTATCCAGACGCACATCGTGCCAGCTGTTTCCGGCCGGGAATGAAGGCGTTTTCGCACGCTGCTGATAGCCGTCTTTTTTCCCCAGATTCCAGTTGGTGGCTTCAACCGACAGCACGGAAATACCGGCTTTATCGAAGACTTCGGCGTCGTTGCAGCAGCCTGTGCCTTTCGGGTAATCCTTGTTCAGACCCGGATTGGTCGCGGCGGCGATACCGTGGCTGCGCGCAATCGCCAGCGCCCGGTCGCGCGTCAGTTTGCGTACGGCTTCCGGCGTTTGCTGCCCGCTGTTGAAGTAGAGTTTGTCGCCGACAATCAGGTTATCAAGGTTAATTACCAGCAGCGTATTTTTCTTCTCAGCGGCGCTCATCCGCTTAAGCAGGTTTTCTGCGCCCAGTTTTCCCTCTTCTTCACCGCTGGTGGCGATAAAGCGGATGCCGTACTGCGTCGGGATGTCTTTCAGGCGTTCAGCCAGTTCCAGCATCACGCCCAGCCCGGCGGCGTTATCGTCAATGCCCTGCAAGGTTAAACCGCCGAGATTGGCGTCGGTATCGGCATCGCTCAGCGGCGCATAGGTATCCAGGTGCGCCATAATAATAATTTGTTGCGGCGCTTTCCCTTCATGCGCCGCAATAACGGTACTGCCCGTCACGTTATGCCAGTTCTTGCGATTATTCCTGGCGGTATAAATATAGCGGCTATTAAATGTTCGGATATCGCTGCGATATCCCATCTGCTCAAATTGCTGACGTAAATAATCGGCAGAGAGCATCTCCGCCGGTGTTCCGGTCATTCTGCCGGGAAAGAATGTTGCAATGTGTCGTGCCTGAATAGTGGCGATATCGCCAGGCTTCGGTGACGTTGCCTGCGCGGGAAGGATAAAGCATACGCCGAGCGCCAGGAGCGCTGCACGGAGGCGCGATGCGGAAAACATAGTGAGTCCTTAAATACAGAGCAGAAATTTTTACCCGCTTAGTATGAAACCGTGATTGCCGTAAAACAATTTCATTTGCTCTGAAATGCCCTAAATTCGGTGGGTTAAGCACTTTTTGATATTTGCTTTCTCAAATCGTTATTCCTTTGAGGAACTACTCATTCCAATTCGTAATTTCATTCGTTCTCCTGCGCTCCCTATAGTCGTGTTATCTGAATGTTTAGCAAAATAGCGGTATTGCAAAGGAACGGTTATGGACCAAAAACGACTCACCCACCTGCGGCAGCTGGAAGCGGAAAGCATCCATATCATTCGTGAGGTGGCCGCCGAATTTTCTAATCCGGTGATGATGTATTCCATCGGTAAAGATTCCAGCGTCATGCTGCATCTGGCGCGTAAAGCGTTTTATCCAGGCACGTTGCCGTTTCCGCTGCTGCACGTTGATACCGGCTGGAAGTTTCGTGAGATGTACGAATTCCGCGATCGCACCGCAAAGGCCTACGGTTGTGAACTGCTGGTGCATAAAAACCCGGAAGGGGTGGCGATGGGGATTAACCCGTTCGTTCACGGCAGCGCTAAACACACCGATATTATGAAAACCGAAGGGTTGAAACAGGCGTTGGATAAATATGGCTTTGATGCCGCGTTCGGTGGCGCGCGCCGCGACGAAGAGAAGTCGCGCGCCAAAGAGCGTATTTACTCCTTCCGCGACCGCTTTCACCGCTGGGACCCGAAAAACCAGCGCCCGGAGCTATGGCACAACTATAACGGGCAGATTAACAAAGGCGAAAGCATCCGCGTTTTCCCGCTCTCTAACTGGACCGAGCAGGATATCTGGCAGTACATCTGGCTGGAAAATATCGAGATCGTGCCGCTGTACCTGGCCGCTGAGCGCCCGGTGCTGGAGCGCGACGGCATGCTGATGATGATCGATGACGATCGTATTGACCTGCAACCCGGCGAGGTGATCAAAAAACGCATGGTGCGTTTCCGTACCCTCGGCTGCTGGCCGCTCACGGGAGCGGTGGAATCCAGCGCGCAGACGCTGCCGGAAATTATTGAAGAGATGCTGGTCTCGACCACCAGTGAACGTCAGGGGCGCGTGATTGACCGCGACCAGGCGGGCTCAATGGAGCTGAAGAAACGTCAGGGGTATTTCTAAGGAGCCGCCATGAACACCACACTTGCACAACAAATCGCTAATGAAGGCGGCGTCGAAGCCTGGATGGTTGCCCAGCAACACAAAAGCCTGCTGCGTTTCCTGACCTGCGGCAGCGTCGATGACGGTAAAAGCACGCTGATTGGCAGACTGCTGCACGATACGCGTCAGATTTATGAAGATCAGCTTTCGTCGCTGCATAACGACAGTAAGCGTCATGGCACGCAAGGTGAAAAACTCGATCTGGCGCTGCTGGTCGACGGGTTGCAGGCTGAGCGCGAGCAGGGAATTACCATTGATGTGGCATACCGCTATTTCTCGACCGAGAAACGCAAATTTATTATTGCCGACACGCCAGGGCACGAGCAGTACACGCGTAACATGGCGACCGGCGCATCGACCTGCGATCTGGCGATCCTGCTGATCGACGCCCGCAAAGGCGTGCTGGATCAGACCCGCCGCCACAGTTTCATCTCTACGCTGCTGGGCATTAAGCACCTGGTGGTGGCGATCAACAAGATGGATCTGGTGGGGTTCAGCGAGGAGACGTTCGCCCGTATTCGCGAAGACTACCTGACGTTTGCCGGGCAGCTGCCGGGGAACCTGGACATCCGCTTTGTGCCACTCTCTGCGCTGGAAGGGGATAACGTCGCGACCCAGAGCGCCAGTATGCCGTGGTACAACGGCCCGACGCTGCTGGAAGTGCTGGAGACGGTTGAGATCCAGCGGGTTGTTGACACCCAGCCGATGCGCTTCCCGGTACAGTATGTGAACCGTCCGAACCTCGATTTCCGTGGTTATGCCGGAACGCTGGCCTCCGGCAGCGTGAAGGTCGGGCAGCGTGTCAAAGTTCTGCCGTCCGGCGTTGAATCCAACGTGGCGCGCATCGTCACCTTTGATGGCGATCTGCAAGAGGCGCACGCCGGTGAAGCGATTACGCTGGTGCTGAAAGATGAAATTGACATCAGCCGTGGCGATCTGTTGCTGGATGCAGGCGAAAACCTGCCAGCCGTACAGAGCGCCGCCGTTGATGTGGTATGGATGGCGGAACAACCGCTGTCGGCCGGGCAGAGTTATGACATCAAGATTGCCGGTAAAAAGACCCGTGCACGCGTCGATGCCATTCGCCATCAGGTTGATATCAACAACCTGACCCAGCGCGAGGTGGAAAGCCTGCCGTTGAACGGTATCGGCCTGGTCGAACTGACTTTTGACGAACCGTTAGTGCTGGATACATACCAGCAGAACCCGGTCACTGGCGGGTTAATCATCATCGACCGGCTGTCCAACGTGACCGTTGGCGCGGGGCTGGTGCGTGAGCCTATTGAGCGCACCGCCGCGACGCCTTCCGGGTTCAGCGATTTTGAGCTGGAACTGAACGCGCTGATCCGTCGCCACTTCCCGCACTGGGGCGCGCGTGATTTGCTGGGAGGCAAGTAATGGCGCTGCATGACGAAAACGTCGTCTGGCATGCCCATGCGGTGACGCGCGAAGATCGTGAAGCGCTGCATGGGCATAAAGGGGCTGTGGTCTGGTTTACGGGACTTTCCGGTTCGGGGAAATCAACGGTTGCAGGCGCGCTGGAAGAGGCCCTGCATAAGCTGGGCGTCAGCACCTGGCTGCTGGATGGCGATAATGTCCGTCACGGCCTGTGCAGCGATCTTGGCTTTAGCGACGCAGACCGTAAAGAGAATATCCGTCGGGTGGGGGAGGTTGCGAACCTGATGGTGGATGCCGGGCTGGTGGTGCTGACGGCGTTTATTTCGCCGCATCGCGCGGAGCGGCAGATGGTGCGCGAGCGCATCGGGGAGGGGCGGTTTATCGAGGTTTTTGTCGATACGCCGCTGGCAACCTGTGAAGCGCGCGATCCTAAAGGGCTGTACAAGAAGGCCAGGGCGGGTGAACTGCGTAATTTCACCGGCATTGATTCGGTATATGAAACGCCTGAATCGCCTGAAGTTCATCTGGATGGTGAACAATTAGTAACAAATTTGGTTGCCCAATTATTAGATCTACTGAGACAGGGCGATATTATCAGATCCTGAGACACCGCCGGGCTTGTATGCCCGGTGAGTCAAGGTTACAGGATTCGATATGCGTAATAGCCATAACATTACTATCACAAGGTCAGATGCCCTCACGACCGACGACGACACAACCTGGTCACTGCCGGGCGCCGTGGTCGGTTTTGCCTCGTGGCTGCTGGCGTTGGGAATTCCCTTTCTCATCTATGGCCCTAACACGCTGTTTTTCTTCCTCTATACCTGGCCCTTTTTCCTGGCGCTCATGCCCGTTGCGGTTGTGGTCGGCGTGGCCCTGCATTCAATCATGAGCGGCAAACTGTTCTACAGCATTACGGCTACGCTATTAACGGTAGGCGCGATGTTTGGCGCGCTCTTCATGTGGCTGTTGGGGTAGGTCAGCCCTCCCTTTTCATGACGGGCGAGAGTGGCCATAATTCAAACCGTAACCAACAATAAGATTATGTTCTCCCTGCACGAGATATGCGGATCGGCGGATAAATGTGGTACATTTGCCCGCGTTGTCGCGGCATTCCCGCCTCAGAGTAGAGTCTCTGGGAAAGTTATGGGATGATGGTGCCGTTTTTCAGGGGGCAGGATGGGTAAACTAACGCTGCTGCTGCTGACTTTACTGGTCTGGTTGCAGTATTCGCTGTGGTTCGGTAAGAACGGCATACATGACTACAGCCGCGTCAACGATGATGTGGCTGCGCAGCAAGCTACGAATGCGAAACTTAAAGCGCGTAACGATCAGCTTTTCGCCGAAATTGACGATCTCAATGGCGGCCAGGAAGCGATCGAGGAGCGCGCGCGTAATGAACTCAGCATGACCAAACCGGGCGAAACTTTTTACCGTCTGGTGCCTGACGCGTCTAAACGTGCTCAGGCTGCGGGGCAAACTAATCGATAAATCAGCCCAGGAAATGACATGGCAGCCACTTTATTGGACGTTTGCGCTGTGGTACCGGCTGCCGGATTTGGCCGTCGAATGCAAACGGAATGTCCTAAGCAATATCTCTCTATTGGCAATAAAACCATTCTTGAACACTCGGTGCATGCGCTGCTGGCGCATCCCCGGGTGACGCGCGTCGTTATCGCAATCAGCCCTGGCGACAGCCGCTTCGCCGAACTTCCTCTGGCGCAACATCCGCAGGTCACCGTCGTGGACGGGGGCGACGAACGCGCCGATTCCGTACTGGCAGGCTTACGGGCGGCCGGTGACGCGCAGTGGGTGCTGGTGCATGACGCCGCCCGGCCTTGTCTGCATCAGGATGACCTGGCGCGTCTGCTCTCGCTTAGCGAAACCAGCCGCACGGGCGGAATCCTCGCCGCTCCGGTACGCGACACCATGAAACGCGCCGAGCCGGGTCAAGCCGCCATTGCGCATACCGTAGAGCGTACCGACCTGTGGCACGCGTTAACGCCGCAATTCTTCCCACGCGAGCTGCTGCATGATTGCCTGAGCCGTGCGCTGAACGAAGGCGCGACCATTACCGATGAGGCGTCCGCGCTGGAGTATTGCGGTTTTCATCCCCAACTGGTTGAAGGCCGGGCTGATAATATAAAAGTCACCCGCCCGGAAGATCTGGCGCTTGCGGAATTTTATCTGACCCGAACAATCTAGACACAAAATCATTCAGGCTGCATCGAGGCGGCAACTGAGTGCATCCCCAGGAGCTTACATAAGTAAGTGACTGGGGTGAACAAAGGCAGCCAACAAAGAGGCAGCTTGAAGGATGATGTGTATATCAGGAGAATGCATAATGCGAATCGGACACGGTTTTGACGTACACGCTTTTGGCGGAGAAGGCCCAATTATCATTGGTGGCGTGCGCATCCCGTATGACAAAGGGCTGCTGGCGCATTCTGATGGCGACGTGGCGCTGCATGCGCTGACCGATGCGCTGCTCGGCGCGGCGGCGCTTGGCGATATCGGCAAACTTTTCCCGGATACCGATCCGGCCTTTAAAGGCGCGGACAGCCGCGAATTGCTGCGGGAAGCATGGCGACGCATTCAGGCCAAAGGCTATACCCTTGGTAACGTGGACGTGACCATTATCGCCCAGGCGCCGAAGATGCTGCCGCATATCCCGCAAATGCGCGTGTTTATCGCGGAAGATCTTGGTTGTCATATGGATGATGTCAACGTCAAGGCGACCACCACGGAGAAACTCGGGTTCACCGGGCGTGGGGAAGGGATTGCCTGCGAAGCGGTGGCGCTACTGATTAAGGCCGCGAAATGACCGAGTTTGAAAACCTGACGTACCTCCACGGAAAGCCGCAGGGCACCGGGCTGCTTAAAGCGAACCCGGAAGATTTTGTGGTGGTTGAAGATTTAGGTTTTGAGCCAGATGGCGAAGGCGAACATATTCTGGTTCGCATTCTGAAAAACGGTTGTAACACCCGTTTTGTGGCCGATGCGCTGGCGAAATTCCTTAAAATTCATGCCCGTGAAGTGAGCTTTGCCGGGCAGAAAGACAAGCATGCCGTTACTGAACAGTGGCTGTGCGCGCGCGTGCCGGGCAAAGAGATGCCAGACCTGAGCGCATTCCAGATTGAAGGCTGTAAAGTGCTGGAGTACGCGCGTCACAAACGTAAGCTGCGTTTAGGCGCGCTAAAGGGCAACGCGTTTACGCTGGTGCTGCGTGAAGTCAGCCATCGTGATGATGTCGAAGCCCGGCTACAGGCCATCAATACGCGCGGCGTACCAAACTATTTTGGCGCGCAGCGATTCGGCATTGGCGGCAGCAACCTGCAAGGCGCGCTGCGCTGGGCGCAAAGCAATGCGCCGGTGCGCGATCGCAATAAACGCAGTTTTTGGTTGTCGGCGGCCCGCAGTGCGTTGTTTAATCAGATCGTCAACGAACGCGTGAAAAAACCAGACTTTAATCAAGTTGTTGATGGCGATGCGCTACAATTAGCGGGGCGCGGGAGCTGGTTTGTGGCCACGCAGGAAGAACAGGCGGAATTGCAGCGTCGCGTTGACGAAAAAGAACTGATGATTACGGCGGCGCTTCCCGGTAGCGGCGAGTGGGGAACCCTGCGCGACGCGCTGGCGTTTGAAGAGGCTGCCATTGCGGATGAGAGCGAACTGCAATCGTTACTGCTGCGCGAAAAGGTTGACGCGGCGCGCAGGGCGATGCTGCTCTATCCGCAACAATTACGCTGGAACTGGTGGGATGACGTCACCGTTGAGCTGCGCTTCTGGCTACCGGCAGGCAGTTTCGCCACCAGCGTCGTAAGGGAACTGATTAACACAATGGGTGATTATGCGCATATTGCTGAGTAACGATGATGGGGTCCACGCGCCCGGTATACAAACGCTGGCGAAAGCGCTGCGTGAGTTTGCTGACGTACAGGTCGTCGCCCCGGATCGTAACCGCAGTGGCGCGTCAAACTCGCTGACGCTGGAATCCTCGCTTCGTACCTTTACCTTTGATAACGGCGATATCGCCGTGCAGATGGGCACACCGACCGACTGCGTCTACCTGGGCGTGAACGCGCTGATGCGTCCGCGCCCGGATATTGTGGTTTCAGGCATTAACGCGGGCCCTAATCTGGGCGATGATGTCATCTATTCCGGGACCGTCGCCGCAGCGATGGAGGGCCGTCACCTGGGTTTTCCCGCGCTGGCGGTATCGCTTGACGGCCATCAGCACTATGAGACGGCGGCAGCGGTAACCTGCTCTATTTTGCGTGCATTACGTCGGGAGCCGCTGCGTACCGGACGCATTCTGAATATCAATGTCCCGGATCTGCCGCTGGATCAAATCAAAGGCATTCGCGTAACCCGCTGCGGCAGCCGCCATCCGGCCGATCAGGTTATTCCACAGCAGGACCCGCGCGGCAACACGCTGTACTGGATCGGCCCGCCGGGCGGCAAATGCGACGCCGGGCCGGACACCGATTTTGCGGCGGTGGATGAGGGCTATGTCTCCGTTACCCCGCTGCATGTGGATTTAACGGCGTATAGCGCGCATGATGTGGTTTCGGACTGGTTAGACAGCGTGGGAGTTGACGCGCAATGGTAAGCAGACGCGTACACACTCTTCTTGAACAATTGCGCGCTCAGGGCATCAAAGATGAGCAAGTGCTGGATGCGCTTGCCGCCGTCCCGCGTGAAAAATTCATTGATGAAGCGTTTGAACATAAAGCCTGGGACAATATCGCTTTGCCGATTGGCCAGGGGCAGACCATTTCGCAGCCCTATATGGTGGCGCGAATGACAGAATTGCTTGAGCTGACGCCGCAATCCAGAGTGCTGGAGATCGGCACTGGCTCCGGGTATCAGACGGCGATTCTCGCGCATCTGGTACAGCATGTGTGCTCGGTGGAGCGCATTAAAGGGCTGCAATGGCAGGCGCGTCGTCGCCTGAAACAGCTTGATTTACACAATGTTTCAACTCGTCATGGCGATGGATGGCAAGGTTGGCAGGCTCGCGCCCCGTTTGACGCCATCATCGTGACGGCAGCTCCGCCGGAAATTCCGACGGCGTTAATGACGCAACTGGATGAAGGCGGGATTCTCGTTTTACCCGTGGGTGAGGAGCATCAGTTCTTGAAACGGGTGCGTCGCCGGGGAGGCGAATTTATTATCGATACCGTGGAGGCCGTCCGCTTTGTGCCTTTAGTGAAAGGCGAACTCGCTTAAGCATCCTTTAATACCCGGATTTTTCCTGGTTATTTTATAAAGGGTAAGCGTATTGTGGGGACGTTTCCAGCGTCCAGGCCGATGCCTTGCACGGTTATTACGTCACTGGTTGTTAACCAAATTTTTCCTGGGGGATAAATGAGCGCGGGAAGCCCAAAATTCACCGTTAGCCGCATTGCGGCATTGTCGCTGGTTTCGCTATGGCTGGCAGGTTGTTCCAATTCTTCGAATCCTCCTGCGCCGGTAAGCTCAGTTAATGGTAATGCCCCGTCGAGCACCAGCTCCGGGATGCTGATCACGCCGCCGCCCAAAATGGGGACAACGGCGCAACAAACGCCGCAGATTCAGCCCGTGCAGCCTGTTCAACCGGTTGCCCAGTCCCGGCAGATCCAGCCGGTCGCTGAGCAGCCTGTGCAAATGGAAAATGGCCGTATCGTGTACAACCGCCAGTATGGGAACATTCCGAAAGGCAGCTACACCGGTGGCAGCACATACACCGTTAAAAAAGGCGACACGCTTTTTTATATCGCCTGGATCACCGGGAACGATTTCCGCGACCTTGCTCAGCGTAACAACGTTCCGGCCCCATACGGCCTGAATGTGGGGCAAACGCTCCAGGTCGGCAATGCCTCAGGCACGCCAATTACCGGCGGCAACGCGATTACGCAGGCGGATGCAGTAGAGCAAGGAGTTGTGACCAAACCTGCACAAAATTCCACCGTTGTAGTTGCGTCGAAACCGACAATTACGTATTCTGAGGATTCAGGTGAACAAAGTGCTAATAAAATGTTGCCGAACAACAAGCCTGCTGGGACCGTGGTCACAGCGCCTGTAACGGCACCAACAGCGAGCACAACCGAACCGACTGCAAGCAGTACGTCAACCAGTTCGCCAATCTCCACATGGCGCTGGCCGACTGAGGGCAAAGTGATCGAAAACTTCGCGGCTACCGAAGGTGGCAACAAAGGGATCGACATTGCAGGCAGTAAAGGACAGGCTATTGTCGCGACCGCAGATGGACGCGTCGTATATGCCGGTAACGCGCTGCGCGGTTACGGTAATCTTATTATCATCAAACACAACGATGATTACCTGAGTGCCTACGCCCATAACGATACGATGCTGGTCCGGGAACAACAAGAAGTTAAGGCGGGGCAAAAAATCGCTACCATGGGTAGCACCGGAACCAGTTCTACACGCTTGCATTTTGAAATTCGTTACAAGGGGAAATCCGTAAACCCGCTGCGCTATTTACCGCAGCGATAATTCGGCGGAACCAGGCTTGCACTTGCTAGTTCCGTCCAGGGATCACGGGTAGGAGCCACCTTATGAGTCAGAATACGCTGAAAGTTCATGATTTAAATGAAGACGCGGAATTTGATGAGAACGGAGTAGAGGCTTTTGACGAAAAAGCCTTGAGTGAAGAGGAACCCAGTGATAACGACCTGGCTGAAGAGGAGCTGTTATCGCAAGGGGCCACACAGCGTGTGTTGGACGCGACTCAGCTTTACCTTGGTGAGATTGGTTATTCGCCACTGTTAACGGCCGAAGAAGAAGTTTATTTTGCGCGTCGCGCACTGCGTGGAGATGTTGCCTCTCGCCGTCGCATGATTGAGAGTAACTTGCGTCTGGTGGTAAAAATTGCCCGCCGTTATGGCAATCGTGGACTGGCGTTGCTGGACCTGATTGAAGAGGGCAATCTGGGGCTTATCCGTGCCGTCGAGAAGTTTGACCCTGAACGTGGGTTCCGTTTCTCAACATACGCTACCTGGTGGATTCGCCAGACGATCGAACGGGCCATTATGAACCAAACCCGTACGATTCGACTGCCGATTCACATTGTTAAAGAGCTGAACGTCTATCTGCGTACCGCACGAGAGTTGTCGCATAAACTGGATCACGAACCGAGCGCGGAAGAGATAGCAGAGCAACTGGATAAACCGGTTGATGACGTCAGCCGTATGCTTCGTCTCAACGAGCGCATAACCTCGGTAGACACCCCGCTGGGTGGTGATTCCGAAAAAGCGTTGCTGGATATCCTGGCCGATGAAAAAGAGAACGGCCCGGAAGACACCACGCAAGATGATGATATGAAACAGAGTATCGTCAAATGGCTGTTCGAACTGAACGCCAAACAGCGTGAAGTGCTGGCACGTCGTTTCGGTCTGCTGGGGTATGAAGCGGCGACACTGGAAGATGTGGGGCGTGAAATTGGTCTCACCCGTGAACGTGTTCGTCAGATTCAGGTTGAAGGCCTGCGTCGTCTGCGCGAAATTTTGCAGACTCAGGGGCTGAATATCGAAGCGCTGTTCCGTGAGTAAGTGATTATTCGTCAAAAAAAGGCCAGTCGTGAGACTGGCCTTTTTCTTTGGCCGTCAATTCGTAGCCGTCATCCGGCACTTATTGCCCGATGGCGCTTTACTTATCGGGCCGATAAAAATATCCCAGGCTGACTTTACCCCATCATCTTACGCACCAGCTGCGTGAACTGCTCACGCTCATCGTCGCTCAGGCGCCCTAAAAATTCATCATCCACACGATCCCCCAACGGTATGGCGCCGGTCAGCAGCGTTTCTCCTTCGCCAGTGAGATAAACAAAGCGGCGGCGTTTATCTTGTGGATCGCTTTCCCGCGTCACCAGTCCCCGGCTTTCCATTCGGCTTAGCATCTCCGCCAGCGTCGCTTTTGTACTGACCGCCGCCTCCATTAGGGCAATCTGCTCAATGCCTGGATGCTCAGCAATAGCGCGCATTACCGCATACTGTGGCTTGGTCAGTTCCGGTAATTCGTGCTGCCAGCGGGACGTATGCTGTTGAAAAAGCTGACGTAACAGATGAAACGCTGTGTTTCGTAACTCCATGTGCGCTCCTGGAAAAATATCTGTTGCTATCATAACGGGTTGTAGCAATTTTTATAATGCTCAATCTTTTAGCTCTCCGTGCGGCTATGGGGAATGAAGCTTGTCCAGGTATTCCGGGTAGCGTATTTTATCTAAAACGTTCGTATACGAACAAAAATGGAGTGATGAATGAGACTGATTGTGGGGATGACTGGCGCAACGGGGGCGCCGCTAGGCATTGCGTTGCTACAGGCGCTGCGGCACATGCCGACAGTAGAAACACACCTGGTAATGTCTAAGTGGGCCAAAACGACCATTGAGCTGGAAACGCCTTACAGTGCGCGAGATGTTGCCGGACTGGCTGATTACTGCCATAACCCGGCGGATCAGGCGGCGACGATCTCTTCCGGCTCATTTCGCACCGACGGCATGATCATTATTCCTTGCAGTATGAAAACGCTGGCGGGGATTCGCGCAGGATATGCCGAGGGGTTAGTTGGCCGTGCCGCCGACGTGGTGCTGAAAGAAGGGCGCAAACTGGTGCTGGTGCCGCGTGAAATGCCGCTCAGCACGATCCATCTGGAAAACATGCTCGCCCTTTCTCGCATGGGGGTCGCGATGGTGCCGCCCATGCCTGCTTTCTACAACCATCCGCAAACCATTGATGATATTACGCAGCATATTGTGGCGCGTGTGCTGGATCAGTTTGGTCTGGAGCATCCGCGTGCCCGGCGCTGGCAGGGGTTGCAGCAGGCGCAGAATTTTTCACAGGAGAATGAATAATGGCATTTGATGACTTACGCAGCTTTTTGCAGGCGCTCGACGAGCAGGGGCAACTGCTGAAAATCAGTGAAGAAGTGAATGCAGAGCCGGATCTGGCTGCTGCGGCTAACGCAACCGGGCGCATTGGCGACGGAGCGCCGGCGCTGTGGTTCGACAATATCCGTGGCTTCACGGATGCGCGCGTGGCGATGAACACTATTGGCTCCTGGCAGAACCATGCCATCTCTTTAGGCTTGCCGCCTAATACGCCAGTAAAAAAGCAAATTGATGAATTTATCCGCCGCTGGGACACGTTCCCCGTCGCCCCCGAGCGCCGTGTCAACCCGGCGTGGGCGGAAAACACCGTTGATGGCGAGGCGATCAACCTGTTTGATATTCTGCCGCTGTTTCGCCTCAACGATGGCGATGGCGGCTTCTATCTGGATAAAGCCTGTGTCGTCTCCCGCGATCCGCTCGACCCGGATCACTTCGGCAAGCAGAATGTGGGTATTTACAGGATGGAAGTGAAAGGCAAGCGCAAGCTGGGCCTGCAACCGGTGCCAATGCACGATATCGCGCTGCATCTGCATAAGGCGGAAGAGCGTGGCGAAGATCTGCCGATTGCTATTACGCTCGGTAACGATCCGATCATTACTCTGATGGGCGCCACGCCGCTGAAATACGATCAGTCTGAGTATGACATGGCGGGTGCGCTGCGCGAAAGCCCATACCCGATCGCCACCGCGCCGCTGACCGGCTTTGATGTGCCGTGGGGCTCAGAAGTGATCCTTGAAGGGGTGATCGAAAGCCGTAAGCGTGAAATTGAAGGGCCGTTTGGCGAGTTTACCGGCCACTATTCTGGTGGGCGCAATATGACGGTGGTGCGCATCGACAAAGTGTCTTATCGCACTAAACCGATTTTTGAATCGCTCTATCTGGGGATGCCGTGGACTGAAATCGACTACCTGATGGGACCAGCGACCTGTGTGCCGCTGTATCAGCAGCTGAAAGCGGAGTTCCCGGAGGTGCAGGCGGTTAACGCCATGTATACCCACGGTCTGCTGGCGATTATCTCGACCAAAAAACGCTACGGTGGATTTGCCCGCGCGGTTGGCCTGCGGGCAATGACCACGCCGCACGGTCTGGGCTATGTGAAGATGGTGATTATGGTTGATGAGGATGTCGATCCGTTCAACCTGCCGCAGGTGATGTGGGCGCTGTCGTCGAAGGTCAACCCGGCAGGCGATCTGGTGCAGCTGCCGAACATGTCGGTACTGGAACTGGACCCAGGCTCAAGCCCGGCGGGGATCACTGACAAACTGATCATCGACGCCACAACGCCGGTTGCGCCGGATAATCGCGGCCACTACAGCCAGCCGGTATGTGATTTACCGGAAACCAAAGCCTGGGCTGAAAAGCTGACTGCCATGCTGGCCAACCGTAAATAAGGAGTAGCAGATGATTTGTCCACGTTGCGCTGATGAACATATTGAATTGATGGCGACCTCTCCGGTCAAAGGGATCTGGACGGTGTATCAGTGCCAGCATTGTCTGTACACCTGGCGTGATACCGAGCCGCTACGCCGTACCAGCCGTGAACATTACCCGCAAGCGTTTCGCATGACGCAGAAAGATATTGATCAAGCGCCGATGGTGCCGGGCATTCCACCGCTGCTGGCGGAAGATAAGCGTTAATAAAAAAGCCGGATGGCGGCTGACGCCTTATCCGGCCTACGTATTGTGGTGTGTCTTGCTGGCCTGTGCATCGGGCGTTGTGCCGGATGGCGGCTGACGCCTTATCCGGCCTACGTATTGTGGTGTGTTTTACTGGTTCGTGCACCGGGCATTGTGCCGGATGGCGGCTGGCGCCTTATCCGGCCTACGTATTGCGATGCTTCTTGTAGGCCCGGTAAGCGTAGCGCCACCGGGCGTTTCTGATTTACACCAGACTCTTCAACCGGTAGATCCACTCCAGCGCCTGGCGTGGCGTCAGAGAGTCAGGGTCGAGGTTTTCCAGCGCTTCAACGGCAGGAGAGGTCTCTTCCGCAACCGACAGCAGCGACATCTGCGTACCATCCACCTGGGTCGCGGCGGCATTCGGCGAGAGGCTTTCCAGCTCGCGCAGCTTCTGCCGCGCGCGTTTGATCACCTCTTTCGGCACGCCCGCCAGCGCAGCTACCGCCAGACCGTAACTCTTGCTTGCCGCCCCGTCCTGCACGCTGTGCATAAAGGCGATGGTATCGCCGTGCTCCAGCGCGTCCAGATGCACATTCGCGACGCCTTCCATTTTCTCCGGCAACTGCGTCAGTTCGAAGTAGTGGGTGGCGAACAGCGTCAGCGCTTTGATCTTATTCGCCAGATTTTCCGCACACGCCCACGCCAGCGACAGGCCGTCATAGGTCGATGTGCCGCGCCCGATTTCGTCCATCAAAACCAGACTGTTTTCGGTCGCGTTGTGCAAAATATTGGCGGTTTCGGTCATCTCGACCATGAAGGTTGAACGGCCGGAAGCCAGATCGTCCGCCGCGCCTACGCGGGTAAAGATGCGGTCAATCGGGCCAATCTCAACGCTTTGCGCAGGCACGTAGCTGCCAATATACGCCAGCAGCGCAATCAGCGCGGTCTGACGCATATAGGTGCTTTTACCCCCCATGTTCGGCCCGGTGATAATCAGCATCCGGCGCTGCGGGGAAAGGTTCAGCGGGTTGGCGATAAACGGCTCGTTCAGCACCTGCTCGACAACCGGATGGCGACCTTCGGTAATACGAATGCCGGGCTTATCGCTAAAGGTCGGACAGGTATAATTCAGCGTATACGCGCGTTCAGCCAGGTTGACCAGCACGTCCAGCTCAGCCAGCGCATTGGCGCTCTGTTGCAGCTCTGCCAGGTGAGGGAGCAGCAGATCAAACAGCTCGTCATAAAGCTGTTTTTCCAGCGCCAGCGCTTTGCCTTTAGAGGTCAGAACTTTGTCTTCGTACTCTTTCAGCTCGGGAATAATGTAGCGCTCGGCGTTTTTCAGCGTCTGGCGGCGGACGTAGTTAATGGGCGCCAGGTGGCTTTGCCCACGGCTGATCTGGATGTAATAACCGTGTACGGCGTTAAAGCCGACTTTCAGCGTATCCAGCCCGGTACGTTCACGCTCGCGGATTTCCAGACGATCGAGATAGTCGGTCGCCCCGTCAGCCAGCGCGCGCCATTCGTCCAGCTCTTCGTTGTAGCCCGGCGCAATAACGCCGCCGTCGCGTACCAGAACCGGCGGCGCGTCGATAATGGCGCGTTCCAGCAGATCGCGCAGTTCGGTAAACTCGCCCATTTTCTCGCGCAGGTTCTGCACGGGGGCGCTGGTTACGGTTTCAAGCTGTGCGCGCAGTTCCGGTAACTGCTGGAAGGCGTGACGCATACGGGCGAGGTCGCGTGGTCGGGCGGTACGCAAGGCCAGACGGGCGAGGATACGCTCCAGGTCGCCCACCTGACGCAGCACCGGTTGCAATTCACTGGTCACATCCTGCAACGCGCCAATGGTCTGCTGACGTTCGATCAGGGTTTTCGTGTCGCGCACCGGCATATGCAGCCAGCGTTTGAGCATACGGCTGCCCATTGGCGTGACGGTGCAGTCGAGCACCGAAGCCAGCGTATTGTCCACGCCGCCCGCCAGGTTCTGGGTGATCTCCAGGTTGCGGCGCGTGGCGGCATCCATAATGATGCTGTCCTGCTGGCGTTCCATCGTAATGGAACGAATGTGCGGCAGTGAAGTGCGCTGGGTGTCTTTGACGTACTGCAACAGACAGCCTGCGGCACACAGTCCGCGTGGTGCGTTCTCTACGCCAAAGCCGATCAGGTCCCGTGTACCAAATTGCAGGTTTAGCTGCTGGCGAGCAGTATCGATTTCAAATTCCCACAGCGGGCGACGGCGTAAACCACGGCGGCCGTCGATCAGCGCCATTTCGGCAAAATCTTCGGCGTACAGCAGTTCTGCCGGGTTAGTGCGCTGTAATTCTGCGGCCATCGTTTCACGGTCAACCGGTTCGCTTAAGCGAAAACGCCCGGAGCTGATGTCCAGCGTGGCGTAACCGTAGCCTTTGCTGTCCTGCCAGATGGCGGCCAGCAGGTTGTCCTGGCGCTCCTGCAACAGCGCTTCATCGCTGATAGTGCCAGGCGTAACGATGCGCACGACCTTACGTTCAACCGGGCCTTTGCTGGTGGCCGGATCGCCAATCTGTTCACAGATTGCGACGGACTCCCCTTGATTGACCAGCTTCGCAAGGTAGTTTTCGACGGCGTGATGCGGGATGCCCGCCATCGGAATCGGTTCGCCCGCCGATGCGCCGCGTTTGGTCAGCGAAATATCAAGTAATTGCGAGGCGCGGCGTGCATCGTCGTAAAACAGTTCGTAAAAATCGCCCATGCGGTAAAACAGCAGGATCTCCGGGTGCTGAGCTTTCAGCTTGAGATACTGCTGCATCATGGGGGTATGGGCGTCGAGATTATCGATTGTACTCATGGAGTCGTGTCCAGTTCCCTGATTTTAAATGGATTGCGATGCTTTTTCTTTTCGTTGTTATCACATAAGGGGCACATGATAACGGAGATACGCATTTCAGGGAAAGCAGCGATGGACGACTTATCGATCCTTATTCCGTTTCTGATTTTTATAACTGCTGTTTGAGCCACATTTCGGAACGCCGCTCCCGCAACGTAGCGTAAATAAATGCCACGATGAAGATCGCAGTGAACAATACTACGATGGTTGGCGCAGGGGCGCTGTCGAGGAAAAACGACAGATAAACGCCGAGAAAAGAGGTGACGACCGACAGCGTGACCGCCAGCATCAGCGCGCGGGCAAAACGCCGCGTCAGCAAAATCGCAATCGCGCCAGGGGCGATTAACAGCGAGATGGAAAGAATAATCCCCACCGATTTCAGCGTTGCGACGATGGTCAACGCGATCATGCACAACAGACCATAATGCAGCAGGGAGGTATTAAGGCCGCTGGCTTTTGCCTGGTGCGGATCGAAGGCATGCAGTAAAAAATCTTTCCATTTTAGCCCGATAATCAGCGCAATACCCAGCGCAATCAGCGCCGTTTGCAGAATATCGCTGATGGACACGCCCAGCATATCGCCGAACAGAATATGATCCAGATGGACTTCAGACTGGATAGAAACGTACAGCACCAGCCCTGCGCCAAACATTCCTGAGAAGACGATTCCCATGATGGTATCGCGCTTAATGCGGCTGTTATCGTCGAGATAGCCGGTGGCAACCGCGCAGAATAGCCCGGCAATAAACGCGCCGATGGCCAGCGGAATACCGGCGATATAGGCCAGCACAATGCCGGGGAACACGGCGTGACTCATGGCGTCGCCCATTAACGCCCAGCCTTTCAGCACCAGAAACACCGACAATAACGCGCAGGGGATCGCCACAATTGCCGAGACCATGAGCGCGTTGATCATAAAATCAAACTGGAAGGGTTCCAGTAAGGCGGTTAAGCGCATGGGGTCTCCTTATTCAGGCGCGCACGACGGCGGTTGGCAAGCAGGCCGTGTTTCGGGGCGAAGATAAACGCCAGCAGAAACAATAGCGTTTGCAGGACGACGATGATCCCGCCGGTCGCACCATCCAGCCAATAGCTGAGCCAGGCGCCGAAAAAGCTGGTCAGGCTGCCGATGGCGACGGCGATGGTTAACAGGCGTGGAAAACGATCGGTCAGCAGCCAGGCGGTGGCGCCAGGCGTGACCACCAGACAGATCACCAGAAAAGCGCCGACGGTTTGCAGAGCGGCGACGGTGGAGACCGACAGCAACGTGAAAAACAGCAGCTTCAGCCGGGCGGGGTTAAGCCCAATCGATCGCGCATGGTTTTCGTCGAAAAAAGTCACCATCAGATCTTTCCACTTCAGCAGCAAAATCACCAGAGAGACCGTACCGATGATCGCCAGTTGCAGAATATCTTCCGGCGCAATAGCCAGCACGTTGCCGAGGATAATGGTCTGGATGTTGACCGACATCGGATTGAGCGAAACCATAAACAGCCCGATGCCAAAGAAAGAGGAGAAGATAAGACCGATAATCGCGTCTTCCTTCAGGCGTGAACGCTGGTTGAGAAAAAGCATGCTGCCCGCCGCCAGGCCGCCGGAGAGAAACGCGCCGAGAGAGAAGGGCAGCCCCAGCATATACGCGCCCGCCACGCCGGGGACGATGGAGTGGGAAAGCGCATCGCCAATCAGCGACCAGCCTTTAAGCATCAGATAGCAGGAGAGAAAGGCGCACAGGCCGCCGACCATTGCCGAGACCCACATGGCGTTGAGCATGTACTGGTAGCCGAACGGTTCCACAAGCCAGTTCATGATGATTCTCCTCCGCCTGCCGCGCGCCGTGAGATAAAGGGGCGCTCGTCGTCGGTGATGATATGCTCCTCGCCGCCGCTCAGCGCCACATGACGCAATACGCCGCTGAACGCCAGTTCGAGGTTTTCAGCGGTGAAGGTGGTTTCCGTCGGGCCGCTCGCCAGCACGGTGCCTTTGATCATCACCGTGTAATCGCAAAACTCCGTTACCGAGCCGAGGTTATGCGTTGAAACCAGCATGGTGCGGCCTTCATCGCGCAGCTCGCGCAACAGGGCAATAATGCGGGCTTCGGTTTTCACGTCAACGCCGGTAAAAGGCTCATCCAGAAGAATAACCTGCCCGTCCTGGGCGATGGCTCTGGCCAGAAAGACGCGTTTTTTCTGCCCGCCGGAAAGCTCGCCAATCTGCCGATAGCGATATTCCAGCATGTCCACCCGCGTCAGCGCAGCGTCCACGCTTTCACGATCGCGCGCGCTGGGGCGGCGCAGCCACCCCATATGGCCGTAGCGCCCCATCATCACCACATCTTCCACCAGTACCGGAAACGACCAGTCCACCTCTTCAGATTGCGGGACATAGGCGATCAGATTCTGTTTCAACGCTTTGTTGACGGGCTGTTGCAGGATGGCGATTTCTCCCTTCGCCAGTTGGACAAACCCCATCAATGCTTTAAACAGCGTCGATTTCCCTGAACCGTTGACGCCAACCAGCGCGGCAATCGAGCCGCCAGGCACCTGAAACGTCGTGTCCCGCAGGGCAGTGTGACCATTGCGATATGTCACCGTGACGCGATCAACGGTAATCGCAGATTGACTCATTTCTGGCTCCTCAGCCCGTCAGTGATGCCGCTGACGATGGTTTCAGTTGTGACGCGCAGCAGATCCAGATACGTCGGCACCGGACCGTCGGCAGCGCTCAGAGAATCAACATATAGCACACCACCGTAGTGCGCGCCGGATTCACGCGCGACCTGGCGGGCTGGTTTATCGGAAACGGTACTTTCGCTGAACACCGCCGGGATGTGATGTTCCCTGATCGCGTCGATCACTTTGCGTACCTGTTTAGGCGTGCCTTGCTGATCGGCGTTGATCGGCCAGAGGTACAGCTCTTTCAGGTCGTTATCGCGCGCCAGATAGGAAAACGCCCCTTCACTGGTCACCAGCCAGCGTTTGTCGGCAGGAATCTTCGCCAGCGCGTCGCGTAGTGGATCGAGCGTCTGGCGGATTTGGGCTTTATAGTTTTCGGCGTTTTTCTGGTACGTCGCGGCGTTATCTGGATCGTATTTCACCAGCGCATCGCGAATGTTATCCACGTAAATCAGCGCATTTTCCGCCGACATCCAGGCGTGCGGGTTGGGTTTGCCGTTATACGGCCCTTCGGTAATGCCCATCGGCTTCACGCCGTTGGATACCGTAACTTCCGGCACGCCGGATAAGTGCTGGTAGAACCGGGCGAACCACAGCTCCAGGTTCAGGCCGTTAGAGAGGATCAGCTGCGCGCCCTGCGCCCGCTTAATGTCGCCGGGCGTCGGCTGATACTCGTGGATCTCCGCGCCAGGCTTCGTGATTGAACTGACGTCCGCCGCATCGCCCGCTACGTTTTTCGCCATGTCGGCGATGACGGTAAACGTTGTGATGACCTTAAATTTATCTTTTGCATAAGCAGGCGACAGCGCAAGCATCGCCAGCGCGCTGGCAAGGAGAATGGATTTCAGACGGAGCAAGTGCGGCATAGTATCCCTCATCATAATGCGGTTAATTATTCATCGAATATAGCCTTTGCTATGTTATATAGCACAAGGCATAGATAAATGAAAATAATTCTTATTTACGTAGGGCGCTAAGGATGTGTCACCTTAGGGTGATAGTCCTGAGAGAAGATAAGGTGTATTATTTATGCAACTTATTTGTGGAGGCATCATGTCCGGTAAGCGTATTGCTCGTGAAAAACTGACGATTAAAAAAATGATCGCGCTGTACGAGAGCCAGTGCCCGCAGGCCTCAAACGAGCAAGGTCATTACGATGCGCTGTTTGCCTATGCGCAAAAGCGGCTGGATAAGTGCGTGTTTGGCGAGGAAAAACCGGCCTGTAAGCAGTGTCCGGTGCACTGTTATCAGCCCGCGAAGCGTGAGGAGATGAAGCAGATCATGCGTTGGGCAGGCCCAAGAATGCTCTGGCGCCATCCGATTTTGACCATCCGTCACCTTATTGATGACAAACGCCCCGTCCCGGAATTGCCGGAAAAGTATCAGCGCAAGAAATAAATGTGTCTTGCCGGATGGCGGGAGTTAATCGCAGTTGCGTAGGCCCGATAAGCGTTAGCGCCATCGGGCAACACCATTACGCTTTGGTCGCAATCAGAATCGCTGACGCCTTAATCAGCGCAATAACGCGACTGCCCTGCGCCAGTTTCATCTCTTCCTGACTCTCATTGGTGACAACGGCCACAATCTCAAAACCAGCGTCGGTTTTGATGTGTACAGTCGCGTTGACCGCGCCTTCCGTCACCTGAGATACGCTACCGGCAAACTGGTTGCGGGCGGAGAACTTCAGGCCGCAATCTTCGCTTGCCAGAGTAACCCAGGGGGCTTTAATCAAAGCAATGGCGTCTTTTCCGTTTGTCAGACCCAGCGCCTGCTGGCTGCTGTGAGTGACAATCGCCACCAGTTTTGCGCCGCCCGCCAGCGTCAGTTCAACTTCATCATTCACCGCACCCGTTGCGACTGCGCTAACCGTACCGGTCAGTTGATTACGTGCTGATACCGCCATACTGCCTCCTTTCGTTGAGATATCTGCCAGTATAGCCAGAGATGCTATACCAATGCATCTTTATCAATGCCTAATCGTTTCATGCGAGAGAGCAGGGTGGTGCGCTTCAGCCCCAGACGCTGCGCGGCGCCTTTTGGCCCCGCCACCACGCCATTTGTCTCTTTCAACACGCGCATAATGAGCTGAAATTCATCCTCGCCCTCCTGGGCGACTTCGGTGGCGACCGGCGGCGCGCCCGGCGTGAGCATTCCCATGTCCGGCAGCGAGAGTTGCAGCACGTTACCCCGCGTCAGCAGAACGGCGCGCTCGACGACGTTTTCCAGCTCGCGGACGTTCCCCGGCCACTCCATATTGCTCAGCGTGCGTAGCGTTTCGGCAGGAATACTGTTGATGTTGCGCCCCATCCGGCGGGCGATTTTAAAGGTGAAGGCTTTGACCAGCAGCGGAATGTCCTCCGGGCGCTCGCGCAGCGGCGGGAGCTGGATCGGAAAGACGTTCAGACGGTAATAGAGATCGTTGCGGAACTCACGATCGGCCACCATTTTTTTCAGATCGCGGTTGGTGGCGGCGATCAGCCTGACGTCCGTCTGGATCAGTTTATTGCTGCCCAGACGTTCAAATTCCTGCTCCTGGAGCACGCGCAGCAGTTTCGGCTGTAGCTCCAGCGGCATGTCGCCCACTTCATCAAGAAACAGCGAGCTTTTATCCGCCAGCTCAAAACGACCAATACGCTGCGCGTTGGCGCCGGTAAAGGCGCCGCGCTCGTGACCAAACAGATCGCTTTCCAGCAGCCCGGCGGGCATCGCCGCGCAATTCATCTTCACCATTCGCCGTGCGTTACGCCCGCTCAGATTATGAATCGCCCTGGCGATCAGCTCTTTACCGGTTCCTGTTTCACCGAGGATCAGGACGGTGCTGTCGCTTTGCGCCACCATCTCCACCTGCTTGAGTACGTTGTACATGGCTTCGCTGCGACCGATTATCTCGCCAAATTCGCTATCCACGTTATTGAGCTGCTCGGTAAGCGCCAGGTTCTCGTCGACCAGACGCTCTTTCAGCCGGTGAATCTCCTGATAGGCGAGGGCGTTGTCCACGGCAATCGCCACGCGTTCGGCAATCTGGCGCAGCAGTTTGAGGTTGGCGGTGGTAAACACTTTCTCTTCGCATTGCGCCAGCTTCAGCACGCCGAGCATTGTATTGCCGGACATCAGCGGCAGCAGACACAGGGTCTGTATCTGGTTGCCCCAGGTGTCGAACAGCATGCGTTCGTACGGCGCAAGCGTATCCCGCTCGTTCAGGTTAATCAGCAGCATCTCTTTGCTTTTGAAAACCCGTTCAGAGAGCGTTCCCGCTTCGTCCACTTCGCTTTGTTCATGCGCGGGATTATGTTCATCCAGATAATGCGTGGAATAGATGCTCAGCTTGTTTTTGCGGGAGCTGTGCAGCACGATGCTAATGGCATCGATATTAAAGTAGTGGTGGATCTCTTTCGCGACTTCGCTCACCAGTTCGTCGATGTCCAGCCGTGAAAGCACGGCATTGGTGATCGCCACCAGAATGCGGAAGTTGTCGCGCTCACGGCACAGGAGATCGTAGTCAACGTTATTGCTGACCCGACACTGAATTTGCTCAGCGACCACTGCGACAATCTGGGTGAAGGTTTGCAGGCGTTCGTACTCTTTCTCGCTCCACGGCTGGTCGTTTTGGCGGATGAATTCGCAGCCGCCAAAAATGCGCCCTTCAGCGGCCAGCGGAAGCAAACAGTAGTGGCCAAATTCACCGTACAGCCCGTTTGTCGCCAGTTGCGGCCAGGTTTCGCTGAATTCGTGATGATTGCAGTGCAGCGCATCGGGGCGCGAGAGAATGCGCCGAACCGGGCCGTGTGCCAGCACGGTTTCGTCTTCATACGCGACAGGTTTACCATTTTCGCGAGTTGCATAATAACGCGCGCGTTGTGTCTGTGGCTGCCATAACACAATAGCCGCGCTGTCGGCCAGCGCTGAGCGCTTGACCAGTTGCGAAAGCGCTTCACTGAGCGACGCCAGGTCGGGCTGCTGCAATAATGTACGAGTGATGTCGAACAAACCTTGTTGTCCGAGATCGCTCATCGGTGTATACGACATGTTGCTTTTCCAGAAAAGCACCGCGATGCGGTGCGAAAACGGTAAATAAATTATAGATATAGGTAATATATTTTGGGTATCACCGCAGGCCTGTCCATCCGTAGGCCTGATAAACGTAGCGCCATCAGGCGCCTTTGCCGGATGGCGGCGTAAACGCCTTATCCGACCTACAAACTGCGTCGAACCGTAGGCCTGATAAGCGCAGCGCCATCAGGCGCCTTTGCCGGATGGCGGCGTAAACGCCTTATCCGACCTACAAACTGCGTCGAACCGTAGGCCTGATAAGCGCAGCGCCATCAGGCGCCTTTGCCGGATGGCGGCGTAAACGCCTTATCCGACCTACAAACTGCATTGAACCGTAGGCCTGATAAGCACAGCGCCATCAGGCGCTAGCATATACGCGGCAACGGTTCGGCGTGGGGTAAATCAAGGGTACGTTTCACGCCATACAGACCGGCCAGGCGAACGCCTCTGCGTTCAACCACCTCGCCGATCGGCGCCGCATCGCGGCCCAGCGGGTGCGCGCGCAGCGCGTCAAGCACCGCGTCTGCGGCCTGGCGTTCAACGGCGATCACCAGTTTGCCTTCATTGGCAAAGTTAAGCGCATCCAGCCCCAGCAGTTCGCAGACGCCGCGCACCGCCGGTTTGACCGGCAGCGCGGATTCGGACAACTCAATACCGAAGCCGCAGGCGGCGGCAAACTCATGGGCGACAGCATTCACGCCGCCGCGCGTCGCATCGCGTAAGGCTTTCACGCCTGGAATATCGCGCAGCGTCTGAATAAGTGGGGTTAATACCGCGCAGTCGCTGACCAGCTCGCCATCCAGCCCCAGTTGTTCACGCAAATTGAGGATCGTTGCGCCATGATCGCCGAGCGTGCCGCTGACCAGCAGCACATCTCCCACGCTTAATGTCTGTGCCCCCCAGTGAATATTGGCGGGAATCGCCCCCATCCCGGCGGTGTTGATGAACAGCTTATCCGCCGCGCCGCGCTGAACGACTTTGGTATCACCGGTCACAATGGCGATACCGGCTTCGCGCGCGGTTGCCGCCATGCTGTTCACCACGCTTTTCAGCGTCTCCATCGGCAGACCTTCTTCGAGGATAAAGCCGCAGGAGAGATAACGCGGGATCGCGCCGCTGACCGCCACGTCGTTGGCCGTGCCGCAAATCGCCAGTTTGCCGATATTGCCGCCGGGGAAAAACAGCGGGTCAATAACATAGCTGTCGGTGGAGAAGGCCAGGCGGTCGCCTTCCGCCGCCAGTTGCGCCAGTTCAAGACGCGCCTGATCTTCCTGCTCAGCCAACCACGGGTTGGCAAAGGCCTCCATAAACAGGCTGTTAATCAGCTGCTGCATGGCCAGACCGCCGCTGCCGTGGGCAAGTTGTACGCTGTTCATGCTTCACACTCCTGCTGACGATATTGATACCAGGCGGCGCATGCCCCCTCGGAGGAGACCATTAACGCGCCGAACGCCGTCTGCGGGTTACAGGTCGTGCCAAACAACGGGCACTGGTGCGGTTTGCACTTGCCGGTGAGCACTTCTCCGCAGCGCGCACGCGGATCGTCGCACACCTGTTGCGGCGCCGGGCGGAAGTGCGCTTCGGCGTCAAACCGCTGGTAGTCTGGCGTCAGGTGGACACCGGACGATTCAATCACGCCCAGCCCGCGCCATTCGCTGTCGCCGTTGACGCAAAACACCTCGGCGATAGCCTGTTGCGCCAGTAGATTACCGGCATCCGGCACCACGCGACGGTACTGGTTCTCAACCTGGCTATGGGAGGCTATTTTCTGCTCAACCAGCATGACGACGCCTTGCAGTAGATCAAGCGGTTCGAATCCCGCCACCACCAGAGGACGATGGAAATCCGTCGCGATGAAGCTATAGGCGTCGGTGCCGATCACCATGCTGACGTGACCCGGCGCGAGAAACGCGTCAATTCCGTTATCCGGCTGCTCCAGCAGGCTGCGCAGCGTTGGAATAAGCGTGATGTGCTGGCAGAAAAAGTAAAAGTTCTGCACGTTGCGAAGCTTCGCCTGTTGCAGCGTGATGGCGGTGGTCGGCATGGTGGTTTCAAATCCCAGACCGAAGAAAACGACTTTGCGCGTTGGGTTTTCCTGCGCCAGTTTCAGGGCATCCATTGGCGAATAAACAATGCGGATATCTGCGCCACGGGCTTTGGCCTGCAATAGCGAACCCTGTTTCCCCGGTACGCGTATGGCATCGCCAAAGGTGCAGAAAATCACCTCAGGATGGCTGGCGATCTCCACGCAGCTGTCAATTCTGCCCATCGGCAGCACGCAGACAGGGCAACCGGGGCCGTGGATAAACTCCACGTTGTCGGGCAGCAGCTGGTCGAGGCCGAACTTGAAGATGGCGTGCGTATGACCGCCGCACACTTCCATAATGCGCAGCGGACGTTCGGCGGTATAAGGGAGATGCGCGGCACGTTCACGCAGGTGATCAATTAACTGCATCACCTGTTCCGGTGCGCGATATTCGTCAACAAAACGCATTATTTTTCCTCGCCATACAACAAAGCGCCGACGTCTGGTTCGACATCAAACATGTTTTGCAGCGCGTCGAGGGTGTCGCGCGCTTCCGCTTCGTTAATCACACTCATGGCAAAACCAACGTGAACCAGCACCCACTGGCCCAGACGCGGCTCACCGCTCTCATCGCAACTGCCAACCAGCGTCAGGTCAACATCGCGCTGGATGCCGCAGACATCGACTTTCGCCTGATTGCCGTCAATGGAGCGAATTTGCCCCGGAACGCCTATGCACATCGCTGTGCCTCCAGCCAGTTCAGCCACCGATCCATTCCTTCGCCGCTGGTGGCGGAGATGAGGATGATCTCAATGTCAGGATTGACTTCCCGGGCGCTGGCGATGCACTTCTCAACGTCAAAATTGAGGTACGGCAGCAGATCGACTTTGTTCAGGAGCATGAGCGAAGCGGCGGCGAACATATGCGGGTATTTCAGCGGCTTGTCTTCGCCTTCCGTAACGGAAAGCACCGCCACTTTATGGCGCTCGCCGAGGTCAAAGCTGGCCGGGCAGACAAGGTTACCGACGTTTTCGATAAACAGAATACCGTTGTCGGCCAGCGGCAGACGCGGAGCGGCATCGGCAATCATTTGCGCATCAAGATGGCAGCCTTTGCCTGTGTTGACCTGAATAGCGGGCGTACCGGTCGCGCGGATGCGGGCGGCGTCGTTGACCGTTTGCTGGTCGCCTTCAATCACCGCGCACGGCACACTGTCTTTTAACTTCATCAGCGTTTCAGTCAGCAGGGTGGTTTTACCGGAACCGGGGCTGGAGACAAGGTTGAGCACCAGATGCTGGCGGGCGGCGAAGCGGGCGCGGTTGCGCTCGGCCAGACGGTTGTTTTTGTCCAGCACGTCAATTTCGACTTCCAGCATCCGGCGCTGGCTCATACCCGGCGCATGGGTTCCCGCTTCACCGTGACCGTAGTGCAGATCGCCTTCTGCGGTCTGGCTCGGGGTAAAGGCGGATGTCTTCACGCCGGTGATGTTCAGCGCCGGGCGAGCCGCCGGGGCAAAAGGCGCGCTACGAAACGCCGAATGGGGATTATGCTCATCTCCCTCTATATAAAGGTTGCCTTCACCGCAACCGCATGTCGTACACATCGCTCACTCCTGATCTCTATCTTGCGGTAACTCTATTGCCGGATGGCGGCTTTGCTTTATGCAGCCTACAACTCAGGCCATTCCTGTCGGCCGGATAAGACGCTCAGGCGTCGCTATCCGGCGTTGGATTACTGTCTATTTCAATTCGGCGAATCTGCAACCCGTCATCGGCCACAATGCGTAGCGTGTCGCTCTGGCATTGCGGACAACGGCGCACGCGCTGCGTCAGTAACGTGACGTACTGCTGACAAGACTCGCACCAGCATTCGGCTTCTTGTTCTTCGAGGTGGAGTTTACAACCTTCCGCCAGGGTGCCACGGCATACCAGATCAAAACAAAAGGCGAGAGCGCTGGTTTCTACGCAAGAAAATGCGCCAATTTTGAGCCAGACCCCAGTTACCCGTTTTGCACCGTGCGCTGCGGCCTGTTGTTCAATTAATTCCAGTGCCCGTTGGCAGAGAGTTATTTCGTGCATATCGCCTCCCGAATTCATTGCCCTGAATAAGCAATAAATATGCCAGTTATTTTTCCCTTGCTTGTGGCAATGACGACGATGACGAAATGACATGTCGTCACAGCGTCGAACGTGATGGCTGTTTTTGTATCATCATGAAAAATAAAGGTTTAAAAACTGGCATGGAAAATGCTTAAGGCTGGCTATCTCTGCTAACCGGGTAACCTGACATGACTATTTGGGAAATAAGCGAAAAGGCTGATTACATCGCGCAGCGGCATCATCGCCTGCTGGACCAGTGGCGAATCTACTGCAACTCACTGGTTCAGGGGATCACCTTATCAAAAGCGCGTCTGCATCACGCCATGAGCTGTGCGCCGGACAAAGATCTGTGCTTTGTGCTTTTCGAGCACTTCACGATTTACGTCACCCTGGCGGACGGTTTTAACAGCCACACCATCGAGTATTACGTCGAAACCAAAGACGGTGAAGATAAGCAGTTGATTGCACAAGCGCAATTGACCATCGACGGCCTCGTTGATGAGAAGGTCAGTAACCGCGATCGCGAGCAGGTGCTGGAGCACTATCTCGAAAAAATCGCCAGCGTTTACGACAGCCTGTACACCGCCGTGGAAAACAATCGCCCGGTGAATTTACGTCAACTGGTAAAGGGAAATAGCCCGGCGGCATAAGCACGAGGCGCTGCCCGTTGTTACTCGCGGCGTGCGCTTCACGCTGCATATGAATGTTTGAGGGGATGGGAATGTCGATAAGTGTCGAAAATGACATTTTTCAGACATGTTTTCGTCAAAAATGACTATCACCTGAGGAATGCCTGGTGAATCGTTTTGTAATTGCTGACTCCACGCTCTGTATTGGCTGCCACACCTGTGAAGCAGCCTGTTCAGAGACGCATCGCCAGCACGGCCTGCAATCAATGCCGCGGCTGAAAGTGATGCTCAATGAAAAAGAATCCGCGCCGCAGCTGTGTCATCACTGCGAAGATGCACCCTGTGCCGTGGTGTGCCCGGTGAACGCCATCAATCGGGTAGACGGCGCCGTACAGCTGAATGAAAGCCTGTGCGTAAGCTGCAAGCTGTGTGGCATTGCCTGCCCGTTCGGCGCGATTGAATTTTCCGGCAGCCGTCCGCTGCATATTCCGGCGAATGCCAATTCACCGAAAGCCCCGCCGGCGCCTCCCGCGCCGGCACGCGTCAGCACGCTGCTGGACTGGGTGCCGGGCGTGCGCGCCATCGCGGTCAAATGCGATCTGTGCAGCTTCGACGAACAAGGCCCGGCCTGCGTGCGGATGTGTCCGACCAACGCGTTACACCTGGTGAATAACATGGATATCGCCCGCGCCAGCAAGCGCAAACGTGAGCTGACCTTCAACACCGATTTTGGCGATCTCACCTTGTTTCAGCAGGCGCAAAGTGGGGAGGCAAAATGAACGCAATTTCACTGATCAATAGCGGTGTGGCCTGGTTCGCGGCGGCGGCCGTACTGGCATTTCTGTTTTCCTTTCATAAAGCGCTGAGCGGCTGGGTCGCTGGTGTCGGCGGCGCGGTCGGCAGTCTGTATACCGCGGCGGCGGGTTTTTCCGTCCTGGTGAATGCGACAGCGGTCAGCGGCGTGATGCCGTTGATCGGTCATGGTTTACAAATCACCCCGCTGAACGCCATCTGGCTGATTACGCTGGGGCTGTGCGGGCTGTTCGTCAGCCTGTACAACATCGACTGGCATCGTCACCCGCTGGTGTTAGCCAACGGGCTGCTGGTAAACCTGCTGATGGCGGCGGCAGTTTGCGCGGTCGTTGCCAGCAATCTTGGTACGCTGGTGGTGATGGCGGAAATCATGGCGCTGTGCGCGGTGTTTCTTACCGGTTGCAGTAAAGAGGGCAAACTGTGGTTTGCGCTGGGGCGTATCGGTACGCTGCTGCTGGCTGTCGCCTGCTGGCTGGTGTGGCAGCGTTACGGCACGCTGGAGCTGCGTCTGCTCGATCTGCGCGCCCAGGCGCTGCCGCTCGGTTCTGACATCTGGCTGCTCGGCGTAGTCGGTTTTGGTCTGCTGGCCGGGATTATCCCGCTGCACGGTTGGGTGCCGCAGGCGCATGCCAACGCCAGCGCGCCGGCGGCGGCCCTGTTCTCTACCGTGGTGATGAAAATGGGTCTGCTGGGCATTCTCTCTTTATCGCTGATTGGCGGCAATGCGCCGCTGTGGTGGGGCGTTCTGCTGCTGGTGCTCGGCATGATCACCGCGTTTGTCGGCGGTCTGTATGCGCTGATGGAACATAACATTCAGCGTCTGCTGGCGTACCACACTCTGGAAAACATCGGCATTATCCTGCTCGGTCTGGGCGCGGGCGTCACCGGTATTGCCCTTAATCAACCGGCGCTGATTGCGCTCGGCCTGACCGGTGGTCTCTATCATCTGGTCAACCATAGCCTGTTCAAAAGTGTGCTGTTTTTGGGCGCGGGCAGCATCTGGTTTCGTACCGGGCACCGCGACATTGAAAAACTGGGCGGCATCGGCAAGCGTATGCCGGTGATTTCTGTCGCGATGTTGATTGGCCTGATGGCGATGGCCGCGCTGCCGCCGCTGAACGGGTTTGCCGGTGAGTGGGTTATCTATCAGTCCTTCTTCAAACTGGGCAACAGCGGCGCGTTCATTGGCCGTCTGTTAGGGCCGTTGCTGGCCGTCGGGCTGGCGATTACCGGTGCACTGGCGGTGATGTGTATGGCGAAAGTCTATGGCGTCACTTTCCTCGGCGCGCCGCGTACCAAAGAGGCGGAAAACGCCTGCTGCGCGCCAATCCTGATGGGGGTGAGCGTCGTCGCGCTGGCCATTTGCTGCGTGCTGGGCGGCGTTGCCGCGCCGTGGCTGCTGCCGCTGATCTCCGCTGCCGTCCCGCTACCGCTGGAGACGGCGAATACCACCGTTTCTCAGCCGATGATCGCGCTGCTGCTGATCGCCTGTCCGCTGCTGCCGTTCATCATCATGGCGATTTTCAAAGGCAACCGTCTGCCGTCGCGTTCACGCGGCGCGGCCTGGGTCTGTGGCTACGACCACGAGCAGTCGATGGTGATTACCGCCCACGGTTTCGCCATGCCGGTGAAAGAGGCCTTTGCCCCGGTACTCAAGCTGCGTAAATGGCTTAACCCGGTATCGCTGGTTCCGGGCTGGCAGAATGCGGCGGCACCGGTTCTGTTCCGCCGCCTGGCGCTGATTGAGCTGGCGGTGCTGGTGGTGATTGTGGTTTCACGAGGAGCCTGAGAATGAGTGTGTTATATCCGTTAATTCAGGCGCTGGTGTTATTCGCCGCAGCGCCGCTGCTGTCCGGTATTACCCGCGTGGCGCGTGCCCGGTTGCACAATCGTCGCGGGCCGGGCGTTTTGCAGGAGTATCGCGACCTGATCAAGCTGTTGGGGCGCCAGAGCGTTGCGCCTGCCGATTCCGGCTGGGTCTTTCGCCTGACGCCGTTTGTGATGGTCGGCGTCATGCTGACTATCGCGACCGCGCTGCCGGTGGTGACGGTTGGTTCACCGTTGCCGCAGTTGGGCGATCTGATCACCCTGATCTACCTCTTTGCGATCGCCCGTTTCTTCTTTTCTATTGCCGGTCTGGATACCGGGAGTCCGTTTACCGCGATCGGCGCAAGCCGCGAAGCGATGCTCGGCGTACTGGTGGAGCCAATCCTGCTGCTCGGCCTGTGGGTGGCGGCGCAGGTGGCCGGTTCCACGCACATCAGCAATATCACCGACACGATTTACCACTGGCCGGCAGCGCGCAGCATTCCGCTGATGCTGGCGCTGTGCGCTTGCGCGTTCGCCACCTTTATCGAGATGGGCAAACTGCCGTTCGATCTGGCGGAAGCGGAGCAGGAGTTGCAGGAAGGCCCGCTGACCGAATACAGCGGCAGCGGCTTCGCGGTGCTGAAGTGGGGCATCAGCCTGAAACAACTGGTGGTGCTGCAAATGTTTGTCGGCGTATTCCTGCCGTGGGGACAGATGGAGACCTTCAGCGCGGGTGGGCTGCTGCTGGCGCTGGTGATTGCCATCGTCAAGCTGATCGCTGGCGTACTGGTGATTGCCCTGTTCGAAAACAGCATGGCGCGCCTGCGTTTTTGCGCCACTTCACGCGTGACCTGGGCCGGTTTTGGGTTTGCGTTTTTAGCATTCGTCTCCTTGCTGGTGGCGTGATTTAAGAGAGTTTGAGCATGTCTGAAGAAAAATTAGGTCAACAATACCTTGCGGCGCTGCACCAGGCTTTTCCGGGCGTGGTGCTGGACGAAGCCTGGCAGACCAAAGATCAGCTGACCCTCACCGTGAAGGTGAACTACCTGCCGGAAGTGGTGGAGTTTCTCTACTACAAACAGGGCGGATGGCTCTCGGTACTGTTTGGCAACGACGAACGCCAGCTGTGCGGCCACTATGCCGTTTACTACGTGCTGTCGATGGAGCAGGGGACGAAGTGCTGGATTACCGTGCGCGTTGAAGTCGATGCCAACAAACTGGAGTTTCCGTCCGTGACGCCGCGCGTGCCTGCTGCGGTGTGGGGTGAGCGCGAAGTGCGCGACATGTACGGTTTAATTCCGGTCGGCCTGCCTGACGAACGCCGCCTGGTGCTGCCGGATGACTGGCCGGATGAACTCTATCCGCTGCGTAAAGACAGCATGGATTACCGTCAACGCCCGGCGCCGACCACCGATGCCGAAACCTACGAATTTATCAACGAGCTGGGTGACAAGAAAAACAACGTGGTGCCGATCGGCCCGCTGCACGTCACCTCTGATGAACCGGGTCACTTCCGTCTGTTTGTTGACGGCGAAAACATTATCGACGCCGATTACCGCCTGTTCTACGTCCATCGTGGCATGGAGAAACTGGCGGAAACCCGCATGGGTTACAACGAAGTCACCTTCCTGTCGGACCGCGTGTGCGGCATTTGCGGCTTTGCCCACAGCACCGCCTATACCACCTCCGTCGAGAATGCGATGGGCATCGTGGTGCCGGAACGCGCGCAGATGATCCGCGCCATTCTGCTGGAGGTGGAGCGTCTGCATTCGCACCTGCTGAACCTCGGTCTGGCCTGTCACTTCACTGGCTTTGACTCCGGCTTTATGCAGTTCTTCCGCGTGCGTGAAACGTCGATGAAAATGGCGGAGATCCTTACCGGGGCGCGTAAAACTTACGGTCTGAACCTGATCGGCGGGATTCGTCGCGATCTGCTGAAAGAGGACATGATCCAGACCCGTCAACTGGCGCAGCAGATGCGCCGCGAGGTGCAAGAACTGGTGGATATGCTGCTCAGCACGCCGAACATGGAGCAGCGCACCGTCGGCATTGGGCGCCTCGACCCGGAAATCGCCCGCGACTTCAGTAACGTGGGGCCGATGGTGCGCGCCAGCGGCCACGCCCGCGATACCCGCGCCGATCACCCGTTTGTCGGTTACGGCCTGCTGCCGATGGAAGTGCATAGCGAGCAGGGCTGTGACGTCATCTCCCGTCTGAAAGTGCGCATCAACGAAGTGTACACCGCGCTGAACATGATCGATTTCGGCCTGGACAACCTGCCGGGCGGCCCGCTGATGGTGGAAGGCTTTACCTATATCCCACACCGTTTTGCGCTGGGCTTTGCCGAAGCGCCGCGCGGGGATGACATCCACTGGAGCATGACCGGCGACAACCAGAAGCTGTATCGCTGGCGCTGCCGTGCGGCGACCTACGCCAACTGGCCGACCCTGCGCTATATGCTGCGCGGTAACACGGTCTCCGACGCGCCGCTGATCATCGGTAGCCTCGACCCTTGCTACTCCTGTACCGACCGCATGACCGTGGTGGATGTGCGTAAGAAGAAGAGCAAAGTCGTGCCGTACAAAGAACTTGAGCGCTACAGCATTGAGCGTAAAAACTCGCCGCTGAAATAAGGAATCGCCATGTTTACCTTTATCAAAAAAGTTATCAAAACCGGCGCGCCGACGTCGTCGTATCCGCTGGAGCCGATTGCGGTCGATAAAAACTTCCGTGGCAAACCGGAGCATAACCCGCAGCAGTGTATTGGCTGCGCAGCCTGCGTCAATGCCTGCCCGTCGAATGCGCTGACGGTTGAAACCTGCCTTGTTACCGGCGAGCTGGCCTGGCAATTCAACCTCGGGCGCTGCATCTTTTGCGCCCGCTGTGAAGAAGTGTGCCCGACAGCGGCGATTAAACTCTCGCAGGAGTATGAGTTGGCGGTGTGGAAGAAAGCGGACTTTCTGCAACAGTCCCGCTTTACGCTGTGCAATTGCCGCGTGTGCAACCGTCCTTTCGCGGTGCAGAAAGAGATTGATTACGCCATCGCGCTGCTGAAACACAATGGCGACAGCCGCGCGGAACATCACCGTGAAAGCTTTGAGACCTGCCCGGACTGCAAGCGTCAGAAATGCCTGGTGCCGTCCGACCGTATTGAACTGACTCGCCATATGAAAGAGGCCAGCTGATGAGCAATTTATTAGGCCCACGCGACGCCAACGGCATTCCGCTGCCGATGACGGTGGATGAATCCATCGCCAGCATGAAGACGTCTTTGCTGAAAAACATTAAGCGTTCGGCGTATGTCTACCGCGTGGACTGCGGTGGCTGCAACGGCTGCGAAATCGAAATTTTTGCCACCCTTTCTCCGCTGTTTGACGCCGAACGTTTTGGCATCAAAGTCGTCCCGTCGCCGCGTCATGCGGATATTCTGCTGTTCACCGGGGCGGTGACGCGCGCAATGCGTTCTCCGGCGCTGCGCGCCTGGCAGTCCGCGCCGGACCCAAAAATCTGTATCTCTTACGGCGCCTGCGGCAACAGCGGCGGTATCTTCCACGACCTGTACTGCGTCTGGGGCGGCACCGACAAAATCGTACCGGTGGATGTCTACATTCCGGGCTGCCCGCCGACGCCTGCGGCAACGTTGTACGGTTTTGCGATGGCGCTGGGTTTGCTGGAGCAGAAAATCCACGCCCGCGCGCCGGGTGAACTGGACGAGCAGGCGGCAGAGATTCTGCATCCCGACATGGTGCAGCCGCTGCGCGTGAAGGTGGATCGCGCGGCGCGTCGTCTGGCGGGTTATCGCTATGGCCGTCAGATCGCCGATGATTACCTGACCCAACTGGGGCAGGGTGAACATCAGGTGGCGCGCTGGCTGGAAGTGGAAAACGATCCGCGTCTGACCGAGATTGTCACTCACCTGAATCATGTGGTTGAAGAGGCGCGTATCCGATGAGTGAAACGGTGGTGTTCAGTCAACTGAGCCGTAAGTTTATTGATGAGAACGATGCGACGCCCGCCGAGGCGCAGCAGGTTGTCTATTACAGCCTGGCGATTGGCCACCACCTTGGGGTCATCGACTGCCTGGAAGCGGCGTTAACCTGCCCGTGGGAGGATTATCTGGCGTGGATCGCGACTCTGGAAGAGGGAAGCGAGGCCAGACGTAAAATGGAAGGCGTGCCAAAGTACGGCGAGATCGTCATCGATTTTAACCATGTGCAAATGCTGGCGCGCGCTTTCGACAGCGCGCTCGCTGCGCAAAGCCCGCAACAGCAGGCGTGGAGCAAGCTGATGCTGAGTATGCTCCACGATATTCATCAGGAAAGCGCCATCTATCTGATGGTGAGGAGACACCGTGACTGACGTTTTATTGTGCGTCGGCAACAGTATGATGGGCGATGACGGCGCCGGTCCGCTGCTGGCCGAAATGTGCGCCGCGCAGCCTAAAGGCAACTGGGTTGTTATTGACGGCGGCAGCGCGCCGGAGAACGATATTGTCGCGATCCGCGAACTGCGCCCGGATCGTCTGCTGATTGTCGATGCGACCGACATGGGGCTGAATCCGGGCGAGATCCGCATCATCGACCCGGATGACATCGCCGAAATGTTTATGATGACCACCCACAATATGCCGTTGAATTACCTGGTGGATCAGCTGAAAGAGGACGTTGGCGACGTGATTTTCCTCGGCATCCAGCCGGATATCGTTGGCTTTTATTATCCGATGACGCAAGCGATTAAAGACGCGGTTGAGGTAGTTTATCAGCGTCTTGAAGGGTGGCAGGGGAATGGTGGATTTGAGCAGTTGGTTGCTGAGGGCGAGGAGTAGGCGTCGTTTGTGATGCCGGATGGCGCTAACGCTTATCCGGCCTACATACTTACCGGGCCTACGGTTTTGTAGGCCGGGTAAGGCGAAGCCGCCACCCGGCAAAACGGGCTACGCCAGATCTTCCCCGTTACTCGCAATCACTTTCTTGTACCACCAGAATGATTTTTTGCGGGTACGCGCCAGCGTGCCGTTGCCAGCGTCGTCACGGTCGACATACACAAACCCGTAGCGTTTGCTCATTTCGCCTGTCGAGGCGGACACCAGATCGATGCAGCCCCAGGTGGTGTAACCCATCAGCGGCACGCCGTCTTCAATGGCGTCGGCCATCGCCCGAATATGCTCACGCAGGTAGCGGATGCGGTAATCATCATGAATCTCACCTTTCGCGTCCGGCTCATCTTTCGCGCCGAGGCCGTTTTCCACCAGAAACAGCGGCTTCTGGTAGCGGTCATACATCATATTCATGGTGATGCGCAGACCAAGCGGGTCAATCCCCCAGCCCCATTCGCTGACGTCAAGGTGCGGATTGCGCAGCGATTTCACCACGTTGGCGGCGTTGGTGTTATTAGCGTTCATCTCCGCTGAAGCGCAGCGTGACGCGTAGTAGCTAAACGAGACGAAATCGACGGTGTTCTTCAGGATAGCGTCGTCTTCCGGGGCTTTTTTAATCACCACGCCTTTCTCGCGAAAAACGCGGGCGGAATAGGCCGGGTAAGCGCCGCGCGCCTGCACATCGATAAAGAACAGGTTTTCGCGGTCTTTCTCCAGCGCGGTCCAGACGTCCTGCGGTTTACAGGAGTACGGATAAAAATTGCCCCCCGCCAGCATACAGCCGACCTGGTTTTGCGGGTTGACCTCATGGGCGATTTGGGTCGCCAGCGCGCTGGCAATCAGTTCGTGATGCGCGGCCTGATACTTCACCTGATCCTGATTTTCACCTTCCTCAAATACCAGGCCCGCGCCGGAGAATGGGCTGTGCAGCATGATGTTGATTTCGTTGAACGTCAGCCAGTATTTCACCAGACCGTCAAAGGCTTCAAAGCAGGTTCGCGCGTAGCGGGTAAAGAATTCCACCATTTTGCGATTGCGCCAGGAGCCGTACTCCGTCACCAGGTGCATCGGCACATCGAAGTGGCACAGCGTGACCAGCGGCTCAATACCGTATTTTTTACACTCTTCAAACATCGCGCGATAAAACGCGATGCCTTCTTCGTTCGGCGTCAGCTCATCGCCGTCAGGGTAGAGACGGCTCCAGGCGATCGAGGTGCGAAACACCGTGAAGCCCATCTCCGCCATCAGGGCGATATCGTCTTTATAGCGATGGTAAAAATCAATCGCGTCATGGCTAGGATAAAATTCGTCATCCCGCAGTTGAAAGCGTTTCTCCAGCCCCAGTTTGACCGGCATCCGGTGCTCGCCGTGCGGGATCATATCGACGGTGCTCAGCCCTTTGCCGCCTTCCCGGTATGCCCCTTCAGACTGGTTGGCGGCCAGTGCGCCGCCCCATAAAAATCCTTGCGGAAATACAGACATAGTCATCCTCAATATGCGCCAGTCAGATGCTGGCTTCTTTTGCAGTAGTCGGTTGCGCGGCCTGGTTTTTTCTTGCCTGCGCGGCTGCGTCTTCCACGGGGATATCTTCAAAGCCGAGGAGCAGCGTCAGAACAAAAGAGAGCACCACGGCCAGCGCCATCACGCCAAACACCCAGGCGATGGTCATCGGGTTCGCCGGGTCGAAGAACTGGACGCTGGTGAACAGGCCAGGCGCCGCCATCGAGTGGCTGGCAAGCCCCGCCATACCTGCCACCGCGCCGCAGATAAAGCCGCTAATCAGGCTCGCAATCAGCGGACGCTTCAGACGTACCGCCACGCCGTACAGCGCCGGTTCGGAGATCCCCGCCATAATTGCGGAAGCGGCGGCGGCAAGCGCCGTCTGGCGCAGTTCCGGGTTTTTGGTTTTCCATGCGACGGCTAGGGAGGAACCGCCCAACGACAGGTTAGCGCCAATTTCAGATGGCATGACCATGCCTTCTTTGCCGGTTTCAGCAATAGTCTGGATAATGGTTGGGGTAAAGACGCGGTGCATCCCGGTCATGACCAGCAGCGGCCACAGCGCGCCCATGATGGCGACGGAAAGCCAGCCCAGATAGCCGTGAATGGTGTAAACCAGCGCGGAGATGGCGCTACCGATCCAGATCCCGATTGGGCCGATTAAAACAATGGCGAGCGGGGCGGCGATCAGGACGATCAGCATTGGTTTCAGGAAGTTTTTCGTGACGGCCGGGGTAATGCGATCCACCCAGCGTTCGATGTATGAAAGACACCACGTCATCACCAGCGCCGGGATCACCGTGTAGGTGTATTTCACCGCCGTCACCGGGATCAGGGCAAATTCAACGTGTTCACCTTCGGCGGCTTTCGCCATCAGGTCGATAAAACTCGGGTGAACCAGCACGCCCGCGATGGCAATCGCCAGCGACATGTTCGTTTTAAACTTGATTGCCGCTGACGCCGCCACCATCAGCGGCAGGAAGAAGAACGCGCCGTCGCCAATCACCGTCAGGATGGTCAGCGTGGAGGCGCCTTTTTCCAGCAGCCCCGTCATTTCGAGGATCATGGCCAGCAGTTTCAGCATCGATCCGCCGATAATCGCCGGGATCAGCGGGGACATGGTACCGATCAGCGCGTCAAGGATCCCCGCGCCGATGCGTTTAAAGGTGAGTTTAGGTTTGCCGACGGGCGCTGCGGGCTGCATATCGGTCGGCAGCAGACTGACGACTTCGCGATACGCCTGTGAAACGGTGTTGCCGATAATTACCTGACACTGGTTGTCGCTGCGAACCACGCCGAGAACGCCGCTGAGGGTTTTCAACGTCGCGCTGTCGACCTGCGCGTCATCTTTGAGAACGAAACGTAGACGCGTCATACAGTGTGTCACGGCGGTGATGTTATCCACACCGCCCAGCGCCGTCACCACGGAGCGCGCCAGTGCCGCATAATTCTTAGACATCGGATTTTATCCTGTTTTATCAATAGGGTAGTTTTATCGTCTTACGCCTTTTCGCTAAAAAAACGTGGGCAATGAAACGCAAAATAGGAAACCGGTTCCACAAAATCATGAATAGTTTAACTGAGTGATACAAGATCACAATTCGATCATTTTTTATAATTGTGAGAATGATCACTTGTTGTTTTGGGCGGTGATTTACCATCAAGGACAACAACGGTACGGTGAAGTACACTGCGTGTCATTGAGTGCTAATGGATGAGTAATATGACGACGATGCTGGAGGTGGCGAAGCGCGCCGGGGTGTCGAAAGCGACGGTTTCCCGGGTGCTTTCAGGTAACGGCTACGTCAGCCAGGAGACCAAAGACCGCGTGTTTCAGGCCATTGAAGAGAGCGGCTATCGACCCAATTTGTTAGCGCGCAGTCTGGCGGCGAAGAAAACGCAGACCCTCGGTCTGGTGGTGACGAACACCCTTTACCACGGCGTTTATTTTAGCGAGCTACTGTTTCATACGGCGCGAATGGCAGAGGATAAGGGGCGTCAGCTTCTGCTCGCGGACGGCAAACACAGCGCGGAAGAAGAGCGTCAGGCGATTCAGTATCTGCTCGATCTGCGCTGCGACGCCATTATGATTTATCCCCGTTTTCTCAGCGTGGATGAGATTGACGACATTATCGACTCACACACCCAGCCCATTATGGTGCTTAACCGTCGGCTGCGAAGAAACAGCAGCCACTGCGTTTATTGCGACCAGAAGCAGACCAGTTTTAACGCGGTGGAACAGTTGATCGCCGGGGGGCATCGCGAGATTGCGTTTATCACCGGTTCGATGGATTCCCCTACCGGCGTGGAGCGTCTTTCAGGGTATAAAGACGCATTGACGCGACACGGCATCGCTATCAATAACGAATTGATTGTCAACGGAAAGTGGACGCCCGCCAGCGGTGCTGAAGGGGTGGATACGCTCCTGGCGCGCAAGGTGAGTTTTACCGCGCTGGTAGCCAGTAATGACGATATGGCGATTGGCGCCATCAAACAGTTACACGAGCGTGGCATGAGCGTGCCTGCGCAGACCTCGGTCATTGGATTCGACGATATCGCGATGGCGCCCTATACCATCCCGGCGCTTTCCAGCGTTAAAATTCCGGTCACGGAGATGATTCAGGAGACGATTGGACGTCTTATCTTCATGCTGGACGGCGGTGAATTTACGCCGCCAAAAACCTTTACCGGTGCGCTGATCCTGCGCGATTCGGCAGCGCCGCTGCCTGCCCGCTGATCCCGCTTTACATTGTCATTTGTCATCGTCATTCGTGACGATGACAGTGCCTGGTCACAACGTCATCATCAAATATCAAGCAATAACAATCAGTTAAAAACTGGCACGATTTATGAATGTTTCGGCACATAATCTGTCATTGCTGGAGAATTTGATGAACCGTTTCATCATTGCCGACGCCAATAAATGCATTGGTTGCCGTACCTGTGAAGTGGCCTGTGTGGTGTCTCATCAGGAAAACCAGGACTGCGCGTCGCTGACCCCTGAAACTTTCTTACCCCGCATCCATGTGATCAAAGGTGTGAATGTCTCCACGGCGACGCTGTGCCGCCAGTGTGAAGACGCGCCGTGCGCCAATGTCTGCCCGAACGGCGCCATCAGCCGTGATAAAGGTTTCGTACATGTGATGCAGGAGCGTTGCATTGGCTGTAAAACCTGCGTGGTCGCTTGCCCATACGGCGCGATGGAAGTGGTTGTGCGTCCGGTGATTCGCAACAGCGGCGCGGGCCTGAACGTCCGGGCGGAAAAAGCGGAGGCCAACAAATGCGACCTTTGCCACCACCGCGAGGCCGGCCCTGCCTGTATGGAGGCCTGTCCGACCCACGCGCTGATTTGCGTCGATCGCAACAAACTTGAACAACTGAGCGCGGAAAAACGTCGCCGTGCGGCGCTGGACTCCTCCGCGTCTTTGCTTTTCTGATTCCTGAAAAACCGCGTAAAATACGGTGGTATTCATGCCGGATGGCGACCTTGCCTTATCCGGCCTACTGTTCGTATCCCCGTAGGCCTGATAAGCGTAGCGCCATCAGGCAAACCGGGATAGATGACTGCGGGAACGACTTCATGACAATAAACAACCACTCCGGCGTACAGTTGCGTATTCGTGGCAAGGTGCAGGGCGTTGGTTTTCGGCCTTTTGTCTGGCAACTGGCGCAGCGGTTACAACTGCATGGCGACGTGTGTAACGACGGTGACGGTGTGGTTGTGCGCTTACAGGAAGATCCGGCGGAGTTTATTGTGCAGTTACATCAACATTGCCCGCCGCTGGCTCGTATTGACAGCGTCGAGAGCGAGCCGTTTGCCTGGTCTCAACTGCCTGCCGATTTCTCCATCCGCCAGAGCGCGGGCGGAACGATGAATACGCAAATTGTGCCCGATGCGGCCACATGCCCGGCCTGTCTCGCCGAAATGAATACGCCCGGCGAGCGGCGCTACCGTTACCCTTTTATCAACTGCACCCACTGCGGCCCGCGTTTTACGATCATTCGTGCGATGCCTTACGACCGTCCGTTTACCGTGATGGCATCGTTTCCGTTGTGCAGGAAGTGTGCGACGGAATACCGCGATCCGTACGACCGCCGTTTCCACGCCCAGCCTGTTGCCTGCCCGGCCTGCGGCCCGCATCTGGCGTGGCGCTCTGGCAGCGCTCGGGCGGAAAAAGACGCCGCGCTACAGGCTGCCGTCGCGATGTTAAAAGCGGGGGGAATTGTCGCCATCAAAGGTATTGGCGGCTTTCATCTGGCCTGCGATGCGCAAAACGATGAGGCGGTGGCGATGCTGCGGGTGCGTAAACGCCGCCCTGCGAAACCGCTGGCGGTAATGTTGCCGGATGCGGAAGGCTTGCCGGATGCGGCGCGCCGACTGCTGACTACGCCAGCCGCCCCCATCGTGCTGGTGGATAAACAGCATGTCGCGTCGCTGTGCGAGGGGATCGCGCCGGGGCTGGCGGAAGTGGGGGTAATGCTGCCCGCGAATCCGCTCCAGCATCTGCTTTTACAGGCGCTGAATTGTCCGCTGGTGATGACCTCCGGCAACCTTAGCGGTAAACCGCCAGCCATCACTAACCAACAGGCGCTGGACGACCTGAAGGCGATCGCCGACGGTTTTCTGTTGCACAACCGCGATATCGTGCAGCGAATGGATGACTCGGTCGTGCGTGACAGCGGCGAAATGCTACGCCGTTCGCGGGGCTATGTGCCGGATGCGATCGCGCTGCCGCCGGGATTTCGCGATGTGCCGCCGATGCTTTGTCTGGGCGCCGATCTGAAAAATACCTTCTGTCTGGTGCGCGGCGAGCAGGCGGTGGTAAGCCAGCATCTGGGGGATCTCAGCGATGACGGCATTCAAACGCAGTGGCGTGACGCGCTGCGTTTGATTCAGAACATTTACGATTTTACGCCGCAACGCGTTGTCTGCGACGCGCATCCGGGCTACGTTTCCAGCCAGTGGGCCAGCGAGATGACGCTTCCGACCGAAACGGTATTGCACCACCATGCGCATGCGGCGGCATGCATGGTCGAGCACGGCTGGCCGTTGAACGGCGGCGATGTGATTGCCCTGACGCTCGACGGCATCGGTATGGGAGAGGGCGGCGCGCTGTGGGGCGGGGAGTGTTTACGCGTTAATTACCGTGAATGCGAGCATCTTGGCGGCCTGCCCGCCGTCGCGCTGGCGGGCGGCGATCTCGCCGCGAAGCAGCCCTGGCGCAACCTGCTGGCGCAGTGTCTGCGCTTTGTTCCTGACTGGCGGGACTATCCAGAAACGGCTGCGCTGCAACAACAGCAGTGGAACGTGCTGGCGCGGGCCATTGAGCGCGGAATTAACGCCCCGCTGGCGTCGTCGTGTGGACGCCTGTTCGATGCCGTCGCCGCCGCATCAGGCTGCGCGCCTGACACACTCAGTTATGAAGGAGAAGCGGCCTGTGCGCTGGAGGCGCTGGCTTCGCGATGCAATCGCGTTGAATATCCGGTGACGATGCCGGTTAAAAACAACCAGCTGGATTTAGCCACGTTCTGGCGGCAGTGGCTGAACTGGCAGGCTGCTCCCGAGGAGCGGGCGTGGGCCTTTCACGACGCGCTGGCGCATGGGTTCGCCGCGCTGCTGCGCCAGGAAGCGACCGCACGCGGGATCACCACGCTGGTATTCGGCGGCGGCGTGCTGCATAACCGCTTGCTGTGCAGGCGTCTGGCGTTCTGTCTTGCTGATTTTACCTTACTGTTCCCACAGCGTTTACCGGCCGGGGATGGGGGAGTGTCGTTAGGGCAGGGAGCGATCGCCGCAGCGCGCGAGCTGGCGCAAAAATAAAAAAAAGCCCCGGGACTGGCGGGGCGAAACGTGTCGGGGCATACCGACAAGCAGCAGCGCACTTCCGTGTGCGTGAGGTTAATAAATCAGTGGCAGTATCGCCGGATGGCGACGTACAAACAGGCGCTTCCCGTAGGCCGGATCAGGCGTTTACGCCGCCGTCCGGCAAAGATGTTCGAACATTGCCTGATGGCGCTGCGCTTATCAGGCCTACGGCGTCATGATTTGCAGGCCAGCCGCCATCCGGCACAATGAACTTATGCGGGCAGCGTTTTCAGCAGCGCAAAGGCCTCCTTCATGCGGTCTTCGCTCACCACAAAGGCGCAAAGCTGACCTTCGGTATTCATGCCTCGGGCGACCATCCCTTCGGACTCCGCCGCAATGTGCCAGTTCAGGTCGCAACGCTGGGTTTCGCCTGCAAGATGTAACGGCAATTCCGGCGTTTTGATTTTCACCAGCATGGCGGGCAGCTTCAGCGGCGCGTTCCCGCCGAGCAGATTTTTCGCCAGATACATGGCGCTTAACTGAATCGGTTGCAGGAAAGGCAGAACCTGGCCGTTAATTTCCGCGCAGTCTCCCAGCGCATAAATATCCGGGTGGCTGGTTTGCAGATAGCTGTCAACGCAGACGCCACGGTTGATGGTCAACCCGGCACGGCGCGCCAGCGCGGTTTCCGGGCGCAGGCCGGTCGCGGCGATGACCGCATCTACCTCTACCTGACGATCGCGATCCAGCGTGGCGCGAATACCGGTAGCGGTTTTCTCCAGACCCTGCAACTGCGATTTCAGCAGCAGATGTACGCCCATATCGGTCAGACGATGCTGCAAACGGCTGCTCACTTCCGGCGGCATCAGCGAGGCCAGAATGCTGGCGGCATTGTCAATCAGCGTGACGGCTTTACCCGCACGGCAGAAATCCATTGCCAGTTCGCTACCAATCAGACCGCCGCCGACAATCAGTACGCGCTGTGCGTCACGCAGTTGCGTTTCACAGGCGCGATACTCCTGTTGGCTGTTCAGTGTGAGCATTAACTCACGTCCGGCAACCGGCGGAACAAAGGCTGATGCCCCTGTCGCCAGTACCAGTTTGTCGAACTGCCATTGCTTGTCCTGGCTTTTTACCACATGGGCGTCGGCATCAATGTCTGTAATCCAGGTGTGTGGGAACAGACGCAGATTAAACTGTTCGGCAAACTCCCCCGCCGACTGGCGGGTGAGGTCGTCGGCGCGCTGCGCCTGGCTGATGACGTGACTGAGGTCGGGTTTGTTGTACTCGTCCATACTGTCAGCGGCAATCAGGGTCAGCGCTACGGTCGCGTCCTGTTTACGGATGTTTTTGACTAACTGGCGGGCGGCGAAGCCCGAACCAATAATGACAATTCCCCGGCTCATTTTGCCTCCGTTGCCAACACATCAAAGACGTCTTTACCTAATGAACATTCCGGGCACAGGAAGTTATCCGGTACGTTGCTCCACGGCGTACCCGGCGCGACATCCTGCAACGGCTCACCTTTTGCAGGGTCGTAAATCCACTGGCACACGCTGCACTGCATGCTTGGGCCGAGGTCAGCCGCAGCGGCGGCGGCACAGGCGCACTCTTCTTCCTGGGTTGTCGCTTTCACATTTGTTTCCGGCAGCGGAGCGAGCGCCCACTGACGGGCAATATCGCGGCCGTGCTGGCGGCAAAGTTCCAGGGCATCAATATCAGGACGCCATTTCGCTTTCAGACTCAGTGACATCTCGAAACCGGCATCTTGCAGACGGGTGGACAGACGGTCTACCGCGCCGCCGCTCCAGCCGTGGGAACCGAAGGCGCTGGCGCGTTTGTTACGAAAGCGCAGGCCAGTCATCTCTTCAACGAGACCGGCGATTTTCGGCATCATCACGTTGTTCATCGTAGAAGTACCGACCAGCACGCCTTTGGAACGGAACACGTTGGTCAGAATTTCGTTTTTATCGCTGCGTGCGACGTTAAAGATTTTCACCGCCACGTTCGGGTCAACTTCGTTGATGCCTTGCGCAATCGCGTCGGCCATCATGCGGGTGTTGTTGGACATGGTGTCGTAGAAAATGGTGATGCGATCTTCCTGATAATCCGCCGCCCATTTCAGATACAGTTCAACGATCTGGGTTGGGTTGTCGCGCCATACCACGCCGTGGGAGGTGGCAATCATATCTACCGGCAGGTTGAAGCCGAGGATTTCGGTGATTTTTGGCGTGACCAGACGGCTGAACGGCGTCAGGATGTTGGCGTAGTAACGCTGGCACTGCTCGAACAGCTCGGTCTGATCGACTTCATCGTTGAACAGACGTTCGTCACAGTAGTGCTGACCGAAGGCGTCGTTACTGAACAGTACCGCGTCGCCCGTCATGTAGGTCATCATGCTGTCCGGCCAGTGCAGCATCGGGGTTTCAACAAAAATCAGCTGCTTGCCGTTGCCGATATCCAGCGTGTCGCCTGTTTTTACGACGTTAAAGTTCCATTCCGGGTGATGGTGGTGACCGGTAATGGAGTCAATGGCGTTTGCGGTGCAGTAGATCGGCGTATCCGGGATTTGCGCCATCAGTTCGGTCAGCGCGCCCGCGTGGTCTTCTTCCGCATGGTTAATAATGATGTAATCAATGTCGGCCAGGTCGATTTCGCTACGCAGGTTTTGCACGAATTCGCGGCTGAATTTATGATCTACGGTATCGATCAGAACATTTTTTTCTTCACGGATGAGATAGCTGTTGTAGCTGCTGCCGCGCAGCGTTTTATATTCGGTCCCGTGAAAATCACGAACTTCCCAGTCACGTTGGCCAACCCAATGAATGTTATTTTTAACCAGAATAGACATAGCAACCTCAGTAAATACAGTTTTTTTAAGAAAGATGTATTGCTAATAGCAGGATGCGTGCCAACTTTTTAACTTATTGATTTACAATAATTAAAAAATTATACTCATAAAATGGTAGTCAAAAAGACTATTCAATTAATTGTCAATATGACACTATTGATTGTCAAAATGACAATGAGGTAGCCATGAGCTTTTCAGTTGATGTCCTGGCGGGTATCGCCATTGAATTACAAAGTGGTATCGGGCATCAGGACCGCTTTCAGCGCCTGATCACCACGCTGCGTCAGGTGCTGGAGTGCGATGCGTCGGCGCTGCTGCGCTATGAGGGGCGGCAGTTTATTCCGCTGGCGATCGACGGTCTGGCGCAGGATGTACTGGGCAGGCGCTTCACTCTGGAAGGGCACCCGCGACTGGAAGCCATTGCCCGTGCCGGGGATGTGGTGCGTTTTCCGGCCGACAGCGACCTGCCGGACCCGTATGACGGACTGATCCCGGATCAGGAGAGCCTGAAGGTACACGCCTGTATCGGGCTGCCGCTGTTCGCCGGGCAAACCCTGATTGGCGCACTCACGCTTGACGGCATGGAACCCGATCAGTTTGATGTTTTCAGCGATGAAGAACTGCGGCTCATCGCAGCGCTGGCGGCGGGGGCGCTGAGCAATGCGCTGCTTATTGAGCAATTAGAAAGCCAGAATATGTTGCCGGGATCTTCCGCCTCTTTCGAACAGGTGAAAGAAACGCAGATGATCGGCCTGTCGCCAAATATGATGCAGTTGAAAAAAGAGATTGAGATTGTGGCGGGGTCGGATCTCAACGTGCTGATCAGCGGCGAAACGGGAACCGGGAAAGAGCTGGTGGCGAAAGCGATTCACGAAGGCTCGCCACGGGCGGTGAACCCGCTGGTGTATCTGAACTGCGCCGCGCTGCCGGAAAGCGTGGCGGAGAGCGAGCTTTTCGGCCACGTCAAAGGGGCGTTTACCGGGGCAATCAGCAACCGTAGCGGTAAGTTCGAAATGGCCGATAACGGCACGCTGTTTCTTGATGAGATCGGCGAGCTGTCGCTGGCGTTGCAGGCGAAACTGCTGCGCGTTTTGCAGTATGGCGATATTCAACGCGTCGGGGACGATCGCAGCCTGCGCGTTGACGTGCGCGTGCTGGCGGCGACTAACCGCGACTTACGCGAAGAGGTGCTGGCCGGGCGTTTTCGCTCCGACCTGTTCCACCGTTTGAGCGTGTTCCCGCTCTCCGTGCCGCCGCTGCGTGAGCGTGGTGAGGATGTGGTCTTGCTGGCCGGGTATTTTTGCGAACAGTGCCGCCTGCGGCTGGGGCTTTCCCGCGTGGTGCTGAGTCCGGGGGCGCGTAGCCATCTGCTGAGCTATGGCTGGCCGGGAAACGTTCGCGAACTGGAACATGCGATCCACCGTGCGGTGGTTCTGGCAAGAGCGACCCGGGCGGGGGATGAGGTGGTGCTGGAAGCGCAGCATTTTGCCTTACAGGAGGAGGTTTCTCCCGCCCTGCCTGACGACAGTACGCCGACGCTACCGGCAAATCACAATTTGCGCGACGCGACCGAGGCTTTCCAGCGGGAGATGATTCGCCGTGCGTTAGCGCAAAATAACCACAACTGGGCCGCCTGCGCGCGGGCGCTGGAGACAGACGTCGCCAACCTGCATCGGCTGGCGAAGCGTCTGGGGCTGAAAAGTTAGATGATGCCTGCCTGGTAGAAGTCTTGCAGGTTGATTGCGCCGGTGAGTTTACCGTTTTCATCCACCACCGGCGCGGCGGTGATCTTGCGCTTCATCAGAAGTTCTTTGGCATCGATGGCGCGGCTCTGCTCCTGCAACGTAATGCCGTTGTGGGTCATCGCTTCGCTGACCGGCGTAGCCAGCGTGCCGCCGCCAACCAGCCAGCGGCGCAGGTCGCCGTCGGTAAAGACGCCTTTTACAACGCGCTGCGCGTCGCATACCGCAACCAGACCTAACCCGGTACGGCTCAGCTCCAGCATGGCGTCCATCACGCTGGTGGTGAGCTGAACCTGCGGCACCGCATCGTCACGGCGCATCAGGTGATGGACTTTGTTGAGCAGACGCGCGCCCAGCGCCCCGGCAGGGTGTGAACGGGCGAAATCCTCTTCATTGAAACCGCGCGCCTGCATCACCGCCATAGCCAGCGCGTCGCCCATCATCAGGGTGTTGACGGTGCTGGAGGTCGGCGCCAGGTGCATCGGGCAGGCTTCGCGCTCAACGGAGATATCCAGCACAGCCTTTGCCGCCAGACCCAGCGGGGAGGTCGGCTTTCCGGTCATTGCCAGCAGGGTTATCGATTTATCTTCCAGGCGCGGAATAATGAGATCCAGCTCTTTCGCACCGCCGGAATAGGAGATGAACAGCATCACATCCCGGCTTTCGATCATGCCGAGATCGCCATGTAACGCTTCTGCCGGGTGGACAAAGAACGCGGGCGTACCTGTACTGGCGAGAGTAGCGGCGATTTTTTTGCCGATATGGCCTGACTTGCCAATACCGGAGACAATCACTTTGCCTTCGCAGTGGAGGATCGTATTGGCGGCACGGACAAAATCATCGCCCAGGCGTTCCGGCAGACGGCTTGCTTCCTGTAACTCCAGCAGTAATGTCTGGCGACCCGCGTTCAGTAATGCATCACTCATTGGTTTCTCCGGTTATGATCACTTCAATCCCTTTTGCTTCCAGCGCCTGACGAAACGCGGGGTCGATACCCGCGTCGGTAACCAGTTTGTCGACGCTTTCCAGACTGCACACAACGTTGGGGCTTTTACGCCCAAATTTTGAGGAGTCCGCCATCAGAATCACTTCGCGTGCGGCATTGCACATCGCTTTGCTGACGGTATAGACCTCGTTAAAGGTGGTCACTCCGGCATTGAGATCGATGCCGTCGGTGCCCATGAACAGTTTATCAAAACTGAACTGCTCAAAGGCGTTTTCTGCCAGCTGACCGTGAAATGACGCAGATTTTTTGCGGAATGTGCCGCCGGGCATCAGGATGGTCTGCTCGTTGTCCAGCTCCGAAAGGGCGTTAACAATGTGCAGGCTGTTGGTCATGACGGTGATATTGCTAAAGCGGGTAAGCATCGGCACCATCTGCAACACGGTGCTTCCGGCATCAAGGATGATGGAGTCGCCATCGTGGATAAACTGGACAGCCGCTTGTGCGATCAACGCCTTTTTATGGGTGTTGATCAGCGTTTTGTGATCGATAGGCGGGTCGGATTCATCTTTATTCAACACCACGCCGCCATACGTGCGAATAACGGTTCCGGCATTTTCCAGAATGACCAGGTCTTTGCGAATGGTGGTGCCCGTGGTGTCAAAGTACTGGGCCAACTCCTCAACCGAGCATTTTCCCTGCTTTTGCAGATGCTCCAGAATAGCAGCCTGACGCTGACGTGGTTTCATAGGCGTAATTACCCTGACTGATGTATAAGTTGTGAAATGATAATTTCGCAAGCAATTAGCATTCACAACGAAATTACCCATGTTTCAGTTTAAGCGCTAATGATAGTGCATTCTGTGAGAGCGAATCATGGGGAAAGATCACATCAGGCTGTAATTCATCAAGATGTTTGCCCTGTATTGCGGGAATTTTAACCGGTCGGGCAAAGACGGTGAGACCTTTCATGAATAAGGTATCCGTAACGCGCTGCTGGTCATCCAGAGCGATGGCGACCACCACTCGCGGTTTAAAGCGTCCGCCGGAGCGCCCGACGCCCACTCGCCCTCGTTGGCAAAGTTTGTCAAACGCCCGGTTAAAGCGGGAGATTTGCCAGCCGCCCAGCGCCAGTTGCGCACACCAGGCGATAACGGCGACGGTGATCAGTGCGGAAACCATAATGCGCTCCTTTGATTTTGCCGGATGGCGGCTGTGCCTTATCCGGCCTACATAATATTCGTAGGCCCGGTAAGCGCAGCGCCACCGGGCAATCATACCTCTTAAAACATCACCTGACCGCCGGTTACATTGATGGACTGTCCGGTGCAGTACGACGCCTTCGCGCTGGCGTAAAACAGCAGCATGTCCAGTACGTCCTGATAATCGCAGCCGCGTTTTAACGGAACTTTGTCGATGTAATACTGCTCCACTTCGTCCGGCTTGATGCCAAGCTTGGCGGCGTATTGCGGCAGCAGCGACTGGAACATCGGTGATTTCAGCAGGTTGCCAAGCATCAGCGAATGCACGGTAATGCCGTATTCTGCCAGATCCAGCGCCAGCGACTGGGTTAAGCCCACGCCGCCGAACTTCGCCGCGCTATAGCCGGAGTTGTGTTTACTGCCCACTTTCCCGGACTTGGAGTTGATCTGGATAATGCGTCCCTGAATGCCGTCGCGGATCATCAGGCGGGAGAATTCGCGAGCGCAAAGGAAATACCCCACCAGATTCACCTGTAGCGAGCGGTCGAAATCGCCGAGTTGAAAATCGCTGATAAACGCCGCTTTGGCGATGCCCGCGCTGTAGACCAGCAGATCAACCCGGCCAAAAATTTCATCGACTCCGCGAGAGAGCGCCAGAACGCTCTGCTCGCTGGTGGCATCGGCGCCAAAACCGTACGCCATGCCTTCGCCAAACGCGGCGTTAATCTCCTGCGCCACATTTGCGGCTTTATCACTCTGAATATCGACAACGGCGACGCGATAACCAACCTCTGCAAGCCCACGGCAGAGGAAGGCCCCCAGGGTCTGGCCTCCACCAATGACAACGGCAACCTGATTCATTTTTCTCTCCTTAAACCTTTAAGCCACAAACTTCAAAATACAGCCCGGCGCGATGTCGTCCGGTACTGGCCCCGCAACGTGTACGGTGCCGGGAAATTCCGCCTCGTTCAGCCCGTCGAAGCGCAGGGTGATATGCCCCAGTTCACGCAGATTCTGCTCGGCCACGCTGCCCACAGCAGTCACCGGATAGCGATGCTCACCCAGCTGAAACTGTGCGCCGGGTTGCAGCGTGCCGTTCAGCTCGCCGTGGCAGTGGATAAAGCAAAACGCTTCGATATCCGCCGGCGCGCCTTCACGAAAGGTAATCAGCATCCTGTCGCAGAGCGCGTCCGGTGCGCTCTCGCCGATACGGGTGATGGTGGTCTGGTAAATCACGGTCATCTCTGAACCTCTTATTGATAAATAAAGCCGGAAACAAACCAGGCGATGAGAACGGTAGGCGCGCCGGTCAGGAAGCGGCTCACCAGCACGGAAGGCACGCCGACGCGAACGGTGTCCTGGCGGGCCTCCGCCAGCGATAAACCGACCGGAATAAAGTCGCACGCGGCCTGAGCGTTAATCGCGAACAGCGCGGGCAGCGCCAGATGGGGAGGGATATTACCCAGACCAATCTGCACGCCAATCAGCACCCCGATAACCTGGGCGATCACCGCGCCAGGGCCGAGGAAGGGCGACAGCAGCGGGAATGAACAGATGAGCGCCAGCGTGACCAGCCCCAGCGGATGGCTGGCAAGCGGCGCCAGGCCGTGAGCGATCCAGTCGCCGAGACCGGAGGCCATAATGATGCCGATCAGCGCCGAGACGAAGGCCATAAACGGCAGAATGGTTTTCAGCACCGTATCGATGGTGTCACGCCCGGACTGGAACAGCACCGCTACCGCTGAGCCCATCCCCATACCGACTTTCGCCAGCAGGCCATCGCTCTGTTCGGTGATTTTTTTGCTGGCGTCGTAATCGCGGCCCGCAGGCGAGGCGACAGGCTGCGCGTTTGCAGGCGCCTCGCCGCTCAGCGTGATGTTCTCTTCTTTCACCCCGGAGACGTAAATATCTTCCATGATGTATTGCGCCAGCGGCCCCGACTTCCCGGTAGAGTGGATGTTGATGGTTGGAATGCGCCGCTTCGGATAAATCCCGCAGCGCAGCGTGCCGCCGCAGTCGATGATCGCCGCGCCGATCTCTTCCTCAGGCGGTTCGCCCTCTTTAAAGCCATCCACCGCCTGCCAGCCTGTTAGTTGCGCCAGTTTGTCGACAATCCCCGGACGCGTCCCGGCGGTGATGTAGACGATTTTCTTTCCGGGTGTTGCATCCAGTTCAAGCGGGCCGCCCCAGCCGCCGGTGCCTTTCTCAATACGAATACGCGTCATGATGTTGCTCCAGCCAGGTGGACTTTCTGCTCAAGTTGAATGCCCATTTTTTTCTCAAAGATGGATGTGGTGAGGTCAGTCACCCAGCCACGGAAGAAGTTGGTGACCAAACCGACCAGCAGATAGCTGACGGCGAGCGGGCCAAGCGGGAGGCCGAGTGTCGTCAGGCCGCTGGCGATGCCCAGGTAAACAAACAGCTCGCCGGGGTTGATGTGCGGGAACAGTCCGTTCATCGAGTGGCAGCTGTAGGAGGCCGCCGCGTAGTAACTGGGCTTGTATTTTTCTGGCATAAAGCGGCCCAGGCTCAGCGTCATCGGGTTACAAAACACAAACGTACCGATGCACGGCAGCAGCAGGTAACGGGATAACGGGTTCCCGGCGCAGCGCTGGGCAAAACGTTCAATACGCTGCTGGCCAATGAAGTTTATTAAGGCATTCATGATGACCAGCAGGCTTATCAAAAGCGGAAGGATGCCGGTCACCATACTGGTGAACACCTCTCCGCCTTTCTGGAACAGCCCGATAAACCACTCCGCACCATGTGTAATGGTTTCGATCATTGTTCTCTCCTGTAGGGTTTGTTGTTATCTTGCCAATTGGTGAGTCATTTTAATCAGATCGAAAGATTTAAAAGTGTTATTTTGATCTCAAAATGAAAGATAAATATTTTAAAGTGAAAGTTTGCGTTTGTTGCGGAGAAAAAAAACAGGGATGTTACGGGAGAATAGTGCGTATTCTGTGAAGAGCGCTTCCTTGTGCGAAGCGGGATGCTTTACCATACTTCCCCCTGGCTGAATCTGTTTAATGGATGTCTCATGTTCAAGCGTCGTTATGTAGCACTACTTCCTCTCTTTGCGTTGCTTGCTGCCTGTAGCAGCAAACCACAGTCTTCAGAAATTCAAACGACAACGGGAGCGCCGTCCGGCGGTTTCCTGCTTGAGCCGCAGCACAATGTCATGGTGATGGGCGGTGATTTCGCCAATAATCCGAACGCGCAGCAGTTCATTGAGAAGATGGTGAACAAGCACGGTTTTAATCGCCAGCAGTTGCAGGAGATCCTGTCGCAGGCGAAGCGCCTGGACTACGTTCTGCGACTGATGGACAGACAGGCGCCGACCACACAACCGCCAGCGGGGCCGAATGGCGCATGGTTGCGCTATCGCAAGCAGTTTATTACCCCGGACAATGTGCAAAACGGCGTGGCGTTCTGGAACCAATATGAGGATGCGTTGAACCGTGCATGGCAGGTTTATGGCGTCCCGCCGGAGATTATCGTCGGCATTATTGGCGTGGAAACCCGCTGGGGCCGCATCATGGGTAAAACGCGAATTTTGGATGCGCTGGCGACGCTGTCGTTTAACTATCCACGTCGGGCGGAGTATTTCTCCGGCGAACTGGAAACGTTCCTGCTGATGGCGCGTGATGAGCAGGACGACCCGCTGGATCTGAAAGGGTCTTTTGCCGGTGCGATGGGGTACGGACAGTTTATGCCGTCGTCCTATAAGCAGTACGCGGTGGACTTTAACGGTGACGGGCACATCAACCTGTGGGACCCGGTTGACGCCATCGGCAGCGTGGCGAACTATTTCAAAGCCCACGGTTGGGTGAAAGGCGATGTGGTCGCCGTTCCGGCCAACGGTCAGGCACCAGGGCTGGCGAACGGCTTTAAAACCCAGTACAGCATTTCTCAGCTTGCGGCCGCCGGGCTGACGCCGCAGCAGCCGCTGGGCAATCATCAGCAGGCCAGCCTGCTGCGTCTGGATGTGGGTACGGGCTATCAGTACTGGTACGGGTTGCCGAACTTCTATGCCATCACGCGCTATAACCACAGCACTCACTATGCGATGGCGGTCTGGCAGCTTGGTCAGGCCGTCGCGCTGGCGCGTGTACCTGCGGCGTCGCCGTTTAGTCAGTAGCCGCGGTGTGTTTTCCGGGGGGCTACGCTTACCCGGTCTGGATTACGCTCCCTTTTCCCTGAGAGAAAGGGGAGCGTGCAGCGGCGCTGCTGCGCTATTTCACGTCTGAAACATTTCGCCACACTCCCTTTTTTCCTGGCATTTACATCCGCATCGTATTTCATTATTGTTATGTTATAACATTTTGTTGTGGTGCGAATATGTCTGCTTCACTCTTCTCTCTTTCGGCTCTGACTCGCCTGCTGATGGCTATCGCGCTTGTTTTGTTTATCGGACTGGCCGTGCGCTGGGCGGTGGCATTGCCATGATTATCCTGAATCAACTGGTGGCCGGTTACGAGCGACAGCCGGTCACGTCGCCGCTGACCGGCACGCTGGAACGCGGCAGCATGACGGCGATTATCGGCGCTAACGGCTGCGGCAAATCAACGCTGCTGAAAACGCTGGCCGGTTTTCTTCCTCCGGTGAGCGGCGCATTTCGCTGGCGCGGACGCCGCCCGGTAATTGGCTGGCTGGCGCAACGTCACGCGCTGGAGACGCAGTTTCCGCTTACCGTTCAGGACGTGGTGAGCATGGGGTGCTGGCCTGCTATTTCCCTGCTGGGGGGATTTCAGCGCAAAACCCGTCTGCGTATTGCCCACGCTATTGAGCGCGTGGGGCTGGAGGCAATGGCGACGATGACCATTGATGAACTCTCTGGCGGTCAGTTTCAACGCATGTTGTTTGCCCGTGTGCTGATGCAGGAAGCGCCGCTGGTTATGCTGGATGAACCCTTTACTGGCGTGGATGAGGAGACCTGCAACGTACTGATGGGGCTGATGCTGGAGATGTATCAGCGAGGGCAAACGGTGCTGGCGGTGCTGCACGACAGCGAACGAGTGGCGCGCTATTTTCCGCAGACGTTACGGCTGGATACGGACGTGTCTCACTGGATGACCGAGCGGGTGAGAGTGGCATGATCTGGCATATTTTCTTTCAGCCGTTTATTGAATACGGCTTTATGCGGCGGGCGCTGGTGGTCTGCCTGGCGCTTTCGGTCAGCACGACGGCGCTTGGCGTCTTTTTATTGCTGCGACGTATGAGCCTGATGGGAGACGCGCTGTCGCATGCGGTGTTGCCCGGCGTGGCGGTGGGCTATCTGCTCAGTGGAATGTCATTGCTGGCAATGAGCATCGGCGGGTTTATCGCCGGGATTACGGTAGCGCTGGTGGCGGGAATGGTGAGTCGCCGTACGCCGCTAAAAGAAGACGCCAGCTTCGCCGGGTTCTACCTGGGATCGCTGGCGCTGGGGGTTACGCTGGTGTCGTTGCGCGGGTCAAATGTCGATCTGCTGCATCTTCTGTTTGGTTCCATTCTGGCGGTCGATCGCGATTCCGCGCTGTTCGTGGCGGGGGTATGCGCATTCACATTGATCATGCTGGCGATTTTCTATCGTGGTCTGGTGAGTGAAGCGTTTGATACCGCATGGTTGCAGGTTAACGCGCGCTGGCTGCCTTCGCTGCTGCACGGGCTGTTTCTCTCGTTGCTGGTGTTGAATCTGGTGGCTGGCTTTCAGGTACTCGGCACGCTGATGGCGGTAGGGCTGATGATGCTTCCTGCCGTTGCGGCCCGCTGCTGGGCGCGCACGTTACCGGGGCTGTTATTGCTCGCCGGCGGCAGCGGCGTCGTCTGTGCATGGCTGGGGCTAAGCCTTTCCTGGGCGGTGAGTTTACCCGCCGGGCCGTCGATTGTACTGACCGCCAGCGCGCTGTTCTTTATTTCCATTTTATTCGGCACGCGCAGCAGGCTGGCTGACAGTCTGCGCGCGCTTTTTTAATGCAAGGGGAAAAGATGAAACGTACAGGGGTAATGATTGCGCTCGCGTTGGGGTTGATGACGCAAGGCGCGCTGGCGAAAACGCTGAATGTGGTGACGAGTTTTTCTATTCTCGGCGACATCACCCAGGAGGTCGGCGGCAAGAATGTCAACGTCACTACGCTGGTTGGGCCGGATGGCGATCCGCATACCTTCGAGCCTTCGCCGAAAGACAGCGCGGCGTTGAGCAAAGCGGATGTGGTGGTAGTGAACGGGCTGGGGCTGGAGGGGTGGCTTGACCGGCTGGTAAAAGCCTCCGGTTTCAAAGGTACGCTGGTGGTGGCTTCCGACGGGGTGAAGACGCATACGCTGGATGAAGACGGCGAAACCGTCACCGATCCGCATGCCTGGAATAGCGCAGCGAACGGCGCGCTGTATGCGCAGAATATTCTTTCCGGGCTGGTCAACGCCGACCCGCAGGATAAAGCCGCGCTGGAGGCTTCCGGCAAACCTTACATCGCACAGCTGACTGAACTGGACGCGTGGGCGAAAGCGCGCTTTAGCCAGATCCCGCAGGAGAAACGCAAGGTGCTGACCAGCCACGATGCCTTCGGTTATTTCGGTCGCGCCTACGGCGTTGAGTTTTTGGCGCCGCAGGGGCTGTCGTCGGAAAGTGAAGCCTCTGCCGCGCAGGTCGCTGCGCTCATTAAGCAGATTAAAGCGGATGGGGTGAACACCTGGTTTATGGAGAATCAGCTCGATCCGCGTCTGGTAAAACAGATCGCCAGCGCGACGGGCGCGCAGCCGGGCGGCGAGCTGTATCCTGAAGCCTTGTCGGCAAAAGGCGGCGTGGCGGATAGCTACGTAAAAGCGTTTCGCCACAATGTTGAGACCATCGCCAACAGCATGAAGTAACCGTACGATTGGCCGATGCTTCGCATCGGCTTTTTTCTGAAGCCTCCTCGTAAAATCCGCACCTCGTCCCCATATCTGCTCAGAAAGTGCTATCTTGTGCTGCACGTTTTTCAGGAGCCTTAAGCGATGATGACTGACCATGAATTGATGCAGTTAAGCGAAGTGGTAGGGCTGGCGCTGAAACAGCGCGGCGCAACGCTGACGACAGCGGAGTCCTGCACGGGCGGTTGGGTAGCGAAAGTGATTACCGATATCGCCGGGAGTTCCGCCTGGTTTGAACGCGGTTTTGTTACCTACAGTAATGAAGCGAAAGCGCAAATGATTGGCGTGCGCGAACCGACGCTTGAGCAGCACGGCGCGGTCAGCGAACCGGTGGTGATTGAGATGGCGATTGGCGCGCTCAGAGCGGCCCGCGCGGATTATGCCGTTTCTATCAGCGGCATTGCGGGGCCGGACGGCGGCAGCGACGTGAAGCCCGTCGGCACTGTCTGGTTTGGTTTCGCAACCGCACAGGGCGAGGGGATCACCCGGCGGGAGTGCTTTAGCGGCGACCGTGACAGCGTACGTCGCCAGGCGACGGAATATGCGCTCAAAACGCTCTGGCAACAATTTCTACAAAACACTTGATACTGTATGACTGTACAGTATAATCGCACCTAACAGTACAGAATTCACTATCCGGTACAAGCGCAAGCGGACCCCGGCTCATGACAGGAGTAGTTAATGGCTATCGACGAAAACAAACAGAAAGCGTTGGCGGCAGCGCTGGGCCAGATCGAAAAACAATTCGGTAAAGGCTCCATCATGCGCCTGGGTGAAGACCGTTCCATGGATGTGGAAACCATCTCCACCGGTTCGCTTTCTCTGGATATCGCGCTGGGCGCGGGTGGCCTGCCGATGGGGCGTATCGTAGAAATCTACGGGCCGGAATCCTCCGGTAAAACCACCCTGACGCTTCAGGTGATTGCCGCTGCACAGCGTGAAGGCAAAACCTGTGCGTTTATCGACGCCGAACATGCGCTGGACCCTATCTATGCCCGCAAACTGGGCGTCGATATCGACAACCTGCTGTGCTCCCAGCCGGACACCGGCGAGCAGGCGTTGGAAATCTGTGATGCGCTGGCGCGTTCAGGCGCTGTAGACGTTATCGTTGTTGACTCCGTGGCGGCGTTGACGCCGAAAGCGGAAATCGAAGGTGAAATCGGCGACTCTCATATGGGCCTCGCGGCGCGTATGATGAGCCAGGCGATGCGTAAGCTGGCCGGTAACCTGAAACAGTCCAACACCCTGCTGATCTTCATCAACCAGATCCGTATGAAAATTGGCGTCATGTTCGGCAACCCGGAAACCACTACCGGGGGTAACGCGCTGAAATTCTACGCGTCCGTTCGTCTGGATATCCGCCGTATCGGCGCAGTGAAAGAGGGCGAAAACGTCGTGGGTAGCGAAACCCGCGTGAAGGTTGTGAAGAACAAAATCGCCGCGCCGTTTAAACAGGCTGAGTTCCAGATCCTCTACGGCGAAGGCATCAACTTCTATGGCGAACTGGTTGACCTGGGCGTGAAAGAGAAGCTGATCGAGAAAGCCGGTGCATGGTACAGCTATAACGGCGAGAAAATCGGTCAGGGTAAAGCGAATGCCACTACCTGGCTGAAAGAGAACCCGGCGACCGCCAAAGAGATCGAGAAAAAAGTGCGTGAGCTGCTGCTGAGCAATCAGGACTCGACGCCAGACTTCTCCGTTGATGACAACGGTGAAGGTGTGAAAGAAACCAACGAAGATTTCTAATCGTTGCATTGCCCGGTGGCGGCGCTCTGGCGCCTTATCGGGCTTATACTTTGAAGGGCTGCATATCTTGCGGCCCTTTTTGCATTTCTTTTTCCGAAGGTTTGTTATGAGTGAATCCACACCGCGACGCCCCGCATATAACCGTCTGCTGGATCGCGCGGTACGTATTCTGGCGGTACGCGATCACAGTGAACAGGAACTGCGGCGTAAACTCTCCGCACCGGTTATGGGAAAAAACGGGCCGGAAGAGATCGATGCGGCGCCGGAAGACTATGAACGGGTTATCGCCTGGTGCCATGAGCACAACTACCTTGATGATCATCGTTTTGTTTCGCGCTTTATCGCCAGCCGCAGCCGTAAAGGTTATGGCCCGGCACGTATTCGGCAGGAGCTGAATCAAAAAGGCATTGCGCGTGAGGCGATTGAGCGCGCAATGCGTGAATGCGAGATTGAGTGGTTGCGTCTTGCTCGCGAACAGGCGATCCGCAAATATGGTGAACCCTTACCAGCCGCATTTTCGGAAAAGGTCAAAGTCCAGCGTTTCCTGCTTTATCGTGGCTATCTGATGGAGGATATTCAGGAGATATGGCGAAATTTTGACGATTGACTGCATACGGGATTTTACTTCCCCGTAAAGAAAACTTATCTTATTCCCACTTTTTTCAATTGCCAGCCGGGCAGGGCATATGAGCGCTGAGGCGGGTAATGATATTTCGTTAGCTTGATTTCAGGATAATTATGAGCAAGAGCACCGCTGAGATCCGTCAGGCGTTTCTCGATTTTTTCCACAGTAAGGGACATCAGGTAGTTGCCAGCAGCTCCCTGGTGCCAAACAATGACCCAACTTTGTTGTTTACCAACGCCGGGATGAACCAGTTCAAGGATGTTTTCCTTGGGCTCGACAAGCGTAATTATTCCCGCGCCACCACGTCGCAGCGTTGCGTACGTGCGGGCGGTAAACACAACGATCTGGAAAACGTCGGTTACACTGCACGTCACCACACCTTCTTCGAAATGCTGGGTAACTTCAGCTTCGGCGACTATTTCAAACACGACGCGATTCAGTTTGCGTGGGAACTGCTGACCGGTGAAAACTGGTTTGCCCTGCCAAAAGAGCGTCTGTGGGTGACCGTCTATGAAACTGACGATGAAGCCTACGAGATCTGGGAAAAAGAAGTCGGCATTCCGCGCGAACGTATCATCCGAATTGGTGATAACAAAGGCGCGGCATACGCGTCCGACAACTTCTGGCAGATGGGCGATACAGGGCCGTGCGGTCCATGTACCGAGATCTTCTACGACCACGGCGATCACATCTGGGGCGGCCCTCCGGGAAGCCCGGAAGAAGATGGCGATCGCTATATTGAGATCTGGAACATCGTCTTCATGCAGTTCAACCGTCAGGCTGACGGTACGATGGAACCGCTGCCGAAACCGTCCGTCGATACCGGTATGGGTCTGGAGCGTATTGCCGCTGTGTTGCAACACGTTAACTCCAACTATGAAATTGACCTGTTCCGCACGTTGATTGAAGCCGTTGCGAAGGTGACTGGCGCGACCGATCTGAGCAACAAGTCGCTGCGCGTGATTGCCGACCACATCCGTTCCTGCGCTTTCCTGATCGCCGACGGCGTGGTTCCGTCGAATGAAAACCGTGGCTATGTGCTGCGCCGTATCATTCGTCGTGCGGTTCGTCATGGCAACATGCTGGGCGCGAAAGAGACCTTCTTCTACAAGCTGGTTGGGCCGCTGATTGACGTTATGGGCTCTGCCGGTGAAGAGCTGAAGCGCCAGCAGGCGCAGGTTGAGCAGGTTCTGAAAACGGAAGAAGAGCAGTTTGCCCGTACGCTGGAACGTGGTCTGGCGCTGCTGGACGAAGAGCTGGCGAAGCTTTCCGGCGACACGCTGGATGGCGAAACCGCTTTCCGTCTGTATGACACCTACGGCTTCCCGGTTGACCTGACGGCGGACGTTTGCCGCGAGCGCAACATCAAAGTTGATGAAGCGGGATTTGAAGCCGCGATGGAAGAACAGCGTCGTCGTGCGCGTGAGGCCAGCGGTTTTGGCGCAGACTATAACGCGATGATCCGTGTTGACGGCGCGTCAGAATTTAAAGGTTATGACCATCTGGAACTGAACGGTAAAGTGACCGCGCTGTTTGTGGATGGTAAAGCGGTAGATGCGATTAGCGCGGGTCAGGAAGCCGTTGTCGTACTGGATCAGACGCCGTTCTATGCGGAATCCGGCGGTCAGGTTGGCGATAAAGGCGAACTGAAAGGCGCAGGCTTCGCGTTTGCGGTTAGCGATACGCAAAAATATGGCCAGGCGATTGGACATATCGGTACGCTTTCGACCGGTTCCCTGAAAGTGGGTGATGCGGTGCAGGCTGATGTGGATGAAGCTCGCCGGGCGCGTATTCGCCTGAATCACTCTGCGACGCACCTGATGCACGCGGCGCTGCGCCAGATTCTGGGCACGCACGTAGCGCAGAAAGGCTCGCTGGTTAACGACAAAGTCCTGCGTTTCGACTTCTCGCATAATGAAGCGATGAAACCGTCTGAAATCCGTGCGGTGGAAGATCTGGTGAATGCGCAAATCCGTCGCAACCTGCCGGTCGAAACCAACATTATGGACCTTGAAGCGGCGAAAGCCAAAGGCGCGATGGCGCTGTTTGGCGAGAAGTATGACGATCGCGTTCGTGTGCTGAGCATGGGCGATTTCTCCACCGAACTGTGTGGCGGTACGCACGCCAGCCGTACGGGGGATATCGGTCTGTTCCGCATCGTTTCTGAATCCGGTACTGCGGCAGGCGTTCGTCGTATTGAAGCGGTTACGGGCGAAGGCGCGATTGCTACGCTGCACGCTGAAAGCGATCGCTTAAGCGATATCGCACAGTTGCTGAAGGGCGACAGCCAGAATCTGGGCGAAAAAGTCCGTTCTGTACTGGAACGTACGCGTCAGCTTGAAAAAGAGTTGCAGCAGTTGAAAGAACAGGCTGCCGCGCAGGAAAGTGCGAACCTTTCCAGCAAAGCGGTTGATATCAACGGCGTGAAGCTGCTGGTTAGCGAGCTTGCGGGCGTTGAGCCAAAAATGCTGCGTACGATGGTTGATGATCTGAAAAATCAACTGGGTTCTACCGTTATCGTTCTTGCAACGGTAGCGGAAGGTAAGGTTTCTCTGATTGCGGGCGTGTCGAAGGATGTGACCGACCGCGTGAAAGCAGGGGAGCTGGTCGGCATGGTCGCTCAGCAGGTGGGCGGCAAGGGCGGCGGACGTCCAGACATGGCGCAAGCCGGTGGTACGGATGCGGCTGCTCTGCCAGCAGCGTTAGCCAGTGTGAAAGGCTGGGTTAGCGCAAAACTGTAATAACTATAAGCGTTATCTAACGCCGCAGGCCCCGGTCTGCGGCGTTTGCATCAACGTTATTGACAACGATAAAGTCAGGTTGAAGTTGTGTATATCGGCTAAACTTAGGTTTAACAGAATGTGATGCCGTGACTGCTTACACTTTACGTGTTTGTCATCGCTTACTTTTTGGCGTTATATGATGGATAATGCCGGGATACAGAGAGACCCGACTCTTTTAATCTTTCAAGGAGCAAAGAATGCTGATTCTGACTCGTCGAGTTGGTGAGACCCTCATGATTGGAGATGAGGTCACCGTGACAGTTTTAGGGGTAAAGGGCAACCAGGTGCGCATTGGCGTAAACGCCCCGAAAGAAGTCTCTGTCCATCGTGAGGAGATCTACCAGCGTATCCAGGCTGAAAAATCCCAGCAGTCCAGTTACTAAGGTTTTCGCGTCTCATCTCTTCCGATGAGGCGCAACCTGCTCCTCGCTTCCTTTCTCTTTTTCATTTTTCTTCACTCTTTTTCCGTATCGCTTCCCGTGCCGGCAGGCTCTTTCCTGGTTATTCTGTTTTTCTGCCTGCGCTCAGACGGTGTAACACGCCGATTTATCTGTTGATAAAACACCCTTTTTGCCGTTTTTGCAGACTAATTGAGCGTGAAGTGTGCAAACGATAAAAGCGTGGGAAAAATTGTTTGACTTATAAGTCCCAGAAAGTAATATGTGCGCCACGCAGCGACGATGAGCAGAAACAAGTTCTTCGAAGCACTCGTAAGAGGCGCGTGGTGAGGTGGCCGAGAGGCTGAAGGCGCTCCCCTGCTAAGGGAGTATGCGGTCAAAAGCTGCATCCGGGGTTCGAATCCCCGCCTCACCGCCATTTGCATCCGTAGCTCAGCTGGATAGAGTACTCGGCTACGAACCGAGCGGTCGGAGGTTCGAATCCTCCCGGATGCACCATCTCTTACTTGATATGGCTTTAGTAGCGGTATCAAAATCTGCAATAAAGTAAGTTTCCCGATGCATCCGTAGCTCAGCTGGATAGAGTACTCGGCTACGAACCGAGCGGTCGGAGGTTCGAATCCTCCCGGATGCACCATCTTCCCCGATATAACAGCTACGCTGTTGTTTCATGGTCTGCGAAGTTATCGCAAGCACCAGGGAGGATAACGTTGCTTCAGCAACGGCCCGTAGGGAGAGGCGCAGCCGAGTAATCCTCCCGGATGCACCATCTCTTACTTGATATGGCTTTTGTAGCGGTATCAATATCGGCAGTAAATAAGTTTCCCAATGCATCCGTAGCTCAGCTGGATAGAGTACTCGGCTACGAACCGAGCGGTCGGAGGTTCGAATCCTCCCGGATGCACCATCTTCCCCGATATAACAGCTACGCTGTTGTTTCATGGTCTGCGAAGCTATCGCAAGCACCAGGGAGGATAACGTTGCTTCAGCAACGGCCCGTAGGGCGAGGCGCAGCCGAGTAATCCTCCCGGATGCACCATCTCTTATTTGATACGGCTTTTGTAGCGGTATCAATATTGGCAGTAAATAAGTTTCCCGATGCATCCGTAGCTCAGCTGGATAGAGTACTCGGCTACGAACCGAGCGGTCGGAGGTTCGAATCCTCCCGGATGCACCATCTTCCCCGATATAACAGCTACGCTGTTGTTTCATGGTCTGCGAAGCTATCGCAAGCACCAGGGAGGATAACGTTGCTTCAGCAACGGCCCGTAGGGCGAGGCGCAGCCGAGTAATCCTCCCGGATGCACCATCTTCTCCTGAATACTTCCATTACCTCTCTACCCTGAACAATCCTCATTTCTCTGTCAGCGACAAAATCAGTCAATTACGATAAAGTAACATCTGGTCATTTGGTTTGTGAGAACACGATGTACGAACGTTATGCGGGTTTGATTTTTGATATGGATGGCACCATCCTGGATACCGAGCCGACGCACCGTAAGGCGTGGGACGAGGTATTAGGGCGCTATGGCCTTCGTTTTGATCTGCAAGCGATGGTGGCGCTTAACGGTTCTCCAACCTGGCGTATCGCGCAGTCGATTATCGAACTGAATCACGCCGATCTTGACCCTCATGCGCTGGCGCAAGAAAAAACTGATGCAGTGAAAAGCATGTTGCTGGATAGCGTAGAGCCTTTGCCGCTGGTTGAGGTGGTCAAAGCCTGGTATGGCCGTCGACCTCTGTCGGTGGGAACGGGCAGCGAAAGCGCAATTGCCGAAGCGCTATTGACCCATCTGGGGCTGCGTCGTTATTTTGATGCGGTTGTCGCTGCGGATCATGTTCTGCACCACAAACCCGCGCCGGACACGTTCCTGCTGTGTGCAGAGCGTATGGGCGTTGTGCCGACGCAATGCGTCGTGTTTGAGGATGCGGATTTCGGCTTGCAGGCAGCACGCGCGGCGGGAATGGATGCCGTGGACGTTCGACTATTGTGAGTGACGGGCTGTCGCTCCTGTCACTGTTTGCCAGCAGTTTTCTCAGCGCCACGCTGTTGCCCGGTAATTCCGAAGTTGTTTTAGTTGCCATGTTAGTCTCCGGGGTAAGTCATCCCTGGGTCTTAGTCTTAACAGCAACAATGGGTAATAGCCTTGGAGGGTTAACTAACGTTATCCTTGGGCGTTTTTTTCCGTTGCGCAAAACATCGCGCTGGCAGGGAAAAGCCACTGGCTGGCTTAAGCGCTACGGTGCAGTCACACTATTATTAAGCTGGGCGCCGGTTATCGGTGATTTGCTGTGCCTGTTAGCGGGATGGATGCGCATCTCGTGGGGGCCAGTGCTCTTTTTTTTATGCCTTGGTAAAGCGTTGCGTTACGTTATCGTCGCAGCCGCTACGGTTCAGGGCATTATGTGGTGGCACTAATTGTGGGATAGACATTTACCGTCACCATTACAATTATGCTAATTAAAACGATTTTGACAGGCGGGAGGTCAATTTGATCCCGGACGTATCACAGGCTCTGACCTGGCTGGAAAGGCATCCTCAGGCACTAAAGGGGATTCAACGCGGGCTGGAGCGCGAAACGCTGCGTGTTAACGCTGATGGCACGCTGGCAACCACGGGTCATCCTGACGCGTTAGGCTCGGCGCTGACGCACAAATGGGTCACGACAGATTTTGCTGAAGCCCTGCTGGAGTTTATTACCCCGGTAGACGGCGATATTCAGCATATGCTCACATTGATGCGCGACCTGCATCGCTATACGGCCAGAAATTTGGGTGATGAGCGGATGTGGCCGCTGAGTATGCCTTGCTATATTGCTGAAGGGCAGGATATTGAGCTGGCGCAGTACGGTACGTCAAATATTGGTCGTTTGAAAACGCTTTACCGGGAAGGGTTGAAAAACCGTTACGGCGCGTTGATGCAAACCATCTCCGGCGTACACTACAATTTTTCGCTGCCGATGGCATTCTGGCAGGCGAAGTGTGGCGTCGTGGACGGGGAAGATGCGAAAGAGAAAATTTCCGCAGGCTATTTCCGCCTGATCCGTAACTATTACCGTTTTGGGTGGGTCATTCCGTATCTGTTTGGCGCCTCTCCGGCTATTTGTTCCTCATTCTTGCAGGGCAAACCCACCACGCTGCCGTTTGAAAAAACGGACTGCGGTATGTACTACCTGCCGTATGCAACGTCGCTGCGTTTGAGCGACCTGGGTTATACCAATAAGTCGCAAAGCAATCTTGGAATTACGTTTAACGATCTGCATGAATATGTGGCAGGATTGAAGCGCGCGATCAAAACGCCGTCCACGGAGTATGCGGAGATCGGTCTGGAGAAGGACGGTAAACGCCTGCAAATCAACAGCAACGTGCTACAGATTGAGAACGAGCTGTATGCGCCGATCCGCCCTAAACGCGTGACGCGTAGCGGAGAAACGCCGTCAGATGCGCTTCTGCGCGGCGGGATTGAATATATCGAAGTGCGTTCGCTGGATATTAACCCGTTCTCGCCTATTGGCGTGGACGAGCAGCAGGTGCGTTTCCTGGATCTGTTTATGGTCTGGTGCGTACTGGCCGATGCGCCGGAAATGAGCAGCGACGAGCTGCTGTGCACGCGCACGAACTGGAATCGGGTGATTCTGGAAGGGCGTAAACCGGGGCTGACGTTAGGGATTGGCTGTGAAACCGCGCAGTTCCCGCTGCCGAAAGTGGGTAAAGATCTGTTCCGCGACCTGAAACGTGTGGCGCAAACGCTGGACAGCATCCACGGGGGAGAGGATTATCAGAAGGTATGTGATGAACTGGTTGCCTGTTTCGACAACCCGGAGCTGACGTTCTCAGCGCGTATTCTGCGCTCGATGATTGATACCGGGATTGGCGGCACCGGCAAAGCGCTGGGCGAGGCTTATCGTAATCTGCTGCGCGAAGAACCGCTGGAAATTTTGCGTGAAGAGGACTTCATTGCTGAGCGTGAGGCGTCAACGCGTCGTCAGCTTGAGGTTGAAGCGGCGGATACCGAACCGTTTGATGCGTGGCTGGAAAAGCACGCCTGACAGAAAAGAAAAAGGCCACTCGTGAGTGGCCAAAATTTCATCTCTGAAAACAGGGATGATGATAACAAATGCGCGTCTTTCACATACTCAGACTCGCCCCGGAACGAAGAGTTCAGTTTATTTTAAAAAATATTATCGGAGGTGGCTAAATGCCGTTGTTAGATAGCTTCACAGTCGATCATACCCGGATGGAAGCACCAGCAGTCCGGGTCGCGAAAACGATGAACACCCCGCATGGCGATACCATTACCGTGTTTGACCTGCGTTTCTGCATCCCGAATAAAGAAGTGATGCCTGAGAAGGGTATCCATACGCTGGAGCACCTGTTCGCTGGCTTTATGCGTAATCATCTGAACGGCAACGGCGTTGAGATTATCGATATCTCCCCGATGGGCTGCCGTACCGGTTTCTACATGAGCCTGATCGGTACGCCTGACGAACAACGTGTGGCAGACGCCTGGAAAGCCGCGATGGCTGACGTGCTGAAAGTGAAGGAGCAGAATCAGATCCCGGAACTGAACGTTTATCAGTGCGGTACGTATCAGATGCACTCTCTGAGCGAAGCGCAGGATATTGCACGTCATATTCTGGAACACGACGTTCGCATCAACAGCAACGAAGAGCTGGCCCTGCCGAAAGATAAATTGCAGGAACTGCATATCTAGTCGAATGCAATGCCCGGTGGCGCGATGCTTACCGGGCCTACAACGTGTGTTCTGTAGGCCGGATAAGGCGCAGCCGCCATCCGGCAAAAAAAAAAGCCAGTTCATGATGAACTGGCTTTTTTATTAATGCGCGCCTCCACCGCCGCCGCCCGCGCCGAAAGGTGGTTTGGCGAACCAGACCAGCCCAAGCAGCACGAGGAAGATCCCGGCCGACATCCAGAAGATCTCATTGGCGGAAATAATCAGCCCCTGATTGGTAATCTGCTGGGCGATCCAGCCTGACGCCTGCTGCTGCGTCATCCCCAGCCCCTGTAGCTGATCGTACATCGCCTGGGCATTGGGGTTGTACGGATTCACCGACTCGGTCAATTGCGAATGGTGCATCGCTTCACGGTTGGTCCACATGGTGGTGGTGATTGATGTACCAATTGACCCCGCCAGCGTTCGCGTAAAGTTCGACAGGCTCGACGCCGCCGCCAGACGTTCAGGCGGCAAGCCGGAGAGCGTGATGGTGGTGAGCGGCATAAAGAAGCAGGCTACGGCGAAGCCCTGAATAAACTGCGGCCAGGCCGATGCGCCGAAATCCATACCCGGTTCAAACGTCCACGCACGCCAGTAAAAGCAGACGGCATACATGATAAAGCTGAACGTGACCAGCCTGCGCATATCCAGCTTGTGGGCGAAACGTCCGATAATCGGCGACAGGATCACCGGGATTACCCCGACCGGCGCTGAGGCCAGGCCGGCCCACGTCGCGGTATAGCCGTATACCTCCTGCAACAGCTGCGGTAACAACACAATCGCGCCGAAATAGAGCATATAGGCGAGACTGATACACAAACAGCCAATCGTGAAGTTACGCGACTTGAACAAAGAGAGGTCAACGATTGGGTTATCGTCGGTCAGCTCCCAGACAATCAGGAAACTGATGGCAATGACGGCGACCACGGTCAGGATGATAATCTCTTGCGAGGCGAACCAGTCCAGCTCTTTCCCGCGGTCAAGCATGATCTGTAGACTGCCGATACCAATCACCAGCAGCGCCAGGCCGATAGCGTCGATACGTCGCTGCTCGGTGCGGGTCTCGCGACCGCGCAGGGTTTGCAGCGTCATCAGCACGACCGCAACCCCAATCGGCACGTTGATGAAGAAAATCCAGCCCCAGTGATAGTTATCGCTGATGTAGCCGCCCAGTATCGGGCCGCAGATCGGCGCGACAATCACCGTCATCGACCATAGCGCCAGCGCGATAGAACGTTTTGCGGGAGGATAGTTATTCAGCAACAGGCTCTGTGAGAGCGGGATTAACGGCCCTGCGACGACACCCTGAACCACGCGGAAGAAGATCAGCATGTTCAGACTGTTGGAGACCCCGCACGCCCATGACGCAATGGCAAAGGCGACGGTTGACCACATGAACAGCTTCACTTCCCCGACGCGTTTCGCCAGCCAGCCGGTAATCGGGATGGAGATCGCGTTCGCCACCCCGAATGAGGTGATAACCCATGTCCCCTGGCTCAACGATGAGCCAAGGTTCCCGGCGATGGTGGGGATCGCCACGTTAGCAATGGTGGAGTCCAGCACCTGCATGAATGTCGCCAGCGACAGCGCAATCGTCATAATGACCAGCTGCGCGCCTTCCAGCGGTTTTTGCTGTTGCATTACACGCACCTCAGGATTATCCCGCGTTGGCCTGCACAATCTCTTCGATCAGCTTATTGACCGGAGCAAGATTAATTTCTCGTGCGTTACTCTCAGAAACCGGGGTACTACGAACCTGGCTTGCCAGCACCTGTCCGTCGCGATTCGACGTATCCACGGTGACGAGGGTTGATAAACCGATACGCAGCGGATGCTGCGCCAGTTGCTGCGCATCCAGTTCAATACGTACAGGCAAGCGCTGCACGACCTTGATCCAGTTGCCGGTCGCGTTTTGCGCTGGAAGCAGGGAGAAGGCGCTGCCTGTCCCCATATCCAGGCCGACAACCTTACCGGTGTATTTCACGTCATCGCCGTAAATATCGCTGATGACCGTTGCCGGTTGGCCGATACGCATATGGGCGAGCTGCGTCTCTTTGAAGTTCGCGTCCACCCACAGGTTGGTGGCAGGCACGACCGCCATCAGCGGCGTGGTCGGGCTAATCTGCGCGCCAGGCTGTACGGCGCGGCGGGAGACGTAGCCGGTCATCGGGCTGACGATTTTGGTACGCTCCAGCGCCAGCCAGGCGTTGCGCACTTCCGTAGCCGCCTGTTGCACGGCAGGCTGATCTTCCAGCTTGCTGCCGAGGATCATCGCCTGGTTTGCGTTATATTGTTGAATTGCCACATCCAGCTGCGCCTGCGCGCTGGCGACGGCATCACGCGCGTGTTGCAGCTCTTCGCGACCGATCAGGTTCGCATTGCCCAGCGGCACGCGACGATTAAAGTCGCTTTGTGCCTGCGCCAGTGCGGTTTTCTGCACTTCAATGCTGGCCTGGAGCTGCTTGCTATTGATCATCAACTGGTGCGTCTGGCGAACGCTGGAGGCCAGCGCCGTTTTCGCTTTTTCGAATGCCTGTCTGGCATCCGTCTGGTCGAGCGTGACCAGCACGTCGCCCTGTTTTACAAAGTCAGTGTTATCAGCCCAGACTTTCGTCACGCTGCCTGATACCTGCGCCATGATTTGAACCTGGTTCCCTGCCACGTACGCATCATCCGTTTCTTCGATATGACGCAGTACTAAAAACCAATAAATCCCATATGCCACGGCAATTGCGATAAAGAGCAAGGTTAAAAGGATTAGCGCGCTTTTACGTTTGCCATTCTTCTTAACCGGTTGCTGCGGGGTTTGAGTCTCCGCATTTGCGCTCATGTTGTTCTCCACGATCTTATTTTTCATATCGGCTGGGCCGACGTTTTTGTCAGAAAGGCCAGCAGTATGACGTGCTGGCCTGTCAGTTTTTTCTTTTATAAATCTGGATGATTGAGCGTGTCGACGCGTTAGCGTAGCGCCTCAAGAACGGCGCCATCCTGATCCATCTGATCGAGACGCGTCAGGAGCTTACGAGTGATGTGCTCAAGTTGATCTTTTTCGGCGGTGCTGAGAGAGGACCATAGCTGGTGCAGGCAGTGATGCTGAGGCGGTAACACCTCGCGCAAAAACGCGTGACCTTTCTCCGTCAGTTGCAGATGCAGGCAGCGACGGTCGTTATCGCTTTCACGACGTTCGATCCAGCCGCGTTTCTCTAATTCATCTGCGATACGTGTTGCGTTGGTACGGGACGAGCCCAGCGCGCAACTCAGTTCAGATGGCTGAATACTGTGGTTTTCCTGAGACTCCAGCGTAATCAACGCCATAAACAACGTCTCGTTAATCCCTTGAGCTTTCAGCATCTTATTGCGGTTTTCCAGCAGTTTGCCTTGCATATGCATGCAAAGGCGGGTCAGAAGGATCTCCTGGTAAGGAAACTCTTCGTGGCGGCTGGCGCGAAATTTTAGCATTTGTTCAATGGGCGTAAACGAACTATCCATTTGGGCATGACCTCATTAATTTCAGCCGATATAGTAACGACAGTGACAAATAAAGTAAATGTATTATTAATTTAAAATGATTCTTTTGGGTTATAAAATGACCCCTATCTTCCAGGCGAGTCCATAGCCCAGAGCGCTCAGTAGCGTTGGGATGATGATGCTGCGCGTCTTGTAGAAACTGACGCCCAGGACGGCAAACCCGACCAGCGTCGGAATGAACCGGCTGGCGTCGTGCATCACCTCGGGAGCCGTAGACACCACCAGCAGGGCGCAGATGGACGCGATGCCAATGGTGTCGAGCAACACGCCCGTTGCGCCGCGCCTGGCGGGACGGGTGTTTCCCATTCGCAGACGAAGCGGTAAATAACGAAAACAATAATTGGCGCAGCCAACCAGCAGTCCCAGCAGCAAAACCTCATAACTCATCGGGCGCTCCTTGCCAGAACGACTGGATCAAGGCGGTCAGACACCCGCTGGCGATACCCGCCAGGATAGCCGCTGGAATGGAAAACAGCGTGACGCCTGCCAGCGCGCCGATTAACGCCGCCGTGACGCACAGCGTTTGTTTGCGTTGAAAAGAAGCGAGCAAAAAACTCATAAACAGGGCTGGCAGCATAAAACTTAATGCCGCCTCAACGGCGGGGAAGCTTTTCAGCAATCCGCTCCCGGAAAATGCGCCAATGACCGTGCCGAGCACCCAGGAGGCCCAGGAGCAGAACGCGATGCCGATCATCCAGTTTTCACTCCAGCGACGGTTATCCCGCACCAGTTTGGCCGTGGCGGCAGCAAACACTTCATCGGTGAGACCAAATGCCCACAGGGCGGTTTTAGGTTTACTGAGCCGTTGGCTGATGCGACTACGCAGGGAAGGGCCGTACAGCACATGGCGTACGTCCATCGCCATTACGGTCAGCGCGGCGACCCATAATGTGCTGCCCGCCGCGAGCATGGTGGTGATGACGAACTGGCTGGCGCCTGCGTAAATAATACAGGAGAAAAAAACGCTTTCGAGGGGAGTAAAGCCCAGACGGGTGGCGTTAAGGCCAAACGCAAACGCCACCGGAATATAACTTATGACTATCGGTAAACTGTCTTTGAATCCTTCCGTTAATGTTGCCGGACGGGGCTCAGACTGGGGTGCAGGGCTTTCCATAAGATTATCTGATTCGTCACCGATGTTAAAATAACCAGCATAAATGAATCATATAACCTTAACAGAGTGGGGGACGCCTTAACACCCTGGGGAGCTCAATCAAAGGTAAACGCTTGCCATCTGCTTAATTTGCGGCTTCTTGTCGGTGAAAACCTCGCCACCAGACCAGCAGATTGAGCGCGGCGACGGTGGTACCGGCCAGACAAACGCCGGCCCAGCCGGCATGCTGCCAGGCCGATGCCGAAATCAACGAACCGGCGGCGCCGCCGATAAAGTAGCTGGTCATATACCCGGCGGTGAGCCGGTTACGCGCATCCGGGTGGACGCGGTAAATCACCGTCTGATTGGTGATATGTACGCCCTGCACGGTGAGATCCAGCACCAGGATGCCAATAATCAGCGCCAGCACGGAGCTGTGTCCGTACCAGATAGCCAGCCAGGAGAGCAACAGCAACAGCAGGCCGAAAGTCGTGGTGAGATGGGACTTCCCTTTATCGGCAAAACCGCCCGCTGGACGTGCGCCCAGCGCGCCAGCGGCTCCCGCCAGACCAAACAGCCCAATCATCCCTTCGGAATAGTTAAACGGCGGCGCGGCCAGTAAAAAGGCCATTGATGTCCAGAGAATGCTGAAGTTGGCGAACGTCAGGCAGCCTAACAACGCGCGGGTGCGCAGGAGGCCGTCGTGGAGAAACAGGCTGAACACGGAACCCAATAGCTGCGGATAGTTAAGATGCGTTTCTGATTTCACCTTTGGTAAACCGCGCCACAGCGCGACGGCCATCAGCGCCATCAGCACAGAAGCGACCCAGAAGACGGTGCGCCAGCCGCCAAGATTCGCCAGCAATCCGGCAACGGTACGCGCCAGTAAAATCCCCAGCAGCAGGCCGCTCATGATGGTGCCGACCACTTTGCCGCGCTTATCCGGCGTGGCGAGCGTCGCCGCCAGCGGCACCAGGATTTGCGCCACGACGGAGAACAGCCCGGTGAGCGCCGTGCCGAGAATCATCATGCCGAGCGACTGACTGCTGGCGGTAATCAGCATGCCGCCTGCGGCCAGCAGCGTCATGGAGACGATGAGCGTCCGGCGTTCGAACATATCGCCCAGCGGCACCAGAAAGAGCAATCCGGCGGCATAGCCCAACTGAGCGGCGGTAACGATAAAGCCCGCCGAACTGGCGGAAAGCGAGAAATTGTTTGCGATAGTATCGAGCAGCGGCTGGGCGTAATAGTTACTGGCGACGGCCAGACCGGTTGCCACGGACATTAAAACAATCAGCGCCGGGCTAAGCCCGTGAGTGGATTTAGTCATTATTTTGAGTCAGATATGATTTCCTGGGGTATCAATCATAGCGGATGTTTATGAATGTGAGTGGTTTGTTGAGTGATGGATTGTGCGGTTGAGGTAGGGCGTATAGGCCGGATAAGGCGCATCGCGCCACCATCCGGCATTGGTGTGGTTACTGCGCCTGATGGCGCGCAGCTTTAAGGCCGACGAGTGGGTTATTTCTGCGCGGCCAGCGCTTCTTTTACCCAGCCGTCAAACTGCTGCTGGTGGGCTTTGATCCAGCCGTCAACGTGACCCTGAACATCGGCCTCGGACGATTTGCCTTCATGCATCATCGCGTTCTGCGCGTTGATATCCGCCAGCGGTACCTTCATGATGGCGAACAGCTTCGCCGCCGCCGGGTTTTTCTCTGCCCAGGCTTTGTTGGCGACAATGTGCATGGTGTTCACCGGGAAGCCATAGTTCGCGCCGTTCGGCAGTTTGGTATCAATGTCTTTCTGCTCGCCCGGCAGGGAAGAGAACGGCACCTGTAACCAGACAACATCTTTACCCGGCTTCATCACGTCGCTCACCCAGTACGGCGTCCAGGTGTAGTACAGAATCGGCTTGCCTTCTTTGAAGCGGGTGATGGTGTCGGCCATCATCGCGGCATAGTTACCGTGGCTGACGTCGACGGTTTTTTCCAGATCGAACGCTTTGTTCTGGTGGTTAATCACCGCTTCACAACCCCAGCCTGGCGAACAACCCATCATGTCAGCTTTGCCGTCGCCGTTGGTATCAAAGATTTTGGCGATTTTCGGGTCTTTCAACTGGGCGAGGTTAGTGATCTTGTACTGCTCGGCGGTTTTCTTGTCGATCAGATAACCCTGCGCGGCGCCCGTCACGAATACCCCCTCGCGATAGAACTTTTTGTCTCCGCCCGCAGCGGCGTACATATCATCATGCAGCGGCTGCCAGTTCACGGCGGTAAAAGTTGCATCGCCAGAGGCAATGGAGGTGTAACCGACGTTGTAATCAACTTCGCTTGGCTTATTGACGGTATAACCCAGTTTCTCCAGCGCGCGGCTGACCAGCAGCGTCTGGAAGGTTTCTTCGGTGATGGTGCTCTGCACCGGCTGTACGGTAACGCCTTTGCCCGGCAGGTCGGCAGCGAATGCGCTGGTAGAGACAAGGGTGGCAAACGCTGTGGCAAATAGAATGTTATGTCGCATCGTTGTTCCTTATTACACTTCATCTTTCAAGCTGCCTCTTTGTTGGCTGCACCCATGCACCCCGGTCACGTACTGCGTGTACGCTCCTGGGGACACATTCGTTTGCCGCCGCGATGCAACTTGAACGATTTTGTGTAAGCTAATGAATTGTAGACCCGGTAAGCAATGCGCCACCGGGCAACGGGTGAATTACTTAACGAAAGGGCGAGTGATAAGCCCAACGGGACCGGTGGTATACCAGCGGCGGTTGCCACGGCTGCGCGAGTCGCGACCAACGGCCTGGGTCAGGCGGTCCAGAATGATAGCGAGGATCACAATACCGACCCCGCCGACGGTTGCCAGCCCCATGTCGAGGCGGCCAATACCACGCAGCACCATCTGACCAAGCCCGCCGACGGCAATCATAGAGGCGATCACTACCATGGAGAGGGCAAGCATGAGCGTCTGGTTAACACCCGCCATAATGGTGGGCATGGCCAGCGGTAGCTGTACTTTGAACAGCATCTGACGCGGACTGGCGCCAAATGAGCGTGAGGCTTCGATCAAATCTGCCGGAACCTGGTTAATCCCCAGAATGGTCAGACGCACAATCGGCGGCAGGGCAAAGATAATGGTCACTACCACCCCCGGCACGTTACCGATACCGAACAGCATCACGATTGGCACCAGATAGACGAACGCAGGCGTCGTTTGCATCGCATCCAGCAGCGGGCGGACAATCTTCGCCGCACGCGGACTGCGCGCCAGCCATATCCCCAGTGGCAAACCGATGACCACGCAGAACAGCAGGGCGGTCAGCACCAGCGCCAGGGTAATCATCGCCTGTGACCAGGCGCCAATCGCGCCGATGGCAATCAGGGACACCAGCGTGGCGGCCCCCATCCCCAGGCCGGAGATCTGCCAGGCGATCAGTGCGAAAATGATAATCGCCACCGGAGCTGGCATACCCAGCAACAGCTGCTGGAAGCCATTGAGAATGTAATCCACCGGTACACGGATGCCCTGGAAAACGGGGCGGAAATGCGTAACGACCCAGTCGATCCCTTCAGTGACCCAGCTGTCCAGCGGGATCAGCGTCTTATGGAACGGGTCCATAATATTAAAATGTTCTGGCGCAGGCGCAGGCGCGCTGGTCAGCCAGTCTGCGCCGCCGCCATCGGCAGGTGCGCCCGAAGGCGTTCCCCAGGCGTCGGCGGATTGCGCGGCGCTATCCGCCGCTGGCGCGGTATCCCACGGATTAGTTTGTTCAGCCATTGTTTGCCCCCTCGCGATCTAAAGCCTGTAGCAGCATGCGTTTTGAAATAATGCCGACATACTGTTGTTCCTCGTCGACAACCGGCACCGCACAAGGCGCCTGGCCAACATGAGAGAGCAACTCGCTAAGAGGTGTTTGCGCATCCACCGCCAGTGACTCGTCAATAAGCGCTGCTTCAATACCTTGCGCCTGGCTTAATGCCGCTTTTAATGAGTCGATGGAAACAATGCCGACAAACTTATTACCGCGTTCAATCACATAACCAAATTCACGGTCTTCATCCTGCAATAATTTCAGTGCGGAACGCGGACCAAAACCTGGCGTTTTACGAATTAATCCCACCGGGCTGCGGCGGGCAATATCTTTGGCGCTGAACACCTGGCTAATATCGACCCCACGGAAGAAGGTGCGGACATAATCATTCGCCGGGTTATTCAGAATTTCATCTGGCGTTCCCACCTGAACGACTTCGCCGTTTTGCATAATGGCAATACGATCGCCAATACGCATCGCTTCATCGAGATCGTGGGAAATAAAAACGACGGTACGCTGATGTTTTGCCTGTAGTTTTACCAGCTCATCCTGCATCTCGGTACGAATTAAGGGATCGAGCGCCGAGAAGGCCTCATCCATTAACAGAATGTCAGGGTTGATCGCTAATGCGCGGGCCAGACCGACACGCTGGCGCATACCGCCGGAGAGTTCATCCGGGTAGCCGTGCGCATAATTCTCCAGCCCCACCTGGCGTAAGGCATCCAGCGCTTTTTCACGGCGCTCTTCAGCGGCAACGCCGGCTAATTCCATGCCGAATGCCGTATTATCCAGTACGGTCATGTGCGGCATTAATGCAAATGACTGGAAAACCATCGCAATTTTCTTTCTGCGCACCTCGCGAAGCTCGGCGTCAGATATTTTTGCAATATCAACGCCGTCGATCAGCACTTGCCCGCGGGTGGGTTCAATCAGGCGATTGAGAAGGCGTACCATTGTGGATTTACCCGAACCGGATAATCCCATGATGACAAAAATCTCGCCTTCTTCAATGGCCAGACTGGCGTCTTTAACGCCAAGCGATAGCCCTGTTTTATCCAGAATTTGCTCTTTCGAAAGTCCTTTTTCAATATATTTGAAAGCTCGCTGCGGATGCTCACCAAATATCTTATAGAGATTCTTAACTTCTAATTTAATTGCCATGCAATAGAAAGATTCCTGTTATTTATTATGTCGATACGATACCTGATAGAAATAGTCACCTTTTTCTACCCTAACATACTGAGAATCTGAGACAACCCTGAATTTTCCTCAGACACAAATATTGCCGGAGGCCATTTGCCGGGATTTCCCATGATATAAGGGCTGAGCGGGAGTGGGGGGAGAGCGATATTTTTTGTAACGACCACCGAAAATGCGCCTGAATTGCTGAAATTCAGGCGAATAATGTGACAGATATTGAGTGTAGATCACACAGAAATAATTGTGTGATAAAAACGTGATCCCGTTAAAATATTATCGCGGAAGTGTGATCGATATTTACCGCGATAATCGCCGTCAAAAATTCCAGTCTTCGTCTTCGGTTTCGATAGCTTTTCCCATCACATAGGAGGAGCCTGAACCGGAGAAGAAATCATGGTTTTCATCCGCATTCGGTGAAAGCGCAGCAAGTATGGCAGGATTGACCTCCGCCATTTCTGCGGGGAATAACGCTTCGTAGCCCAGGTTCATCAACGCTTTATTGGCGTTGTAACAGAGAAAGGCGTTAACGTCTGCCACCCAACCGGTTTCGGCATACAGTTCTTCCGTATAGCGAGACTCGTTGTCATACAGCTCCATCAGCAAATCAAGGGCGAAATGCTTCAATTCGTCGCGTTCGGATTCTGACAGTTTCTCCAGCCCTTTTTGGTATTTATAGCCGATGTAATAACCATGTACCGCTTCGTCACGAATAATCAGACGAATCAGGTCGGCGGTGTTGGTCAGCTTGCCCCGGCTGGAAAAATACATTGGCAGCCAGAAGCCGGAATAGAACAGGAAAGATTCCAGGAATACGCTGGCGATTTTCTTTTTCAGCGGATTGTCGGCGGTGTAATGTTGCAGGATAATCTGCGCCTTGCGTTGCAGCGGCGCATTTTCCTCACTCCAGGCATAGGCCGCGTCTACGTCTTTCGTCTGGCAAAGCGTAGAGAAAATCGAGCTGTACGAGCGGGCATGTACCGCTTCCATAAAGCTGATGTTTGACAGCACCGCCTCTTCATGCGGCGTCAGCGCGTCCTGCATCAACGCGGGGGCCCCGGCGATATTCTGAATGGTGTCGAGCAGCGTTAATCCGGTAAACACGCGGATGGTAAGCTGCTGCTCGGCGGCGCTCAGTGTCTGCCAGGCGGGGATATCATTGGAAAGCGGCACCTTTTCCGGCAGCCAGAAGTTGCTGGTCAGGCGGTTCCACACTTCCAGGTCTTTATCATCCTGAATCTTGTTCCAGTTGATGGCGCTCACGCGTGATAGTTTCATCCTGCTCTCCTTATAGCGCGCATGATACGCAGCCTTCTATTTCAGTACCTTCCAGCGCCAGCTGACGCAGACGGATGTAATACAGCGTTTTGATCCCTTTTCGCCACGCGTAAATCTGGGCTTTGTTGATATCGCGGGTTGTCGCGGTATCCGGGAAGAACAGCGTCAGCGACAGTCCCTGATCAACGTGGCGTGTGGCTTCGGCATAGGTATCAATGATTTTTTCCGGGCCGATTTCATAGGCGTCCTGGTACATGTCCAGGTTCTCATTGGTCATAAACGGGGCCGGGTAGTAAACGCGCCCGGTTTTTCCTTCTTTGCGGATCTCTATCTTCGACACGATCGGGTGAATGCTTGACGTCGCGTGGTTGATATAGGAAATGGAACCGGTCGGCGGCACCGCCTGTAGATTCTGGTTATAGATGCCGTAGCGCATCACCTCATCCCGCAACCGCGCCCACATTTCGCGGCCCGGAAGCGTAATGCCGCTACGGGCAAAGAGCGCACGAACCGTGTCGGTTTTCGGCTGCCAGTCGCCCTGCAAATATTGTTCGAAATACTCGCCGCTGGCATAGCGCGATTGTTTGAATCCGGCGAAGGTTTTACCGCGTTCACGCGCCATCATCATTGAGGTATTCAGCGCGTGCCAGGTCACGGTGTAGAAATAGAGGTTGGTGAAATCCAGCGCCTCCGGGCTGCCGTAGGCAATGCCTTCTCGCGCCAGATAACCGTGCAGGTTCATCTGCCCCAGGCCAATCGCGTGTGACGCGGCGTTTCCGGCTTCAATTGACGGTACGCTGCGGATATGGCTCATATCCGATACCGCCGTCAGGCCGCGAATCGCCGTTTCCACCGTGCGGCCAAAATTCGGGGAGTCCATCGTATGGGCGATGTTCAGCGAACCGAGGTTGCAGGAGATATCATGCCCGGTCTGCGCGTAATCCAGATTTTCATCATAGGTGGAGGCGCTGTTGACCTGCAAAATCTCCGAGCACAGGTTGCTCATGTTGATGCGACCGGCAATCGGGTTCGCGCGGTTTACCGTATCCTCATACATGATGTAGGGATAGCCTGACTCAAACTGGATTTCCGCGAGCCGCTGGAAAAATTCGCGCGCGTTGATGTACTGCTTGCGTACGCGTTCGTCGGCGAGCAGCTCATCGTACCGTTCGCTAATGGCGATATCTCCGAACGGTTTGCCGTAAATGCGTTCGACATCGTAAGGCGAGAACAGCGCCATCTGCGCGTTTTCTTTCGCCAGACGGAACGTTACGTCCGGGATCACCACGCCCAGCGACAGCGTTTTAATGCGGATTTTTTCATCGGCGTTTTCGCGTTTCGTGTCGAGAAAACGCAGGATATCCGGGTGGTGCGCGTGCAGATACACGGCGCCCGCCCCCTGACGCGCCCCTAACTGATTAGCGTAAGAAAAGGCGTCTTCCAGCATCTTCATTACCGGGATCACGCCTGAGGACTGGTTCTCAATACGCTTGATCGGCGCGCCCGCTTCACGAAGATTCGAGAGCAAAAACGCCACGCCGCCGCCGCGCTTGGAAAGCTGTAGCGCCGAGTTAACCGCCCGACCAATGGACTCCATATTGTCTTCAATGCGTAACAGGAAGCAGGAGACCAGCTCGCCGCGCTGTTGTTTGCCGCAGTTTAAGAAGGTCGGCGTGGCCGGCTGAAAGCGCCCGGAGAGGATTTCATCGGTAAGCTGCATCGCCAGCGCTTCATTGCCCTGCGCCAGCGTCAGCGCCACCATTGTCACCCGGTCTTCAAAGTCTTCAAGGTAGCGTTTGCCGTCGAACGTTTTCAGCGTATAGCTGGTGTAATATTTCCACGCGCCAAGGAACGTCTGGAAGCGAAAACCGCTGGCGTGGGCGTGAGCAAACAGCTTCACCACGAAAGCGCGATCGTAGCGGGTTAAAACGCTTTCGTCGTAATAGCCTTCGCGAAGCAGATACTCCAGGCGCTCGTCCTGGCTGGCAAAGGAGACGGAATTGGGGCGGACATGGGTGGCAAAGAACACCTCCACCGCCTGCCGATCCTTGTCGAACTGAATATGGCCTGCTTTATCGTACAGATTCAGCATGGCATTCAGCGCGTGATAATCCATCGTTTCTTGCTTCACACGTTCTGCGGTTGTCGTTGCCAAAATTCGCTCACTCCTTTTCGGACGTTGTCGATGTCGCTTTGCGTTCCCATCAGTTCAAAGCGGTACAGCCAGGGGACGCCGCATTTTTGTGAAATGACCTCGCCAGCGCGACCGTAAGCCTCGCCAAAGTTACGGTTGCCGGAGGCGATCACGCCGCGAATTAACGCCCGGTTATGTTCATCATTTAAAAAGCGGATCACCTGTCGTGGAACCGCGCCTGCCGTACCGCCGCCGCCGTAAGAGGGGACGACCAGAATGTAAGGTTCGTCTACCCTGATTCGCTCGCGTTCATTAAGCGGAATGCGAATAGCGGGCAGCCCCAGACGCTGCATAAAGCGGTGCGTATTTTCGGAGCTGCTGGAAAAGTAGACGAGTTGGCTCATGCGCTGGCCACGCGCGCATCAGGATGCAGACGGTTGATCATATCCGGGCGGAAGCCTGACCAACTGGTATCGCCCGCGATGACCACCGGCAGCTGGCGAAAACCTTTTTCCCGCAGGGTGTCTGCCGCGTCGGGAACCAGATCGACGTTCACCATCTCAAAGTCAAATCCACGGCTTTCCATCGCCCGTTTGGTGGCGTGGCACTGAACACAGTCGTTACGAGTGTAAATAGTAATGCGCATGATTCGTATTTCCATTTAAAATGAGAGAACGGCGCGATGATATGCGTCGGGTTGTGTGTGTCTTGATAGAGAGAATACTAGATGTAGATGAATAAAGTTTCAACCACACAAGATATGGGAAATATCGATTAATTTGCTTCTGCTGATTAGCTCAGCGGGAATGGGGGGGTATGGTTAAACGTCGCCCGATGGCGCTTACGCTAACCGGGCCTACGGTGTAGGCCGGATAAGGCGTTTACGCCGCCATCCGGCAATAGCGGGTTTACATCCGCATCCCAACGGCCAGACGGTTGAAGCAGTTCATCAGACTGATAGCAAAAGTCAGATCGCTGATTTCACGGGCGCTGAAACTTTCGAGTAGCGGCAGATACGCGTCATCTTCGGCATGCGTTCTTGCGATATCCGTGACGGATTCCGCCCAGGCCAGCGCCGCACGCTCCTGTTCGCTGAAGTGATGGCTTACCCGCCACCCGGCCAGCGCATCCAGTTTGCTTTGCGCCACGCCGGATTTACGCAGGGCTTTGCTGTGCATCTCCAGACAAAATGCGCAACCGTTGATCTGTGAGATACGCAGATAAATCAGTTCCATCAGCGTGGTGTCCAGCGCGCTGTTTTCCAACGCTTTTTTGGCCTGGCCCAGCGCACTATAGACTTCAGGGCTAAGTTCATAATAGGGCTGACGTAATGTCGTCATCATACTTCTCCTCGTTTAGACGTCAGCAATGTAGCACTATAATGGACTGCTAAAGAGAGCCATATTTTTATGAAAAAAGCAGACCATAAAGGATCGTTCACCTGTGCCACGCTACCAGCAAATCGCCCGTCAGTTAAAAAACGCCATTGAGCAAGGCGAACTCAAGGCCGGGGTGCGTTTGCCGTCCAGCCGGACATGGTCGCAAGAGTTAGGCGTTTCACGCTCGACGGTTGAAAACGCGTACGGCGAGCTGGTGGCGCAAGGCTGGCTGGAGCGGCGCGGGCAGGCCGGTACGTTTGTCAGCGGGCATGTACGTCCAGAAAAAACGGTCGCTACGCCTGCCGTTTTCGCCGGAGAAAGCCAGACGCCCGATCCATTTCAAATGGGATTACCTGCGCTGGATCTTTTCCCGCGTGAGATTTGGGCGCGGGTGATGGGGCGTCGCCTGCGTACGCAGACCCGTTTTGATCTCGCGTTGGGCGACGTCTGCGGCGAAGCGATTTTGCGCGAGGCCATTGTCGATTATCTGCGGGTGTCGCGCAGTATTGAATGCCTGCCGGAACAGGTGTTTATCACTTCCGGCTATGCGTCCTCAATGACCCTTATCCTGCGCGCGCTGGCGAAACCTGGAGAAGGCATGTGGGTTGAAGATCCCGGGTTTCCCCTTATTCGCCCGGTGATTGCCCAGGAAAATATCGGGCTGATGCCGGTTCCGGTCGATGATCATGGACTGAATGTGGCGGCAGGTATTCACGATTACCCGCAGGCGCGTTTTGTGTTGTTAACGCCGGCCCACCAAAGCCCGCTCGGCGTGGCGCTCTCTTTAACCCGTCGCCGCCAGCTACTTGAATGGGCGGCGAGCGCGCAGGCATGGATTATCGAAGACGATTATGACAGTGAATTTCGTTACCACGGCAAGCCGCTTCCGCCGCTGAAAAGCCTCGATGCGCCGCAGCGGGTGATCTATGCCGGAACGTTCAGCAAGTCGCTGTTCCCGGCGCTGCGTACCGCATGGCTGGTGGTTCCGCTTAATCAGGTGGCGCGTTTTCGTCAGCTGGCGGGGCTGATGGCCTGTAGCGTGCCGGTGCTGTGGCAGCAGACGCTGGCGGATTTTATCCGCGATGGTCATTTCTGGCGGCATTTGAAAAAGATGCGCCAGCATTACGCCAGGCGACGGCTTTGGATGGAAGAAGCGCTGCGTGAGCAGGGATTCGCCGTTGTCCCGCAGGAAGGCGGCATTCAGCTGGTTGTTGCGGTGGATGCTGATGACCGGTTGCTGACGGCGAAAGCCAATCAGGCCGGACTGGCGGTGCAGGCATTGAGCCGCTGGCGGCTTAAGTCAGAAGGAAGGGGAGGACTGCTGCTGTCGTTTACCAACATCACTTCAGCGGAAATGGCAAAACAGGTCGCACGTCAGCTTCGGGAAGCCATAACCGACACGCCGTCGGCCGGATAAGACGCTCTGCGTCGCATCCGGCAAGATTCCCCGTTAACGGCGTAAACTTAACAGCGCTCCGACAACGATGCCGACAGCGGCGGCTGTCCCCATGCTGCACCAGGGTTTTTCTCGCACAAAGGTATCCGCGCATCCTACGGCATCACGCGCCGCCTGTTCTACTCGCGTGCGGCCATGCATACGGGCACGGGTTTCTTTCAGCAATGCCTGCGCTTTGCGCCGCGCGGTTTCCGCTTCATCTTTGGCATCACTTCCCCATGATTTCAGCACGTCTTCAAGGGTATCGGCTAATTGACTGACATCGTTCTGAATATCCTGAACATTTTCATCGGCGTCTTTTCGGCTCGGTCGGTTAAACATATGATCCTCCATTGATTTCGATGTGAACTTCAGTGTAGTCCATATTTTTTATCTTCTGAGGCGCGTCACGGTATATTCGCGAGTTTATGGATTTTTCTGAAAGCGTTGCTAATGCTGGATCGGGTAAGGTAAGCCCGCAGTAAAGGATAACGAGGATAAAATATGTATTTACGACCCGATGAGGTGGCGCGCGTACTTGAAAAAGTGGGTTTTACCGTAGATGTGGTAACACAGAAAGCATACGGTTATCGACGTGGCGAAAATTATGTGTACGTTAATCGTGAAGCGCGTATGGGGCGTACCGCATTAGTGATTCATCCGACGCTAAAAGAACGCAGTTCTTCACTGGCGGAACCCGCTTCGGAAATTAAAACCTGCGATCATTATCATCAGTTCCCGCTTTATTTAGGCGGAGAAATTCACGAACATTACGGCATACCGCACGGCTTTAGTTCACGGATTGCGCTTGAGCGCTATTTGCATGGACTGTTTGGCGAAGCAAAACCAAATTCAAACTAATGAAGCGACTGGCCTTGCCAGTCGCGAAGAAAGCGGGTCTCAGGCTTTGGCCTGGTGGTAGCTGCTGACTTTGAACAGGCGGCGGCAATAATCAAGGAAGTAGCCGTAAACCGCGCCCATCAGCATGGATATCACGATATTCGAACTGACTGCCGCTGTAATCTGGTGCCAGTCTGCGCCGACCGTCAACAAAATCGCGACATAAACCGGAGACTGGAAGGTGACGTAAGCCAGTACATCCGCCAGATTCTTCACCCAACTCGCCGGGCTCGCCTTACGCGCGACGCGCATAATCGCATCACGATACATTCCATAGGGCCACGCGATCAGAATATTGACCGGAATGGCGACCAGACGGGAAGACAGCGACTGTTCAAAGGTCATTCCAGAGAGGAATATCTCGATCAACATGTTCACGACAGAACAATAAACAACCATCGCGAACGTGTCTGCGACTGCATGACGCAAGCGTGACTGCGGTGAGAACATGTTAATGCTCCTTGTAAAAGGGTAAAAATCGCCATTGAACGTGTGGTTGTAGTGATTTAGCGTAGTGATTTCGCTAATGCATAGCGTATATCTCTACATAATAACTATCAACTAGTGTAAAATTTTTATTTATTGTCTTTTTGTCGATAAAATACTCTGCCGGTGTCTGTTTTTTGTTCGTTTCGGGATTTTCGTTGTCCGCCGTGACTAATGTTTTCCAAATCAATGGCTTAACTTTTATTGTTTTTTTCGGCATTTTGCGCAAGCGAGGCGGGAGCGAAAGGGCATCGACGGCTGCTGTTGTGTACGCCGGGGAGGGGCCGCTTTTTTAATTTTGCAGGCGTGCGTTATTCTGGCTGATATATAACGGCGAAGGCGAATAAATATAAGCGGCGGTGTGCAGGCCGGATATTACTGTATATCCCACTCTCTGGAAATATAATCAATAATCGAATATACTTTCTGGCGTAATACTTGTTTTCCCCTGCGTTAAAAGGTTTTATTGTTATGACTTTGATGTTACAGAATTTAAATAATATCCGTACACTGCGCGCAATGGCCCGCGAATTCTCCATTGACGTTCTTGAAGAAATGCTCGAAAAATTCAGGGTTGTCACTAAAGAAAGACGCGAAGAAGAAGAAGAGCAACAGCGTCTGCGCGCTGAACAGCAAGAGAAAATTAATACCTTTCTGGAGATGATGAAAGCCGACGGCATCAATCCAGAAGACTTATTAAATATGGGGGCGGCAACGCCGCGTTCAGGTAAAAAACGTACACCGCGCCCGGCGAAATATCGTTTTACCGATTTTGATGGTGAGACGAAAACATGGACTGGTCAGGGGCGCACGCCTAAGCCGATTGCCCAGGCGCTGGCGGCGGGGAAATCTCTGGATGATTTTCTGATCTAATTTCGCGGTATTTTGCCGGATGAGACGGTGCTTATCCGGCTGATATCAACCTGGTCAGTACAAACCACCCGGCCCGCCGGGGACTGCGGCGATTCTGGCGCTACCGCTTAATGCGTTCGCCGGTTCCAGGGCATCTTTTCGAGCAGTCGCGCCATGCCGCAGAAACCCGTGAATCCCGCCAGCATTAACCCGGCGCCAACAAAGCCGCTGATCAGGAAGAAACCGCTACTGACGGTGTAACCCAGCGCAACGCCCAGTAAAACCAGTCCTCCGGCGGCAATTTGCACCTGACGCATCAGCGGCAGCGGCTGAGACTTATCTTCCGCCACGGGCAGGCCCGCAGCTTTCCAGCCTTCGATTCCCCCCTCCAGCAGCCAGACTTCTGCGGGGGCGGCGACCGCCTGGAGCGTTGCGGCATTGCCGCTGGTACGCCTGCCGGACTGACAGTGAAAGATGACGCGTTCAGCCCGTAACGCCGCCGGAAAAGCGCCGTGCTCAAGCGTGGAGAGCGGCGCCAGCTGCGCGTCGGGAATATGTTCGCGCAGGTATTCATCGGCGTCACGGATATCAATCAGCGTTGCCCCTTGTGCTATCAGCGCCTGTGCTTCGCGCGGGGAAATCGTCCCGGTTGTCATGGTTTCTCCTGGTGGACAATACGGTGTATTTAGCAGCGTAAATCAGCTTCCTGGCAGCGTAAAGGGTGTAAATGAGGAATGTCTTGTTCGCCTTACAGTTTGCGCCAGCAATATGTCATGCCGTTTCCCTGTTAAGCCGCTTCCCTCTGCTACACTCTCTGGGTGTCTATTGTGTACAACCGAGGTAAATATGGGTCTCTTCAATTTTGTGAAAGATGCGGGCGAAAAGCTCTGGGATGCCGTAACCGGAAATCATGATAAAGATGATCTGGCGAAAAAGGTGCAGGAACACTTAAACAAAACCGGCATTCCTGATGCCGATAAAGTCAATGTGCAGGTGACGGACGGTAAAGCGACGGTAACGGGCGACGGTTTAAGTCAGGAAGCGAAAGAAAAAATCCTCATTGCGATCGGGAATATTTCCGGGATCGGCAGTGTGGAAGATCAGGTTAAAACGTCAGCGCCTGCGGCGGAGAGTCAATTTTATACGGTGAAATCAGGCGACACGTTGAGCGCTATTTCAAAACAGGTTTACGGTAATGCCAACCTGTACAACAAAATCTTTGAAGCGAATAAGCCGATGCTGAAAAGCCCGGATAAAATATATCCCGGGCAGGTTTTACGTATCCCGGAAGAGTAACCGGACTCAGCTCTGTTCCTGCTGAAGTTTACCGGCCATCGCCTGTTGAATAATCGGAATTGGCGTCAGTAAATGCTGGCGCATTAATTCGCTGGCGCGTGCGGCATCGCGCGCCAGAATAGCCTCCATAAGCGCCCGATGCTGAATATGTTTATCTTCGAGCATTTCAACGGACAGAACCGTTTTGCGCAGCCAGATAAAACGGTAGCGTGCCGCCAGATCGAAAAGTCGCTCGCGCATTTGCAGCAGATAATGTGAGCCGCAACCGGCAACAATGGCCGTATGAAATGCCTGATGGCGCTGATCCCACTCATCCAGCATACGTTCGCTGGCATCGCTCGATTCCAGTTTGTTGAGCATATGCGCCCTGGCGAGAATATCGGCTTCCCACTCATCGCCGCCACGCGCAATAGCCAGTTGCACCAGCATGGCTTCCATATTGGCGCGGGCATCGAAAATATCGAGCAGTTCCTGCTCCGACATTGACGCCACGCGATAGCCTTTCTGGTTCACCACCGTGACCAGCCGTTCCGCCACCAGTTGAGAAAGCGCCTCCCGCAACGGCCCCACGCCTAACTCATAGCGTGATGTTAACAGACTCATGCGCAGCTTCTCATCGGGCTGATAAACGCCGCGAATAATATCGTTTTTGAGCCATCGGTATCCATCTATGGCCGTCGGTTGGGCAGAGGCGGTCATGGTACAACTCCTGAATAGCATTGGGCTGATATCCCGGCGCGCGCCGGGACACAGGTCTAACGCGTATTTTGCAACGGCGTTTTTTGCCACAATACCAGTTTTTTCCAGCGGGACATAATCGGCACGGTGCAAATGATCCCCAGTCCTAACAGCCCGGTAGAAATCACCTCCAGCTGTTGCGCCGGTCGGAATAGCATCACCACCAGCACAAAGCAGATAAAAGCGATAACCAGCCAGGTCAGCCACGGATAGAGCCACATTTTCAGCTTAATTTCGCTCCCTTCCGCCAGCAGGATTTTCCGCATTCTGAGCTGGGAAACCGCAATCACCAGGTAGACGAGCAGGGCGATCGCGCCGGAGCTGTCGATCAGGAATTTAAACACTTTCGCCGGGGCGTAATAATTTACCACCACCGTGAGGAATGCCGCCCCCGTGGATAACAGCACCGCCACATACGGCGTCCTGCTGCGGTTGAGTTTGCCCATAACGGCGGGCGCATCGCCACGACGGCTGAGGGAGTAGAGCATTCTCGACGCCGTATACAGCGCGGAATTCAGGCAACTGGTGACTGACAATAAAATCACGCAGTCCATGATCGCTTTGGCATAAGGAATATGCAGCAATTCCAGTACCGAACGGTAAGAACCAACGTCTTTGAGTCCCGGCATGTTCCACGGGATGAGCGCGACCACCACGAAAATAGAGCACAGGTAGAAGATTGAAATACGCCAGATCACCGAGTTGGTGGCGCGCACGATATGCTTATCCGGCGTGTCGGACTCGGCGGCGGCAATCGTGACAATCTCTGCGCCCATAAACGAGAACATGGTGATCAGCATCGCGCTCAGTACCGCGCCGAAGCCATTGGGCATAAAGCCGCCGTGATCCCACAGGCGTGAAACGCCGCTCACGTCTGCGTAGGGATAAAAGCCGCTAATTGCCGCCGCGCCCAGCGCGATAAACGCCAGAATGGCAATCACTTTGCACAGCGCCAGCCAGAATTCGAACTCGCCGTAATTTTTGACGCTCAGCAAATTACTGCCGGTTAATGCGATGGTTATCGCCAGAGAGAACAGCCAGATGGGGACGCCCGGTATCCATGAATGCAGGATGATGGCGGCAATATTGGCCTCCAGCGGGATAACCAGCACCCAGAACCACCAGTACAGCCAGCCGATGGTGTAGCCCGCCCAGGGGCCGATGGCTTTATCCGCATAGGTTGAGAAAGAGCCGGTATCCGGCGTGGCGACGGCCATTTCGGCCAGCATTCGCATAATCATAACGACCAGCAACCCGGCAAACAGGTAAGCCAGCAGTACCGCAGGCCCGGCTTGCGCAATCGCGACGCTGGAACCGACAAACAGACTGGCGCCAATGACGCCGGCGATAGACAGCATGGTGACGTGGCGGGATTTCAGTCCGCCACCTAAAGCATGTGATTCTGACAATTGCCCCATCTTCTTACCCCGTTATTGTTATTGAAGCTGTTGGCTGCTCTTGATGCGTAGGCCCGGTAAGCGGAGCGCCACCGGGCATCACAACATTGCCGGATGGCAGCGCAAGCGCCTTATCCGGCCTACAACGACCTAACCTTGCTTCGCCTCATCAAAACACTGGGCGATAATGTCCAGCCCTTGCTGAATTTGCGCTTCTTCGATAGTCAGCGGCACCAGAATGCGCAGCACGTTGTAGTACGGCCCGCAGGAGAGCAGGATCAGCCCTTTATCACGGGCGCGGGCGACGATATCGGCGGTCAGCTTCGCGTCCGGTTTGCTGCGATCGCCATTTTCAAACAGTTCAATGGCGATCATCGCTCCCGGGCCGCGCACGTCGCCAATCTCGCGGTGCGTTTCAGCAATATTCAGCAGCCCTTTACGCAGGGTTTGCCCCAGGTCTTTGGCTTTTTGCAGCAGGTTTTCCTGCTCGAAAATGTTCAGTACCGCCAGCGCGGCGGCGCAGGCGAGAGGATTACCTGCGTAGGTGCCGCCCAGACCGCCCGGTGGGATGGCGTCCATCACATCGGCGCGACCGGTTACTCCCGCCAGCGGAAAGCCGCCGGCAATCGATTTGGCGAAGGTGGTGAGGTCCGGGGCGACGCCCGTCTGCTCCATCGCGAAAAGCGTACCGGTACGCCCCGCGCCGCTTTGCACTTCATCGGCAATGAGCATGATCCCGTGTTCGTCGCAGAGTGCGCGCAGACGCTGCATAAAAGCGCGCGAGGCCGCATAAAAACCGCCTTCTCCCTGTACCGGTTCAATGATGATGGCGGCAATATCTTCCGGCGCGGCATCGTTTTTAAAGATGCGCTGGATGCTGGCAATCGCGTCATCATCACTGATGCCGTGCAGGGCGCAAGGGTAGAGCGCGCGGTAAACGTGGCCTGGCATCAGCCCCATTCCGGCAGAGTAGGGATTGACTTTTCCGGTCAGTGACAGGGTGTAGTGGGTACGGCCATGATAAGCGCCGCTAAAAGCGATGGCGCCGCTACGCTTTGTCGCCGCTCGGGCGATTTTCACCGCGTTTTCCACCGCTTCGGAACCGGTAGTCACCAGCAGGGTTTTCTTCGCGAAATCGCCTGGCACCTTCTGGTTCATGAGTTCGCACAGCTCCAGATACGGTTCGTAGGCGAGCACCTGGAAACAGGTATGCGACAGCTTTTTCAGTTGTGCTTCGACCGCCGAGACGATCTCCGGGTGCAGGTGCCCGGTATTCAACACCGCAATACCGCCTGCAAAATCGAGATACTCGCGGCCTTCCACATCCCAGACCCGGCAGTTTTCCGCGCGATCGGCAAAAATAGGGTGGATCTGTCCTACGCCGCGAGGGACGGCGTTACTGCGGCGAAGCATTAATTCTTTATTGCTGCTCATCAGGTGTTCTCCAGTATTGTTTTTTTAAAGACCGATACACATGTATTTGATTTCTAAATAATCTTCGATGCCGTACTTAGAACCTTCGCGGCCAAGACCGGAGGCTTTAATCCCGCCGAATGGCGCGACTTCGTTGGAGATAATGCCGGTGTTGATGCCGACAATGCCGTACTCCAGCGCTTCGCCGACGCGAAACACGCGGCTTAAATCGCGGGCGTAGAAATAGGCCGCCAGACCGAACTCGGTATCGTTCGCCTGCGCGATCGCGTCAGCTTCATCTTTAAAGCGGAATAGCGGGGCGAGGGGGCCGAACGTCTCTTCTTTAGCCACTTTCGCGTTATTGGGGACGTCCACCAGGATGGTGGGCTGGAAGAAGTTGCCGCCGAGCGCATGCGCCTTACCGCCGCAGAGCACTTTTGCGCCTTTCTCCAGCGCGTCGGCGATGTGCTCCTGCACTTTGGCTACCGCTTTTTCGTCAATCAGTGGCCCGGTGGTGACGTCCGCTTGCAGGCCGTCGCCGAGATGCAGCTTGCTCACCGCCTGCTGGAGTTTTTCCGCAAAGCGGTCATACACGCCGTCCTGTACATACAGGCGGTTAGCGCAGACGCAGGTCTGCCCGGCATTGCGAAACTTAGAGGCCAGCGCGCCTTCTACGGCGTTATCCAGATCGGCGTCATCAAAGACGATAAACGGCGCGTTGCCGCCCAGCTCCAGCGACACCTTTTTGATGTCTTTCGCACACTGTTCCATCAGTTGACGGCCAATTTCGGTTGAGCCGGTAAACGACAGTTTGCGCACCAGCGGGTTGCTGGTCAGTTCATTGCCGACCGCTCCCGCAGAACCGGTGACGACGTTAAAGACGCCTGCGGGAACCCCGGCGCGGTTCGCCAGTTCAGCCAGTGCCAGTGCGGAAAACGGCGTCTGGCTGGCGGGTTTCAGAACCATCGTACAACCGGCCGCCAGCGCCGGGCCGGCTTTGCGGGTAATCATCGCCGAGGGGAAATTCCACGGCGTGATGGCGGCGGTGACGCCAATCGGCTGCTTGATAACGATCAGGCGCTTATCGGCCTGGTGGCCTGGAATCGTGTCGCCATAGATACGCTTACCCTCTTCGGCAAACCATTCAATAAAGGAAGCGGCATAGCTGATTTCTCCTTTTGCTTCCGCCAGCGGCTTCCCCTGTTCCAGCGTCATCAGGCGGGCGAGATCGTCCTGGTGCTCCATCATCAAATTGAACCAGCGACGCAGAATATTCGCCCGCGCTTTGGCGGTGAGCGCGCGCCAGGCGGGCAGCGCGCGGTTAGCGGCGTCAATGGCTTCGCGGGTCTCTTCTGCCCCCATTTTCGGTACGCTGCCTAACGGCTGACCGTTCGCTGGGTTGGTTACGGCGATTGTGTCGCCGCTTCTGGCGTCGCGCCATTGCCCCTCAATAAACGCCTGCTGGCGGAACAAGGTGGGATCGTTAAGTTGCATGATTGCTTCCTGTCTTAAAAGGGTTAACGGGTGAATGCGGCGTTTAATGAGTCCACGCGACGCGCCGCACGTAGCGTGCGTCCGGGATGACTCTGGCTTGCCAGCAGCGTCTGCACTTTGCTGACGATATGCGCCCCGATGGGAATGGCTGATGTGGCCGCCGGAGAGGGCGCATTGCAGGTGTGAATGGATCGTGGCGTGGTAACAAACAGGAAATCGTCGATCAGCTTGCCATCCGGCGACACCGCCTGCGCCCGCACGCCAGCAGGCCACGGCTGCAAATCTTTTAAGGTCAGGCTGGGGCAATATTTTTGCACCAGCCGCAGATAGCCGCTTTTGCACAGTGAGTTCTTCATCTCGCCAAGCCCTGAGCGCAGATTGTTTTGCAGCACGCGGCGGATGCCGGACGAACCGAAAATTTCCAGCGTATCGGATAATGAAAAATCGCCTTTCCGGTAGCCTTCTCGTTTAAAAGCCAGCACGGCGTTAGGCCCGACGGTAACGCTGCCGTCGATCATCCGGGTGAGGTGGACGCCCAAGAACGGCATCGCCGGATCGGGAATGGGGTAGATCAAATGGTTAACGATTTGATTATGCTGCGACGCCAGGCGGAAATATTCGCCACGGAACGGGCAGATGATAAAACCGGGATCGACTCCCAGCATTTTAACCAGCCGGTCGGCCATCAGCCCGGAACAGCTAATCAGGGTTGAGGCTTCGTATATCTGCCCGCCCCGGGTTGTGATCACCACGCCCGCCGCATGTTCCTTCAGCGCGCTGACCTCTGCGTTGTAGACAATCTCACCGCCTTTGGCCTGGAAGATTTTCGCCATCGCCGCCGTCACGTCCCGGTAGCTGACAATCCCGCTGGATGGGACAAAAATCCCGCCCAGACCGGTGATGTTCGGCTCCCGCTCCCGCAGTTCCGCCGCGCTTAACCACTCGCGTTCCAGGCCGTTTGCCGCCGTGCGATCCCACAGCGCCCGCATCCGCGTCATTTCCAGTTCGGATGTCGCCACCAGCATTTTTCCGCAGGTGTCGTAGCGAATGCCGTTTTGATCGCAAAAGGCTTTGGTGGCGCGATTTCCGGCGAGGCAAAACTGCGCTTTGAGGCTACCGGGAGTGTAGTAGACCCCGGCATGGATCACGCCGCTGTTGTGACCCGTCTGATGACAGGCCGGTTCGGACTCTTTTTCCAGCAGGGCGATGCTGGCGTCTGGATACACATCAATAAGCTGCATGGCGGTCGACATGCCGATAATGCCGCCGCCAATAATCACAAAATCATACATCCGCTTAATTCCTTCGTCTGACCGCGCTTATTGATGAGTCTGGTAGCAACGGGTGGAATAAGCGAAATAACCGCGCTGGCGCATCAGTTCACGGCGCAGATCCGGGTGTGGCGTAAAACGATCGCGCCCGTGCAGCCAGAACAGGTTGTTAATCAACAGGAATTTACCGACCGGCACCGGAACAGAGAGGATGTTTTTGCTGGTTTCCAGCGCATCGGAGAGATCGCTGAGCCAGACGCCCTCTTCAAAATCTTTTGGCTGGACGAACTGGTCGATATAGCGCATGACCGGGCGCCCCTGCTGGTCAACGTCAAATACCGGATGATAAACATCGTGGCTGACGTTTTTGCTTGGCGGCGCGGCAAAACGCATGGAGCGACGCGCCAGCGGGTGGCTGAAAAAGCGCTCCAGATGCTCCCAGTCATCAAGGTGTAGCAACAGTGAATTTCCGCCCGCCATATTTTGTTCGTCGATTTTCATCATCAGCACGTAGTCGGTAACTTCCTCAACGTAGGTGCCGTCGTTATGCAGCTCCATCACGCGGTGCGGTTGTCGCAGGTAGCTGTCTGAATTATCGACGTTCTTCACCACAAAGCGCGCGTAGTACTGGCCGCTCATCGCATCGTAGTTAGAGCGCCCGATGAGGTGCGCCACCGCCGTCGCCAGCTTGACCATCTCGTCAGCCTGTTCTACGTTGTCGATCCCTTCGGCGTTGATCAGCAGTGCGCCTTCGGCGCGATCCAGCAGCGTTTTAATAAGCAGCGGCTGTAGCTGGTTGCCACATAAGGCGTCGAGGATCTGACCGACCTTAAAACGTAAAAAGGATTTGTATTCCAGCGCCTGTACCGGCCACTGTTCCACCTGCTGCAAAAATTGCGCCGTCGTTTTTGCGCTAAAGGTCAGTTCCAGCAGACGCGGCGACTGTACGGAAGGGGCGAAGGTAAATCCGGCGTCGCTGCGGGTGACACTATCAGCATTTGTTTTTACGGCGGTCAGTGCATTCATCAGAATCGATCCTCTCAGTAAATGGTCAGGGAGACATGGCGATGCTCATTTCGTAGCCATAAACTAAAAATATCTACATTTTTTATAAACGCATACAAAACTGGCAATTTGTTTAATTTTTGTGATCAAAAACAACAAATATTTAACATTATAAATATCAGGGATTAAGAAATGAGACAGGATTTACATCCGCAGCCTAAACTGATTCTGTTTGTGAAATAGCAGACGAGCGGGAGACAGGGATTAAGCCATTGATAAAAAATCTATTCCGACGCCTTAAATGGATGAGTACCGGACTGGCATCGCTCATCAGGCATGTGGCGTTGACGCTGCTTGTGGTCCTGATCGTTTTTCTTGGCGTACGGGTTTACCAGACAGAAAGCGGGCCCGATCTTCATCTCTGGCATACCTGGACCGGTAGCGAAATGTCTGCCAAAGCGCTGGATAAGGCCACTTTTTCGCAGTACCTGGCGCGGGAAGAGGCGCTGTTTAGCCATCTGAAAACCGGGGTGACGGATAAGCTGAAGCCGGATGAGCAGACGCCCATCAACCGTTTTTACCATAACAGCCGGGTCTGGCCGCCGCAGTTTTCGCCTAACGGCAACCGCTCGTACGTCCTCATGCCGCAGGGTAAACCGCGTGGCGTCGCCGTGTTACTGCATGGCTTAACGGATTCGCCCTACAGCATGAAATACGTTGCTAAGGATTATCAGCAGCGTGGCTTTATCGCCGTTGTGCCGCGTCTGCCTGGGCACGGCACTGCGCCCGGCGCGTTAACGGCGGTGGAGTGGGAACAGTGGCTTGCCGCCTCGCGGCTGGCGGTTCGGGAAGCGACGCGGCTCGCGGGGCGTGATGTGCCGTTGCATCTGGTGGGCTACTCAAACGGCGGGGCGCTGGCGCTCAAGTACACGCTGGACGCGCTGGAAGACAACACGTTGCGGCGTCCTCAGCAGCTTATCCTGCTGTCGCCGATGATCGGCGTGACGGCATTTGCTCGTTTTGCCGGACTGGCGGGTTTACCTGCGCTCTTTCCTGCGTTTGCCAAAGCGGCGTGGTTGAACGTCACGCCAGAATATAATCCGTTCAAATATAACTCGTTTCCGGTTAACGCCGCGCGTCAGTCTTATCTGTTGACAAAAGCATTACAACAGCAGATTTCGCGGGATGCGCGAAGCTCCCGCCTTAACGAACTGCCGCCGGTGTTGACCTTCCAGTCAATTATGGATTCCACGGTGAGTACCCGTGCGGTGGTGGATTCGTTTTATCGTTATCTTGGCAATAACGGCAGTGAGCTGGTGCTGTTCGATATCAATCAGGCCGCCAGCTTGCGTCCGCTGTTGCGCACCTCATCGTATACCGCCATTACTCAGTTGTTACCGCCAGCGCCGCGCAACTATCGCACAACCATCATCACGAATGCGACGCCGGAAACGCTGAACGTCGTGGCGCGCGATACCCCGGCCGGGGAGTATGTGGAGCAGGTTCAGCCGTTACCGTTGGCCTGGCCGCAGGAGATGTATTCGCTGTCGCATGTGGCGGTGCCGTTTCCGCTCAGTGATTCGCTGTATGGTCTGCAACCGGACGAACTGAACCGCTATGGAATCAGTATCGGGACTATCGCGCTGCGCGGGGAAACGTCCACGCTGGCGGTGGGGCTGGATACGCTGATGCGCGTGACGTCGAATCCTTTCTTCCCGTATATGCTACAGCGGATTGAGGCGCGACAGTGATGATTGCCGGATGGCGCAACACCATCCGGCAATCCGTTAGCCGATATCCACCTGCGGCTTGCTGTTGCGCTTGCGGAGCAGGCGCAGCAGCGGCGGGATGATAATCACCGCTATCGCCATCGTCAGCAGCGCTTTCGTCACACCGCTCTCCCACAAAATCGCCATATTGCCGTTGCTGATAGAGAGCGCGCGGCGCAGGTTCTGCTCCAGCATTTCGCCCAGCACAAAGCCGAGGATCAGCGGCGACATGGGGAAGTGCATTTTACGCAGAATGTAGCCCAGTATGCCGAGCGCCACCATCAGCACCAGATCGAACGTGGTGCTGTGTACCGCGTACACGCCGACCGCAGACACGGCGGCAATCGCCGGGACAAGGAACCACAGCGGGATGGTCAGCATACGGGTGAACATGCCAATCAGCGGGATGTTCATGACCAGCAGCATCACGTTGGCGATCAGCAGTGCGGCGATCAGCCCCCAGACGATATCCGGCTGTTCGGTGAACATCGCAGGCCCTGGCGTGATGTTATACAGCGTCAGCGCTCCCATCATTACCGCCGTGGTGCCGGAACCCGGAACGCCGAGCGTCAGCATGGGGATGAATGAACCGCAGGCCGACGCGTTGTTCGCGGCTTCCGGTGCCGCCACGCCACGGATATCGCCTTTACCGAAGCTGTCGCTGTTGCCGCTGATCTTCTTTTCGGTCATGTAGGTGATGGCGCTGGCGATAGTGGCGCCTGCGCCCGGCAGCACGCCGACGAAGAAGCCAATCACCGATGAGCGTAACGTTGCGCCTACGCACTGCGCCCCTTCTTTGGCGTTAAACAACATGCGCCCGGTTTTGCGTACCAGTTTCTGGCCGCTGCTGGTATGTTCCAGCATTAATAGAATTTCTGAGACAGAGAACAAACCGATCACCACCACGATGAACTGCACACCGTCGGAGAGATGTACGCTGTCAAAAGTAAAGCGATAAACCCCGGTGTTGGCGTCTACGCCGACGGTCGCCAGACCCAGACCGATCAGCGCTGCCAGAAATGATTTCAGTGGATTTTGCGCCATCATGCTGCCGAGGCAGGCGATGGCAAAGACCATCAGCGCAAAGTATTCCGCCGGGCCAAACGCCAGCGACCATTGCGCCAGCAACGGCGCGAACAGGATGATCCCGCCGATGGCGATAAGCGATCCAAAAAATGAACTGACCGCCGAGATGGAAAGCGCGACGCCGCCGCGCCCCTGTTGCGCCATCGGATAACCATCGAGCGCGGTCATGATAGCCGCCGCATCGCCGGGCACGTTGAGCAGAATCGACGAAATACGCCCGCCGTATTCACAGCCGATGTAAACCGTAGCCAGCAGGATCAGCGCGGACTCCGCAGGCAGATGCAGGGCGAAAGCCAGCGGCAGTAAAATCGCCACGCCGTTAATCGGGCCAAGACCCGGCAGCAGGCCGACAATGGTGCCGACGAAGCAGCCGATCAGCGCGATCACCAGGTTTTCTGGCGTCATTGCCACCGCAAAACCCTGAGAAAGATATATCCAGGTATCCATCGTTTCTCCGTTAACTCAGCCAGGCGCCGAGAGGTAAGGTGACGTCAAGCAGACGGTCGAAGGCATACCACAGCAGGATGCCGAGAACCGCGCCGGAAATGCCCGCAGCCGGGATTGTTGCGCCGAACAGAATGCCGATGACCAGGGTGAGAATGGCGGTGGCAATCGGGAAGCCCAGCCACTCAAATCCCCAGGCGTACATCAGCAGGACAATCACCATCGTGAGCAGCTTTTGCAGCACATGGTGGTGGGGCCAGCTAACGGTATCGGGATGACGCAATAACAGCGCCAGCGCGCAGAGCGCCATCAGACCGATAATGCCCAGCGGAAACGGGCGAGGGCCGACCGGTTCGTAGCTGTATTCACTCTGAATCTGCCAGGCGATGAACAGCCCGGCAACGCAGAGCAACAGCCAGATACCTGCAAAAATACGATCGCTCATGATTGCCTCCAGGTTTATTTCGCGAGGCCGAAGGCTTTCGCCTGCTCGCGGTAATCGGCGACCTGATTTTTGACGTAGTCGTCAAGCTGCTTGCCGGTCATGTCGAATGCAAACAGGCCGCGCAGCTCGCGCTGCTTTTTAAACTCGTCGGTCTGCTGGAGCTTTTGGAAGGTCTCTACCCACCACTGGTAGTCGGCATCGCTGACTTTTGGCCCCACGTAGAAGCCGCGAATGATCGGCCAGACCAGGTCGTATCCTTGCTCTTTGGCGGTCGGGACGTTGGCTAACTGACCCGGCAGGCGTTCTTCAGAAAATACCGCCAGCACGCGAATTTTATCGCCGCTCAGGTAAGGCACCATTTCACTGAGATCGCCGGAAACTACCTGCACATGGTTGCCCATCAGCGCAGTGACCGGCTCGCCGCCGCCTTCAAACGCCACGTAGCGCATCTTGTGCGGATCGACATTGGCCTTTTGCGCCAGCAGCGCCGACTTCATCCAGTCCTGGCTGCCAATCGATGCGCCAGCGCCAATCACCACGCTGTCAGGATTTTTCTCCATCGCGGCGAGCAGATCTTTTAGCGACTTCCACGGGGAGTCGGCGCGCACGGCGATCATGCCGTAATCAGTACCGGCGCTCGCCAGCCAGCGCACGTCATCCACGCCGTAACGACCAAATTTCCCCTGCGACAGATTAAGCAGCGAGCCGCCGGAGAAGGCGACGACCGTCCCCGGTTCGCCAGGACGCTGGGCGACGATAGCGTTATAGGCGACCGCGCCGACGCCGCCCGGCATGTAGGTGACGCGCATCGGTTTTTCGATAGCGCCGGTTTCCATCATGCTCACCTGAATTAGCTTACAGGTGAGGTCAAACCCGCCGCCGGGTTTGGCCGGGGCGATACACTCAGTACGCGACGGCGCGTCCTGCGCCAGCACAGCGGTGCTCATCAGTAAAACGCTGGCAGTAAGGGCACGAAGTAATTGTTTTTTCATTGTTTATCCTCACGCGGACGTCCGAGTTTTCAGATACGGAAGAAGATTTTTGTGATTATGTGAGCCGACATGTAGCAGTTCGGTTGCGTGATTGTTAAAACAATAACCTTTCAATTCCCTTTCAATGCGGCAGAAACTTTACAGGATGTGATATGCGTCTCTTATTAGCGGAAGATAACCGTGAACTGGCTCACTGGCTGGAAAAAGCGCTGGTGCAGAACGGTTTTGCCGTGGACTGCGTATTTGATGGCCAGGCGGCCGATCATCTTCTGCACACTGAAACCTATGCGCTGGCGGTGCTCGACATCAACATGCCGGGGCTGGACGGGCTGGAAGTGGTACAGCGCCTGCGCAAGCGTGGACAAACGCTGCCGGTGCTGCTGCTGACGGCGCGCAGCGCGGTGGCGGATCGGGTGAAAGGGCTGAACGTCGGAGCGGATGACTATCTGCCAAAACCGTTTGAGATTGAAGAACTTGATGCGCGGCTGCGGGCATTACTGCGGCGCAGCGCAGGTCAGGTGCAGGAGTTACAGCAGCTTGGCGATCTGGCGTTTCACGATGAAGGTTACTTTTTGCTTCAGGCGCAGCCGCTGGCGCTGACCCCGCGTGAGCAGGCGTTGCTGACGGTATTGATGTACCGCAGAACGCGACCGGTGTCGCGCCAGCAGCTGTTTGAACAGGTCTTCAGCCTGAGCGATGAGGTCAGCCCGGAGAGCATCGAACTCTATATCCATCGTCTGCGGAAAAAATTGCAGGGCAGTAACGTGCGGATCACCACCCTGCGTGGGCTGGGTTACGTGCTGGAGTGCGGCGATGAGGTGGGCTAAACCCCAGTCGCTGTACCTGCAACTGTTGCTGTTCCTCGGATTGCCGCTGGTGCTGCTGTGGGGATTGTCGGCATTTAACAGCTACGTTAGCGCGCTACAGGCCGCGACGCAGGCTTATGACAGGACGCTGCTCTCTTCTGCGAGAACGGTGGCGGAACGGCTGGTGGTGCGCCACGACAAACTGGAAGTGAATGTCCCCTGGGTGGTGCTCGACAGCTTTGAACTCAACATGAACGACCGTCTCTATTACAAAGTCGTAGACCCGGGCGGCAAGGTGATCTCCGGTTATGATGATCTGCCCGCGATGCCGCCTTCCACCTCGCGAACCCGGCTCTACCCGGCGCTGGCGTGGTTTTATCACACCCAGTATCGCGGACAGGCGATCCGCGTGGCGCGTCTGCTCCAGCCGGTAAATGAAGGGGCGATATTCGGGATGGCGGAGATCTACGTTGCCGAGACGCTACAGTCCCGGCGCTATCTGGCCGGGCAACTGCTGTTCTCCTCATGGGTGTCGCAAGGGCTGCTGGTGCTGCTGACATTGATTCTCGTTGGCTGGCTGCTGCGACGCATTCTGAAGCCGATGCGCCAGCTCTCCTCGCTGATGGTGCGTCGTGAACCGGGCCTGCTGACGCCCTTGCCGGAACTGCTGCCCTGGTCAGAGACCCGGCTGCTGATCGTTGCCTTTAACCGCTACATTGATCGCCTGCGCGCGCTGATCTCCCGTCAGGAACGCTTTAGCGCCGATGCGTCCCATCAGTTAAAAACGCCGCTGGCCGTGTTGAAAACGCAGGCGGCGGTGGCGTTAGCCAGTCAACAGCCGCAGCAGTGGCACGAAAGTTTACGGGCGATGAGCGCGACGCTGGATAGCACGATTTTGCTGACGGAGCGGCTGTTGCAACTGTCGGCGGTGAAACGTAAAGAGCAGGGGGAGCGACAGTTCTTGCCGGTTAATCTGTATGAGGTGGTGCAGATGAGCTGTTTTAGCCGTCTGGCGCAGGCGCGCAGCAAGGCTATCGATCTGGGGTATGAAGGTGAGCAAGAGGCGGTGTGGATTGAAGGGGATGACGTTTTGCTCGGCGAGCTGTGCGCGAATTTGCTGGATAATGCGCTGAAATATACGCCGTCGCAGGGAACGGTAACGGCACGGCTATTGCGGGATGGCGAGGCTGTTGTGCTGGTGGTGGAAGACAATGGGCCAGGGATTGACGCTGAGCAGATCCCGCAGGCGCTGATGCCGTTTCATCGGCTTGCTAACGTGGGGAATGAAAGCGGGGCGGGGATCGGTCTGGCGCTGGTCAACGACATCGCCCGCCTGCACCGTACCCATCCACAGCTGTCGCGCAGTGAAACGCTGGGCGGTCTGCGTGTGCGGGTGCGGTTTTTAACGACGGCGCAGTAAATAAAAACGTCATCATCGCAGGCCGGATAAAGGGTGATTCGCGGGAATAAAAAAAGCCGCATTAGCGGCTTTTTTCTCATGTCAGGCAAAATTATTCGCTGACTTTTTTCTCAAGTTCTGCTGCGCCTTCTTTGGTTTTGTTCCAGCCTTTCTCAGCACCTTCTTTCGTGGCATTCCAGCCTTTTTCGGTGCCTTCTTTGGTCTTATTCCAGGCCTTCTGCGAGCCTTCGCTCACTTTACTGCTCAGGTTGTCGCTTTTACCTTCAGCGGCATGTTCAGATTTCAGTTTCAGTTCTTCACCCTGATTCTGCGCCTGGTGCAGCTTCTCTTTGGCGGTATTTGCGCTTTCATGAGCGGCTGCAACGTCGTTATCGGTCGCGTGTGTGGTCGCAGCAAAAACAGGGGAAGCCAGCAGAAGTGCAGATAAGGCGATCATTGTTTTTTTCATAAGAACCTCGCTTAACGTTATCAGTTATATGCGTGGTTAAGCATGACACGGCAGAAAGGCGGTGGCTTTAGGAATAAACTGTAATTGAATCAATGAGGTCTGGATGTGGGAGAAACGGGGGCTCCGTAGGGGGTCGTGAATATTGTAGAAACTGCCGTGATAAGCGGTCATATGGGTTGACAATCAGACAACGTTGATCTGGCAATCGGGAAGGTTGCGTGATAGGCTTTAACCGGAAAATTTGTGATTTTTTCACAAAAAAAGGAGTTATAAATGCTTATTGAATTTTCAGTGCAGAATTTTAAAGTTTTTAGCCAAAAACAAACTTTATCGATGGCTGCTAAAAAATCTTATAAAGAGCATCCAGAGACGACGGCAACAGCTGAGCATTTTGATGATCTGCTGATTAATAAGGTCGCAGTAATTTATGGTGCTAACGGCGCGGGCAAAAGTAGTTTTGTTGAAGCTTTAGATTTTCTGCAATCCTATATCCTTAGAGGGTTTGCTGATAGTTCACAGAATGATTCAATAAGAACGCGGTTTATCGACAGAGAAATACCTAAATTTATTTTTGATGAGGAACAGTTAACCGCGCCTACTGATTTTGAGATCAGTTTTATCGGCACGACCGGTGAACGATATCAATATACGTTATCTATCGGTACAGACGCGATAGAAGCTGAAGGTTTATGGGTTTACTCAAAAAAAGGGGTAAGACCAAAGACGATTATCTCCAGAGTATATAATGCTGAAACCAATGAATTCGAATACTACTGCCCATCGTTGCAGATAGATAAAAAAACGTATGAAGTGGCAATAGAAAAAGCCAATAACAGCAAACGCTCGCCATTCGTATCCATTCTGCATGCTTATGATGTCTCACAACTGGATGAATTTATTAACTGGTTCAGAGGCGATTTAATTGTATCCAGTAATCGCAATGATGATGTTTTCCGAATGGCATCCAGATACTCTTTTTTAGACGATCTGGCTGATGGCGATGAACAGAAAAAAAATAAAATACTTGAGTTTTTAAACAAGTTTGATCTTTCTATTTCTGATATTTCGGTAACGAAAAAGAATGTGACGTTACCTGATGAGATGCCAGAAGAAATGAAAAAAATGATATTGAGCGATGTCGGATTTCAAATTGTCTTAGAACATACGACGTCCAGCGGTATCAAGAAAAACATCCCTTATGAAAGATTATCTTCGGGAACGAAGAAGTTATTCGATCTATCAGGCATTCTTTTACTGTGCTGTGAGGCCGGTGAAAAAAGCGTACTGGTTCTTGATGAGTTTGAATCATCGCTCCACCCTTATATCGTCAGAGCGATTTTTGAGTTAATGGTCAAACACTCTGAACGTCTTTTGCAGCTGATTCTCACAACGCATTCAAACGTTCTATTAGATACGGAAAAACTCGTCAGACGGGATCAAATATGGTTCCTGGAGAAAAATAGCGAGCTTGAAACCGTGCTTTATCCACTGAGCGATTTTGCCCCCAGGTTTGAGGACTCTATTATAAAAGGCTGGGATTTGGGTAAATTTGGTGGCGTTCCTTTTTTGGGGTGAATGATGGCCAGGAAAATGAAAGAGTTAATTTCTCCTTCTGCATTGAAAAAACGAGGCAGCGGTAAAGTTAAATCTGAGCGCAAGAAAACCCTGATCGTTTGCGAAGGTACGGAGACCGAACCAACCTATTTTAAGGATATGGTTAAAGACCTTAAAATAGCGAATACAGACGTTTATATTGAACCTGGGCGCCATTCAAACCCAAGTAGCGTTGTACGCACCGCCATTGATCTTTATGAGCAGGATCTTGAATTTGAGCTGATTTATTGCCTAATTGATACGGATGAGTTTGGGAAAGATATTGACCTGGCATCCAGTATGTTAAAAGAACATACTTTTTCACGGCGTAAAAAGTCCCTTGGTGGCGACCGGTATCCTCAGGCGAAGATCCTGCGTTCTGATCCCTGCATCGAGGTCTGGTTTTTACTCCATTATGAAGTGTTAAGACGGCCATTTGTTAAAGCAAATAAAAGCGCGGCACAGAACTGCAAGGAATACCTTAAAAATACGCATTTGAAAGATTATAGCGAAAAGTATAATGGACTCTATAGCCTAATAAAGCAAAATGGTCTTAAGGCGTGTGAGGAAAGCGCCAGGCTCAGAGCATGGCTTGAGAAGAACGATTGTATCAATCCGTTTACGCAGATTGATGAGTTATATCTGGATTTACATGAAAAAGTTTTCGCGCCAGCGAAAAGATAAATAAAGAGTAACACTGCACACGAAAAGCATTGCGTTTGTGCCCCTGTAAAGGGGCATTTTGAATTAACGCATGATCAAAAAATAACGCTATTTTAAGCAATATTATCTTCGTCCACGCCTTAACGATTATTTATGACTGTTTCCCTGCCTGTAAGCCAGAGCGACAACCAATGACTGCACCAGACAAAGCGTCGCGGATTGTGAGCGAAAAGCGTCTACCTGCGCCTCTTTGACCACAAAGCAGAGATCGCTGAAGGTCGCCAGTGGGCTTATCTGACTGTCGGTAATGACAATTTGCTTTGCGCCGACGCTGGCTGCGGTTTCGCTGACCATGACCGTCTCTTCTGCGTAAGGGGAAAAGCTGATAGAGATAACGATATCGCGACTCTTGATTCGGCTGATTTGCTCTCGCAGCATCCCCCCCATGCCATCAAGCAGTATTGGGCGGCATTCAAGGTGGCTGAGCGCGTAGGTCAGATAGGCGGCCACGCTAAAAGAGCGCCGCAGGCCAGCGATATAAATCGTGTCGGCCTCCGCCAGTAATTGAACGGCGCGTTGCAGCATGTCGGGATCGGTACGCGACGCCAGCTGTTGTAGCGCCTGAGCATTCGAACGGGCAAATTCTTGCAGGATGTCTAACGGCGTTTCCGGTACGGATTCGCTCTCCATCTCTCTGAACAGCCGCGCGCGATCGCTGTAGCTGGCCGTTTCTTCCACCAGGTTCATACGAAACAGTTGTTTCATTTCGTTGAAACCGGTGAAGTCAAACGCGTTGGCGAAACGGATAAGCGTCGATGGCGGTACGTCCGCCCGCTCGGCGATGACGGCGACGGTATCGAACGCTACGCTGTTAGTGTTATCCAGCACATAGCGGGACACCTGCTGCAATCGTTTACTGAGACTATCGTAACGGTCGCGAATTTGCTGCTGTAGCTCGCTCAGACTGGATGCTGTCGTCATGTTATCCCCCATACTTAGTTTTCTGATTCTAAACGCAAAACCGTACATTTTAAATGTTAGCGATACATCCGGCCCGGCGATGCAGCCTGTTAACATAAAAATCCATTCCTGATCACAATAATCAATATTTATTTTATTTCAACTTAAAATAGAACGTTTGTTTCATATACAGTGTTCGGGTAACAGTCACGTATTAACAGCGAGAGGTTCAGGATGGAGACGGTAGCGAATTTTATTCACGGCGAATGTGTTACAGGCTCAGGCCAGCGCATTCAGGCGATCTTCAACCCCGCCACGGGCGAGCAAATTCGTCAGGTGGTGATGAGCACGGCGCAGGAAACGGAGCGAACCATTGCCGCTGCGCAGCAGGCGTTTGCCGCCTGGTCAAGGCAGTCGCCGCTGAAACGCGCGCGAGTGCTGTTTCGTTTTAAAGCGCTGCTGGAGCAGAACATGGATTCGCTCGCCCGGCTGGTCAGTGAAGAACATGGCAAAGTGTATTCTGATGCGGTGGGCGAACTGACGCGCGGTCTGGAAGTGGTCGAGTTTGCCTGCGGCATTCCACACCTGCAAAAAGGCGAACATTCGGCGAATGTCGGCACCGGCGTTGACAGCCATTCACTGATGCAGCCTCTGGGCGTGTGCGCCGGGATCACCCCGTTCAACTTCCCGGCGATGGTGCCGATGTGGATGTTCCCCATCGCGCTGGCTACCGGCAATACCTTTGTGCTTAAGCCGTCGGAAAAAGATCCCTCGCTGCCGCTTGCGCTGGCAAAACTGCTGAAAGAGGCCGGTCTGCCGGATGGCGTTTTTAACGTCGTGCAGGGCGATAAAGAAGCGGTGGATGTTCTGCTGACCGATCCGCGTGTTCAGGCCGTCAGTTTTGTCGGCTCGACGCCGATTGCAGAATATATTTATCAGACGGCGTCGGCGCACGGCAAACGCTGTCAGGCGTTGGGCGGGGCGAAAAACCACTGCATTCTGATGCCGGACGCAGACATGAATATGGCGACCAATGCGATTATGGGCGCGGCGTATGGTGCGGCGGGCGAGCGCTGTATGGCGCTCTCCGTGGTGCTGGCGGTGGGGGATAACACGGCGGACGAACTTTGCGCGCGGCTGGAAACGCAGATCGCCGCGTTACGCGTTGGGCCGGGGCTTGATCAAACGCTGGAAAATGAGATGGGCCCGCTGATCTCCGCCGCACATCGCAGTAAAGTGCTGGGCTATATCGACAGCGGCGAGGCGCAGGGCGCGCGGCTGCGGGTGGATGGTCGCGGCTTTAGCGTGAAGCGCCACGAGCAGGGCTTTTTCGTCGGGCCGACCTTGTTTGATAACGTCACGCCTGAGATGACGATTTACAAAGAAGAGATCTTTGGCCCGGTACTCTCCGTGGTGCGGGTGAAGGATTACGCCAGCGCGGTGGATCTGATTAATCGCCATGAATATGGCAACGGGACGGCGATCTTTACCCGCGACGGCGGCTGCGCGCGTCGTTTCTGTGAAGAGGTGCAGGCCGGGATGGTCGGCGTTAACGTGCCGATTCCGGTGCCGATGGCGTTCCACAGCTTCGGCGGCTGGAAACGGTCTATTTTTGGTCCGCTTAACGTTCATGGTAATGACGGCGTGCGTTTTTATACCCGCATGAAAACCGTTACCGCCCGCTGGCCGGAGATGCAGCAGGATAGCGGCGCCGCGTTCTCCATGCCAACGCTGGGCTGACGGAGGGACTTATGACAACCGTACGTATGACCATGGCGCAGGCGCTGGTCAAGTTTCTCAACCAACAGTACGTCGATGTAGACGGGCAGGAGATGCCGTTCATCGAAGGCGTGGCGACCATCTTCGGCCACGGCAACGTACTCGGCATCGGGCAGGCGCTGGAGCAGGACGCCGGGCACTTGCGGGTGCATCAGGGCTGTAATGAACAGGGAATGGCGCACATGGCGACAGGGTTCGCGAAACAGCACCGTCGCCAGCGCATTTACGCCGTCACCTCTTCGGTAGGGCCCGGCGCGGCTAATATGGTGACGGCGGCGGCCACGGCGACAGCGAACCGTATTCCGCTGCTGCTGTTGCCGGGCGATATCTACGCCAGCCGCCAGCCGGACCCGGTATTACAGCAAATTGAGCAGTACCACGATCTCAGTATCAGCACCAACGACTGCTTTCGCCCGGTTTCGCGCTACTGGGATCGTATCAACCGCCCGGAACAGTTGATGAGCGCGATGCTTAACGCCATGCGCACCCTGACCGATCCGGCTGATACCGGCGCGGTGACGATCTGTTTACCGCAGGATGTGCAGGGCGAAGCCTGGGATTACCCGCAGAGTTTCTTTGCCCGTCGCGTTCACCATATTGAAAGACGACCGCCGGACCCACACCGGCTGGCGCAGGCGCGGGCGCTGATTGCCCGTAAACGCCGCCCGCTGGTGGTTTGCGGCGGCGGGGTGCGTTATTCCGGCGCGCACGACGCGTTTCGTCAGTTTGTGGAAAACCTGCACCTGCCGTTTGCGGAAACGCAGGCCGGGAAAGGCGCGCTGGTCAGCGACCATCCGCTGAATCTGGGCGGTATTGGCGTTACCGGCGGGCTGGCGGCAAACCAGCTTGCGCCACAGGCCGATCTGGTTATCGGCGTCGGCACGCGTCTGACCGATTTCACCACCGGTTCGAAAGCGCTGTTTGCACACCCGGACGTAGAATTTCTCCTGCTGAATGTCGCCGAGTTCGACGCCCTCAAACTGGACGCCACGGCGCTGGTGGCCGATACCCGCGCCGGTCTGACGGCGCTGACGGAAGGGCTTCAGGATTATCGCAGCGGCTGGGGAGACGAGGTGGCGCAGGTGAAATCGGCCTGGGACGAGGAGTGCCGCCGGCTGTGGTCTCGCCAGTGGCGCCCGGATGACGCGCCGGAAATTGCCGGGCACCTTGATGCGCAGCTGGCGGAATACAGTGAAGCGCTGAACACGCGGCTGACTCAGACTCGCGTTCTGGGGATTATCAACCAGCACATTGAGGATGACGCCATTGTGGTCGGCGCGGCGGGATCGCTGCCGGGCGATTTGCAGCGTCTCTGGCAGGTGAAAACGCCCGACAGCTACCACCTGGAGTACGGCTATTCCTGTATGGGGTATGAAATTGCGGCCGCGCTTGGGGCGAAACTCGCGAAGCCGCAGCAGCCGGTCTATGCGATGGTGGGCGACGGTTCGTACATGATGCTGCATTCTGAGCTGCAAACGGCGGTGCAGGAGGGGATAAAAATCACCATCCTGCTGTTTGATAACGGCGGGTTTGGCTGCATCAATAACCTGCAAATGGGGCATGGGATGGGCAGTTTTGGCACCGAGAATCGCGCCCGTCAACCACAATCCGGCCAGCTGGACGGCCCGCTGGTGGCGGTTGATTTCGCCCAAAATGCGCAAAGCTACGGCTGCCGGGCGTGGCGGGTACATGATGAGCAGAGCCTGCTGACGGCGCTGGAGGCGGCGCGCGCGCATCCGGGGCCGACGCTGCTGGATATTAAAGTGCTGCCAAAAACGATGACTCACGATTACGCCTCATGGTGGCGCACCGGCGATGCGCAGGTGGCCGATTCACCGTCGGTGCGAAAAGCCGCCGAGCAGACGTTCGGGCAGGTGAAAAAGGCGCGTCAGTATTGAGTGAGTAATGCCGGATGGCGCTAACCCGTAGGCCGGATAAGGCGTTCGCGCCGCCATCCGGCAACCTGCGACAACGAAATTTTCATTTCATTTTTCCTGTTTCTTCACTCCTCGCCCTCTTTCTGAATGAAAGGGGGCCAATTTCTGCATCTTCTCCATCGTTGTGTTGTGAGATTGATAACAAAATTCACCTCAATCATCACAAGAATGTTAACTTGCGCGCAAAAACATAATTTTCACTATTTATAAAAATGAAATAAATGTTTTATTTAAGGGGTCGTTAGTTCACCGCATTCACCAACACCGGGAGCCGTTATGTTTAACATTGCTTTACTGGGAGCTGGCCGAATTGGTCAGGTACATGCCGCTAACATCGCAACCCACAAAGAGACTACCCTGTGGTCTGTCGTTGATCCGAACGAGACCTTTGCCTCCCGCCTGGCTACGCAATATCAGGCCCGTCAGCAAAGTCTTGATGAGGCGATGACCGATCCTGATGTTCATGCCGTGCTGATTGCCTCCGCCACGGATACCCACGCCGATTTGATTGAACTGGCCGCCCGCCACGGCAAAGCCATTTTCTGTGAAAAGCCCGTACATCTTGATCTTGCCCGCGTGCGCGACTGCCTGAAAGTGGTCAAAGAGTTCGACGTGCCGCTGTTTATCGGCTTTAACCGTCGTTTCGACCCACAGTTCCGCCGCGTTAAAACCGAGGCGCAGAGCGGGCGCATCGGCAAGCCGGAATCATTGCTGATTATCTCCCGCGATCCTTCTCCGCCGCCTGCGGAATATGTGCGCGTCTCCGGCGGGATGTTCCGCGATATGACCATCCACGATTTCGATATGGCGCGTTTCATCATGGGGGAAGAGCCTGTTTCGGTCTACGCCCAGGGAAGCAATCTGGTCGATCCGGCAATTGGCGCGGCAGGCGATATCGACACCGCGTTTATTGTGCTCAAGTATGCCTCCGGCGCGCTGGCGACCATCGTTAACAGCCGTCGCTCGTCTTATGGCTATGACCAGCGTCTGGAACTGCACGGTTCCGAAGGTCTGCTTACGGCGGGCAATATTCTCGAAAACCAGGTGCAGCACTTTGGCCAGAACGGCTGCACCAGCGCGCTGCCTGAGCATTTCTTCCTGCAACGTTATCAGGCTGCCTATGCCGCCGAGTGGGAGCACTTTGTCGCCATCTTGCGCGGCGAGGCAGTGCCGGAGTGCAGCGGTGATGACGGCGAGCGTGCGCTGTATCTGGCTGATAAAGCGCTGGAGTCATTGCACAGCCAGCGTGAAGTTCTCCTCTGATTTTCCATAACAACACACCCTACACAGAGAGACATAACAATGAAAAAGCTGATTTTAGCCGCCTTCATCGCCATGACAGCCGGGGCGGCAATGGCCGAGAACGAACAAATTGTTTTCAGCACGCCGAACCTGGCAATGCCGTTTGAAGTTCACATGCAGCGCACGGCGGTGAAAGCCGCGAAAGAGATGGGCGTCAGCCTACAGGTTCTGGACGGGCAGGGAAGTTCGCCGAAGCAGGTTGCCGATCTGGAAAACGCCATCACCCGTGGCGCCCAGGGATTCATCGTCTCCCCGAATGATGTCAACGCAGTTTCCAGCGCGGTGGATGAGATTCAGGACGCTAAGCTGCCGGTGGTGACGCTCGATCGCTCCGTCGATAGCCAGAAGCAGGTTCCGCATTTTGGCGCGAACAACTACAAGGGCGGCCAGGCCATTGGCGACTTTGTCAAAAGCAAATTTCCTGACGGCGCAGACATTGTGCTGCTGACCGGCCAGCCGGGCTCTTCTTCCAATATTGAACGCACCAAAGGCATTCGCGACAGCCTGAAGGCGGGGGGCGATACGTACCGCATTGTTGCTGACCAGACCGGTAACTGGATGCGTTCGGAAGGAATGCGCATTGTTGAAAGCGTGCTGCCGTCGTTGAAAAAACGTCCGCAGGTCATCCTCTCCGCCAACGATGATATGGCGCTGGGCGCGATTGAAGCGTTGCAGGGGCAGGGGGTGAAACCGGGTGAAATTCTGGTGACAGGATTTGACGCGGTGCCGGAAGCGCTGGCGCGGGTACGCGACGGCTGGATGGCGGCGACGGCGGATCAGCGTCCGGGCTTCGCGGTACAGACGGCGATGAGCCAGCTGGTTGCGAACGTGCGTGAGAAGAAAGCCATCACCGGTGCGGATTATCCGCCGACGTTAATCACCAAAGAGAACCTGCAACAGGCCGAGCGTATCGGCGAAGCCGGTAACTGATTTGCCCGGAGCCGCCGTCGCTGCGGCGGCTCGCATTAAAGGAGGAGCAGACCGATGTTGCAACCCTTACTGAACGTTACCGATCTGGCAAAGAGTTTTTCCGGCGTCTGGGCGTTGAGCAACGTACAACTGACCGTCGGGACGGGGGAGATTCACGCGCTGCTTGGCGAGAACGGCGCGGGGAAGTCCACGCTGCTGAAAGCGCTGGCAGGGGCGCAGCCGCAGACCCGTGGGGACATCTGGTTCAATGGCGAAACGCTGCCGGTGGAGGATTCGCCGGTTGAGCGGCAAAACAAAGGCATCATTACCATCTATCAGGAATTTAATCTGCTGCCCAACATGACCGTTGCGGAAAATATGTTTCTCGGGCGCGAGCCGCGTAAACGTAATGTGATTGTCGATGCGAAGGCCGTGAACCAGGAGGCGCAGGTGGTGCTGGACTATCTGCAACTGAATGTCGCGCCGACCACGCCGGTCGCCCGCCTGAGCGTGGCGCAGCAGCAAATGGTGGAGATCGCCCGCGCGCTGACCCTGAACGCGAAGCTCATCATTATGGATGAACCTTCCGCCGCGCTGAGCGACAGCGAAGTGGAAAGCCTGCACCGCGTCGTGCGGGAACTTAAAGGCCGGGGCGTGAGCATTATTTATGTCACCCATCGCCTGCATGAAGTTTTCCAGCTCTGCGATCGTTTTACCGTGTTTCAGGATGGCCGTTTTACCGGCAGCGGCGCGGTCGCGGAAACCAACGTGGAACAGCTGATCCGCCTGATGGTGGGACGAGACGTGGCTTTTAATCGCCGCCCCCCCAGCGAAACCCATCATGAAGACAAACCGATTCGCCTTGCGGTGAAGGGGCTGTGTCGCGAAAAGCCGCCGCTGGACCCGCACGGCATTGCGCTGCACGACATCAGCTTTCACGTTCACGCCGGGGAGGTACTGGGGATTGCGGGGCTGGTCGGCGCCGGGCGTACTGAAGTGGCGCGCTGTCTTTTTGGCGCTGACGGCTTTACTTCCGGGACGTTCGCGCTGGACGGCGCTGCGTATCACCCCCGTGACCCGATGTACGCGCTGGATCAGGGTGTGGCGCTGGTGCCGGAAGATCGCAAAAAAGAGGGGGCGGTGCTGGGACTGTCTATTCGCGACAACCTGTCGCTCTCCAGTCTCTCTTCGCTGCTGCGCTGGCGCTTTTTCGTCAACACCCGCAAAGAAGATGACCTGATCGAATCTTACCGCCAGGCGCTGCAAATCAAGATGGTCAACAGCGAGCAGGAGGTGCGCAAGCTCTCCGGCGGCAATCAGCAGAAAGTGATCCTCGCGCGCTGCATGGCGCTCAATCCACGGGTGCTGATTGTTGATGAACCGACGCGCGGCATTGATGTGGGCACCAAATCCGAGGTGCACCAGGTGCTGTTTGATATGGCGAAACAGGGCGTGGCGGTGATTGTGATCTCTTCCGATCTGCCCGAAGTGATGGCGGTGTCCGACCGGATCATCACCTTAAGCGAAGGCCGGGTAACCGGTGAAATCCACGGCGATGACGCCACCGAAGAGCGGCTCATGATGATGATGGCCATCAACCATAACGCCCTGAACGCGGCATAACGGAGTTTCACATGACGCAGATAGTGACTAAAACGCAACCCCCTGCCAAACGTAACGGACGTATCGATCCGATCGCTTTTTTCGAGCGCTTTGGAGTACTGATTTTTATGTTCCTGCTGCTGATTTTTTTCCAGACGCAGAACAGTAACTTCCTGTCAGAACGCAATATTTTCAACATCCTGACCGAGGTGTCGATCTACGGGATCATGGCCGTGGGAATGACGTTCGTCATTCTGACTGCCGGAATCGATCTGTCTGTCGGCTCCATTCTGGCGGTATGCGCCATGACGGCAGCATACGTGATTAAAGGCGACAACTTCACCACGGTAGACCCGAGCGCCTGGGGCGGGATGAGCTGGCTGATTGGCCTTGGCATCTGCCTGGCGATGGGGACGGCGATTGGCTTCCTGCATGGCCTGGGCGTGACCCGCCTGCGCCTGCCGCCGTTCATTGTCACCCTTGGCGGGATGACCATCTGGCGCGGCCTGACGCTGGTGATTAACGACGGCGCGCCCATTGCCGGTTTTGACCAGGGCTACCGCTGGTGGGGGCGTGGCGAACTGCTCGGTATCTCCATCCCGATCTGGATTTTTGCGCTGGTGGCGATCGGCGGTTATCTGGCGTTGCACAAAACGCGCTGGGGCCGTTTCGTCTACGCCATTGGCGGCAACCCGGAGGCGGCGCGTCTTGCCGGGGTCAACGTCAAACGTGTGCTGGTCAGCGTGTATGTCGTGATTGGCTGTCTGGCCGGGCTGGCGGGGTTTGTGCTGAGCGCCCGTCTGGGCAGCGCGGAGGCGGTGGCCGGGATCTCCTTTGAGCTGCGCGTTATCGCCTCGGTGGTCATTGGCGGGACATCGCTGATGGGCGGCTATGGTCGCATCGGCGGCACCGTTATCGGCTCGATCATTATGGGCATTCTGATAAACGGTCTGGTGCTGATGAACGTCTCCGCCTACTACCAACAAATTATTACCGGGCTGATTATTGTGCTGGCGGTGGCGTTTGATACCTATGCCAAGAGCCGTCGTGGCGCGCTGTGAGGGATAAATAATGAAACAAGTGCGAATTGGATTGATTGGGACGGGATACATCGGCAAGGCGCACGCCATTGCCTATGCCCAGGCGCCGACGGTGTTCAACCTGCAAGGCCAGCTGGTGCGCGAAATGGTGGCGGAAGTGACGCCGGAGCTGGCGGCGGAACGGGCGCAGGCATTCGGGTTTCGCCGTTCGACCGGCGACTGGCGCGAGCTGGTGGCAGACCCGAATATCGATGTGGTGGATATCTGTTCGCCCAACCATCTGCATAAAGAGATGGCGCTGGCGGCCATTCGCCACGGTAAGCACGTCTATTCGGAAAAGCCGCTGGCGCTGAACGCTCACGATGCCCGCGAAATGGTTGAGGCCGCAAAACAGGCCGGGGTGAAAACGCTGGTGGGTTTTAACTATATGAAGAACCCGACGGCGGCGCTGGCGAAAGAGATCATCGCGCGAGGGGAGATAGGCGACGTGATCCACTTCTACGGCACCCACAACGAGGACTATATGGCCGACCCGCTCTCCCCCATTCACTGGCACTGCTTTAAGGAGACGGCGGGGTTAGGGGCGCTGGGCGATCTGGCGGCGCATATCGTCAATATGGCGCACTACCTGGTCGGCGATATTCGCGAAGTCTGCGGCGACCTGAAAATTGTGGTGCCGGAGCGCCCGGCCAGCGCGGGAGCGGCGCAGAAGGTGGCCGTGGAAAACGAAGATCAGGCGCACGCGATGGTGCGATTCGCCAGCGGCGCGCAGGGGGTGATCGAAACCTCCCGCGTGGCCTGCGGGCGCAAAATGGGGCTGTCATACGTGATTACCGGCACCAAAGGCGCCATCAGTTTTACCCAGGAGCGAATGGCCGAGCTGAAGCTCTATCTGCATGACGATCCGGTTAACCGCCAGGGATTTCGCACCCTGCTGGTGGGGCCCGCGCACCCGGACTATGCCGCGTTTTGCATGGGGGCGGGGCACGGCATCGGCTTTAACGATCAGAAAACGGTGGAAATCCGTGACCTGGTGAACGGCGTTGCCGCCGATGCGCCGATGTGGCCGGATTTTGAAGAGGGCTGGAAAGTGTCGCGCGTGCTGGACGCCATCGCGCTCTCGCATCAGGAAGGCCGCTGGCTGAATGTGAACGATATTGTCTGACGAGGTATCAACGTGGAAAAGCAGTTTGATGTGATATGCATGGGCCGCGTGGCGGTTGACCTCTACAGCCAGCAGATTGGCGCACGGCTGGAGGATGTCTCAAGTTTTGCCAAATACCTCGGCGGTTCCTCCGGGAATGTCGCCTACGGCGCCGCGCGCCAGGGGCTGCGTTCGTCGATGCTGGCAAGAGTGGGCGACGAACATATGGGGCGCTTTTTGCGCGAAGAGCTTAACCATGTTGGCTGCGATACCAGCCATCTGATAACGGATAAAGAACGCCTGACGGCGCTGGTGCTACTCGGCATTAAAGACCGGGACACCTTTCCACTGATTTTTTATCGCGATAACTGCGCGGATATGGCGATTACCGCCAGCGATGTTGACGAGCAGTACATCGCTTCATCCCGCTGCCTCGCCATCACCGGGACTCATCTTTCTCATCCGCAAACCCGCGACGCGGTGCTGACGGCGCTGACCTGTGCCCGCCGTCACGGCGTGCGCACGGTACTGGATATCGACTATCGTCCGGTGCTGTGGGGGCTGACCTCGCTGGGCGACGGCGAAACGCGCTTTATTGCCGCAGAGCAGGTCACTCGCCAGTTGCAGGCGGTATTGCACCTGTTTGATGTGATCGTCGGCACCGAGGAGGAGTTTCATATTGCGGGCGGCGCTACCGATACCGTGCAGGCGCTGGCGCAGGTGCGTGAGGTAAGCGCGGCGACGCTGGTTTGTAAACGCGGCGCGCTGGGCTGCTCGGTGTATACCGACGCGATTCCGCCATCGCTGGATGACGGGCTGACGGTGACCGGCGTGCGCGTCGAGGTGCTCAATGTGCTCGGCGCGGGCGATGCGTTTATGTCGGGGCTGCTGCGCGGTTATCTCAATGATGAAGGCTGGGAGCAGGCCTGCCGCTACGCCAACGCCTGCGGCGCGCTGGTGGTTTCGCGCCACGGTTGCGCGCCCGCGATGCCGAGTAAGGTGGAGCTGGATGACTACCTCTCCCGCGAGCATCAGGTGCCGCGCCCGGATCTTGATCCACGGCTTAATCATCTGCATCGCGTCACGACGCGTCGGCGTAACTGGCCGGAACTGTGCGTGATGGCGTTTGATCACCGCAGTCAGCTTGAAGAGATGGCGCTACAGTGCGGCGCCTCCCTGAAGCGCATTCCGGCGCTGAAAACGCTGATCCTACAGGCCAGTCGCGATGCGGCGAACAGCGCGGGGCTGGAAGGAAAAGCCGGTCTGCTGTGCGACGGAACGTTTGGCCAGGACGCGCTGAATGCGATAACCGGCGAAGGGTGGTGGATTGGCCGCCCGATTGAGCTTCCCGGTTCACGGCCGCTGGAGATGGAGCACGGCAACATTGGCACTCAGCTTATCAGTTGGCCGCAGGAACATGTGGTGAAGTGCCTGGTCTTTTTCCACCCGGAAGATGCCCACGGTCTGCGCCTGGAGCAGGAGCAGAAAATCGCCGAGGTGTATCACGCCTGCTGTCAGTCGGGGCATGAGCTGCTGCTGGAAGTGATTTTACCTGTGGGTATGCCGCGCAGCGATGAGCTTTACCTGCGGGCTATCTCCCGCTTCTACAACCTGGGCATTTACCCCGACTGGTGGAAACTGCCGCCGCTCTCCTCTGACGGCTGGACGGCGCTGAGTGACATTATCGAACGCCGCGACCCGCACTGCCGTGGCGTGGTGATTCTTGGGCTGGATGCGCCAGCCGAACAGTTACGCGCAGGGTTCAGAGCCGCTGCCGGACATGAGCTGGTGAAGGGGTTTGCGGTGGGGCGCACGCTATTTGGCGAGGCTTCCCGCGCATGGCTGAAACATGACATTGACGATGCGCAACTGGTGACGCGCATTCGGGATAACTATCTGCAACTGATCGCCTGGTGGCGCGAGCGCGGGCAGGCATAACTTTAGGAGAACATTATGGCTGTGCAATTAGGCATTAATCCGCTGACATGGACCAATGATGATTTGCCCTCTCTTGGCGCGGAAACGCCACTGGATACCTGTCTGAGCGAAGGTAAAGAGGCTGGTTTTGCGGGCTTTGAACTCGGTAATAAATTTCCACGCGAGGCGCGTCTGCTGGGGCCAATCCTGCAACGCCACGATCTGAAGCTGGTGTCCGGGTGGTATTCCGGTCGCCTGCTGGAGCGGAGCGTAGAGGAAGAGATTGCGGCGGCGCAGGCGCATTTGACGTTATTGCGCGAGCTGGGGGCGAAAGTGATGGTTTTCGCTGAGGTGAGCCATTGCATTCACGGCGAGCAGCAGACGCCGGTTCACCTGCGTCCGCGATTCCCGCAGGCGCGCTGGGCGGCGTATGGCGAGAAGCTCACCGCGTTCGCCCGCTATACACAGCAGCAGGGGGTGCAGATTGCTTATCATCACCATATGGGGACGGTGATTGAGTCCGCTGAGGATGTGGACAATCTGATGACCCATACCGGTGATGAGGTGGGGCTGCTGCTGGATACCGGACATTTGACCTTCGCAGGTGCCGACCCGTTGGCAGTGGCGCAACGCTGGGCGAGCCGTATTAATCATGTGCACTGTAAAGACGTGCGCGCCGACGTGCTGGCGGATGTGAAAAACCGTAAAACCAGCTTTCTGGATGCGGTGCTCAGCGGCGTCTTTACCGTACCGGGCGACGGCTGCGTGGATTACCCGCCGATTATGCGACTGCTGAAAGCGCACGATTATCAGGGCTGGCTGGTGGTGGAGGCGGAGCAGGACCCGGCGATTGCCCATCCGCTGACTTACGCGCGGCTGGGATATAACAACCTGAGCCGCCTGGCGCGGGATGCCGGTCTTATCTGAGGAGGCGCTATGTCACGTTTACTGTCACGCTGGCAACAGCCTGACGCGCAGGGACGTACCCAGTCCGTCACCCCGGAGCGGGCAGGCTGGGGCTACGTCGGTTTTGACGCGTTTGAGCTTGAAGAAGGGCAGCAGTTGCATCTTCCCGCCGTTGCTGAAGAGCGCTGTCTGGTGCTGGTGGCGGGGAGGGCGTCTGTCACCACGCCAACTGCGCAGTTTTCAGAGATTGGCGAGCGGATGAGCCCGTTCGAGCGTATTAAGCCGTGGGCAGTATACGTTACGCCCGGAGAAACGGTACAGGTACAGGCGTTAACAAAGCTGGAGCTGGCGGTATGCGCCGCGCCGGGCAAGGGAACGTATCCTACCCGCCTGATTGCACCGCAGGATATCGACGGCGAGGCAAGGGGCAAGGGGCATAACCAGCGCTATGTACACAACATTCTGCCGGAAGATAAACCCGCCGATAGTCTGCTGGTGGTGGAAGTGTGGACTCACGAAGGCTGTACCAGTTCGTACCCGAGCCACAAGCACGACACTGATAATCCGCCTTACGAGACCCTTCTTGAGGAGACGTATTACCATCGCCTCAACCCGGAACAGGGATTTTGTATGCAGCGGGTATACACCGACGATCGCTCGCTCGATGAGTGTATGGCGGTCTACAACCGTGACGTCGTGATGGTGCCGAAAGGCTATCACCCGGTGGCGACAATGGCCGGGTATGACAGTTATTACCTGAATGTGATGGCAGGCCCGGTGCGCAAATGGATTTTCACCTGGGAAGACGATCACGCGTGGATTAACCGCGATTACCCTGCGCGTTGAGAACGCGGTAAATAAAAAAGCCCCTGGCGTATGCTGAGGGCTTTTTGCTTTTCGCTGCTATCGTGAGGCGCCAAAAACCTGTACGGCCTGTTGCAGCCGTGACGCGCGTCCCGTTAAATCCCCCGCGGCATCCGTCACCTGCTCCACCATTTCCGCATTGTTGTCCGTCATGGAACCAATTCGTGAAATTGAATTGTTGATCTGTTCGAGCGCTAAAGTTTGTTCCCGCGTCGCCAGGCTTATCTCTTTGATCATGGTAGACATCTGCAACACGTCATCGATCATTCCGGTAAGGTGTGTTTCCGTCTGCTCGACCATTTGCACTCCCGTATTGACGTTGGTGACGTTTTTCTCGATAAGCTGTTTGATCTCTTTTGCCGCAGACGCAGAATGCTGGGCGAGGTTACGCACCTCTGCGGCAACGACCGCAAATCCGCGCCCGGATTCACCGGCGCGGGCCGCTTCGACCGCTGCATTCAGCGCCAGGATGTTGGTCTGAAAAGCAATACTGTCAATGACGCCGATAATGTCCACGATTTGACTGTTATCGTGTGAGATAGCCTGCATCATGGTGATGGTTTGCTTCATGATATGGCCGCCTTCAGTCGCATTGGCGCTGGTACTGTCGGCCATCGTCATTGTCTGGGCCGCGGTATCTGCGGTTTGTTGCACAGCGCTACCGATCTCTTCAATGGCTGCGGCGGTTTGTTGCAGGTCGGCAGATGTCTCTTCTGAGCGGCTCTGCAATGCCGTGCCTTCCTGAGACACGCGCTGACTGATAGCCTGAATACCGGATATTTGCGTGCTGACATCATCAACCAGGGAGCGTAGATTAAGCCCCGATTGATTCACCAGTCGCATGAGCATCCCTATTTCGTCCACGCGCTGCAAATGGCAATTATCGGGTTTACGGCCCGAAACCACTTTTTGCATCTGCACCAGCAGCGTATTAACCGGCTGACAAATTTGAACCTTAAGGTAAATAGCCAGGAGCAAAAATAACACGATGATGCTGCCCCCCTGAATAGCAGGAGGAACAGGTAAGAAAATAAATAACAGGGCTGCCAGACTGGTGATGGCTAAAGCATAATTGACGCGTTGGCTAACCGACAGCCATTTAAACATCGAAAGCCAGGACAGCGCTCCGCGACGGATAATTATGCCTTTAAAAAGTCGAAACCCTTTAATTCCATTATTGTTTATTTTCTGATAAAGCTGTTCGCTGTGCGAAACTTCATCCCGGGAAGGCACGGTGCGTACTGAAATATACCCCGTTAATTTTTCATTTTGCCAGACAGGGGTAACATTTGCGCGTACCCAGTAATGATCGCCGTTTTGTCGCCGGTTTTTGACCAGCCCGGTCCAGCTATCGCCTTGCAGTATCGTGTGCCACATGTCAGCGAAAGCGGCAGAGGGCATGTCCGGGTGGCGAATAATATTATGTGGTTTACCCATTAACTGCATTTCATTAAATCCGCTGGCGTCGATAAATGCAGAGTTAGCATAGGTAATATGACTGTCTTTATCTGTGGTTGATAATAACGTTGTTTTATTGTTAAGCAAATATTCTTTTTGCGTGACAGCTGTGTTGTTTTTCATGAAAACTCCATGACGCTATTTATATGAAATGCAAATTTCACCCATTGTGCATCAGGTAAATAATAGTAAATGGCGGTTTTATCTGAGGTGTTACATTCTCTACTAATCATCATTTATATGAAAGTACTTCAAATGAATTTTTATTTTTAATAAACCTGGCGTGTCATAAATATGAAACACATAAATGCAGGTTGATAAACTGGAATTGATATATATCGACTTAAACTAAATCTAAAAGATAAAAAGAGCTGATTTATTAGGGCTGATAAATGCCCGCTTTCCTTGATGGGTTTTAGTCCCCCCGCAAAGCCCGCTGCCGCGTTGCGGTCAGTATTCTTACTCATGATGCGATCCCTTTGTGATGAGCTAACCCGATGTCATTTATAGACATCTGGATGGCTAATAATATTTTGCTTTATCTTATGCTTTTTATGTCGTTGTCAGTCAGGGAGAGCTGTGAAAAATTTCGTAAATCAAATGATTATCAGAAAGGATTTACAGCGGATGCTCTCCAGTCGCCTCGACATGCGCGGTATCAGCCTGGCCTTTTCCGGCTTTCAGGCGCTCTCCCGCGTTGATTTCACCCTGACGGGCGGTTCCGTGCACGCGCTGACGGGGGCGAACGGTGCGGGGAAATCCACGCTGATGGCGGTGCTCTGCGGCACGCACGATCATTACGAAGGGGAAATTGCAATTAATAACCAGCCGGTGCCGATACGCGAACCGCTGGACGCCAAACGGCTGGGCATTCATCTGGTGCAGCAGGAGGTGGATGTTGCGCTGATCCCGGGGTTGAGTATTGCGGAAAATATTATGCTCGATCAGCTGGCGCAGCCGGGACACCGCTACCGCTGGCGCGCTATTCGCCAGCAGGCGCGTGACGCACTGGCTCAGCTCGATGTTCATCTGGATGTGCGCCGGGTCATCGATGGTTGCACGCTCGCCGAAAAGCAGCAGATCCTGCTGGCCCGCGCGCTCTCGCACCACTGTCGTTTTCTGATCCTCGATGAACCCACCGCGCCGCTCGATCAGCATGAAAGCGAACGGCTGTTTGCCGTGGTGAAACGCCTGCAACAACAGGGGATCGGCGTGGTGTTTATCTCCCATCGCATTCATGAGCTAAAGGCCATTTGCGACACCTTAACCGTACTGCGCGATGGCAAGTTGATTGAGTCCGGGCCGATGGCGGAACTGAGCGCTGACGCCATCGTCGAGAAGATGCTGGGTCATGAGTTAAACGATATCTATCCGCCAAAACGCCCGCCGCATGCTGATGAAACGCTGCTGCGCGTGGAAGGGCTGCACGATGAACGGCTGCTGAAAAATATCAGTTTGCACCTGCGTAAAGGTGAAATTCTCGGCATCGCCGGGCTGGCGGGAGCCGGGAAAACCGAGCTGTGCAAGGCGCTGTTCGGCGCGTCGAAAAGCCGCGTTGAACGCGGCGAACTCAATCATCAACCGTGGACGCCGCGCGACCCGGTTGATTCGGTGACGCGCGGGCTGGCGCTGGTGCCGGAGGAACGGCGCAAAGAGGGCATTTTTATTGATGAGTCCGTCGCCATGAACCTGGCGGTCGCCGCCGATAACCGTTTCTCGCGCTGGAGCTTGTTTGGTCATCGTCAGGCATGGCGCTGGGCGGAAGCGGTGATTGCCCGCGTCGGCGTGCGCGCTCGCGGGCCGGGGCAAGTGTTGCGTCGGCTTTCCGGCGGCAACCAGCAGAAAGTGGCGATCGGCAAATGGCTGCGCGGCGACGCCCGCGTGCTGATTTTCGACGAGCCGACCAAAGGCGTGGACGTGAAAGCCAAAACCGATCTGTTTGCGCTGATCGACGGCCTGGCGCGGGAAGGCAAAGGGGGGATTTACGCCTCCGGTGAGTTCGCCGAACTGGTGGGGCTGTGCGACCGCATCTGCGTGTTGTGGGACGGGCGCATCGTGGCGGAAGTGGAAGGCGCGCAGGCCCGCGAAGAGACACTACTTTATTATTCAACCGGAGGAACGGCGTTGTGAGTAAGGCCCTTTCAGTCAATGCAGCGGCGTCTGGCCGCCAGCAGATTTTCGATTTTCTCTATAAGTGGGGCATGCTGCTGACGGTTGTCGCGCTGATCGCCATTTTTGGCGTCGCGTCGGATAACTTCCTCGACCCCTTCAATATCATCAACATCCTGCGCTCTATTGCGATCGTCACGGTGATTGCGATTGGCGTTTCCATCTCGCTTACCGTCGGCGGCTTTGATCTTTCCGTTGGCTCAACCGCGTCGCTGGCGAACGCACTGGTGATTTCGCTGTTCGTCTGGCACGGCTTTGGCACCACCGGGGCGATTGTCATTACCCTGGCGCTCTGTACGCTGGTGGGGCTGTTCAACGCTTTTCTGATTGTGGTGCTGCGTATTCCCGACATGCTCGCCACGCTTGCCAGCCTGTTTGTGATTCAGGGGGTGGCGATGACCTACAGTTACGGCGGTTCTATTACTGAAAACATGGTGCTGCCGAGCGGTGAAATGGCTGAGGGGCTTATTCCGGCGGCATTCGGCGCGCTGGGGCAGGTGCCGACTATTGTTGTCGTTATGCTGGTCGTGACGCTGGCGGCGCAGCTCGCGCTGTCGCTGACCACCCACGGGCGACGGATGTACGCCATTGGCGGCAACCCGGAAGCGGCGCGCCTCTCCGGTATTCGCACCACCCGCTATAAAGTGGCGGCCTACGTTATTGCCTCGTTGCTGGCGGGGTTAGGGGGCATCCTGCTGGCTTCGCGTATTGGCTCTTCACAGGTTAACGCCGGGGGAGGCTATTTGATGGATGCCGTCGCGGCGGCGTGGATCGGCTTTTCGCTGGCCGGTTCCGGCAAACCGAATGCGCTCGGCACGCTGGTGGGGGCGGTGATCCTTGGCGTGCTCTCCAACGGGCTGGTGATGCTCTCGGTGCCCTATTACGCAATGGACATTATAAAAGGGCTGGTGCTGGCGGCGGCGCTGGCAATCACCTACATACAAAAACGTTAACAACACAACGGGAAACGATAATGAAAAAAACTGCACTTTCTTTGTTGGCGCTGGGATTACTGAGTTCGCTGCCGGGCTATGCGGCAACGCCTGCGCCGGTGCCAGCGGCCATTGCCGGGCATAATGGCCCGGTTCGCATTGCGGTGATCCGCAACCTTGGCTCTGATGACAACACGACCCAGTTCGTTGCGGGCGCGATTCAGGAGGGGAAAAAGCTCGGCTTTAAGGTCAGCACCTTTTTAAGCAATGGCGACGACGCGAAATTCCAGGATTTCGTTAACCAGGCGATCAGCCAGAAGTATGACGGCATTATTCTCTCTCAGGGGCGCGATCCGTACTCCACCGCGCTGGTGAAGAAAGCGGTAGATGCCGGGATCAAAGTGGCGGTGTTTGATACCGCCGTCAACGGTGAGATCCCGGGCGTGACGGTAACTCAGCAGGATGACGCCTCGCTGACCCATCTCTCTTTCGGGCAACTGGTAAAAGATTTCAACGGTAAAGCCAATATTATCAAGTTGTGGGTTGCCGGTTTCCCGCCGATGGAGCGTCGCCAGGCGGCTTATCAGCAAATGCTGAAGGACAATCCGGGGATTAAAGAGCTGGAGTCTATCGGCGCGGTCTCTTCCGACGTGCAGGGCGATACCGCCAACAAAGTGGGCGCGGTGCTGGCGAAATACCCGAAAGGGAAAATCGACGCTATCTGGGGGACCTGGGACGCCTTTAGCCAGGGGGCGTACAAAGCGCTGAAAGAGAATGGCCGCACTGAGATTAAGCTCTACAGCATCGACATCTCCAACCAGGATTTGCAACTGATGCGCGAGGCGGGCAGCCCGTGGAAGGTGAGCGTGGCGGTTGACCCGAAACTGATTGGCGCCACCAACGTGCGGCTGATTGCCAATAAGATTGCCGGTGAACCTACGCCTGCCACTTACGATTTTAAAGCCGCAGCCATTCCGCAGGCGCTGCTGGCAGCGCAGCCGGGGGCGGTTAACGTCGCCTCATTAGGCAAAATCATTCCGGGCTGGGGCCAGACGGAAGACTTTATCGCGCCGTGGTTTGCGACGCTTGAAGCGAAGAACAAATAATGCCCGCTGGCGCTGCGCTTACCGGGCCTACAATGCACTCTCTGTAGGCCGGATAAGGCGGTTACGCCGCCATCCGGCGTAATGCCCGGTGGCGCTGCGCTTACCGGGCCTACAATGTGCTCCCTGTAGGCCGGATAAGGCGGTTACGCCGTTTGGCAAAAGGAGATTAAGGTGACTGAATTACCGCGCCCCGACTATAGCCGCAATATGCGGCTGATTGGCCATAGCGACCAGGGCGGTCGCCCGGACGGCGTACAGCTGATGGTACATCGCGGTTTTGCCTATATTGGCCATATGGTGTCGCAGGGGTTTTCGATTGTTGACGTGCGTGACCCGAAAAATCCACGGGCGGCGGGCTATGTGCCTGCACCGCCAGGCACCTGGAACGTGCATTTGCAGGCGCATGACGATCTGCTGCTGGTGATTAACGCCCGCGATTTGTTCGCCGATGCCCGCTTTGCTGATGAAAAGGTCTACTACACGCGGCAGGTCGGTGAGACGGTCAGCGATGTGCAGGACCGGGGCTGGAGCGCAGGGCTGCGCGTGTTTGATATTTCCACGCCGGATAAAACGCGTGAAATAGGTTTTCTCTCCCTGAATGGGATTGGCATTCACCGCATCTGGTACGTCGGCGGACGCTGGGCCTACGTCTCGGCGCTGATCGACGGTTTCACCGACTACATCTTCCTGACCATCGATCTGGCCGATCCGCGTAAGCCAGAGGTGGCCGGGCGCTGGTGGTTGCCAGGGATGAATCAGGCGGCGGGAGAGATGCCAGACTGGCCGGAGGGCAAACGCTATGCGCTGCATCACGCGATTATCGCTGGCGATACCGCCTACGGTAGCTGGCGTGACGGTGGTCTGACGCTGCTGGATGTGCAAGATCGCACGCAGCCGAAACTGATTAGCCATCGCAACTGGAGCCCGCCGTTTGGCGGCGGCACACACACTGCGCTGCCGCTGCCGGACCGCGATCTGCTGGTGGTTCTGGACGAAGCGGTGCTCGACAATCAGGAAGACGGCGAAAAGCTGATCTGGCTGTTTGATATCCGCGAGCCGTCGAATCCGGTGAGCATCGCCACCTTCCCGCGGCCGGATGAGGCTGATTACGTGGCGAAAGGGGCGCACTTCGGGCCGCATAACCTGCACGAAAACCGCCCTGGCAGCTTTATTAGCTCGACGCTGATTTTCGCCACTTACCAGAACGCAGGGGTGCGCGCTTATGATATTTCCAATCCTTATCGTCCGGTAGAAACCGGCGCGCTGGTGCCTGCGGCGCCTGAGAAGATGATGGATACGCGGCCAAATCGCCCGCAGGTGATCCAGTCCTGCGACGTGTTTGTCGATGCGCGGGGGATTATCTACAGCACGGATTACAACGGCGGGTTATCGGTGATTGAGTATCTGGGGTAAGTATTTGCCGGGTGGCGGCTTCGCCTTACCCGGCCTGCATTCGGATCGTAGGCCCGGTAAGCGCAGCGCCACCGGGCAAACAGCCCGCACTTAGCTGTACTGCCGCACCCGCGCGATCAGCGCTTCCACGCTCTCAATCCGGTCGGCAATCACAATCAGCGCTTTTCCGAGGGTAATGGCATGGCGCAGGCATTCATGGCGCATTTCCGCATCCTGAATGGTATCGATATCCGCTACGTGCGACAGCCCGACGCTGCGGCGAATCAGCTCAGTGCCGCAAAAGCCGATGGCGTCCGCCCAGACTTTTTTCAGAAATTCCGACGCGTAGCCCGGCGCGCGTAGCGCCGCGTCGCGGGTTTTCTCCGTCGCCAGCACCTGAAAACGTTCAGCAAAGGTGTTCCACAGCTCCTGAATATCCGTCAGGCGCTGCTCGCGCGCGGCGGCGGCGTCGCGAATACCCAGATGGCCCGGCAGGCCGCAGAAGTTCAGCAGCAGATTGCCGATGGCGGTGCCCACATCAAAGCCTATCGGCCCAAAGTAGCCGAACTCGGCGTCGATGGCTTTCAGGCGACCGTCAGCGACAAAGATCGAGCCGCTGTGGATATCGCCGTGCAGCAGCGCTTCGGCATGGGAGAAGAAACGATGTTTGAGCGCCGCCACCGCCAGCTTAAGCTGAGCGTCACTGCGCAGTGCGGCGACGTCGCCTTCGATCTCCGCAGGATAGCTGTTGCGCTCGTGGATCTGGTAGGGATCGTTGAAGAACAGATCTTCGGTGATCTCACACATCTCCGGGTTAATAAATGTCGCCACCTGCGCTTTTTTGTCATGCGGGTGGAGATAAAAATCGCTGGTATGAAACAGCGTTTGCGCCAGATATTCGCCGAGCTGGCGTGCCGCCTGCGGATACCAGGCGCCTTTAATCAGTTCGCCGCGCCAGATGTTATGGTCGGAGAGATCTTCCATCACCATCACCGCCAGTTCAGGGTCGAAATGGTGGATTTTCACCGTATGCTGCGGGCAGTGCTGGTAATGCGCCACCAGCGTTTGCGCTTCAAGACGAGCGCGATCCAGCGTCAGCGGCCAGGATTCGCCGACGCAGCGCACGTAAGGCAGCGCCTGTTTGACGACGATGCGGCTTACGCCTGTGGTATCGAAAATCTTAAACACCAGATTAAGGTTGCCGTCGCCCACCTCCTGCGCCTCTACCAGTGTGGATGGATCATCGATGCCGCCAAACGTTCGGGCGTATTCCACGGCATCCTGGGCGGTAAAGGTACGGTATTGCGACATTGCCTGTTCCTCACTCATTTCACTAATAAAGACATTTAGACGTCTATACATCTGTAATTCATCCTGACACAATGTGATACAACAACGCAACAGAGAATTAACGACATGCAGACATTACAGACGACCAGCCTGCGAGTGGTGGATAATCAATTATTTATTCTCGATCAGCAGGCGCTTCCGCAGGAGAAACGCTGGCTGGATGCCTCAACGGTAGAAGCGCTGGTGGGGCATATTCACGCGCTGCGCGTGCGCGGTGCGCCGCTGATTGGTCTTTCCGCCAGTCTGCTACTGGCGCTGCTGGCGGAGTCAGGCCATCGCCGGGATGAACTGGCGATAGCGCTGGAAACGCTGCGCGCTGCGCGCCCGACGGCGGTCAATCTGATGAACAATCTCGATCGCATGAAGCAGGCGCTGAGGCAAGACGACTTTGTCCCGGCGCTGGCGGTGGAAGCACTGCGTCTGATCGATGAAGACAAACAACTCTGTGACGATATCGCGCATGCGGGAAGTGCGCTGGTGAAGCCGGGCAGCCGTCTGCTGACCCACTGCAACACCGGCGGGCTGGCGACAGCGGGCACGGGGACGGCGCTGGGAGTGATTGCCCGCGCGTATGCACAGGGCAACGTGCAAAACGTCTGGGTGGATGAAACGCGCCCGTTATTGCAGGGCGGCAGACTCACTGCCTGGGAACTGGGCGAACTGGGGGTCCCCTATCAACTGATTACCGACTCAATGGCTGCCAGCCTGATGGCGAAAGGGCTGGTGGACGCGGTGTGGGTAGGGGCCGACCGTATTGCCGCAAATGGCGATGTGGCGAATAAAATCGGCACCTATTCGCTGGCGGTGCTGGCGAAATTCCACGGTATTCCGTTTTATGTTGCCGCGCCGCAAACCACGCTGGACCCCCACTGCCCGAATGGCGACGCAATCCCGATTGAGCAGCGCGCAGCAGGAGAAGTCACCGGCGTGGCGGGCAGTTTTGGCGCGGTACAGTGGGCGCCGGAAAATGCGCAGGTCTATAACCCGGCGTTTGACGTGACGCCAGCAGCACTGATTAGCGGCTGGGTGCTGGATAGCGGTGTGGTGACGCCAGAAGACGTGGCGAAGGGAGTTTTCAGGACGGAGGCGGCCTGATGCAGAGCAGGCCTGGCGTACGATAGCGTCGCCCGGCCAGATCGTTAAAGCAGGCGCGGATAGGCATCCGCAATGGCGTCGCCGGTAAACTGCGCCACCCAGCCTTCCGGGTTATCGAAAATACGGATCGCGGTAAAGTTTGGCTCTGAGCCCATATCAAACCAGTGCGGCGTACCAGCGGGCACTGAAATCAGATCGTTTTTCTCACACAGCACCTGGTAAACCTGGTCGCCAATGTGCAGGCAAAACAGTCCTGCGCCTTCAACGAAGAATCGCACTTCATCTTCGCCGTGGGTGTGTTCATTGAGAAACTTTGCACGCAGCGCCTCTTTTTGTGGATTGTCGGCGCGCAGGCTGATCACATCCCAGCTCTGATAGCCTTTCTCAGCAACCAGCTTATCAATCGCATGTTGATAGGCGGTGATCACCGTTTCTGGCGCGGGGGCCTGGCCTAAGTCGCGGTCTGCAACCCAGCGTTCGAAGCGGACGCCTTTCGCGTTGAGCTGTTGGGCGATCTCTGCGGCGTCGGTACTGTGCCACTGGGGCTGGCTGGCGTCTTTATCGGAATAAATAGTCAATGCGCTCATGAAAGGATCTGCTCCGGGTTAATGTCGTCGAATTGATGTACCTGGTGGTGGCGGCTGGCGCCATCACCCTCGCCACGAATCAGTTGCAGGGTGCGAAGACCCGCCTCTTCAGCGGCGTCCAGCTCCTGATATACGTCGGAGAGGAACAGGATTTGCGACGGCGCGACGCCGATATACGACGCGATATTGCGGTATGACTGCGTTTCTCGCTTTGCGCCGATATGGGTATCAAAATAGCCGCTGAACAGATGAGTAATATCACCTTCGTCGCTATAGCCAAATAACAGTTTCTGCGCTGCGACGGAGCCGGAGGAATAAACATAGAGATCAATGCCTTGTGCTTTCCATTTCTCCAGCGCTGGCAGAACGTCCGGGTAGAGATGACCGGTAAAGTCGCCATTGACGTAACCATCGTGCCAGATAATGCCTTGCAGGGCTTTTAGCGCCGTTGATTTGCGATCTTCATCCATAAAGGCGAAAAGCGTTTCGATAAGTTCTGCGGTACTGGCGTCCGGCCGGGCAATCTCGTTGCGCAGATTATCAAGAATTGATTTTACCGGTTCGGCATACTGCCGGGCGGTGACAAACGCCGCCAGCCGCTCGCGCGCATAGGGGAACAGAACATTGTGAACAAAACGGATATCGCTGGTGGTGCCTTCAATATCCGTCACAATCGCGCGAATCATAATCTCTCCAGTTGTCGCAAACGCATTTCGCATTCAAATAAAAATTCCAGCCCCTCCAGATGACGGCGGGCCTCCTCCACTGAGCGTCCCCAGCAGGTTAAGCCATGACCGCGCAGAAGAAAACCGTAATTCAGAGAATGCTCTTGCGCGTAATGCGCAATACGTGACGCCAGCGCGTCGATATCCTGGTCGTTGTCGAACACCGGCACGCAGACGGTATCAAGATGGGTGGTCTGCCCGCTAAGCGACTTTTGCATTTCAAAACCGCTGATATATAGCTCCGGCGTTTTAACGATGCGCGAGAGCACCGTGGCGTTGACGGTGTGGACGTGTAACACCGCGTTTGCCTGGGGAAAGAGGCGATAAATCAGGGTATGCAGCCCGGTCTCCGCCGATGGTTTGCGACCGGACGGTGCGTGACTGGTGGCGATTTCCACCTGCAAAAAATCGTCGGTAGTCAGGTTGCCTTTATCTTTTCCCGACTCGCTGAGCCAGCAAAAAGCGTCGTCCTGGCGGACAGACATATTGCCTCCAGTAGCGGGAGCCCAGCCTTTTGCCCCTATCCAGCGGCAGGTCTCGACCAGTTGTGTGAGTTGCAGGTTATCTGTCATCTTCCTTTTAGCCTCTCTCGGGGTCAGGAATGGGGTTTTTAGACATCTAAGCGTCTTGATTGCCAAATGCTAACATCGTGTTACGGCAGCAGCAACACAACTCTTCCAGGCAGGAGCAACAACATTGTCCTGGTGGCAGTGTGACTGGTGGGGGAGGTGGTTGAGTTTGTCAGGAGCGGGAGTTTTGCGTATTGATTGATGCTTTCAATGGAAGCTGTAGGTTTGTCGCCCATAGCAGACCTGATAGCCCTTCGTTCAGGCCGCTTTGTGCCAGGAGGGGACATCCACTACAGGTATTGATCGGCAAGGTGCCGGTGGGCTGCTTAAATGTTCAGGGAAAGCAATGCAGGAAGTGCGCGGGTTTTTATCATGTTATTTAACAGACTCAGATACCAGACATAAATCTCCTCCTTGATATTAAGAACATTCGGTGCACGGATGGAAAGTGGTTTATTCTCTTTTTCACAGAACAGGAATGTCAGGGCCGGGAAGAGGGGATTAGCGAGAGATTAAAACAGGCAACTCAGGAGTTCAGTAAATGGATACTAAAAAATGGCGCTGTGTTTGCGCCATTTTACCACATTACGAATTTGTCACCGGCTTGTTCCCAAAGGGATCTCCGGGTCTGGTTGATGAGTAATCCTGTTGCGCAGATCCCGACGGATAATTTCGATGGACCAGAACCAGATTAAATGTCCAAAAATTTCGGATACATTCTCATACCATGGAAGGTCAACCAAAGGTGGAGTCAGCCCCATGATAGGGAAGGAAATCATATGGACGAAAAGCTGTGCCAGCGCACCAGCCAGCAAACCCTGCCAGAGCTTAATTTTGGGGAAAACTTCAGCAACAACACAGTAACCCACTGCGAAGACAATCGAAAAGATGATGTGTGTTACACCAACCCAGTTAAACACATGCCCGGCAAAGGTGTAGACGGCAGCGTTAGGATCAGCAAGCCCCATCCAGTCACGAAGGAAAATATAAGGGGGATTCAGGAAATTACGGGAACAGTCAATTTGCCCGGCAGCCCTGATTAATGATTCCGGCCCGCATGCAGCAGTGAACATATCAGTCGGACTGCGGGGTGGCAAAGGTACTTCAGCGCCCCATTTAACAAATGCTGATACGATACCAGCGATTAACCCAATAAATACAGCCAGGCCATAACGCCTGAGGTTTGGTGGAGTTTGTTCAAATATATTCATATTTCATCCGTTGAATTTCATCGTGTTAACATAATCATTTAGTAGTATTCATGAAAACCACCAAATGTAAAGATGTGTATGTGATTGTATGTTCCGTATTTGCGTCAGTAACTGGAAATTCCCAATCGAGTTGCTTTATATGGCGTAACAGGAAGGTTGTGAAAGTGGTGAGAGCGGCAAGGTCGTATGCGATCTACAGCAAGATTCTCATCAGTAGAATTAATAGAGTAGCAACCACGCCGCATGGAAGAGCATGGTACGGACAGCTGGCGTGCGAATATAGAATGGTTGCCAGCCGCCGCGGATTGTATCTTCCTGGCATGACGGATCAATGTGTTTTAAGTATTAATGCCACGTCTTTTTGCTCAGGCTTGTTATAGCTGAAATCGCATGTGCTGAATCATCAAAAAGCCGGGTCAGTACAGGAACCCACTGCCTGTTTTTGTACTCAAGCACCAGATGCCCAGGCAGGTCTTTGCTGACGATGGCAAATGTCCTGAGTTCAGGCGTTGGAACAGGGAGATCGGTGCCAGGCGGGAAATATATTCTTACCCCGGCAATAATCATGTTGTCCATGCTCATCATTCGTTCACCAGCCACATATCGGCTTCTTCAAACATATCCTCCAGCATGCGGTTAAGTCGTTCTTTCTCTGTTTTCGTGCAATCGCTGTTTAATGCGTTCGCCTGCATCGGCTTAACCCTCACGTCGGCGTCGGGGAAGATCCGGTGTACGCGCTTTGTCAGCTCGTTAAGAATGATGTTTCTTGCGCCCGGTAGCCCCTCGACATTACGCTTGTCATAAACCAGTTCAACGAACATAAAAGCACCCCGGAAAATTACTGTGATTGTATACAGTATTTTTACTGTAAAAATAAATAGTGTCAAGGTGAGCGGAGCGCGAAAGGGGGATGTGTTTTTGTTACCCTTAGTTACAAATAGAAAAACCCCAGACCGTGAGATCTGGGGTTCTTTTAAAGTGCACGTGCACTTCACGTGTATATTTTTGTCTTTTCTCGGTCTGCGCACTGTCTGGTCAGTGTCCTTAAGTGGCTGTTTTTATTGCCGCTGTCCGGTTGCAGTCCTATCAAAAGTGCTGGCGGGAGTTGAACCAGCGTCCGTAATCATTTAACTATCTGTTTTTGTTGAAATCATGTTCATCTATAAAATCCGCGTAGCTTTTGCGTATCCTTTGCTGTATCTGCGCAGTCTTACTATTTTTTGATACTTGGAACATTAAAGCGCCGCGATAAGTATTTTCGTAGGGTTGCTTTCCGTACTCGCGTAGATGATATTGGCTTGAGTAACTTATAGAAAATTTCTTTCCCTTTGCATCTGAGAAAGTGATTTTTAATGACGGGCCATCAACAATTGTGGGTATTTCACCATTCATAATACGTAATGAATTTAATTCGTTTAGCAATATAATTAGAAAAACTGGAGGAAGGATAGTTCTGATTGGTTTTTTTTCTATATTTATGGGTAGCAGATAATTATGGGAGTAATAATTTTCTAAGCTATATGGAATGGTTATTCCACCCCCGGATATTTTTATTGATTTATTGTTTGAGTTTTTTCGAGTTTCATACTTTAAATCAAAAATCTTTGAAATGGAATTTAATTTTTCTTCGGCTGGATATTCCCAAAATAGCTTTACATTTATGGCAGTGCCTAACCCTGAGTTAACTAACTCAGGTTTGATATCATCTATGGGTATTCTAGCTAGTGGCATGGCTGAATAATGATGCTCATTCATTGAAACTGTGAGCAAATCCAAATCATTAATTAATAATTGTGGTCTAATTGATTCCTTTCTTTGAACTACTGTTTGCCTAATTGCAAGGTATGCCGCAATTGCTGATAATGTACTAGCAATCAATCCACCGTATGTAACAAAACTAGTGTCTGCCATGTTGTAGTATTCCTGCCTAAAAATCAGGCAGGAATTATTTGTCAGTTAGTTTTTTTATTCAAGTGGGTAACAGATGTATTGTTATCGTATGCTTTAAGATACCTACCGTAATGTCGAAAAAGCATCTCTGGCCCCTTATGCCCCATTTGCCCCGCCAGCCAGAAAAGGTTAACTCCTCGACTGATTAGGCGTGTGGCATATGTGTGACGGGTCTGATAGGGATTGCGGTACCTGATACCGGCTTTCCGTAGCGTTGGCACCCACGCTTTTTTCCTTATTGCATCCGCGCTGGCCCATGGCTTGTATGTCTTTGGATCCTCAAAGACACAGCCATCTTTCATGAAAGTAAAGGGCTTTTGATCGTTAAGTGCGATTATCGCTTCCTCAGTTAATTCAACTTTGCGAGTTCCCGCCTTAGTTTTCGTACCTTTTGTCACGCCTGAAACACTGGCGCTCTGTACATGCGCCGTCTTCTCAATGAAATCAATATCCCTCCAGCGGAGTGCGCATAGTTCCGAGCTGCGAAGTCCTGTCTGGATCGCAAATCTGAATAAGTTCTTCCACTGCTTATTGCCTGTTGATGTTAACAGCGCGTTCACCTCAGCTGGTGACAGCGGATCAACCACATAACTACTTTCTGCCTCTGATTTATCACTTTGGTACCGTGAAGCTGTCACCAGTGATACAGGGTTAATCTGAAGCACACCATCCGTCACCGCCTCATCCAAAGCTGAACGCAGGAATGACAGTTGGTTTCGGATAGTCTTTAATGTTGTTTTCTGGTTCTGGATCCATGTCTTCAGCGCGGCCGGCGTCAACTCACTTGCAGGAAAAATATGAAGTGATGACAGCGCGCTTCGGCATTTCTTATATCCACCAATTGTTGAAGGGGATAGTTTTCTCGTTTCACAGATAACCAGATACTCGTCCAGGTACATCTTCACCGTTTTGCCTGCGGCAGCGTTGCCGAAAATTTTTAACCGGGTAGAACGGGGAAAGTATTCTGCATAAACAAATGTCCCCCTCTCGATCTTGTTATGGATTTCGCCGAGTGTGCGCTCGGCGTATTTGATGTTTTTAGGAGTTACGTCCAGATTAGAAAGGGGCTCACGGCATTTAACCCCTTTATAAGTGAAAGTAATATTGATGGTTTCGCCGTTGCGGTGTTTCCTGATGGTTACGCCGCGCGGGAGCTTAGGCGATTCTGTCGTGCCCATTTTGCAACCTCATTAAGATCAATCCATCTTTCCTTAACGCCGTCGACCTTTAGCACCTGAACCCCTTCACGCCATACTCCACGTTGCACACGTTTGTTGATGGCATCCGGGGTTTCGCCAGTCTCTTTGCAATAAGTTGAGATGGGAACACAATCGAGGCTCAGCATATATTTCTCCATACAATCCCGGCTGCACCCGGTAGTTTGATATTGTTTATTAGCTGGTTATTGTTAGTTGGTTTTCTTTAGTCCAAAGTAAAGTCCTGCGGCTATGCTTATTATGCCTGCAGCTAGAACACCAATAATCCAATAAAATAATGTTATAAATCGTTCTAACTGTTTGTCTGAGTAATCACTCATAACTTTTAATGATGTGCTCAATGACTCCATATCTTTCTTCATGAGAGGTAAAGCCATTGCTTTTTCAGGACTATTTCCAAGTATATTATTAAGCGTGGATATCTTTTTCTGTATGTCATCAACTTTTACTTCCAACGCTTCTATTCGTATATTATCTGGGGTAAGGGTTGAAGTATTTTTTAAGGCACTTAACGTGTTTCTTACCTGAAATATCTCATCCCTATAGGTGCTTATTTCGTTCATGAGATGATCTGTATCTATTTTTTTATCATAAGATGTAGGTAATGAAACATTTACTATTGAAGTGGCTTTATCTTTTATTTCTAAGGTCAAAGGAATGAGTATCGATCCCAAAGCGACCAGCATAAGAATAGGGGATAGTATTGCTATACTCTTTGCTAATGCGTTACTTGTAAATGACATGAGTCCCTCTTCATAGTATTGTGTAGTACGTTTTTATTGCAACTTACTGTTATGGATAGTTTTTTGTTAAAGTCATTGAGAGATTAGCATGTTTTAGCGTTAATTCATTGCTTTAATGAGGCCAAAACTAATATTCCAAGCCCTGTCTCATTTGCTTAATGACACTATAGGCCAACAGACAATTTAATCATGGCAGCGTCCAGTGTCGATTTGATTTATTCATAAACATACTCGTATCCAGTAAGCCAAGAAAATCTGGCACTACGGTCATGCGGTCATTACTCATGGTTTTACCCTCGTTATGGCGGCTGCCACCGCCGAACTTTCTCCATACACAACAGAGAAGGGCATCTGCATTAGTCGGCGGCTTGCAGAGACCGCTTTCTTTTTGCCCGGGTGGATTGGGTTATGAGCCCGTCGCCCGGTGATGCCCTTTTCTGTTGTGCCCTGAAAAAGGCTGGCGGTTACCGGACAAGTGGGAAAACACCGGGCCGCCAGAACAGGGAGTTACTTGTTATTGCTTTAGCCTGCTTTTAACCACATCAGGCGCGGTGGTATCCTTCTAAGTCGCTACAACCACGAAGGAATTTTTTTTATGAGCAATGTTACTTATCTCAACCATGCCAGGCTCGATGCCATTGAGTTGGCTATATCAAGGCTGGCTATTGCTATTACAGAGGCTGAAGGACCACATACTAAAGAGCTTGAAAGTTCTATCGCCCATTTCCGCGCGCTATTTGAAAAGCCTGATATCACTGAAAAAGAGCGCGAAACCTACCTCAGGACGATAAGGTTGTTGGATCCATTAAATAGCGACCCTACCGAGCCGTTCTGAATCGAGGCGTGCCGCTCTTTCCCTTCGCTCTAAAATCGCCTCAACAATTTCGACTCCATTGAGGCGCTTCTTTCCATTAATGTCCTGCTGGACCTCTTCTAATGCTGTTTGCGCAAGCTGAATGCGCGATTCAGTCCCGGAATTTGGCTCGAGCTGTTGAACTCGCTTAGCATCCTCCAGCAGTAGAGCAATGATGTGCTTCAGTTCGTTTGCGTCCACCGTGAACTCCTTTGAAATTTTAAGTGTTAGCGAATCATCCGGTTCTTCATATGCCACCGACGGCTACTTCGTGGGCGTCCTGCCTGTTCGCTATGGAGTAGACAATAAAATTAAATTGCGAATAACGCAAGTAAATAATTGCGAATTGCGCAATATTAGGTGCATAAAAAAACCGCCATAAAGGCGGTTTCAACATTGATATGTAGCGTCAGGCGTGACGTTTGAATGATTGAGATTGGCTTATCATTACTTTCCCAAAAATGTAAAAACGGTGTTCGTTAGTCTTGTCCACGGACCATTCTCTATATTTTGGGTTATCCGATATCACCAACAACTTATCAGGTATCATCTGTAATCGTTTGACGTAAATTTTATCATCAAAACCAAATACATAGATTCCATCACCATCGAACTCATGAATAGAGATATCAACGAAGAGAAGATCACCAGGCTCGATTGTCTCAGCCATACTGTCGCCTCGAACGTTGATTACCTTTACTTGATCTGCCGTTCTTCCGCCGAACATCGCTAGCGCACGTTCATTGTTGTATTCGATTGACCTGATGACATCAATGATGTCGCTGCCTTGAATAAAGCCGCCACCAGCACTGGCACTAACATCAAGAATCTCCACTCTAAACACAGATCCATCTCCAGAATGTGGATTACTACCACTGTATTCACATACAGTAGTTTTATTTCCACCTGGAGTAAATAGATCAGCAACGCTAACGCCTAAAGCTTGAGCATATTTGCTAAGTGATTGTTCAGTAAATGACTTCTGCTTGCCAGTTTCTACACGCGAGATGTTAGCTCCGTCGACACCAACGGCTTCAGCAAGATCAGCGATTTTTAGACCCTTCGCAGTGCGAAGTTCTCTTATGCGGTTTCCTATGTTCATGCGTCTATTACATGTTTTTTTTGCGTGATGTGCAAAGCAACTTGCGCAAGTCGTATGTTCTAATTAATATGCGTTTTACGCAATTAAAGGAGGGTATATGCAATCACCGTTACGAATCTTGCGTAAATCGCAAGGTATGACTCTTTCCTATGTAGCAAAAGGGGTTGATATCGACCCGGGAAATCTAAGTCGGATAGAGCGAGGGCAGCAAATTGCTTCCCTAGATATTGCTGAACGTCTAGTCCGTTTCTTCGCGGGAAAAATCAATGAGCTAGAAATCCTTTATCCACACCGCTATTCGAACTGTACAGGCGCGAGTACAGACATAAAACCACAGGAATAAGGGGTTAACCGTGGGTAACGAACCAATCTGGAAAGTCGAACGTCAGCCTAGTTGGCTGGTGGTAGCGATTAAAAAAACGATTACCGATCTGCCTGGTGGATATTCTGAGGCTGCGGAATGGTTGGGCGTGACAGAGAACGCATTGTTTAACCGCCTTCGTGTGGACGGGGATCAGATCTTCCCTATGGGATGGGCGATGGTGCTACAGAAAGCCGCCGGTGTTAGCTACATAGCAGATGCGTTTTCTCGTCAAACAGATAACGGGATTCATATCCCTGGTGCAGCACCAGAAACAGAGAACGAAGAAATTGGCTTAAAGCTGGCTGAGCTGGTGGGCAGGCTTGGGGATCTGGTCAACGCATACCGTCGATACATCGATGATGGTGTAGTTGATAAAGGGGAGTGGGACAGTCTGAATGAAATCGCCTACCAGTTCCGGGTAACGCTTATGACGTTCCTGAACCTGATTTCACGAGTTTATTGTCTTCCTGAAAAGAGTGACGCCCGCGAGTGTGCAGCTCCGGGCGCCTTGGCGAACAAATCTTCGAGTATGGAGAAATAATCCGCATGAGCAGTTTAACGGCTTTTAACCGTCTACCGCAACTCAGGATGATCCCGGTTTCGGGTACTCCGTTGTTTCGGTATGAACGCAGATTATCAAACCGCTGGGTTCCGTGTAACCACAGTAGGGCGGTTTCAATTGTGGGGGTCTATAACCGGAGGGCAAAACGCCTGTGCGCGAACTTAACCGAAGGTTCAAAGACAACCGCGGAGTGCCAGTCCGTGTTATCCGCTGGGAGCCAGAAACACAGCGCGTTATCTATCTGCGTGATGGCTACCCACACGAATGCTTCAGCCCACTTGAGCATTTCAGGCAAAAGTTCAGGGAGATAACGGACGATCATGAGCACTAAATTAACCGGCTACGTATGGGATGGTTGCGCGGCGTCGGGCATGAAGTTGTCTAGTGTCGCGATCATGGCTCGCCTTGCTGATTTCAGCAGCGATGAGGGGGTGTGCTGGCCGTCCATTGAAACTATTGCTCGTCAGCTTGGCGCGGGGCCGAGCACTATCAGAACGGCAATCGCTAAGCTTGAAAAAGATGGCTGGCTCACGCGTACACAGCGCCGCAATGGTAACCGTAATGCGTCGAACGTTTACCGCCTGAATGTGGCGAAACTTCAGGCTGCCGCATTTTCTCAACTGTCAGATTCTGACACGTCAAAATCTGACGCATCAAAATTTGACGCCTCAAAAGCTGACCCGTCGAAATCTGGCAAAAACGGCGGTTTTGACCCGTCAGAATCTGGCGGGGATCCGTCAGTAAAATCAACACAAGATCCACAAGTAACTTCAAAACCCTCTTGTCCGGTTGCGGCGCAACCAGACCCTGAAGTCGTGATTACTGACCAGGCGATCTTAGTTTTGTCCCATTTGAATCAGATCAGCGGATCCCGGTATCAGAAATCAAAAACATCCCTGGAGAACATTCGTGCCCGACTGCGTGAGGGGTACAGCGTTGCAGACCTGCAACTTGTTATCGACCTGAAGCATGAACACTGGCACGAGAACGACGAGCAGTACCAGTACATGCGCCCGGAAACGCTGTTCGGCCCGAAGAAATTCGAGAGCTATCTGCAAAGCGCTACCCGCTGGGAGCAGAAGGGACGGCCTAAACGCGCTGACTGGGGTGCGAAAAATCGCGATGTGATGGCTTTTGGTCCGGTTGATACAAGGATTCCAGAGGGGTTCAGAGGATGACGTTAAACAAATATTGCCAGGCGCTGGTGGCACTACGTAGCCAACCAGCCCACGAATTGAAAGAAGTTGGCGATCAGTGGCGGACACCGGATCTGCTTTTCTGGGGTATCAACGCGCTATTTGGACCATTAGTTCTGGACTTGTTTGCTGACGACGACAACGCGAAGTGCCCGGCATGGTACACCGCCGAAGATAATGCGCTGACGCAGGACTGGTCTGAACGTCTTGCAGAACTGGGTGGCGCTGGTTATGGCAACCCACCGTATAGCCGTTCGCAGTACCACGAGAAACAGGCGATCACCGGCATGACGCACATCATGAACTACGCAGCAGCCCAGCGCGAAAAGGGCGGGCGTTATGTATTCCTGATAAAAGCCGCGCCGAGTGAAACGTGGTGGCCGGAAGATGCCGATCACATTGTATTCATTCGCGGGCGCATTGGGTTCGATCTGCCTGTGTGGTTTGTACCGGCTGACGAAAAACAGAAGCCCACCAGCGCGTTTTTTGCCGGTGCCATAGCTGTATTCGATAAGTCGTGGCGTGGTGAGCGGTTCAGCTATATCAACCGCACAGAACTTGAGGAAAAAGGGCGGGCATTTATGGCGTTGGCTCAATTCGCCGTTGGTAAAGAGCAAACAATTGCAATGCAGGCAGCCAGGGAACCAGCAGCAACACCGGAAACTGAGTCACGAATCTGGCCTCTCGAGGTTGGTCTGGTGTTTAACCAGGTGGAAGGCGTTGATGTATTGAGCGAGGCCCAGCAGAACAAACTGAAAGCCAACATCAATCAACTCTGGCTGGAACGAACGGCCACCAGCGAAATTATCACAATTGCGCGTGGTCTTGTTGGCAGCATGCAGGGGGTAACCCATGCGTGAGATTATCGTTGATAACTTTGCTGGTGGCGGTGGTGCATCAACGGGTATTGAACTGGCGATCGGACGCAGCGTGGATATTGCGATCAACCACGACGAAAACGCCATTGCGATGCACAAGACGAACCACCCGGACACACTGCATTATTGTGAATCCGTATTTGACGTGGATCCTGTAGCCGCCACCGGAGGTAATCCAGTCGGACTGGCGTGGTTTAGCCCGGACTGCCGACACTTCTCGAAGGCAAAAGGCGCAAAGCCTGTGAAAAAAGAGATACGCGGTCTTGCCTGGATTGTTCTGCGTTGGGCACTGGCGAAGCGACCGCGTGTGATGATGCTGGAGAACGTGGAAGAGTTCAAAACGTGGGGACCGCTGCTGGCCGATGAAATGCGTCCGGATCCTGCCCGCACTGGCGAAACATTCAATGCATTTGTCGGCATGCTGTCCACTGGCATTCCTGCTGACCACCCGGCACTGTCAGAAGTTTGTGAGTTTCTGTCTATTGAAAGAGGTAGCGAGCAGGCGCAACTGCTGGTGGATGGGCTTGGATATGATGTTGATTATCGCGAACTACGCGCGTGTGATTACGGCGCGCCGACGATCCGCAAACGCTTCTTCATGGTTATGCGCTGCGATGGCTGCCCAATCCAGTGGCCTGCTGTTACCCATGGGGATCCTAAGTCTCTGGAGGTGCAGAGCGGCAGGCTGATGCCATGGCGTACCGCTGCGGAATGTATCGACTGGAATGTTCCGGCCCTGTCCATCTTCGACCGCAAAAAACCGCTGGCGGAGAACACTCTGAAGCGGATCGCGCGCGGCATACAGCGCTTTGTTATCGAAAGTGCGTCGCCGTTTATCGTGAAGTGTAACCACACAAGCTCAAAAAATTCGTATGACGCTTTTCGCGGGCAGTCGCTGAATGAACCATTACAGACCATTACTAAAAAACTCGGCTACGCGTTAGCCGTTCCACACCTGACAAAATTCCGCACTGGCGCAACCGGGCAGCCCGTTACCGAACCTGTCCCGACGGTAACCGCTGGCACGTCAAAACGCCCGGGTGGGAATGGGCATGCTCTCGGGATTGTTGAGGCTGCACTGACGCCATTCCTGGCGGGTAATGGTGGTAGTGAATACCAGGCTAAACCGCGCCCGCTGGATAAACCTGCTCATACCATTCTGAAGCAATCCCGCGCCTGTCTGGTTGCGCCAGTGATAGCCCGCCAGTTTGGGGCCAGCGTTGGCCATCGGGCAGACGAACCGAGCGCAACCATAACCGCTGGCGGTGGCGGTAAATCTCAACTGGTAACGCCTACGCTGATCCAGATGGGTTATGGCGAACGACCTGGACAAGAACCGCGTGTGCTGCGGCTGGATAACCCGCTGGGGACCGTTACTGCAGGCGGAAATAAATTTGCGACGGTGAGCGCGTTCCTGGCGAAACACTACGGCGGTAACTATACGGGGCCTGGTGTCAGTATGGATGAACCCGCGCATTCAGTGACCACTGTCGACCATCATGCAGTAGTTGCCTCTCATCTGGTGAAACTGCGTGGAACATGCCGCGACGGGCAACGCCTGGATGGGCCCATGCCAACAATCACCGCTGGTGGCCAACACGTGGGTGAGGTACGCACATTTCTCGAGACGTATTGCGGGGAAAGTGACGATGAATGGCTGGTAACTATCGATGGGGTGAAATACCAGATCGTTGATATCGGAATGCGCATGTTGCAGCCGCATGAACTCTACAAAGCGCAGGGCTTCCCCGATGGATACGTTATTGATCAGGACTACCGTGGAAATCGCTATGCAAAAGATAAGCAGGTAGCCCGCTGCGGTAATGCGGTACCACCACCATTCGCCAGGGCGCTGGTGGAGGCAAATCTTCCGGAACTGTGTGCAGTGCAACAACAGGAGGTGGCATGAAACTTGTGCTCCCGTTCCCTCCGAGCGTGAACACTTACTGGCGCGCCCCTAACAAGGGGCCGCTGGCCGGTCGTCACCTCATTAGCGCAGATGGTCGTAAATACCAGAGCGCTGCCTGCATGGCGATCATTGAGCAATTACGACGTCTCCCGAAGCCATCGACTGAACTGGCAGCGGTAGAAATCACTCTGTACCCGCCGGATGCGCGCCGCAGGGATATCGATAATTACAACAAAGCCCTGTTTGACGCGCTGACTCATGCGGGTGTCTGGGAAGATGACAGCCAGATTAAGCGCATGCTGGTGGAATGGGGACCCGTAGTGCCGAAAGGTCGGGTAGAGATAACGATCAGCAGATATGAACCGGCGGGTGCAGCCGCCTGATATGGAGAAAAGTATGAGCCAGTTAATCGTGAATGGTGTAGTAACAATGTCCAGCCGTGATATTGCGGATCTGGTTCAAAGTAAACACAGTGACGTGAAACGCTCGGCTGAGCGCCTTGTTGCTGCGGGAATTTTAACCGCGCCGTTGGCGCAGTTCGATTTTGAGCATAACGGCAATATTTACCAGGAGTATCGTTTTAACAAACGCGACTCTCTGGTGATTGTTGCCAGACTGTCACCTGAATTTACCGCCGCGGTCGTCGATCGCTGGCAGGAACTGGAAGAAGGGCAGAGTGTCAGTGTTCCCCGCTCATTGCCGGAAGCACTTCGCATGGCTGCTGATTTAGCCGAGCAGAAAGAGCAACTGACCATCCAACTGGCAGCCGCGGCGCCAAAAGTGGAGTTTGTTGACCGTTACTGCTCTGCAAAAGGCTCCATGTCATTCCGGCAGGTAGCCAAATTGCTCAACGCAAAAGAAACTGAGTTCCGCCTGTTCCTTATTGAACGCAATATCCTGTATCGCCTCGGCGGCACACTTACCCCCATGGCGCAGCACATTTCAGCGGGAAGATTTGAAGTTAAGACGGGAACATCGAGCACATCCAATCACGCCTTCAGCCAGACGCGCTTCACTGCCAAGGGGGTACGCTGGATTGGTGGTTTGTGGGCTGAACATATTGCAGGGGGGCAGGCGGCGTGAGGGCTTTGTTAACTCCTGAAGTCGCCCATCGCATGGGGATTGTGTTGTTTCGTCCCGGCGCGGAATTAATGCACCTCTTCATGCGCGGTCGCGTTCTTCTCGAACCTGAACCAGAAGAAATGGCGTCATTCAGTACAGGGGCTGTTCCCGCCGCCATTCAGCCGCTGGCTGATGATCCGGTAATGCGGAAGGTCTTCGAGAATGAACGGGTTATTCAGCGTGCCGGCGGGCTTCCTTCCCTTGAGCAATGGTTGAGTAATCGGTTTGAATGCCAGTGGCCACATTCAACGTGGCACGACAAGAACTTCACAACAATGCGGCACCCACCAGGAAGCATTCGTCTGTGCTGGCATTGCGATCACACTTTGTCCGGGCAGCATACCGAACAGCTTGCAGGTATAGCGGCAGGAAACCTGGTATCCTGGATTCTGGAAGTTATTCGTCGCGATTCTGGTTTTCCCGAGTCGCATGTACTGACGTTGCCGGAAATGTGCTGGTGGCTGGTCAGGAACGACCTGGCTGATGTTATTCCGGAAAGCGTTGCGCACAAGGGGCTACGCCTTCCGGATGAGAAGATCCGCTCTGTTATGAGGGAAAGCGACATTGTGCCTTCCGTGTCAGCAGCCAGCCTCGTGCAGGAGAAGGCTAAGAAGATCCTCACGCTCTCTGTTGATCCGGAGTCGCCAGAGTCTTTCATGCTCAGGCCAAAACGTCGCCGCTGGGTAAATGAGACGTACACCCGCTGGGTTAAAACACAACCCTGTGAGTGTTGCCGACGGCCAGCAGATGATCCGCACCATATCGTAGGGCACGGTATGGGGGGGACAGCAACAAAAGCCCATGATCTCTTCGTGATCCCTCTGTGCAGAGAGTGCCACGACGAGTTACACGCCGATGTACCGGCATTCGAGCAGAAGCATGGTACGCAGCTTGAGCTGCTACTGCGTTTTATGGATCGGGCGCTGGCGATCGGCGTAATTGCGAAAGCTTAAGTGTATGGAGCGCAAAGAAGCATGAATCAACAAGACCTGAATTTTGTAAGAATAGAATTGCGCCGCGCGCTACCTGACCTCTCTGGGGGAACAAAAGGGCAGCTTGAGGCTTTCAGTGAACACCCACCAGCAGACAAAAATGCCACCCCGCGCCGTGGTATTCATCTCGTCGAACTCGAAGGAGAGAAGGGGCCACGCTTTGTTAACTCGCTTTCCGCGCCACTGTATGTGCTGGAAACACGCAGCCGCCGCAGGCCAATGCCGCCGATAAAAGATGCGGAATTTGAGTCCGCGCCGTGGCGTAGGGCAGTGTCCGCGCTTAGTGGATACCAGCAGGCCTGGTTGCGGTACTGCTACGGTTTTGACCTTAGCTATAAGCACCAGGTGATGATGTGTGAATACGTCTGGAAAACTTATCAGAAATGCCTGGGTGAAAACTCGCTTCAGGAGCGCGTAGTAAAGAAACTGATAGGCCTGGTATGGCTGGCAGGGCAGGAAATTACCGCAACCCGAAACAATGAAACCTATAAAGACTACGCTGGCGCGGCGCTGGCCCGTATGGTTAGCGTTGACCGTTCGACTTGGTTGCGCGTCTATTCAGGGCACTGGGCAGGGTTAAAGGCTGCTTTTACCCAGCTTGATGAGTCTGCGCTGGTCATGGCTCTTGAATACTATGAGGATGAAGAAGCACTCAAAGTGGCAGAAATGTGAAGTAAATTTCACTATCTCCTTCAAACGCGCTTGCAAAATGCAACAAAATAAGCCATATTTGAAGCATATTTGATATGTTGCCAAAGTTTTATAAACCCGCCTATGAGCGGGTTTTTGCGTTATAATTCACCTATTTAAATCAATTGTTTTAAATAGGTGAAGTATGAAAATAGATAATCCCGAAAATCCACTTGAACGAAACGATTTTACGATGGATGACTTCCATCACTACTTAAGGGAGTTTGATAAAGCTGTATGTGAAGCGAATGCTGTAAGTCAGGGGGTTGGTGTGCGAATGGCTGAGGCTTTTAAAGGGTGGTCTACATACATTTTTTCACGAATCTGCATTCATGCTTCAATAATGATTTCCAACGTACCAAGATCAAGATGGGCTAAGCGGGATTATGACTTTTGGGATTTTTCGGCGATTGCACCTCATGTAAGAGCGATTCTGGAAGCTGAGTTATTGTTTATGTATTTATCTGAGAATCCAGATTCAACTGAGGAGTGGTCAGCAAAGTTGAATGTCATGCACATGAATGATTGTGTAAAGAGAATTGAGTTATTTACATCTAGTGATAATACGAAAGCATTGGATTTTTATCATGAACAAAAAGATATAATAACTGAGAGACTTAATAACAACCCTGTTTTTTTATCCCTTGAACAAGGAACCAGAAAACGTTGCTTGACTGGAAAAGCGCTTATGATTCCAAATCGAGATGAGTTATTGGTTAAACTGGGAAAAGATCCAAAGTCATTTAAAATAATGTTCGATTTTTTATCTCATTATACGCATATACTACCTATGTCATATTATAAAATGGAGCCAAACGGAAGGGGAACTGGTTGTTTTAACAACTATGACTTTGGCTATATGATTATGGGGATGATTATTTGTACTGAATCCTTGACTAAGTGTACAGATAGATTAGTAGAACTTTTTCCTGATGTTAGACGGTTGCGAAAAGGAACTAAATCAAAATTCACGTTAGGGCCTAAACCAACAAAATAACAATGAGTAGCTTGCTGTTATTTTAAAGGCTTCCAAATGGAAGTCTTTTATAATTTCAGGCTTTGCAAATTATACTAATCTTCACATTTTCATAATAGCTCATAAGCCTGCCCCCCTTCCATCAACCACAGCGCTGCATAATCTGCTCGGCTCTATACTATCTGCTTAGTATCGCGAAGGAATGTATGTATGAAAGAAGGGGATTACTGGATTCAGCATGTGTGTGTTGTACAGGTGGCGTTTTACACCGATGACACTGTAGATGACCTGAAATGGGGAAAACAATCAAAGGAGTCTGGCACCTAACCAGAGTCGATGATATTTGCCATAACAGAGAGGCCGAAGTGCTTGAAGGTCCTCTCGCTCCATTAATGTAAGTAACCGTTCATACTTCGAGGCTGCCAGATGGCGGCCTTTTTTATTCCCCTCGTTCTGAGAGGACTCACAGCAATTAAGAGGGGGCTAAATGTCCGATCCTGTAACTGGCTCTGGTGCTATGCTCGGAGGTGGGCTGGTGGGTTCCGTAATTTACGGAATTTTCACTCATACCGATTTTGGCGTTGTATTTGGCGCGTTTGGCGGCGCGGTTTTCTACGTCGCAACGGCTGCAAATCTTACCCGTGGTCGTCTGGCTGCATACTTCATGACATCGTTCATTGTTGGTGTGCTTGGGGCCGGATTATTAGGTTCAAAACTCTCAGCCTGGACAGGCTACAGTGATCGCCCGCTTGATGCGCTCGGTGCCGTGATTGTATCTGCCATCACTATTAAGGTGCTGACATTCATCAACAGTCAGGATCTGAACAGCCTGTTCGGTATGCTTTCGCGTCTGCGCGGAGGAGGGGGCAATGTTAAATGATCCTTCTGCATTCTTTAATGCGTTAATTTGTGGGGTGATCGTGGTTGCGCTGATGTTCTACCAGCGCGGCGGCGCGAGACATCGCCCTTTGATATCTCTGATGGCTTATTTTACGGTGCTGGTATACGCCAGCGTCCCATTCCGCTACCTGTTCGGCCTGTATCACGAATCACACTGGTTTGTGGTGCTGGTGAATATCCTGATCTGCGCCGCCGTGCTATGGGCCCGGGGAAACGTGGCGCGTTTAATCAACATTCTTCAGAAATAAAAAAAGGGAAGCGCGACATCTCCGCTTCCCTGAAAGTTCGAGGCCTGGTGTTGTTCTAATGAGGTGGAGTATCGACTTTAGTCAAACTCTGTTTCGCATTTATTACATCACACCTTGTCAGTAGTTTTTTGTCCTGCCTCAATATCGGGTTAATCACATGAATCAACAACAATTTCAACAGGCGGCTGGTATAAGCGTCGGACTGGCTGCTCGCTGGTTTCCGCATATCGATGCAGCAATGAAGGAATTCGGCATCACCACGCCGCTCGATCAGGCGATGTTTATTGCGCAATGTGGCCACGAAAGCACAGGCTTCACTAAGCTGGTGGAAAGTTTTAACTATAGCGTCGACGGGTTAGCCGGTTTCGTAAAAGTAAAACGACTCACTCAGGATCAGGCCAATGCACTCGGGCGAAAAACATACGAAAAAGTTCTGCCGCTCGAACGCCAGCGGGCGATTGCTAATCTGGTATACGGTAACCGATTCGGAAATAAAGCTGCTGGTGACGGCTGGAAATATCGCGGACGTGGAATTATCGGGATCACCTTCTTGGGCAATTACATGAAGTGCGGTAATGCGTTGAAGCTGGATTTAGTAAGCAACCCTGAGTTGCTGGAAAAAGACATTAACGCCGCCCGCAGCGCAGCCTGGTTCTATGCTTCAGAAGGCTGTTTACGGTATCCGGGCGACCTGGTGCGCGTCACGCAGATTATCAACGGTGGGCAGAACGGCATTAAAGACCGCCGTGAACGTTACGCCAAAGCGAAAGCCGCGCTGGTCTGAGGTCACTATGGGTATCGAAATGATTATCGGCCTGGTCGCAGCGGTGATTGCTGCTATCGCCGGTGCTTTTGGTTTCGGACATGCGCGCGGCACCAGCAAAGCAGAAGCCAAAGCAGACAGGCAGCGCACCGAAGAGAACGCCGCAGCTGCTGTGGCAGCGGCAGAACGCCGCGTTGAAACGACAAAAGAGGCCAGTGATGTGCAAGAGATTGTTAAACGTATGGTTGATGACGATATTGATCGCGAGCTGCGTGACAACTGGACCCGCCCCGGTAGTCGTTGATACGGCTTGTGACTGGGTCAGGCCACTGTACCTGACAGACCACGACATCGATGTGCTGGATAAGCAGACAAAGCGCGACATTTTGGTACATAACAGAGCCTGGGAAGCCAACTGCCACAAAGAAAAATCATGATCAAAGCTGAACTGGCAGGCATCAGGCTGGTTGAACCAAATAACAACTCATCCTGTTAAAGGGATTAATCGTTAATTCCAGACAACATGGCATACGAACTTTGTTAGTATTGATAATCATTATCAATTGAGGGTTGGCCGTGAGAAAAGGATTTGTTTGCGTATTTTTCCTCTGCACCTTTCTTATGGGGTGTAGTGGTCATGTGGAAAGTAATCGACCAAAACTGCTGACCTCTGCATCTCCAACATATCCATATTATGCGATGGCGAACAGGATAGAAGGCTTTGTGGAGGTGAAATACGATGTCGGGAGTGACGGGATGATTTCAAAAATCTGGATTATGAAATCTGAGCCACAACATCTTTTTGATTCATCAGTTATTTCAGCCATGTCGAAATGGCGTTATGAAAAAGATAAGCCGGCCCGTGGAATGACAAAGAGAATTCAGTTTAAGTTGCGGTATTTGTGACAGGCCGCTGACAGAATGATATAGGCATGATGCGAGTGAGGTAAATATTACGGCATTCACTGAGTGCCTGACAAAGTAACAAGAATAAGGTAATGTTCTCTTGCTCTTTAATGGAATGAGGAAAACGAGATGAAAAAGAAACTAATGATTGTTGCTCTGGCTCTGTTACCTTTTACGGTCAGCGCGGAAGGCAATCCTTACCTTTTTGATTTTGTACAAGGCAAAGAAACAGGAGGGGCATATAAGGCCCTTATTGCCGGACACAATCTGCCATCGTGGGTAAAAGATGGAGGTACGAGCACGCCTGCAAATGAAATAACCATTGATGGGCGTAAGTATCTCGCCTTATCTGGCTGCAAGCCTCATAACTGCCCTGCGCAATCAATAGCTATCCTTTATTCTGTAGATAAAGGAGATATCCACGGTGTCTTCTCTGAATATGATATTACATCTGAGCAACAAAAACTGACATGGCTGAACCTTGAGCCGACAGGTTCAGATGTGATGAGAAATATTTTATTCGCCCGGCTGAATGGCGATGTATCAAACTGAGGACTGGAAATCATTTTAAACCGCCTCAGGGCGGTTTTTTTATTGTTCTCACCAATGAACAGACCCCTCGCAATTTTTCCGCTAATTGTCTTCTGTGGGCACCAGATGAATTAGCAGAGCGCCGTTTTCTGATGAAACAGAAACATACTCTGGTGCCTTATTTGTGGTGGGATGCGTTAGTTTTGGTACTTTTGGGCTGAAGAATGAACGAGCGATCCGCTGGCAATGCCTTTTGTTTTTCGCGACCATACGACTCCGAAAAGGCCGCCCGTGGGCGGCGTAGGTGTAACAGGAGAGATTATGTGTCGGCCACTGCTATAGCCGACACCTCCACACTAACGCGAATGATAACCATTATCAATAAAGAGTTAAGGCGTTTCGCTAAGAATTCTGAAAAACAAACAGTGATCTCCTTTCATTTGATAATAATTCCCATCTTTTGCGGGTCCTCCTGGAGATTCTGAACACCGAGGGGGCGAGGACACGCGGAAAACG